>Ga0134121_10000041_pt1 | contig 138778 bp, 113 predicted proteins | sample KB301_FD_96463 | JGI IMG/M metagenome (GOLD analysis project Ga0134121, IMG submission 96463) | Terrestrial soil microbial communities without Nitrogen fertilizer from Kellogg Biological Station, Michigan, USA - KB3-0-1 | ecosystem: Environmental > Terrestrial > Soil > Unclassified ... | reverse complement strand
GGGGCGGCACCCCCGGGCACCGCCCCCCGTTCTGTCATCCGGTCGGGCGCGCGCCGGCTGGCGCGCGCCGCGACGGAGCCTCAGCGAATGGCCGCCGCCAGCTCCTTGCCCGGACGGAAGCGCGCCACCTTCCGCGCCTTGATCTCGATCTGCTCGCCGGTCTGCGGATTGCGGCCGACGCGAGCCTTGCGCTTCGACACCGTGAACGTCCCGAAGCCGACGAGGGCGACGCGGTCACCCTTCTTGAGGGCCTTGGTGACGCCGTCCACGAGGGAGTCGAGGGCCTTTGCGGACGCGGTCTTGCTGATGCGCGCATCCTTGGCGATTTTGTCGATCAGATCGGCCTTGTTCATCGAGCCACCTCCTGAGGTTGGGTTGACGGGACTTCCCGTAGAGAGCGCTGCAAGGCGATTGCCTTATAGACCGGGACCCGATCGGCTGTCAAGACGCACGGGACAAGCGGTCCGGCGGAACGTGATGGCGCAAGCCGCGCTGCGCGGCGCTTCCAGAAGAGTCACCCAGACATGTTGAAGGACAAGGGTTCGCAGGCGGACACGTCGGAGAAGACGCCGGGGGGCCTGTTGCGCGCCATCGCGCGCGACGCGGTCGCGGCCTGCGACGCGGGTCGCGCCGTGCGCCGCGCCGTCTCCATCAAGGCCGGCGTCGTCCTGATCGCCGGGCGGCCGCTGCGCACCACGTCGTCGGCGCGCATCCAGGTCCTCGCGGTCGGCAAGGCCGCGGTGCCGATGTACGAGGCGTTCCTCGCGCGCCTCGCGGAGACCGGCACGCGGCGACCGGTCGCGGGTCTGGTCATCGCTCCCAAGGGGGCCGCGCGCCCCGTCCATCCTGCGCCGGCCGTCCCGATTCCCGCGGGGCCGGGAACGGCGGCCGCCGCATCGGGAAAGCCGGAGGCGGCCCGCGGCGGCCGGTCCGCGCGCGTCGCGGCGCGCCCGCCGGCCCGCCTGCGCGTCGTGACCTCCTTCATCGCCGCCGAGCATCCGGTCCCGGGAAGCGGATCGTTCCGCGCCGGCAAGACCGCCCTGCGGTTCATGGCCGCTGCGCGCCCCGGCAGCGACGTCGTCGCGCTGGTCTCGGGCGGCGGCTCGGCGCTCATGGCGGCGCCCCTGACGCCGTTCGTGACCGCGGCGGAGAAGAGCGCGCTGCACCGGATCCTGGTGGTGTCGGGCGCGCCGATCGGCGCCGTCAACACGGTGCGCAAGCATCTCTCCGCCGTGAAGGGCGGACGCCTGGCGGTCGCGGCCCGCCGCGCCCGCACGCTGACGACGCTTCTGGTGTCGGACGTCGACGCCGGGCAGGACGACGACGTCGCGTCCGGACCGACGGTGGCCGATCGGTCGACGACCGACGACTTCGTGGCGCTCGTGGACCACTACGGGCTGGCCCCCTCGCTGCCGGTGAAGGTGCTCGAGGGGCTGCGGACGGGCCGCCTGCCCGAGACCCCGAAGAAAAAGGATCCGGCCCTGCGCCGCGCCGCGACCGAAGTGCTGCTCCGAAACGCCGACCTGCGCCAGGCGGCGGTGCGCGCCGGTCTGACGCGCGGGCTCGCCGCCGAGGCGATGCCGACGGAGGTGACCGGGACGGCCGAGAGCGCGGTCGAGACGGTGGCGCGCGCCATCGAGGGCGCGCCGACCGGGCTGCGGCTCCTGGTGCTGGGGGGCGAGGTGCTCACCGCGCCGGCGGCGCCGGGCGCGGGCGGCCGGGCGCAGGAGTTCTCGCTGCGGCTGGCGATGCGGATGCGCAACCTGTCGGTGCGCGGCTGGGCGTTCCTCTCCGCCGGCAGCGACGGGCTGGACGGCAACTCGCCGGCCGCGGGCGCCTACGTCGACGCAACGACGCTCGATCGCGCCCTGGCGCTGCGGCTCGATGCCGAGAAAGCGCTCGCCCGCGGCGAGACCTGGCGCTTCTTCCATCGCCTCGGAGACACCTTCGTCACCGGTCCCACCGGCACCAACGTGCGCGATCTCTACATGCTGCTCACCGGTCTGCCGCGCCACCCGTAGCGGGGGGCGTCGGCGCCGGCGCGCCGGCGGAGGCTCGCCGCGCTAGGGGCGCAGAGCCGCGTCGGCGCAGGCCGACGCCAGCACCACGAACCCGACGATCCCGTTGATGGTGAAGAAGGCCTGGTTCACGCGGCTCAGGTCGTCGGCGCGCACCAGGGAGTGCTCGTAGATCAGCAGGGCCGCCGTGATGGCGACCCCGGCGAGCCAGGCGGCGCCGAGGGGCAGCACGAGCGCCACCGAGGCGAGCAACCCCACGGTCACGACGTGGAAGACCCGCGCCAGGAGGAGGGCGCGCGGGATCCCGAAACGGGCCGGGATCGAGTGCAGAGCCTCGCGCCGGTCGAACTCGACGTCCTGGCAGGAGTAGAGCACGTCGAATCCTGCGACCCAGGAGGCCACCGCCGCGCCGAGCAGGAGCGGCGCCGCGTGCGAGCGCCCGGCCACCGCGATCCATCCCCCGACCGGCGCGATGCCGAGAGACACGCCGAGGTGCAGGTGGGTCAGCCAGGTGAACCGCTTGGCCCAGGAGTACGACAGGATGATCAGGACGGCCGGGGTGGCGAGCGCGAGCGCCAGCGGATTGAGCATCGCGGCGCTCAGGTAGAACAGCAGGAGGCTCGCCAGGAGGAATCCCCAGGCGAACGGCAGCCGCAGCTCCCCCGTCACCAGCGGCCGGTCCGCGGTGCGCGGGTTGCGCGCATCGAAGCGCAGATCGGCGATCCGGTTCCAGACCATCGCCGCGCTGCGCGCGCCGACCATCGCGCCGAGGATCCACCCGATGACCGGCCAGCGCGGCCGGCCGCCGGCGGCCAGGACGGCGCCGGTGAAGGCGAACGGCAGCGCGAACAGCGTGTGCTGGAACTTGATCATCGACAACGTCGCGCCGAGACGTCCCAGAGGACGGCGCGTGCGCCCGTCGCCGGGCACGCCCGCGTCGTTCAGCGCCGGACGCCCCACCGCCGGCCCAGGGTGTGCGGGAGATGCAGGAGGTCGAAGATCCGGGCGGTGAACTGCACGACGATGTCGTCGATCGACTGGGGGCCGGTATAGAAGGCCGGCATCAGCGGATAGAGGATGGCTCCGGCCCGCGCCGCGCGCCGCATGTTCTCGATGTGCACCAGGCTCAGCGGCGTCTCCCGCAGCGCCAGCACCAGCGGCCGATGCTCCTTGAGCGTCACCTCCGCGGCGCGCTGCACCAGGTTCGTCGAGGTGCCGTTGGCGACCGCGGCGAGCGTCCCGCCGCTGCACGGGACGATCACCATCCCGTCGACCGGGAACGAGCCGCTGCTGATCGACGCCTCCATCGCGTCGGGCGTATGGTGCGTGAGCTTCCGATCGCCGGCGAGATCGCCGAGCAGCGCCTTGAGCCCCGACTCCACGTCATGCGCCGCCAGCCCCAGCTCGGCGTTCAGGGTGCGGACCGAGTAGGGGCTCAGGACGGCGTGCACCTCCCCGATTTCGGGGTGGCGGATCATCTCGCGCAGCACGGAGCGGGCGCAGAGCGAGCCGCTCGCGCCGGTGACGCCGACGACGAAGCGTTTCACTGCGACCGGAGTTTGAGGAACTGATTCAGCGCCAGGCGGTGCTCGTCGTCCATGCGGGAAAAGAAGAGGGCGACGCGATAGCCGCCGCCGAGGTTGGTCGTCGGAGCCGGCGGATCGGTGCGCACCACGACCGCCTCCCCCTCGACCAGAGTCGGTCCGTCGCGCTCCGGACCCGGAAGCTCGAGCGACAGAGCCATCCGCGTCATCGGGGCGACCCAGGCGGGCGAGGTGCAGAGCAGTCCGCCGGCGCTCAGGTTGATCGTCTCGAGGTTGCCGGCCCCTTGAGCCGAACGGACAATCACGCGGTCGCTGATGCGCGGATCGCGCCGCTTCTCGTCGGATGATTTCATCGGGTTCCTTTGTGGTGGCGGCGCAGGTCGCGGCCGGGGCGATCCGATGGATTCGCCGGCCCGCGCCGCTTTCAGGGCCGGCGGCGGGATGGTATGCAAGCGCCGGAGGACCTGTCAAGGTTGACCTATAATCGCGCCTCGCCGGCCGCGCCCGGCGCCACGCGGAGACTCGGATGCAAGCCCGGCAGATCCGAAAGCTGCTCGACCGCCTGCGCCGCGGGACGATCTCGACCGCCACCGCGCTCGACCGCCTCAAACATCTCCCGTACGAGGATCTCGGGTTCGCCAAGCTCGACAGCCACAGGAGCCTCCGCCGCGGCTTTCCGGAGGTGATCTACGGCGAGGGGAAGAGCGTGCCGCAGATCGTCGCCATCATGCGGCGCATGGCGCGCCACGGACAGGTCGTCCTGGTCACGCGGGTCACGCCGGCGGTCTACCGCAAGGTGCGGTCCAGGGTCGCCGGGGCGCGCTATCACGCCCAGGCCCGGGCCGTGACCCTCAACGCTCCTAAAGCGGCGGCGCGCATGCCGGGGATCCTGGTCCTGGCGGCTGGGACCTCGGACGTCGGGGTCGCCGAAGAGGCGGCCCTCACCGCCGAGCTGATGGGGAGCGAGGTGGTCAGGGCCTACGACGTCGGCATCGCCGGCCTGCACCGGCTCCTCGATCAGAAGGACAAGCTGTCCAGGGCCAGGGTGATCATCGCGGTCGCCGGCATGGAGGGGGCCCTTCCGAGCGTCGTGGCCGGCCTGGTGGCGGTCCCGGTGATAGGGGTTCCGACCAGTGTTGGGTATGGGACCGGGCTGAAGGGGGTCGCCGCCCTGATGGGGATGCTCAACTCCTGCGCGACCGGGCTTCTGGTGGTGAATATCGACAACGGGTTCGGCGCGGGGTACGCCGCCGCGGTCATTAACTCCAGATCGATAAATAAGTCCTTATAATTCTTCACATACAACAAAACACTCTGGAAGGGTCTTTCGACCCTGGGTCTGATCCACCTTGGCCCTGCTATCTTTTGAATCCCCTTTCCTTGACATCAGGCGGGGGGGCCCGTATATTACGTTCGCGTAGGTCTGCGGGTCATTGGTAATTCATTGCTGAGCCACGTTTTACCCACGGCCAGCGGCGTTTATCAGAGATCGTAGCCCGGTTACCACGGCGTCGCAGGGGGCGGCAGTTCCGGGCCTCCTCGGGGTCGAGGGCCGGTGTGTCAACCGGAGTAACGCGGTTTTGAAGGGAGGGATGTTGAATGCCCCTCGTGCGAGTGCGCGAGGACGAATCACTGGAGAACGCACTCCGCCGCTTCAAGAGGAAGTGCGAGAAGTCGGGTGTCCTCTCGGAACTGAAGAAGCGGCAGCACTTTCTGAAGCCAAGCCAGAAGAGAAAAATCAAGGCTCTGGCGGCCAGGAAGAAGGCCCTGAAGCGTCTGGCCCAGGAGCGTCGCTTCAACGACTAGAGGTCAATGTGACCGCGGGGCGGAGCGTGGCTGGGGGAGATCGTTCCGACGCCGTCGAAGCAGTCAGGACGGCGGCCGACCTTTTCGAGGTCGTCTCCGAGTACGTCGCTCTCAAGAAGAGCGGCGCGCGGTGGCGAGGGCTTTGTCCGTTTCACACGGAGAAGACCCCGTCGTTCTACGTCGACCCGGACAAGCAGTTGTACTACTGCTTCGGTTGCTCGTCCGGAGGGGATGTCTTCAAGTTTCTCATGCTCTACGAGAAGCTGGAGTTCCCCGAGGCGCTGCGCTCGCTGGCGGCGCGCTACAACGTCCCGTTGCCGCAGTCACGCGACAGCGAGACGAGCGAGCGGAAGAAGATCATCGGCCTCAATCGCCAGGCGACGAGCTTCTTCCGGGAACAGTTGATGAAGCCGGCGGGCGAGAAGGCCCGCCGCTACCTCGCTTCCCGGGGCATCAATCGGGAGGTGGCGGAGCGGTTCCTCGTGGGGTACGCCCCCGAGGGCTGGAGCGGTTTGAAAGATCACCTGGTGCGCGGCGCCGCGAAAAGCGGCGCCGCGTGCGAATCCTTGGCGATCGCGGCCGGCCTTATGGGCCGCAAGGAAGAGACGGGCAGGACGTACGACCGGTTCCGGGATCGGGTGATCTTCCCGATCCTCAACCTGTCGGACGAAGTGGTCGGGTTCGGCGGCCGGATCATCGGGACGGGCGAGCCGAAATATCTGAACTCGCCGGACTCGGCCGCGTTCAATAAAGGGGAGAACCTGTACGCGCTCCCCGTGGCCCGCGAGGCGATTCGCAAGGATGGGTTCGCGGTCCTGGTCGAAGGATACATGGACGCGATCGCGCTTCAGACGGCGGGGATCGGCCAGGCGGTGGCGACGCTCGGAACCGGATTCACCTCCGGCCACGTGCGGTTGCTGAAGCGGTTCACCGAGCAGGTGGTGGTGAATTTCGATCCCGACGCGGCGGGTCGGCAGGCGACGCGCCGTTCGCTCGAGACGCTGCTCGAGAATGGATTCGAGGTGCGGGTGGTGGCTCTGCCGGCGGGCAAGGATCCCGACCTGTACGTGAGGGAGGAGGGCGCGGCGCGTTATCGGGAGCGCCTGACGCAGGCCCTCCCGTACGTGGAGTACCTGGCGCGCGAGGCGGCCGGCCGGGTCGACCTGGGGCGCCCGCGCGGGAAAGTGCAGGCCCTCAACGAGGTCCTGCCGTTCCTGGCACGGATGGACAACCCGGTCCGGCGGGCGGCGTACGTGGAGATGCTGGCGACGGTTCTGGACATCGAGGACAAACTGGTCCTTCAGGAATTGAAAACGGCGGTGCGTGAGCGACGCAAGAATATCGGCGGAAGAGCCGCTTCGTCGCTCGAGTCGCGCCGTCCGGAGAGCGAGGCGGAGGCCGGTCTCGTCCGGGCGCTTCTGGACGATGCCGGGGTGCGGGAGGCGCTGCTTCCCGAGCTCGAGGACGGCGACCTGGCGTCGGGGTGGGTGAGGGAGATCGTGCAGGCGGTGCGCCGTCTGGCCGCGTCCGGCGGCGAGGTGACGTATCCGCGGATTGGCAACGAAGTCGGTGAGGACGCGCGCGAGACGCTGACGCGGATCGCGGCGCTGGCCCTCCCCCGGCCGACGCTGGAGGGGGGGCGTGGATGCCTGAACACGCTGCGCGCGGCAGGTTTCACGCGACAGATGTCGGACATCCAGAAGCAGTTGGAGCATTGCGGTGCTGCGGAGCAGGACGATCTGATGCGCCGCAAGCTGGTCCTGAAAAAACAGATCGAGGCCTTGCGCGGCATCTCGGCCTGATAAGGAGATCCCCTTGGGCATCGAAGAGAAATACGAAGAGGTCCGGCACCTGATCAATCTCGGTCGGGAGCGCGGCTACCTGCTGTACGACGAGGTCAATGACGTCCTGCCGGAGGAGATGCACTCTCCCGAGGATCTGGACGACATGTTCCTCCTGTTCGACTCGCTCGGCATCGAGATGGTCGACTCCGAAGAGAAGTACAAGCAGAAGGTCGAGGAGAAGACCACCGAGAAGGAGGAGCCGGAGGAGCAGAAGGTCGATCTCACCCCGGGCGCGCTCGAGAAGACCAACGACCCGGTGCGCATGTACCTGCGGGAGATGGGCACCGTGCCGCTCCTGACGCGCGAGGGTGAGGTCGAGATCGCGCGGCGCATCGAGCGCGGCGAGAAGAACGTGGTCAAGGCGCTGGCGCGCAGCAAGTACGTCGTCAGCCAGATGCTCGACTACGCGCAGCGCATCCGCACGAAGCAGATCGACGTCGAAAGCCTGATCACGGTCGACGAGGACGAGGAGGACGGCGGCGATCGCAAGCGCCGCCAGGTCCTCGACGCGATGAACAAGATCGCGCGCCACACCCGCAAGCTCGAGGAGCAGGAGAAGCACCTGTCACGCCTGACCGAGGGCTCGAAGCGCTGGCGCGAGGTCCGCTTCCAGGCGGCGCGGACGCGGGTCAACATCGGCCGCGTCATCCTGGACATGGGTCTGGTCACCGGCAAGATCAAGGAGCTCGCCAAGAAGGTCAAGGACACGGCGCGCCACCTCGAGGACCACGACCGCGACATCCGGCACTACGAGAAACGGCTCAAGGTCACCAAGGACGCCAAGCACCGCCGCGATCTGCGCGACAAGATCCAGGCGGCGCACGACGGGATCGCGCGTGTCGGGCGCGAGATGGACACCACGCCCGAAGAGATCCGCCAGACCGCCGACGGCATCCGCGCCGGCGAGGCGATGGCCGGCAAGGCCAAGACCGAGCTGGTGGAGGCCAACCTCCGCCTCGTGGTCTCGATCGCAAAGAAGTACACCAACCGCGGGCTGCAGTTCCTCGACCTGATCCAGGAGGGGAACATCGGCCTGATGAAGGCGGTGGACAAGTTCGAATACAAGCGCGGGTACAAGTTCTCGACCTACGCGACCTGGTGGATCCGCCAGGCGATCACCCGCGCCATCGCGGACCAGGCGCGCACCATCCGGATTCCGGTCCACATGATCGAGACCATCAACAAGCTGATCCGCACGTCGCGGGCCCTGGTGCAGGAGATCGGTCGCGAGCCGACCCCCGAGGAGATCGCCAAGAAGATGGGGATCCCCGTGGCCAAGGTGCGCAAGGTGCTCAAGATCGCGCAGGAGCCGATCTCCCTCGAAACGCCGATCGGCGAGGAAGAAGACTCCCACCTCGGGGATTTTATCGAGGACCGCGGCGTGACATCGCCGGTCGACGCGGTCATTCAGCTGAATCTCAAGGAGCAGACGCAGAAGGTGCTCAAAACCCTCTCTCCTCGCGAAGAGATGGTTCTCAAAATGAGATTCGGAGTCGGCGACGGAAGTGAGCACACTCTCGAGGAGGTCGGACAGTCGTTCGCGGTGACCCGCGAGCGGATCCGGCAGATCGAATCCAAGGCGCTCCGCAAGCTGCGGCACCCCTCCCGCAGCCAGCGCCTCCGGGCCTTTCTCGACGGAACCGGAGGATAAGAGCGGCGGCCGCGGGCGGCCTCCGAACAGGAAGCCGCGCGAGGACGAGAAGCGCTGAAGACTGGAATCAAAGCGAAGGGCGGGGCCTCGGCCCCGCCCTTTTTTTCAGCGCCCGGCCGGCACCGGCGGCTCCTCGAAACCCACCTCGAGCGCCAGCCGCTCCGTGCCGCGCAGGACCGTCACGGAGGACGGGCGCCCGATGCGCCCCTCGGTCAGGAGCCGCTGCAGATCGTCGATGCCGCGCACGGGCGCGTCCCCCACGGCGAGGACGACGTCCCCCTCGCGCACGCCGGCGCGCGCCGCGGGGCCGTTCTTCTCGACCGTGAGCACCAGCACCCCGCTGCCCTGACCGAGGTCGTAGTGCCGCACGATGCGGCGGTGCACCGGCGCCGTCTGGCCGCCGATGCCGAGCCAGGCGCGCCGGATGCGGCCGTCCTTGAGGAGCAGCCCGGCGACCAGCCGCACCGTGTTGACCGCGATCGCGAAGCAGAGTCCCTGGGCCGGCATGATGGTCGCGGTGTTGACGCCAATCACCTCGCCGCTCGAGCTCACCAGCGGCCCGCCCGAGTTGCCGGGGTTGAGCGCGGCGTCGGTCTGGATGACGTCGTCGATCAGCCGCCCGCCCGCGCCGCGCAGCGACCGGCCGAGGGCGCTGATGACTCCGGCCGTCACCGTGCACTGAAAGCCGTACGGGTTGCCGATGGCGATGGCGATCTGCCCCGGCCGGATCGACGCCGAGTCGCCGAGCGCGACGGGCGTCACCGCGGGCGCCTGCACCCGCACGACCGCCAGGTCGGTGCCGGGATCGTCGCCCACCAGGTCGGCCGCGAGCCGCGTGCCGTCACGCAGCGTGACCGCCAGACCCGGCGACCCGTGAACCACGTGGCTGTTGGTCAGGATGAAGCCATCGTGCGTGAAGATGAACCCCGAGCCGGTGCCGCGCGGCTGCCGATCCGCGTTCCCCGCGCCGCGCCGCGGCCCGAGCGCCTCGACGTTCACCACGGCCGGCGCGACCCGCTCGACGGCATCGGCCACGGTCCTCGAATAGGCGTCGAGCAGCGCCATGTCGCGCTCCGCGCCCGTTTCGTTCTGCTGACGTCCCACGGCTTCCTGCGGCACCGCCATCCTCCTCCCCGAAGGGCAAGACTCCGATCGATTCGATGCGACGTGAGGGCTCAAGGTTACGACATGACGGCCGCGCCGGCCACGCGCGCGGCTTGACCGGCGCGCCAGGCGGCCGCATCTTTCGGCCGGGGGATCACACGATGGACTGGCTGCGCGCGGCCCTTGCGGCGCTTCTCGCGTACTGGACCATCCGCCTCGGCGTGGCGGCGCAGTCAGGGTGTGCGCTCGACCTCGTCAACCTCGCCTTCCACGAGGCCGGCCACCTGTTCCTGGCGCCGTTCGGGGAGACGGCCCATTTCCTCGGCGGCAGCCTCGGCCAGCTGGCCGTCCCCTCGGGTCTCGCCGCTTATTTTCTGGTCTCGCGGCGCCAGCCGTTCGCCGCCGCGGTCTGTTCCTGGTGGGCGGGCGAGAACCTGGTCAACATTTCCATCTACATGGCCGACGCGCGCACCCTCCGGCTCGATCTCGTCGGCGGCGGGGAGCACGACTGGAACACCCTCTTCTACCAGTTCGGCCTGCTCGGCGAGGAGAGCGTGGCGCGCGTCTCCGGTCTCACCCGCGGCGCCGGTCTCGTGCTGATGGCAACGGGCCTCGCATGGGCCGCGGCCACGCTCCTGCCTCCACCGGCGCGCCGGAGAATCGATCAAGCCTTCGGCGACTGGTCTCCCGCCCTGCGCCGTCTGCTCGAGTCGGACCAGCCCGCCACGCCGTCAAACCGGTTGACAGGGAAACCGTCCGGCGGTATTTAGTCCCTCAGAACTCGCTCCGCTCCAACAAATGGCAATCCGAAGCCATTCCCTGAGGGAGGGGCCCATGATCAACCTCACCGCCGTACTTGCGCGTCGCAATCAGTGGCTCTGGTGGCTCACGATCGGGCTGATCGCGGGGGCCGCGGTCCTGCCGGCGCGCGCCTCGACGGCGGACCTCACATGTCCCGATTGCAACGATTTCAGCCCCTGCACCGTCGATTCCTGCGACACGACGACGGGGACCTGCCGTCACGACCCGGGCGGTTGCGATGACAACAATCCGTGCACGAGCGACGTTTGCCAGCTCGGTTCGCCGCCCGGCAGCAACACTCCGGTCTACCAGTGCTTCCACTCACCGGCGATCGGGTCCTGTGACGACGGAAACCCCTGCACCACAGGCGAGGCATGCAACGCGGGAGCGTGTACGGGCGGCATCGTGCAGGTGCCCGGCTCGACCTGCGACGACGGAAACGCCTGCACGCTGAACGACGCCTGCGACGCGTCGGGCGCCTGCGCCGGCACCTCGCTCGAGGCTGGGTCGGCGTGCGACGACGGGAATCCCTGCACGCGCGACGACGCCTGCCTCGTGGAAGGACAGGCGGTCGTCTGCAGGGGCTCGGCGCTCGATTGCAGCGACGCTGACGCCTGCACCGTCGACGCGTGCGATTCGTCCACGGGGCAGTGCGCGCACAGTCCGCTGTCCTGCGACGACGGCAATGCGTGCACGACCGACACGTGCGATCCCGCTCTCGGCTGCCAGCGCGCGTTCGTCACGGGTCCGTGCCAGGATGGCAGCGGCTGCACCAAGAACGACACGTGCAGCGGCGGCAACTGCCTGCCCGGCCCCGTGAACTGCTCGGATGGAATCAGCTGCACCGTGGACCAGTGCGTCGTCGGCCTGTTCTGCAGGCACACTGCCGACGACACGTTGTGTCCCCAGGATACGGAGTGCACGAACTGGATCTGCATTCCGGAGACGGGTGGATGTACTGCGATCAACCCAGGCCCGATTCGCTGCGACGTGAACAATCAGTGTTTCGTCTCGATCTGCGTCCGCGGCGGCTGCCAGCAGCAGTTGTTCCTGTGCAACGACAACAACCCCTGCACCAACGACGTCTGCCTCTCGCCGTCGCTCGGGTGCGGCCATACGAATTCCGACGGCGCCGCCTGCAGCGACAACAACTCCTGCACCGCGAACGACGCCTGCTCCTCCGGCGCATGCGTGGGCGGACCGCCGGCCAATTGCGACGACGGCAACCCCTGCACCGTGGATTCCTGCGATCCCGCGATCGGGTGCGTCCATGCCCCCTTGCAGGCCCAGCCGGACGCCGATGGGGACGGCATCACGGACCTCTGTGACAACTGCCCGACCGTCGCGAACCCCGCGCAGACCGACTTCGACGCCGACAACCGCGGCGACGCCTGCGACAATTGTTTGAAGGTCTTCAATCCTTCCCAGGAAGACTTCGACCATGACGGCGTCGGCGATGTGTGCGACGACTGTTCGAGCGCCGCCGACCCCGCCCAGAAGGACACCGACGACGACCACTTTGGCGACGCGTGCGACAACTGTCGTCTGGTCCCGAACAACGATCAGGCCGACGGCAACGCGAACGGATTCGGGGACGCCTGCGATGACTGGACGCCCTTCCCGGTCGGCGTCGGCAATTCGATCAAGGGCTCGGGGACGGTCGCCTGGACGACGGACTCGGAGAAGGCGATGCGCGGCTTCAACGTGATCGAGATCGACAACCAGGGTCATCGGGTTCAGTTGAACGACGCGCCCATCCCATGCGTCGAATGCACGTCGGGGCTCGGGGCGCATTACGTCTTCCCCGTACCGAAGCACCGCAGCGGGCGCAACATCTTCGTCGAGGTGCTGGAGACGACGGGGCTGGTCTACACCTACGGTCCGGCGACGAAGAACTGATTCGCGGGCGCCGTGCGGCGAGCGGTCGCCCGCGTCGCGCTACCTCCTCGTGCCGGAGTCGTCGCTCGTGCCGCCGCCCGCGTCCGTGGGCGGTGAAGCAGGGGGCACCGTCGGTGCGGCGGGCGGCGGTGCCGTCGCGGCGGGCGGCGGCGCGGCCGGCGGATGCTCCTCCTCGAGCTGCGGGGTGGCTCCCGGCACCGGCGCGTTCGGCATCGGCGGCGGGGTGGCCGGCCGCGGCGGCGGTGCGCCGGTGGGGCCCTTCTTGCTCCACTTGTTGAACGTCCGGTAGAACAGCACGCGCACGTCGCCGATGCTGGTGTCCTTGTCGGGGATCGTGGTCGCCAGGCCGGCGCTGGCGCGCACGCTCACGAGAGTGCTCCAAGGACCGGAGAACTCGAAGCTCAACCCGGTGCCGGTGACCCGCTCGTACCCCGGGCCGAAGTCGTCGACGCTCTGGATCCAACCCTGCTGCAGGCCGAAATCGGCGCGCACGTCGTGGCCGAGCGGCAGCGAGTAGGTCGCCTCCGCCACGACGCCCCGGTCGAAATGGATCCCGGAGCCGTTGAACCCGCGCACGCTCGCCGAGCGGAAGTCGCCGAGCTCGAAACGGGAGAAGCGGTCGAGGCTGCGCCCGAGGAATCCGACCGCCCCGAGGCTCAGCTTGTTGTAGGTGCCGTAGTAGAACGCCTTGCGGAGCTCGGTGCCGAGACGGGTGAAGTCCCGATCGTCCTCGCTGAATTTCTGCCCGGGAAGACCCCAAGGCTCCCAGCGGCTCCTGAATCCCCACTCTCCCCAGCCGGTGGCGATCCATCCCAGGCGGGAGAACTCCAGGCGGCCACCGAGCGTGGATTCCACGTTGTGCACCGGCAGGACGAACGCGTCGCTCGTGCCGGTCTGAGGGAAGAAGTCCTGGAACAGGAGCCGCGCCATGAGGCTCCAGCGCAGGAAGCTGCCGGTGGGGATGGCCAGCGTCGTGAGCACCGACTCGGCCAGGATGTCGGCGCGATCCTCCTCCGGCGTCCCGGCGGCGGTGGCGTTCTTGTCGCTGATCTTGATCGCGTTGAAGGTGCCCTGCAGCGCCAGCGCCCAGGGCCGGCGGCCGGCCCCCAGGTCGACGATGCGCGGATCGGTCCAGGCGATGTCGACGAACGGACCGGCCCAGGCGAGATTGAACTGCGTCCCGGTGTTGTGGAAGTTGAAGTCGAAGAAATTGACACCCGCGAACGGGAACGAGGGAAGCGCGTTGTCGCCAAAGTTGACGCCCATCACCAGGAGCGTGTTGCGCGGATAGTTGAGGGGCGCGAGTGTCTCCTGGCCGTTCTTGTCCGTCTGGACGCGCGACAGTCCCTCGTCGGTGTCGCGGAACATCGGCCGCCCCGACTGGTAGGCCTCGGTGCGCCGGTCGTCGAACTCCGCGGTGTCCATCTGGTAGTCGGTGTAGTCGACGCCGCGCTCGATCGCCAGGTTGTACCCGAGGACCTCGAAGCTCATCTGCCCGGTCATCGTCTGCGGCAGCCAGACGTCGCCCGCCGGCGTCTTCACCGGCCCGTAGCGGAACACCACCTCGTTCGAGCGCAGCGGCGCGACGATCCCGGTCTGCACCGCTTCCATCCGCACGCGCGTGAACAGCGACGTGTCGATGTACACGCGGCCGTGGTACAGGCTCTGCGTCGGGTCGAGCGGCTCGAACGACAACACGTAGCACTCGCGGTCGTCGGTCCGCTGGCGCCCCTCGAGCGCGTAGCGGTATCGCTCGTCGAGGGAGATGTCGAGCGGCACCTCGTTCACCTTGGCCGGCTGCAGGTAGGGAAGATAGGGAGGCGACTTGCCGCGCCAGCGGGCGCCGTTGACGTACAGCGCCGTCTGCTCGTAGTCCTGACGGCCATCCTTGTAGTAGAGGCGGTTGTCCGTCGTCAGGTCTATGGTCTCGTTGAGGACGGCCAGGCGGAAGTGGATCCGGATCGTCGCGTTCGCCTCGTAATGGCTGTAGCGCGTCGCCTGCACGCCGCGCATCTCGCGCTCGCGCGCGACGATCTCCTCCGCCGTCAGCTCGGAGACCGCGCCGACCTGCGCCTGCTCCTTGACCGGCAGCGCGCTCGCCGCCAGGCGGTAGCGCAGCATCATGTATCCGGATCGCAGGGGCAGCTCCACGACGGTGCCCGCGGCCGCCGTGGAGGCGAGAGCGCGGCTCGCGGCGCGATCGGGATCGAGGAGATCGAGCCCGGCGAGCGGCGACCGGAGGACGATGCGCACCCGATCGGGCAGCGGCGCCGGCGGCGCGCCCTCGGGGGTCGTCGCCGATCCGGCGCTCGGTATGGCCCGGTAGGCGGCGATCCCGGCGCGCGTCCCCGCCTCGAAGAAGGCGAGAACCTTGATCGTCATCGGCCGCGGCTCCGGAACGCCGCCCCCCTCCACGACCGCGTCCCGATTGAACGGAAGCACGGCCTGGGTCGCAGGGCGGAGCTCGGGCGGGAACTGCGCCCGCACGAACGACAGGACTTCGCCGAGAGGCGCCAGCGTCGGCCGGCGGGCCGCGGACTCCGGTGTTGCGGCCCCAGGTGTGGCGGCTTCCCGAGGCACGGCTTCCGGTGCCGGGGCTACCGGGGGCGAAGCTTCCTGGGGCGAAGCTTCCGGGGCCGGGGCTTCCGGGGGCGCGACGAAGATCACCACGTCCGCGCCGGCTTCGTGCGCCTCGAGATAGTGGCGCACCGCCTCGGTGGCGGCTCCTTCCTCCGGGAGCAGCTGGTCGGTCACCCAGACCGAGGCCCGCGGCAGGAGACGCTCGCGGACGCTTTCCACCGCGGCGAAATCGGCCACGCTCCGGCCGGCCAGGGCGTCGAGATAAGGACCTGCGTCGGCCGCGAAGATCTGCCCGGCCCAGGCCTCGTCCGCCGCCCCGAAGGGAGCGCTGACGATCGGCGCCCACGACCCGCCGGCGCGAATCGACACGCGCGCGTTCTTGAGGAGGAAGGCATAGTCCTGCGCCGGAATCAGGTCGGCGCCGGGACCGAGGAACTGATATGCGACCACCTGGTCCCCCAGAGTGCGGGCGAAAGCAAGAAGCCGCGCGGACCATGCGGCGACCGGTTCCCATTCGGTGTCCTGGAGGCGGATGACGACCCGCAGGCCGCGCTCGCGGGCCTGCGCGAGAATCGGCTCCAGGCCGGTGGGGTTCTCGATTTCCGCTCGCCCCGCGGGCACCAGGAGGTAGCAGGGCGTGCTCGCGGTGGCCGACACGAGGCCGGCCGGCAGGACCACGGCGCCCGCCGGGATCGACAGCCCCACGCCGCCGCGCGCCTCGGCCGGTGGCTTCTCCGGTGCGGGTTTCTCCGGTGCGGGCGCCGCCTCCTGCGTCTGCGCGGTGGTCGAGGTCGCCATGGCAGGCGGCAGGGTCAACAGGATGGCCGTGAGCAGGGTTCTCATCCAGGTCCGGCTGGACCGTGCCGAAATCTATCACCCGGGAGGGTTTGCGGCCAGCGGTACGGGGTACGAAGGGACTGGGCGACAGGGGTCCCCTGGTTGACAGTTCCGCCCGGAACCCTTACTTTCGGGGCTTCCGCCATCATATTCGGGGCCGCCTGGCGCAGGGCCGTCCGGAGGGAGTCATGGAGTATTCGATCAGTCCGCAGGGGGAGAAGTTCCCCCTTCCCGAGCGGGAGGATTATTCCCAGGAATTCGCCCGCCTGGAGACCATGGTCGGCGCCGAGCGCGCCCGCGGGCGCGAGATCGTGGTGGTGGTCGGCGTCGGCTTCGTCGGCGCGGTGATGGCCGCCGTGGTCGCCGACAGCGCCGACCGGAAGACCGGCCAGCCGGGCAAGTTCGTCATCGGCATGCAGCGGCCGAGCCCGCGGTCGTATTGGAAGATTCCCCTCCTCAACCGCGGCGTCTCGCCGGTCAAGTCCGAGGACCCCGAGGTCGACGTCCTGATCGCGCGCTGCGTGAAGGAGAAGAAGAACCTCGTCTGCACCTACACGGAGGAGGTCCTGCGTCTCGCCGACTGCGTGGTGGTCGACGTGCAGTGCGACTACCTCAAGGAGAGCCTGGGCGATCTCAAGACCGGTCATGCCGACATGGAGGCGCTGGAGAAGTCGTTCGTGTCGATCGGCCGCCTCATCCAGCCGTCGTGCCTGGTGCTGATCGAGACGACGGTGGCGCCCGGAACGACCGAGTTCATCGCCTACCCGATCCTCAAGAAGGAATTCGAGAAGCGCGACATCGCGACCGCGCCGCTTTTGGCCCACTCCTACGAGCGGGTCATGCCGGGCCGCGACTACGTGCGCTCGATCCGCGACTTCTGGCGCGTCTGCGCCGGCGTCAACCTGGAGAGCCGCGAGCGCGTCGTGAAGTTCCTCTCCGAGGTGCTCAACGTCGAGAAGTTCCCGCTCACCGTCCTCGACCGGCCGCTCGAGAGCGAGACCTGCAAGATCGTCGAGAACTCCTACCGCGCGACCATCCTCGCGTTCCTCGACGAGTGGAGCCGCTTCTCCGAGCAGAACGGCGTCGACCTCGTCAAGGTGATCCAGGCGATCAAGATGAGACCGACCCACAGCAACATCATCTTCCCCGGACCCGGCATCGGCGGCTACTGCCTGCCGAAGGACGGGGGCCTGGGGATCTGGTCCTACCGGCACCTGATGGGGTTCGAGGAGGACCTGTTCAAGATCACGCCGCTCGCGATCAACATCAACGACACGCGGTCGCTGCATGTCGCCGACCTGACGCGCGACGCGCTGCGCAACATGGGGAAGGTGGTCGCCGGCTCGCGCCTGGTGGTCCTCGGCGCCGCGTATCGCGAGGACGTCGGTGACACACGCTATTCCGGCTCGGAGCTCCTCATCAGGAAGTTGGCGGAGATGGGCGGCGACATGGCGGTGCACGACCCGTACGTCCTGCACTGGTGGGAGTTCGAGGAGCAGGAGACCTATCCGCGCGCCGGCTACTCCTGGTCGCGCTTCTTCCGCAACCAGGACGGTCTCAAGGGGCTCCGGATGCACCAGGACCTCGGCAAGGCCCTGCAGCGCGCCGACGCGCTCATCCTCGCCGTGCGTCACAAGGAGTACCTGGATCTCCGTCCCGAGGACGTGGTCAAGATGACCGGCCGGCCGGTCGCCGTCGTCGACTGCTTCGGCATCCTCGACGACGCCCGGATCCGCCGCTATTTCGAGCTCGGGTGCGAGGTGAAGGGTCTCGGCCGGGGCCACATCCAGAGGATCAAGGAAGACGTCAGAGGGAGAAAGGGCTGAGCTCGCCATTCTGAAACGAACACGTGACGAAGGCCGGAAGCGGGGCGGCCCGATCCGCCCGATCCGTACTCGACCAGGGAGAGACATCATGTCATCGCAAGCGCCGTCGGACAGCAGCCCCACGCCCGAGCTGATTTTCGATACGCTCGTGGCCTACCAGCGCACCGAGGCGCTGCGCGCCGGCATCGAGCTCGACCTCTTCCGCGCCATAGGCGAAGGTCCGGGCGACGTCGCGTCGATCGCGAAGCGCTGCAAGGCCTCCGAGCGCGGGATCCGCATCCTCTGCGACTACCTCACCATCGGCGGCTTCCTCGTGAAGAGCGATGGAAGGTATTCGAACAGCGAGGTGAGCGCGAAGTTCCTCGACCCGCGATCCCCGACATCGATCGCGGCGACCGCCGGGTTCATGGGCAACCCGATGCTGCGCGAGCCGTTCATGCAGCTCGCGAAGATCGTGCGCGCCGGGCGGACCACCCTTCCCGGGCAGGGCTCGGTCGAGCCGGACAATCCGGCCTGGGTCGATTTCGCCCACAGCATGGCGCCGCGGATGGCGCCGGTCGCCGCGCAGCTCGCCCCGATCGTCCTGGCCGGCAAGCGGGGATCGATCTCGGTGCTCGACGTCGCCGCCGGCCACGGCCTGTTCGGCATCGAGGTGGCGAAGCAGAACCGCGCCGCGCACATCACCGCCATCGACTGGGCCGCCGTCCTCGAGGTGGCGCGCGCCAACGCGCGTCAGGCCGGTGTCGAGGATCGCTACGTGACGCGGCCGGGCAGCGCTTTCGACGTCGAGTTCGGCGGACCGCACGACGTCGTGCTGCTGACGAACTTCCTGCACCACTTCGACACCAAGACCTGCACCGCGCTCCTCAAGAAGGCGCGGGCGGCGCTCAAGCGCGACGGCATCGTCGCGGCGCTCGAGTTCGTGCCGAACGACGATCGCGTCTCGCCGCCGATGCCGGCCGGTTTCAGCCTGACGATGCTCGCGACCACCGAGGCCGGCGACGCCTACACGCTGCGTGAATACGAGGCGATCTACCGCGCCGCCGGCTTCACCGGCGTGCAGGGGCACGCGCTCACCGCGGGGCCGCACACGGTCGTCGTCGGCCGGGCGGCCTGATCGGGTACGTCGCCCGACCGGGCGCGCCGCCCAATCGGATGCGGGCGGTTCAGGGTCGCTCGCCCGTGATCCGCTGAAATCCTTCCGGGTCGGTGGCGCCCTCGGTGTTGATCACCAGGGCGGTCGCGGCGCCGGATGGCGCCAGCCGCTCGCGCGCGGACTGGAACGCGTCGTCGGTCAGGAGAGCCAGAAGCCCGGCGAGACCCGCCGCGCCCGACTCGCCCGATTCGACGCGCGGGTCGCCGGGCGCGGGCCGCCAGAGAAGCCGCACCGCCTCCTCGGCGAACCGGTCCTCGACGCTCACGAACAGGTCGACGCCGCGTCGCAGGGTCGGCCAGGCGGCGAGCGACGGCAGACCGCAGTTGAGACCGGCCATGATCGACCCCTGGCGGCCGCGAGACGCGCGCGGCTGGCCGTCGTCCGAGAGAATCGACTCGAGCAGGCAATCGGCGTCGTCGGGCTCGACGACGACCAGAAGCGGCGGCTGGCGCCGCGGGCGATAGTGGTCGACCGCGGCGGCCGCGAGCGCGCCGACGCCGCCTTGAATCAGGACGAGATCGGGCTGCGGCAGCAGGCGCTCCTCGATCTGCGCGTCGGTCTCGAGGAAGAGCGTCTCGTAGCCCTGCGCCACCAGCCGCGGGATCTCCATGTACCCCTCGTACCCCGTGTCGGCGATCACCTGCCAGCCGCTCGCGGCCGACTCGGAGGCGCAACGCGCCACGGCATCGTCGTACGAGCCCTCGACCGGCACGACGGTCGCCCCCTCGCCACGGATCGCCGCGACCCGCGCCGGGGCCGAATGGGCCGGGATGAAGACGACGGCGTCGAGGCCGTGCGTGCGCGCCGCCCAGGCGACGGCGCGGCCGTGGTTCCCGTCGGTCGCGGTCGCGATGGTCGTCAGGGGGGCCGCGCCGTCGCGGCGCCGCGCTTCGAGAAGACAGCGAAGCGCCCACGAGGCGCCCAGCCCTTTGAAGGCCTTGAGACCGAACCGGTGCGACTCGTCCTTGAGGAGAATCCGCCCGAGCCCGAGACGCGCCGCGAGCCCCGGCAGCGTGACGAGCGGAGTCGGCGCGTAGCCTGGAAGCGACCGGTGAAAGTCGGACACGGCGCGCGATGACTCGGGCGCGACGCCGCCCCGGCGAAGGAATGGATTGAACGCGAAGCGCATGCTGGCGCCGGTCACCTGTCGATATGAGGTGTCATGATGCGCAGCACGGGACGTCCGTCCACGTTCTTCAGCGGCAGATAGACCTCGTGGGTCACGGAGTCGACCGACACGGTATGTGAATTCGGCGCGACCCGGAGGTCCTCGAGCTTCCTGAGCGCCCGGCCGTCGAGCTGAAAGATCGATACGATGCCCGATTCGGTGGCCACGTAGAGGCGCTCCAGGGCCGTATCGAACGCCAGAACGTCAGGGGCCTCGCCCGTGGAAAACGCCTGCTTCACCTCGAAATCGTCCATGTCGATCACGAGCAGCCTTGCGTCGCCCTCGCACGCGGCGAAGGCGAGACGCTTCGGTGCGTCGATCAGAAGGCCATGCGGCGAGTCGCCGCCCTTCAGCGGGTGCCGGGCGACGACGCGTTCCGTCTTCGGGTCGATGGCGACCATCTCGCCCCGGGTCTGCACGTTGGCGAAGATGAGGCGCGAGGCGGGGTCGTACTGCGTGTTGCCGATCTCGCCCCCCAGATCGATCGTCCCGACGCGCTGGTTGGTGCGGGCGTCGATGACGGTCTCCTTGCCGCCGCGCTCGTCCGAGACGAAGACCCTCTGGACTTCCGGCGCGTACGCCAATCCGTCCGGGAACTCGCCGTCCGGGATCCGGGCCAGGACTTTCAACGTCCGGGTGTCGACGACGGCGACTTCGTGGTTTCCCGAGACGCTGACGAACACCTTCTGGAGTGCCGGGACGACCAGGACTCCCGTGACGCGTGGAAATCCCGGGAGATGGGCGATGAGCTGCCTGGTTTCGGTGTTCAGGACCAGGAGCTCGCCGTCGCCCATGTGGGAGAAGTAGAGCCGTTTCGCATCCGCATCGAGGCTCTGGTAGTCGAAGCGGCTCGGCTGACCGGGAAGCGGGAGATCGATCACCTTGGTCAGGATCGGTTCCGGGGATGCCGCGCCGGGCGACGGCCCGGGCGGCACTCCCACGAGAAGCGCCGCGACGACGAGCGCGACGGGCGCGGTGCTCAAGGTCGGGGCGCGCACGAGGATTCAGTCCAGCTTCTCGTCCACGGTCTTGATCTCCGTGCCCTTGGCCAGCGTGACCTCCGCCATGGCGTGCCCCTCCTTGAGAGACGGGACGACGCTGATCGCCTTGTAGCCGGGGTTCGCCTTGAGGGCCGCTTCCAGCGCCGCTGCGAGCGACTTCTTCGCCCCCTTCATCGCGGCGCTCTGGGCCTTGGAGGCTTCGAGATCCTCGCCTTCGGTGATCGCCTCGGACTTCGCGACCTTGCCGCTCATGTGGTCGACGATGACCTCGGAGTACTTGTCCGCCTTCATCGTGTAGACCGAAAGCTGGAGCTTGCCGTCCTCCACCTCGAACTTGGCGGAGATCGGCGTCCCTTCGCGCGCGCTGGCGAGGAGCGCCTGGCCGAGCGAGACCTTGGCCTGCGGAAGCGCCTTGACGACGGCGGCTTGATCGCCTTCGTCATCGTCGTCATCGGCCCGGACGGCGGGCGCGGCCAGCATGAGGAACGTCGCGCCGAGGGCCAGGGTCAGGAGCAGTTGCTTCGTCATCGTGGAATCCTCCTTATTTGAGAAATACCCATGTCGGTTGCAGAAGCGGAAAGGCCACCAGCCCGACAGCCGCCGCGGCGGCCACCAGGACGACATTGCTCACCTTGGTCCGCAGCAGGAGGCCCAGATAGACGATCGAGATCGACGCCGTGAGCCAGTCCCCGATCGCGATCCTCCCAAGAAGGATGCAGGCGCCGAGAATCGTGCCGATCGCGGCGGCGTAGGCGCCCCGGATGAAACCCTGGACGTGGGGATTGCCCCGGTGACGGACGAGGATGGGGGCCGCGATGAGCACGAGAAGAAATGACGGGAGGAAGATGCCGACGGTCGCCACGACCGAGCCCCGGAGCCCGGCGATGAGGTAGCCCACGAACGTTGCCGTGATGACAACCGGCCCGGGGCTGATCATGCCGATGGCGACGGCGATCAGAAACTCGCGCTCCTGCAGCCACCCCGTCTGCCGCACCAGGCCGTTCTGCAGGAACGGGACGATGACAAGTCCGCTGCCGAACGTCAGCGACCCGGCCTTCAGGAAGAACAACAGGAGCTTGCCCAGGATCGACCCGGTCGCGGGCACGGCCAAAGCAGCGGCCGGCGCCGCCGAAGCGACGACGGCCGCGCCCGCCGGCGCGACGGCCATCAGCGGGGTTCCCGAGGCGACCGCGGGTCGCCGGGCGTGGAACGTCCCGTAGACGATGGCGCCCAGGATGCCCGAGCCCAGGAACAGAAGGGCGACCTCGGCGTGAAGTGCGACCGTCACCACGAGGCAGGCGGACGCGATCGCCCATTGCAGCCGATCTTTCATTCCGATCCGCGCGAGGCGATAGCACGAATGGAGGATCAGGGCGATGACGGCCGGACTGACGCCGTAGAAGATCGCCGTCACCGCCGGCAGCCCGCCGAGCCTTACGTAGAGCGCGCCGAGCGCGGCGACGATGACGAAATTGGGGAAGATGAACGCCCACCCTCCCGCCCATGCGCCCCAGAATCCGCCCCTCAGGTAACTGATGAAGATACCGACCTGGATGGCGAGCGGCCCGGGAAGCGACTGGCAGACCGCGATCCCCTCGAGCATCTCCTCGTTGGAGACCCACTTCTTCTCCCGCACCAGCTCCCGCTCCATCTGTCCGCAAAGGGCGACCGGACCGCCGAAGCCGAGGGCGCCGAGCCGCAGGAAGTAGCGCACCAGCTCGCGGATCGGGACCCGCGCTCTCCGATCCGCTTCCGGCGCGAGGGTCACCGCGGCGTCTTCCGGGGCGTGGCGGTGCGATCGAGCGCGGCGCGCAGACCCTTTGCCAGGTCGGCCGCGCGTCCGATGCCCCAGTAGTGCAGGAACATCACGCGTGGCGACTCGCCGGTCATGTGCTGGTGGATCGCCACGACGTCGATGTTCGCGCCGCGGAGCGCCTTGAGAACACCCTGCATCTCCGTCTCCAGCATGGCGAAATCCCCGTCCACGACCGAGCTGTCGTCAGTGCCGGCGAACGCGGCCCAGGTGTTGACGCCCATCGCGCCGCCCATGGTGTCGCCATGCATCGCCGTCTCGCGTCCCATGACGACCTTGTAGACGCCGTCCTTGAGCTCGCCGTTCCAGCCGAGGGCCGCGTCGATCGCCTTCGTGTCGAGGGCGGTCCTGACCGGGTCGATGTCGGCGCGCGTCGCGTCGCCCATCCCGCCGGCGGTCTCCTTGATCTTCGCGAACACCTTGCCGACGGCCGCGGCGAGCGCCGCCTCGTCGCCCATCCCGCCGATGTGCATGAACATGACGCGGGGGCTCTCCCGGAAGAAATGGTTGTGGAGCGCCGTGACTTCGAGTCCGTTGTCGAGTGCCGTGCTCATGACCGGATTCACCTGGTCCTCGAGCAGGACCATGTCGCCCATGACGACCGTGCCCTTGCCGGCCATCTTGAACGCGGCCCAGGAGGTGAGGCCCATCGGGGGAGTCAGCCTGACTCCGGCGGCCTGCACCGTCAGGTCGCTGCGCGGAACCGACACCTTGAAAACGCCTTCCGACGCGCTGAAGCTTCCTTTCGCGCCGGTCAGCTGCTCGATGCGTGCCGTGTCGAGGGCGTGCGCCGGTGGCGCCGCGAAGACCGCCGGCACGCCGGAAAGCGGCACGATGGCTGCGAGCACACGCATCAGCCGACGGATGCGTCCGTGATTCACGGAGTCCTCCTCGTCTCCGGCTTGCGCCGGTAGTATTCGTACAGGTCGTCGAGCATCGCGCACGCCCGCTCGAGCCGGGCGGTGTCGTCCTTGCGCGCCAGGGAGATCCCGGCCACGAGTCGCTCGAATCCGGGTGCCTCGGGACGGCTGAATTTCGCGTCCTTGAGATCGACGTCGTGCACGATCTCGGCGATGGCGCTCAACCCGGGGTCCTTGATCGAGAAGCGTGCGAGGAGCACTTCGAAGGTGCAGTGGTCGCCCTCGTGGGTGAATTCCGCGTCGAACATATCGAACCGGAGCTCGCCCGGCCTGGGGGAGTAGTCCCTGCCGGCCACGAACTTGAACCGCGCGTCCTTGTCGATGAAACGACGGATGAGCCAGCCGCTGGCCATGCGGTCGACGTGAATGCCCTTGCGCGTGACCCAGGTTCGGCCGCTGTACCGTTCAGCCGGGCGTGGGCGCCGCGCCGGGCCATCGGCAGCAGGGGCGGGACGCAGCCTCGACTGGAGGCCGGCGATCAGCCCCGCGGCCGATTCGCGCCCCGGGGCGTTGAAGAAATCGATCGCGCTCACCTCGGTGAAGCGCCTCCCGAGTCGCGCGAGGTCGCTCTCGGCCTGCCCGCGGAGGCTCTCTTCGATGACGCCGGAAACCGGGAGCGTCTTGCTGATGCGTCGCGCCGCCTCCGAAATCTCGGCGTAGTCGGCCCTTCGAACCTCGTGGAACAGGGCGTGTATCTGCTCGTCCGAGAGACCGTCTACGAAGCGCGCCTCGCAGATCGAGGCGTCACCTCCCTCCTCGTCGATCTCCCGGAGCAGCCACTGAAAATCCTCGAGGGTCCCGGCGCTCTTCGGCAGGACGTAAACGGAATTCTTGATGGCGACGTCGCCCAGACGCTGCAGGCGCCGTCCGACCTTCACACGGAAGTAGTCCGGCTTCGGCGGGATCTGGTGGATGAGGACGAGCCAGTGTGCCTCGGTGGCGTCGGACATGGCCCCTCGGACGAGAGGTCAGACTTATAACACAACTGAATCACGACGCACACCCGACGATAACAACTGAATCTTGTGAGTCCAGATCGATGTGCCAGACGCCCTGCGGCGCGCGATGACGCCGGCGCTCCTCAGTCCGGCGTCGGCCCGCCGGTGTCGGGTGGCGGCGTGCCGGGTGCCGCGGCCGGCGGACAGGATGGCGCCGGACAGGACGGGCCGGAATCGGTGAGCGTGGGGATGAGGGCCGCGGCCGTGGCGGTGTCGAGCTGCCCCTTCATGGCGCGGTCGATGATCGGACCCAGGCTGCGGCCGTCGAACGGCGCGTCGATGGTGCGCGCCTCCGTCTGGCCGGGCGCCTTGATCAGCAACGGCACGTGGCGAATCAGGTCCGCGGGGGCCGGGGTGGGCAGCGTCGGCTCGTAACGCCACGAATGATCCGAGGTGACGATGACGAGCGCGTCGTCGAACCGGCCGGCGGCGCGCAGCGAGTCGAGCAGTCGCCCGACGACGCGATCGAGGTGGCGCAGGTTGAGATGGTAGTCGTCGGGGCTGCCGCCCATCACGTCGGCGTCGATGTCCTCGGTCATCGAGGAGCGGATCGGGAAGGGACCGCGATACGAGCCGTCGGCGTCGTAGACGAAGGGCGCGTGCGGCGCCGGGTAGTGCATGAAGACGAAGGATCGATCCGGCGCGTTGCGGACCACCGCGTCGAAGTCGTCGGCAAGCCGCTCGTTCAGCCCCACCCAGTTGCGGCTGAAGACGCCGGAGTACATCACCTTCCACATCCGGCTGACGCCGGGCAGCCGCCAGAAGTGCGGGTTCTGGATCGTCACCTCGAGCATCTTGTGGCTGAACGAGTCGCCCCGCGGATAGTCGCAGTAGGAGCGCACCAGATCGACGTCGCCGCCGAGGATCGTCCGGTAGGGAAGGTAATACCCGAGCATGTAGGTCGCGTAATTCTCGTCCCGGGCCATCGAGAACAGGCCGGCCGGGACGTGGCCGGCCGCCGCGGCCGGAGTGATCCGCTCGTCCGGGTCGCCCGGCTTCGTCCGGTCGGGGAAATCGGACCGCATCAGAAAGACGCTCGGCAGCGACGGAAAATCGTGGCTCTGGAAGAGCAGCTCCGGCAGCGACAGGTAGGTCGTGCGGGATGGCGAGCGCGACTGCTTGAAGAAGAACGACCGGGCGCGCAGCTCGCGCAGATGCGGCAGATCGTCCGGGAAGCCGTCGCCCTGCGTGCCGCGCAGGAAGGACCATTCGTCGAACACCAGGACGTAGACCGGAGTCCCGGATCGCGGCGCGGCCGGCACGCGGGGCAGCGGGTCGGGCCGCACCCACCAGCTGCTCCAGAACAGGGCCGGCAGGACGACGATCGGGATGATCGGCGACAGGACCAGACAGGTCGTGCGCACCAGGCGCGGCAGCAGGGCGCGCCGGTAGATCAGGAGGAGCACCCACGCGACCAGCACCAGCACGAGCCCGAGACGCAGGAAGGCCGTCGCCGGCCCGCGGTGCTCCTTCAGGAAGTCGAAGGCGTGCCGCACGTGCAGCAGCGGGAGAAGGTTCGCCAGCACCCCGAGGGCGAACAGCCCGACGAGGACCTGATCGCGCAGATCGCGAAGCCACTCGGAGCCCGACCGGTTCACGAGCGCGCCGATCGCCACCCCCAGAAGCGACAGGAGAGCCACCGAGGCGCAGGCCGCCAGCGTGTCGAGCCGATCCCAGAACAGGAAGTAGCGGTTGCGCTCCGACGCCAGGGCGGCGAGCTGCGGCGCGAACAGGAGAAAGACGATGACGAAGGACGGGAGGAACCGCTCGCCGGCCCGGCGCTCCGGGGTGGCCGCGATCATGTCGTCGGCCCGCCCCGCCTGCGCAGCAGCAGCAGGGTGCGCGGCGAGCCCGGCACCGGCTCGCGGCGGACCAGCTCGAAGCGGCTCGCGAACGCCGCCAGACAGTTCTCGATCGTCATGCCGGCGTAGCTGTCGAGCCGGAAGCGGGTCAGGCGCTGGAACTGCGGGTCGTCCGGCGGGACGAACTCCAGGATGAGCGCGTCGCGCGTCAGGTCGGCGAACAGCGCTCCGATCAACTCGAGCGGCAGGTTCCCGGAGACGTGCAGGTGGTGGATCACCGCCAGCGCGAGCACGCAATCGGCCCGCACGCGGTCGTGGAACGAGGCGCGCTCCAGGTTGCGGAAGCCGATCGCCGGGCTCGGGTTGCCGATGTCGATGACCATCGGCGTGATCCGCGCCGGCGTCTTCCTGAGACGGCGGTAGAGCAGCTCCACCGCGTCGTGGTCGCCGTCCGCCGCGACGACCGCCGCGCCGAGACCCGCCGCCAGGTACGAGTAGTCGCCGGTGTTGCAGCCGAGGTCGAGCACCGTCGCGGGCCGCAGCGGCTCGAGAAGCGAGCGCACCAGCGCTTTCTTGGCGTCCTCGGCGGCGTCGGTGTAGGAGCACTCGCCGGTGTAGCGCGACCAGGTGCCGTGCGGCCGGTAGCCGTCCGCGAGCCGGGCGATCTTCCGCCGCAGGCGGCGCAGGTTGAGCACCTGGGCGCCGCTGTCGGGATTCGGCCGGGTCAAGATCTCGCGGCCGCCCGTCTTGCCGGTGTCGCCGCGGCGGTTGAGCCAGAGCGGCAGGGTGAGATCGAGCAGCAGCCGCGGCCGCAGCCGCGACGGCCCCGGGAACGCGCGCGCCACCTGCTCCACCGTCCGGCCGCCCAGGCTGCCGAGGAAATAGGAGCGCAGATCCCAGCCGCGATACCGCACCAGGAGGAGCGGGAAGGTGAACATCTGCTGGAACTGACCGAGCGCGACCCAGATGTCCAGCCGCGCCGGCTTCTCGATCGACGACAGATCGATGAACAGCGGCCGCCCGTTCACGAACTGGATGTTGTACGCGGTGGCGTCCTTGAGCGAATGACCCGACTCGAGCAGGCGGATCTGGAGATCGAGCGTGTGGAGGCCGGCGTCGGCCAGCATCGACACGGTCCAACAATAAGGATAGGTGACCGGCTGGATCCGCTCGTGCTCGAGGAACTGGTCGTATCCCGGATGCTCGCGGACGAGCCGCTCGGTCAGCGGCGACGGCGGCAGGATCTCGGTCGGGACGACGAGGCCGTCGGCGACCAACCGCGCGAGCGCCCCCTTCCCGGAGAGGCCGCGCAGGATCGCCGCGCACGGCGCGTCGACGGCGCGGAAGACGCGGCCGTCCTGCTGGAAGACGTATCCGGAGGGGTCACGGAACGATCCGGCGTCCCGGGTGGGGCCGGACCCGGTCTCCGTGGTCACCGCTATTCGCTCCGCGTGTCCCCGCTGCCCGAGGAAGGCGGCGTCGGCTCGTCCTTGCGCCCCGAGAAGCGGCGCACGACGGCCCAGATCGATCTCCGGAAGAAGGCCACCGTCCCGGCCGCCGCCGCCACGATCGCCTGGATCAGGATCGAGCCGGAGACGGGATCGATGTAGGCGAGATCGACGTGCCAGGTCATGCTCGGGCGACCTCCAGCGGGACGAGGTTCGACGGCCAAAACATGATGCCCGGCCGCCGGTCAGGCAAGTACTTTAAGGAAAACGGCCGGGATGTTCAATCGCGCCGGTTCGGATCGTCCTCGTGGGTCGACGGCATTCCCGCCGGCGACAGGCCGTGCTTCGCGATCATGTGCTCCAGGTGGTGCTTCATGACGCTGTGGTGCCGGCTGTAGCCGAAATAGATCAGGAACCCGATCAGCAGCCAGACCGCCAGGCGGACCCAGTTCTCCGCCGGCAGCGAGAACATCAGCAGGAGACACAGGACGATCCCCGCGATCGGGGTGAACGGCACCCAGGGGGCGCGGAAGGGGCGTTCGGCGTTCGGGTCGCTCCGGCGCATGATCAGGACCGCCCCGCAGACGATGACGAACGCCAGGAGCGTCCCGATGTTGACCAGCTCGGCGAGGACGCGCAGGGGCACCAGGGCGGCGACCGTGGCCACGAAGACTCCGGTCAGGATGGTCGCCTTCCACGGCGTCCGGAACTTCGGATGGATGGCGGCGAAGAAGCCGCGCGGCAGCAGGCCGTCGCGCGCCATCGCCAGGAAGATGCGCGGCTGGCTGAGCATCATGACCAGCAGCACCGACGTGATGCCGGTCAGCGCCCCGATCGAGATCAGCAGGTGCGCCCACGGCAGGCCGACCTGCCCGAAGGCCGACGACACCGGCGCGTCGATGTTGATCTTGTCGTACGGCACCATGCCGGTGATCACGCCGGAGACCGCGATGTAGAGAATGGTGCAGATGATCAGCGACGCGATGATGCCGATAGGCACGTCGCGCTTCGGGTTCTTGGCCTCCTCGGCCTGGGTCGAGACCGCGTCGAATCCGATGTAGGCGAAGAAGATCACCGCCGCGCCCGCCAGCATGCCGAGAGGCTCGCCGCCCGCGCCGACCTGTCCGAACAGGGTATGGCCGAAGAACGACACGCCGGTGAGACCGTACGGCGCGAACGGGATCCAGTTCTTCGGATCGATGTAGAAGACCCCGACCCCGATCACGAACAGGACCACCGACAGCTTCACCGCCACCATGGCGGCGTTGAACCGGGCGCTCTCCTTGATGCCGATGACCAGGATGACGGTCACCGCGAGGGCGATGACGATGGCCGGGAGGTCGAACAGCGCGCCGGTCGAGACCAGGTGACCCGCGACCGGGTCATAGTCGAACGGCGCTTTCGAGAACAGCGCCGGGACGTGAATCCCCGCCAGGCCGATCAGATCCTGGAAGTAGTGCGACCAGCCGTGCGCCACCGTCGACGAGGCGACGGCGTATTCGAGGATCAGGTCCCACCCGATGATCCAGGCGAACAGCTCGCCCAGGGTGGCATAGGCGTAGGTGTAGGCCGACCCCGCGACCGGCACCATGGCGGCGAACTCGGAATAGCACAGCGCCGCGAAGATGCAGGCCATGCCGGAGACGATGTACGAGAGGACCAGCGCCGGGCCGGTCTTGTCGTGCGCCGCCACGCCGGTCAGGACGAAGATGCCCGTGCCGATGATGGCGCCGATCCCCATCGCCGTGAGGGAGACCGGACCGAGCACGCGACGCAGGCGATGCTCGCCCGCCATCTCTTCCAGGAGCAGCTTGAGCGGCTTTTTCGCGAACAGCTGGCTCGCCATGCGGTCCCCTCCAGGCGCCCCGGACGTGCGCGCCGGCGGATTATCGCACGATGGGACGCGGATTAGGGCGAGGAGCGGGCCGTGCCGACGGGGCGCAGGGCGCGGAGGCGCCGGCAGGCTTCCTCGAGATCGGGCATCTTCTTCGCCCAGCAGAGGCGGACCTGCGTCCGGCCGTCGGCGGGCTCGGCGTAGAACGACGAGCCGGGCACCACCGCGACGCCGGCGCGCTCGAGGATGACGCGCGCCGCCTCCTGGTCGTCGGCGAAGCCGAGACGCGCGACGTCGACCAGCATGTAGTAGGCGCCCTGCGGCACGAACGGCTCCATCCCCGCCTCGCGGCAGGCGGCGACCGTCATGTCGCGCTTCACCTGGTAATCGGCCTGCATCTTCGCGTAGTACGACGGCGGCAGGTCGAACGCCGCCACCACGCCGTACTGCAGGGGCGCCGGCGCGCAGATGGAGAGGAGATCGTTCAGGAGCGCCATCTTCGCCGCCAGCTCGCGCCGCGCCACGGCGTACCCCAGCCGCCATCCGGTCATGGCGTAGGTCTTCGAAAAGCCGCTCAAGGTGATGGTGCGATCGGCCATCCCGGGAAGCGTCGCCAGGCTCACGTGCCTCAGGCCGTCGTACAGGATGTACTCGTAGATCTCGTCGGTCAGCGCCAGCGCGTCGTGCTTCCGGCAGAGCCCGGCGATCAGCTCCAGGTCGTCGCGCGTGAACACCTTGCCGCTCGGGTTCGACGGGGTGTTGACGACGATCATCTTGGTGCGGTCCGAGAAGGCGCGCCGCAGCTCGTCGGGATCGAACGACCAGTCGGGCGGGCGCATGCCGACGAACCGCAGCGTCGCCCCGCAGACCTTCAGGATGTTGACGTGGTACGAGTAGAAGGGCGAGAAGATGACCACCTCGTCGCCCGGGTCGACGAACGCCATGCAGGCGGTGACGAAGGCGCCGGTGGAGCCGACCGAGACGACGACCTCGCCGTCGGGGTCGCAGGCCACGCCGTTGAAGTCGCGCATCTTGGCGGCGATCCGGCGGCGCAGCTCGTCGATGCCGTCGAGCCGGGTGTAGATCGAGTGGTCGGCGCGCACCGCGGCGATGGTGGCGTCCTTGATGACCGGCTCGACCGGCTGGTCGCAGATCCCCTGGCCCAGGTTGATGCCGCCGGCCCGGGTGCACTCGATCGACATGCGCCGGATTTCGGACTGGACCAGCCCCTCGATGCGCCCTGCGAATCGCTTCTTCACCTTGGCTTTGCCCTCACGCCTTGTCGTGCGCTTTCATGCGGCGGGCCATCTCCTCTTCGCTGACGTCCTCGACGTGCGTCGAGATGGTCCAGACGTGCCCGTACGGATCGGTGAGAGTGCCGGAGCGGTCGCCGTAGAACTGGTCGACCACCGGGCGGGAGACCTTGCCGCCGGCGTCGACGGCGCGCTTGAACCACATATCGACGTCTTCGACGTAAAGACAGATGCCGGTGCCCGAGCCGCCGAGGGTCGCGGGGCTCCTGAATCCCTGCTGCGGGGACTCCTCGCCCAGCATGATGCGCGAGTTGCCGATCTGGATTTCGGCGTGCGCGATGGTCCCGTCGGGCATCGGGTAGCGGCTGATTTCCTTCGCGCCCAGCGCCTTCTTGTAGAACTCCAGCGCTGCGGCCGCTCCCCGGATGATGAGGAAGGGCGTGGCGGTGTGGTATCCGTCCGGAATCGGCTTCACGGGCATGGGGGCACCTCTCTCGATTTGTTGGACGCCCCGGATCATACGCCAACCGCGGGCGGGGCGGGGAGGCCGGCTTGCCCCGTGACCTGACCCACGGCCACCCCCGGCCTCAGAGGCCCTGCCAGCGCGGCGGCCGCTTCTGGATGAAGGCGTCGATCCCCTCGGCGGCGTCAGGTTTCATCATGTCGCCGGCCTGCACGTCGGCGGCACGCTCGTACGCTTCTTCGATCCCCATCTCGGCCTGCTCGTAGAAGAGGCGCTTGCCGCTCGCCACCGCGGCCGGGCTCTTGGCGGCGATCGACGCGACCAGACGGCCGACCTCGTCGTCGAGCGCCGCGACCGGGACGACGCGATTGACCAGCCCGCGCTCCAGGGCGGTGCGCGCGTCGATGAACTCGCCGGTGAACAGCATCTCGAGCGCCGGCTTGCGCCCGACCTGCCGCGACAGCGCCACCCCCGGCGTCGAGCAGAAGAGGCCGACGTTGATCCCCGACACCGCGAACCGCGCCGCCTCGGACGCCACCACCAGGTCGCACATCGCCACGAGCTGGCAGCCGGCGGCGGTGGCGATGCCGTGCACGCGCGCGACGACCGGCTGCGGCAGGCGTCGCAGCGTCATCATCATCCGGCTGCAGTCCCGGAAGAGGGCGCGCAGCGCCTCGCGGTCGTTGATGGCGCGCATCTCCTTGAGATCGTGCCCGGCGCTGAACGCGTGGCCCGCTCCGGTCAGGACGACGACGCGCACCGCGGGGTCGTGCTCGATGGCGTCGAGATGCTTCTGCAGCGCCTCGATCATCCCCTTCGACAGCGCGTTGAGGCTGCGCGGCCGGTTGAGCGTCAGCCACGCGGCGCCGTCCCTGTCCTGCCGCAGGACGAAATCCTGTTCGGCGATGCCGCTCTCAGCCATGGGTCGTCTCCTCGCGGCCTCGCGCCTCACCGGCGCCCCGCACGCCCGTGTGGACGCAGACGATGCCGCCGGTCAGGGCGCGCCAGCTCACCGAGGCGAAGCCGCACTCCTCCATGACGGCGGCGAAGGTCGCGGCGTCCGGGAATTCGCTCACCGTGTCGGTGAGGTAGCGGTAGGCGCGCTCCTGGCCCGTGAGGAGCCCGCCGACGCGCGGCAGCACGTTGTAGAAGTACCAGTTGTACAGCCGCCAGAGCGAGCGCGACGGCGGCGTCGAGAACTCCAGCACGACGATCCGACCCCCGGGGCGCAGCACGCGGCGCATCTCCCGGAGCCCGGCGCGGAAGTCGGGGACGTTGCGGATGCCGAAGCCGATCATCGCGCCGTCGAACCGGCCGTCGGCGAACGGCAGCGCCTCGGCCGGCGCGTTCACCAGGCCCGCCGCCGCGCCGGGCGCGCGTCCGGACCCGGCGCCGAGCTTCCCCGCGGCGCGGACGAGCATCGCGCGGCTCAGGTCGACGCCGACGACGCGCGCGTCGGGGCGCCGGCGCATCATCTCCAGCGTGAGATCGCAGGTGCCGCACGCCAGATCGAGGACGCTTCCCCCGCGCGGCAGGTCGCGGAAGGTCCGGATCGCGGCCCGCCTCCAGTAGACGTCGACGCCGCACGACAGCACGCGGTTGGTCAGGTCGTAGCGGGGTGCGATCGCGTCGAAGGTGGCGCGAATCTCGAGGTTCCGGGGCGACAGTTCGCCGGGGGAGAGCGGGGTCATGCCATCGACATTATAGGTGCGGGCGGGCGCTCTTCGGCGTACATTGGGGACAATCAATCGCCGTGCTGGTGGTCTCGCGAACCCGAACCCGAATCCGTGGAGGCGTGTCATGAGCCGACCCTTCCTCCTTCCGTCCCGCGCCGGCCGGCTCTCCGCCCCGTCGCTCCTGGCCGCGGCGCTCGTCATCGCGGCCGGCGTCGTGCTCGTGCCGGGGAACGCCATGGCGTCCTGCGCGGTCTCCGTTCCCGTCCATCACGAGCTCGAGTCCTTCCTGTTCTGCTCCGATTCGGGGGCGACGGGGGCCGCCGCCTGGCTGCTCGAGGATCCGATCGGGGTCAACACGGACGGAGCCGACATCCTGTGCGAATCGCAGAGCGCCCCGGGCTGCCTGGGGCAGCCCGGCGCCGGCGCCGCCGGGGACGGCCGCGTGGCGATCGAGGGAGACTGGCTGGACGACCGGATGCCGGGCTGCCCGATCGTCGACGGCTACCCTCACCGCATCGCCCTGGTCGTGGCGAGCGGGGATCGGGTCTGGGGACGGTCGCTGCTGATCTCGCTGACCGGCTCCTACCCCGGCTACGGGTACAGCTATCCCGTCGAGGCGGCCCAGCCGTACGACGCGATCGCAGGAGTGATCCAGCCGCTGGGCTGCGACTCCTCGGTGCAGGTGGTCGACGCGCAGCCGGGGTACATCATTCTGCGGTTCCTGCCCCTCCAGGCGCGCACCGATTGCGACGCCGGGAGCCTGGGCGAAGCCGCCGGCCTCTGCACGACCCCGTTCGCGCCGGCCGTGACGACCGGGCCGGTCTACACGCGTCTCCAGCCTTGCGGAGATCCCGTCGACCTGAGCCGCGCTCTGTGGACCCCCACGGGCGTCTCCCCGGACGCGACGGGGCGGGCCCTCGTCCCGGTGCCGCAGCCACCGGTCGGGCAATGCCGGCTCCTCGGGGCGACGTCGCTCGTCGACGGCGTCGAGAGCGCGGCGATCACCGCCTTCGTCTCGGGCGCCGACTGCCTCAACCGGGACGGCGATCCCTCCTGGACCTGCGCGCGGGACTGCGACGCGCTCTACTGCAAAGTGGACTGCGACGACAACGACCCGACCCGTTATCCGGGCGGTCCGAACGACTGCGAGAGTGACCACTGCGACGTCAGCTGCCCGCTCGACAACTGCCCGAACGTCAGCAACCCCGACCAGCGCGACTCAGACAACGACGGCCGGGGCGACGCGTGCGACAACTGCCCCTTCGCGGCCAACCCGGATCAGCGCGACAGCGATGGCGACGGCTTCGGCGACGTGTGCGACAACTGCGTCAACTTCGCGAACGCGAATCAGGCCGATTGCGATGGGGACAGGGTCGGCGACGTGTGCGACAACTGCGGCTGCTCGAACCCGGGCAACCCCGACCAGACCGATTCGGACGGCGACGGAATCGGCGACGTATGCGACAACTGCCCCATCGTGGCCAACCCGAGCCAGGTCGACACCGACCAGGATGGACTCGGCGACGCCTGCGACAACTGCGCCCTCGTCCCGAATCCGAACCAGGCCGATTGCGATGGGGACGGGTTTGGCGATGTGTGCGACAACTGCGTCGTCCCGCCGCCGGGTGGCCCCGACCCATGCGGCTGCCGCCCGCAGGAGGTGACCGACATCGTCATCGGCACGGCCGTGGCGCCCGCCCGCGGGGCGGGCCTTCTGTCCTGGCGGACGAGCGCCGAACGCGACATCCGCAGCTTCAATATCCTGGTCTACGACTCCGCGGGACGACCGACGCGGCTCAACGACGCGCCCGTGCCATGCCTGCAGTGCTCGGGCGGTCTCGGCGCTTCGTACTTCTTCACGATCGCCAAGCACAAGAGCGGCCGCAACATCTTCGTCGAAATGATCCACTTCGACGGCGGAAGTCAGGTCTTCGGACCGGCCTCGCGCCACTAGGCCGGGGTGAGCGTCAGGCGAGGGCGCGCCTCGGGCGCGGGTGCGCCCCGGGACGCTGCCGCGGGCGCGCGTCTCAGACCGTAATCGTGCCGCGCAGGTACTCGACGGCGCGGCCGGCGATCGAGACGCGCTCCCCCTGGTCTGCGAGGAACAGCTCGCCGCCGCGCGCCGAGACCTGGAGAGCGTGCAGCGTCTTGCGCCCCAGGCGACGGCTCCAGTAGGGGACCAGCGTGCAGTGCGCCGAGCCGGTGACCGGGTCCTCCGGCACGCCGACGCGCGGCGCGAAGAAGCGCGACACGAAGTCGACCTCCTTCCCCGGCGCGGTCACGATGACGCCGACGGACTCGAGGCGCGCGATCGCCGCGAAGTCGGGGCGCAGCGATTCAATCTGATGCTGCGTCTCGAACACGGCCATCAGGTCGCGCGCGCGAAGCACCTGCTGCGGCGCGGCGCCGAGGGCCGCGGTGAGCGCCGCGGCGAGCGGCGAGCCCGGGACATCCGGCTCGGCGGGCCGCGACGGGAAGTCCATCGCCAGCCGGTCGCCCTCCTGCGCGACGCTCAGCGTGCCGCCGCTGTAACGGAAGGTGACCGGCGAGCGGCGCGCGTGGCCGTGACGGAACAGGACGTGGGCGCTCGCGAGGGTCGCGTGGCCGCAGAGATCCATCTCGACCGCCGGGGTGAACCAGCGCAGCCCGAACTCGGGCTCGCCCTTCACGACGAACGCCGTCTCGGCCAGGTTGTTCTCGGCGGCGATCGACTGCATCGTCTTTGCGGGCAGCGGCTCGTCGAGCACCACGACGGCGGCGGGGTTGCCGCCGAACAGCTTCCCGGTGAATGCGTCAACTTGATAGATCGGCAGCTCCATGCGGACCTCCTTTGACCTCACCTTGATCGCGGCGCGCCGGCGTCGCGGACGGCGAGGTACTCCTGTTCCAGGATCGACATCACGATGAGCGATTCGTATCCCGAGGCCCCCTTGATCACGTCCCGCAGCGTCCCTTCCTCGCGGAACCCTTCGCCGGCGTAAATCGCGCGGGCGCGCTCGTTGAACGGCTTGACCTCCAGCCACAGCCGATGCGCGCCGTGTGTCTCGAACGCCCAGCGGGTGACCTCGCGCACCGTGGCGCGCCCGAACCCGGCGCCCTTGCGGGTCACGACCAGGCGCTTGAACTCGACGCCGAGGTGGGGACTCGACAGACCGAGGAGGATGACGTATCCGACCGGCTCGAGACGCGCCGACGCGGGACGCCAGGGCGCCGCCGCAGGCCACGCCCCGGCGACGGCCGGGGCTCCCGCGGCCGTCGACTCGACGACGCGGTGCGCGACGTCCGGGTCGAGCACCGCCGCGCGGTGCTCCTCGAGGCTCCACTGCCGGATGAACGGCGAGTTCTCGGCGGCGCGCTCCGCCGCCAGGACGGACTCGAGGTCGGCCTCGGTCGTCGGGCGCAGCGTGATCGGCGGGACCGCTTTCATGGTCATGATCGTGGCGCAAGGATATAGAATCGGGGCCGACATGAACAGATTCAGATTAGTGAAAGATCGACCAGCACAGATGACGGCCGCGCGCACCGCCGGGGCGGCGGGCGAGCCGCTCTATGCCCGGCTCGCGGGCGCGCTCGAGACCCAGATCCGCAGCGGCGCTTTGCAGATCGGCGACCGGGTCGGATCGGTGCGCGTCCTCAGCCGCGACCAGGGGGTGAGCGTCGCGACGGTCCTGCAGGCGATCGCGCGACTGGAGAGCCAGGGGTTCGTCGAGGCGCGGCCGCGCTCCGGGTACTACGTCCGCACGCCGTTCGCCGATCTCGTGGCTGAGCCGGCCGCGGGCCCCTCGGGATCGCGCCCGCGGCGGGTGGGGGTCGGGGCGATCATCGCCGAGGCGATCGCCGCCTCCTCGGACCCCGCCAAGGTGCCGCTGGCCGCCGCCTGCCCCGACCCGCGCCTGCTGCCGGCGGCGGCGCTCAACCGCGCCCTGCGCAGAGCCCTGCGCGACGCGCCGCTGCACAGCACCGCCTACGCCTTCCCGCCCGGGCTGCCGGCGCTGCGACGGCAGATCGCCCGGCGCTCGCTCCTGCTCGGCTGCAACCTGCCGCCGGGCGAGATCGTCGTCACCGCCGGCGCCATGGAGGCGATGAACGTCGCCCTGCGCGCGGTGGCGAGCCCGGGCGACGTCGTGGCGCTCGAGAGCCCGACCTACTTCGGCATCCTGCAGGCGGTCGAGTCGATGGGGATGAAGGCGGCGGAGATCTCGACCCACCCGCGCACCGGTCTCGACCTCGACCGCCTCGAGAGCGTCCTCCGGCGGCACAAGGCGCGCGCCATCGTGACGATGACCAACTGCCACAACCCGCTCGGCACGATCGTCGAGGACGACGCCAAGAAGGCGCTCGTCGATCTCGCGACCCGTCATCGCGTGCCGCTCATCGAGGACGACATCTACGGCGACCTGGCGTTCGACGCGCCGCGGCCGCGCACCGCCAAGTCGTTCGACCGCGAGGGGCTCGTCCTGCTCTGCTCGTCGTTCAGCAAGACCCTCGCGCCCGGGTTCCGCGTCGGCTGGATCCACGCCGGCCGGTTCCAGGCCGAGGTCGAGCGTCTCCTGTTCATCCACACCGTCGCCGCGTCGTCCCTGCCGCAGCACGCGGTGGCCGCGTTCCTGGCGTCGGGCGCCTACGACCGCAGCCTTAAACATCTGCGCGCGGCGTTCCGCGACCAGGTGCGCCTGACCGGCCGCGCCCTCGCGGAGCATCTCCCCGAGGGAACGCGGATCACGCGGCCCGCCGGCGGCTACGTCCTGTGGGTCGAGCTGCCGAAGCGCATCGACGCGGAGCTCCTGGCGCGGCGCGCGCTCGCCTCTGGCATCGCCGTCCTGCCGGGGCCGATCTTCTCCGCCACCGGCCGCTTCCGGAACCACCTGCGCGTGTCGTGCGGCCACGTCTGGTCCGATCGGATCGAGCGGGCCATCGCCACTCTCGGGAAGCTCTGCCGGACCGCCTGACCCCGGAGCGCTCGGCCCCGCAGCGCCTGACCCCGTGGCGCCTGACGCGGCGCGACCCTAGCCGAGCGCGCCGCGCCGGTACAGCGACGCGACGTACGCCAGGATGGCGGCCGAGATCAGCGTGCTCATCGCGAGGACCAGGCAGCCGAGGATCATGCCGACGGGCCCGCCGATCCCGATCTGGTCCATGAATCCGCGCGTCACGACCTGCCGGGCGAAGTTGGCGGAGCCGATGAAGTAGGAGGCGACGAGCCACCAGAGCGCCTGGCGCCGCATGAGCCAGAGCAGTGTCATGGCCACCACCTGCATCAGGCTCACGGCGGCGGTGATCGCCCAGTCGGCGGGAGTGAGCCGCGCCAGGTACTGCTGCGTGGCGAGGGGCATCTCGATCAGGCCGGCCCGGATCAGGGACTGCGACAGGAGCGCGTAGCCGAGCGCGAGCCACGTCAGCAGCACGATCGCCGTGACCCATCCAGGGCGTATCCGCGGCGGCGCGTTTTCGATCACGAGGACCGTCCCTCCCTCTCGGAGCGTCACCCGTCCTTGCGTGACTTGCGATAGCGCGGCAGGCCGTCGGCCAGCTTCACCCACGGCAGCATCCGGTCGGCCCAGACGTGGTCGCCGGGGACGACGAGCGACGGATCGTCCAGGCTGCACGCCGTGACGTCGACCGCCCCGGGTGTGTCGGCGTTTTCGTAGGTGATCTGCGTGCCGCACGAGGCGCAGAAGCGCCGCGTGATCCCGGGGCGCGACTCGACCGCCGCCATGGTCCCCGACACCACGTGGAATCCGGAGCGGGTCGTCTCGACCCAGGTCACGAACGGCGCGCCGCCCAGACGCCGGCAATGGATGCAATGACAATGCGTCGTCCGGTTCGGGGGGCCGTCGAGCCGATAGCGGATCGCGCCGCAGAAGCAGCCGCCTTCCATGAGGCCTCCTTGGCCGCCAGGCGATTCACCGCGGCCGCCAGTGCGGATACGATACGCCGGTTGGGCGGCCGCTTGACATGCAAGTAATTACTTGCATATACTGACGGGTGTGGCGTGGACAAGGTCTTCAAGGCGCTCGCGAGTCCGGCCCGGAGGAGGCTTCTGGACTCGTTGCGGGCGCACAACGGGCAGACGCTGGGAGAGCTGTGCCGGCATCTCGACATGACGCGGCAGGCGGTGACGCAGCACCTCGACTCGCTCGAGGCCGCCAACCTGGTCGCGACCGTCCGGCGCGGGCGGGAGAAGCTGCACTACCTCAACCCGGTGCCCATCCACGAGATCCACGACCGATGGATCGTGAAGTACGAGCGGCGGCACCTGGACGCATTGCGTGCGCTCAAGAAGAGAGCGGAAGAGGACTGACATGGAGAAACCCAAGTTCGTCTACGTGACCTACATCGCCTCGACCCCGGAGAAGGTCTGGAACGCGCTCATCGACGCGAAGATGACCGCGCAGTACTGGCAGAACGACAACGTCTCCGACTGGAAGCCCGGGTCGCGCTGGGAGCACCGCAGCAGCGACAAGGAGCGCGCCCTGCGCCTGGTCGGCAAGGTGATCGAGAGCAAGCCGCCGCACCGCCTGGTCATCACCTGGGCCTTCCCGGCCGACGAGAAGAACGAGGCCAAGCACACGCGCGTCACCTTCGACATCCAGGAGACGAAAGGCGTGACCTGCCTGACCGTGACCCACGACCAGCTCGAGGCCGGCTCCGAGATGCTGACCGGGATCACCAACGGCTGGCCGAAGGTGCTGTCGAGCCTGAAGTCTCTCCTGGAGTCGGGGAAGCCGCTGCCGAAGCTGTGGTGAGGCGGGGCTAGATCTCGACCTCGACGTCGGCGCCGGTGACCCGGACGTTGTAACGCGCCACGTCCCGCGACGCCGGGGGGCCGAGGACGGCGCCCGTCGTCACGTCGAACGTGGCGCCGTGCCAGGGGCAGGTCACCTGCGTGCCGGCGATCTCCCCGTCCGAGAGCGGCGCTCCGCGGTGCGGGCAGACGCCGTCGATGGCGTGGAACGCGCCGTCGACGTTGAACAACGCGATGCACTTCCCGTCCGCCTCGACCATTTTGGCGCGGCCGGGGGCGACGTCCTGCGTCGTCGCGACCTTCATGTATCGGGACATGGAGGTCATCCTACTTCTTTCGCTTCGTCCAGTCTCCCGCCTCCAGCCGGAAGGCGAGGAACAGCACCACCGCCAGGTTCACCACCAGCGCGAGGACCGGCTCGTAGCGCGGGTGATGGATGAACGCCGCAATCTCGAACGGGACGTAGAAGAGTCCCGTCAGGACCGCGAGCCACTCCGCCCAGCGCCGGCGGTACCAGAGACCCACCCCCTCGACCAGCCGGAACGCGGCATAGAGGAACGCGCCGAACGCCAGGATGCGCAGCCGCTCCGGCGTCGCGTTGTCCGCCGCCTTGAGGAAGATGCCCGGGTAGTGGTGGGCCGGGTCGAGGTGGAGGTGGGCGATGAGCCGCGCCGCCAGCGACTGCACATCCTTGTCGACCAGGTACAGCAGCCCCGTGCCCGCGGCGAGGACGAGCAGCCCCTTGGCCCCCTCGAGCAGCGCGATGGCGCGTATCCAGAAGGTCGCGGCGGGGGAGCACGGGCGCGCGGGCTCCGACTCGGGTTCCAGGCGGGGGTCGATGACGGCCGGTTCCTCCAGCGCCGATTTCGGCCCCTTGTCTATCACACTCGGGCGGTTCCCGGTTTCTTCGTGACCGCGTTCAAATAACTAGTTGACGGGGCATGTCGTCCGAGGTATCTGATCGTCAATCAGGGTCACGCATGGGCCTGGGTCTTCGGCTCGGTTCTCGTCCGTCCCGCCCGGGTCGCGGAAGGGGAGGCCAACATGGTGAACCGGCTCGCAGCGTCCTCATGGATCTTCTTCGTGCCCGTTTGCCTCGTGATCGGCGGGCTCGCCCTGTCGAGCGATGTTCCGAAGGCTCCGGTCCCGGCGGTCCTCCCGCCGAGCGGCGGGCCGACCTGGCAGGTCGCCGGCACGCAGGTGAACGCCGGGTTTGGTGGCACCCTCGCCTCGGCCGGCGACGTCAACGGCGACGGGATCTCCGACATCATCGTCGGCGCGCCGAGCTACGACACTCCGTCGGCCGGAGGTCCGGAAGGCCAAGCCTACGTGTACCTCGGCTCGCCCCTGGGACCTTCCACCGTGCCCGTCTGGACCGCCAGCGGGGGTCAGAGCGGGTTCGGGACGTCGGTCGCCTCGGCGGGCGACGTGAACGGCGACGGATTCGACGACATCATCGTGGGGGAGCCCCGCTTCGTCATGTATCAGGCGGATGGGATTCACGTGAGGTGGACGGGCCAAGCCTATCTTTACCTCGGCTCCGCTTCGGGGCCGGCCAGCATGCCTGCATGGATCGGGCACGCGGGACAGCTCTCCCTGTTCGGCTTCTCGGTCGCCTCGGCAGGGGACGTCAACGGTGACGGCTACGCCGACGTGATCGTGGGCGCGCCCGCCGACTACCCTGCCTCGGCCGCAGCCTATGTCTACCTCGGTTCTCCGTCGGGCCTCTCCCAGACCCCTGCCTGGTCCGTGATTGGCCCGCAACCCAATTTTTCCGACGCCGGGTTCGGTGCTCAGGTCGCGAGCGCGGGCGACGTGAATGGCGACGGCTACGGCGATGTCCTCGTAGGGGAGCCCGGGCACGACCGCGGCGGATGCACCATCGGCAGGGTGTACCTCTATATCGGGTCGGCGTCCGGTCTTTACCCGGATGCCGCCTGGACCAGAGAGGGAAGCAATTGCGATCCCACTCATCACCTGGGTCTTGGCTCCTCGCTGGCCTCGGGACACTTCGACGGCGACCAGTACAGCGACATCGTGCTGGGCGCCGCCAACACTGGCGCCATGCTCTTCCGGGGATCGCCCGGGGGGCCGGGCAGCAGCCCCGACTGGACGTCGCACGGGGAGAATGTCGCGCGGAGCGCCGGCGACGTGAACGGCGATCACTTCGACGACCTGATCACGGGTCCTCCCTTCGCGCTCCCCGCTTCCGGGGGCGCCGCGTCGATCTACCTCGGCGGACCCTCCGGGCTTGCCGCGTCGCCGGTCTGGACCGTGACCGTGAATCAGACGGCAGGGTTTGGGTCCGTCGTCGCGGGCGCGGGTGACACCGACGGCGACGGTCTTGCGAACGTGCTCGTCGGGGCTCCCACCTACGACAGCAACCAGGTCAACGTCGGCGCGGCCTTCCTCTTCTTCGGTCCGGTCGTCGTGTCCTGCGGGATCGACCTCGATGCCGACGGTTACTGCGCGACCGGTCCCGGCGCCGACTGCGACGATGGCGACCCGGCGATCCATCCCAATGCCGTCGAGATCTGCAACGCGGTGGACGACAACTGCAACGGCCAGATCGACGAAGGCCTGGGAGTCGGAACGGTGTGCGCCGTGGGTCTCGGCCCCTGCGCGGCCTCGGGGCACGTGACATGCGCCGCCGACGGCACGTCCTTCTGCGATACTCCGCCGCCGGGTCTTCCGGCGCCCGAGATCTGCGACGGGGTCGACAACGATTGCGACGGCGTCGTCGACGACGGCCTGGCCGACCCCGACTCCTGCCACATCTCGTCCACGAGCCAGGCCGGAGCCGAGCTTGGCTGGAGCGTTGCGCGCGTCGGCGACGTCAACGGCGACGGGTTCGACGACGTCCTGGCGGGCGCGCCGGGCGACGGTCAGGGGCGCATCAACCTCTATTACGGCTCGGCCTCGGGCAAATTCCATCTGCCCGACTGGACCCATGCCGGCACACAGACCGCGAACGCGCCCCCGAACGTCACCGCGCGCTTCGGAGCCGCCGTGGCGGGGATCGGCGACCTGAACCACGATGGGTACGACGATTTCATCGTCGGCGCCCCCGGCTACGGTTTTTACGTGGACTTTTATAACAACCAGGTGCTCACCGGAACGTATGGCGCCGCTTACCTGTTCCTCGGCGGTCCGGGTGGTCCCTCGCTGGCGACGCAGCTCGGGTCGACCATCGGCCTCCCCGTCCAGTTCGGCAGCGCCGTCGGCGGCGGGGGTGACATCGACGGCGATGGAGTCGCTGATTTCGTCGTCGCCGACCGGGGCGCCCCGTTCATCCTTCCTAACACTCCGACCGTCACGATCTTCACGCAGGGAGGGGCCAGTCGCACCTCCGTCGCCAGCGTCAGCCCCAGCTACGGAGCATCGATCGCGATCGCTCACGACCTGAACGGCGACGGGTTCGATGACCTGCTGGTGGGGGTGCCCGGCGACTCCCAGGTCCAGGTCTACTTCGGCCATTCCGGCCTGATGACCTACGCAATGCAGACTCTTCATGGGGTGCCCGGCCTGGGGAGGTCGCTCGCCGGAGCCGGGGACGTCAACCGCGACGGGTTCGGCGACGTCCTGGCCGGTGGGGACGAAGCGGCTTCTCTCTATGTCGGGTCGGCGGCGGGTGTCTCGACCGCGCCGATCTGGTCCACCAGCGCCGGGCAGGTGGTGGCGTCGGCGGGCGACGTCGATGGCGACGGGTTCGCGGACGTAATCCTCGGCGCGAGCAACGCCTTTGCCGGGGGTGGGGCCTTCCTCTACCTCGGCGGCCCCGGCGGACCGGATACCGTTCCGTCCTGGGTCGGTTCGATCACGAACCAGGAGGGCGCCCGGTTCGGCGCGGCGGTGTCCGGGGCCGGCGATTTCGATGGCGACGGGCTGGATGATCTCGTCATCGGCGCTCCCAGCTTCAACAGCGGCGGCGCGCTCCTTGCGGGACGGGTCGATCTGGTCCTCTCGTCCAGCATCTTGGTCACCGGCTCGGTGCCGCCGCAGGCGGCGATCACCGCGCCCGCGACGGCCGAGTGCACCGCCGGCGGCGCCGTGGTCAGCCTCGACGGCTCGGCCTCGACCGACGCCGACTCGACCCCGGGCACCAACGACGACATCGCGTCGTTCGACTGGTACGACGGTTACGGCACGCCGGGCCAGCACCTGCTCGGGTCCGGCAGGACACTCAGCGTCGGCCTGCCGCTCGGCGCCCACGCCATCACGCTGGTCGTGACCGACCATGCCGGCCAGACCGGCGCCGCGACCACGACGGTGACGGTGCGCGACACGCAGCCGCCGACTCTCGTGCTGCATGTCGATTCGTCGACCCTGTGGCCGCCGAACCATGGCCTGGTCACCGTGAACGTCACCTGGGAGACGGGCGACGCGTGCGACCCGGCGGGCGTCGGAGTGCAGCTCATCTCACTGACCAGCAGCGAGCCGGACGACGCCGCCGGCGGCTCCGACGGCGCGACGACCCAGGACATCGAGGGCGCCGTCGCCGGCACCGCCGACACGACGTTCCTGCTGCGCGCCGAGCGCGACGGCAAGGGGTCGGGCCGCATCTACACGCTGACTTACGGCGCACGGGACTCGAGCGGCAACGCGACGACCGCCCTGGCGACGGTGATCGTGCCGCACGACCTGGGGCAGGGCCCGGAGCCGCTCCTGATGCGACTGGAGCCGGCGAGCCAGGGCTCGACCAGCGCGCGGATCTTCTGGCCCGCGGTCGCCGGCGCGACCGGTTACGACGTCATCACCGGCGACCTGCAGGCATGGCGCGCCGTCGGCGAAGTCCTCGACGTCGGCCCGGTGCAGGTCCTGGCGCGGTCGGCCACGGCGACGTCATTGACCGAGCCGGCGGGCGCCGCCAACCCGGCCGTGGGACACGCGCTCTTCTACCTGATCGAGCAGCGCACGGCGGAACGCGGCGCCGGCTATGGCACCGAGACCAGTCCGTGGCCGCGGGTGGCGTCGAGGTGCGAGGGCGGCTGTCCCGACGCGGCGCCAGCGGCCGGCTCGGGCCAGGTCACCAGCGTCCGGAAGTGATTCGCGGTTGCCTTCGACCGATGATCTGACGCTGTCTGAATCAGATCATGACAAGGACCGCCCGGCCGCTGATGACGACGGATTTCATGGGGACCTCCTTGCGGCGGGGTACTCTTTGTCGGAGTAGATCCATACGAGGCGCGACACCTTGCCGCCGGTGTCGCGCACGAACCGGACGCGGGCCCAGAACGACCGGTCGAGGAACTCGTTCGGCGCCACCGGGACGAGCGTGGAATCGGCCTGCGTGCTCCAGTGCATCATCAGGTAACCGGCCTGCCGCGTCACGGTCAGCGTCGTGCCCGGAAAGAAGAAATCGTCGCCACCGGCGTAGGTGCCTTCGAATGCCGCGAGGGCCGGCTCGCCCATGGCGATCGGCACGACGCCGGAAGGCGGCGCGACCGTGTCGCCCAGCGCCAGGGCGGCGAGGTCGGCGGCGATCGGAGCCTGCGTCGAGGTCGAGTAGGTGTTGGCCAGGACTATGACGGTGACCCGGTCGTCGATGTAGCGCTGCAGCGTGGCGGTGAACCCCGGGCTGCGCCCGTTGGCCGCCATGCACCGGCGGCCCAGCCTTTCGTTGACGAACCAGCCGAAGACGTTGCCCTGGCCCGCGCCGAGGATCCGGTCGATCGTGCCCTTCGGCAGCAGCCGGTCGGCGTAGAGCGCCTGGTCGAACTTCAGCAGGTCCGCGGTCGTCGAGTAGAGCGAGCCGTTGCCCGTCTTCATCGACCAGTCGAACCACGGCGCGTTGCCGAACCCCTTGAGCCCCTCGGGCACGTACCCGGACGCCCGGCCGGCGACCAGCGCCTGCGCGCTGCCGTCGTGTCCCGTGTCGGCCATCCCCAGCGGCGCGAAGATGGCGTCGCGCAGGAACTCGCCGTACGGCCGCCCCGACGCACGCTCGATCACGTAGGCGAGGAGGTTGTAGTTCGAGTTGCTGTAGGCGTACTTCTCGCCGGGCGCGGCGGCCGGATCGAGCCCGCGGATCAGGTTGACCAGGTCGAGCGGTGTGTGCGGCTTCATCGATTCGGCGGTGTAGAACGGCGCGCCGTTGATGTCGGCGATCCCCGAGGTATGGGTGAGCAGGTGCAGCAGCGTCGTGTCCTGGCCGCGCGGGAAGTCGGGGATAAAGCGCGCCACCGGGTCCGACACCTTGAGCCGCCCCTGCGCCTCCAGCATCAGGATCGCCGCCGCGGTGAACGGCTTGGAGACCGAGGCGATGTGGAACCGCGTCCGCGGCGTGTTGGCGACGTCCAGCTCGTAGCTCGCCATGCCGTACGCCCGGCTCACGAGCGGCTTCCCCTCGCGCGCCAGCAGGATCGCGCCGCTGAAGTTGCCGCCGTCCACGAACGGCTTGAGATAGGCGTCGACGCGCGCGTCGAGCGGGTCGGCCGGCTGAGTGGCCGCCGCGGTCGGGACCGGCCGCGCCGGAGGAGCCGGTTTCGCCGGCGGGGTCGCCGCGGCGAGCGTTCCCAGCAGGGCGGCGGCGAGGACGGCGCCCGTGCTCCCGATGACGGCTTGCCGTTGTGACGTCATAACGCTATAGTACCAGCATGAGCGGCCCACGACGTGCCACCGTCTATCTCGACCCCGAGCTTCACCGGGCTCTGCGGGTCAAGGCCGCGGTCTCCGACCGGAGCATCTCCGAGCTCGTCAATGACGCGATCCGCCAGGTCCTGGCCGAGGACGCCGAAGATCTCGCAGCCCATCGAGGGAGGGCCAAGGAGCCCAACCTGGATTTCGAGAGCGTGCTGAAGGACCTTCGGCGCCGTGGCAAGCTATAGACTCCTCATCAAGCCCTCGGCCGTCAAGGAGCTCGAGGCGGTTCCGGCCAGGGACCGCCTCCGTCTGGTGTCGCGGATCCGCAGGCTGCCCTCCGACCCACGCCCGCCCGGGTGCGAGAAGCTGTCCGGGCACGATCTCTACCGGGTTCGCCAGGGGAACTATCGCGTCCTCTATTCGATCGAGGACGAGGCGCTCGTCGTTCTCGTGATCAAAGTGGGACATCGTGGCGCGGTGTGCCGATGAAGCGATGACGCGACGCGGCGAAACCCGTTGCGCGGCTGCTCTCGCGCAACGGGCCCCGCGCCGCCCTCCAACGAGCGACGGGTCTCGAACGAACGCCGCCTTCGGCCGGCCGATCGGCCTGGGGCGAGGAGCTAGCGGTCGTCCGAGTCCCGGCCTTCCGACGCCGGCACGGCCGGGGAAACCGCCGTGGCGAAGCCGGTGAGGATCCACGCGCGCTGGCTGTTGGCGAACCGGGGCGCCAGCATGCCGTCGTTGATCTCGCGCGTGACGGCGAACCGATCGTAGGAGGTCGCCGGCAGGAAGAGCCTCGCGTTGTCCTCGAACCCGTCCGACGCGCTGTCCACGTCGCCCTCGACCGAGGAGATGACGCCGTCGCGGTTCTGATCGACCCGCGCGACCTCCTTGGCGTAGGCGTCGTTGATGCGCTGCAGGACGTCGGTCAGGCCCGGCTCGAACGACATCGGCCGCTCGAACACGTCGAGGTAGATCTCATGCGTCAGACCGCTGGGGATGAAGCGGTCGCGGAACTCGCGCTGATTGTCGTCGTCGCCGTCGAACTTGTCCGGGTCGCGCGGCAGGAATGGGCTGTCGCCGTACTGCACCGGATCGTTCTGGAAGCCCGACGGTCCCGAGCCTGGGATGAGGCTGGTCTCTGCGCCGATCTTCCCGGCCTCGAAGGTGCCCGCGAATCCGCCGGTGAACGGCAGCTCGTAGAGCGGAAAGGTCCAGTTGGTCGTGTAGTTGAACTCCCAGTAGGAGTGCACGTCGCTCTGCTGCAACGCGTTGTAGGCGCCCATGCTCAGGTAGATCGGCACGAGGTTGGCGTGGACGCCGGGGAAGTGGTCCGACTCGGACGGAAACCGCACCGCGTTGCCGTCGGTCGTGAACAGGTGATCGAACACGTTGTTGCCGGCGCCCATAGTCCGCAGGGCGTCGGCGTCGACCTGGAGGATCGTCCCGAACTGAGCCTTGCCGTCCGGGCGCGGCGGGGCGACCGGCGCGACCCGGAGATCGTGGATCATCCAGCCCTCGTACCAGCCGCTCTCGTTGTTGATGACGAAGAGCGGGTGCAAGTCGGTGAACACGTCGATGAACGCGCGCACGTCGTTCGGATCGGTCGGCAGATCCGGCTTCGGCTCGACGACCATGCGGACCGCGCCGATGGTCGGCAGGCCGCAATCGGCCCCAGTGACCGTCAGCTCCACCGCGTCGTTGATGCCCGGGAAGATGGTGGTGAAGACGTTGCGCTCGAAGTTGTGCGTGTCGAGCAGGTAGTACTGGAACAGCTGGCTCGCCTTGTCCGCCTCCGCGAACGCCTGCACCGGCGGCACGGTGTGCGGCCGGCCGGCGAGGCGGATGAGCTGCTCGCGCAGCGGCAGCGGAAGGCTCCGGACGTCTCCCCGGGTCGCGATGGCCGCCATGTCGCTCTGCGAGTGCGGATTCGGATGGCAGGGGGCGCTGACCGTGTCGGTCGTCAGCTTGACCGCCGCCGGCGCCACCGGTCTGAACCCTCTCGACTCCCCGGAGGATTGGGTGGCGGCCCGGGCGCCTCCCAGCAGCAGGGCGCCGGTGATCGCCACGGACAGCAGCAGCGGGCTCGCGAATCGTCTCGGTGCAGATGACATGCTGACCTCCCTCTTTCCCTCTCGGACGTTGTTCCAAGGAGCGGCCCTGCGGGATTGCAAAGACGCCCGGTTCTTCGCGACTCCGTTCGTCAGGTCCAGTCGTCCCCCATGCCGTCGCCGCGGGCCGGCGAGCCGTGGTTCCGCCGGACGTGAACGCCTTCACCTTCGAGCACGCTGGCGACCGGCTCCCAGCGGCACCAGATCTCGACGCCGGCGCGGCTCAACCGTTCGAGGACCTCGACCCCGCCGCGATCGACGTAGCTGACGCCCGCCAGGTCGAGACTCACGACACTGCGCGTTTCGAGAAGCAGGGCGCATTCGCGCTCCAGGAGCCAGGTCCACTCGCCGGCGATGGTCCCCTCGAGCCTCAGCGTCACCCGTGAGCGGGACTCGTCATCGCGTGTGATTCGCAACATGGCCGCGGCCTCCTCGTTCCGTGAACATCGCGCGGTGTCAAACGCATGGGACGTGCCAGCGCCGCGCGCTCCGTCACGGACGGGCGCAAACGCATGCCCGGCGCGGAGTTTGGAGGAACGGCCCGGCGCGGCGGCCGCGGGGCGCGGCCGCGTTCGATGACGGCCTATCGGGAGATTGACGAAGGGATGGCAGTCACGCCGTCACGCGGGCCGCCGGAAAGCCGCTCTGGACGGTGACTTCAGGCACACTCAGGCGCGGCGGCGATCAGGCGCGACGGGCGATGCCGAGCTTCTTCATGCGGGATTCGAGGGTCGTGCGCTTGAGGCCGAGGACCTTCGCGGCGCCGCGATCGCCGCTCACCCGCCAGCCGGTCTCTTCGAGGACCGCGACGATGTGCTCGCGCTCGACGTCCTCGAGGACGCGCGACGTCCTGGACGGGCCGCCGCCCGCCGGCGCCGAGGCCGCGAGATCACCGACCTCGAACCGGCCCTTGGGCGACAGGATGACCGCCCGCTCGATGACGTTCTGCAGCTCGCGGACGTTCCCCGGCCAGGAATAGGCGCACAGGCGATCCAGGACGTCCGCACCCAGCGGGCCGACGTGCTTCCCCATCTTCGACGCGTAGAGCATCGCGAAGTGCCGCGCCAGACGCGGCACGTCCTGAAGGCGCTTGCGCAGCGGGGGGATGACGATCGGGAAGACGTTGAGGCGGTAGAAGAGATCGGCGCGGAAGCGCTCCGCGGCGACCGCCCGCTCGAGGTCGCGGTTGGTGGCGGCGACCAGCCGGACGTCCACCTTGATCGTCTGCGTGCCGCCGACCCGCTCGAACTCGCCGTCCTGCAGCACGCGCAGCAGCTTCGCCTGCAGCTCCAGCGGCAGGTCGCCGATCTCGTCGAGGAAGAGCGTGCCTCGGTTGGCCAGCTCGAACCGGCCGGCCTTGCGCGTCAGCGCGCCCGTGAAGGCGCCCTTCTCGTGGCCGAACAGCTCGCTCTCGATGACGCCGGCCGGAAGGGCGGCGCAGTTGACCTTCACCAGCAGCTTGTCCTTGCGCGCGCTGGCGCCGTGAATCGCGCGCACGACCAGCTCCTTGCCGGTGCCGGTCTCGCCGGTGACCAGCACGGTCGAGTCGGTCTTCGCCACCTTGCGCACGTTCGCCAGGACGCCGAGGATGGCCGGCGACTCGCCGACGACGTCGCCCGACGCGGCCTCGGCGCGCGCCTCCTCCTGAAGATAAAGGTTCTCCTCCTCCAGACGCGCCTTGAGGGCGGCGATCTGCTCGTAGGCCAGCAGGTTCTCGATGGCCAGCGCCACCTGCTCGGCGATCGCCGCGAGGAGCTCGACCTCCGCGTCGCCGTAAAGAGCGGGCGTCCGGCTGCCGACATTCAGCGTTCCGATGACCCTTCCCTTGACGATCATCGGCACCGAGACGGCGGCGCGAATGCCCTGCTTGATCAGCGGGGCGTGCTCGAGGTACGACGGCGCGGTCTCGAGATCGGGGGTCGAGATCGGCTGGCGATGCTCGAGAATCCAGCCGGCGCGGCTTCCCTGGCGGGGCCACTCGGTCCCGATCTGGATGGGGGCCGAGGCGCTCTCCGCGTCGACCACGCCCAGCACCCGGAAAACGTCCCTGGCGCGATCGTGGAGGACGAGCGCGGCGCGATCGAACGGGATGAGGGGACGCAGCGCCGCCGCGGTCGCCGCGAACAGCGAATCCCGGTCGAGACAGGTGACGATGGCGTTGTTGACCTCGAGCAGCAGGCGCAGGCGCTCCTCGGAGGCGCGCAGCTCGGACGTGCGTGTCTCCACGACGTCGTGCAGCTTGTCGGTCAGGCCGTGCAGCTCGCCCACCAGGCGCCGCAGCTCGATCTCCGCGATGGTGGACGTCGCGAGGACGCGGAGGATGCCGATCTCCTCCTCGGTCCACTCGTGCGGCTCCCCGTGCACGACGCAGAACGTCCCGAGGGCGTGCCCTTCGGAGGTGATGAGCGGGATGCCGGCGTACGCGATCACGCCGAACTCGGAGACCGACGGGTTGTCCTTGACGAGCGGATCCAGCCGGGCATCCGAGACCAGGAGAGGCTCGCTCGAAGCGACCGCGTGCTTGCAGAACGAATGGCTCAGGGGAGTCTGTCGCGACGACGCCAGAGGTCCCGTCAGTCCGCAGAAGCTCTTGATGAACGAGCGCTTGCCGTCGACGAGCGACACCAGCGCGACCGGCACGTGCAGCACGGCCGTCGCCAGGCGCGTCAGCCGGTCGAACGTTTCCTCGGGCGGCGTATCGAGGAGCGACGTTCGTCGCAGCGCTTCGAGTCGAGCCTCGTCCCCGATCGCTTCGGCGAGCCTGTCCATCCGGCGTGGATCCTTGCTTCCAACAGGAGCGCCCACTCTACAACGGCCGGCAGGAATTCTCCAAGGGCGCCGCCCTGACGGGCTACCCGGCCGGCGCGGCTGGCGCCGCGTAAACCCATGCCTGCCGTCCCGACGCGAGCGCTGCGGCGATCCGAACATACCCGGCATGCGATTCGTATTGGTCGGCTGAAGCCAGCTCGGCTTCGGTGATCTCGAGGACGGTGCCGCTGACGCGACTGTCACCTTTGCCGTTGAACGTGACATTTGCATGATGCGTCCTGCCAATGGCAGCCGCGATCTGCGGGTCCTCGATCTTCACTGAAGAAGGCTCGAATCCCGGAAGCTCATCCTTCTGTCCCTGGAGCGGCCTTCCAAAGACGGATCGCTGCACGCTTTCTTCCTGGAGAGTTCCGTAGGAAAAGAGCAGCGGCATGGACAGGGTCTACTTTCCGTTGTTCAACACTCTGAGGTCCCGCTGGAGGACCAGCTCGATCTTGGAGACTCGGTCCCGGACCTTCGCCTCGAACGTGTAAGTACCGAGCGGATCGTCCGTCTCCACCTTCAGAGCGAACACGCCCTGCCCCAATTGGAGATTTGGCTCGGGTGGGGCGGGCTTGTTTTTCCAGACCTCCACCCCCTTCTCCTCGGCATAGACTGTCTTATCGGGACGGAGCAGGCGGAAGTCGGCTTCCAAGTCGCATTTCCCGTCCTTGTCAGGCTGGCAGCCCATGAAGAGCACGATGGATGCGACCTGGCCGCCACGGCGCGCTTCCGTCACCGTGCCGATCCTGGGCCTGTAGTCCGGCGAGGGCTCGTGGTTCCATTCCTTGAAGAAGTCCTCGGCCTTGTCCGTGAGAAACAGCATGGCCCCGAAGTTTCCGGACGACTTCATCCATGCCGTGTCCGGCACGACCTTCCCCTCTTCCCGCCATTGGGCCCAACCGATCGCTCCGCTTGTCGTCAGGAGCATCAACGTGAGGCCGAGGGTCTTTCGAACGCACGCGCCTGTCATGAGGATCATCGCGCCTCCCGCTGCGCCCGCTGGATCAGGGTGTGCACCGCTCGCTCACGACGACGCCTCCTGCGCGCGAATTCTCGAGCGCCGCAGAAGCCACGCGAGGTATCCGGCCGCCACGACATCGTACGCAAAACAGAAGGGTGGCCACCACGCAGGCACCCCCGGGTTGGTGATCATCCGGGCGTGGACGAGATCGAAGACGCCATGCGCCGCGAGCGCCGCGGCGACCAGCCAGAGCGAACCCTTGAATCCCGCGATCGACGCACCCACGAACACGGCGATGGGCACCGACTCCGCCGCCAGCGCCTTGAGCGACCCGCCCATGAGCGCGAACAACGCATAGTAGAAGGCGATGACGATCATCAGCGTGGGGTAGAACGCCCGATCACGGTCGAGGCCGACGACACTGGCGAACAGGCCGATCAAGAGCGCCAGCGCCACACCAACGAAGAGCGCCATGCTGTCCCTCCGGTACCGCTCGGCTGAAGCGACGAGGCGCTAATCTTCCGAGCCGATGACGCGATACACCAGTGAGCCAAGAACCGCGCCGGCGATCGGAGCGACCCAGAAGGCCCACAGCTGCGAGAGGGCCCAGTCGCCCACGAACAAGGCGACACCCGTGCTACGGGCGGGATTCACCGACGTGTTGGTGACCGGGATGCTGATCAGGTGGATCAGGGTCAGCCCCAGCCCGATGGCCAGCGGCGCGAGACCGGCGGGCGCCCTCTTGTCGGTCGCGCCCAGGATGATCACCAGGAACATGGCGGTCATGACCACTTCGCACACCAGCGCCGCGAGAAGCGAGTAGCCGCCCGGCGAATGCGCCCCGTACCCGTTCGACGCGAAGCCCGCCGCCAGCTGGAACTCCGGGTTCCCCGACGCGATGACGTAGAGGATTCCCGCCCCGACCGTCGCGCCGACGACCTGCGCCACGATGTACGGCATCAGGTCCTTGGCGGGGAATCGTCCGCCCGCCCACAGGCCGACCGAGACGGCGGGATTCAGGTGACAGCCGGAGATGTGTCCGATGGCGTAGGCCATCGTCACGACCGTGAGGCCGAACGCGAGAGCGACCCCCAGCAGGCCGATGCCCACCTTGGGGAACGCCGCGGCCAGCACGGCACTGCCGCAGCCGCCAAGGACGAGCCAGAAGGTTCCGACGCACTCCGCGAGATATCGCTTCATGGGCACCCTCCCGTGCGCAGTCTACGGCTTGAGGCGATGGTTATGGGAAGGAATTTGTCCGCCCCGACCTCTAGTACACGAAGGGGATGATCCGCTTGCGGCTTCGCAGAAACTCGCGATACGGCTCGCCGAGGCCCGCCAGCAACGCGCGCTCCTCGACGGCCATCCGGTAGCCGTAGACCAGGAAGGAGACGACCACGAGCAGAGCGGTGCTGCCCCAGCTGCCCAGGCCCAGGCCGATGCCGACGTTCATGAGGATGCCCGCGGTGTACGACGGATGCCGGAGAAACCGGTACGCGCCCTCGGTGACGATGCGCTGGTCGGGACGGACGCGGACGTCGCCGGTGAACGACGCTCCGAGGAGGCGCCAGCAATGACGGCGCAGCAGGCTGCCGGCGATGATGGTCGCGACGCCGGCGAGAAAGACCGGGATGTCCAGCGCCGGCGGGAACCGGAGCGCCGGCACCCAGGCGAGCGGGAAGGCCGTGAACATGGAGACCGACATGCCAAGAAGAATGACGCGCAGCGAGCCCGAATCCGGCGACCCCGTTCCCGCCGCGGGCTTGTGCGAGTTGCGGAGGATCCGGAACTCGGGCCAGAACGCCCAGACGTAGACGCTCCAGAACAGAAGGCACCAGGGCCAGACAAAGGGCAATGGATTCATGTCTCGAAACCTCTCAGCCCTGGGGCGTCTCCAGGAAGCGTTCGGTCGTCGTGGCGCCTTTCCGCTCGAGGAGCGCGTGGCTCTGTTCGAGAAGCCGCCTGGCGGCGGCGCGAAGGCGCCGGGCCGGGACGGCTTTCCAGCGCGCCTCGTCCGTGACGAGCGTGGGCGAATCGAAAACCTCGCGGCTCAGATCCCGCGCCACGCAGTAGTCCGCGAATGAGTGGGGCACGGAGCGATCCGCTCCCGTCCGGCGCGCGAATTCGACGGTCAAGTCGTACGTCGTCGACTTCGAGACCGCGATCTCGGTGAGCTTGGCGCGATACTCCAGCTCGGGCTGCTCGAGCTTCGGAAACTCCTTGTCGTCGGAGAAGTGCCGGCCTTCGTGGGCGAGGTAGCTCACACGGAACTCCTCCGACGTGACGTCGTACGACGAGCGGAGCGCGTAGAGCGCATCGTGCGTGGTCCACCCGCCCGAGTGCGCCCGCCCGCACGTGGCGTAGCCGGCCCAGCCGAGCGAGACGAAATCGTCGAGGAAGACGACATGGACGTCGATCGAGCGCTCGGGGAGCTTCACGTGGTAGTCGGTGGGTGTCTGCGTCTTCCAGATCATCAGCTCGTAATAAGGAGAGGTGACGCCGGTCAGCGCGAACAGCCCTTCACCCTCGATCGCCGCCTTCGCCCGCGCGCTGGCCGCGCCGAGGTCGTCCGCGGGGCCGAGGATCGCGCCCAGGTCGGCGCGCAGTCCCGCCTCGGCCGCCTCCGCCGAGGGGCGTCGCAGCATCGCCGTCTGCCAGTAGCGGCGATACGCCGTCAGGAGGCGTCTGGAAACGGGAGGAAGCTCCTCGTCGCCGGGCGGCGACGCGAACGTGCGTCGCAGGCACTCGGCGGCTTTCGAATCCTCGGTGCTCCAGCGCGTGGCGTCGAGCGAGTCGAGGATCGAGAACGCCTGGGTCATGTCGCCGCCCAGGGCTGCGTCGTAGACGTCGTCGAAAGTCGCCGCGCGCGCGGCCGGCGAAAGCAGCAGCGCCGCCAGCGCGGTCACGGCCACCAGCACGCGCACGGCGTGCGCCGAAAGACGATCGATCGGCGAACGTTCTGTGTCGATGATCAACCAGTCCATCCTGGCATTGGAGAGGATCTGAACCGACTGGAGACTCGTCAGCTCCCGCGAATCAGGCGGCCAGGAGCGGCGCGAGTTCGTTTCGGGTGACGCGCGACAACCCTAGTTTCGTGAGGACACGGTTCAAGGCCGCAACGGTGATTCTGCTTGGGGCCGTGATCTCGATGCCGATCGGCTGACCACTCCGACCAAGATCGATAACCAGCCCCGGCTCGATCCGCCTGGCTCGATGGCTCTTCTCGCCCGGCTTGCGCGGCAGGTAGTAATAGGCAGCAACAGGCCGCCCGTGTCGGAATGTCACTTCCAGGTAGGATTCATTCATGACGACACCCGCTCTGCGGGGTACGCTGTAATGACCACCAACATCTCTGCATCTCCGTCCGGTTCCACGATGACTTCCCACCGGTCACGCCGGTGCCGCGTCAAGGCAACCCAACGACCAGGTTCGATATCTCTACGGAGACGAGTGGCTGTGTGAAGCATACGGCGAACATCGACTTCTGTAAACCTTCGGTCCAGCATGCGCTTCAGCAGATGGGGGCTCAGTTCGAGTTCCCAGTCCCACCAGGGTGGCCACCGCTTCCGGCTCACGAAGACCTCGCTCGCGACAGGGAGGCATTATCTTCCGATTCACGCCCCGCGGACGATCGCCAGCGCCTCCTGCGCCGCGTCGTGACCGGAGCGGGTGGCCAGCTCGAACGACGGCATGCCGTTGCGATCGGAGTGTGCGAAGGTGATCCGGCCGAGCGGCCGGGTCAGCTTGCGGCGCAGGTCGCCGGTCAGGAAGCCCGGATACGGGATCACCATGTGGTGGCCCCAGGCGTAAACGTCGAGGCGCGTGAGATCGGCGCCGACGCCCGGCACCATCGACTCGAGGTCGTCGGCCAGCAGGTCGGCCCAGTGCGACCACGGCTCCGAGATCAGCTCGGCGCGCGTCGCGCGGCCGGCGAGCGGCGCCCAGAGGCACAGCACGTTGGGCCGCGCCGGGTCCCCCTGCCGCCAGCGATCGGAGTTGTAGTCCGCGGTCAGGAAGCCCTGCGCCAGGCGGCCGTCGCCGGTGTTGTACCAGGCGAGCGGCGCCCCCTTGAGCACCGGAGTCCGCCGCACCGAGGCCGCCCCCATCAGGAGCGCCGCGTAGCGGTACTCCTGGTATCCCAGCCTGTCCGGCGTGCTCATCTCGGGAACCATGCGGCCGGTGATGTGCTTCGGGCAGGCGATGACGACGGCGCGCGCGCGCCGCACCGAGAAGCGCTCGGTCATCGGATCGACGAAGGTGACGCGCGCTTCCTTGCCGTCGTTGACGACGCGCACCGCGAACAGCCCCGTGCGGATGCGGTCGCGGCCGACCTTGTCGGCCATGCGCTGCGCCGCCCACGCGTTGCCGCCCGGCAGCGTGATGTCCTCGCCCCCCTGGCCAAGCCCGTTGAACGCCCAGAAGGCGTAGGCGGAGACCTCGTCCGACCCGCCGCCGATGTCGCTGCTGCTCCAGTCGTTCACCTCGCGCAGCGTGCGGGCGCTCCATCCCTTGCGCGTGGCGTACTCCTTCATGGTGATGCGGTCGAGCGCCAGGATCTCCGGGTCGCGGCTGCCTTCCTCGACCGGCATCGCGAACGCCGGCTTGCCGTCACTTCCCTTGTGCGTGCCCCAGTCGCGCATCTCGCGGTAGAACTCGACGAAGTCGTGGCGGTCCCGTTCCGCCAGCGGCAGCGAGCGAAGCTGGTCGGCGGCGTTTTCGTCCAGGAAGGGATGCCAGGTCCCGTCGATCTGCATGTTGTATTCCGGCCCCGTGCCCAGCAGCTCCTTGCGGATCTTCGGCGTGCCGTCCGGCTCGTAGCCCGTGATCATGTCGAGGTCGGCGTACAGGCGCTTCAGGAAGGCGTCCTTCGGCCGGACCATCGACCAGGTCGCGCAGGTGTAGTCGGTGCCATTGGCGTGCCCCTTCCGCGCGTTGCCGCCGATGTAGTCCTCTTTCTCGTAGAGGACCACGTCGCCGAGGCCGCCGCGCACCAGGTCCCATGCCGCCATCAGGCCCGAGACGCCGCCGCCCAGGACGATGGCGTCGTGCAGCGGCCCCTCGGGCGCCAGCGCGGGGATCTCGAGCGACCCGTCGCGCAGACGGTGGGCGACGCCGTAGCTCTCGGTGATCAGCTCGCCGTCGAACCGCCGCGCCGCCGGAGTGCGCGTCGCCGGCGTGCGCCCGGGAGCGGGCGCCGGCGTGTTCGCGGCCGCGAGCACGTCCCGGATCGACATGCGGCCGGCCACACCGGCGGCGATCGTCGCCTTCAGGCCGCCCGCCAGGAAGAGGCGCCGGGTGACGGCCCGCGCTCCGGGATCGCTTCGCGCCCCGGAACCGCCCCGCGCTCCGGAACCGCCACGTCCGTTGCCCCGCCGGTCGTCGTTCGTGCTCATGGGATGGGATTCTCCCGGATTTTCCGCAGCTCGGTGCTGAACCACACCGCACTGGGCTGTTCGTCCTGGCTCGGGCACGACACCTTGTACGGCTTGTTGCTGAGCAGGCTCTTCGTGCCCGCTTTCTCGATGAAGTCTTCGGCGCTGGCGATGTCGCCCTTCTTAACCAGGTAATCGAGCTTCACCTGCATGTGGTCGCGAGCCTTGGAGGCGGGGTACCAGGTTCCGTTGCGATAGAACCGGCACTCCGACGTTCCAAGGCGGCTCAGCAGCCCGTCTATCTCGATTCTGGCCGACGACGACAGCTCGGTCGCATGCGTCGCCGCCGGGAGCAGGGCGCTGGACAGGGGGAGCAGGAGAAGCGCGAGGAGCAGAGGAAGCCGGAGGAGCCGAGTGCGGATCTCGATCATGGCGCTGCTCATCAACGCTCCACCGCCAGCTTCAGCCGGCCCAACGCACTATCCCACTGTCGCGCGATCAGGTCCAGCGAGCGGCGCGCTTCTTCCACCTGCGACGGCTCGAACTCCCAGCGCCGCTCGCGTCCCACCTTGACGTGGCGCACCAGGCCGGCCTGCGCCAGCACGTGCAGGTGCTTGGTGACCGCCTGCCGGGTGATCTCCGTGCCGGAGGTGAGCTGCGCTATCGACAGGGCGGAGCCGGCGCACAGGACGGCGACGAGCCGCAGGCGTGTCTCGTCCCCGAGCGCCGCGAAGATCGGAGCCGCGCCTCGCAGCGACGAGCTCCGCAGCGACGAGCTCTTCAGCGGCGCCGACCTGGCGGGCGCCGGCTTCGAGGGAGGCTCCTTCGCGGCCGTCCTACGGCTTGGCGACATGCTTCTCGATGTTCTCCATCTGGATGGTCCAGCCGCCGCTGTTCATGCGGAACGCTTCCTCGCGGCGCGACGGCGGGATCTGGTCGAAGCCCGATTCGACGACGGTCAGCAGGATGCCGCCCTTGGCTTCCTTCAGCTCGAACACGACCAGCGTGGACGGCTCCTTCGAGTAGTCAAAGGCGGCGTCGACCGCGGCGGGATGCCAGCGGAAGGAAATCAATCGCCCCGGCTCGATCCGCTCGACCAGCACGTCGAAGGTCAGGTGCTCGTAGCCGGGATAGGTGATTTGCCCCTTGACGCGCTGGCCGGCCACGAATTGCGTGCCCTTGAGCGCCACGCCGAACCAGGTGCCGAACTCCTCGGCGTTCACCAGCGCGCGCCAGACGCGCGAGCGCGAGGCCTTGAGGAAAATCTCCCTCTCGATGCGATCCGTGGACGATGGCATGTGCTACCTCCTGGTTGCATAATACCCCGGTCCGCGCTAAATGCAACCGGAGAATTGCATTTATTTTCCCCAGGCGGGCAGGCGGTCGGACAGGCGCGCCCCTCAGCCCTCTCCGATCAGCTTGTAGGCCACCCAGAAGCAGGCGATGCCGACGCCGAGAATCCCGATGATGCCGAACGCGAACACCGGCGCGAGGCGCCGGTCGAGCTCGGGGATTCTCTCGCGCGGATAGCCGCGCAGGAACAGGGCATAGGACACGCAGGCCAGCAACACCCCGGCGATGACGTCGAGAACGTAGTGCTGCTTGGTGTACAGGGTGGAGACCGCGACGAGCAGCGCGCACAGGAGTGCGACGATTCCCACTCTGCGGTGCACGCGATAGCAGGTCAGCGCCGACACGAAGGAATGCGCGACGTGGATGGACGGAAAGCAGTTGTACGGCGGGTCGGCCGAGTAGAGAAACCGGAGGCCCCACGCCGCGAACCCTTCTCCGGCGACAGTGACCGGCCGCGGCGCCACGGTCGGATACGCCAGGAAGAAGACGTACGCCGTCGTCCAGACCATCAGGTAGGCGAACACGGTGCGGCGGATCTGCTCTTCCTGCTGCACGACGAACACCGGCAGCACGATGAGGAACAGATAGAGCGAACCGTAGACCAGCGCCCAGGCCGGCAGCACGGGCACGGCCCGGTCGAGGGCCAGCTCCGGCGCGTGCAGCGTCCGCCCACGCATCAAAAGCTCGCCAATAAAGATGTAGGTCGGTGCGAGCAGTACGAGGACGACCATCGGGATGGTGATCCTGTACGGCCGGGTCAGAGACCGCGCGACCGTGCTCCAATTCAGCGGGACCGCCTCGGGAGCTCTCATCTGGACCCGCGGGCGCCCACGACGCAGTCGTAACTCTTATCGCGACGCTGCGAGAGCCGCACCCTACGGCTTCGACTGGGAGGCGATCGCCAGATCGATGCGAGTGCCGGCGGATGCCATGGTGCCGGCGGCCGGGTGCTGCTCGACGACCATGCCCACTGCAAAGTTCGGCAGGTAACGCCGCTCGATCTTGCCGACCGTGAAACCCGCCTTGAGGAGGACATCGGTCGCCTTCTTCTGGTCGAGCTTCACCAGGTTGGGGACCTTGACTTGCGCCGGAGGGGGGGCCTTGCGCTCCGGTTCCACCTTCTTTGGGACCTGCGATGGCGGCGGCGCCTGTGGCGCCGATTGCTTGGAGACCGGTGGCGGAGTCGGCGGCTTCTGCGATTCCTCGTTCACGGTCTTGCGGGGCGCGGCGCCGTTGACTGCGATGACGATGGCGACCTTCGCGCCGCGCGCCAGGGGCGTGCCGCCTGCAGGCGACTGCTCGATGACGCTCTCCGGGGGAAGATTCGGCTCGTAGCGTTTCTCGATGGTGCCGACATAGTAGCCAGCCTTCTCGAGCGTGCTGGCCGCAATCTTGAAGGTCAGACGCGTCACGTCGGGGACCGCGCCGGCCGACGTGCCTGCCGGCGCGCCGGGAGTCGGGGGCGGGGGTGGGGGCGGGAGCGGCGCCGGCGCCGAGCGCGCTGTGCCGGCCGAGGCCGGAGCCGTCGAGACACCCGTGCGCATGGTCGTGACCGCGACGAGGTTGCTGCACTGACTCGCAGAGCTCCCATGCGCCGGATTACCAATCGTGTCGAGCCGCTCCCAGGCGCGCACGAACGCGTCGGCGCTGGTGTACAGCTCAGGCGCCACCCAGCCGCCGTCGTGGCGCGTGCGATCGATCGCCGACGCGGCCGCCACGAAATCAGGCAACTGGCCGATGGTCGCGATGCCGTTCGCGGTGATCGTGCGCCGCGTCGCGTCGGTGTCATCGATGTTCCCGGCGGGTCGCGCGGGATCCGCGAGGGCGGTAATGGCGTCGGTTCTCCCGGTCTCGGCGAGCGCCGCGATGGCGCGGGATCTCCCGGGATCCGTTCGTCCCGCGATGGCATCGACGTTGAAGGGATAGACGATCGGCGCGCTGGTGAACGGAATCTGGGCCGCGTAGCCGCTCAAGTCGGTGCCGAGGGCGATCTGGCCTGGATTCGGCGCTCCGGCGGCCATGGTCTTCGCCGCCACGTACTTGTTGACCCAGCTTTCGACCGGATCGGTGACCAGCCCGACGTCGAGCGAGCGCAGCCAGAGCTCGTTCGAGCGCCGTCCCGTGCTGTCGACGCCGATCTCGAAACTCACGAGCTCGCTGCCGAGGCGGCGATGATCGAACGGCACGAATCCCCGGTATTCCTTCCCTTCGGCGATCTTGGCGCCCGGCGCCGCGAGGCTGGAGACGCTGGTGCCATCGGTGAATTGCATCTTGAAGTGGAGGTAGGTGCCGTCGTCCCATTCGCGCACCGTGCGGTAATTGACGACCACGCCGCCATACAGGCGATTCGCTTCCACGCCGTCGGGCAGGCCGCGAAAGAGCTCGGAGTCCGCCTGGTCCTTCTTCAGGCGCTGCGTCGGGTTGTAGTTGATGAGGAGCGGGATCTCGTTCCTCCCCGAGATCGCCCGCACCGAAACGAGCGTGCTCCAGTTATCGTGCTGCTGCTCGGCGATCGCCACGACGGGAATCCAAATAACGCCCCACGCAATCGCATTGAGAGTTTCGGCGACGAAGATCGGTCCGGCGGCCGTGAGGAACTGGTTGACATCGTCGCGCGTCAGCCTCCCGTCGTCGGTGCGCTTGCGCCAGGCGGCGAGCCCGGCGAGTTCAACGTTGACGTCGAGGCTCCCGGCTCCGAGCTTGAGGCTGGTGATCCCGCTGATCGGCTCGCCGGCGTTCGCCAGGTTGAAGGAATCATCGCTGGTGCTGCCGTTGGACAGACCGCGGGGCGCGAAAGTGCGGCGCATCTCCTGCCGATGCTGGGAGAGGCCCATCACGAAGGCGGCCGGCTTGCTGTCGCCCAGGTCGTCTTCGTTGGTGAACGTGCGGACGCGAAATCCATCGATGGGAGTGGACGGGTCGAGGTGCGGCAGGAGCCGGGTCACCCACCACGTGGCACCGAAGTCGCGTGACGTGAAAGCCGGGCGCGAAAAATCTTTCAGACGGACGACTTCGCCCTCGGGTCCGCCGGTCCGCTGCACGAGCGTCAGCCAGCTGCGGTCGTCGACCATGTGGACCTCGACGCGCAGCTCGTCGACATCGACGTTGTCGCTACGGCCATCATGACCGAGTGCCACCCCCTTGACGGCACTGACTTTGAGCGCGGACGGAAGGGAGCACGGGATTGTGGAGCTCGAGTGCGAATCCATCCCGTGACGCGACGCGTTGAGGTTGCACGTGAACAGCTCCGGGGAGTCGTCATCGCCGACCAGATAGATTCGAAGGTTGTTATCCGAGGACAGGTTGTCGTTGCCGACGCGGACCGTGACCCGGATGCTGTCGAAGCTCGCGTCCTGAAAATCGCGCTGTGTCTCGGGCTGGCGCAGGTCGAGCTGCCAGGTCGGCCGCGTGGGGTTCAGGACCATGAGAGGGTCGCCGGCGTTGTAATAGACGCGAAATGGATCGTCGAACTCGCCGCGCCGGGCCCCAGGCGTCGTCCCCAGGCCGACGACGCCGCCCAGAGCGAACAAGCGCGCGGCATCGGTCGCCCTCAGGTCGCGCTCGGAATAGTGCTGGTCGCGCTCGTTCGCCGACGAGACGTAGTGATCGGGTCGAAATCCGGTGTGCGTGTCGACGACCGGACACTGCAGGCTTTCGGCGATGTCGAGCGTGTCCTGCTGCGACTGCTGCGACATGTGCGCGAGATCGACGATCACCCCCTGCCCGATCAAATGCTCGATGGCGGTGCGGCCGGCCGGTGTGAGGCCCTCGGTATTGCGCCGTCCGGCGCACCCGCGGCGCGAGGCGGTGCCGGCCTCCAGCTGCGCATCCGACCCGCAGGGGGCGTCGATCGGTCGCGACCAGCCCATTGCCGAACCGAGAAGCGGTCCGAGCGTGCCGTCCAGATCGGGGCCGAACGGCCGTACGATGCGGAAGTACAGATCAGGATCGTCCCGGGTATCGTACGGTGATGCCGGATGGCCATCGGGATCCGTGCCGAGCACGCCCGAAAGGATGGCGAACATCGACTCGTACGCCGCGGCACCGCCGATCTCGTTGTCGACGAAATGAATCGGGGTGATGAGACGCACGTCGTCGTCCACGATGAGCGACTCCATTTCGCGGGACGTGAGCGTGTCCATCTCGACGCCGATGACGACCGCGAGCTTGCCGCCCGCGATGATCGCGCGCGCCTCCGCCCCGTCGTGCGCGATCTGCATCCAGCCGAGGTTCTCGTTCACCATTTCGTGGATGAGCGCGATCTGCTCGCGCGCCTTGTCGTATGAAAAGCGCCGTTCGGGCATGTGCAGGTATGGGCGCAGGCTTTCGCCGCGCAGGAACGCGCGCGCCGCCTCGTACGTCTTGCCAAGGTCCCAGTTGTAGAAATTGGTGATGGCTTCGTTGTCCATCGCCGACGCGACCCAGAGCCGCAAGCCTCCGCGCCACGCGTTGAACAGCCAGGGTTGGTCGATCTGCTGATGGTCGAGCGAGAGCGCGCCCGGCCAGTTCTGATACCGCGGGCTGCCGTACTTCGCGTGCGGCAGACGCGTCTGGTCATCGGTCTGACCGACGATGGTGCTCCGCAGCCAGTGGCGCACCGGGTCCGGGTCGCTGGCGAGAAAGTGGGTGTCCTCCGCGCAGTCGCGGAACCGTTCGGCGTAGCTCGCGTCCCTGTAGGGGCCGACGCGCGGCGCGCCCCACATGATGCCGCTGTGGCCGTTCGGATTCCCGCCGTTGCCCAGGAAGCTCGCCGGATGCGTGTGCAGGTCGGCGAAACCGAAGAGCGCCGTGGCGGGAATGGAGCCCAGTGCGCCCGAGACGGACAGAACCGTGAACGCGGCGCCGCGCGGCGGGTCCAAGCCGTCGAGGCCGGTGATCTGCCAGCCGGCGCCAAATGCTCTTCGAGAGACTCCGGGTGTCGCGGACCAGTAGTCACGGGTCTCGAGCGCCGCGTGGTTCGCGGTCGAGTGCGTCGCGAAGATGAACGTGCCCGAATCGCCGGTCACCGCCACCGCAGCGCCCGCGGAGGTGAGCTGGTGGGCGGAGGGCGCGATCAGCACATTGAACGCGGCGCCGGGCGGCATCGGCGCGCGCGTCTCGTTGACGATGGCCCAGCGCGCGCGCGCCGGGTCGTACCAGACGCCGATCTCGTTCGGATTGGCTGGCGAGTCGCTGCCTGGACGCGCCGGGTTCGAGGCATGCAGCACCTGCGTGACGAGCAGGTGCGCCTCCGGATCACCATTGATGCGCGGGACCTCGAGATAGGTGCGCTCCCCGACGATGTTCGAGGCGTCCGCGAACCAGCGGAACCCGATCCCGCCGCCGCCGATGCCGACGATGTTGCTCGGCACGACGAGCACGTTGAAGCCGGCGCCCCCCGTGAGGCCGAGGAAGTTTTCCGTGACGATCGACCAGTGGCCCGAGGTGTACCAGACACCGAACGGACCCGCGGGCGACGCGCCGCCCACCAAGGCGGTCACGAAGACGAGCGCTTCCGGGTGCCCCGAGGTCGAGGGGTGGTCGATGGGGCTGGAGTTCGTGCCTCCCCGCGGGACACGGTGCACGAACGCCGTGTCGGCGCGGGACGCAGTCGCGGTGAAGCCGATGGCCAGGAGCAGGATCGTGAGCGAGGAGGCGAATCTCACGTTCGTTCCCTCCGGTGCTTCATCCTGCCCCACTATGACCAGGGACTGCAAGATGCCCGAGGGGACTCAGTGACAACGGCCCGTGACTCAAGGTCGCTCGTCTAGGGAGGGTCCGCCCTCAGCGACGGTGTCACCGTCTTAGCACGTCCGCCGCGCGGCGCGCTTCATCCTGGGTGAAAACCGCAAACACGTACGGCTGAGCTTCGAGGAAGCGTGCCAGGTCGTCGAGGGTCAGGCCGAGATGCGACAACCGGTCCTCATCGACGAACATCTGCGCGTTTTCCGGCTCGTAGGAGGTCACGAGCTGCTTCGCCTCCGGATCGAACTTCTGGTGCAGCAGGTCGACCAGCTCGGGGGCGAGGTGCCGCCGCTCCGGCGGTGCGGAGGGCATGCCGTGGTCGGCAGTCACCGCCAGGAGATATTCCTTTCCAACCTTGGCCTCGAGCGCGCTGATGATGCGCGCCAGATTGCGGTCCATTTCGCCGAGCGTCAGGCGCAGCTCGTCCGAATCCGGCCCGTCGCGGTGGGCGACGAAATCCGCGCCCTTGTAGTTCAGCAGAAGAAGGTCTGCGACCTTGTCTTCGCCCAGCGGCTCGTGCTCGATCATGGCGATCATCGCATCGGCTTCGAAGGCGGGGAAGAGCGACGAACGACGCACCGCCGCGGGCGAATCGATCTTGTGATGCAGCCACTCGCTCTGCGCCGACCACAGCGTGCCCGCATTGCGATCCTTCAGATAGTCGGGCAGCCGGAAACAATCGGGGTTCGAGTGCCAGGCACCGGTTGACTCGTCGTAACTGGCGAGCACGACCGGCGCGCCGTTCGGCTGACACGCACCATGGCCGCCGAGCGGCGTCGCCGCCCGGTCGATGCTGCCCTGCGCCAGGACGATCGCGCGGCCCGACGTATCGAGCTGCCAGACGTCGGCGAGCGTCAGTGCCATCAGCACCTGGGGATTCACGCCGGCGAAGAGCTCCTGACGCTTCCGGTGGATGCGGTCATAGAAGTTGACGCCCGTGACGCCGTGGATGCGAGGGTCGGTGCCCGTCGCGATGGTCGAGTGTCCGACGGGGGTGTTCGTAGGCAGGTAATTGACTTGCGCCTGGCTGAACCACGCGGCGCGCCGGCGCAGCGCGGAAAGGGTCGGCATCAGATCGGCGTACCGATCGAAGTAGTCACGCCGCATCCCGTCCAGAGCGATGACAAAGACGACGCGCGGTCGAGCGAAATCGGGGAGGAAGATCGGCAATGCGCGGCCGGTCGCGGTCGGGGGCATCGACACACCCAGCGCCGCCGCAAGCGTCGGCGCGACGTCCTGTTGCACGGCCGGCGTCGAGTACACCCCCGTCTTGACCGCGGGACCCACGAACATCAGTGGAATGTCGACGTCATAGGCCCACGGGGAGCCGTGCATGTACGCCACGTCCGGGTCGGGCCGCGTGATGAAGTCGCCTTCACGCGGCACGATCATGAGCTGCCCGGTTCGCCCGGGGAAGTAGGCCCGAGCGAACATCTCCAGGATGCGCTGTCGCGCCGCAGGAGCGGGGACATCGGCCGGCCGCGTCCGAGCAATCGCGACCTGTGTCAGGGCGAGGAGAACGACACCGCAGGCAGTCAACCTCGAGGAGGTGGCGAAGATCCGCGGCATCGTCATGGCGTCTCCATCAGTAGCCTAGTACGCCGGTCGTCGGCGCTAGCAGCACAGGCCAGTCATGAAACCGAAGGCAGCGACGCCCCCGCCCAGTAGAGCATTCGTAACGAGCCAGAGGCGCAGCAGCCACACCATCGCCGAGGCGCCGGCGCCAGGCCCACGCGTCTGTCGGAATAGCACAATCGCCCAGGCAGCCGCTGCCACTCCTGACCAGATGAGGGCAATCAACTTGGAACCCAGGAGCACCAGTGACCCAACCACAAGCACGGGACTCACAAGCGAAAGGAGCGCCACGGACGGCATCCTCCGCCGATCACCCTGTGACAAGGGACCCCGGAGGAACATCCACGCCAAGCTCAGCACCGCGGCGAATGATCCGACGGTCAAGATGGACCATACGCTGGGCCACTTCTCCGCCAGCAGCAGGGGGATCGGACTGCATATGAACGGTACGAGGTACGCGACCTCGTCTCCGGGACGAGGCGTCGCGACGATGATCACGGGCGCCAGACTGATCAGCGCAAGAGCAACCAGGGTTCCTCGCACGCGGCGAGTCTACCCTGGTGACACTTGGACTGCACCGTTCACACGCGCAAATTCCGCAGCCTGCTCCGGGTCCCGGAACTCATAGTCGACCGTGAGACGCCGAGGGTCGACCGTAAAGGCCGGCGGAAAAATGCGGTCCCAGATAGCAATGCCCAAGAAAGTCGCCGAGATCAGCCCCAGAACGATGAGCCCCGTCGTCACGTCGGGCAGGCGAGGCAGGAGAATCGCAATTCCGAGCCACATGGCCAGCCCCGCGATCAAGAGCGCGCGAACCGAGGACCAAAGCCGCCAGGCATGAAGTCGAAGCCCGCAAGGTCTGCAACAAGGCACCCGGACAGTGAAAGGAATCAACCCGCCCGAGAAGAGGTCGTAGGCAACCAGGCGAGTCAGACTGCCCGGCCCCGACTTGCCACAAGTCACACATCGGTCCGGAAAGTTGGGGACCCGGTTCCGTGGGAGCGTCACTGTGGCAATCCGGCTCAATCTACACCCGTGATGACGGAGGTCTCAGCAGGTGTGTCACGTGATGGTCGCGAACGACGTCAGCCCCATGGTCTCCATCAGCGCGGCCTCGTGCGGCTCGGCCGATGCGTTCAGCTCGCGCGCGCCGAAGTCGAGACCGACGACGCTGCGGAACGGCCGGGTGCCCGGCTTCATCCCCGTCAGCTCGATCATCCGGTCCACCACCAGCCCCGGAGAGGTCGGGAGGTCGGGATTCTTCAACATGCCCTCGAACGACGCGCCCATCTGCTGGAAGACATGACGCGCCGCCTCCGGATAGGTGGACGCGCGCCCCTCGGCGTCCTCGGGTAGCCGCATGGAGGGGAAGAGAGCGGTCGTGAACGGCCCCGGCTCCACGACAACGACGTCGATGCCCGAGGAAGCCAGCTCGCGCCGCAACGCCAGCGAGTACCCCTCGACCGCCCACTTGCTGGCGTGGTACAGGCTGTTGAACGGCACCGCCACCCGCCCCGCCACCGAGCTGATGTTGATGAAGAGCCCCTGCCCGCGCGTCCGCATCGCCGGCAGAAACGCCCGCGTCACGCGATGGATGCCGACGACGTTGACATCCAACTGCTTGGTGAATTCATCGGCGGTGAACGCCTCCGCGATCCCGACGAACATCTGCCCCGCGTTGTTGATGACGACATCCGGCGCGCCCGATTCGGTCAGGATCCGAGCGGCCGCCGCATCGACCGACCGGGTCGAGGTCACGTCCATCTCCAGGACGCGCAGGTCGAGCTTCTCTTTGGCAACCAGCGTCCGGAGCTCGCCAGCCTTGGCGGCATTCTTCCCTTCGACGCCACGCATCGTGGCGTACACGCGGTCGCCGTTCCACGCGAGCTGCGCCGACACCTGATGGCCGAAGCCGGAGCTGCAACCGGTGACCACGACTGTTCGCTTCATGAAGGATTCTCCTCACCTCGCCGAAAAGATCAGTCGGCGCGCGTTTGAACTACACACAGGACCACTCCGTCGCCTTCGGGGTCGCCCGAGCCATGCGACACCTCCTCATGGCAGGCGGTGGTGTCTGGCTTGCAGTAGTTAGACACCCACCCGATACACCTGCCCTGGCTGGACGCTTGGGAGTACATGTCGGAGCTCGGGGAGGAGCCTGCGTAAAAACTCGATCTTGTTGCGGCCGGCGAGCTCGAGTACCAGGCTCGCAGGGACACACTCGTCAAGCAGAATTCGCATGCGCGAACACCGAGTCCTTGGCCAGTTCTAGCACAGCGACGGCGTGTTCTCGGCTCACGGTAGGGAAATCTCTAAGGAAGCTATCGAGTGTGTCGCCTTCCTCGAGATAGTCGAGAAGCGTCTGGACAGGGACACGGGTGCCGGCGAACACGACTGCGCCGCTCATCACCGCATCGGACCGCGTAATCAGTGGCTTCGGAAGCACCATTTTTACCTCGGCAGAAGTGTGATGAGTATAGCGAAGACACTCCTTGTGCGTCTAATGCTGCCGTTAACCCGGAGCGCGCCGTCGCTTGTTACTCATGTCCCGGCCGTTCAAAACCCGACAGACCGAACACCACAAGATCGCGGCGAGCCACCCAAATATGACGAACCCCGTCCACGCATACACCAAGCTGAGTACCGGAGAGCCGACCGGAAACAACACTGTCGATTCGAACAGCACCACGATGGCGGCGAGGGTGCCCGCCACGACGAAACATGTCAAGAATGACGTACTTGCTGCATACGGACGCGTGAGTCGACGAATCGCTCGCGCTGACGAGAGGAAGACATTCGGAACATAGGAGAGTGCTACATAGAGCGGGACAGCGACCACCAGGAACACCACCACAAATTGGGAGGTGATCGTGGAGCTCTGGTGGGGCGTCACGCTAGGGGCAAGAAGGCTCATGATGGGCCAGACCCAGGACACGAAGTACCTCAGGACCCAGTTCCACCAGCCCGGCCCAACCTGCGCGATAAGAACGATTATCGCGAGCGCTAGAACCAACGCGAGTCGCGCCCTCGTCCATAACCCAACGTGAGGCCATGTCATAGCCATACGCTGATCCGTGGCGGGCGCGCAGTAACCGCCTAGGCATCCAAGGCGCGCACGCCATTATCGATTGCGTTCGGTCGCCCGCGGTTCAACAGTGACGCCATCGACAACCTTCGACCAACTCAGAACCACGGCGCCAGCGTCGTACTCCAGTGCGACGTGCGTGTCGTCTGCCCATCTTGCAGCAACTGCTGTCCCAGGGACCCCAGGACGCGCCGCCCGATCGTCTATGACGAGAGCGCTTCCTGACTCTGTGCTCCGCAAGAATGTCGGCCGCTCCAAGAACGTCGCACCGTCGCGAACGATCGCGACTTGCGTCGACCATCTCGTCGTTGCTCCACAGTCGCGTTCAAAAACAATCGCCTCGTGAGCGCCACGGGGCGAGCCTACCCTGCTGACTACCGTGTTGCCGCATGGGTCAATCGATCCGCACCCGACCAATGGGATCGCAAGACTCGCGGCATTCAGTAGAATGAAATATCTGCCAGTCATGGGTTCGCCGCGCTGGCGTTGGCCGTCAAGCACACCTGAATCCTCGAGCGTTTGACTAGCGACGTAACAACTTCGTGATGACCCGCCACACCCACCAAGATACTGCGACAGTGATGACAGCGACTGCGAGGATGTACCGTAGACGCGGGGCCACCACAGCCCCGTACACGAGCATGGCAACAATGAAGAACACCCAGACCAGGTCGGCTACTCGGTCGAGCGCGAAGAGCGCTTCCATGACGGCGCGGAAGGACATCGGCTCGGCAAGCGTTGCGCGACCCGGATCGTGGCGCCCGTCATGCCCGGTCCCCGGTTCGGTAGTAGACGTCCGCGGGATGCGATTCGACCATCGGCGCACACGGACATAGCCCCCGGCGAACGCAAGTAACCCGAGAAGTGAGCCCGCCATGATGATTGCATACAGGTCTTCGCTGTTCATGTCCCAGCACCTGTTCTTCAGCCGTCGGCGGAGCGCAACGTTGGGATCGGGCGCGGCGATCGCAACAGCGGCGCGCCTACGGTCGGCTGCGACCGTGGATAGCCAGCATCTCATTCTGGCCGAAGCGCCGTGAACCCATGCTGCTCCGTATGAATGCTCACAACGCCAAGTGCATGCAACGCGGCCTCGAGGTCGGGAGTCAACTGGGTGCCATACACGTTGAGTACCCCCCACCTCGGCTTGTGGCTGAATTCACCATGGTGAAGCTCGACTGTGTCGAGAACGTCTCGACACACTTCCTCCGGCGTAGCGCCGGCGGCCGTCTCGAATGTCGTGACCCCGCGCTCGATAGAGACGGCGGGATCGAGGAGACGGACCTGAGTGGCGGCGGACTGGTTTACCGGTGACTCACACACCCAGACATGCATGCGCTGCGAAAGCTCGATGAGCCGTAGCCCGAAGTCAGGGTCCACGACGATTGCCACCTGGTAGGGTTGGGCCTGATCTTCGTGCACAACGTCTCCCTTGTCTGGCTAGCGCTCCGCAAAACCCGCGGCAGGCCAGCGAGAACGCGCGCCTATAGCGAGCACACTGGCTACCGGCGGGTTCATGCGGTGGTCAGGCGGGCGTTCAGAACGGCTGCCAAGAATGCACTTCATATTTGCTTCCGTCTTCGGCCTTCTTCTTGACAGTGACAAGCTGCCAAGTGAGACCCGTGGTGGTATCGATGAGGAACGTATAGCGTGCGGCAATGCCAGACGTGAAGATTTGAAAGCGGGGTCGTGAGGGGTTAGGAACCTCCGGGAGGCCCCCAACCGTCATGTCTTCCCACTTTGTCTCATCGTCTGCCGTTGTGACGAGTTGCACTACGTGACCGGTGAACGTGTCTAATCGGAAAGTCCACTGCGCCGCGAGCTGCGACTGTACGATCTCGAAACGTGCATCCGGAGGAGTTGTCGTCTGCTGGTGGACGTTGGTAACAGCCGACTGCGCAAGTGCAGGCGGAGCGATGAGTGCAAGTGCAAGAAAAGCAGTCACCGCGGTGTTCATCCTAGCCCTCCCTCGCTCCTGACCCGAGCTTGCTCCCTAACGCTACGCATCAGCGGCGCGCCGCGTGGCGCGGCCCGTGTGCTCTTCAAGCACGGGACGTGACACGCGAGTGCATCCGCAGGATGTGGTGGTTATACGGACCGTCGCTCTCATCGTGTCGTGACGTCAACGTCTCGTGACTGCGTGAACGCCTGTGCTGGTGGAGCAGTCACCTGTGCAATAAGCTGTTGGGGCCGCTGAATCGGCTCACCGATAATGGCGAGATCGGCACCGGCCGGGAATAGCGCAGACTGGATGTCGTGCACAAGACCGTAGTCCTTCGCTTGAGGCGGATTGAGCGTGGTGCGATTGTGCATGTCGCTCGTAATTTGATGGTGCGGCTTCCCCGTCGTGTCAGCGATTACCCTTGCAATGTTCTCCTGGTCGATCTTGAGGCTCTTCAGGCGTTCTTCGAGGCTCTTTTCATCGAACGACCCCGCACCCTGATAGTTAAGCATGACACCGTGGATGAGAAACCGTGCATGCGGAACGGAATATCGGCGCGAGCCGGCGCAAAATATGACGACCCCGATGGAGTCGACGCTGCCGAAGTTGTATGTGTGGGTTTCGATCGGAGCACCGCGGAGGAAGTTGTAGACCGAAAGGCCGTGAAATACTGACCCGCCAGGAGATGAGAGCATCAGGTGAAGGCGCTCGTACTTCTGTTGGATCGCAGCGTCGAATACGTTGAAGAGCTGCGCGGTTGTTTCGGGCAAGACCGGGGCTAGGAAGCGAATGTACAACTCTTTCACGATGTTCTCCTTGGTCGGCACATCATGAGTTCCGTATAACGCTCCGGTTCGGGCGCGGTGGGCGAACGCCCGACGCACCGGCCTACCACCTCCCAACCCGCCCACCGTCGCCTGCAACCGGTTGCTAGGTTGCTGGTAACTTCAGCTTGTAGGGATTTGCCCGGAGCGCCTCTGGCGTCGGACATACACCGCCTGCGACCTGATGTGCGTCATCAGGCACCCGTGTTAGGCCGCGGAGCGGACCAGCTTGGGTGCCGACGAAATTGCTACTAGACCGGTAAACGCAACCCCTCGATGCGGGATCAAGGAGAGTGAGTTCATCATACAGAATCTCGTAGTCATGAAGACCTTCCCGCACGACAAGGTTACCTAGGAAGGCCTCGATGCGAAACAACGGCTCCCCCTGTAGGGTGATGATGACCGGACCTCGCGACACAAGACGCCCACCGTCGAGGAACTCCTCGTATGCCGAATAGAAGTTCCAGTCCTTCGTGAACGAGTCGGTTCGGACCCATCGCTTCGCACCTTGCTGACGCGCCCAGTGCAGCACATACCCAGGAAGGAACTCATCGACGTTCTGCTCGCCAGACCCGACTAACTTCCAGTCAGCGGCCCACCCGGCCTCCCACTTCTGTTTGAATTCCGCAAGACCGTTCAACGGCTTGGGCGCTCCGGTCATGGCGGTCACCGTCGACAGTCCCAAGCCGAGAAGGATCGGGTAGAGATTGCTCTTTCTGATCATCATCTCCAACCTAACGCCCCGCGTAACGCGCGGGGTGGACGGGCGCGGGCCTTGCGTTCTCTGCAAGGCCCGTGACCGGACGGCCCGGCGCGTTGACGCGGTGGTTATGCGATGCCATCGGATTCATGGTCGCGTCTTGAGTTCGCAGATTTGGCCCCCGAACGCCTCGATGTAAAACGTACGAGAGAAGGGAGAGTTGTAGCCATGAGCGAGCGTCGTGGCTGATGCCTCATACGCAGGCCGAAAGGTCTCGAACCCGGAAGCTATGACCAGGTGACACTGATCGCAGCTATCGAGGTAGCGGGGCAGGTCGATAGCCTTCTCGTCGATCGACCCCTGGATTACACCCGATATCTCATCTGCCACGATGTCGGCTTCGCTCGAACTCCAGGAATGCCGTGTGATACCGGGTTGGCGGTGAATTCCGATACTGTGCAATTGTCGAGGGAGGGGAGTTGCGGTTCGATAGGTGTTCTTGAGGCTCACGATGCCGAAGCCGGGTGGATGGTGAAGATGGACAAGGTGGGCGATGCATCGGGACAGGTTCTCGCGTTCAGACTTGCGAAGGGTGGCGGAGTCGAGAAAATGCACTGCGACTAGGACAGGCGGTGCACCTAATTGTTCGGCTTTGGCTCTGGCACGATCAACGATGGCCCGACGCTCTGATTCCTGTGCTTGAACGGGACTGGAGCCCAGAGTGTGCTTAGGGTACAAGTTGGTCACCTCAAGCCCGAGGACACCGCCGGGGTGCTTGAGTAGGACGTCCGGGGCCTCGTGAGGTGTGAGCGGCCCATCTGGAATGACAGCCAACCTAGAACGTACTGACTCGACAAGCGCAAGCTCACGCTCTTTCTTGTTCATCATCGGCACGCATTCGCATAACGCCAATTAGACAGAACTACGTCACCATGTGGAACCGCAAGAGGCTGGTCAGCGTTTGACGGCTTCTTGCGGAAGGGACCCCAAGTCCTCTGATTCCCGCAATTCTGCGCGGGCGCGCATGCTGGTGGAAACAAACTAGGCTGACCGAGGTCGCAGCCTCGAAACACTGCAGAGCGAAATAGGACTGCAGAAGCGGGGACACGGGGGCCGCGATTTCCATGTGCACCATCCGGAGAGCGATGGCCGATGATGCTCTTGGGCTGGGGATTCCGTCAACTACCGGCAGGACAGTCGACTACCCATGCACCCGCGCGAAATCGATGAACCCGCGCTCGACGTCGGTCGCGACGAGCTCGACCGAGACCCGCGCGCCGATGTCCAGTCCCTCGGCGCCGCGCAGCAGCTTCCCCTCGGCGGGCGGCCTGGTGATCCGCACGAACGTCCCCTTGGGGCCGGCGCCGGTGACGATGGCGTCGTAGCGCTCGCCGACGTGGGTCTCCAGGAGGAGAGCGGCGGCGGACTTGCGGACCTGGCGCTCGACCTTGTTGGCTGCGTCCTCCTGATCGGTGCAGTGGCGCGCCAGGGCGTCGAGTTCGTTGGGGGTGTAGGGTTGGCCGCCGCCGGAGAGGGCCGCCTTGAGGAGGCGCTGGGTGATCAGGTCGGGGAAGCGGCGGTTGGGGGCGGTGGAGTGGGTGTAGTCCTCGACCGCCAGGCCGAAGTGGCCGACGGAGCCGGCGCCGGGTGACTCGAGGACGTACTCGCCGCGGCCCATCAGCTTGACGATGGCGAGCGACAGGTCGGCGAACGTCGCGGGGTCGGCGCGGCGGCGGTTCGACAGGAAACTCTCCAGAGCGCCGGCGTCGGGCTCGGGGGGCAGGGGCGAGTTGAGGTTCTCGGCCAGCGACACGATACGGGCCCAGCGCTCGGGCGAGCGCAGCACGCGGCGCAGCGCCGGGACGCCCTTGGCGTCGAGGAAGCGCGCGGTGACGCCGTTGGCGGCGATCATCAGGTCCTCGATCAGCTCCTTGGCGCGGTTCTTCTCGTCCAGGCGCAGGTCGGTGAGCATGTCGTTCTGGAACACGGCGCGCGGCTCGATGGTCTGAAGGCTCAGGGCGCCGTTCTCGTGGCGCACGTTGCGCAGCGCCTGCGCGACCTTGTCCTGAAGGCGAAGCTGCTCGGCGACGCCGGGGACCGACGCGACGCGCGCGGGTGCGGGGCCGGTGTTCTCCAGCCAGGCGGCGACGCTGTTGTAGGCGAGCTTGGCCTTGTTCTTCACGCGGGCGCGGTAGACGTCGGACTTCGTGACCGAGCCGTCGCCGCCGACCACCATCTCGATGACGATCGCCAGGCGATCCTGGTCCTCGTTGAGCGAGGTCTTGTCGGTCGACAGCTGCGTCGGCAGCATCGGGAAGATCATGGCGTCGGTATAGACGGACGTCGTGTTGTGGCGCGCGTGCTCGTCGATGGCCGAGTCCTTGCGCACCAGCGCGTCGACGTCGGCGATGGCGACCAGGACGCGCGTGGCGTCGCCGCCGTTCGCCCCGCCGCCCGCGCCGGCCGGCAGCGCCTCGGCGACCGAGAGCTGGTCGAGGTCCTTCGAGTCGTCGTTGTCGATCGACACCCACATCAGATCGCGCTGGTCGCGAATGTCGCCGACGCCGGCGGCGCCGCCCAGCGAGCCGGCGAGAGTCGCGATCTGGTTGGTCTCGTCGACGGCGGCGGGCGGGAAGTCGGGCTGCAGGCCGCGCTCGATCATGGCGCGGTGGGCGATGGCCTTCAGGTTGTGCCGGTGGAGCGGGCTCGAGTTGGTCACGGGTTCTGGTTCGTCCCGGGTTCTAGTGCGTCACTTGCCGGCGGCGGCCTTGGCTTTCTCTTTGTCCTGGTCGGCGCGCATGTCGTGCCAGCGGTCGGTGATCTGGCCGACGATCTTGTAGATCTTCTCGTACATCTTGTCGTAGTTCTCCGACATCGCGGAGGTCGCCGAGCCGCGCCAGATGAGCTTCTTCGTCTCGGTGGTCCAGGCTTCGACGAGCAGCGTCCCCTTGGTGTAGGTGCGTCCGGAGCCCGGCATGTTGGGCGTGGCCCAGAGGGAGTTCCAGTACGGGTCCCAGTACCAGCCGATGGGGTAGCCGTATCCAATGAACCCCGAATCGAGCGACAGGTCGGTCGAGGTCGAGACGCGGTAGGCGATGTTGATGTCGCCGCCCGAGTCGAGCTTCTTGATGCCGGCGCGGTAGAAGCGCGCGTCGACCACGTCGACGATGCGATCGTGGATGTACTTGTTGTCCTTCTCCAGCGAGAAGGTCGGGTCCTCGTGCCAGGCGTACGAGTGGATGGTCGAGAAGTCGAAATCCTTGTCGAAGTCGACGTGGATGTCGTTCTTCCCCGCCAGCGCCGGCGACGCGAGGAAGAGCAGACCGAGGCACAGCGCGAGTTGACGCAGGTGGTCTTGCACGATTCGCTTCAGGTGGTCGACAACTTGACAACGGGATCGGGCAGTCCGAGAAGCTCCTTTTCGATCCGACGCTTCAGTTTCTCCCAGGGCTCGAGTCGCGCCTCGCCGGGTTTGACGGCTGCAGTTCGACGAGCGATTTCGGCTGTCCAGGCCGCCTCCCCATGCGGATCGCCGGGGCGATCGAGGCTCGCAAGTATTTCGGCGGCGAGCTCGGCGCGGGCGTCTACATCCAGTCGGAGGGCTTCGGCGAGAACAGCTTCGGCGGGCTTGGTCATGGCAGCGATACTACAGTGATTGACGCTCGCGAACAAGAGCGCGAACGGGCCAGGTTCGCGAGGGATCGCCTGGCGCTGCGACGTCAGCGCGGCCAGACGACGCGCCCGCCGGCGATGGTGGTCACCACCTTGACGTCGCGGATCTTCTCCGGCGGGATGCGGAAGATGTCGTCGCTGAGGATCACGAGGTCGGCGAGCATCCCGGGGGCGAGCGTGCCTTTCACGCCATCCTGGAACTCGGCGTAGGCGGAGCCGCGGGTGTAGGCGGTGACCGCCTCGGGGACGGTGATCTTCTGCTCGGGCACCCAGCCTCCGGGGGTCTTGCCGTCGAGGCCGGCGCGGGTGACGGCGGCATACAGGCCGAGCATCGGGTTGAGAGGCGCCACGTCCCAGTCGGTCCCGAACGCCAGGTGCACGCCGTGATCGAGCATGGTGCGGAAGGCGTACGTCCTCTTGATGCGGTCGGGGCCGATGCGGCTCTCGGCCCAGGACGCCTCGTCGATGGCGTGGTACGGCTGCATCGAGGCGACGACGCCTAAGGCGGCGAAGCGGTCGAAGTCCTTCGCCGCCATGTGCTGCGCGTGCTCGATGCGGAAGCGGCGGTCGCCGGGGCCGTGCGCGCGCGCCACCTCCTCGAACAGGTCGAGGATGGCCGAGATGCCGGCGTCGCCGATGGCGTGGATGCAGAGCTGCAACCCGGCGGCGTCGGCGCCCATCATCTGGTCACGCATCGCCTCGACGGGGTGCATCTCGTCCGACAGCAGTCCGTGCGTCGGCGCGTCGGAGAACGGCTCGAAGAAGTACGCCGTGCGCGCGCCGAGCGATCCGTCGGCGTAGCCTTTGAGCGCCCCGAACCGCAGCCACGGCGTCCCGAAGGCGCGGCGCACGCCGACGCCGGCGTACTCCTTCCAGCGCACGAGGTACGGCGCGGCGTAGATGCGCGTCGTCAGCGCGCCCTTCTCGGCCAGCTCGGAGTAGATCGCGACGTCTTCGGGCTCGGGGTTCATGTCCTGCACGCTGGTGACGCCGACAGACGCGGCGTGCTCGAGAGCCACGGTGATGGCGCGCAGCCGCCGCTCGCGCGTCATCGGCGGCACGACCTTGTCGACGTACGCCATGGCGGAGTCTTTGAGCAGGCCGTTCGGGTCGCCGGCGCCGGTCTGCTTGCCGGCGCCGCTGCCGCCGGCCAGGTAGCGGACGATCTCGCCGCCGGCGATCTCGGGCGAGCGCGCGGTCAGGCCGGCGGCCCGCATCGCGACGGAGTTGGCCAGGGCCATGTGGCCGTCGTAGCGCGCCACCCAGACGGCGCGGTCGGCCTGGCCGGCCTTCTGCAGCCCGGCGTCGAGAAGCGCCGCGTCCGGCAGCGTCGCCGGATTCCACTGGTGCTCGTCCCAGTCGCCGCCGGTGACCCAGGCGCCGGGCGGCAGCGTCTTGGCGTAATCGACGATCCGCTGCACGAACTCATCGGCGGAATGCGCGTCCTTCAGCTGGACGTTCTCCAGCGACACGCCGCCCGAGGCGAAATGCACGTGCGCGTCGTTGAACCCGGGCACGACGAGCCGCCCCTCGGCGTCGATGACGCGCGTCGCGCCGCCGTACGGCGTGCCGGAGCCATTGCCGGCGCCGCCGCCCGCGCCGCCGCCGCGGTTGCGGCCGCGCCAGCGATCGACGTCGCGGTCCGAGCCGACGGCGACGATGCGGTCCCCGAGGATGGCGATCGACTCGGCGAGCGGCTGGTTGGGATTCCCGGTCCAGACCTGCGCGTGCCGGACGATCAGGTCCGCCGCGGGCCGCTCGGGCAGGCGACAGGCGCCGAGCGGAAGAATGACCGAGACGGCGAGCGCGGCGAGTGCGGCGGAGGGGCCGACTGCCGTGCGCCTCATGCGGCCCGCGCCCCGGGAGCGAACGCGTCGCCGAACGCCGATCGGCCGGCGAGCGCGGCGCGAACTCCAAAAGTCATCAGCGCGGCGAACAGGATCAGGACCATCACGGTGTTGCCGCCCTGCCAGGAGCCGAGCTGGAACGTAAGATGATAGAGCCCCAGGATGTTGCTCGAGCATTCGCTGACGACGATGACGAGAAGGCCGAACTGAAACAACAGCGCGATGTGAAGCAGCACCGCGAGCGCCAGGGAGGCGATATCGACGAGCTTGTTCCCGGTGCTGACGGGCCCGGCCAGGCCGGTCACGGCGATCAGGGCGACGACCGCGATCCAGGTCTTCCTGAACACGACGCGAAACAGGAGAAGCAGGACCATGGTCGCCATCGGGATGAGCAGCGAGGTGGCGAGGATGAGGAACAGCAGCCCGGCCGCGCTCCTGAAGTCGGTCATCGTGAAGAGCTGGAAGGGCGGGCCCTGCTGATCCGGCGGGAGCGACGGCAGGCCAAAGCGCGCCGGAACGAAGACCAGCGCGTGGCGGAGGATGGTGAAGAAGACGCCCGCGAGCAGGCCGATCACCAGGTCCCGGCCGACCAGGGGATCGGTCAGGCGGCCATCGAGGAGCCTGACCCACGAGACGATCGTCCGCGGCCAGAGGCGCCGGACCGGGGGCTCGAGCGCCAGATAGCACAGCCAGACCAGGCCGCCGATGGCGAGCGAGTAGCCGGCGCGACTGATGAAGCGCTCGAACTCCTCGCCGACCGGCACGTGATGCGCCCGGAGGATCCAGTAGAGAATTCCGGTCACGAAAGTGAACGCCGCCAGGCGGAGCGCGCCTCTTCGATCGCCGCGGCCGAGCCGGATGTTGCGGCGCGCGATCAAGGCTCCCCCCGTGATCAACGCGATGCCGAGCAGGAAGAACACGACCTGTCCGACCGCCTCCGAAGTTTTTCGGACGGTGGCCTCCGACCGCGGCGGTTTTGTCCATGAGTCGATGAACCGGAAGGAGACGGCCCGGCCGCGATACGAAGCCGCTTCGATACGAAACGCGGTGTCGGCCGACGCTGCGCCGGCCGACGTCGTGGCCGGGTAGTTCCCCTCCCACGCGACGCGGCGATCGGCGAAGACCGCGGGGCGCCAGTCCGGCTCGACCTTCCGCAAAGTCGCGGGTTCGAGGCCGGCCTCGGACAAAAGCGCGTTCCAGTCGGGCTCGTCCGCGGCGCCCGCCTGCGCCGCGGGCGCGTCGTGCTCGGGCGGCACGACGTACAGGGCGCGCAACCGGCCCTGCGGGTCGAGGCGCACGTCGATCATCCCCGCGAGCGTCGCGGGAGGATCGTCCTCGTTCGGCCTGGCCGCGATCATGTTGAGTGGAATCAGCAGCTCGGGGCTCTGCCGGTAGCAGAACTCGATCGCGAACGGGGGCCCCATCGACAGCCGTCCCCAGGGATCGGGTGGTTTCTGCGGACGGGCCAGACGGTTGATGAAGTCGTCGTTCTGGATAAAGAAGAAGGTGGAGTCGGCCGGCCGGTCGTCGTATCCGAGCCGGTGCAGCACCTGCTCGACGCACTCGACCAGCGCGTCGGGAGGCTTGTCGAGCGGCACCAGGTTGCCGAGCTGCGCCCTGCCGGCGAACAGGATGACGAGGAAGAGGCCGACCGCCAGCGCGCCGACGCAGGCCCACGCGGCGAAGGGCGTCAGGCCGCCGACCGCGCCGGCTTCGGCGACCAGCTCCGGCGACGGCGTCTCGCCGGCGGCGAGCGCGGCGGCCAGCGGGTCGCCGCCCGGCAGCGACGCGGCCACCTGCATCGCCGACGCGGGACGGTTGGCCGGGTCGCGCTCGAGACAGCGCATGATGACCCGCTCGACCGCCGGGTCGAACCCCTCGACGATCTGGGCGGGGCTGGTCGGAATCGATTCGCTTTTCAGACGCGCCATCTCGGCCGCGCTCGTCGCCTTGAACGCCGGCAGGCCGGTGCACAGCTCGTAGAGCACCAGCCCGAGCGCGTAGAGGTCGCTGCGCACCGTGACGCTCTTGCCCTCGATCTGCTCCGGCGCCATGAACGCCGGCGTGCCGGACAGGAGGTCGGCGCCGCGCACCTCGCCGGCCAGGCGCGCCAGGCCGAAGTCGGTGATGCGCGCCCGGCCGCGCCCGTCGATCATGACGTTGGCCGGCTTCAGGTCGCGATGCAGGACGCCCTGCTCGTGCGCGGCGGCGAGACCGGCGCACAACTGGCGCGCGATCTGGATCGCCTTGTCGCGCGGCAGCCGGCCGATCCGCCGCAGCAGGCTCGCCAGGTCCTCGCCGTCGACGAACTCCATCGACAGGAAGTGATGGCCGTCGACCTCGCCGACGTCGTAGACGCGGCAGACGTTCGGGTGCGAGATGGTTCGCGCGATACGCACCTCGTCGAGGAAGCGCTCCAGCCGGCCGGCGTCCTGCTCGACGTCGGCGGGAAGGAACTTGAGCGCCACCGACTGTCCGAGCTTCAGATCGTCGGCGCGATAGACCTCGCCCATTCCGCCTCGGCCGACGAGACCGAAGATCCGGTAGCGCCCGGCGAGCATGGCGCCCGGCAGGAACCGTCCTTCCGAGGGCGATCCGGAGATCGGGCGCGAGGACGGCGATCGTCGCGTGCCCGTGCCCGACGACGGCGGGTGACCCACCGCGGCGACACCATGCACGGTCCGCGTCGGGCTGGCGTCCTCCGCGGGATTCCTCTCGGTCGAAGACGATGGCCCGGACGCGAGGGCGGCGCCGCAATGAGGGCAGAATCGGCTGCCGTCGGACGATTCGCGATGGCAGGCGGAGCAGCGGGGCATCGGCGGAGGATGCCCCAGAGTGCCGGCGCGAAGCAAGACGGGCGCGTCGGCAGGGTCTGACCGTGCGTCCGATTTTGGGCGCTCGCGCATCCTTGAAAATTCGGAGCGCGACTCCGAATCTTCATGGTAGTAATGCAAGCGGTCGTCGCAGGCCGGCCGGAATCACGGATTGAACTGAACGCCGTATCGGCGTAGCGTTGGCGAATGCCCGTCAAATTCCGCGACTATTACGAATCGCTCGGGGTCTCCCGCTCCGCCACGCCGGAAGAGATCAAGAAGGCGTACCGCAAGCTGGCCCGCAAGTTCCATCCCGACTTCAATCCGAAGAACAAGTCCGCCGAGGAGCGCTTCAAGGAGATCAACGAGGCGTACGAGGTCCTCTCCGACAAGGACAAGCGCCGGCGCTTCGACGCTCTGGGCGCGAACTGGAAGTCGGGGATGGACTTCAATCCCGGCGAGGGGTTCGGCGGCGGCGCGGGCGGATTCCGCGGCGGCGGGTTCCGCGGCGCGCCCGGGGGCGGTCGCGGCGGGGCCGCCGGCATGGGCGACTTCGGCGACCTGTTCGGGGCCGGCGGCGGCGCCGGCGGGTTCAGCGACTTCTTCGAAGCGCTGTTCGGGGCGCGCGGGCCGGGAAGCGAGCGCGGAGCTGGCGCCGGGCCCGGCGGCCGGCGCGGCACGGGCGGCCCTTTCGCGACCGCCTCGGCGCGCGGCGGCGACTTCGAGTCGGAAGTCGCGGTGACTCTCGACGAGGCGCATCGCGGCGCCAGCCGGACGGTGCGCATCCCCAAGGAAGAAGGGGGCGCCGAGTCGTTCACGGTCAACATACCGAAGGGGGTGAAGGACGGGGCGATGGTCCGCGTGCCGGGCAAGGGCGGCTCCGGGTACGGCAAGGGCGGCCGCGGCGACCTCTTCCTGCGCGTGCGCGTCGAGCCGCACGAGCAGTTCCGCGTGCAGGACGAGGGCGACGTCGAGGTCGATCTGCCGATCGCGCCCTGGGAGGCGGTCCTGGGCGGCAAGGTGAAGGTGCCGACCCTCGACGGCCCGGTCGAGATGCGCATCCCGCCGCGCAGCCAGGGGGGCCAGGTGCTGCGTCTGAAGAGCAAAGGCCTGGCGCGCGCGGACGGTGGACGGGGCGATCAGCACGTGCGTCTCAGGATCGTCGTGCCGCCGGACCCGACCGAGCAGGAGATCGAGATGATGAAGAAGCTGGCCGCCGACTCGCGGTTCGACCCGCGCAGCGCGTAACCTCCCCCCGTATACTGGCCAGCCGTGACCTCCGCCGATTTCGACCCGACACGCACCAGCATCGACACCGGCAAGAGCGGTCCGTCCGCCCCTTCGGCGAGCGGCGCGCGGTCCGGCGGCGCGCAGTCCGGTGGCGCGTCCCCGCCGGCGGGCGTCCCGGGGGCGATCGCGGCGGCGCAGCTCCCCGCGGCGCCTTTGCCCGCGTCGGTCGGTCCGTACCGCATCATCGGCCTGCTCGGCGAGGGCGGCATGGGGCGCGTCTACGAGGCCGAGCAGGCGACACCGCGGCGGCTCGTGGCGCTCAAGGTGATCCACGGCTCGCGCTCGATGGACCCGCAGACGCTCCTGATGTTCGAGCGCGAGATCGAGACGCTGGCGCGTCTCAAGCACCCGAACATCGCGTCGATCTTCGAATCGGGGCGCACCGAGGACGGGCAGCACTACTTCGCCATGGAGCTGGTGCGCGGGCGCCTCCTGCACCAGGCGGTGACCGGGTCGCCGTCCGGCCGCGCCGACCTCGAGCACCGCCTCGATCTGTTCCGCGCCTGCTGCGACGCGGTGCAGTACGCGCACCAGCGCGGCGTCATCCACCGCGATCTGAAGCCGTCGAACGTCGTCGTGACCGAGGAGTCGGGGCGTGTCACGGTGAAGGTCTTCGACTTCGGGCTGGCGCGCCTCGCGGGCAGCGACGTCGCCGCCACCATCACGACCCACAAGGACCAGATCCAGGGAACGCTCGCCTACATGAGCCCGGAGCAGGCCCAGGGGCGGCCGGACGACGTCGACGTCCGCTCCGACGTCTACTCGCTCGGGATGATCCTGTACGAGATGCTGTCGGGGCGGCGGCCGTACGAGCTGGCCGACCGATCGATCGCCGACGCGCTGACGACGATCTCCACCGAGCGGCCGCGCCCGCTTCACGAGGGCTGGCCGCGCGGTCTGAAGCTCGACCCCGATCTCGAGACCATCGTTGGCAAGACCCTCGAGAAGGAGCCGGACCGGCGCTACCAGTCGGCGGCGGCGCTTTCGGAGGACCTGGCGCGGCATCTCGCGGGCCAGCCGATCCTGGCCCGCCCGCCGAGCGCCGTCTACCACCTGCGCAAGGCGATGGCGCGCAACCGCGCCGCGTTCGGGCTGGCGGCGGCGCTGGCGGTCCTGCTCGTGGCCGGCGTCGCGTGGCTCGGCGTGCTGTACGCGCGCGCCGGGCGGGCGCGGGTCGAGGCGGAGCGGCAGGCGCGCATCGCGCAGGCGGTGAACGCGTTTCTCAACGACGACCTGCTCGCCTCGGCCGACCCGACCCGCACGCCCGACCCGAACGTCACGGTGCGATCGGTGCTGATGACCGCCGCGCAGAAGATCGAAGGCGGCTTCGCGGGCGAGCCCCTGGTGAGCGCGGCGGTGCGGCGCACCCTCGGGCGGACCTTCGCGGGCATCGGCGTCCTCGACGAGGCGGACAAGCACCTGAAGGCCGCGCTCGCGATCTACACGGAGCAGGAGGGCGCGGAGTCGGCCGACGCGCTGCGCGCCCAGGTCGACCTGGCGGGCGCCGCCTACGGCGCCGGCCGCCCTCAGGAGTCGGAGACGCTGCTGCGCCGCTCGGTCGACGGCCTGCGCCGGACGCTTGGTCCCGACGCCGCCGACACGGTGAATGCGCTGTCGCAGTTGTGCGGCGCCCTGTACGACCAGGGGAAGCTCGACGAGTCCGAGCCTTTCTGCCGCGAGGCGCTCGAGGCGGGGCGGCGCGGGCTCGGGGAGTCGGCCGACGAGACCCTTTCGGCGATGAACAACATCGCGATGATCGACACCGACCGCGGCAAGTTCGACGAGGCCGAGGCGTTCTACAAGCGGCTCCTCGAGGCGCAGGGCGCCAAGCACGGCAAGGATTCACCCTACTACATGCAGTCCCTCGGCAATCTGGCGCAGTTGTACGTGGCGCAGGACCGGCTCGAGGAAGCCGAGAAGACGGCCGAGGAAACGCTCGAGCGCGAGCGCCGCGTGCTGGGGAACGAGCACAACGAGACGCTCACCGCCATCAACAACCTCGCGATCATCGAGCGGCGGCTGAAGCACTACGACAAGGCGGAGCCGCTCTACAAGGAGGCGTACGAGACGTCGCGCCGCACGCTCGGCGACGACAGCATCTCGACGCTCCTCCCGGCGCTGAACCTGGCGCGCTTCTATGCCGCGACGGGTCACTGCGCCGGCCAGCGCGCCTTCATCGACCACGCGATCGCGCAGTGCCGGCAGCATGCGCCCCCCGATTCCCCGCTGGTCGCGACCGCCGCCCGGGTCGACGGCGAGTGCCTGATGGCGCGCGGCGACCTCGCCGGCGCCGAGGCGCCGCTGGTCGATTCGGAGGCGCGCCTGTCGAAGCTCTTCCCGGGCGACCAGCAGCGGCTCGGCGAGCTGCGCGCCGAGATCGCCGATCTCTACGCGCGTCTCGGCCGCCCCGGCAAGGCGTCCGAATGGCGCGCGAAGGCCGGGAAGTGACGCCGGGAAAGTGAAGGCCGGGAAGTGACTTTGACCGTCCGAGGCGCGGCGTCCTAGAATGGCCGCTCGCCGACACGCGCGCGCGAGGCCCCTTCGATGAAAGACCTCACCCAGGGTTCCGTCACGAAACATCTGCTCACCTTCTCCGCCTTCATCGCGGTGAGCATGCTGTTCCAGACGATGTACTTCCTCGCCGACCTCTACTTCGTCGGCCGGCTGGGGAAGGAGGCGATCGCCGCCGTCGGGATGTCCGGCAATCTGATGATGGTCGTGCTGGCGATCACCCAGATGCTGGGCGTCGGGATCACGACGCTGGTGTCGCACGCCGTCGGACGCAAGGATCAGGCGCGCGCGACGCTGGTGTTCAACCAGGGATTCCTGCTGTCGCTGATGGTCGGCGCGGCCTTCACGGTCGTGGCGTTCGCGCTGCGCGGCGCCTACTGCCACTGGCTCGCGGCCGACGACGTGACCGCCGGCCTCGGCATCCAGTATCTCAACTGGTTCCTGCCGGCGATGATGCTGCAGTTCGTGATCATCGCGATGGGCGCGGCGCTGCGCGGCAGCGGCGTGGTGCAGCCGACGATGATCATCCAGGTCCTCACCGTGCTGCTGAACATCGTGCTGGCGCCGGTTTTGACCCTCGGCTGGGGGACGGGACGCGCGTTCGGGGTGGCGGGCGCCGGGATGGCGTCGTTCTTCGCCATCGCCCTCGGCGTCATCCTCTTCTGGTACTACTTCATGCGGATGCAGTCGTACCTGAAGATCGTCACGGCGCAGTGGAAGCCGATCGCCGAGATCTGGTGGGGGATGATCAAGGTCGGGCTGCCGGCGGGCGGCGAGTTCGGGCTGATGGCGGTCTACATGTCGCTGGTCTACTGGATTATCCGCGACTTCGGCGCGGCGGCCCAGGCCGGGTTCGGCATCGGCGGCCGCCTGATGCAGGCGATGTTCCTGCCGGTGATGTCGATCGCGTTCGCCGCCGCGCCGCTCGCCGGCCAGAACTTCGGCGCGCGCAACGCCGAGCGCGTGCGCCAGACCTTCCGCTCCGCGGCGTTCCTGGTCACCGGCATCATGATCGTCATCACCGCGCTGAGCCACATCGCGCCCGAGGCGATGATCCGCGCCTTCTCGCAGGACCCGGCCGTCATCGCGTTCGGCGCCGAGTACCTGCGGATCATCTCGTTCAACTTCGTGGCGGCGGGGCTGGTCTTCACCAGCAGCAGCATCTTCCAGGGGATGGGGCACACCGTGCCGCCGCTGGTCTGCTCCACGCTGCGCATCCTCGTGTTCGCGATCCCGGCCTACGTGATCTCGCTGCGCCCCGGGTTCCAGATCGACGAGGTCTGGTTCCTGTCGGTGACGACCGTGACGCTCCAGGCGGTGGGTGTCATCCTGCTGCTGATGCGCGAGTTCAAGACGCGGCTGCAGTTCGCGCCGCTGCCGCCCGCGGCTCTCGTCCCCGCGGGCGCGGCCACGGCGCCCGACGCCGAGCCGGTGCCCGGCTGGACGCCGACCGCGGCCACGCCGGAAATCGACTAGGCGGCCCCCCCCCGCCCCTCTTTCCGCAGAACCTTGGAGACACGTTGGAGACGGCTTAGCGCGATATCGTGCCCGGCTCCGTGACCAAGGTCGAGGACGCGGCGATGCGTTCCAGTAACGCCGCGAAACGCGGGTCGGAGCGCAGGCTATCGACCTTGGGCGTGACCTTCAGCATGACCAGCCATGGATGTCGATCCTCATAGGCCTTGTCGAGCCATTTGAAGGCCAAATCGCGCTCACCCAGTGCGGCATGAACCACGGCGACGTCAAACGGGGGGACATAGCGATGCGTGGAAAGCTCCCGCAAGCGGTCGAGAAAATCTCTGGCGCGGCCGCGCTGGTGAGCCATGGCACAGGCGTACGCGAGACCCGAAAGAGTCCGTGGCGTGTCGCCCGCGAGCGACCGCGCCTGCTCGAGCTCGACGATGGCTTCTTCGTACTTGCCCATGTCCACATACGTCAATCCCAGATCGTAGTGAGTCGGATAGAACCGGGGGTCCAGCTCGATCGCCTTGCGGAACTCCCGGATCGCGTCGTCGTTCCGGCGGGCCAGGGAATAGATCCAGCCGACGACGTCGCCGATGATGAGAGACAGGGGATCGAGCTCGCGTGCCCGTGTGATTTGGGCCACCGCTTCTTCGAAACGGCCTTCGGACGCCAGAAAGACTGCGTACCACTGATGACCGGGCGCGTAGTTGGGATTCAGCTCCAGGCCCTTCCTGAACTCCGCCTCCGCGGCCGACCGGTTCCAATCGTACAGATGGATCGCGTAGGCCAGAGCGATGTGCGCCTCCGCGAGGCGCGCGTTCAGCTCGAGGGCTTTGCCGGCGGCTGCCTTGGCCTGGGGATAGGCTTGCCGGGGAGGAACCATGCCCCAGTTCCCCAGAACGTTGTAGGCATCGGCGAGCGCGGAGTAGCTCGCCGCACTTGAGGGATCGGCGACGAGAGCCTGTTGAAAATAGGCAATGCTCTTCTGCAGCCCTTCTTCCGTGCGCTGGTTCCACAAGTACCGCCCGCGCAGATAAAGTTGATAGGACGCGGGATTCACCGGCTCGGCGTTCGCGAGGTTTGCCTTCTCTTGGGGACTGAGCGTGAGGCTGACGGCCTCGGCCACCGCGCCGGCGAAGTCGCTTTGCAGCGCGAGGATATCGCGCGCCTCGCGCTGATAGCTCTCCGCCCATACATGCGTCTGGTCGGAGGCACGGATGAGCTGCACGCTGATGCGCACCTTCCCGTCTGCGCGGCGCACGCTCCCTTCCAGGAGAAAGTCCGCGTTGAGCTCGTGACCGATCACGTCCACTCGCTTCGCGGTTCCTTTGTACTGCATCGTGGAGGTGCGCGCGATCACGCTCAGCCGGTCCGGTTGCAGGCGGCTGAGCTGTGTGATCATCTCCTCGGTGAGACCGTCACTGAAGTACTCCTCGTTGGGATCGCCGCTCAGGTTCTGCAGAGGCAACACCGCCAGCATGATGTTCCGGTGCGCGAGAGCCGCGCGCGCGGGCCTGTGCCAGATCCAATAGACACTCGAGCCGACGAGGATCGCGACCAGCAGAAGAGCCGCCAGCCTGGCAGGTAATCGCAAGGTGTTGCCGCCCTCGAGGTCCGGCGCCGCCCCAGGGACTGGCCGCGATTCGCGGGCCTCGTGCTCTGCATTCTTCCACCAGGAATCCAGCTCCGATTTGTAGGCAAACACCGCGGCCCGGAGCTTGTGGCGGTGCCGGTGCACGGGCAGACCATCCTTCTCCCAGCGGCGCACAGTGCTTTCGTCGCGGCGGAGATAGGCGGCAATCTCCTTCCAGGAGTCGAGGCGGTCTTCCGGCGGGTGCGGCGGCGCTCCCTGCGCGTGTCGGGCTGAGTCGTTCCCGTCCATCCTGTTGGCTTTCCGGGGGTGTCGGATAGCATACCAGCACTCCCCCTCTCCGATGCGGCTTGATTCCAGGCGCGGCCAGGCGCTCATTAGCGCTCATCCCGCTCTTGCCTGCTGCAGCCGTTCAAGTTGCAGCCACAATCCACCCCAGGGATTCGAAGTTCCCGGACAGGACAACGGGGGGGTGACATGGGTCGCGAGGTCCCACGTGCAGGTCGGGCGGCTTGCTCTTGCGCCGTTTCGCTGGTTTTGCTGGTGATGCTCTCGGACCGGGCGCGGTCGGCCGACGGGGGGCCATCGCTCGCCGGCGGGCCGGGCGAGAGGGAGGTCTCCACGGTGAGACCGATCCGCATCGCGGACGCACCCCCGATCCGCATCGAGGCCAATGCCGGACAGGCCGACGCCGATGTCCTCTACCTTGCGCGCGGGCCGCGCTTCACAGCCTTCTTCCTGGCGCGCGGGGTGGAGCTGGTTCCGGCCGGCGGGATCGGGTCGGGGCTGACGTTCGAACCCGGTGGCGGGACGGCGGCCGGCGTCGAGCCGACCCCCGAACGGGTCCACTACTTCATCGGATCCGATGAGGACCAGTGGCGGCGCGACATCCGGACCTTCGCCGCCGTGGAGTATGGCCCGGCCGTGGACGGAATCGCTCTCGAGGTCCGCGCCGATGAGGAGGGGGTTCGCCTGAGATGGACGCTGCCACCGCGCACCGACCCGGCGACGCTCGCCGTCGGGACGGAAGGCCCCCTCGCGCTGGGAGCACTGGCGGCCGCAGGCGCCGAGCCGGCCTCGGCCCACGCCCCGCGCCTGACCGCCGACTTCTTCCAGGAACGGGGGAACCAGCCCGCCGGGATCGAAGGCCGGCTGGTGCGCCGCGGCTCCTCGCATCTGGGCATCGAGACATCAGCCGCCGACGCGACCCGGCCCGTGATCGTAGAGCTCCGTTTCGCCCCCCCATCGGATGTCGCATCGGCCTCGTCCGCGCTCGCCGTGAGCGCGCGGCCGGATCGCGGGCCGGCGCTCGCGACGGCTCCGGATGGCACGCTCTGCGTCGCGGGTCGCATTCCAGCGCTTCCCTCGGGGGGTGCGCGAGCGCCGGCGGCCGCGTCGGACACGGCCCTGGGCCGGGGACGGGCGGACGGTCGGGATGCCTACCTGTCGCGCCTCTCTCCCGATGGGAGGACGGTCCTGTCCACGACCATCTTCGGCGGCTCCGGAGAGGAGGAAGCGGCCGCGCTGGTTGTCGGCGCGGACGGCCAGATCCACCTGACGGGCACGACGACGTCGGCCGACTTCCCCGCCCGTTCCTCTCTCCAGGCGAGGCTTGCGGGCGCCGCCGATGCGTTCGCGCTCACGCTCGCCGCCGACGGCTCCTCGATCGTCCGTTCGACCTGGGTGGGCGGCTCCGGAAGCGATCGCGGTCTCGGAATCGCCGAAGGTCGCGACGGCACGCTCTGGATCGTCGGCTCGATCAATGACGAGGATGGCTTCGTCGCCGCCCTCGACCCGGGCGCCTCGGCACCGCGCTTCGTGCGCCCGCTCGCGGGCCTCGAAGCCAGCCAGGCGCAGGCGATCGCGGTCGCTCCGGACGGCTCCATCGTCATCGGGGGTCGTACCCGCTCGGAGGTGGCGTCGCCCGGGCCGTCGGGCGTCGGCGGCGGCTGGGACGGATTCCTGGCCCGCCTGTCGCCGGCGGATGGATTGCCGTTGTCCGAATTCCGGTTCGGGGGCGATGGCGACGAAGAGGTGGCGGGCGTGGCCGCGACGCCGGATGGCGGCATCGCCGTGGCCGGCCGGACGACCTCGACGCAGCTCGAGGCCGGAACGGAGCTCCCGTCCGGAACGCATGGGCACGGAAAGGCGGACGCTTTCCTGTTGCGGCTGACGGCCGATGGCCTGGCCGTCACGGGAATCGCCCGGCTCGGCGGGTCGGAGGATGACGACGTCTCCGGCGTGGCGATGGACGAGCACGGCCGCGTCCTGATCACCGGGACGACGCGCTCCGCGGACATCACGACCGTCCGCCCGACGCAGCGCGAGCGCCGAGGTCCGTCCGACCAGTACGTGGCGGTCGTGGCTGGAGCGGCCGCCCGGATCGTCTCTCTCTCGTACCTCGGCGGCATGGGGGACGAGCGCGGCGGAGGCATCGCCTTCGCCCGGGATGGCGGTGCCGTCCTCGCCGGGGCGACCGGCTCGGCCGATTTCACCGAGGCGAGAAGGCTGGGGCCGGACGACGCCGTCGGGCTCGGCTTCGTCGCGAGCATCCCGATTCCGGCGGCGAACCCTATCGCATGGGTCAATCCGGCCGGAGGCAACTGGAACACTCCCGGCAACTGGAATCCCCCGCAGGTTCCGGGCGCCGCCGATGACGCGCAGATCACCCTCGACGGCACCTACACGGTGACCATCGACACCGACATCACCGTGGCCAGCCTGACTGTCGGCGGGACGACCGGCACGCAGACGCTGAACATTCCGAGCGGGACCGGACGCATGTTCACTCTCGCCGGTCCAGGGAGCGTCGGCGCGCACGGCGTCTTCTCGCAGGGGTCCGGCACCGTCAAGGGGACCGGTACGTTGACCGTGGACGGCGCCTACAACTGGTCGGGCGGCACGATGACCGACGCCGGAACGACGACGATCAACGGGCCGTTCGCCATCAGCGGTACTGGAACCAAGAACATCAGTGGCGGGCGCCACCTCAACACCAACGGCGCCACCACCTGGAGCGGCGCCAACGACATCGGTACCTGCACGACCGGCAATACCTGCCAGATCACCAACACCGGCACCTGGGACATCCAGAACGACCGGGTCATGAACATGTCGTTCGGTGGCTCGACCATCTTCCAGAACAACGGCACCGTGCGCAAGACGGCCGGTGCCGGCGTCTCCTCGTTCGGCGTGCCGATGAACAACGACAGCCTCGTGGACATCAGCATCGCAGGCGGGACCCTGGCCCTCGACGGCGGCGGCACCAGCGCCGGCTCCTATACCGGCTCCGCGGGCACGACGCTGCGCTTCGGCGGGCCGACGACGCTCAGCGCCGGCTCGTCGGTCGCCGCCGCGACGGTGACGTTCGGCGGCAACAGCACGACCAGTCTCAACGGCTCGTACAACGCGGGCACCCAGACGACCATTACGACCGGCACCGTCAACTTCAACGCCGCCGCGACGGTGACCGGCGTCGGCACGACCCTCACGGTGAGCGGCGGCACCCTCAACCTCAGCAGCGGCGAGCCGATCAACGTCACCACGCTGACCCAGTCCTCGGGCACGCTGGGCGGGAGCGATACCGTGACCGCCACCGGACCCTCGACCTGGAGCGGCGGCACGATGGCAGGGAACGGCGCCACGCCCCCGTCCGGCACCACCATCTACAGCGGAGCGCTCTCGATCTCCGGAATAAACGCCCACGACCTGACCAGCGGACGCCAGCTCAACACCAACGGCACCACGACCTGGACCGGCACCAGCGACCTCCGCACCTGCGGTAACAGCCAGACCTGCGTGATCACCAACACCGGCACCTGGGACATCCAGAACAACCAGTTCCTGAGCCTCGCTTTCGGCGGAACGACGACTTTCGTCAACAACGGCACGGTGCGCAAGACGGCGGGGACCGGCCTCTCTTCGTTCGGCGTGGTGATGAACAACGACAGCCTCGTGGACGTCACCGCCGCGGGCGGGACGCTGAGTCTCGACGGCGGCGGCACCAGCACCGGCTCCTTCACCGGCTCCGCCGGCGCGACGCTGCGCTTCGGCGGGAACACCACGACGACGCTCAGCGCCGCCTCGTCGATCGCCGCGGCCACGGTGAGCTTCGTCTCGGGAACGGTCAACATCAACGGGTCCTACGGCAGCGCTCAGACGAGCCTCAGTGCCGGCACCGTCAATGTCAACAACGGCGGGGTGATCAACATCGGCGCGCTGACCCAGTCGAGCGGCACGCTCGCCGGACCCGGGACGATCACGGTGTCCGGAGCCTCGACCTGGAGCGGCGGGGCGATGACCGGGGCGGGAACGACGATCTTCAACGGCCCGCTGGCGATCTCCGGCGCCAACCCAAAAGACCTGAACGGCGGCCGCCAGCTCAACACCAACGGCACCACGACCTGGACCGGCACCGGCGATGTTCGCGCCTGCCAGACCGGCTTCACCTGCACGATCACCAACACCGGCACCTGGGACATCCAGACCAACCAGCTCCTGAGCGTCGCTCTCGGCGGGTCGGCGACGTTCGTCAACAACGGCACCGTGCGCAAGACGGCGGGCGCCGGCGTCAGTTCGATCACCATGGGAATGACCAACGCCAGCCTGGTGGATGTCACCATCTCCGGCGGCACGCTGGCGCTCGACGGCGGCGGAGCCGGCACCAGCACGGGCTCCTACACCGGCTCGGCCGGCTCGACCCTGCGCTTCGGCGGGCCCACGACGCTCAACTCCGGCTCGTCGATCGCCGCCGCGACGGTGGCGTTCGCCGGCAACAGCACGACCAATCTCAATGGCTCGTACAACGCGGGCACCCAGACGACCGTCACGGCCAGCACCGTCAACTTCAACGCCGCCGCGACCGTGGCGAGCGTCGGGACGACTCTCGCAGTGAACGGCGGCATCCTCAACCTCAACAGTGGCGAGCCGATCAGCGTCACGACACTGACCCAGTCCGGGGGCACGCTGGGCGGCAGCGACATCGTGACCGCCTCCGGGGCCTCGACCTGGACCGCCGGCGCCATGACCGGGTCGGGAGAGACGAGGTTCAACGGCGCCTTGTCGATTGCGGGAACTGGTCCCCACGATCTCAACGGCGGCCGCCACCTCACCACCAATGGCACCACGACCTTGACCGGGAGCGGCGACGTCCGCGCCTGCTCGACCGGCCAGACCTGCGTGTTCGTCAACAACGGCACCTGGGACATCCAGGTCAACCAGGGCCTGCTCGCCAATCTCGGCGGATCGGCAAACTTCGTCAACAACGGCACCTTCGTGAAATCCGCGGGCACGGGCACGACCCAGATCAGCATGGCCTTCTCGACGGCCTCCAATGTGCAGGTGAACACCGGGACCCTGAGCCTCTTCGGTGGGTACACGCAGACGGCCGGCACGACGCTCCTCAACGGAGGCAACGTGACCTCGACGACGCCGCTTTCGATCCAGGGCGGGACGGTGAAGGGCACCGGCACCATCACCGGCGGCATGACCAGCGTGGCCGGGCACGTCGTGCCGGGGCAGTCGCCAGGGCTCCTGACCGTCGCGGGCAACTACATCCAGCAGGCGCAGGGCGCGCTCGACGTCGAGATCGGCGGCACCACGGCGGGCACCCAGTACGACCAGCTCAACGTTGCGGCGACCGGCGGCGCCGCCACGCTCAACGGCGCCCTGAACGTCTCGCTCGCCAACGGCTTCGTCCCGACGCTCGGCCAGACCTTCACCATCGTGAACGCCCTGTCGCGCAACGGGACGTTCGCGACGACCAGCTTCCCGGGCATCGGCTGCGGGCTCACCTGGAGCGTCTCGTACACCGGCACCACGGCGGTCCTGACCATCGTCACCGACGGCCCCTGCTGCCCCGACGCGGACAACGACGGCTTCGCCGTCTGCTCGGCCGGCTGCTCTCCCGACGTGAACAAGGTCTGCGGCGACTGCAACGACGCCAATCCCGCCATCGGCGCCGGCAGCGCCGAGATCTGCGACGGAATCGACAACGACTGCAACGGTCAGATCGACGACGGTCTCACGGGGCGCGCCGAGGTCTGCAACGGCCTGGACGACAACTGCAATGGTGTTGTGGACGAGGGGGACCCGGGAGCCGGCCTCTCCTGCGCCACCGGGCAGCCAGGGGTCTGCAGCGCCGGCACGATGCACTGCACGGCCGGGGCGCTGGCCTGCGTGCGCAACGTCGGACCGGGTCCGGAGACGTGCAACGGCAAGGACGACAACTGCAACGGAGTCGTGGACGAAGCCGGGGACGCCGACGCCGACGGCGTCCCCGATTGCACGGACAACTGCCCGGACGCCTACAACCCGACGCAGGCGGACGCCGACCACGACAACTTCGGCGACCTGTGCGACTGCGCCCCCAACAACGCCGGGAACCCGCCCCCGCAGGAGATCGGCGCGGTGACCGTCACCCGCACCGGCGGAGTGATGACGATCGGCTGGAGCCCCGTCGCTGGAGTGCAGCGCTACAACATCTACCGCGGCTATCGCACGGAAGGGAGCGCCTGGAGCTACAACCAGCAGTGCCTCGTCAACCGGACCGCCAGCCTCTCGACGACCGACAGCCTCAATCCGCGGGCGTTCACCTTCTTCTATTACTACGTGGCCGCGGCCTGCCCGGGGGGGGCCGAGAGTCCGCTGGGGCGTGATTCGGCCAACGTGCCGATCCCGGAGCCGAACCGCTGTCCGCAAGCCAGCCTCGACGCCGATGGCGACAGCACCGAGGAAGCGGCCGACAACTGCCCCGGCTACAGCAACCCGACCCAGTCCGATTTCGACGGCGATGCGCACGGAGACGTGTGCGACAACTGCCCGGCGGTCGCCAATTCGGGGCAGATCGACACCGACGGCGACACGCTCGGGAATGCCTGCGATCCGGACGACGACAACGACGGAATCCTCGACGACGGCGACGCCAGCGGTCTCGCCGGCGACAATCCGTGCACCGGCGGCGTCACCGCGGGCTGCGACGACAACTGTCCTGTCGTCGCCAACCCCAATCAGGCAGACGCCAACACCAACGGCGTCGGCGATGCCTGCGAATAGGGAGGGACCGCCAGGCGGGCATCGGAAGTGAGCGACGGGAAGCGCGAGTCGAACCCGCGTCCGCCAGGCCCCGTCAGAACGACAGTCGCACCGCGGCGCTCTGGCGGTCTAGGTGTAGTGGTCGCCCGCGCCGCGCACCGGGCGGTCGCCGCCGCGGTCCCCGCCTCGATCGCCGCCCTGCTGGCCGCCACCCTGGCCGCCACTGCCGCTGCCGCCGCCACCGCCTCGGCGACGACCGCGACGACGCCGGCGGCGCGGGCCTTCTCCGCCCGCAGCACCAGCCTGGCCTGAACCGGAGGACTGTCCGCCGCTCGCGGCTGCGTGGCCGCCACCCGTGGCCGCCTGGCCGCCGCCGTGGCTCGCCTCGCCGGCGCCCTGTCCGCCCGTGTGACTGCCGCCCTGGCCGCCGCCACTGTGTCCGCCGGAGCCGCCGGAGCCGCCGGAGCCGCCGCCACGACCGCCGCGCCGGCCGCCGGATCCGTGCCGGCCGCCGCCACCACCGCGACCGCCGCCACCGCCTCCGCGACCGCCGAAGCCGCCGCCGCGGCCACCGAAGCCGCCACCTTGGCCGCCTCCGGGCTCGCCGCTCGGCACTTCCTCCTCGGCTGCGACCTCGTCGAGGATGCTGCGCGCCGCCTCGGCCTGGAAGTGCGCCTTGAGAAGGTAGGCGATGATCGCGACGCGATCCTGCTGCGCCAGGATTCCTTCGACCATCGGGTCGTACTCGGCGTGGTCGTCCGCCGTCAGCTTACCGGCCTGTTCCTTGAACGTCTCCACGACTCGCCTCACCTCCCTTTGCCTGACCTCCTCGTCGGAGGGCAGGTCGCACTCGTGCGCGGTCAGGTTGTTGGCGCGCACCAGGCGATTGAAATTCATCAGATCGAATCCCGAGACCAGCGAGATCGCCTTGCCGGTCTTGCCGATGCGGCCGGTCCGGCCGGCGCGATGGATGTACTGGTCGGACGACTCGGGCGTCGAGTAGATGAAGACGTGCGACAGATCCTCGATGTCGATGCCGCGAGCCGCCACGTCGGTCGCCACCAGGTGCTTCAGCTCCTTGTTGCGGAACCGGCGCATCACCTGCTCGCGCTTCTTCTGCGGCAGGTCGGACGAGATCATCGCCGCCGGCAGGCCGTGCATCGACAGGTAGCTGTGCACCAGGCGCGTCTCGGCCTTGGTGTTGCAGAAGATCATCGACGACGTCGGGTTCTCCCACTCGATCAGCTTGTAGAGGGCCGCGGTCTTGGCCATCCGGCTGACGATGTAGAACAGGTGCAGCACGTCCGCGACGTAGAGCACGTCCTGCGACAGCATGACGCGCTCGGGATCCTTCTGGTAGCGCCGCATGATCCCCTCGATGCCGGAGGGGATGGTGGCCGAGAACATCAGCGTCTGCCGGTTCTTCGGCACCTGCTCGAGGATCGCCTTCATCTCCTTCTCGAACCCCATGTCGAGCATCTGGTCGGCTTCGTCGAGCACGAGGGTGCGCACCGCGTCGAGCCGCAGGGTCCGCTGGCGCAGGTGATCGAGCAGGCGCCCGGGGGTGCCGACCACGACCTGCGAGCCGCGCTCCAGGCCGTCGACCTGGCGCTGCATCGAGTCGCCGCCGTAGATCGCCAGCGACTTCACCCCCGACGCCGCGCCCAGACGGCCGATTTCGCCGGTCACCTGGAGGCAGAGCTCGCGCGTCGGGCAGAGAACCAGCGCCTGCACGTTCTTGCTCGATGCGTCGACCTTCTCGATGATCGGGATGCCGAACGCCGCCGTCTTGCCGGTCCCCGTGCGCGACTGGACCATCAGGTCGCGGCCGGTGCGCGCCTTCGGGATGGCGGTGGCCTGCACCTCCGTCGCGAGCGCGTACCCCATCTCGGTCAGCGCCTCGAGGATTCCCGGCGCCAGGTCGAGCGCGGTGAACGGCACGGGAACTTCGGGGAACGCGGAGGGCGGCTTCTTCGTCTCGCCGCCCTCGACGTGCTTGTGCAGCTCGGGCGGCGGCTCCTTGGGGGTGCCGCGCGGTCGAATCTGCGTGACCCGCATCTGCCGGAGCTTTCCCGGCTTGCGGGGGGGCTGGGAGGGCGACTGTTGATCCATCGAACGCCGGATTCTATGCCCCCCGCGGCTCCGGGGTCAATTTGGGGGTCCCCCCGGGGGCGGAGCGGCGAGCGCGTGGCGCGGGTCCGCGCTCGGCTGAGGCGCCGACGAGGGCGGAATACCGCTGAGGCACGCCTCGAGGGCCTCTCGCCCCGCGCCATTCGCCATCGCTCGAATCATTGACCTGGCGCGGGTTGTGGCGTAGATCGTTGGGCTGCGCGCCCAGGAGGCGCGAGCCTATCTTGCAGATCGATTCCAGCCTCAGAACGTTCGGTGCCGTCGGGCTGACTCTGGCGCTTGCGGCCGCGTGCACGACCCTGCTCTCGGCCAGGGGCCGGATGCCGCTCGCTGCGATGGGGGCGGCGTCACGGGCTGGCGGTGCCTCTGTCGGGGTGGAGGTTTACGAGCGGCTGGCCGGAGGGGGGAAGGTGCGGGTCCTCGTCTTCCTGCGGCTGCCCGAGGAAGCCACGGGCCGGTCCGGTCATGGCACCAGCGCGTCCCCGGGCGGCGGCCCGACCCGATCACTTCTCGACCGGGTCGCGGCTGTCCAGGACGGAGCCCTCACGGCGCTCGCCCCGGCCGATTTCACGCTGGCGCGCCGATTCAGGACCGTGCCGGCGTTCGCGGGCGAGATCAGCGCGGCCGGCGTGGCGGCGCTCACGGCGCGGCCCGAGGTCGATCGAATCGATCTGGACGTGGGGGGGCACGTCGATCTGGCTGAGGTGGTGCCGCTCATCAAGGCCGACGTGGTGCACGCGCTCGGGTACACGGGGCAGGGAGTGACGGTGGCGCTCCTCGACTCCGGGATCGACACCGACCACCCCGACCTGGGCGACGACCTGATCGCGCAGGCCTGCTTCTGCTCGGGTGGCACCGGCTGCTGCCCGGACGGATCGACGACGCAGTTCGGCAATGGCGCGGCTGAGGACGACAACGGGCACGGCTCGGGCGTCGCCGGGGTCATCACGTCGAACGGCGTGGTCTCGCCGCCCGGTGTGGCGCCGAAGGCGAAGCTGGTGCTGGTCAAGGTGGTCGACAGCACCGGGGCGTTCTGCTGCACCAGCGACGTCATCGCCGGTCTCGACTGGGTGAACGCCAATCGCCCCGACGTGAAGATCGTCAACATGAGCCTGGGCACGACCATACAGTTCGGCGGCGACTGCGACAACGCGCGCTCGTTCACCAGGGCGTTCGCCGCCTCCATCAACAGCCTGCGGGCGCGCGGGGTGACGACCTTCGCGTCGGCGGGGAACGACGGCTCCGGGACGGCGATGGAGGCGCCTGCCTGCGTGGCGAACGTGGTGAGCGCCGGGGCGGTCTACGATTCGGACGTCGGGCCGGTGACGGCGCACGGCTGCACCGACGCGACGACGGCGGCCGACCAGGTGACCTGCTTCTCCAACAGCGACGCGTCGACCGACCTGTTCGCGCCCGGGGCGCCGACGACCTCCGACGGGCTGGCGGGCGGCACGAACAACTACTACGGCACCAGCTTCGCCTCCCCCGCGGCGGCGGCCTGCGCCGCCGACCTGCTGCAGGCCTACCCGTCGCTGACTCCGTCCCGGATCGAGACGGCGGTCAGGACGTCGGCCGTGCATGTCACGGCGCCGAGGAACGGTCTGACCTTCCCGCGTCTCGACTGCCTGGCGGCGCTTCAGAGCCTCGCCACGGTGACCGGTCTCCTGGTCTCGGGCGATCCGACGACGCTGTCGTGGGACGCGAGCCCCTACGCCACATCGGGTTACGACGTCTATCGCGGCGACTTCGCCGAGATCCGCGCCGCCGGCACGCTGGTCACGCACCGGCTGGACTGCCACTCTGCCGCCACCACCTTCGACATCTCCACGGACGACCCCGCCACGGACGATGGCTTTATCTACATCGTGGCTCCGCACGGCGAAGTCCCCGGCAGCCCAGGCGAAGACAGCCAGGGCACGCCCAGAGCACTGAACGATCCGTGTCCGTAGAATCGCGAAGCACACCGTTCACCGACTCTAGACCGCCATTCACCGAATAAGAGAGGACATCGCACTTGGGCTCTCGTACAGTCCGCACCGAGGACGCCGATCCGGCGCCTCCGGGAGGGTTGGAGATGGACACTCGGTTCTCGGCCTACAACGCCCCGCGGCTGTTCATCGGGCTCGTGATCCTGGCGATGGGATCGGTCGCCCTGTTGAGCGGCCTCGGCCTCATCAACGTCAATGTCGACGACGTCTGGCGGTTCTGGCCGCTGTTCCTGATCGCCGTCGGCATCTCGCGCGTCCTGCGGCCGCGCGGCTGCCCGGGACGGTTCACCGGCTTCGTGATGCTGTTCTTCGGGATCTACTTCCTGCTGCGGTCGCTCGAGCTGGTCTCGGTCCGCGCCGAGATCATCTGGCCGGCCATCCTGCTGCTCATCGGCGGGCGGCTGGTGTGGGGGGCTTGGAAGAACAGGACCGACGTGACGGAGCAGGGTCCGGCCGGCGACCTCAGCGATCGGATGAGCTCGTTCTCGTTCATGGGAGGCGCCGAGCACCGCAGCACCTCCACCGACTTCCGGGGCGGCGACGCGACGGCGATCTTCGGCGCCTGCAAGATCGATCTGCGCCAGGCGGCGATCAAGAGCGGCACGGCGGTCCTCGACACCTTCGCGATGTGGGGCTCGATCGAGGTGTGGGTGCCGCGCGACTGGAACGTCTCGCTCAACGGCATGCCGATCCTCGGCTCGTTCGAGGACAAGACCAACCAGGTGAAGGACGCGCCCGGCCCCCGGCTGGTGGTGCGTGGTGTGGCGGTCATGGGCAGCGTCGAGGTCAAGAGCTAGGAGGCCGACATGGTGACGACACAGGATCCGACTCAGATGAACGGAGAACAGACCCAGTCGCACGCCGGCCTCTACGCCGCGCTGGTCGCCTTCGGGCTCTTCATGCTCCTGGCGGTCGGCAGCTACGCGGTCTTCCAGCGCCAGGGCGGATCGGCGGCGTTCGAGCGCGAGGGGCACGACATCATCATGGTCGCGCCCGGCCAGCACACCACGGACGCCGGCGGGAAGATCGAGATGGCGTCCTTCTTCCACAGCGCGGTGCACGTCAGCCGCGCGACCGATCTCAAGCATGCCGAGGTGGTCGCGATTGTGGGACACTCGACGCTCGACCTGACCGGCGCGCAGCTCGCCGGGAGCGGCGGCACGATCGAGGCGTTCGCGCTGCTCGGGCGCGCGGACATCAAGGTCCCGGCCGACTGGACGGTGAAGACGAAGGACTTCACCGTCCTGGGAGCCATCCGCAACGTCACGCCGGCGGGCGAGCCGGCGCCGGAGAAGGTCGTGCAGCTCGAGGCGGTCGCCGTGATCGGCGCCGTCAACGTGACCCACTGAGAAGGAGGACGGCCATGGAGAGACGGGTGGAGATCGTCAAGAGCGGCATCACGTTCGGGACGGGGCTGGCGATGGCGATCTCGTTCAACGTGAACCATTCGGTCCTCTGGGCGGCGATCCACGGTGCCTGCTCCTGGCTCTACGTCGTCTACTTCGTCGTGCGCTTCCGGCTGATGGCGGGATAGGAGCCGGCGCGGGGCGGGCCGGAGTCCACGGATGAGAGCGGGCCTCTTCCTCGTCATCGGCGTCCTTCTGGGACTGCTGGTGACGGCGCTTCTGGCGCTGCACGGCGGCGCAGCGATCGAGACCTCGGCGCTCCTCGGCATGCCGCTCGGCCTGCTGTACGGCGCGGTCTGCCTGGCGGCGCGCTACCCGACCCACGCGGCGCCGCTCGGCCGCACCGGGCTGGGGCAGATCGCCGCGACGCACGGCTTCGGAGCGCTGATCTCCTCGGGGGGCCTGCTGATGGCCGGCAACGTCCTCAGCCAGGTGCTGGAGCACTTCCCGAGGTATCGAGGGACGACGGCGTTGTTCCACGCCGAGGCGCCGACGCTGTCGGTCACGGCGGTCCTCGTCTACCTGCTCGCCGTGGCGGTGCACTACCTGGTGATGGCGCTCGAGAGCGCGCGCGACGCCGAAGTGCGCGGCGTCGAGTCGCAGGTGCTGGCGCGCGAGGCGGAGCTGCGGGCGCTGCGGGCCCAGGTCGATCCCCACTTCCTGTTCAACAGCCTGAACTCGATCGCCGCGCTGACCTCCGAGGACGCCGGCGCGGCGCGCCGCATGTGCCTGCTCCTCGCCGGCTTCATGCGCCGCAGCCTGATGCTCGGCTCGCGCGACCGCATCCCGCTCGGCGAGGAGATCGCCCTGGTCTCCGACTACCTGGCGATCGAGAAGGTGCGCTTCGGCGCCCGGCTCGAGGTGACCCAGGACATCGACGACGCCAGCCGCGACTGCGCCGTGCCGCCGCTCATCCTGCAGCCGCTGGTCGAGAACGCCGTGCGTCACGGCATCGCGCAGCTGCTGCCGGGCGGCACCGTCCGCCTGGACACGCGGCTGCACGGCGATCATGTCATCATCACAGTCGCCAACCCGCGCGACCACGAGCGCGCCGGGAGCCGCGGAGCGGGCGTCGGCATCGAGAACGTGCGCGGGCGGCTGCGGACGCTCTACGGCGACCGGGCCGGCATGGAGGTCGAGGGGGACGAGAGCTCGTACAGGGTCACCCTGCGACTGCCGATCGAGCGTGTCGCGGCCGCCGCGAAGGAGGTCCCGCATGTCGCCCGAGGCTGAGAGACTGCGCGTCGTCATCGTCGACGACGAGGAGCTGGCGCGGCGCGGCATGCGCCGCGACCTGGCGGGCGAGCCTGGTCTGGAGGTCGCCGCCGACTGCGCCGACGGCTTCGACGCGGTCCGGGTGATCACCGAGACGCGCCCCGACCTCGTCTTTCTCGACATCCAGATGCCGCGGCTCGACGGCTTCGAGGTGCTGGAGCTGCTCGACCCCGCGGTCGTGGTCGTCTTCGTGACCGCGCACGACGAGCACGCGGTGCGGGCCTTCGAGGTGAACGCCGTCGACTACCTCCTCAAGCCGGTCGACCCGGAGCGCCTGCGCCTGGCCATCGGCCGGGCGCGCGAGCGCATCCGCCGCCGCGAGCCGATGCCGACCGCCGCCCTCACCGAGGCGGCGCGGCCGCCGGGCACCCCGCTGTCGCGCGTCCTGGTGCGCGACGGGCCGAACGTGCAGGTGATCCCGATCGACGCGGTCGACTACATCGAGGCGCAGGACGACTACATCGCCGTGCACGCGGCCGGGAAGGCGCACCTCAAGCAGCAGCCGATCGGCCGCATCGAGACGGCGCTCGATCCGGCGCGCTTCGTCCGCATCCACCGGTCGTATATCCTCAACCTCGACCGGCTGGCGCGTATCGAGCTGTACGCCAAGGACAGCCGTATCGCGATCCTGCGTGACGGCGCGCGGCTGCCGTTGAGCCGCGCCGGCCACGCGCGTCTCAAGGAGCTGTTGCAGGCATGAGCGGGAAGACCAGAACGGGCGGGACGGGGGACGCGGGGCGGATGGTGCGCTGCGAATGGGCCGGGAGCGATCCTCTCTACGTCGCCTATCACGACGAGGAGTGGGGCGTCCCGGTGCATGACGATCGCCTTCTCTTCGAGTTCCTCATCCTCGAGGGCGCGCAGGCGGGACTCTCCTGGATCACGATCCTCCGCAAGCGCGCCGCCTACCGCGCGGCGTTCGATCGGTTCGATCCGGCGAAGGTGGCGCGCTACGACGCCCGCCGCGTCCAGGGACTGCTGAGCAATCCCGCCATCGTCCGCAATCGCGCCAAGATCGCGTCGGCCGTCGCCAACGCGCGCGGCTTCCTCAAGATCCAGGAGGAGTTCGGCTCGTTCGACGCCTACGTCTGGCGCTTCACCGGCGGTCAGGTCAAGCGCAACGCCTGGCGGACGCTGAAGCAGATCCCGCCCACGACGCGCGAGTCGGACGCCATGAGCCGGGATCTCAAAGTGCGCGGCTTCCGTTTCGTGGGGCCGACCATCTGCTATTCGCACATGCAGGCGACCGGCATGGTGAACGACCACATCGTCTCCTGCTTCCGGCACAAGGAGGTGTGAGCGTGCCGCAAGGACGTGTGAGCGTCACGCGCGGTGAGAGGACGGCCGGTCGCATGCTCCCCGGCGGCGGCGTGTCCCTGCTCCTGGCGTGGCTCGTGCTCGCCGCCGCGGCCCCGTCCGCCGGCGCCGGGCCGCCCGCCGGGCCGGATCCCGCCAAGGCCGACGCCAGGGCGCGCGCGGCGATGCTCGCCTACTTCCGCGACGACCCGTTCTCGCCCCTCCGGGCGTTCCGCCGCTACGACTTCCCGCCCGCCGCGGCGCCCGCGGCAGCGCCCGCCGGACCGGCCGCCGTCCTCGGCTCGGCAGCCGACTGCGACGTGCGGCTCGAAGGCCCCGGTGTCGAGCCGCACGCGCTGCGGGTGGTGGTGCTGCCGCCGGAGGGGGCCGATCAGCCGGCGCGCTTCCGTCTGGAGCGGCTGGCGACGGGGGGCGACCTGAGGGTCTCGGGCGAGTCGTGGGTGGCCGCGGCGGCCGACACGCGGATCGTCCCGGAGGAGACGCGCGTCGAGGCCGGCCCGTTCGCGGTGCGGCCGTACGTGCAGGCGGACGCCGGCATCCTGATCCTGTTCGACAGCCGGCGAACGGCGGCGGGCGCGTTCGTTCCTCCCGCCTGGTTCGACTTCGATCGCTCCTGGGTGTTTCGAGCGCTCCTCAAGCGCGACCCGAAGCCGACCCCGATGACCCTGCAGACCTCGCTCGGGCGGACGAAGGAGTACCTCCGCGTCGGCACCTTCACCCTCGACGTGCCCGGCCGGCGCGGGCTCAACGTGGTTGCCTACCAGCCGACCTTCATCGCCAACGCCGCCACCAGCCTGTCGATCCTGTTCACCGACGCGACGTCGGGGAAGGAGACGTACGGTGCGGGGCGTTACCTCGACCTCGAGCCGCCCGTCGACGGCGTCTACACCATCGACTTCAATCGCGCCTACAACCCCCTCTGCGCCTACACCAACGTCTACAACTGCCCGATCCCGCCGCGGGAGAACTCGCTCCCGGTCGCCGTCCGCGCCGGCGAAAAGAGCTATCCCGGACACGCCAGGCCATAAAATCCGCCCATGGCTCCTCTTTCACGGCAGGCGGCGCTCGCGATCTGCGGGGCGGCCTTCATGGCCGCCGGGCTCGCCGTCCCGCCCCGTGCGGCGCCGGCCGCCGGCGATCCGCGCGATGCCGGCCTGGCCGAGTTCATCGAGTGGGCGCATCCGACGGAGGGGGGCTGCGCGCCGGTCGAGACGATCCGGGTCGTGGCGCGCTGGCCGGGCGGGCTGCGGGCGGCGTACGTCGTCCCGTGCGCCAACGAGCGGCGGCATCTCGAGGCGATCCTGGAGACGCGCGAGGGGCAGTCGGTCTGGCAGGTGGCGGCCGGGTTCGAGGCCGACGCCGCGACCATCGCCGCCGCCATCGCGGCGGACGATCTGGCGATTCCGGGCGACGCCGCGGCTCCCGCCCGCCCCGCGCCGCGCACGGTGCAGCCCCCGCCGGGGAACGCGGCCGGCGGCGGAAGCGGCGCGTCGCCGTTGCGGGCGCTGGCCGCGCCGGTGCCGCGCCAGCGCACCAAGCCGGGGCTTCCCGAGGAGGCGGGCCGCGCGCGGCTGATCGGCGAGGCGCGCGTCGACCTCCTGGCCGACGTCTCGGCGCGCGGCATCGTCTCGAGGGTCCGGACGCTGCGCGGCCCCGATCCCGATCTCGGCATGCGGCAGGCGGCGCTCGCCGCGGTGCGCGGTTGGACGTTCAGCCCGGGGCTCCTGGGCGACAAGGCGGTGCGCTACTTCACCCCCGTCGCGATCGCGTTCGAGGGCCTGCCGCCGGAGTCGCGGCTCTGGACCCACCGGGCGCTGTTCGATCTCGAGGCGCTGGTCTATCCGACCGACGAGGCGGCCGAGATCGCCGGCCGCCGGCTGCGGCAGGGCGAGTCGATCGATCAGGTGGCGCCGGAGCTGGCGCTCGACAGCGACTGGGGCCTGGTGCCGGCGGCCGACCTGCCGGCGCCGCTGCGCAAAGCACTGCACGAGGCGATGGTCGGCTCCTGGGTCGGTCCGGTCGCGGCGCCGGGCGGCCGGTACCTGGCGCGCAAGCGGGGCGAGGTCTACTACGGCATCCTTCCGGCGAGCGGCGGCGAGCAGCACTACCGCGTCGAGCACCGCCAGGGGGTGCCCGACAGCGACGACCTGAGGCGCGCGATCGACGCGGACATCCTCGACGTCTCGGCGGCGCGTCTGCGGCGCGACTACATGAACGAGGCGGCGCGGCTGATGGGCATCCGGCAGACGCGCACGGTCGTCGGCCAGCTGGTGATCCACACCGACGGCCTGGACGACGACGAGGTCGCGGTGCTCGGGCAGGTGGTCGGCGCGGCGTTTCGGGCGCACCAGGATTTCTGGGCCGGGCTGACGACGCTGCGGCTGTTCCGCGAACAGGTGATGGTCTACGCCTTCGCGCACCGCACCGATCACCTCAAGGTGCAGCAGGTCTGGGGGAGGGATCGCGGGCCGTTGCCGGCCCCGAATCTCCTGGGCGAGTACATCCCGGAGTCGCGCATCCTCGCCTTCCCGTGCGACGAGACCGCGGGACACCTGCCGATCCCGGTCGCCGTCCACGAGTCGATCCACATGCTCGACTACGAGCGCGTCTACGGGCCGGGGGCCCGGCCGTCGCGCTGGTTCGAGGAGGGGCTGGCGAACTACTTCGGCTTCTCGCAGATCACGAGCAGCCTGCGAATCGATCCGGGCGACATCCGCCGCTCGGGCACGATCGTGATCGGCAAGGTGAACGTGCAGTTCGACCCGCGCGCCGAGCTGCGCGAGCATCTGCGCCTGTCACGCGAGCTCGGTCCCGTGCCGCTCAAGGATCTGCTCGCCGCCGGCAGCGACGACCCGTTCTGGGCGGGAGGGCACTCGGCGCGGGCCTACGGCGCCTCGTGGACCCTGGTCCACTTCCTGATCCACGGCGATCGCGGCAAGCACACCGACGCCTTCCGGCGTTATGCTGCGCGCGAGGCCAGCGGCGAGGGCGGCCCGGAGGCGTTCCGCGAGCTGCTCGGCCCCGACCTGGGGGCGCTCGAGAGCGCCTGGCACGCGTATGAGGAGAACATGTGATCCCTCCTGACGATGAACCCGACGAGGACGGCGATCTCGACGACGCCGAATCCGCCGCCGTCGAGTCCGACGCGGGGTCCGACGAGGAATCCGGCGCGGAATCCGGCGCGGAGTCCGGCATGGAACCCGGTGCGGAAGCCGGCGCGGAACCCGGCGCGGAACCCGACGACGAGGCGGACGAACCCGGGCCCGAGGAGGACGAGCGGCCCGAGACGCGCGAACCCGGCTATCTCTGGACGTTCAACGAGCAGGAGGCGCGCCTGCCGGACCAGTTCACCACCCACATGGACGTGCTCGACGAGATGGAGGCGCCGGAAATTCTCGACCTCGATCTGCGTCGCGCCGACGACTACGTCCTCTGGGCCGCGGCGCAGTCGCTCGACGAGCAGGAATGGACCAGCCAGGCCATCGACCTGTTACGCCGCATCGACGCGTCGAAGTCGGCGCATCCGGCGCTCTGCTACCCGGAGATCCGGCTGCGGCTGCACGACCTGCTTCGCGAGCGGGGCGACTACGAGGAGGCGCTGGCGATCCTCGACCGGGTGGAACGGCAAGACCCGGAGCGGCGCGAGACCTGCCGTGAGCGCCGCGCCGAGGTCCTGATCCTGACCGGCCGGGCCGGCGAGGGTCTGGCGCTGTTCGAGTCGGCCACCCGCGCCATCCCGGACGATCCCTGGGTGCCGCTGGCGGCGGCCTGGGCCCTGGTGCGGGCCGGAGAGTACGACGGCGCGCCGGTCTGGATCGCGCGCGCCGAGCGCGCCGCGCGGCGGCTGGAAGACGAGCAGGAGATTCAGGCCGTCGACACCGAGGTCGAGCGGCTGCAGACCGAGGCGCGCATCCGCAGCGAGCGCCAGAAGCGGGCCGCGGCCACCGCAGCCGCCGCGGCGGCGGCCGCCGCCGTGCCGGCGCCAAGTCCGGAGGCGGGTCCGGAGTCGGCGGGCGCTTCCACGGCGCCGGCGGCGACGCGGGAGGAGGTCCTGGCGGCGCTCGACGCCGAGGAGGTGCTGCTGACGCGGACCCCGCCGCGCTCGGACGAGGAGAAGAGCGCCGCCGTGGAGCGGCTGGCGGCGCTGCACCGCCGGGCCTCGGCCGGCTGGGACGACGCCGTCGAGCGCCACGACGAGCCTTCGATCGCCGCCTTCGACGACCTGCAGTGGGAGGTGGTCGGCGTCGCGGAGCGCTTCGGTCTCAAGCTCCCCGGGGTCGAATAGTCCGACGACGGCCTACTTGGCGCCGCGCTCCAGCTCGCGATCGATGATCTCGCTGAACGATTCGACGCCGCGCGCCCCGACGATCATGATCCCGTTGATGAAGAAGGTCGGGGTTCCGGACACGCCGTACTTCTGGCCGTCCTGGAAGTCGTGCTGCACCTCGGAGCGGAATTTGCCGGTGTCGAGGCACGACTTGAACTTGTCCTTGTCCATGCCGAGGCCGCCCGCGGTCTCGACCAGGTCGGTCGCGGCGAGCTTCGACTGGTTCCCGAACATGGCGTTGTGCATCTCCCAGTACTTGCCCTGATCCTTGGCGCACTCGCTGGCCATCGCGGCGTTCTCGGCGTTCGGGTGGAAGCTGAGGGGATAGTCGCGGTAGACCAGGTGGACCTTGTTGCCGTATTTCTTCATCACCTCGTCGACCACGGTCTCGGCGCGGCTGCAGAAGGGGCACTGGAAGTCGGAGAACTCGACGATGGTCACCGGGGCGTCGACCGGCCCGCCTTTGGCCGGATCGTCGTCAGTCGCGACCTGGACGCGCGGCGGCTCGAGCATCACCTTGACGCCGTATTTCGAGCGCAAGTTCTTCAGGTAATCCTGCTGGATGCCCGCCGCCTTCTGCGACTTCAGCATGGCCGCGATCTGCGGACCGATCTGCTCCTTGGTCTGTCCGCCCATGCGTGCCTTGTTCTGCTCGTAATAGGCGTCGATCTCGGGCTGGGTCGGCTCGGCGACCTTGGAGTTGATCTCGGTCTCGATCAGCTTCTCCTTGGCGACGCCCTTGGCCTTCGCCTCACGCTCGAACAGGTCGTCGTTGATGATGGTGTCGAGGGCCTGCTGCCGGACCTCGTACTCCTGCTGCCGGACCTTCATCAGGTTGGACGCGGCCTTCGCATCGACGTCCTGCAGCGAAATGGTCGTATCGCCCACCTTCGCCGCGACGGAGCCGGAGCCGGTCACGGCGGGCTTGCCCTTGCCGGAGTCGCCGGTGGCGGCCGAGCAGCCGGACACCATGATGAAACAACCCAGCAACGCGGCCGGGACGATCGTATACAGGGGACGCTCCATGCCTGATCCTCCTTACGTGCTCGAAAGCATCGCGCTTTTCGGAAGCGACGTATTTTACACGAACTCCCCGAATCGGGTTAGAATAGGCCTTCCCCCACGCCGATCCTGATCCAGGAGGCCATGTTTCAATGAAGTACCGCCAGCCGGGCTACCGGGACAATGAGTATAAAGATGAGCGGGAGAACCGCAAGAAAGAGGACCACGGCCCCCGCCCGCCGCGCGAGCCGCGCGGCATGGCGCGCGAGGCGTTCCTGGTCCGGCGCTGCTTCCAGTGCGGGCAGCAGGAGCCGGCGAGCGAGCCGGTCAAGCTCGGCACCTTCTGCCCGAAGTGCAAGGCCCCCCAGCATTGCTGCCGCAATTGCGTCCACTTCGATCCCGGCGCCCGGTTCGAGTGCAGGGAGACCATCCCGGTGAAGATCATGTCGAAGACCAATTCCAACGAGTGCGCCTCGTTCCGCGCCTCGACGGTCCTCGACGCCACCGGCCGCCGCATCGCGACCACCACCCCGGCCACGCCGGGCGCCAAGCCGGTCAGCCCCGGCCGGGCGGCGTTCGAAGCGCTGTTCAAGAAAACCTAGGCGCCCGCCCGGGCCCGCCGGCTCCCGACCACCGCGAACGTCTCGAAGAAAATCTGCAGGGCCAGGAAGAGCGTCGCCCCGGTCGGGTCGAGCGCCGGGGCCACCTCGAGCAGATCGATCGCGCGCACCGGGAGTTCTTCCAGAAGGCCGCGCACCAGGTTGAGGAGCTGCCGGCCGCTGAGTCCGCCCGCCACCGGGGCGCCGGTTCCGGGCGCGCAGCCGGGATCGGCAACGTCGATGTCGATGGTCAGGTAGACGTCCCGGACGCCGGACATCCGCTGGCGCGCCAGCGTGACCGCCGCCTCCATTCCCATCGCGTCCAGCTCGCGCGCCGGCACGAACCGGATGCCCCGGTCGCGCATGAACTCGAGCTCGACCGCGTTGTACGAGCGCGTCCCGAGGATGAGCAGGTGCTCGGGCTTCAGGCTGGTCGAGTCGAGCGCGCGCCGCATCGGACAGGCGCTCGACAGGGGCGAGCCCTCGTAGGTGTCGAACAGGTCGGGGTGCGCGTCGAGGGAGATCAGGCCGTAGCCGCCGGGATGCGCCGCCGAGAAGGCGCGCAGGAGCGGGATGCCGACCGAGTGGTCGCCGCCGATCGTCAGGAGGAACGGCGGGCCGCCCCCCGGCGCCGGACGGCGCAGCTCCTCCGTCACCCGCCGTTGCACGCGGTCGAAATAGGCCCGCCGCGCCGCGTCGTCGATCGGTCCGCCGTCGGGCTCGACGTCCCCCAGGTCGACCACCCGGAGCAGGTCGGGCGTGACGATCGTCCCGTCCTCGGAGATGGCGGGCGAGGTGTTGGAGATCTCGCGCAGCCGGCGCGGCGCCTCGGACGCCCCGCCGCGCCAGCAGACGCTCCCTTCCCACGGCAGGCCGAGGATCAGCAGGTCGGCGGGCGCGCGCAGGGCGGGGTCGGCCAGGCCGCCCCAGGGGTGACGCGGGATCATCGGCGCATTCTACCGGTGCCGGGGCGACGGGGCGGGGACAACCTGCGCGCCCGCGTGTAGAATCGGCCCATGCGTCGTGACCGCGGATTCGTTCTCGTGCTCATCCTGGCTGCCGTGGGGTGCGCCCGTTCGGCCCCCGCGCCGGCCAGCCAAACGGCGACCGGGGCCGCCGGGGACACGCACCCGGCGGTCGCGACCGACGGTCCCGGCGCTTCGAAGCCGGGCTCGTTCGCGCCCGACGGTTCGGCGGCTCCCGGGTCCGCCCCTGCCGGCTCCGCCCCCGCGGCCCCGGACAACTCCGGCGCCCCGGCGGCCGCGGCGCCGGTGACATTCGTCGACCTCGACGGCCTGCGGGCCGAACTGGCGGCGCGCCGGAAATCGGGCCGGCCGGTCCTGCTGAACTTCTGGGCGACCTGGTGCGCCCCCTGCGTCGACGAGCTGCCCGCGCTGGGCAACCTGGCGCGCGAGCTGGGCGCCAGGGATCCCGAGATCATCGGCGTCGCTCTCGACGCGCTGACGGTGCCCGAGAGAGAGCGCATCGAGCCGAAGGTGCGGGAGATGCTGACGCAGTCGCGCGTGTCGTATTCCAACTACGTGCTGATGGGCGAGCAGCAGGCGTTCATGAAGGAGTTCGACGTCTCGGGCGGCATCCCGCTTTCCATCCTCTATGACGGCGGCGGCAAGATGGTGCAGCGCTGGATCGGCACTGTCGAGATGAACGATCTGCGGCACGCGTTCCAGAGCCTGCCGCACGGCTGAGGCCGTCCGATCCCTCCCCCCGAATCCGCTCAGACCGAAGGCAGGTCGCGCGTCGACGCCCGCAGCCCGACCCGCGCGGGCAGGCGCCGCGGCGACTGGTAATAAATCCTCGCGGCGCGGACCGAGACGGTCTCCTTCTCCGGCCAGCGCAGGGAGGTGAGCGCGCCGCCGTAGACGCACCCCGTGTCGATGTTCAGCGTGTTGCGGATCGCCTCGGGTTTCGGGACCGGCGTGTGCCCATAGACCACGAAGGGCCGCCCCTCGTACCTGGCGGCCCAGTTGATGCGGGTCGGCAGTCCGTAGCGGTCGAGCCGTCCGGTCGTCTCGCCGTGCACCGCCAGCCGGTGCACGTGCCGCGATTCGCGCCCGTGGAATTCCTCCCTCAGCCCGGCGTGGGCCACCACCAGTCGCTCGCCGTCGAGCAGCACGTGCGAAGGCAGCGTCCCGATGCAGGCGGGGAAACGGCGCGTGAACTCGCGGCGGACCGCGGCGGGCGCGGCCTCGATCTGGCGCAACGACACCGCGGTGCCCGGGCTGACGTCGGCCGGGGCCGCGTCGGCTCCGGTCTCGAGACGGGCGGCGAGATCGTCGTCGTGGTTCCCCGGTACCGCGAACGCCGAGCCGCTCTCGATCATGTCCATCGCCAGGGTCGCGGTCCCGATGACGTCCGGGCCGCGGTCGACGAGATCGCCGACGAACACCGCCCGGCGGCCTCCCGGGTGGCGGAACGGCTTCCGCCCCGAGGCGCGCCGGTACCCCAGCCTGCCGAGCAGCTCGACCAGCTCGCGGTCGCAGCCGTGCAGATCGCCGATCACGTCGAACGGGCCGCTTTCGCCGGTGCGGTCGCAGGACAACGGCACGACGTCGATGCGCAGCGCGGCGGCGTCCCGGGCGCTCTGCACGCGATGGACGCTTCGGAACCCCTCCCGCGGCAGCGAGGTCACGGCGCGGCGCATCGCCGCCGCGTGCCGGGCGATGACGGAGGTTCCGGCCCGGGTCCCGCCGCGCCGCTCGTCGAGACGCCGGCACTCGTCGAGCGGAAGGTCGAGGGCGATCGCCACCGCCGGAAGGTGATGCCGCGCCGCGAGAGTGAGGAGCACGCCGCGTGCCGTCTCCTCGAGGCTGGTGGCGTCGAGAACCGCCAGGCGGCGGCGCCGCAGCCGCTCCTCGACGAAGGACTGGGCCAGCTCGAACGCCGCGTGCCGCGACCGCTCCGCGGCCGGGTCGTCGGCCACCAGGGCCCGACAGGCCTCGGACGAGACGATCTGGGTCGGCTTGAAGCTGCGCTCGCAGAGGGTCGATTTGCCCGAGGCGGCAGGACCGACCAGGACCACCAGGCCCGGCGAGGGGACTGCGATGACCCGGTCGTGCGCCATGGTCATCCGCCTTTCCGGAGCGCGGGCGGGTCCCGCGCCCCCGGTCAGTAGCGCATCAAGTCCTTCAGGGCGGCCGCGATCTGATCGACGCTCGGCAGCACCGCCGTCTCGAGGTTCGGCGCGAACGGCACGAACGAGTCGAGCGCGCCGACCCGGCGCACCGGCGCGTCGAGGCTGTCGAATGCGGCGTCGGCGATCCGCGCCACCACCTCGGCTCCCATTCCCGCGAACAGCGGCGCCTCGTGCGCCACCAGCACGCGGCCGGTCTTTCGCACCGAGGCGACCACGGTCTCGACGTCCATCGGGACGATGGTCCGGAGATCGATGATCTCGGCCGACGGCTCCTCGCCCTGCGCGGCCAGCTGCCCGAGCGCCTGCTGCGCCATGTTCACCGTCCGCCCCCAGGTGACGACGGTGACGTCGGTCCCCGCGCGGACGATCGCCGCCTGGCCGAACGGCAGCAGGTAGCCGGGGCCCGGCTCCGGGGTCTTGGTGTAGACCTGCCGGTACAGCCCCTTGTGCTCGAAGAACAGGACCGGGTCGTCCATACGGCAGGCCGTCTTGATCAGACCCTTGGCGTCGGCGGCGTTGCTCGGGTAGGCGATGTACCAGCCGGGCGTGTGGGCGTAGAGAGTTTCGGGGGTCTGCGAGTGGAACGGCCCGCCGCGGATGTAACCCCCCGTCGCCGCGCGCACCACCATCGGGCAGGTCCAGGCGCCGCCGCTGCGCCAGCGGAGCGTCGGGATCTCGTTGCGCATCTGCATGTAGGCGGGAAACGAGTAGTCCGCGAACTGGATCTCGACCACCGGCTTGAAGCCGCCGATCGCCATCCCCTGGGCCATGCCGGCGATGGTCGCCTCGGCCAGCGGGGAGTTCTCCACCCGGCCGGGGAACGCCTCGGTCAGCCCGCGCGTCACGCCGAACACTCCGCCCTTCGGGTCCTGGATGTCCTCGCCGAACATCACGATGCGGGGATTGCGCTCCATCTCTTCCTTCAGGCCGTGATTGATCGCCTCGACCATCGTGATCGGCTTGTCGGACAGGTAGTCCGGATCGGTGGCGGTGGTCACCACGCGCTCGGAGCTGAAGATGTCCAGGGTGGCGCTCTCCTCGGGCGGCAGCGGCAGGGCGTCGACGGCGCGCGCCGCCTCCTGCACCTCGGCCTGGATGCGCGTGCGCCACTCCTTCATCTCGGCTTCGGTCAGAAGGCCCAGCTCGCGGATGCGCATCTCGGTGTGCGTCATCGGATCCTTGCGCCGCGCCTCTTCCATGTCCTGCTCGTTGCGGTACTTCGTCTGATCGTCGGACGAGGAGTGCGAGTCGAGGCGCACCACCATCGCCTCGACGAACAACGGCCCGCCGCCGCGGCGCATCTCGCCGATCAACGGCCGCAGGGTGTTGTACATGTCGGTGAACCGCGTGCCGTCGACGCGCACCGAGCGCATGCCGAAGCCGCGCGCCACCTCGTACAGCTCGGAGGAGGTCTGCTGCTCCTGCGGCACGCTGATGGCGTAGCCGTTGTTCTGGATGAGGAACAGGACCGGGAGGGCGTCGCGCTGGGCCTTGTTGAGGGCCTCGAAGAACTCGCCCTCGGACGTCGAGCCCTCGCCGCCGGAGACGTAGACGATCTCGTCGCGCCCGTCGGCCTGGACGGCGCGCGCCAGCCCGACCGCCATCAGGAACTGGGTGCCGGTGCAGGCGGTCGGCGACACGACGCGCAGCTCGCGCGACGAGTAGTGCTCCGACATGTTCCGCCCGAGGGAGTTCGGATCGCCGGCGCGCGACAGGAGCCCCTGGAAGATGTGCTCGAGGGGCATCCCCAGGCCCACCATCAGGGCCTTCTCGCGGTAGTAGGGGAGGAACCAGTCCTTCCCCGGCTGCAGCAGCATGGCGACGGCGATCTGCAGCTTCTCGTGCCCGCGGGTCGAGGCGTAGAAGGAGCATTTGCCGGCCCGCACGAAGAGACGCCCCTGCTCCTCGACGTAATAGGTCCGGAGCATCTTCTCGTACAGGGCGAGAAAAATCTCCGGTTTGACGTCGGGCCGGGGGACCCGCGCTTTTTCAACGGCCATCCGGGACCTCCGCATATCGAGCCGATACTACAACGACCACCCCGCGCGCCCCAAGCGCCGGCGTCGCGCGCGTCCGAGCGCCGACGTCGCGGCTTTCCAAAATGAAACGCGCGATCCTTAGAAAGCCTTGTCCCATAAGGCCTTCGCCGGTTGCGGCGGAGGGATGCGACCCCTATATTCACCGCGCCGCTGCGGCGGGCGCCCCGAGGCGCCTCCGGGCGCGATGGAGGCGCGGGACCGTGGGATGCGCAAGGTCGTGAGAGGAAGAACCATCCTGGCGGTCGCCGGCTTAGCTCTCTTCGCGGCCGCCGTCCCGGCCGCATGGGCGCAGAACCCCGAGCCGGCCGCCTCCAAGGCCGAGGGAATCGGCGCCCCGGCGGTCCAGGCGGCCCGGGTGACGCCGGACCTGGTCGCCTCCGGACTGAACCTCATCGTCAGCCATCGAATGATCGAGGGCCGACTCGTGGTCAAGGTGGGAACCCAGGCGGTCCTGTCGGCTCCGTTCTCGGCGATCAAGCCGGGAGCGAACGGCTGGTTCGAGCGGCCCCTGTCGGTGGAATGCGGCCGCCAGACCGTGACTGTCCTGGTCATCGACGGCGCCGGCCGGTTGGTCGCGCAGCAGGCGACCGAGGCGAACCTCGCCGCCGCCGGCACGGCCACCCTCGCCGTGGCGGAGCACGGCGGCAGCGGAAAAGGACTCACCCTCGAGTGGAGGACGCCATGAGCCGCCGCGCCCAGCAGGCGATCCGCAAGGAGCGGCCCCTTCCCCCACCGAAGCCGCCCGCGCGCCCGCCCTCGCCGACCGGCATTCGCGCCCCCGGCGGCAGCAGCGGCACGAACGGCATGGTCTGCGGCCGGACGGGCGGCGAGGCGGTCAGCCGCCGGCGCGCTCCGCGCTCCTGACCGCCTTCAGGGTCCTGTCGAGAAGCTCTCCGGCCTTTTCGCCCGCGTCACCCGCCACGACGATCACCGCGTCGCCCTTCCTCTTGGTCCGGGCGCCCGCGGGCAGGCGCAGCGCCGATTCGAACTCGCGAGCGTCCTTCTCGGAATCCCAGACCGTCGCCAGCACCGTCACGGCCCGCTCCCCATTGCGGTAGAGGTGCCAGAGGTCGCCGCCCCAGCCCGAGGCGGCGTCGTTGGTCCAGCGTTCGAGCGGCCGATCGGTCGACGTCGGGTCGCCCGGATCCAGGCCGGTGATCAGCGCCAGCGTCAGCTCTCCCAGATCGCCCCGGGCGCCGCGCGTCCAGCCGGGCCCCAGCGTCCCCGACAGGTCCGGGATCACGACGCGCCGCGGCAGGTCGCGCCGCGCCGGGTCCCAGTACTTCTCCGGGTGCAGGATCTGCTCCGTCGATTGCGGCGGGTCGGTGAACGCATGGTCGATGTCGGAGGGCGTGATGCCGCCGGTCTTCATCCGGATCATCTCGCCGCGCAGGAGGAACGCCATCCCGAGGATGTAGGGGGCCAGCAGCGAGCGCTGCACGAACAGCGGCGTCGCCTTGAGGCGCGTGGCCTGTCCGGCCTCGCTGTGCTGGAAATCGACCAGGGCGTGCGGGTCGAGCTTCCCCGCCTGGAGCTGCCGCACGATGAAGACCGTCATCACCGCGGTGCCGGAGCCTTCGACCACCGCGTCGAGCGCCCCGGCGCGGTCGCTGCTGTCCCCGGTCTTCGCGAGCAGCCCGTCGATGGAGAAATACTGGTCGTCGAGCGCGTGAGTCAGCTCGTGCGCGGTGATGATCGGAGCGATCGAGCGCGGCATGTCGCCGAGCACGAAGAAGGTGTCGCGGTCGGGGTCGTAGAACCCGCTCGCCTGCTCCTCGAGGACGTCGTAAACCTCGCCCGCCAGGTCGGCCTTCGGCGGCAGGAGCCCGAGATCGGCGTAGACGATCTCCTCGGCATGCATCTGAGCCTCGGGCCAGTAGCGCTCCATCCGGCTCTCGAAGTGCTTGCGTGCCTTCGCGTCGTCCACGACCTCCACGGGGACCGGGTGCTTGAACTTCGCCCCGCGAATCTCCTCGACCAGAGGTGCGATCTCGACCGCCAGCGCCGCCGCCTCCTGTTTGCTGATCGTCGCCGGTGCGCCGGCTGTTTCTTTCGGCGTGGGGTGTGGCTTCTCGACCTTGGGCGCCGGCGGAGGAACGACGTCGCTCGGCCCCTGCTCCGGCGGCTCCTGGGCAGAAGGCGCCCCCGTGGCGAGAAGCGCGAACGCGATGAAAACGGGGAGGATCCGTCCGGGGAGCACGCATCATTATATGTGTCCGCGCTGCGGGCGCGACGCGCGCCCGGCGGGGACGGGTCCGGGCTCGCTGCGCGAGCCCTCCCCTCGCTTCGCCTCGTGCGCACCCACCGCGCCGCAGTTCGGCGCGGCGGGGCCCGGCGCTCGAGGTCTCAGACGCCCCGCCGGACGCGCGTCGCGTCCTCGCCTCTCGGCTTCGACACCAAAAAGCCCTCCTGATGTCTTTGTTGGCTCAGGAGCCAGCGAGGAGGTGCGGCCACCATGCGGACCGCGGAAGTAGCCGCGATGCGGCGCCGTTGCGCCGGGCCGCGGCTTGATTCGCCGGGGGCGGTCTTGTACGCTGTGCCCCCCATGACAAGCGAGAGACCCGCGAATCGCCTGGCGCGCGAGACCAGCCCGTATCTTCGCCAGCACGCGCACAACCCGGTCGACTGGTACCCGTGGGGCGAGGAGGCCCTGGAGAGGGCGCGCGCCGAGGCGCGGCCGATCTTCCTGTCGATCGGCTACTCGGCCTGCCACTGGTGCCACGTCATGGAGCGCGAGTCGTTCGAGAACGAGGCCATCGCGGCACTGATGAACGAGCGCTTCATCAACATCAAGGTCGACCGCGAGGAGCGGCCCGACCTGGACGAGATCTACATGGCGGCGACCCAGCTGCTGACCGGGCAGGGCGGCTGGCCGAACTCGGTCTTCCTGACGCCCGACCTGAAGCCGTTCTACGCCGGCACCTATTTCCCGCCGGACGCGCGCTTCGGGCGGCCCGGCTTCCCGGACGTCCTGAAGGGTGTGTCGGACGCCTGGCGCGACAAGCGCGACGAGGTGACCCGCGTCGCGGGCGAGGTGACCGGCCAGATCCGGCTGATGTCCGAGGTGAAGGCGTCGAAGCAGGGCGTGGGGCCGAACCTCCTGAGCCGCGCGTTTGGCGAGATGGCGGGGCGATTCGATCCCCAGCACGGCGGCTTCGGCGCGGCGCCGAAGTTTCCCCACAGCATGGAGATCGGTTTCCTGCTGCGCTATCACCTGAGGACCAAGAACGTCGAGGCGCTGCGGATGGCGGTCGTCAGCCTCGACCGGATGGCGCGCGGCGGCATCAACGATCAGCTCGGCGGCGGCTTCCATCGCTACTCGGTCGACGCGTCCTGGCTGGTGCCGCACTTCGAGAAGATGCTGTACGACAACGCGCTTTTGGCCCGCGTCTATCTCGAGGCGGCGCAGGCGGTGGCCGGGTTGCCCGTCTCGCACGCCCTGCCGGACGGAGGGCGGCCGATCGCCGACTTCTTCCGCAACGTGGCGCGTGACACGCTCGATTGGGCGCTGCGGGAGATGCAGTCGCCCGAGGGCGGCTTTCATTCCAGCCTCGACGCCGACAGCGAGGGACACGAAGGGAAGTTCTACGTCTGGACCGCCGAGGAGATCGAAGCGGCGGTCGGACGCCAGGAGGCCGGTCTGGTCCTCGGGGTCTACGGCGTGGGACCCGGCGGCAATTTCGAGAACGGCACCAGCATCCTGCACCTGCCGGCGACCCTCCCGGAGCTGGCGCGGGCGCAGCGCACCGACGAGGGCGAGCTGCGTCTGCGGCTCGCCGGCGCGCGCGCGAAATTGATGCAGGCGCGCGAGCGCCGGGTGCGACCGGGCCGCGACGACAAGGTGCTCGCCGACTGGAACGGGCTGATGATCTCCGCCCTGGCGTACGCGTCGCGGGTTCTCGGCGAGCCGCGTTATCGCGACGCGGCCCGGCGGGCCGGCCGCATGGTGCTCGACCGGATGCGCGGCAAGGACGGGCGGTTGCTGCACGCCTGGCTGGGCGGCGAGGCGCGGCATTCGGCCTATCTCGCCGACTACGCTGCGATGACCGCCGCCTGTCTCGAGCTGTACGAGGCCACCTTCGAGCCCGAGTGGGTGGCGGAGGCGCGCCGTCTCGCGGGCCAGGCGATCGACCTGTTCCGCGATCCGGAGGGGAACGGCTTCTTCATGACGGCGCGCGACCACGAGACGCTCATCACCCGCAGCCGCGAAGGGAACGACGGCGCCACCCCGGCGGGCGTATCGCTCCTGGCGCTGGCGCTGCCGCGGCTGGCGGCGCTCACGGGCGACTCGGCGCTTCTCGGAGAGGTGGAAGGGATCCTGCGCGTCTATCGCGATCGGATCGAGCGCTTCCCGGCGGCGTTCGGAGCCATGCTCTGCGCCGTCGACCAGGTGCTGGCGCGCCGCCAGGAGATCGTCCTCGCCGGATCGCCCGGGGATCCCGGGCTGCGCCCGTTCCACGAGCTGCTGCAATCGACCTGGCTGCCGCACGCGGTGATCGCGTCGGTCTCCGACGCCGCGCAGGCCGCCCAGGTGCCGCTTCTCGCCGGCAAGACGCCGATCGACGGGCGCCCCGCGGCCTATCTGTGCGAGAACGGAGCGTGCAAATCGCCGGTCACGCAAGCCGACGATCTGCGCCGTCTGATCGCCGGCGAACCGGTGTGATGAGATAACGGCATCACGCGCTTTCGACTTCCGATCCCCGTCTTGACATGCGGCACTACCGCGACCAGAATCGCCGTGAGGTTGCCCCCTTTCCCATGGTGCGGAGCGGTTGGTGGCCGGAGAGGGTCGGCCCTGATCGGGCCGGGGCCGCGGGTTCTCCCGAGATCGCTCCCGTCGCAGTCACGTCGTGAGGTCGCAGCAATGGCCCGTGGCACCATCGCCAAACTGGTCCGTGATCGCGGATTCGGATTCATCCGCGGGAACGACGGCAAGGACGTCTTCTTCCATCGTTCGGGTCTGATGAACCTGAACTTCGACGAGCTCGAGCAGGGCACGCCCGTCGACTTTGAGGTGGAGAACAGCCCGAAGGGACCGCGAGCCAATCGCGTCCGTCTGGCCAACGTCCACAACGCGGTCGAATAGCCTCGTCCGCCGGCGTTCCGTTCAGCGAAGGCTCGTGTCGAGCAGGCGCGCAAGATCGTTGTATCCCGCCTGATCGCGCGTCAGCCGGACCAGGTTGTACCCACCCTCGGCAATCCGGTAGACAGCGAATCGCGGTCGGCCGTCGGGGCCTTTCCCCGGTCCCGCGGTGAGAAGCAGCGTCCCGTCCGTCAAGAAGACCGGCTCGGAGGCGCCCGCCGGCAGGATGCCGGCGTCGGTGACCTGGCGCGCGCCGGCGCCGCCCGCGTCGGGCGCGAAGTGGAAGATCTGCGGCGGACGCGCCCCGGCGCGCCGCGCGAAGAGCAGCGTCCCGTCCGGCAGACAGGCCGGCGCGGTGTCGGCGTCGCCGGGCGTCTGCTCGAACAGCGGCGCGACGGTCGACTCGGGGTCGGGCGCCGCCGCGTCGAGCCGGAAGAGCTGGGGCGATCCGCGCCGCACCGACACGAAGACGATCGTCCGGCCGTCGGGCAGGGCGCAGGGCGCGCCGTCGTCGGCGGGGTCGCGCGTCAGAGCGTGCGAGCCTGTGCCGTCGAGCGCCACGCTCCAGAGGTCGCGCGCCGGCGACGCGGCGTTCCCGGCGGCTGCGGCGTCGCCCGGCGTCGAGCCCCGCGCGAACACGATCCGGTCCGGTCCGAGCGGAGCGGGGTCGGAATCGTCGCCACCGGGAACGCTCGGCGGAAGCAGGGGGCTTGCCGTCACGGAGCCGGATGACGTCAGATAGATCGACCGGCGTCCGCCGCGGTCGCTGACGAAGGCGATGCGGCCGTCGAGCAGGCGGACGGGGAGCATGTCGGCGTAGGATCGGTCGTCGGCCCGCGGCGAGCCGACCAGCCGCGCCGTCGTGCCGCGCTCCGCGAGCTCGAAGATCCGGATTGCGCCGCCGCGATCGGAGACCACGAGCGGCGGCGTGACGGCGGTGCCGGAGGGGGGAGCGCAGGACAGGAGCGCCGTCAGGAGCGGCAGGAGAGCCGAACTTGCGCTGCGGCGCGGCACCATCCCGTTCATCGTAGCCGGAATCACCATGCAGCCGCTCTTCGAGTCGATCGCGATCCTGTTCGTCCTCTTCCTGCTGCTGCGGGTCTCGCTGACGCGGCCGCGGGACGCCGTGCGGCTGCGCGGCGGGCTGATCGCCCTCAACGTCGTGACCGGCATGCTGGTCGGTGTCGCGCTGGCGGTGGCGTGCCGCGGCCTCGCGGCCGGCGACCCGCCGAACGCGGCGCTCGGGGCCGATCCGCCCGCCTCGATCGCCACCGCCTACGCCGAGATGGGGACGGCGCTCATCCGCATCCTGCCGGTGCTCGGCCTGCTGCTCGGCGGTCTGGGAGGGCATCTGGTGTTCGGCGCCTTGTGGCGGCGCTACCTCAGGGACGGCCCGGCCGCGGCGCGCGCCTGGCTTCGCCGCTTCCAGTTCCTCGTCTGCCTCGCCGCGGTCGTCTTCCTGGTCCGTCGCCTGCTGTGAGGACGGCGTCCGTGCTTCTGGCCGGAGTGTTGCTGGCCGGCGCGGGACACACGATGACCCTCGCCGCGACAGCCGGCCCCGCGACAACCGGCCCCGCGGCGGCGGCCGGGTCCGGCGTCGATCCCCTGCCTGAGGGTCGGCTCCCGTCACGGTGCCAGGTGGCGATCACCGAGCCGATCGCCGGCGCCCTGCTGTACGGGATGAGCGACCTCGCCGCCGGCGTCAGCTGTCCCGAGGGCGAAGCGCCGGCCTCCCTCACCTTCCTCGTCGACGGCAAGGTCACCGCCGCCCTGGCGCGCCCGCCGTGGCGCTCGTCGTGGGACGCGGGCGGGACGTTCGCCGCGCGGCTGGTCGAGGCGCGGCTCGTCGATCGATCCGGGCGCCTGGCGACCGACCGGGTGCTCACGGCCGGCGCCTTGCTGAGCGAGACGATACGGGTGACCGCCACGCCGATCGATCGGGTCGAGCTGTCGGTCTCGGTGGTCGACGCGGACGGCATCCCGGTGCGCGGGCTGGGCGCCGGCGACTTCGAGGTGCGCGAGGGCGGGCGCCCACAGAGGCCGATCGAGGTGCGTCCGGAGGACCGGCCGCTCAGCGTCGCCATCCTGGTCGACGTCAGCGGCAGCATGCACGCCTTCTGGCCGCGCCTGAAGCAGACGGTGCCGCTGCTGGCGCGGGACCTGCGGCGCGAGGACGAGGTCAAGCTCGTGGCCTTCAGCGGCTCGGCCTGCCTGGTGCAGGACTACACGCGCGATCCGGCGCGCGTGCTGCGCTCGATGGAACGCTTCAAGGAGTGGGGCGGCGGCACCAGCCTCTACGACACGCTGGCGGCGGTCGGCACCGAGATGGCGTGGGGGCGGCCCGGGCGCCAGGTCGTGGTCCTGATCACCGACGGCGTCGACACGCTCAGCCGTCTCGACGCGACGCGCCTGCGCTCCTACCTGCGCCGGACCGACGTCACCGTCGAGTCGCTGGCGCTCCCGGGCCGGGCCGAGGACCGGGAGCGGATGCCGAAGGCTCTCAGGGTGCTCAGGCAGCTGGCGCGCGAGACCGGCGGCGACGTGCGCCTGGTGAGCGACCCCGACGCGATCGACGCGGCGTTCTCCGACCTGGCGCGCGGCCTCGAGGATCGATACTGCGTCGCGTGGCATTCCGACCTGGCGTCGCGGTCCGGCTGGCGATCCCTGGAGGTCGCGGTCCGCCTGCCCGGCGCCACGGTGCGGACGCGCTCCGGCCGGATCGGGGAGCGTCCCATCGGCGCGTTCCTGATCGACGATCTGCAGGCGCGCGGGCGCGAGGCGCGCCGCAAGGCGGCGGAGTGGCTCGGGTCGCTGCGGGTCGAGGGCGGAGCGGATGCGCTGCTCGGCGCGCTGGGCGATCGCGCGCCCGAGGTCCGCGGCGCGGCGGCCATCTCGCTCGGGCGCCTGCGGGAGCCGCGCGCCATCGATCCGCTGATCGCCATGCTGTCGAGGAGCGACCTGGGCGAGCGCTCGGCCGCCGCCGAGGGCCTGCGCACCATCGGGCCGCCGGCCGTGCCGGCGCTGCTCGACCTTCTGGAGCACGCCGGACCACGGCGCCAGGCGGAGATCCTGCCCTTGCTCGCCGACATCGGCGACGCGCGCGCCCTGGATGCGGTGGAACGGCTGTCCCGGCCGGCCCCGCCCGCCGCCTGGACGCCGGCCGGACCGCCCGCCGCGACAACCCCGCAGGAGCGCGCCGAGCGGCTCGAGGTGCGCGTCGCCGCCCTCGTCACCCTCGGCGCGATGGAATCACCCGCCGCGTTCACGACGCTCGTGAAGGGGGCGCACGACCCCGAGCCCGCGGTGCGCGACGCGGCCGTCGGCGCGCTCCAGAGGATCGGCAGCCCTGAGGCGCTGCGGGCGATCGAGGACCTCGGGGATCGCGCGGCGCTCCTGGAAGCGCTCGCGATCCTGACGCGCCGCGGATCCCTCGCCGCGCTGCTGGCCCGTCCCGAGGTCGCCGCGCTCTTCCTGCGCGCCGCGGATCCGGGCGCCGACCCTGCGACGGAAGGCCCGTTGCCGCGCCCCGATCTCGCCACGGCGGTGGGCGGGATGAAGGCTGCCGCCGACCTGCTCGATCGCGCCGCGCGGGTCCTGCCGCCGGAGCGCGCGTTCCGGGCGCAGTTTCTGGCCGCCGCGGCGCGCGGCCAGGCGGGCGGGGACGCGGCGCATTGATCGACAGGCGGGATGGCGGGCGCGCCGGGGAGGAATCCGTCGCGCGAACTGGTTGACTCGCGCGCGCGGCTTGACTATAAGTCGCACGCGCGCGGGGCCGGCCGTGGTCGCCGCGGGGCGCGCCACGGCGCGTCGCTCTCGTTCACAACCCAATCGCAAGGAGGGGATCATCGATGCAGAGGCAGGCTCCGATGCACTCGAAGGGAACGGGTCTCTTGGCGCGGGCGGGGATCCTCGGGATCGCCGCGGCGGCCGTCCTGATCGCCACCGCGTCACCGGCGATGGCCGCTCATCACGATGACTACAAGGGCTGGTTCGTGTCGCTCGACGCCGCCATGACCCAGCCGAACGGTCTCGACCAGCAGTACGCCAACATCGTCGAGCCGGTGAGCGGGCTGACCACCCGCAACGTGATGGACAACGACGGCGACTTCACCTGGGCGCTCAAGGTCGGCTACTCCTGGGGCGAGCTGGGCGGGCTGGCGGTGTCGTACTGGTCGTTCGACAACGAGGACACCATCAACACCACCGAGAGCACCAACTACGTCTACCCGACGGTGTTCGGCGCCTACGGCTACAACAACGGCGGCACCTACGCGCTGGTCGGACCGGTGGATTTCACGGCCACCTCCAAGACCAAGGCCAGCGTCGTCGACCTCGACTACGACCGGCCGATGCACGCCGGCGAGAAGCTGACGGTCGACTGGATCGCCGGTCTGCGTTCCGCCACCTTCGAGGAGGATCGGGCGTTCGACAGCGGTCTCGACTCGGGCGGCTACTACGTCCACCAGACGCATCACATGAAGTCGGACGCCTTCGGGGTGAAGGTCGGCGCGAGGGTGAACTTCGGCTTCACCGAGCACTTCTCCCTGCAGGGGCTGATGGCCTACTCCTTCATGCAGGCGAACACCGACGGGCAGGCGACCCAGAACGCCGGCGGGACGCTCGACGAGATCGACTCGAGCGACGATCACGTGATGGGCGAGATCCGGGACTACGACGTCCGCGCCGTCTGGAACTGGAACGCGTTCGACTTCTTCGTCGGCTACGGCGGGCAGACCTGGGAAGGCTTAGTCGCCGACCCGATCGAAGGATCCTGCTGCGGCGCCAGCGGATCGGGGCGGAGCACGCGAGACAGCATCGCCTTCAACTCGGCGCATGCCGGCGTGACCTTCCGCTTCGGCGGCAAGCACTGACGGACGGATCGGCTCAGCCTCCGGCCGAGGCGAGCCGCGCGCGCACGTCGGGCTGGCCGGGATCGATGGCCAGCGAACGGCGCAGCGCCGCGGCCGCCTCCGGCCGGAGGCCGAGCCGGGTATAGACCTCCGCCAGCGAATTCCACGCCCGCGTCACCGGCTCTCCCGTCCCGACGGCCGCTTCCAGCTCCGCGCGCGCCCGCGTCAGGTCCCCCTTCTTGAGGAACGTCTCCCCGAGGGCGACGCGGGCCCGCAGATTCGCCGGGTCGCGCCGCGTCACCTCCTGGAGCTGCGCGACGGCGGCGTCGGCGTCGCGCGTCGCCAGAAGCGTCAGCGCATAGCCCAGCCGCCCCTCGACGTTGTCCGGCTCGAGCGCCACCCAGCGCGCGAACGCCTCCCTGGCCTCGGCGATGCGGCCCATCTGGAACAGGAGCGTCGCCTTGTTCCCCTGCGCCACCGGCCAGTCGGGGCTCGCCGCCACCGCCCGCGTCACCTCGGCGAGCGCCGCCTCGCGGTTCCCCTGCGCCGAGCGCAGCGTCGCCATCGAGTTGCGCAGCACCGCGTTCTCGGGGCGGATGGCGAGCGCCTTGACGTACAGCGCCTCCGCCTCGGCGAGCCGGCCCTTCTCCTGGAGACAGAGACCGAGGTTGTTGTAGGCCCCGATGTACTGGGGATCGGCGCGCAGGGCGTCGCGGTACGCCTCGATGGCCGGCTCGATGCGACCGTGCCGCCGATGAATGTTGCCGATGGCGTTGTACTCCACCGGCGAGAGCGGGGCGATGGCCACCGCCTTCTCCAGCTCGGCGAGGGCGTCGTCGTCGCGTCCTTCCTTCTGGAGCACCTCGCCCAGCTTGGTGTGGGCGAGCGCGAAGCTCGGGTCGACGACCAGCGCGCGTCTGAGCGCCTGCTCCGCCTCGGGGTACTTGCTCTCCCGGATCGCGGCGCCCGCGAGCAGGACGAGGGCCTGCTTGTTGCGCGGATCTCCCTGCAGGATCTCCGACGTCAGCGCGCGCGTGCGCGCGACGTCGCCCTTCTGGAGACAGGCGCGCGCCAGGTTCAGGCGCATCTCCGGCCCGGCTGACCGGCCTTTCGCGAGCGCCGCCTCGAGCTGCGCGATGGCTCCGTCCACGTCCCCCTCGTCGAGCGCGATCAGGGCGCGGTTGTTCTGCGCCTCCATGCGCTCCTCGCCGATGTAGCCGATGGAGCGCAGTTTCTCGATCACCTCGGTGTCGCCGGCCGAGGCGACCAGCCCGTCACCCGAGTCGGGGGGGCGCTGCCCGCCGTAGGTGTCGATCCAGGCGACCGGGTGCTTCGCGAGGAACCCCGGGGCGAGCGCCTCGACCAGCGGCTGGCCGTCCATGTCGCGCGCCGCCGGCAGGCCGAACAGCTCGAGCACCGTCGGGGCCACGTCGAGGACCGAGGCGGCCCCCAGGTCGACGCCCGGACGGACGTCCGGTCCCGCCATCACCAGGACTCCGACCGGCGTGTGCCACTCGGCCGCGCGGCCGCGGTCGATGCGCGGGTCGCTGTCGAGCGGCCGGTTGGAATCCGACTTGAAGCCGTGATCGGAGCAGACGATGAACGTGGCGTCGGGACCGGCGTCGTCGACGATCTCGCCGATGTACCTGTCTTGCAGCTCGTAGTAGCGATCGACGGCGGGACCGAGGAGGGCCGCGTCGGCGGGGGCGACGCCCGCCATCAATGGCGGCCGATAGCGCATCAGGAGGTGCGAGATGGTGTCGGGCCCTTCGTAGTAGAGCATCTTCAGGCCGCGGCGCGGGTCGCGCACCAGCCCGCGGCCGATGGCGTGATAGGTCTGCCCCGCGGCCACGATGGTGCGCATGCGGCGCAGCAGGTCGGCCTGCTCCGCCGACGGCGCGGAAGGCAGACGCCCGCCGCCGAGGAGCGCTGTGACGGCCGCGTCGTCGACCTCGGAGGGCGCCTTGATGAGCGGCCGGATCGCGGCGAACAGCTCGGGCGGCCAGGTCTTGCCGCGCGTGACGGCGGGGTCGTCGCTCTTCCAGTCCTGCGTCTCGGCGTCGAACAACTGGAACGCCACGCGGTCGGTGACGATGCGGCCGCGCACCGTCTCGGCCGGCCAGGTGGCCCACCATCCGACCACGTCGGTGTCGACCTCCTGCCGCGTCAGGATGTTCCAGAGCGCCGGCACCTGGCGCATGGCGCTGGTGACCGGGACGATCGCCCCGCTGTCGCGCGCGGTGACCACGAAGTCGACGATGCCGTGACGCGACGGCTTGGTGCCTGTGGCGATGCTGGTCCAGACCACCGGCGACAGGATCGGCGTGATGGTGCGAAGGTTGGCGCGCGCGCCGCGCTCGACGAGGCGCCGGAGGTTCGGCATCCGCCCGGACGCCATGAGGGGATCGATGATTCGCCAGGTGAACGAGTCGACCCCGATCAGCACCACCTCGCGCTCGATCGGCTCGACGCCGGCGCGCGTGATGGCGCCGCCCGCCTCGCCGACGCCGGCGACCTGGGCGATTCGCAGCGAGCCGATGGCGAGGCCCGCCGCCGCGATCTCCTGCGCCAGCACTCCGCGCACCGACTGCGGCAGCTCGGGGTCGCGGTTGCGCACCACGTCGTACGACACCGCGGCGATCCGCTCGCCCGCGGCGCGGGCGACGAGCGGCGTGAGCCAGCCGGTCTCGAACTCAGGGCCGTGGGCGCGGTGCAGGTCGACCGCGCGCTCCGGCGCGATCGAGTAGTCGAGCGCCACCTCGGCCTCGATCTTCGATCCCTCGCGGCTGTGGGCGGCCCGCTCGCCGGTGAGCTCGACGCGCAGCTTGCGCGCGCCGCGGGGATAGGTCGCGAGCCGGAACAGGCCGCGCGGCAGGAGATGCCACCCGGGCGCGACCACCCGCGGCGCGATTCCCAGAAACGGCGCGTCGACGACGGCGATCCGATCGTCCGGTCCGGCGCTGCGGAACGAAAGACCGGTGTAAGCCGCGAGCGCCGCGACGAGCAGGATGGCGGCGAGACGCGCGCGCATCAGCGGTCCTGGGCCGGCGATGTCCCGGAGGCGAGGCTCACTCGTTTCTTCCCCGTAGGAGACCGGGGGAGTCTAAGAGGGCGCCCCCTCCTTCGCAAGGGGCGCGCCGGCCACGGCGAGCGGACGACCCCTGTGGCGAGCGGACGCCTCCTACGGCGAGGGGACGACTCCCGGGTGGACCGGCTCGGGCTGCGCCAGCTGGCTCGTGGTGGCGGAGCTGTGTCCCTTGGCGTGGATCGAGTAGACCCGGTCGTAGCAGGCGAAGCCGCTCATCGCCAGGTCGATGTCGATGCGCCGCAACGGCGCCTTCCAGGGCACGGTCCCGCTGTCGAAGCGGGTCGGGCCGGCGCCGTTCTCGAGCAGGGAGAGGCGCATCCGTTGATCGCGCGTCGACAATCCGACGTGGTAGAGCCCGCCCCCGGTCACCGGCTCGCCGGCCGTCGCCGTCGGCGCGTTCGGATCGCGCACCAGCCACTGCACGTTGATCACCGCGAAGTCGGCGGAGCTGTCGCTGCCCGCGATCTTCAGCAGGCCGAAGCGGCCCCCGACGGGCTTCGAGGCGATGGCGCATTCGCACGGCCCGAAGCAGCCCTCTTCGTAGGCCGATCCGTACAGGGCGTACGGCTGGATTTCGATCGGCGAGACCGGCAGCGCGGCGACGTGGAAGACGGTGTCGTGGCAGACCATGTTGTTCATCGAGACCGTCAGGTCGAGCGCCGGAAAATCGCCGCCGCCCTGAACCAGGCCGCTGTCATAGTGCTGGACGTCGCGATCGGCGACCTTGAGGTCGAGCGACAGCTCCTGCATCAGGGCGAACTCGCCCCCGACCTTGTAGGTCCCGGTGCCGGTGACCCATGTCCCATATTCCGGAACGAACAGGTTCAGATCGCGAATCTGGAAGTTGCGGTACAGCGGGTCGGGCGGCGCGGGCGTCATCTTGAAGGCGCCGATGAGACTGCCCTGGAGCTGGACGGGGCAGGCGCACGGATCGAAACAGCCGTCCTGATATCCGCTCGCGGGGCTCAGACGGTAGATCGTTTCCTGCGTGCCGATGGTGGTCTGTGCGAAGGCGGGGGCGAACAACACGGGGACGAGCAGTGCCACGGGGAAGAGCAGGTATGCGCGGCGCGTCATGGGATCCCTCCTCGACAATCACGCCTGACTTGGATGACAGCCATGCTGCCACAAGGCCCGGGAAGCATCAAGTCGGGGAAAGCCGAAAAATTTCGGTTGACGCATCCAAAAGTGGAGGTATATAGGACGCGCATGGTTACGAACGCCTGCTGTTGCTGCTGTTGTTGTCCTGGGCTGGGCTCGGTCCCTGCCCGCAGCGGGCGCTCGGAGGTGAGTAAGAGCTAACACGATCCGCTGACGGCAGACTTGGACGGCCCAGACCCGAAAGGTTCTGGGCCGTTTTTCTTTTTGGGGGCTTCGGTGGCGACGAGCGAGCTGGCGATGGCGAAGAGCGCGGTGACGACCAGGGTGGCCGCGGCGGCGGAGGGGCAGACGGGTCCGGTCCCTGCCGCCGCTTCAGCTCCGGGCGCGGCGCCGCTCTTCCCGATCGCGCTGCGGATCGCCGGCAGGAACTGCGTCGTCATCGGCGGCGGTCTCATCGCGTCGCGCAAGGCGGACGACCTGCTGCGCGCCGGCGCCAGGGTGCGCGCCGTCGCCCCGGAGTGGGGCGCCGAGTTCGAGGCGCTCGCCACGGCGCGCGCGGGCGAAGTCGAGCGCGTCACGCGGCGCTTCGAGCCGGACGATCTCGACGGCGCGCTGCTCGTCTTCGCCGCCACCGACGACCGTGACGTGCAGCTCGCCGTCCACCGCGAGGCGGCGGCGCGCGGGGTGCTGTGCAACGTCGTCGACGTCACCGACCTGTGCGAGTTCCACGTCCCCGCGACCGTGCGCCGCGGAGCGCTGTCGATCTCGGTTGCGACCGACGGCGCCTTCCCGCTCCTGGCGGTGAAGCTGCGTGATCGGCTGGCGCGTCTGGTCGGCGCGGCGTTCGGCCCGGCGCTCGAAAAGCTCGCGGCGGCCCGCGCCGCGGTGCGCGGCCGCCACCCGCACGATCATCCGGCGCGCATGCGGCGCCTGCGCGAGCTGCTGACGGACGACGCGCTCGATCAACTTCTGGAAGGACGCAGCGACGATTTTGAGAGGCACCTGAGGTCATGGCAGGCATCGTTGTCGGACTGACGAGACGGCCCAAGGGCGGATCCGCGGCGCCGCGAGGCGCCTCGGGTGGCCGCGTCGCGGACCGAGAGGGCGCGTTCCCGGCCGGGAGCGTCTGCCTGGTGGGCGCCGGCCCCGGCGACCCGGGACTTCTCACGCTGCGCGCCGCCGAGCGGCTGCGCTCGGCCGACGTGGTCTATCACGACGCGCTGGTGGGCGACGGCGTGCTGGCTCTCTGCCGGCCGGGCGCGCGTCTGGTCTGCGTCGGCAAGCGGCGCGGCGCCCCCTCCTGGAGCCAGGATGCGATCGAGGCGGCGCTGGTCAGCGAAGCGCGCGCCGGGTGGCGCGTCATCCGCCTGAAGGGCGGCGATCCGCTGGTCTTCGGACGCGGCGGCGAGGAGGCGCTGACGCTGCTGCGCGCCGGCGTGGCGTGCGAGATCGTCCCCGGCCTCACCTCGGGCGCCGCGGTCCCGGCGGCCGCCGGCATCCCGCTGACCCACCGCGGTCTGTCGTCGTCGGCCGCGTTCGTGACCGCGCACGACCTCGCCCGGGGGCGCGCCGGCGCCGCGGCACGCCGGCGGATCACGGCCCTGTCGCGGGCCGCCGACACGCTGGTGCTGTTCATGGGAGGCGCGCATCTCGAAATCCTCAGAACGGTCCTGCTCGGCGCGGGCCTGGCGCCCGACACGCCCGCCGCGGTGATCGAGAACGGCACGCGTCCCGAGCAGCGCGTCCGCCGCGGCGTGCTGGCGGGTCTCGCCGCTCCGGGCGGGTCCGCCGGCGCGGGGCCGATCCTCGTGGTGGTCGGACGGACCGTCGCGCTCGCGGCGGCGCTCGAGCGCCTCGCGGACGCGGCCGTGGAGCCGGCCGCGCGCACGGAGGTCGTCCCATGATCACGACCGAGACCCTGGCACCCGACGTGGCCGCCGAGATCGACGGCATCGAGCAGGAGATCATCCGGTTCCGGCGCGGCGAGATCTCGCCGGAGCGCTTCCGCGCCTTCCGCCTGGTTCACGGCCTCTACGGCCAGCGCCAGCCGGACGTCCACATGGTGCGGGTGAAGGTCCCGGGCGGCGTCCTGACCGGACGGCAGCTCGAGGCGCTGGCCTCGGCGTCCGAGGAGTTCTCCACCGGCATCGCCCACCTGACGACGCGGCAGGACGTCCAGTTCCATTACGTCCCGCTGGAGCGGACCCCCGATCTCCTGCGCCACCTTGCGGCGGCGGGGCTGACGACGCGCGAGGCGTGCGGCAACAGCGTGCGCAACGTCACCGCCTGCCCGCTCACCGGCGCCCTCGCCAACGAGGCGTTCGACGTCCGGCCGTTCACCGAGGCGACCTTCGCGTACCTGGTGCGCAGCCCGTTCTGCCAGCAGATGGCGCGCAAGTTCAAGATCGCCTTCTCCGCGTGCCCCGAGGACTGCGCCGCCACCGCCATCCACGATATCGGCGCGCTCGGCCGGCTCGAGCCGGGTCCGCGCGGCCCGCGCGCCGGCTTCACCCTCCTCGCGGGGGGCGGTCTGGGTCCGGTGCCGTTCGTGGCCCAGGTCGTCAGCCCGTTCGTCCCGGCCGCCGACCTGCTGCCGATGGTGCGCGCGATCCTCACGGTCTTCGCCGAGCACGGCAACCGCCGCCAGCGCACCATGGCGCGGCTGAAGTTCGTCGTCAGCCGGCTCGGGATCACCCGTTTCCGGGATCTCGTGCTGCTCGCCCTCGCGGCGCAGACACCCGCGGAGCGCGCCGAGGCGCGGCTTTTGGACTACGTCGCCGCGGACGACGTCGAGACGGTGCGCCGCCTCATCGAGGACGGCCCGGTCTCCGCTCCCGTCGGTCTTGCGGCGTCCGGCGCGAAGGCCGCGGCGCCCGTCGCGCCGGCACCGGGGCCGGGGTCAGGGCCGGGCCGCGAGGCGCGCGAGGAGTTCGCGGCCTGGACCGCGGCCGCCGTGCGGGCGCATCGCGATCCGGAGCGCGCCATCGTCACCGTGACCGTCCCGATTGGCGATCTCCGCTCGCCCGTGCTGCGACGACTCGCGGACGCGGCCGAGCGCATGGGTGACGGCCAGGTCCGCGTGACGCGCGAGCAGAACCTGGTCTTCCCGTCCGTGCCCCGGGCCGGCCTGGCGATGTTCCACGCCACGCTGCGCGCCGTCGGTCTCGCCGAGACCGGCGCCGGGACGGCGCTCGACGTCACCTCCTGCCCGGGCGCCGACACCTGCGCCCTCGGGATCACGTCGTCGAAGGGGGTGGCGCGCGCCGTGCGCCGGGAGCTGCTCCCGCTGGCGGGCAACGGCGGCGCCGCCGCGCTCGCGGGCGTGACCATCAAGGTGAGCGGCTGCCCGAACGCCTGCGGCCAGCATCACGTCGCCGCCATCGGCCTGCACGGGGTGGTGAAGACGATCAAGGGCGTGAAGGTGCCGGCCTATCAGATCCACCTCGGCGGTACGACGGGCCAGGGGCAGGCGCGCATCGGCCGCGCCCTCGAGAAGGTGCCGGCGCGCAACGTCCCGAAGGCGATCCGCGCGCTGCTCGAGGTCTACGGAGCCGAGCGGACGGGCGACGTGACCTTTGCCGACTTCGCCGCCGCCCTGCCCGCAGCGCGGGTGACGGAGATCCTGAAGCCGCACGTCGAGACCCTGCCGCCCGAGGAGGAGCGGGTCTTCGACTGGGAGCAGAAGGTGCCGTTCAGCACCGACGACCTCGGCACCGGCGAGTGCGCCGGGGCCGGCGTCGACGCGGTCGTCGATCCGTTCGACAACGTCCGGGTGGAGCTGAAGCAGGCGGCGCTGTTCGCGGAGCGCGGCATGTGGTCCGACGCGCTGGCGACGATCAATCGCAGCCAGTACACCGCGGCGCGCGTGCTCCTCGAGGCGCTTGGCCGCCGGCTCGACTCCGACTACGAGGTCGGGTGCGAGCTGCGAGCGCGCGTCATCGACCGGGGCTACGCCGGCGAGGGATGGAACGACCTGCACCGCGAGATCGAAGAGCTGCTGCGCGCGCGGCGTCCGTCGCCCATCCGGGTGCGCGGCGTCCAGGCCCTCGCGGCGACGGTGCTGGCGGAGTTCGCGGGGGTGCAACCGGCGCTTCAGGCGAAGCGTGCGGCGAGCGGAAACGGGAGCGGGGCGGAGGTCCCGGCCTGAAGGGTTGAATCGCCGGCCGCGGGACCACCCGGGCCGGCCGGAACGAAAGGAGTGGAGACGTGGAGACGCCGGAAGAGCAGGTGGTGATCGCGGACGTCATCGACACCCTCACCGCGCCGGAGATCCTGCGCTGGGCGCTCGGGCAGTTCCATCCCCGAATCGCCTTCGCCTCGAGCTTCGGCGCCGAGGACGTCGTTCTCATCGACATGCTGGCCCGCATCCGGCCCGACGCCCGGATCGTCACGCTCGACACCGGCCGGCTGCACGAGGAGACCTATGACGTCATGGAGCGGATCCGCCAGCGTTACGGCGTCCGTATCGAGAGCGTCTTCCCCGAGCACACCGCGGTCGAGCGCCTCGAGCGGGAGAAGGGGCTCTACTCGTTCCGCTCCAGCATCCCCGATCGGGTCGAGTGCTGCCGCATCCGCAAGGTCGAGCCGCTCAAGCGCGCCCTCGCCGGCCTCGAAGCCTGGATCACCGGTCTGCGCCGCCAGCAGTCGGTCACCCGCGGCGCCGTCGTGAAGGTGGAGGCCGATCCGATGTTCGGCCTGCTCAAGATCAACCCGCTCGCCGACTGGAGCGAGGAGCAGGTCTGGGAGTACATCCGCCAGCACGACGTGCCGTACAACGCGCTGCACGATCGCGGCTTCCCGTCGATCGGCTGCTCGCCCTGCACCCGCGCCGTCGCACCCGGCGAGAACGCCCGCGCCGGCCGCTGGTGGTGGGAGCAGCCCGACTCGAAGGAGTGCGGGCTCCACTCCGTCAAGGACTCACCTGAGATCGTGACCACACCGCAACCCAGAGCCGAGTGAGCGCCGCGCGCTGAGATCAGTCCGCCTCCGGCGACGCGAAGCGCGCCGGACGGGCACGGGTCCGGTCTCGCTGCGCGAGACCTCCCCTCCCCTCGCTGCGCGCCGCCCATCGCGCCGAACCGCGGCGCGACGGGGCCCCGGCGCTCCGTCTCGGACGGCCCGTCCGACCCGTTTCGCGCCGCCGAGAGTTGGTTGGTCAGCGCACGCCCCTCACGACGCTGTCGCATGTAACCGTTCCCCAGGTGAGCCCCCGAGGGATCGGAGCAGGGTTCACCAGAGGAATCGCAACGACAGGTGCCCGGTGGGGCGTCTGAGACGGAGCGCGCCGGGCCCCGTTGCGCCGAAGTGTGGCGCAACGGGTGCGCGCGCAGCGAAGCGAGGGGAGGTCTCGCGCAGCGAGACCGGACCCGTCCCCGCCGGGCGACTGGCGTTGCGATTCCCCCGGTGGACTCCACCTCCGGGCGTGCGGTTGACTCGTCGCGGTCCGGCCGCTATTCTCATCGTCCACGGAGTGGAGGGGGCGGTGATCGACCTCGATCCGAAATTGCAGCGGGCCTACCGGCTCCTCGAGCGCGCCTACGAGCGGCAGAAGGCCGGTGATCTCGACGCGGCGGTGCGCCTGTACAAGGCGTCGATCGAGGAGCGCCCGACGGCGGAGGCGCACACCTACCTGGGTTGGACCTACTCGCATCAGGGGCGGTACGACGACGCCATCGAGCAGTGCAAGACGGCGATCCTCGTCGACCCGGAGTTCGGCAACCCGTACAACGACATCGGCTCGTACCTCATCCAGAAGGGGGAGCTCGACAAGGCGATCCCCTGGCTCGAGATGGCCAAGCGCGCGCCGCGCTACGAGCCGAAGCATTTCCCCTACCTGAATCTGTTCCGGGTCTACATCAAGCAGGGCCGGCTGGACGAGGCGCAGCGCGAGTACGAGCAGGCGCGCTTCATCCAGGAGCGTCTCGAGTTTGAGTCCGGCGCCTTCAGCGACGACGAGGACCAGGGAGCCACCACGCACTGAACCGGCGTCAGGGGAAGACGCCCAGCTCCATGTAAGTCCGCGCCACCTTCTGGATGGCGACCGCGAAGGCGGCGGTGCGCAGGTCCTGGTGCCTGGGCTCCGCGGCGAGCATGGCGCGGATCTCCCGGTAGGCGTTCTGCATCGTCCCCTCGAGCCCGGAGTTCACCAGATCGACCTCGTCGGCGCCGTGCAGCAGGATGCGGCGCTCGGCGTCCGGAAGCGTCGACTTGGTGACCTGCTCGATGGTGGCGATCAGCTTCTCGCGGTACATCTCGTCGAGCCGCTTCTCCATTCGCCCGTAGCGGATGTGCGACAGGTTCTTGGTCCACTCGAAATACGAGACGGTGACGCCCCCGGCGTTGAGGAAGATGTCGGGAATGATCAGGACCTTGCGCTTGTTGAGGATGATGTCGGCGTCGAGGGTGGTCGGGCCGTTCGCGGCCTCGGCGACGATGCGGGCGCGGACACGCTCGGCGTTGGCCTGCGTGATCTGGTTCTCCAGCGCCGCGGGCACCAGGATGTCGCAGTCGATCTCCAGCACGTCGGAGGACCCCGCGAGCGGCTTCGCGCCGGGGAAGCCGGCGATCGATCCCTTCGCGGTGCGGTACTCGGCGAGCGCGTCGATCTTCAGACCGCGCTCGTCGTGCAGACCGCCGCTGATGTCGCCGATCGCGACGATCTTGCAGTCGTCCTCCTCGGACAGCAGCTTGGCGACGTGGTAGCCGACGTTGCCGAATCCCTGGATGGCGATCCGCTTGCCGGCGAGCCCGCCTTCCAGGCCGCAGGCCTTGATGTCTGCGGGGAACTTGAACGCCTCGCGGATGCCGTACTGGACGCCGCGGCCGGTCGCTTCGCGCCGGCCGGCGATGCCGCCCTGGCTGACGGGCTTGCCGGTGACGCAGGCGAGCGAATCGATCTGGTACGGCGTCAGGGCGTCGTAGGTGTCGGCGATCCAGGCCATCTCCTGCTCGCCGGTGCCGAGGTCGGGCGCCGGGACGTTGATGCCGGGGCCGATGAAGTTCTTGCGCACCAGCTCGGCGGTGTAGCGCCGGGTGATCCGCTCGAGCTGGTCTTTTGTGTACTTGCGCGGGTCGAGGTTGACGCCGCCCTTCGAGCCGCCGAACGGCACGTCGACGATGGCGCACTTGTAGGTCATCAGCGCGGCCAGCCCCATCACCTCGTCCTGCGTGACCGCGGTGCTGTAGCGGATGCCGCCCTTGGTCGGCTTGCGGTGCTGGGAGTGCTCGGCGCGCCAGCCCTGGAACATCTCGTAGGTGGCGCCGATCTTCACCGGGAACTGGACGTAGTAGACCGCGTTGCAGGCCTTGATCTGGTTCAGCAGCCCCTCGGGGATCTTGAGGTTCGCGGCCGCCTTGTCGAACATCCGGCAGACGATGTTCCAGAGATTGAGATCCTCGCCCGCCGTCCCGCCCGCATCGTGACTGGTCATGCGGCGTATCCTTGCACAGCCGGCCGTCCCCGCTCAACCCGATCCGCCCGCCCGGGAAGGCACCGGCCCCGTTGCGGGAAGCGGTGCCCTATAATCGGCCGGCCAGGCTCCGAGAGACTCGGACAGGCTCCCAGGCCCCGGCACGGGCCCATAGCTCAGGCGGTCAGAGCAGCTGACTCATAATCAGTTGGTCCCTGGTTCGAATCCAGGTGGGCCCACCATCGCGCCCGGTCACGGCCACCCGGGAACCCTCGCGCCGGCCGCGCCGTTCTAGTCCTGCGGAGGTGACGGCATGGGAGACCTGCTCCTCGATCTGCGATACGGGCTCCGGGGACTTCTGGCGCGTCCGGGGTTCACCGCGGCGGCCCTCCTCACCCTGACCCTCGGCATCGGCGCCACGACCGCAATCTTCAGCATCGTGCGCGCGGTCCTGATCGAGCCGCTGCCGTACGCCCATCCCGACCGCCTCGTGATGCTCTGGCACAACTACTCCACCATCAACCTGCCCAAGGCGACGCTGTCGGTGCCGGCCTACATCGAGTACCGCGACCACGTCGCCGGTTTCGAGAGCGTCGCGGTGGGGACCAACTGGAGCGCCAACCTCACGGGCGCCGGCGAGCCGGAGCGCGTGCAGGGGATCCGGGTCACCGCCGGATTCCTGCGCACCCTCGGGGTCGGCGTGACGCGCGGGCGCGACTTCCTGGCCGAGGAGGACCGGCCGGGCGGCGAGCGGGTCGTCATCCTGACCGACGGGCTCTGGAAGCGGCGCTTCGGCGCCGATCCGGGCATCGTCGGCAAGCCGGTCGATCTGAACGGCGAAGCGCACACGGTGGTCGGCATCCTGCCGCCGGGCTTCTCCTTCCTCATGCCGGCCGATCTCCTCAAGCCGATCGCCTTCAAGCCGGAGGAGGAGGCGCCCAGCAACCACGGCTTCGAGTACCTCATCGGCCTGGCGCGGCTCAAGCCCGGGGTGACCTTCGCGCAGGCGCGCTCGCAGATGGACGTCGTGGTGGCGCGTCTGCGGAAGGAGTTCTACGACGATGGATGGGGCGTCACCATGACGCCGCTGCTCGAGGAGATGACCGGCGACGTGCGGCCGGCGCTGATGGTGCTCCTGGGCGCCGTGGGCTGCCTGCTGCTGCTGGCGTGCGCCAACGTCGCCAACCTGCTGCTGGCGCGGTCGGCGGCGCGCCAGCGCGAGATCGCGGTCCGCGTGGCGATCGGCGCGGGGCGTCTGCGGATCGTCAGGCAGCTTCTGACCGAAAGCGCCCTGCTCGCGATCCTCGGCGGCGCGCTGGGGCTGGTCCTCGCGTTCTGGGCGGTGCGGCTCCTGGCGGCCGCGGCGCCGCCCCAGGTGACGCAGGCGGTCCTCGGCGGCCGGAGCGTCGGCGTCGATCTCCAGGTCCTCGGCTTCACGCTCACGCTGTCGCTTTTCACCAGCATCCTGTTCGGCCTGGCGCCGGCGCTGCGGGCGTCACGCCCCGACCTGGCCGAGACGCTCAAGGAGGGCGCGCGCGCCGAGGGGCTCGGCGGCCGGGGACACCGTCTCCTCGGCGGGCTGGTGGTGGCCCAGGTCGCCTGCGCGCTGATCCTCCTCGTCGGCGCCGGCCTGCTGGGCCGCAGCTTTCTCCGGCTGCGGCAGGTCGATCCCGGATTCAAGGCGGACGGCGTGCTGACGATGAACCTCTCCCTGCCCGCGGCGCGCTACGCCGCCGACGGCCAGGTGTCCGATTTCTTCGATCGCCTGGTTCCGCGGCTCGGCGCGCTGCCGGGGGTCGCACAGGCGGCGGCGATCTCGAACCTGCCGATGGGCGGCAACTACTCGAGCGGATCCTTCCTGGTCGAGGGGCGCACGGTGGGCGAGCACGAGGCGGGACCACACGGCGACTCGCACTACGTCGCCGGGGACTACTTCACGACCATGCAGATCCCGATCCTCCGCGGGCGCGCCTTCGACACGCGTGAGGCCGGTCCGGGCGGGCCGCCGGCGATCATCATCGACAAGGTGCTCGCCGATCGCTACTTCCCCAGCGACGATCCCGTGGGCCATCGGCTCGCCAAGACGGGCGAGGGGACGCAGAAGGAGCCGGTGTGGCGCACGATCGTCGGCGTCGCCGGGCACGTCAGCAAATACGGCCTCGACGGCCGCGTGAAGGAGCAGTACTACATCCCGGCGGCGCAACGACCGCAGCGCGCCATGACGCTGGTCCTGCGCGCCGCGGCGGGTGACGCGCCGGCCCTCGCGTCCTCCGCCCGCGCCGCGGTGCGGGCCGTCGATCCCGACATGCCGGTGTTTCGCGTCGCGACCATGGCCGAGGTGATCGACACCACGCTCGTGAACCGCAAGTTCGTCATGCTGCTCCTGGGGCAATTCGCCATCGTCGCCCTGGTCCTCGCCGGCGTGGGTCTCTTCGGCGTGCTGTCGTACGCGGTCAGCCGGCGGACGCGCGAGATCGGCGTGCGCATGGCGCTCGGGGCGCGCGCCGCCGACGTCCTCGGCATGGTGGTACGGCAGGGGATGACCCTGACCGCGATCGGCCTG
>Ga0134121_10000040_pt1 | contig 138797 bp, 116 predicted proteins | sample KB301_FD_96463 | JGI IMG/M metagenome (GOLD analysis project Ga0134121, IMG submission 96463) | Terrestrial soil microbial communities without Nitrogen fertilizer from Kellogg Biological Station, Michigan, USA - KB3-0-1 | ecosystem: Environmental > Terrestrial > Soil > Unclassified ... | reverse complement strand
TGTTCGAGAACCTGCTGGTCGTCGTCGACCCGAAGAACGGCGGCCCCACCGGCCACGGCGCCGCGATCCTGATGCGCGAAGGGGCCGTGCGGAACCGCGTCCGCTATTCGACCGTCTCGATCGACAACGGTCCGTGCATCAAGGTGCTCGGTCCCGCCGCGCAGACGAAGATCGTCGGAAACATTCTTCTGACCAGGAAGGCCGTCGTGGAGGGCGACGGGACGATGGAGCAGAACTTCACCTCGGGGGATCCGATGCTCACCCCGGAGTTCGTCCCCAAATCCGGCTCTCCGGTCATCGGCGCCGGGAAACTCGACGTCCCGCCGACCGACTTCGCAGGCCGGAAGCGGCCCACTCCCTGCGCGCTCGGGGCGTTCGAGCCGCGCAAATAGATTTTCCGCCTAATCCCGGAGCGCGGCTCCCTACCTTCTCGTGATCGCGCTGCTGCTGCTCTGCCTTCAGGACGCCGCCGTGCTCCGGATGGAGGAGCCGGGCGAACGGGAATTCTCGCGAAAGCTCGACGGCCTTGAGGCGATGACGATCGGCGCCTGGGTCCGACCCCAGCGCCGTGGCGAGCAGGTCTTCTTCGGCCGCGGCGTTCCCGAGCCGGGTCCGAACGGCGAACGGATGTTCCGGCCGCAGGAGCGCTGGGTCAACTTCCTCCTCGGCACCGACCCGCACGGCTTCCTGATGGGCGCCCTCCACGGCAACGGCTCGATGCCGTTTCCGTTCGTGACGCTCAACCGGATCCCGATCGACTCCTGGAGCCACGTCGTCCTCGTGAAGGACACGAAAGGATTCCAGAAGTTCTATCTCAACGGCGCGCTCGTCTGCACCGATGCCGACTCCTGCCACGCGGGAAAAGTCCGCCCGTTCCGGGACACCGATCGAGGCGAGCCCGTCCGGCTGGCGATGGGCCGCGACGCCTGGATCATCCCCCGCGAGCTTTCGGCCGAAGAGATCCATCGGGACTTCGACTCGGCCAAGGCAAGATTCTCGCCGGTCGCTCCCGCGGAGGCGGTGCGGCTGCTCCCGATGGACGGCCGCCCCGGATCGTGGAGGGAGCCCGTCACCGCGGAGAACTGGCCGAAGACGCGGGACCGCATCCGCGACGGCGTCCGGAAGATCTTCGGCCCGATGCCGGACGAGAAGGTCGCGCTCGACCCCAAGGTCCTCTCGGAGGAGGATTGCGGGTCCTACGTCCGGCGCAAAGTCTCGATCCAGGTCCAGGCCGGCGATCGCATGCCGGCCTATCTGCTGATCCCGAAGACGCTGAAGGGCCGCGTCCCCGCGATCGTCTGCTTCTACGGAACGACGAGCGGCGCGGGCAAGGAGACGACGGTCGGCCTCTCGGGCGGCCGGCCCGGCACGCCGCCGGAGAAGAACCGCGCATTCGCGGTCGACATGGCCGAGGCGGGCTTCGTCGCGTTCGCCGCCGACTATCTCCGCGACGGCGAACGGATCAGCCCCGGCAAGCGCCCGTATGACACGACCGAGTTCTACGCGAAGTTCCCCGACTGGTCGATCCACGGAAAGGACGCATGGGACACCATGCGGGCGATCGACTATCTCCAGACGCTGGACTTCGTCGATCCCGACCGCATCGGCATGGTGGGCCACTCCTACGGGGGCCACAGCACGATCTTCACGGCCGCGATGGAGCCGCGGATCAAGGCCGCGTGGGCGAACGGCCCCGTCTCCGACTTCGTCCAGCACGGCATGCACTGGGCGACGCCGAAAGGGGGCGGCAGCAGCCAGTCGCTGCCCGCGATGCGCCCCTATCTCCTCGACCGCATCCCGCCGCCGATCACGTTTTACGAAGTCACCGCCCTCATCGCGCCCCGCGCGCTCGCGGTCGGCCAGGCCGTCGGGGAGCGCCGCCCGATGGAAGAGGAGAACTGCGCCGCCGTGAGCGAGGTCTGCGGCGCGTTCGGCGCGGCGGATCGCGTCAAGTACGTCTGGTATCCCGGCGACCACGACTTCCCGCCCCACGTCCGCTCGGAGGCCGTCGCATGGTTCACGCGCTGGCTGCGATAGTTCTTCTCGGCATCGGCGTCGTGACGAAGGACGAGAAGTCCCCGGCGGTCCAGTCCCTCCGGACCCTGTGGGGCAACCGCCTCCGGCTCAATCCCGAGCCGTCGAAGGACGACGTCGTGCTGGTGCTCGACGGCGATCCGAAACCGTGGATCGACTCGGGCGCAACGGTGGTCCTCGACCTCCCGCTCTTCGCCGCCGCCGTCGGTGGAACGATCTCCCCGGTGACGCTCGAGAATCCGAACCGGCTCCCGATCGACCCGTACGACCTCAAGTCCATCGAGGCCGCGGGGCGGGAGTACGGGGAGTATCTCTCGAAGAAGACGCCGCCGAGCGACGCGACGCTCGCGATCAAAGCGGGCCTGCAGGCCGAAGTCGCGGAACCGATCCCGTCGATCCGCATCGAGCGCCGGGATCCGGCGCTCCGCGGCTTCGCGGTCGGCGACGTCCTCCCTTGGTGCGGGCAGCGAAAGGGGCTTTATCGTCAGCGGACGATGCTGGGGGGCGACGCGCAAATCCTCGCCGCATCGACCGCGAACGGCGCCGCGGTGATCGCCCGCAAGGGGAACCTCTACGGCATCGATCTCGACCTCGAAGAGCCGAACAACGTCTGGGACAATCGCGGCGCGTTCCACAAGTGGGTGCCGCTGTCGAACCTCGCGGGCTTCGGCGTCCGGGCGGGGCGGTACTGGGCGAAGAAGCCCAGCTATGCCGAATTCGCCCGGGAAGTCCGGTCGTTCGCCGATGCCCATCCCGAGTGGAAGCTCGACGTGATCGGGCGCCGCGGCGCCGACGAGATCCACAGCCTGACGCTCGGCGATCCGACGAAGCCGCTCTACGTCTTCATCGGGATGCCGCATGCCGAGGACGAATGGGTCCCGTCGCTCGGCTCGCTCTCCTTCGCCGAGCTGCTCAGCCGCGAGCGGCTTCACCCCGACGTGAAATCGCGGCTCGACCGGTTCTCGGTGAAGATCTATCCGCTCCTCCATCCGGCGACGTACGAGTCGCCGCTCTTCGAGCCCGGCAAAGGCGAGCGCGACGTCCTCGACCGCGAGAAGACGAAGAACGACCGCGCGGTCAGCATCACGCAGCTCCACCAGGGCGGAGACGTGCTGGTGCCCGCGTGCGGGACGCCGATCGGCCTCGCGAAGCGGATCGCGGAACGGGCGAAGGAGGACTTCGCCGGCCGCCACGTCTGGTGGAATCATCTCCACGGCAAGTTTGGTCCCCACGCGTGGGAGTCGACGGCGCCGGTCGCGGAGATGCCGCCGAGCTGGTCGGCGTACTGGTGGCAGGACGGCAAGACCTCCTGCTACGGACTCTATCCGCACGACGTGGTCTTTGCCGCGAAGGCGATGTACTTCATCGAGCAGGATTTCATCGGACTGATGCCCGAGCGCTTCACGCAGGCCAACGCCCATCACGCGCTCCACCGGATGTTCTTCGAGCAGTGCTCGGTCGCCTCCTTGCTGCTCACGGATCAGACGGCGAACTGGTGCCTGTCGATCCTGCTCACCGACCACGACGGCGACGACCGGGATCCCGAGTGGCGGCCGTCGCGTAAATGATCGGCCTTCGGGGTAGAATGAGAATGTGGGCAAGGGAGCGCGGATCGCCGCCGTCGTTCTGCTCGCCGGGCTGCTGGGAACCCGGGCGCCGCAGCAGCAGCCGGACGTCTCGATCCAGATCTTCCCCGCCGACAACCCCTGGAACTGGGATATCTCGAACACGACGACCTTCCCGACCCATCCCAATTCCGCCAATCTGATCTCCTCCATCGGGCTCGGGCCGATCCGGGAGGACTACTCCTTCCCCTATGTCGTCGTCCAGAACGGACAGGCCGACGTGGGCATCAAGTTCGACCAGTATCCGGATGAAAGCGATCCGGGGCCCGGTGAGGGAACGTTCCTGGCCGACGGCACCTTGAGCACGTTCAGCGCCGGGTACTATCCGTTCCCGAGCACCGCGCCCATCGAAGGCGGGGGCGATGCGCACTGCCTCGTGGTCCACGAGGGACGAAAGCTGCTCTACGAGACGTACGTGACCCGCAAGAACCCGTGGAGGGCGGCGTGCGGCGCGGTCTTCAAACTCGACGCCAATCACCTCCGCCCCGACGGGTGGACGTCCGCCGACGCCGCGGGCCTGCCGATCTTCCCCGGCCTGATCCGGTACGATGAGGCGATCGCGGGAACGATCCCCCACGCGCTCCGCTTCACGGCCTCGTCGACGCACAATTCCCACCTCTATCCGGCGCGCCATCATTCGGGAAGTTCCGGCGCCAATCTTCCGCCGATGGGCCTTCGCGTCCGGCTCAAGGCGGGCAAGGACATCTCGACCTACACGGGCGTCGCGCGCAATATCCTGGAAGGACTCAAGAAGCACGGCATGATCCTCGCGGACAACGGCACCTCCTGGTACATCTCGACGACGGTCGACGACCGCTGGGGCCCGACCAACATCATGAACATCCGAGACATCACCGGCAACGACCTGGAGGCGGTGACGACGGTCGACGGCAGCGGAAATCCCATCGTCGGCGTCTCGAACGATACCGTGGCCGTGGCCGCGCCGGGCAGCGGCCCTCCCTCCGCCCCGCCGAGCGGGGGAGGAGGAGGCGGCGGGTGCGGGCTGCTCGGGATCGAACTTCTGGCGCTGCTGGTGTGGCGGCGGCGTGCATAATCCGATGGGGTTGTCCGATCCTTGCAGGTGTACTACCATGGAAGACGTCAGGGAGTTGAGAGTGATCGGAGGGCGACCATGACGAAAATCCTGGGATTCTGCTTCGGCGCGTTCCTGTGCGCCTCGATGTCCTGCACCTTCACCGAGCCGGGCGAACTGGCCCGTCACGGCGACGGCCCGATCCCGGGCATCACGGTCGACGTCGACGGTCCCGACCAGGTCGTCAAGGTCCTGGGCAAGCCCTCCGCCCGCGCGAGCGGCTGGTGGAAGGACGAGCATCAGTTCGACATGGAATTCACGGTCTGGTACTACAAGGGCGTCGGCCGCGTGATCTTCTACCGCGGGATGGACAAGGTCTACGCGACCGAAGCCGACAAGAATCAGACCGGCAGCGTGAATTAGCCCTTCGAAGCGGCTGTAACGCCCGCCCCGGTGCGGACACTGATAAACCTGTAACGAGTGTCCCGCACCTTGATATCTTTACATTCGATGGGGCGTCCAAGCGCAGAGGCACGGCGATGGCTGCTCGCCGCAGTCGTTCTCGCCGTTCTCCTTCCCTCGCGGGAAGCGGAGGCGGTCATTCCGTCGGCGTTCGGCCCCATCCAGGCGCTGATCGTCATCCTTCCCCAGCTCCTGCTCGCCCTCGCGGGGCTGTTGCTCGCGATCTTCAAGCCGCGCACCTACAAGCTGCTCGGCGCCTATCTCTGGTCCCATAAGGCGTTCACCCTCGTCCTCCTCGGCGCGATCGGCTTCCTCATCTGGGGGCCGTCCTTCTCCAGCGGGAAGGTCGCCGACGAGCAGGTGGGCGCCGCGTGGTCGGCGTTCCGCGGCGGTCCCGGCCGGACCGGCGCCGTGGCCGGAGCCAAGGGACCCCAGAGCGCGCCGCGCGTCCTCTGGAAGCTGGCCGGCGATCCGCTCGGCGGCGCGACCGCGGCCGTCGACTCGTCGCCCGCCGTCGTGGGCAACCGACTCTACTTCGGCGTCGGCAACAACTCGATCCTGTCGGGCTCCAAGGGGTCGATCGCCTGCGTGGACGCCGACACGGGCGCGCTCGCGTGGCGGTGGACCGGCGACAAGGACCTGCCGTCGCCGCTGAAGGCGGTCTTCTCCTCGCCCGTCGTCTGCGTCGAGGCGCCCGAGAAGGGCGCGCCGCCCGCCGCGCGCTACCTCGTCTGCGGCGAAGGGTACCACGAGGACCGCGAGGGCCGGCTCATCTGCCTCGACCTCGAGCCGGTGCGGAAGAGCAAGGGCAAGGAGCCGCCGAAGCTGCTCTGGTTCCTCCAGGCGACCGACCACGTCGAAGCCACGCCGTGCATCCACGAAGGCAAGGTGTTCGTCGGGACGGGCGACGACGGCTACTGGGGCGTGGAGCTCGCGACCGGCAAGGTGCTCTGGCACATCGAAGGGACCTGCACGAGCTACGAGCTGACGGGACCGAAGGCCGCCGCGCTCGCGGCGCTCGAGGGAAAGACCGTCGCGGTGAGCGGTGCGGTCCGGCGCGTCGGCCACGGCGCGAAGGACAAGGACGACCCCGGCACCATGACGATCGAGGTGAAGGAGTTCCGCGAAGCGGCGGCGCCGCCGGTCCCGCTCATGGAGTCCGGCCGCACGCTCGACCGCACCGTCTTCGGAAAGATCGTGAAGGGCCCGAAGCTCGAGGTGCCCTTTTCCAACCCGGACTCGGAGTCGTCGCCGGTCGCGGTGACGCTCGAGAACAAGGAGCAGCGCCTGCTGTTCGGCTCCGGCGTCGGCGGCCAGCGCGTCAACTGCGTGAACGCCGAGACGGGCGCCGTGATCTGGAAGGCGCCGGTCCCCTACCCCGCGTTCGGCGCGCCGACCGTCGTGGGCAACAAGGTGCTGATCGGCGTCGGCAAGGGCGACTTCGTCCACAGCGCGCCCGACCCGGTCGGGCTGATCGTCTGCCTCTCGCTCGCCGACGGCGCCAAGCTCTGGGAGGCGTCGCTGGGCGACACGGTGCTCGGCGCGATCACGGCGATGGACGGCCGCGCCTATGCGTGCGCGCGCGACGGCAACGTCTACGCCGTGGACCTGGAGAAGGGGACGATCCTCACCAAGTACGCGACGGGATCGCCGCTCGTCAGCTCTCCGGTCGTGACGGCCGACGCGATCTACGTCGGCAACGACGGCGGCCGTCTGTTCTGCTTCGACCGGAAGACCGGCGGGTTGCGGTTCACGACGCCCGTGTCGCCGGGCAGCCCGATCGTTTCCTCGCCCGCGGTCTCCTCGGGCAAGCTCTTCCTCGGGACGCGCAACAAAGGCGTGCTCTGCCTGGCCGAGCCGGCGGCGGACGACGCGGCGAAGACGAAGGTGAAGCCGTGGACGGGCCCCGGCGGCGACGCCGGCCGCACCGGCTGCGCTGACGATCGCGGCCTCCCGGCCGTCAACGGCGACACGGCGGATCTGAGGTGGCCGACGAACGGCCTGCTGAAGCCTGAGCCCGGCCCGCTCTGGGTCGAGAACGGGCGCCTTGCGGCGGCGAGGCTCATCATCGATCCGGCGACGGGCCAGGCCAAGGAGACCTGCGGAACACCGCCTGCCGCGGATGGCTCCGTGCGGATCCACGGCCTCCGGTTTCTCATCGACGACCACGAGCTCCACTGCAAGAGCGACGACGGCAAGACGCTGCTCTGGCGCGCGAAGTTCGAGACGCCGCCGACCGGCCTCCCGACGGTCGCGGGCGACCGGGTCCTGGTGACGACGGCCGGCAAGGACAAGGCGAAGGCCTTCATCGAAGCGCACAAGTTCGTCGACGGCTCGCTCGCGTGGCGGAAGGAGCTGGACGACGTTCCGCTCTCCTACGTCGTCGCGTCGGCCGACTGGTGCGCGGTCGCCACCGCCGACGAGAAGATCGCGCTCTTCCGGACGTCGGACGGAAAGCCGCGCGAGCCGCTGCCCGTCGGCGGCAAGCCCGTCGCGCCTGCGCTCTGCGGCGACGTGCTCGTCATCGCGGGCGAATCGCGCATCGCGGCCCACGATCTCTCGTCGTCGGAGTGGATCTGGAACTACAAGGACCAGGACAACATCGGCGAGGTCACCGGCCAGCCGGTGATCCTCGGCGAGACGATCTGGGTGGGGACGACCAAGCGGGGTCTCGTCGCGATCGGCATCGCTCCGACGCAGGCGAAGAAATGAAGAGCATGTTCACCACAAAGGCACAAAGAACACAAAGCGGATCTTCCTTTGTGTCCTTTGTGCCTTTGTGGTGCGGGAGCCGCGCGTGAGTACGCTGACGCTGCCGCCCAAGCTCAATCTCATCCGGTTCTTCGGACCGGGCGTCGCCGACGACAAGCCCTCGAAGGAGCTGCTCGGCGGAAAGGCCTACAGCCTGATGACGATGACCCAGGCGGGGTTGCCCGTCCCGCCCGGCTTCACGATCACCACGCAGTGCTGCGCGGCCTACTACGACTCCGGCAAAAAGTGGCCCGCGGGACTCGATCACGAACTGCGCCAGGCGCTGGACTGGCTGGAGCAGGTCACCGGCCGCAAGCTGGGGAACGCGCCCAAGCCGCTCCTGGTCGCCGTCCGCAGCGGCGCGGCCCAGTCGATGCCGGGCATGATGGACACCGTCCTGAACGTCGGCCTCCGGCCCGAGCTCGCGTCGTGCGCGCCGAATCCCGAGCGGTTCTGGACCGACCTGCGCGATTTCATCCGCGGCTTCGGCGAGATCGTCTGCGGGCTCGACTTCGACGAGATGGAGCACGCGGCCGGCACCGGCACGCCGGAGGAGCAGGCGCGCCACGTCCTCGCGGCCTTCGAGCGGCTCGCGAAGCGGCCGTTCCCCACCGATCCGGGGGAGATGCTCTCGTCGGCCGTGAGCGCGGTGTTCGAGTCCTGGAACAGCGAGCGGGCGATCAAGTACCGCGACCATCACAACGTCCGCGGCCTCGCCGGCACCGCCGTCACCGTCATGACGATGTTCCCCTCCGAGCGGTCGGGCATCCTCTTCACGGAAGATCCCAACCGGCCCGACCAGGGCCGCATCATCATCGAGGCCTCGTACGGCCTGGGCGAGGCGATCGTCCGCGGCCACGTGGAGCCCGACATCTTCTGCGTCGACCGCAAGACGAACGCGATCGTCGAGAAGCGGGCGAACACCGGCCCGGCGCCGTGCGTCACCGACGCGGAAGCGCTCAGCCTCGCGAAGCTCGGCCTCGACGTCGAGGCGTTCTACAAGACGCCGGTCGACGTCGAGTGGGGCATCGCCGACGGAAAGCTCTGCCTGCTCCAGAGCCGTCCGGTGCGCGGCCTCGACATCCTCCGCGCCGTCCCGAAGGTCCGCGAGGAGGAGATCCAGCGCCTGCAGCAACTCGCCGCCGGCCGCCCCAAGGCCGCGTGGGCGATCCACAATCTCGCCGAGACGCTGCCCGCGCCGTTGCCGCTCACCTGGGACGTCGTCGGTCGCGGCTTCATGGGCAACGGCTTCCTCAAGCTCTACCGCGACCTCGGGTTCCAGCCGAGCGAGCGGGTGATCCGCGACGGCTTCCTCGATCTCGTCGCGGGGCGGATCTACATGGACGTCGAGAAGTCCGCCGAGCTCTACTTCAAAGACCTGCCGATGGAGTACGACCTCGCCGGCGCGGACGGAAAGATCCAGGAAGTCCTCCTCGACCGGCCGACGAAGTTCAACGTCGAGCGGGCCGGCCTGGGCTTCCTCCTGAAGCTGCCGATGACGATCTTCGGCATGATCCGTGCCGGCCGCGTGATGAAGAAGGTCATCCGGACGGGCGTGGACGATCTCCAGAAACGGGTCCTGCCGGCGTTCACCGAGTTCGCCCGGAAGGCGCGCGCGAAGAAGCTCGAGGAGATGTCGGACGAGGCCGTCCTGGCCGAGGTCGCCGAGCGCGAGAAGGTCGCGCTCAACGAGTTCGGCCCCGAGCTGCTCAAGCCCGGATTCCTCGCGTCCTATTACCTCGGCCGGCTGTCGTCGACGATGGAGCTCGTGCTCGGTCCCGCCGAAGGACGGTCGCTCACGGCGAAGCTGCTCGCGGGGCTCGACGGCGACAAGACCGTCGAGTCGAACATCGCGCTCTACAAGGTCGCGAAGAACGAATTGACGCTCGAGGCGTATCTCGCCGAGTACGGCCATCGCGCCGTGAACGAGCTCGAACTGGCCGAGCCCCGCTGGTCCGAGGATCCGGCCTATCCGAAGCAGCGGGTCGCCCAGTTCGCCCGCGCGACCGGCGGGGTGTCGCCGGTGGATCTCCACCACAAGAAAAAGGTCGAGCGGCAGGAGGCCGAGAAGACGGTCGGCAAGCTCCTGCTCGACAACGGCGCCGCCTCGCTCGAGGCCGACGTCCGCGAGGACCTGGCCGGAGCGCAGGCCAACCTGATGTGGCGCGAGACCTGCAAGCACTCGTTCATCCTCGGCATCGCCCTCGTCCGCGAAGCGGTCGAGGTGCTGGCCGAGCGGTGGGACCTGGGCAAGGACATCTACTACCTCCGGCGCGAGGAGCTGACCGCCTTCAAAACCAGGCGCGCCGAGCTGACCGCGCAGATCCAGGACCGGAAGCTGCGGTGGAACGCCTGCCAGCGGCTGCCGATGCCCGAGGTCCTCCATGCGTCCGACCTCCAGGCGCTCGGCCGCGATGAGGAGCGGCCCGCGTCGCAGGACGGCGTCTTCAGCGGGAACGGCGTCGCGTCGGGCATCGGGACCGGTCCCGCGCGGATCCTCCACTCGCCCGCCGACGCGGGAGAGCTCAGCCAGGGCTACGTGCTCGTCTGCCCCACGACCGATCCGAGCTGGACGCCGCTCTTCGTCCACGCGTCGGGGATCGTCGTCGAGCGCGGCGGAATGCTCTCGCACGGCGCGATCGTCGCCCGCGACTTCGGCATTCCCGCGGTGGTGCTGCCGGGCGCGACGAAGACGATCCCGGAGGGAGCGACGGTGCGGATCGACGGCAACAAGGGGCGCGTGGAGCTCCTCCAGAAGGGCAAATCCTGATGGAATGGATCTACCTTCACGTCCTGGTGCCGATTCTCGAGGTGCTGTACATCCCGTGCGACTGGATCCTCGGCGCGACGTCCCATCTGCCGCCGTTCTGGTCGATCACGATCGTGGGCGTGCTCTCCGGCGTCGCCATGGTGCTCGTCCTGAAGTACTGCAGCAACCAGAATTTCCTGGGCCAGGCGAAGGCCGACCTGAACCTGCTCAAGCTGAAGATGAAGGCCGCGAAAGAAGCGAAGGATACCGAAGCGCTGAACCGGGCGCGCGCCCTCTCCGGCCGCATCGGCGGCAAGTTCATGGGCGCGTCGCTCAAGCCGTCGCTCTGGACGGTGCCGATCATGGCGGTGCTGGGGCTCTGGACCGGGTCGAGGCTCGGATACCTCCCGATCCGGCCGGGCGACGAGGTCGTGGTCGTCGCCCACTTCGAAGACAACGCGAAGGGATTCGCCTACATCCTGCCCACCGAGGGGCTGCGGGGCGCGTTCATCGCGCCGATCGAGATCCCCAAGGACGGCGACGGCCTCCAGGCCCGGTGGACGCTGCACGCGGACGGCGAGTCGACCACGCCCCTCACGATCCGCCACGAAGAACGGTCGTACTCGCTCCCGCTTCCCGTCGTGAAGAGCGGCGGTCGTCCGCCCGAGCCGGTCACGTCGTTCAACCACGCGTCGCCGACGCACGACCAGCTCCAGGCGGTGGAGGTCAAGCTCGCCCCCAGCCTGCCGGAGAAGTGGTGGAACCTGACGTGGCAGTGGGGCGGCCTGTACATGATCGTCACGCTCGTCGTCGCCCTCGGCCTCCGCTGGCTCCTCAAGATCAACTGACCCGGGAACAAAAAAGACGGTCTTTTTTGTTCCTCCTGGGGTTATGCTCCAGGAAGCCGTGATGAAGCAGTCGCTCCGCCGTCTGATCCCCCTCCTCGGCCTGGCCGTCGCCTTCTCCTGCACGAGCTACGAGAAGCTCGACCTGGCCGATCCCGCGCCGGTCGCGGCGCTTGCGCCGTCTCCCCCGGGAAATCCGCGCGCCGACCGGGTGATCCTCATCAGCATCGATGGCCTCCGTCCGGACGCGATCGAGGCGGCGGGCGCGGCGACGCTCCGGAGCCTGATCGATCGGGGCGCATACTGCGCGCGGGCGCAGACGATCCGGCCGTCGATCACGCTGCCCAGTCACACGTCGATGCTGACGGGGCTGGACTACCGGCGCCACGGCGTCGGCTGGAACACGTACCGGACCGGGTACATCGTCCATCCCACGGTTTTTTCGGTGGCCACGCAGGTAGGCAAGAAGTCGGCGATGCTCTTCTCCAAGGAGAAGTTCCACTTCCTGGCCAACCCGAACTGCGTGAGCTGGATCTACGGGCCGCCGACGCCCGCGAAGGTCCCCACGGCGGAGGACGACTGCGACGTGGAGGATCTCAAGCGGGAGCTGAAGCGCGACGAAACCGCCGGCCCGGCGCCGATCGGGGATCCGTCGACGACCGCGGAGACGATCGGCCGCGCGTTCGCGAAGGCCTGGCCGGCCCAGCAGTGGCCCCTGACGTTCATCCATTTCCGCGAGGCCGACGAAGCAGGCCATCGTCGCGGCTGGATGGGACCCGAGTACCTCTCCGCGGTGAAGACCATCGACCAGGCCCTCGCGACCATCGTCGCCGCGATCGAGAAGAACGGCGGATTCGAGCGGACGGCGCTGATCCTGAGCGCGGACCACGGGGGCACCAACCGGGGGCACTACCGGTGGACCGAGCCGGACAAGGCCGAGAACGTGACGATTCCGTGGATCTGCGTGGCCCCCGGCGTCCGCGCGGGGTTGAAGATCGAGCGGGTCGTCCGCACCTACGACACGGCCCCCACCGCCCTCGCCTTCCTGGGGGTCGGCGCGCCGGAAGGCATCGACGGCCGACCCGTCGACGAAGTCCTCCGGTAGCCGACCGCTGTAACAACTTGGCTCCCAACGACACCTATCTCATATTCCGCGATATTATTAAGGTCGTGCGAAGGAGAATTTGAATGGTCTTCCCGCTGTCGATGGTCGCGATGCTGCTCGTCTTCGCTCAGGACAAGCAGGACCTCGAACCGCTCAAGGTCGACGAGACGGCGAAGCAGGTCACCTTTGGCGCGAAGGCCGCAAAGATCGACGCCCAGCCCCAGCTGAAGGGGGCGATCGAGTACGTCATCACCCTGCCCCGCGGCAAGACCTACGAGAGCTGCTTCGAGGCGGCGCCGATCGACCCGATGAAACTGTTCGAGGGGCTCAAGAAGATCGGGGCCAAGCCGGGCCATAACGCCAACGAGAGCGCCACCGCCGAGGGCGACCTGCTGAAGATCAAGGTCGAGTGGAAGGACGGCGACAAGACCCGGTGTGAGCCGATCGAGGCCTTCATTTTCGACGAGCAGACCAAGAAGCCCCTGGAACAGAAGGGGTGGATCTTCGCCGGCTCGAAGGAAGGCTACGTCCCCGAGATCGACGCGACGGGCCTCATGGTCGTCTCGTCGAAAAACATCATGGGCCTCTACCAGGGCGATCCGACGCCGCTGATCACGAACCCGACGCCGATCCTCTCGGGCCACCGCTACAAAGCCAACAAGGACCTGCTCCTGAAGGAAGGCACGCCGGTCAAGATCATCATGGAGGCGATGAAATGAGCGTGAAGAAGGCGATCGCGGTCCTCGCGCTGCTCTCCTGGGCCGCGCTTCCGGCGCCCGCGTACGTCGAGGCGATCATGCCGCTGAACCAGGTGATCACGGAATCGACCGTGATCGTCGAGGGTGAGGTGAAGACCCACGACGCGCAGAAGAAGATCGCGACGATCAAGGTCGGCAAGGCGATCAAGGGCAAGAGCAACTTCGAGACGATCAAGATCACCTACGCCGGCGGGCAGTTCTGGCATCCCGAAGGCATCCCCAAGCATCTTGTCCCCGGCGCGCCGGTGCTGGTCTTCTACAACGACGCGCTCCAGTCGCAGGTCTATCTGAACCGGTTCTTCTTCCAGCTCTACGGCGACGCCGGGGCGCCGCCCGACAAGGCGTGGTGGTCGATGACCCACATCGAGATCCGGATGAACCGGACGTTCAACGGCACCGTGCCCCAGCTCACGGACACGGTGAAGAAGGTCCAGGCCGGCAAGGAGAAGCCTCCCGCTCCGGCCGCCAAGATCCCGCCCATCGAGCTCGCCCACGTGAAGGCGCTGCCCGCGCACCCCGAGCCGCAGGAAGAGGCGAAGCTGCCCCTGCCCTTCCGGAAGTACGATCCCAACGCCAAGGCGGACGCCGCGCCGGTCGCGGTGGACGGCGAAGGCTTCGTCCAGCGGTGGCTGGTCCTCAATCCGGTGCCGGTCGGCGCGCTCGCCGCCGACCACAACGCCGCCCTCAACAAGGAATGGATCCCGAACCAGAAGGCGGCCCGGCCCGCGCAGCACGACAAGGTCAAGGCCGGCGGGCAGGAGCTCCGCTGGGAAGTGGGCACGTCGAACGAATGGATCCTCGATCTCGGGTCGACCGAGAATTCGCTCTCGCTCGCGATGACGTACATCGTCGCCGACGCGGACCTCGCGGACCTCACGCTCCTCACGGGGTCGGACGACAGCGCCGCGTGGTGGCTCAACGGCGAAGAGGTGCAGCGGTACGTCGGCGGCCGCGGCACCGAGAAGGACCAGGACCGCACGGCGAAGCCGGTCGCGCTGAAGAAGGGCCTGAACGTGCTGCTGGCCGCGGTGGTCAACGGCGGCGGTCCCACGGGCGCCTGCGCCCGGTTCGTGGACAAGAGCGGGGCGCCGGTCGTGAAGATCCGCGCGGGCGCGGAGGCGCCCAAATAGTGAGCCGTCGACACGCCGCAGTCCTGGCGGCGGCGCTCCTCGCGGGGGCCCTCCCTGCGGAGGCGACGTACATCGACACGCTCTACCCGCTCCAGCAATTCATCGCGGAGTCGGAGGTCATCGCCGAAGGCGTCGTCGAGAAGGCCGATCCGAAGAAAGGCATCTGCACCGTCCGGATCACCCGGTCGATCAAGGGCCGCTGCCACTACGAAGTGGTCAAGATGAACATCGGCGCCGGGCAAGAGTGGCATCCCGACGTCGTCTTCCCCCACCTGGTGGCGGGCGCGCCCGCGGTGATCTTCTACAACGCCGAGCGGCGCGCGGAGATCTACCTCAACCGGTTCTTCCTCCAGTTCGCCGGCGATTCCGGCGCTCCGGCCGACAAGGCGTGGTGGACGTTCACCCACATCGAGGTCCACTGCAATCGCACGTTTAACGGCACGACCGAGGACCTGGCGCGGCTGCTCCTCGACGTCCAGGCGGGCAAGGTGAAGCCCCCGCCGGCCGACCCCAAGGCGCCGGTGATCACGCGCGAATCGATGACCTCGCTGCCGGTCTGGGGCAAGCCCGTCGATCCGGAGAAGCTGCCCGCGCCGTTCGTCCGGCGGGATCCGACGAAGCCCCGCAAGGCGCGCGACGCCGAGAATCCGCAGGGGCTCGCCAAGGGGCTCGCGTTCCAGTACTACGAAGGGGCGTGGGACGCCCTGCCCGACTTCACGGCGCTCAAGCCCGCGGCCGCCGGGGTCGCCGACGGGGTCGACTTGTCGAAGCGGAAGCGCGACGAGCAGTATGCGCTGAGGTTCGCCGGGTACCTCGACATCCCGCGCGACGGCGTCTATCAGTTTCATGTGAACTCCGACGACGGGTCGAAACTGCTGATCGGCACGGACGAAGTGGTGACGAACGACGGCTGTCACGCGCCTCAGGAGGCGTCCGGCGAGGCCGCGCTCAAGGCGGGCAAGCATCCGTTCACGCTGACCTATTTCCAGAACGGCGGCGGCGCGACGCTGGAGCTTCAGTGGGAAGGACCGGATCTGCCGAAGCAGAAGATCCCTGCAGCCGCCCTTTCCCACCTTCCGTCCCCCTGAGCGACCGTGTGGCAGAATGCCACACAAGCCACACCCCACCCACCGTTCCCGGCGGTCAGAACCCCCGGAATCGTGAGCCGAATCCCCTCTTGTTCTGGCATGCCCTTTGCGAGGTCCGGAGGACCAGTCTCTCTATAGACGTCGGGTTCCTTCCCTGCTGGGGGAATGGGGAGACCGGGGGTGCGGGGTCTACCGGGGACTTGGAGGAGCCATGGGAAGGATCATCCTGATCGTTTCGCTTCTGCTGTCGCTCACGCCTCAAGATATTAAGTGGAAGAAGAGCTGGCCCGAGGCCCTCAAGGAAGCGAAGGCCTCGAAGAAGCTGGCCATCCTGATCTTTTTCAACAAAGGGCTGAAGGATTGCCGGCAGTTCGAAGCCGAAACGCTGCCCAATTCGGCGGTCATCGCGGCGCTCCAGCAGCATGTCTGCGCGCTGATCGATCCGGACGGCACGGACGAGGACAACGCCCTCTGGCAGAAGCACGGCCAGGCGCGGCCGCCGATGACGTACGTCTACGACCCGGACGGCAAGATGCTGACGACGATCACGGCGCTCAAGGCGGAATACTACGCCGGCGCGCTCGCGGCGGCGAAGCCGGCCTACTTCGACAAGATCCAGCCCGCGCGCGAGGCGCTGGCCCGGGATCCCAACCAGGCCGACAAACTGGTGATGCTGGGGGAAGCGTACGTCAAGCTGAACAACAATGCCGAGTCGGCTGCGGCCTACGCCAAGGCGGTCGACGTGCTGGTGAAGAAGAACGACAAGGCCGGCGCACTCAAGGTGCTGGAGTCCCAGCTCGAAACCTTCTACACGGTGAAGTGGTACGTTGCGGCCAAGGAGGCCTGCAAGAAGATCGTCGAGCTCGACCCCGCCGACAGCTCCAAGCTCGGGGCCAAGGCGACGTGGGTGCTCGGCTGCGCCGCGTGCGATGAGAAGAAGTACCCGGACGCGGTCTCGATCATGAAGCCGGCCTGCGACCGCTACAAGGACTCACCCATCATCGACAAGATGCTCTTCACGCTCGGCTCGGCCTACATGTACTCGCGCGACAACGCCAGCGCGATCGCGGTCTTCGAGGAGATCGTGAAGAAGTACCCGAACTCCGAGACCAAGAGCGTCGCCGAACTTCAGCTCGACAAGCTCCGGAAGTGAGAGGAAATCCATGGCCAAAATTCTGAAGTGCCCGCGCTGCCAGGAGAAGATCGACGTCACGGATCTCTCGGGCGGATCGACGGTGAAGTGCGAAGCCTGCGGCACGATGGTGCGGCTGGCGAGCGGCTCCACGGGGAAGGTTCCCCAGGCGACGCCGCCGGCTCCTCCTCCTCCCCCGCCCGCGCCCGCCCGGAGGGAGCGCGGCACCACGAAGATGCACAAGAAGGACAAGGGGACCTCGGTCCGGGCCGCCGGCGGAGGCGGCGTCGGCGCCGGCCGCCAGACCGACCTGTTCCGGAAGATGTCGAACGCCAAGGCGCCCGGCGAGGGCGGCCGTCGCGGCGGCGGCGGCGGCGAACGTTCGAAGGGCGGCAACACCGGCATGATCATCGCGATCGCGGCGGCCGCGATCGTGGTCATCGGGGGCGTCGCCTTCGCGGTGATGAAGGGCGGCGGCGACCCCAAGGAAAGCCACTCGAAGTCGGGAAGCGAGGCCGCGACCCCCAAGAAGAAAAAGAAGGACGAGCCCAAGTCGCTCGCCAAGGTCGCCCCTTCGCCGATGCAGGCCAGCGACAACAGCGTCTTCAAGCCGGGCGCGCGGGCGATCTCCGGCGTCGGCAAGGACGTCCCCGACATGCGGTGCAGTCCCGACGCGAAGCAGACCTTCGAGGGCATGGTCACCGGCGGCAAAGTCGCTGAAGTGGTCGCCCAGGACGGCACCTGGATCACCTACATCATCGACGGCCTGCTGAGCGACAACGAAGGCGTCGCGAAGGGCTCGATGGAGGCGCTCCACCTGATCATCAAGAAGCGGAGCCTGGACGCCCGGATGAGCGACCTGGCGAAGAACCCGATCATCGGCGGGTTCAACATGCCGGAGATGCGGTCCGGCGAGTACACCTACTGGGCGCAGTGGTACTTCACGATCCAGGCGCGCAACGCCATCGCCACCTGGAAGGAAGAGGGCGGCGGCGGCACGACCGGCGGCGGCGACCCCGCGGCGCCGAGGGTGGCGCCCGGGAACGCGGCGACGGAGTCGTGGGAGGAGACGCTCCGGAAGTGCCGCTCGGGCGGCTTCAGCAACTCGTCGAACCCCGAGTACTACGAGTTCCAGCGCATCAAGGGCATGGGCAAGGCGGCCTATCCCCATTTGATCCGGTTCATCGACAACGAGGACACGTCGCTCGGTTCGACGGCGGTGCTGATCCTCAAGGAGCTCTCGGGGCGGTCCGAGCAGCCCGGCCGGGTGACCGAGGCGAACAAGTCGAAGATCAAGGAAGAGTGGGAAAGTTGGCTGAAGTCGGGCCCATAATGGGTGGCCCGGGCCCCCTCCGACTGTGTGGCGTTATGCCACACGGGTCCCTGGAGAGGGGGGTCGGAGCGGTCCGGACCCCTTAAATCCGCTGAAAACAGGGGGTCGCCGGTGGCATGGGATTTGCGCTTTCCGGGGGGCCGTTTGGACTTGGGGCCGGGCCGAGGCGGTTGGGGCGGATGAACCAGAAGGACATCAAAAGGCCTCAAGTCGGGAAGTCGGACGTGGCCGTCACGATCCTGGACCGGTTGCTGGGGTACACGAGGCCGGTCGTGATCATCGGGACGGTGCTGGTGTTGTGTCTGGCGGTGCTCGCAATGGCGTGGATCTTGACAAAACGGTAAACGTGGAAAGTTTGGGTAGGATTAGAGTTCAGGAGGATCTTATGGGTCGCCGCGTGCTGCAGGTGTTCTCGGTGGTTGCCATGGTCGGGCTCTTCGCGACGATGGCTTTCGCCCAGGAAGAGGCTGAGATCGTCAAGAAGAGCTGGTTCGACCTCTTCAAGTCGACGGGCCTGGTCGGCATCCTGCTCGTCATCACGTCCATGATCGGGACCGCGCTCCTGATCCAGTACATGGTGAACCTGAACGAAGTGAAGATCGGCAATCCCACGCTGCTGAGCGAAGTCGACGCGCTCCTGAGCGAGAACGACCTCGACGGCGCGTTCACGCTGGCGCAGTCCGACCAGAGCTATGCCGGCAAGGTGATCGCGGGCGCGATCGGCCGGAGCGTCGGCGGCTACGAGGAAGCGAAGCACGGCATGGACGAGGCGTCGGCGGTCGAAGGCTTCAAGCTGAACGCGAAGCTGAGCTACCTGTCGCTCGTCGGAAACATCGGACCGCTGCTCGGCCTGCTGGGCACGGTGACGGGCATGATCTCGTCCTTCCAGGTCATCGAGAACCTGAAGGCGCCGACGCCGGGCGACCTGGCGAAGGGCGTGTACGAGTCGCTGGTGAACACGACGATGGGCCTGTTCATCTCGATCGTCTTCCTGTCCGCGTACTTCTTCATGAAGAACAAGGTCCAGGACATCACGCTGCGCGTGAACAACTCGATCAGCGACATCCTGTCGCGGAATCTGTCGCCCGAGGCCCAGAAGGAACAGGGCGGCGCCCGATAGTCGGGGCAGCTGATCGGAGGAAGATCGCATGGCCAAGAAAAGCAAAGAGGCGCAGCACACAAATCCCAATCTGATTCCGATGATCGACATCATGTTCCTGCTCCTTCTCTTCTTCATGCTCGGCGCCGACATGGGCCAGCGGGAGCTCGAGGAAGTCATGCTCCCCAAGGCGATGTCGATGAAGGAGGACAAGGAGAACAAGGAGAAGGACAAGAACCGGCTCACGATCAACGTGTATCACCGGTACGAAGTGAAGTGCCCCTTCTACGAGAAGAACCAGGTGTGTCGTGACGACGCGCACTGGCGCACGGGCATCAAGGGCAAGGATTACTCGGAGCCGGAGAAGCTGGGCGGCTACCTGAAGAAGGAAGCCGATGCCACGCGCGGCCTGGACCCGAAGAATCCCCAGGTGTCCGAACTGAAGGTCATGATCCGGGCGGACCAGTCGGCCCCCTACGGCCTGGCCCAGCGCGCGATGAACACGTGCGCGAAGGCCGGGATCTACAAGGTCGAGGTCGGCGCGGCCCGTCCCGCGGACGACAAGAAGCGTAGAGGCTAAAGGAGAAGACCATGGGTGGCGGCGGAAACATCGGCGAAGAATCCGACAATCCCGTCGAGATCAACGTGACGGCGATGGTGGATGTCATCTTCTGCCTGTGCATCTTTTTCATGTGCTCGTTCCACTTCAAGCAGCTGGAAGGTAAGATTGATACGTGGCTGCCGAAGGACCGCGGCGTCTTCCAGGGTCAGCCCGAGAAGGTGATCCTCGAGGAAATCCGCGTGTTCATGAAGTGGGATCCGGCCAACGGGCGGACCATCCGCAAGGTCGGCAACCGGGGTGAGGTCAACACGGATGAGGATCTGATGAACATCGTCATCCAGATGACCAACGACTACAAGAAAGCCGGAAAGTCGGAGTTCCCGGTTCTGATCGACGCGACTCCCGACGTGCCGTGGCAGGACGTGATTCACGTCATGGACATGTGCAAGAAGGAGAAGCTCGAGCGGATCGAGTTCGCGGCGCCCTTCGAGATGGCTCCCAAGGGCGGTTCCAAGAACTAGCGTTCGGCACGAAGGATCAAGGATCCGGAGTCGAATAGGTTGAGCATGAAAGCGCCGTTGCCCCCGGACTTCACGCCGCCCTTCTGGGCGACGAAGAATTTCCGTTTGTTCCTGATCGTGGGCATCATGGGGCTGGCGGTGATGGCGGTCATGGTCTTCCAGATCGGCCCGGCGCTCAACCAGAGGGCGGTTCGCGAGAAGAAGGTCGATCCCAACGCGTTCGTTCCGAAGCCCGTCGTCCCCGGCGAGGCGCGCGAGATCAAGTACGAGGGAGTGCTCGAGAAGGTCAAGGACGGGACGTCCATCGACGACCAGGAGCAGCCCTATCAGTACGTGGTCCGGGCGCTGTCGCGGATGGATGCGGCGCTTCTGGCCAAGGACGCCAAGACGGTCGACTATCAGTACTATTCGAAGATGCCCGTCGAGATGCGGGGCGAAACGGTGAAGATCACGGGGCTGTTCCTTCAGTCCAACCCGATCCGCGTGGACGCGGCGCCGGGCGGCGTGAACTTCATCCACCGGACCTACCTGGTGTCCGACGTGTCGGGCGGCGAGGGGTTCGTGGTGGACCTGCTCGAGCCGCCGGGGGAGCTGCCCCATCGCCAGGTGGTCACGCTGGACGCCGTCTTCTTCAAGCTGGGGTCGTACGAAGGGAAGAAGGGGCCGGTCCAGGCGCCGTTGTTCCTCGGCAAGGGTCTCCGCACGCTGAAGGAGCGGCCGGCGGGCAATCCCGTCACGAACCTGAGCGGAGGCGCGATCCTGGGCGTGGCGGTCGGGATGATGCTGCTGATGATCTTCCTGACGTCGCGGATGTTCAAGAAGTCGTCCAAGCCGCCGGCCCCGCGCACTCCGGCGATCTCCATCGAAACTCTGAAAACTTAGTTTTTTGGAATCTTTAGAAAGGGATCGAGTATGAGCCCCAAACGGCCTGAAGACGACATGGACGACATGGAAGGCCAGGAGGAGCAGCAGGAAGAGGTCGTCGTCCAGGGGCAGCAGGGCTGGCTGGCCAACGCCCCCTGGTGGCTGATCTCGGTGGGCATCCACGCGGTGCTCATCCTCGGGGCCACGCTCATCGCCATCGAAAAACTCGTCGCGATCGACGAGGGCGAGGTGGCGGTCGTCGTGACCGCGAAGTCGGCGCCCGTCGTGGCGGAGATCGAGCGTCCGCGCGACGTGTTCGAGCGCAAGGGCATTCCCAAGGACGACCAGGTCGCCCAGCCCACGGACGAGCCGGCGATCTTCTTCCCCGAGGCGAAGGAGTCGGACCACAACGAGTCGGCCGACAACGAAGACTACAAGCAGATGAAGGGCGACTCGAAGGACTTCCTCTCGTACATCAAGGGCGAGGCCGGCGGCTTCCGCGGCCGTCAGGCCGGCAAGAACCCCGGCGTGTATGACACGATGGGCGTCGGCGTCGGCGGCGGCGGCGGCGGTCGTTACGGCGGCCGGTTCGGCGGACGCGAGAACCTCGTGGCCCGCGGCGGCGGCACCCGCGCGACGGAAAGCGCCGTGCTCGCGGCCCTCAAGTGGCTGGCGCGTCACCAGGGCCCGGACGGCGGCTGGGGCGCGGAGTCGTTCAAGAACCAGTGCGTCGGCGGCGCCTGCGGCGGCCCCGGCGAGCGCGACTACGACACGGGCGTGACGGCGACGTCGCTCCTGGCGTTCCTCGGCGCCGGTTATTCGCAGCTGTCGAAGGACGAGTATCCCGATCCGGCCAATCCGGGCCGCGTGCTCAAGTTCGGCGAGGTGGTCAAGAAGGGCCTCCAGTGGCTCCTCTCGCACCAGGATCCGGAAGGCTGCATCGGCGAGCGCGGCATGAAGTACATGTACAACCACACGGTCGCGTCCCTCTGCCTCTCGGAGGCGTACGGGATGACGGCTTCGCAGCCCCTGAAGGAGCCGGCCCAGAAGGCCATCGACTTCACGGTGGCGGCGCAGAACCCCGGCAAGGCGTGGCGCTACAGCGCCAAGTGCGGCGACAACGACTCGTCGGTGTCCGGCTGGGCGGTCATGGCGCTGAAGTCGGCGGAGCTCTCGGAGCTTTCGTTCCCGAAGACGGCGTACGAAGGCGCGCTCAACTGGTTCAACGAGGCGACCGAGCAGAACGGCTACTATCAGGTCGGCTACAACGCGCGGTCGACCGGCAAGGTGTACGTCCCCGGCAAGAACGAGCAGTTCGATCACCACGCGTCGATGACCGCGGTGGCCGTCATGAGCCGCATCTTCATGCAGAAGCGGAAGTCGGAGCCGGCCCTGGGCGGCGTGAACCTGCTGGTGGCGGACCTGCCCGAGTGGAAGACCAACAAGATCGACTTCTACTACTGGTACTACTCCTCGCTCGCGCTCTTCCAGTATGACGGCCCCGAAGGCCCGATGTGGAAGAAGTGGAACGAGCCGATGAAGAACGCGCTCGTCCCCAACCAGAAGACGGGCAAGGACGGATGCCGGAACGGTTCGTGGGACCCCGACCAGGAGCGGTGGGGCGCCGAGGGCGGCCGCGTGTACGCCGTCTCGATCAACGCGCTGACGCTCGAGGTTTATTACCGGTACGCGAACGTGTTCGGCGGCGCCGGCGGCGCCAACAAGCCCAAGTAGTTCGGGCGACTGTGTACTGAAACTGCAAAAGTTCAGGTCCGGCCTTCTCGGCCGGACCTGAACTTTGCGTGTCTGATGTACTGGGGGTTCGATTCCGGCTTTCGGGCCGGTTTCTCCTTTTCCCGGAGCAATCGCATGCTGGCGAAGCTCTCGATCGTGCCCGCCGTCGCGGCGGCGCTGCTGTTCCCGCTCGTCGCCCAGGCTCAGGATCGCGACGATTCCGAGCTCGCCCGGGTCCTGGCCCAACGCGGGTGGTTCGATCTGGCCGAGGAGATCTGCGACCGCCTGGACAAGGGCGCGTCGCGCGCCCTCGTGCCGTACATCCGCGCGGAGATCCAGCTGGGCAAGGTCGAGCGCGAGACCGAGTTCCCCAAGGCCGTGGAAGGCCTGACGAGCGCCAGCACGTTCCTGAAGAAGTTCCTCGACGAGAACCCGACCCATCCCATGGCCCTCGAGGCGCAGACCAGCATCGGCTGGGTCCAGGCGCGCAAGGGCCGCCTGGCGATCGACGCGCTCGAGATCGAGTCGGACGCCACCAAGCACTCCGAGCTCCAGAAGATGGCCATCCAGGCGTACGCCGACGCCGGCAAGTACTACGAGGACACGATCGCCAAGCTCCGGAAGGAGAAGCAGACCGATCGCGTCCTGGACGCCCTCATGGACGCGAGGCTGGAGCTGCCCCGGGTGCTGATCGACCACGCGAAGGTGACCGGCGTGGACGACATCGCGAAGAAGAAGCTGCTCACCCAGGCGAACTCGCTGCTGGTCGACTTCGAGTTCGACTACGGCGACCGTCCCATCGCGTTCGAGGCGATGCTCGAAGGCGGCAAGTGCCTGACGGAGCTGGGCGAGTTCAAGCAGGCCGAATCGAAGCTCCGCGCGACGTTCGCGCTGCGCAAGCGGCTCGCCGAGGCGAAGATCAAGCCGAACGAGTACCACAACAAGATCATCTACGGCGCCTACATCGCCCTCGCCCAGATGCTCCAGAAGGCGGGCAAGCTCAACGAGGCGCGGAACTTCGTCGACCAGGTCCTGAAGGAGGACCGCACGCTGGACAAGGAGTGGGCCGGCCTGGCGCTGAAGATCGAGAAGGCCGACATCCTGTTCAAGATGAAGGATTCGTCGGGCGCGATGGTGCTGGCCAACGAGGTCCTGAACAAGGACTCCAACGGCCGGTGGGGGTACGTCGCGCGCGAGAAGATGAAGCGGTGGGGCGAAGGCGGCGGCACGGTCCGGTTCTCGCCCGAGCAGATGATGCAGGCGGCCGACCTGTCGTACGACCGCGACCAGTTCCGCGACGCGCTGCGCGACTACCGCCGCTGCATCGAGTCGGCGGTGACGGACGCCGACAAGAAGAAGTACCAGCCCGGCGCCTACCTGAAGATGGGCGACTGCTTCAAGGGCCTGAAGCGCAACTACGAGGCGGCGGTCGCCTACGAGAAGATGTTCACCCTCTTCCCCGAGGACAAGAACGCCGCGAAGGCGTGCTTCGAAGCGGTGCGCTGCTACGCCACCGAGTTCGACCTCTCGGGAGACAAGCGGGACGACGACCAGAAGGAGAAGTTCCTCACGCACCTGGCCAACAAGTGGCCCTCGGACCCGGCGGCGCGCAACATCAAGTTCGTCCAGGCGGAAAAGATCGAGAACACGGGCGACCTGAAGGCCGCGGCCGAGCTTTACCGGCAGGTGACCGAGGATGCCGAGGCGTACGAGGCGGCGCTGGTCCGCCAGGGCTACTGCTACTTCGCCGACGCGTCGAAGAAGTGGGAGAAGGGCTCGAAGGACCCGGCCGTGCAGTCCGAGGTGAAGACCAGCCTCAAGCACGCCGAGGACGCGCTGACCAAGATGCTCGCCCGCGCGGCGGATCCCAGCAAGGCGCCCCCCACCCCGGAGGCCGCGAAGAAGCGCGCGGCGCTCGTCGCCGTCGCCAACCAGCAGATCGCCTACATCTACATGCACGAGGCGGTCGGCAAGACCAAGGAGGCCCTCGAGTTCCTGGCGAAGACGGCCAAGGAGATCCCCGTCGACGACGAGCGGATCGCGAAGATCTGGGCGACCCAGATCCAGGCCTACCTCGGCCTCAAGCAGACGGACGAGGCGGTCAAGGTCCTCGAGATGCTGTTCGACAAGTACCCGGACGTCCCGGCCATCGCCCGCGCCTGCAAGTCGGTCGCGATCAAGCTCGACGAGCAGGTCACGGAGATGATCAAGGCCAAGGCGGACCAGAACAAGATCAACGAGAACCTGAAGAAGATCAGCCGCTACTACGCGAAGTGGCTGAACCTGGCGCCGGCCCTCCAGATGCGCATCACGATGCAGGACGTGCTCTCGGTGGCCGAGACGCTCTACATGATCGCGAAGCAGCTCAACGGCCTGGACGAGAACATGATCTCGTTCCTGGACCTGAAGGGCAAGGCGATCGCCGAACGGCAATACTTCCTGGACGCGGCGTTCGTCCATGCGCTGCTCACGGAAGGCAAGGTCGGAAAGCTGGCGGACCGCGACCGCATCGTGCTGATGACGCGCCTGGCCCGCTGCTACAGCTTCATCGCCGCCGACTCGGAAGGCTGGAGCAAGGCGAAGGACCAGTACGAGACCATCATGAAGTTCTACAAGGCGGTCACGCCGCAGGGCGCGCTGGACGGCGGCGTCCTCTCGCAGCACCGCGAGCTCCTGGGCGTGTACGTCGAGATGGGCTACGTCTACCACCAGCTCGGCAAGTCGGACGCGAAGCTCAAGTTCCAGTTCGACAACGCGTCGACGGTGTTCAGCAACGTGGCGCGCGTCGTGCAGCCGGACTCGGAGCCCTGGTGGCAGTCGAAGTACATGGTGCTCCAGGTGCTGTTCGACCGCGGCGCCGAGGCGGACATCAAGCTGGCGAAGGTCGGCCTGGAGAACCTGGAGCGCAGCAATCCGATGTTCGACAACGGCAAGCACGGCTTCAAGGACAAGTTCTTCGAGCTGAAGAAGCAGATTAACCAGGTCATGGGGACGTCGGGCAAGTAAAGGGATACCCGGGTGGAGTGGAAGTTCGACGCGCTTTCCGGCCCGGATTTTGTGATAATGGGGGGCTGGGCCGCCGGGCTGGGGATTGGGACCGCACCGCAAGCTCCACGAGGTGCCGGGGAACCGATGAAGGACATCAGGATCCTCCTCGTCGAGGATGACCGCGAAAACTGCCTCATGCTGAAGGAAGTCCTCGGCAAGTGGGGGTACCAGGTGACCGAGGCCTACAGCGGCGAAGAGGCCCTCGACCGGAGCCGCAAGGAGGCGTTCGACATCGTGCTGACCGATATCCGCATGGCGCAGACGAGCGGGCTCGACGTCCTCCGGGAATTCCGGCGCAGCCACCCGCGCACCCAGGTCATCATGATGACCGGCTTCGGGTCCGTGGACACCGCCGTGGACGCCATGAAGGCCGGCGCCTTCGAGTACATCTCCAAGCCGTTCAAGTTCGACGAGATCAAGCTGACCCTCAAGCGGGCCATCGAGCAGCTCCAGGGCGACGGGAACGGCGAGAAGGCCTCCGACCCCGACCCGAACGCGCCCGTCACGCTGATCGGCCATTCCCGGGCCATGGCGGAGATCTACAAGACGATCGCCCGCGTGGCGGTGGGCAAGAGCACCGTCCTCATCCAGGGCGAAAGCGGGACGGGCAAGGAGCTGGTCGCCCGGTCGATCCACGGCCACAGCGACCGGACCAAGAAGCCGTACCTCGCGATCAACTGCGCGGCCGTGCCCGAGCAGCTCCTGGAATCGGAGCTTTTCGGATACGCCCGCGGCGCCCACAGCACCGCGACGACGGACAAGCCGGGCCTCTTCGAGCTCGCCTCGGGCGGGACGCTGCTCCTGGACGAGGTCGGCGACATGAGCCTGACGCTCCAGGCCAAGCTCCTCCGCGTCCTGGAGGATTCCGAGACGCGCCGCCTGGGCGACACCCGCACGGTGAGGACGGACGTCCGGCTCATCGCCTCCACGAACAAGGACCTCAACAAGCTCATCCGCGAGGAGAAGTTCCGGTCGGATCTCTTCTACCGGCTCGACGTGGTCTCGATCACCCTTCCCCCCCTCCGGGATCGGAAGGAGGACATTCCGGCACTGGTGGATCACTTCATCCGGAAGTACAATGCCCATTCGCACAAGGCGGTGTCGGACGCCGCTCCCGAGGTGCTGGCCGCGTTCCAGACGTACTCGTGGCCGGGCAACGTGCGGGAGCTCGAGAACGTGATCGAGCGGGCCGTGATCCTGAACTCGAAGTCGCGGATCATGCTGGAAGACGTCCCGCTGCCGGTGAAGCCCCCGCAGGCGGGGGGGGCGATGTCGCTCGAGGAGATGGAGCGGCGCCACATCGTGCAGGTGCTGCAGGAAACGAAGGGGAACGTCAAGGCCGCCGCGGGAGTGCTGGGCATCGACCGGAAGACGCTGTACCGGAAAGCGGCCGAATATGGGATCGACATCGTCCGCGAGTAGGCGGACCGGTAAGGGGTACTAGGGAACGGGTCAGCAACAGGGAGCGGCAGCCATGGGCGTCCTCAAGGCGAAGCGGAACGGCCAGCAGGTGGCATACCGACTCGACAAGGCGGCGGTGATCGTCGGGAGCGGCGAGAACTGTAACATTCGGGTCCCCGACGCAGGACTCGTCACGCGCCACTGTCAGATCCTGAAGATGGAGAACGGCTACGTTCTCCGCGACATGTCGGGCGAGGTCGGCACGTTCGTCAACGGCAAGAAGGTCAAGGAGCATCTCCTCACCGACCGCGATCTCATCCAGGTCGGCAAGGAGCGCTTCACCTTCTCCGAGTCCGCGGGCGAGAACACCGCCCGCGTGGCCGTGAGCGTCGCGCCGCCGGCGGCCAAGCCGCCCACCGCGCGCGTCGTGACCGGAAACACGAGCCGCCGCGTGGCCTCGGCGCCTCCCCCGGCCGCCGTCGCGCCCGCCCGCAGCGGGAACACGGGCCGGGTCGCCGCGCATCCGCCCGCGGCCGTCGAGGTTCCGGGCCGGTCGACCCAGCGGGTGGACAAGGGCACTCAGAAAGTCCAGAAGACCACGGGCCGCCTCCAGCAGCAGACGGGCGGCACGAAGAAGATCACCGCCCGCACCGCCGCCGGAATGGGCTACCAGACCAGCCGGTCGACGTTCGCCATGCCCTCCACGAAGAAGGGCAAGCTGATCGCCGTCGGCGGCGTCCTGTTCATCCTGGCGCTCGGCGGCGTCATGTACGCGATCAAAGCCGGCCAGGTCGACCCGGAAAAGGTCAAGGCGACCATGGCGGCGGAGATCAAGGAACTCCAGAAGCTCAAGCCCGACCAGGTCGTCGAGATCGACAACGGGTACGAGGCGATCCTCGCCGAACACGAGCCGGTCCAGAAATACGTCGCCCAGATGTACAGCAACATCGACAAGGAGCACAAGAAGGTCCACCAGCTCGCCTCCGACCTGAAGAAGGCGATGAAGGACGTGAACCCGTTCTTCGCGAAGTACGCCGCGCTGAAGGCGAAGCCCGCCGAGTACAAGACCAAGGTGCGCGAGCTCTACGACGAGTGCAAGTCGCTCAACGACAGCTACGGCGCGACGATTCTCGGGGTCAAGCTCACCGAGATCCTCACCGAGGTCAAGAAGTTCATGGAGGAGAACAAGGAGGATTCCTGGGAGCAGAACATCGTGGCGCTCCAGGGCGAGGTCCGGTCGATGGCCAACAAGGGCGAGTTCGCCCCGGCCGCGGGGAAGATCAACGAATTCGGCGAGAAGTTCAAGGAGAAGGAGAAGCCCGAGCTCTGGGCCAAGCTCAAGGAGCAGCGCGAGTTCCTGGACCGGCAGGCGCCGCAGTTCGTCAACAAGGAGGTCCAGAAGGGCCAGAAGGAAGTCGCCGACGGCACGATGAAGAAGGACGAGTTCAAGAAGAAGCTCGAAGGATACAAGGCCGGACTGGAAGGGTACAAGGCCGCGCTCGAGAAGCTCGAAGCGGCCATCGCGGCGATCAAGTAGAGGCGACCAAGGTGGGGCGAGCCGTCTTTTTGTGGGGGACTGCCCGCTGAAGACGGGTAGAGCAACATGAGACAAGGCATGGATCGCGGCAGGTCGAGTCCCGATCGCAAGGGCACGTCGCGGGTGTCGAAGCCCGCGACGGGGCGGATGAACGCCCAGAGTCCGGGCACGTCGCGCCGGGAGCAGCAGGAGCAGCGCCAGGGCGGCCCGGCGCCCGCGCCGGACAACAAGAACACGCTGTACATGGCGATCGGCGGCGGCGTGCTGGTCCTCGTGCTCATCCTCGCGTTCATGATGTCGGGCGGCGAGAGCGAGCACCGGGCGGGCATCAGCGCCGATACGTTCGTGAACCGCGCCATCTCCAAGGCGACGGAGGCCTACACGCGCGGGGAATACCGCGTCGGGCTCGACATCGCCGATCAGGCCCTGAACGACCCCAAGTCGCGGCGGAGCTCCCGGTCCGCCGCCCTCCAGGCGCTGGCCAACCAGCTCCGCGGCATCATCACGCTCGACGCGACGGCGCAGACGAAGGTCGGCGAGTTCAAGAAGCGGATCGAGCAGGCGAAGGCGGACCAGACCGCGATGGCGAAGGCCAACGATCTCTACGCCGAGTGCCTCCGCCTCCTGGGCGAGTACGGCGCGACGACGTCGGCCAAGGACCTCCGGGGCATCAAGGAGGACCTGGGCCGGTGGGTGTCGACCGAGGGCCAGGGCAACTGGCAGAAGGACTACAACGTCACGAAGGGGCGGATCGAGAAGACCTTCCTCGGCGAGAGCCGGTTCGGGGAGGCGATCCGCGAGTGGCAGCGGTTCGGCGAAACCTCGCAGGACCCGCTGCTCCGCTCCCGCATCGAGCAGGAGATCCGGACGGTCAATCAGCAGGCGCAGGCGGCCGCCGAGAAGGTGGTGGCCGACGCCGGCACGGGGGGCGACGCGCGGTCGAAGCTCGAGGAAGCGCAGCAGCACTTCAACGGGACCGACGGCCAGGCCGTGATCAACAAGGCGATGAAGGGCCTCAAGTAACCGGAGACAAGCCATGAGACTCGGAACCAAGGCGGCGCTGGCGGCGGTGTTCGCGCTGGGGCTGGCGGCGGCGGCGGAAGCGCAGGACGTCGTCCGGCTCAAGAGCGGCACGGAGGTGAAGTGCAAGATCACCGCCATGACCTCCCAGTCGATCACGTACTCGGAGACCGGCGGCAAGGTGAACACGGCCAAGGCCGAGGACGTGGCGAACGTCACGCTCGGCGATCCGCCGGCGAGCCTGGCCAAGGCCGAGGCGGCGCTGGGGAACAGCCAGTTCGACAAGGCGATCTCGAACTACAACGCGGCGCTCGAGGAGATCACCAAGGACAAGAAGCGCGACCTCCACAAGTGGTACATCCTCTTCAACATCGCCCACGCGCTGAACCTGAAGGGGTCGCCCAACGAGGCGCTCGACATGTACCGCCGGCTCCGCAACGAGGGCGGCGACAGCTGGTACCGCGGCCAGTCGTTCCAGCGCTCGATGGAAATCGCCCGCGTGAAGGGCGGCGACGCCTACGAAGGCATCCTCAAGGAGATGAAGTCCGAGCCCGAGCCCGTCGGCAGCCAGGCCGAGCTGGAGCTGGCGAAGATCAAGTACACCGGGGGCGACTTCGACACCGCCCGCGCGGGCTTCGACAAGGTCGGCAGCAATCCCGCGTCGCCCTTCGCGGCGGACGCGAAGCTCTTCAGCCTCCGGTGCATCCGCGGGGCGAAGAAGAACGACGAGCTGGAGAGCACCTGCAAGCGGATCCTGGACGACCGCGCCTCGAGCTCGCCGGCGCTGCTGCAGGCGGCCGGCGCCTGGATCGCCGACATCCAGCTGAAGAAGTCCGAGAAGGACAAGACCAAGTGGCGCGACATCCTGATGATCTGCGTCCAGTCCATCGCGCTCGGCCCGCCCGCCGGCAAGGACGAGTCGGAGGACTACGCCCTCGCGCTGGTGACGGGCGCCAAGATCTACGTCCTGATGAGCAACGCAAACGACAAGGCCGAGGCGAAGGAGGAGTACAAGAGCCGCGCCGTGGCCTACTACACGGAAGTCAAGCGCGCGTACGGCAAGACGCCCAGCGCCGAGATCGCCCAGAAGGAGCTCGTCGCGCTCGGCGTCGAGCAGCCCAAGGATGCCCCCAAGAAATAGAAAGAACGGTCCCCTATGACGGACGCAGCCAAACCCACGAGGAGCACCGGAGTGAGAAAGATCGGCGCGCCCGGCGCCCCCGGCGCCGGCGGCCCGCCGCGCCCTCGCCCGTCGATGCAGCCGCCCCCCGTGTCGGCCGGCAGCATGATGCTCCGCAAGATGCTCATGCTGGGCATCATCTTCTCCTGCCTCGGCCTGGGCGGCGCGATCGCCTGGAAGCTCTACGTCAAAATGAAGGGCAAGGACGGTCCGTCGGCCATCGACGTCGACAAGGAGTTCGAGGCTCAGATGGACCGCGCCAAGGACGCGAGCAAGGAGATCTTCCGGACCGAGACCAAGGTCTGGGGAAAGAACGAGGACCTCAAGCCCGAGGACTTCGAGCTCGTCAAGAAGCAGCTCGCCGCGCTCCGGGAGTGCCACGACAAGATCAAGGACCTGCTCGACATCCTCCGCGCCAAGAACATGATGGACACGGGATCCTGGCAGATGATCGTGCCCAAGTGGATCCAGGTCAAGATGTGGATCCTCGACGCGAACGACCTGCTGGAGAACCAGAAGCCGCCCGAGTACGGCGGCCTGAACGTGCCGATGTTCGTCACGTCGGAGAAGATCCGCAAGGCCCAGACGGCGCTCGGCGAGATCAACACCGAGAAGGACAAGATCATCGAGGCAAACAATCCGCAGCAGATCAAGGAGACCCGCAAGAAGATCTCCGATCTGCGCGAGCAGTTCCGGAGCTACGTCACCAAAATGCAGGACCTGGACAAGTACGTCGCGGAGGGGCTCGCGCGTCCCGACCTCACCAGCAAGGAGGTCCTGGAGCTCGACCAGCTGCGCGACGAGGCGAACAAGGCGCAGATGGCGGTGAAGGCGGCAGGCACCATGCTGCAGGCCTTCCCGGAAGCAGCGGAAAAGTAGTCCCCCCGGGCGTATAGGGGAGTAGGGGTTCGAACGCGGGCGGCGAGCCGGTAAGGACGGAGGATACTCTCATGCCGAAGTGCCCCGAGTGCGATGCGAATGTCGGAAAACAGGACGCCGCCTGCAAGACCTGCGGAGCGGAACTGGGGGAGATGGCGCCGCCGCCGCCTCCGCGCGAGGCCAGCAGCGCCCAGCAGTACGGCATCATCATCGGCGTCATCGTCGTGGTTGCCGCCCTCCTCATCTTCGTCTCCAGCGCGATGGGCTCGGCCAAGTGCAAGGAGTGCAAGGGCAAGGGCGTGACCGTCTGCGTGGTCTGCAAGGGCAACACCCCCAAGTGCCAGATCTGCAAGGGCAGCGGCAGCGATCCCCAGACCTTCTCCACGTGCGCCACCTGCGGCGGCAAGGGCTCCGCCCAGGTCTGCTACAACTGCAAGGGCAACTGGAAGCGCGCGTGCCGGTCCTGCGAGGGTTCCGGCAGCAAATAGGCGCTCCTCGGGTCCCTGGCCCCCTTCCCCTGCCGCCGCCGTTGCGGTAGAGTGGATCGGAGATGCTGGGCCAGAAGCCGGTCCGGGCGGTCGGGTGGAATCTCGGTCTCCGCCTCTACCTCCTTCTCGTGGCCATCTTCCTCCCCACCTTCCTTTCGTATTACGTCTACACGATCCGCACCATCGAGACCCTTCACGAGACCGAGGTCGAAGACGTCATCCGCATGACCTCCTCCCGCATCGAGGACTGGACCTCCAGCTTCGGCTCCCTCGACAACGCCGCGGAACGGGAGCCCGAGGCCCAGGCCCAGATGCTGCTCCGCATGGCCCAGGAACAGGAGACCAAGGCCAAGGAGATCCAGGGGACCGCCGTCGAGCCCGACCCGGAGGCCGTGGACCTCCGGAAGATCGCCAAGGACCTCGAGACGCGGGCCCAGGACTTCCAGCGGACCGCCCGCGAACGCGAGGCCGTCTCGCGCGAGATCCGCCGCATCTCCACCGAGTCGAGCGGCATCGAGGGGATCTCGCTGTTCGGGGTCAATCCCGAGGGACTCCTCTCCCCCATCGCCACCTACGGGCTCGCCGGCGGCGGCAAGCCGGTGACGGAGGACACGGAAGCCGTGACCCAGGGACGGCAGCAGAAGATCGTCCTGAAGGGCGACCGCGAAGTGCAGTCCCTCTCCTTCCCCCTCCGCGTGAAGGGCGAGGTCCGCGGCGTGCTCCACCTGGAGGTCGTGCCGGCGAAGATCGGCGTCGGCCTCCGCATCCGCGAGGTGAAGGCGAACCTGATGCTCGGCGCCACGGGCCTCGTCGTCGCCGTCGGCCTCGGGGTCGCGATCTTCTTCCACTATTCGGTGAGAAGCCCGATCCGCCAGCTCTCGGAGACCATGGAGGACGCCGCCGAAGGCAACCTGAGCGCGCTCGTCGACATCCGCACCGGCGAGTTCGGCTGGCTGGCCACCACCTACAACCGGATGATGCGGCGGCTCAAGCAGAGCGTGGACGAGAACGACACGCTCCTGGAGCAGATCAAGACCTTCAACCTCGAGCTGCGCAGCAAGGTCGAGGCCGCCACCGCGGAGCTCGCCGCCAAGAACACCCAGCTCGAAGGGGCCAACGAGCGGCTCCTCAACCTGCAGCGGCGGCTGACGTCGCTCGAGAAGCTGGCGACGCTCGGCGAGATCGCCACCATCATCGCCCACGAGCTGGGGACGCCGCTGAACGCCATCTCCGGCCACCTCCAGCTGCTGCTCGCCGACAACGTGTCCGACCCGAACGTCCTCTCGCGCCTCCGCGTCATCGACGGCCAGGTCGACCGCCTCACCGGCATCGTCCGGGGCGTCCTCAAGGCGATGCGCGTCCCGCCGCCGAAATGCAACCCCATCGACGTCCGCCGCGTGATCCGCGACGTGGTCGACCTCTTCGCGCCGACCGCCGACAAGCGGAAAATCTCCGTCCACCTGCGGCTCGAGGAATCGCTTCCGTCCCTGCAGGCCGACTCCGACCAGCTCCAGCAGGTCTTCATGAACCTCTTCTCCAACGCGATCGACGCGATGAAGGAAGGGGGCGTCTTCACCATCCGCGCCGCGTTCGTCCCGCCGGCGGAAGCCGGCGACCTGGGCGAGGGCGCCGGCTGCGTCCGCATCTCGGTCGCCGACACCGGCGACGGCATGGACGCCGAGACCGCGAAGCACGCGTTCGAGCCCTTCTACACGACGCGCAACGTCGAGTCCGACGTCGGGGCGTCGATCGGCATGGGCCTGGGACTCTCGATCTGCCGCCAGATCATCAAGAACCACTACGGCGAGATCGCCGTCCGCAGCGAGCAGGGCAAGGGCACGGAGTTCACGCTGCTGATCCCCGTCAATCCCCCCGCGCTGCGCGCCGCCGCCCCGACCAATTAGCGGACGCGGGCGGCGATTCTTCGTATAGTAGACGACCTCCATGGACGAGTCGCAGAGGCCTTCCCGCGCCCGCTACGTCGTCGTCCTCTTCATCTCGCTCCTGGCGCTGATCCTGTACGTCGACCGGGTCTGCATCGCGAAGGCCCAGAAGGACATCCAGTCGGAATTCAAGCTGACCGACGCCCAGTTCGGCTACGTCTTCGGCGCGTTCACGCTGGCCTACGCCCTCTTCGAAATCCCGGGAGGCTGGCTGGGCGACCGGTTCGGCCCCCGCAAGGTCCTCATGCGGATCGTCGTCTGGTGGTCCCTCTTCACGGCGGCCACGGGGTGGGCCCTCGGGTACGTCTCGCTGCTGGTCACGCGGTTTCTCTTCGGCGCGGGAGAGGCCGGCTGCTTCCCAAACTGCGCGAAGACCTATTCCATCTGGCTGCCGGCGGACGAGCGGAACCGGGCCCAGAGCTTCCTGTGGATCAGCGCCCGTTGGGGCGGCGCGTTCACCCCGTTCCTCGTCTATCAGGTGCTCCAGGTCATGAGCTGGCGCTGGGCGTTCGGACTGTTCGGCGCGATCGGCGCGGTCTGGGCGGTCCTCTTTTTCTGGTGGTTCCGCGACAATCCCCGCGACCATCCGAGCGTGAACGCCGCCGAGCGGGAGCTGCTCGCCCCCAATCTTCACCTGGCGGAGCACCACCGCGACGTCCCCTGGAGGCGGTTCGCCGTGACGCGGACCACGTGGTTCCTGTGGGTCCAGTACTTCTGCTTCAGCTGGACGTGGTATTTCTACATCACCTGGCTGCCGCGGTTCGTCGATGACCGGTTCCACGGCCAGATGAGCCCCGCCCTCACGTCGCTGCTGACGGGCTTGCCGCTTTTCCTGGGCGGCCTCGGGTCGTTCGTCTGCGGCTTCCTCTCCCGGGCCGCGGCGCAGACGTTCGGCAGCGTCGCCCGGTCCCGACGGCTGCTCGCCGGCGGCGGGTTCCTGCTCGGCGCGGTGACGCTGATGCTCTCCCTCCGGTTCTCGAACGCCGCGGCCGTCCTGACCCTGCTGGGGATCTCGTGCCTGCTCGCGGACTTCGTGATCCCGGTCTCGTGGGCGACGTGCATCGACGTCGGCGGGCGGTTCTCGGGGACGTACTCCGGCGCGATGAACATGATGGGCAACCTGGGCGGCGTGGCCGCGCCGGTCGCGATCGGCCACCTCCTCGAGTACACCCACAAGAACTGGAATGTGGTCTTCTACCTGTCGGCCGCCGTGTTCGTGCTGGGGGCGATCTGCTGGGCCTTCATCGACCCGGTGACCTCGATGGACGACCGCGACGCGACCGCCTCGCAGCCTCGCGCGGCCTGATCATGGACGAACGGCCTTCCGCCCTCGCGCCCTTCCGCCACCCGGACTTCACCCTCTACCAGGTCGCGCGGATCCTGCTCATCATGGCCGGCCAGTTCGTGATCCTCGCGCTCCAGTGGCAGATCGTGCACCTGACGAACGACGCCCTGCAGCTCGGGATGATCGGCCTGGCCCAGTTCCTGCCCAACCTGCTCTTCTCCCTTCCGGCGGGCCACGTGGCCGACCGCCTCAACCGCCGGACGATCATCATGGTCTGCGCCCTCGCGAACGCGGTCGCGGCCGGCGTGCTCGCATGGGAAGCGACGGCCCCCCGGCCGTCGCTGGTCCTGATCTATGCCGTCTGCGGCGTGCTCGGCTTCATCCGGGCGTTCAGCGCCCCGGCCGGCCATGCGTTCCTGCCCGCCCTCGTTCCCGCCGCGCTCCTGCCGACCGCGATCGTGCTCCACCTGACGGTCTTCCAGCTCTCGACGGTGATCGGCCCCGCGGCGGGCGGATTCGTCTACGCGGGCAACCATCCGGAGCGGGTCTACGAGATCGCCGCCGCCCTCTTCGTGCTGGCGTTCCTCCTCTTCGCCCTCCTGCGCGCCCGACCTGCGCCGGCGCCCGCGGCGGAGCCGTTCGAGCGGGCGTTCACCGCCGGCGTCCGGTACGTCTGGAACGACAAGCGCCTCCTGGGCGCCATGTCGCTCGACCTCTTCGCGGTCCTGCTGGGCGGCGCCACGGCGCTGCTCCCCATGATCGCCAAGGAGACCTTCAACAGCGGCCCGAACCTGCTGGGCATCCTCCGCAGCGCCCCGTCGGCCGGCGCCGGCCTCATGGCCCTCGCCCTGGCGATCCGTCCGCTCCGCGAGCGCATCGGGGCCTGGCTGTTCGGCGGCGTGGCCGTCTTCGGCCTCGCGACGATCGGGTTCGGACTCTCGACGAACTTCCCCCTCACGATCGCGCTCCTCGTGATCTCGGGCGCCGCCGACATGCTCAGCGTCACCGTGCGCCACACCCTCATCCAGGTCGCGACGCCCGACGCCATGCGCGGCCGCGTCAGCGCCGTTTCCATGGTGTTCATCAACACGTCGAACGAGCTGGGCGAGTTCGAGTCGGGCCTCACCGCCAAGTGGCTCGGCGCCTCGCGCGCCATCGTCGTCGGCGGCGTCGGCACCGTCGCGGTCGTCCTGGCCTGGATGGGCGTCTTCCCCTCCCTCCGGAAAGCGGACCGCTTCGAGGAAAAGACGGCCCAATCCCCGGTATAATGGGGCGACGTTCGAGGGAGGACCGCCATGAAGACCATCGTCGCGCTCTCCGCGCTGCTCTGCGGCGTGCCGCAGGACAAGGCCGAGAAGGCCTACACCGACACCTTCCTGGTCGACGAAAAGGAGCTCTCGTCGACGGGGAAGAACCCCTACTTCATCCTCGAGCCCGGCTACGTGCGGTATTACGAGACCGAGGACAAGAAGGAAACGCTCACGGTCACGGTCCTCGAAGAGACGAAGGTGATCGAGGGGATCGAGACGCGCGTCGTCGAGGAGCGCGAGACCGTCAACGGCAAGGTGAAGGAAGTCTCCCGCAACTACTTCGCGATCTGCAAGCGGACCAACAACGTGTACTACTACGGCGAGGACGCCGGCGGCGCCTGGCTGCACGGGAAGAACGGCGCCCGCTTCGGGCTCCTCATGCCGGGCAGCCCGCTCGTCGGCGCGCGCTACTGCCAGGAGGTCGCCCCGGGCGTCGCGATGGACCGCGCCGAGGTCATCAGCGTCACCGAGACCTACGAGACGCCCGCCGGCAAGTTCGAGAAGGTGCTCAAGACGCTGGAGACCACGCCGCTCGATCCGAAGGAGAAAGCGACCAAGCTCTACGCGCCCGGCGTCGGGCTGCTCAAGGACGGCGACCTGAAGCTCGTCAAATACGGGAAGAAGTAGCTCGGGAATGGCCACGGAGGGCACGGAGCCCGCAGAGAAGAGTTCTGCTCTGTGCTCTCGGTGTCCTCTGTGGCCAATTACACCGTGAACTTCGCCCGCTTGGGAGTGTAGCCTTCCATCTCGCGCAGCGTCTTGAACTGCGCGGGGCCGGTCGAAATCTCCACGTCCTCCGCCGTGAACTCCGACGGATGCTGGTGCCCGCAGGCGTGGGTGATCGCCATCAGCTCGTTCCGGAACGACTTGAGATACCGGGCGAACCGCTGGGCCTGGTGCTCGGGGATCAGGCCGTCCTGCAGCCGCGCGTCGTGGGTCGCCACGCCGGTCGGACAGTGGCCCGTGTGGCACTTCTGCGCCTGGATGCAGCCGATCGAGAGCATCGATTCGCGGGCGATGTTGATGAGGTCCGCTCCCAGGCAGAGGGCGACGATCGCCCGGTCCGGGAAGCCGAGCTTCGCCGAGGCGATCCAGGTCACGCGGTCGGCCATGTCCTGATCGAGGAACGCGCGGTAGACGCGCGGGAAGCCGACCCGGAACGGCAGCGACACGTGGTCGGTGAAGACGAGCGGAGCCGCGCCGGTCCCGCCCTCGCCGCCGTCGATCGTGATCCAGTCGGGCCCCTTCCCCGACGCCTTCATCTCCCGGGCGAGGTCCGTCCAGAACCCCGTGTGGCCGACGGCCGACTTGATGCCGACCGGCATGCCGGTGACCCGGGCGATCTCTTCGACGAACCGGATCAGGCCAGCGATGTCCGTGAAGGCCGAATGGCTGTTGGGGCTGATGCAGTCCTGTCCCTCGCGGACGCCGCGGATCTTCGCGATCTCCCCGGTGACCTTGTGACCCGGGAGGACGCCGCCCTTTCCCGGCTTGGCGCCCTGCGACAGCTTGATCTCGATGCCCCGCGCCGCGGGCGCGCCCGCGAGGGTCTCGACGAGCCGGTCCATCGAGAACTTCCCTTCGAGGTCGCGGCAGCCGAAATAGCCGGTGCCGATCTGGTAGATCAGGTCGGCCCCGAGCTTGTGGTGCGGCGAGATGCCCCCTTCGCCCGTGTTGTGGTAGCAGCCGGCGAGCTTCGCACCGCGGTTGAGCGCCTCGACGGCGTGGGCGCCGAGCGCGCCGAAGCTCATGGCGGAGATGTTGACGATCGACGTCGGCCTCCACGCCTTGGGCCGCCCGTGCTGCTCGCCGAGCGTGCGGGCGGCGGGCGCCTCCTGCATCGGGTCGTGCGCCGCCCCGGCGAAGCTCGTCTCGCCGTGCGGGAACACCGAGTGCTTGATGATGGGGTACCCGATGGCGAGGATCTGGTCGTCGGTGCCGAACCCGAAGTAGTTGTTCTCGCCGTCGGCCGACCGGGCGATCCAGTCGCGCTCGTCGCGATTGAACGGCAGCTCCTCGTTGTTGTCGGCGACGATGTACTGCCGGAGCTTCGGCCCCATCTCGATGAGCTGGTAGCGGAAGCGTCCCAGGACGGGGAAGTTTCGAAGGATGTTGTCCTTCGAGATCCACCGGTCGTGGATGTAGAGTCCGGCCAGCGCCAGGAGCAGAACCCCGAACAGGCCGGCCCCGACGAGCGCGAACAGCGAGGGGAGGCTCATCCCCTTACTTGTTCTCCCGGACCCAGTCGGCGATCTGGGTGGCGGCGTCCTCCAGGGCGGTCTCGACGTTGGAGTACTTGGGCTTGGCAAGCACCTGGATCGAGGCGACCGTGGCACCGGTCTTGTTCTCGACGAACGTCACCTCGGTGGCGACTTTCGAGGAGCTGCGGCCGTACCAGCCCCAGCCGCCGGATTTCTTCAGGTCCTGGATGACGGCCTTCAGGGTCAGGTCGGCCGGACCGGCGTCCTTGGAGAGCTTGTACTCCTGGAAGGTGTCGCGCTCGCGCAGCTTGACCAGCAGCTGGCTCTCGAGCCGTCCCGTGTACTCCTTGCCCTTCTCTTTCTCGTCTTCTGCCGAGACGACGATCTGGACCGACTTGTAGCCGCCGAAGCGGCTCGTCGGCTCCATGCTGACCTTCAGGCTGGGTCCGCTGCCGCCGCAGGCGGCGCCGAGGACCGCGGCCACCAGGATCGTCACGATGCGAAGCGCGGCGGGTCCGAAACGCTGAACGAGAGCGTTCATGATCTCCTCCCCTATATTCCCTCCGGAAAGATTAACTCCCCGCCGGGCTTAGGGGAAGAAACTAGTGGCGCGCCTTCTCGTGGACGGTCGGCGCGCGCAGGACCGCCTGGGTCCTGGCCCGCACCTCTTCGGCCACGGGGGAGACCTTGGGGTCGAGCGCCATCAGGAGGCCCGCCTTCTGGCGGAGCGCCTTCACGATCCAGCGGCATTCCATCACCAGCTTGTCCTGGTTGCCGCCGATGCGGGTGAGGTCGTCGGTGTACTTCTTCAGCCGGTCCTTGAGGTCCGCGCCGTCGTAGTCGCGCACGTTCTTCCGGAAATCGTCGTTGAGCGCGAGCACGTCGGGGATCGCGCGGATCCGGTCGCGTCGGTCCGCCAGCCGCTCCTCGATCTGCGCCGCGATGGCGTCCAGTTCGCGGATGAACTCGGCGCACTCGGGATTCGTCTTCTTCTTCTCCGCGAGGAACCCCCGGATCTCCTTGCCGAACGCGATGTACGTCTCGATCCGGCTGCGGATGTGCTTGCAGAATTCCACCGCGTCTCCCAGCAGGCTCTCGATTTCGGCCCCCTTCGAGCGCTGCTCGCCCTTCCCGTAGATCTCGTTCAGGCTGTCCCGGACGTGACAGGTGTAGTTGCCCTTCTTGTTCTCCTTCTGGCCCTCGACGTCCAGGATGTACTCGCAGGGACCGACGCCCAGGGTGCTCCGCATCACGTCCAGCGCGGTGAATTGGTCGGGCGGCGTCGCCTTCACGCGGTTGATCGGGTAGAGGAACGCCGGGCCCGCCATGGTGCAGTACTTGTGGGCCATCGGCTGGATGAAGCCGTGGCCCTCGTGGTCCGACCAGAGCGGGTACTGGAACTCGCCCAGGATCTCGATCCACCGCTTCCGGTCGAGCCCCAGCGTCCGGTCGTCGTTGCCCAGCCAGCTCGGCTTCGAGTATTCGCCGTCCTTCTTGGCCTGGAGCAGCATCTCCCAGCTGTCGGTCAGCCCGTCCGCGCGGGTGAAGTCCGACCGCCACTGCGCCGGGAACGGCATCTTCCACGCCAGCGGCGCGATCTTTCCCGCCCCCGAGGCGGGCACGTCGAACGCGTGCCAGATCCCCTTCCCCTCGAGCAGGGCCGTCCAGATCTTCCGGCCCTTGCCGAACCGGATCTCCGACGCCGCAAAGACCCGCTTCTCGCCCTCGCCCGAGAGCAGCACCTTGACCTCCTGCTCGCGATTCTCGAAGACGACCATCGTCAGCGAGTCGCCGCCGGCCGTCGGCTGGAGCAGGAAATTCTCGCTGGGCAGCTCGATCGACGCGGGCGGGATCTTCGCCGCGTCGACCAGCATGTCGTCGGCGAAGAAGTCCGGCAGGACGACGTAGCGGCCCGGGCTCGCGATCTGCAGCCGCTCGGCCCCGGCGCCCGGCTCCGTCTCGACGGACACCTCGCCCCGCTTCAGGCGGAACTTCGCCGTCGCGCCCTTGTACGTCGCCTCCAGGCAGACGCCGGTCTTCGAGCTCTCCGCCAGCGCGACCCGCTCGAGAGGACCGCCGGAGTTGAGCGCGAGCCGGACCCGCAGCGCGCCGCCCGCATAGACTTCGGCCGACGTCGACTGGCGGCGGACCACCAGCGTCAGGCGGCCGTTCGTGATCACCGCGTCGCCCTTGAACGAGGGCGCGGGCTCGGTGAGCGCCGTCCACTTCGCCGGTTCGAGCACCAGCGGCTCGGCGGAGGCTTGACCGGTGTCCCAGGCGGCGATGCCGCGGGAGGACTGGGGAGCCAACAGCAGGAGGGCGAAGACGAGTGCGTTCATCGGAGTCTCCCGGAATCTCCTCCCGCTCCCCTACCCTGACACGCGAGAGAGGCCGATCTCCCCGATCAAGCGAGAATTTGTTTCACCACGTTCCCGGCCACGTCGGTCAGCCGGAAGTCTCTACCGGCGTGGCGGAAGGTCAGTTTCGTGTGATCGAGGCCCAGCAGGTGCAGGATCGTCGCGTGGAAGTCGTGGACGTGGACCTCGTCCCGGGCGACGTTCGCGCCGATCTCGTCCGATTCGCCGTGGACGATGCCGCCCTTCACGCCGCCGCCGGCGAGCCACGAGGAGAAGCAGCGCGCGTGGTGGCTCCGCCCCTTGGGGCTGTCCTTCGTCGGCGTCCGCCCGAACTCGGTGGTGAAGACGACCAGCGTGTCGTCCAGCATCCCGCGCGCCTTCAGGTCCTGGAGAAGACCCGCGACGGGCAGGTCGACGTTCTTCGCCAGCGGGATGTGCGTCGCGATGTCGCCGTGGGCGTCCCAGTTGCTCGAGGCGCCCACGTCGATCAGCTCGATGAACCGGACGCCGCGTTCGGCCATCCGGCGCGCCACGAGGCACTGCCAGCCGAAGCCGGAGGTCTTCCCGCGCTCCAGGCCGTACATCTTCAGCGTGGCGTCGGACTCCTTGGACAGGTCGAACGCCTCGGGCGCCTCGCGCTGCATCGAGAACGCCGTCTCGAAGGACTTGATCCGCGCCGCGAGCGCGACGTCGGCGTCGCGCTGTCCCAGGTGCTCGCGGTTGAACGCGTGCATCAGGCCGAGCTCCATCTCCTGGATCTCCTCCGCCGCCGTCCGGGGGCGCAGGTTGGGAATGGGCTCCGGTCCGGGGATCACGCGGGTGCCCTGATGGTACGCGGGCAGGAAGTCGTTGGAGAAGACCTGCGTCCCGGCGTACGGCAGCTGGGGCGCGATCACGACGAACGAGGGAAGGTTCTTGTTGAACGTGCCCAGGCCGTAGCTGATCCACGAGCCGATGCTGGGCCGCGCGAACGAAACCGAGCCCGTGTGGATGCCCAGCGTGGACTGGAAGTGGTCGTTGTGGTCGGACCTCATCGACCGGATCACGCACAGTTCGTCCGCCACGCTGCGGAGATGAGGGAAGAGATCGCTGACCAGCGTGCCGCACTTCCCGCCCGGCTTGAACTCGAACAGGGGTCGCAGGAGATTGCCGGCGCTCTTCGCATGCGGTCCCAGGGACGCCGACTTGCCGTCGAGGTCGTAGAGCGCGGGCTTGTGATCGAAGGTCTCGAGATGGGAGAAGCCGCCCGGCAGGAAGATGAAGATCACCCGCTTCGCCTTCGCGGGGTAATGGGACGCCTTGGGGGCCAGGGGGTCGGTCCCCGACTCGTCGGCGAGCAGGTTCCCCAGGATGCCGGGGAGCATCAGCGAACCGCCCACGAGGGACCGGAGCGCGTCGCGACGGGAACAGCCGCAGGTCGAGAGGTTCATAGGCTCAATCGAGATAAACGAATTCGTTGGTCCGCAGGACGACGCGCGCGTAGCTCTCCCAGGTCTCGGTCCGGCCGAGCTTCTGGCCGACCTTCGCGAGGAACGCCTCCGCTTCCCGGCGCTCCCCGGCCGACGGCGCCCGGCCGAACGCCAGCTGCCACGCGCGGTCCAGGCGCGACCCGTCGTCTTCCCGCTCCGCCAGGAGCCGTGCGGCGAGCTTCTTCGCCTGGGCGTGGACGAAGGGGTCGTTCATCATGAAGAGCGCCTGGAGCGGGGTCGTCGACGCCGACCGGCTCGCGGTGCTCGCGTTGGTATCGGGCCCGTCGAAGAGCGCGAAGAACGGATGGCGGCGGATCCGCTGCGTCATGACGTAGACGCTGCGCCGGTCGGTCTCGTACACCTCGATGAAGGGGCGGTGCTGCGTGTAGCCCCAGCCGCTCTGGGGCGGGAACGGATGGGCCTCTCCCATCGTCCGGTCGAGCGCGCCGCTCACCGCGAGCATGGCGTCGCGGATCTCCTCGCCCTCGAGGCGGCGGCGGCTGAACTTCCAGAGCCAGTCGTTGTTGGGGTCGACCTTCGCGTTTTCCGCCCGGCCGTCGCTCGCCATCCGGTAGGCGCGGGAGCCGAGGATCAGGCGGTGGAGCGACTTGATCGACCAACCGCCGTCGACGAACCGGCGGGTGAGGTAGTCGAGCAGCTCGGGATGGGTCGGCGCCGTGCCGCGGACGCCGAAATCGTTCGCCGACTGGACGATGCCCTTCCCGAAATGGTTCTGCCAGATCCGGTTCACGAAGACGCGCGACGTGAGCGGATTGTTCCGATCGGTAACCCACTCCGCGAGCTCCCGCCGGCCGCTGCCCCTTTCGTCCGACGGCAGCGACTGGCCGCCCAGGACCTCGAGGAACCGCCGCGGAACTTCGGGGCCCAGGTTCCGGGGCTCGCCCCGGATCAGCATCTTCGCGTTCTCGATCTTCGGACCTTCCCAGACGGCGTAGGCCGACTCGATGAGCGGCATCGTCCGGGCGAAATCCTCGCGCTTCTTGATCGCAGCCTTGATCTCGCCCTTGAGCTCGTCCAGCCGCTTGCGCGCGGCGGCCTCGGCGGCGGATTTCACGAGCGCCACCTTCTCGCCTTCGAGCCGCTGGATCTCGGCGTCGATGAACGCGCGGGTCTTCCGGGCCTGGGCCTGGGCGGCCTGGAGCTCCTCGAACTTTCGGCGCAGCTCGGGGTCGGTCGGCGGCGTCACCTCGGGCGCCTTCGGCTCGTCGGCCTTCTTCGCCTCGGCCTTCGCTGTCGCGCGGGCCTCGTTCGCCTCCCGGACGATCCTGTCGGCGGCGGACTTCTCCTCTTCCAGCTTCTTCACGCCGGCGTCGAGCGCCGCCATCTTCTCCTTGTAGGGCCGGAGGATCTCCTCGACCTTCTCGGAAGCGATCAGCGGCACCAGGTCGCGCGGGACCTTGTTGTTCTCGATCCCGGGGAACGGATAGCGCGTGGAGGAGAAGATCCCGTAGAGCGCGTAGTAGTCCTCGTTCGAGATCGCGTCGAACTTGTGGTCGTGGCAGCGGGCGCAGCCGATCGAGAGGCCCAGCAGACCCTTGCCGAGGTTGTCGATCGTGTCGTCGATGATCAGGTGCTGGGTGTTGGCTTCGCCCGACGCGAACCGGCGCGTCGCGGCGAGGTATCCGGTCGCGATGATCCGCTCGTGGCGCTCCGCCTCGTTCCGATACGGAAGCAGGTCGCCCGCCAGCTGCTCGCGGAGGAACTGGTCGTAGGGCTTGTCGGAATTGAACGAGTCGATGACGTAGTTCCGGTACTTGTACATCTGCGGGATCGGATAGTCGGAATTGCAGCCCGCGGTGTCGGCGTAGCGGACGACGTCGAGCCAGTGGCGCCCCCATCGTTCGCCGTAGTGGGGCGACGCGAGCAGCCGCTCCACGACCTTCGAGAACGCGTCGGGCGATTTGTCGTCGACGAACGCCTGGACCTCCTCGGGCGTCGGCGGCAGGCCGACGAGATCGAAAGTCACCCGGCGGATGAGCGTCCGGGCGTCGGCGTCTCCGGTGTGCGGCAGCCGCTTCTCCTCGAGCTTGGCCAGGACGAACCGGTCGACGGCGTTGAGCGCCCAGCCCTTCTCGCGGACCTCGGGGACCGCAGGATCGATGATGGGGCGGTAGCTCCAGAACTTGCGGGCCTCGACGAAGTTGATCGCCGCCTTCTGGGGAGGCGGAGTGCCGTTGGTCGTCCGGGGATCGGGAGCGCCCATGCGGACCCACGACTCGAAGTCGCGGATCTGCTCGGTCGACAGCCAGTCCGCCTGCTTGGGAGGCATGTCGAGGTCGTCGTCGCCGTGACGGATCGCGTGGATCAGCAGGCTCTTCTCGGGGTCGCCCGGCACCACGGCGGGGCCCGATTCGCCCCCCTTGAGCAGGGCGTCGCGGGAGTCGAGCCACAGCTCGGCCTTGACCTTCTCCCCGCTGTGGCACTTGTAGCAGCGGTCCGACAGGATGGGCCGGATCTTCTTCTCGAAGAATTCGATGCCCTCGCGGGAGAAGACCGGAGCTCCGCCCTTGTCCTGGGCGTTCAGCCCCAGGGGCATCAGGAGAAGAAGGACGAGAATGGAGCGCGACATCCGACCGCTGTCTCCCTATCACGAGGTCCCGCTCACCTACATAACCGTTGGGTGATGCGCAAAGTTTCGGGCAGGTGAGCGACATTGACATGAGATCGCGGGCTTTGTTAGAAAACACCGATCTCCGGAGGACCCTCATGAAGCGGTTCCTGATCGTTGCGCTCGCCCTGCTCGCCCCCAGTTGCGGCGACGGCGGTACCACGCCTCCCGTCGTCAAGTCGAACACCGAAGAGGTCAAGAGCCGGCGCGATGAGATCAAGGCGATCGCCGACGTGCCCGCCGACGCCTCCAAGGAGGTCCCCACGCTCCTGAAGGCGATGAGCGACACCGACCCCGAAGTCCGCTGGATCGCGGAGTACGGGCTCGGGCGGGTCGACGCCAGGGGCATCAAGGCGCTCGTGGAGACGCTCCAGTTCGAGCCGACGCTCCGCGTCCCCGCGGCGTTCGTCCTGGGTCCGATGGGCAAGCGCGCCCGCAGCGCGGTCCCTCAGCTGCTGAAACTGATCGAGGACAAGGACAAGAACGTCCGGCTTTGGTCGCTCAAGGCGCTCGGCGACATCGACCTTCGCAACACCGAAATCATCGCCGCGATCGTCCGGCTGCTGCGGGATCCCGACCCCGACGTCCGCCGGGTCGCGCTCAACTTCGTGATCCAGCTCGGACCCGCCGCCACGGGCGCCGGGCCGATTCTGGTCGACGTCCTCCAGGACGCCGACGCGGGGATCCGGCTGCGCGCCTGCATGGCGTTCAAGCGGCTCGAAGCCGACGGCAAGGCGGGCATTCCCGCGCTGATCACCCGCCTCTCCGACTACGACGCCGATGTGCGGGCCGCGGCGGTCGAGGCGCTGTCGAAGATCGGCCCGGTCGCGATCAAGCCGCTCGTGGGCGCGCTGAAGGAGCTCGACCGGAATGTCCGCCGCGGCGCCGCCGAAGCGCTCGGCTGGTACGGCCCCGAGGCGAAAATGACGGTCATCGACCTCAACGAGGTCGCGAAGGACGACGACGAGGCGTGCAAGGCGGCGGCCACGACGGCGCTCAAGCGGATCGAAGGCGGCGAAGCGCCCCCCAAGGGGTCGACGTTCATCGAGGATCCGGGCCGGATCCAGCGCCGGTACGAGGACTACCGCTGGGCGCGGTTCGGTCTGCTGGTCCACGCGGGGCTGCCGTCGGTGCCCGCGCGGGCGAAGCCCGGCCAGGCGGCGGAGATGATCCAGCGCAACGAGCGGCTTCCCCAGTTCGAGTACGAGCTGTTCTCCCCCAAGTTCACGCTGGACAAGTTCAAGCCCGAGGAGTGGGCGAAGCTGGCGAACGAAAGCGGCGCGCGCTACCTGGTGGTGACCGCGAAGCACCACGACGGCTACTGCCTCTGGAACACGAAGCTGACGCAGTATCGGGCGAAGCGGGACGTGGTCGGCGAGACGGCGGCGGCCTGCGACAAGGCGGGCGTGAAGTTCGGCGCCTACTATTCGCTTCTCGACTGGTACCAGCCGCTCTACGAGAAGAACGTCGCCAAATACACGGAGTTCGTCCACGGCCAGGTGAAGGAGCTGCTCGCGTACAACCTGTGGGGCCTGTGGTTCGACGGCGACGGAGCGCGCACCAGGGAGGAGTGGCGGAGCGAGGAGCTGATCCAGATGTTCCGCCAGGCGAAGCCGCTGTCGTTCCTCAACGACCGGTTCGGCCGGGACACGCGCGCGACGATCACGGGCGTGGACTTCTACACGCAGGAGCCCGACGCGACGGTCGCCGCGCTCAAGCTCCAGGGGCGCCCGACCGCGCTGGAGTACTCGCAACCCTTCGGCGAAAGCTGGGGCTACTGCGAGAGCCCCGATCCCCTCAAGAGCGGCGAGCGGATCATCACCGAGATCGTCCACGCCGCCTCGAAGGGCGGCAATTTCCTGCTGAAGATCGGAACGAAGCCCGACGGGTCGATTCCTGAGGCCTTCCAGGCCCGCCTGCGGGTCGTGGGCGACTGGCTCCGGAAGAACGGCGAGGCGATCTACGACACGGAGCGCAGCCCGTGGCTCGGCACGATTCCCGCCGGCCGCGTGACCGTGAAGAACAATCGCCTCTACGTCTTCCTGGAAGAGGCGCCGAAGGACGGCGTGATCGTGCTGCCGGGGTTGAAGACGCCGGTGCGCGAGGCGTGGGTCGTGGAGCCCAAGCGCGAGCTGAAGGTGCGCGACTCCGGCGTCCAGGCGCCCGATCTCAACCCGGGCAGCCCGGTGACGGTCGTCGCGATCGAGCTCGAAAAGGCGCCCGAGATCGGTCAGTAGGCTACTTCAGCGTCGAGAGGAACTCGACCAGGTCGCGGAGATCGCGCTTCGAGAGCTGCTTGGCGATATCCTCCGGCATCGAGGAAAGCGCCGCCTTCCGCGCCTTGATCTCCCCCTTCGCGATCGACTTCCGCCGGCCGTCCGTCAGGATCAGCGTCACGGACGCGTCGGTCTCCTTTTCGATGCGCCCCACCTCGACCGACTCGTTCTGGAGCTGGAACGCGGTCTGACCCCATCCCTCGGCGATCTGCTTGTTGGGGCTGAGGAGGGACTCGAGGAGATACTCGCGCGTCTTCTGCTCGGCGATCTTCGTCAGCGGCGGGCCCACCTGTCCGCCTTCGTTGCCGATCGTGTGGCACCGGACGCACTGGACGTCGCTCCGCTCGAAGAAGATGCGCCTTCCCGCGGCGGCATCTCCGCCTTGCAGCGTTTCCGAAAAGGGCGCCAGCGACGCCTGATACTTCGCGGCCTTCTCCTTGAGGGGAGGGAAGCTCGAAGTCGCTTCGATCAAGTCGAGCTGCAGCGCCGGATCCACGCCCCGATCGAGCATTTCTCCGAGGTCGCGGGCGGCGTTCTGGAGCACGAGTCCCGCGATCGCCGCCCGCCGGACCGGGTTGGGCTTCGTGCCGTCCGCGAAGGAGCGCAGCGTGGCGACCAGGTTGGCGCCTCCCGTGATCGACAGGACGCGGACCGCTTCCGCCGCCAGCGCCTCCTCCGGATCCTGGAGCGCGTCCGGAAGAAGCGGGCTCACGCCGATCTTGAGCTCCACGAGAGCGCGGAGCGCCGCCGCCCGTTCGGCGCCGGGCGCGTGACGATTCCGGACCGTGGCCTTGAGAAAATCGTCGAGACCTTCGATCTGGAACAGGCCCGCCAGCCGGGCGGCCTCTGCGCCCACCGTTCCGCCGCCCTTGAGAAGCTCCCGGATCCGGAGCGACACCGCCTTGGCGGCCTCGTCGCGCTCCCGCGCCGGGACCGGACGCCACAGCCCCATCAGCCGGTCGCGGCCCGACGGACGATCCCATTCGCCGAGGAGCTGCAGGGCCTCGAGGCGCGCCCCCACGGGGGCCGACGCGTTCGACGCGAAGGCCGCCAGGGCGTCGGCCTTGCCCAGCCGGAAGGCGGCGTTCACCGCCCGAAGCAGCGCCCGCTCGGGCGCCTTGTCCGAAAGCAATTCCGCCAGCGCGGGCATCGCCGCGGCGATCGGCGTGTCGTAGATCGCCCGCGCGGCCTCCAGGACGATTTTGGGATCGGCGTCGACGAGGAACTTCGCGGTCTCCGGCCGATTCAGCTTGCGGAGCGCGACGAGCGCCGCCATCCGGACGGCGGCAGAGTCGTGCTTCGCCAGGTTTACGATGGCGTCGACGTCCTCGATCCACGTCAGCGCCATGATCCCCGCGTGCTGGAGCATGCGGTCGTCGTTGTTGTTCCCTCGCAGGAACTCGACCGCCGCCGGAATCGCCTCGCGCTTGCCGATCTTGCCCAAGCCCATTGCCGCGAAGAACCGCACCCGCGGGCTCTCGTCCTTGAGCATCGCGACGAACTTGTCGTAGGCGAGCACCGTCTTGAGGCCGCCCAGCGCCTTTGCCGCCTGGGCGCGGATCTCCGCATCCGCGTCGTCGAGCAGCGGGACGAGCGGCTCCTTCGCCTTGAGCTGGCCGAGACCCCAGATCGCGTGGATTCTCGCCAGCTGCGGGTGCGCTTTATCGAGGAGCTTCGCGAGCGCCGCCGCCTCTTTGCGCGCGACGAGCTCGAACTGCGCCGCCTGTCGGATCCGCTGATCCGCGTGGGATATCAGCTTCGACAGCTCGGCGACCGGACGCTCCTTCATGCCCTCGGCGATCAGCGTCTTCACTTCGAGGACGCGGGGATCCTTGAGCCGCTCGGGATCGGCGACCTTCCAGATCCGGCCCTTGTCGACCTTGTCCCACATCCCGACCCAGTCGGCGACGTACATCGCGCCGTCGGGACCGAACTCGGCGTCGGGCGTCTGGAGGTCCCACAGGAACTTCTCGAGCCCGACCATTTCGAACGACGCGCCTTTGGGCTTCATCTCGAACGTGTAGATGCCGCCGGGATAGTCGCACATGAAGAAATGGTTCCGGTAGCGGTCGGGGATCGCCGCCACGCCCGGATGGTAGGTCACGCCCGACGGGCCGTGGCCGAGGCGCGCGACGTGCGGGACCTGATAGCCCGCCTCGAGCCTCCACTGCTCTTCCGCGCACCACGCGCCGCCCTTCTCCATGAACTGGTAGCCGATCCGCCAGCCGTAGTCGGCGCCTTCGACGATGTAAGTCCAGCGGCAGGTCTCGCCCACGTCCGGCGCCTTGCTGATGTTGTTGTCGCCGGTGAAGAGGTTGCCGTACTGGTCGAACTGCAGCTCCTGGGGATTGCGCAGGCCGACGCAGACGAGCTCCAGCTCCGAGCCGTCGGGGTTGCACCGGAACACGCCGCCCCCGTCGGGGAAGCTGAAGACCTTCCCTTCCGCCTCGACGTGGAACCCGCGGTCGCCATGGCTCCAGTAGAGCTTGCCGTCGGGCCCGAACCGGAGGCCGTGCATGTCGTGGCCGCTCGCGCCGAGATGGACACCGAAGCCGGTGTGGAGCGCTTTGCGGACGTCGGCCTTTCCGTCGCCGTCGGTGTCCTTCAGGACCCACAGATTCGGGATGCAGGTGTACCAGACCTCGCCGTTCCGGACGAGGACGCCGGCGCCGATCCCTTCGCACAGCTCGTGATAGCCGTCGCTGAACGTGACGGCCTGGTCGGCCCGCCCCTTCCCCGCCTTGTCCTCGACGATCCGGATCCGCTCTGACTCCACCCGCCAGTCCTGCGCCTTGTCGCCCAGCCGCTTCACGTGATAGGCGACCTGATCCTGATGGCGTCGGCAGGCGAGGTCGTCGTCGAGCCACTCCTTGCGCATGTGGATGTCGAGGGTCGACGTGTGGCGCCGCCAGCACTCGGCGACGTAGATGCGGCCTTTCTCGTCGATCGAGATCGCGACGGGATTCTGGACGTGCGGATCGGCGGCCCAGAGCATCGCTTCGGTGCCGGCCGCGAGCTGGAGCTTCTTCCGCGCGGCCTCGTGCTCGCCGCTCTCCTGCGGCAGGAGAAGGAGGACCAGGAGCAAGCAGCGCATCATTTCAGCAATGTTCCTGCAGCGACCCGACGAGCGACCTCGGCCGGGAAGTCCTCGCCCTCATAGATGAACAACCGACCGCGCGAAACCATTTCCTCCCCCGGCGACAGGTCGGAAAAATTCGGGTCGGAGTGGATGCACGGACAGGGCGGATTCTCCCAGAGGCGCGGCTTCTCGAACACCGTCGCGATCCACCGCTTGCCGTCCTCCGAGCGCACCGCGCAGACGCCCGAGGCGTCGAGCTTGACCTTGTTCTCGCGGATCTGGGCGTTGAAGCCGGGCGCGCCTTTGAGCATCACGCACACCTGGGCGCGCAGACCCGTCAGCTTCCGGTCGGTCCCGTTGCGGAGCCGGAGCTCCATCGCGGCGCCGTCCCGCGCGGGCTCGACGCGGACGGAAAAGGCGAGGCCGTCCGGCAGCGTCCGGCGCGACGTGAGCACGCCGCCCGCCTCGCGGGTCCAGTCGATCCGCTCCAACTTGACGCTCCTCTTGTCCCAGGTGGTCGGGATGTGCGTGTGGGCGAGGTAGACGAGATCCTTCTCGACCCAGACCGCCTCGGGGACGTCGATGACCGCGTAGCCGCCCCAGGGAAGGAAGACGCTGCATTTCGTGTCGCGGTGGGGATCGATCGCGCCTTCCAGGAATCCGATGCGAGGATGCCGGCCGCCGGGATACGGGAGAAGGAGAAGTCGATCTGCGGGCTTCGCCGGCGGTCGAATGGAGGGCGCCAGCCGCGCGATCTCCGGCGCCTCGCGGCCGGTGGCCATCGCGGTCTCGACCTGGGAATAGCCGTGAGCCGCGCACACCTCGAGCCAGTAGCGGCCGTCGTCCTTCGGAGAAGCCGGCGGCACATCGGCGCAGGAGGCGAGGAGGATCAGAAGACCGAACGGCCGTTTCATGTCGTCAATAAGGCGCGCGCCGGGGCGCCCTCTGCGCCGAGAATCCTCAGCGGGCCGCAGAAGAACGTGTAGTCGCCCGGCGGCACATCGACCAGGTAGAGCCCTTCGACGATCGTCACGCCCTGGCGGAGCAGCGCATGATGGGCGGGATGCTCCTTGTGGCCGAACTTTTCGATGCCCAGGCTGTCGATGCCGACGAGCCGGATCTTGCGCTCCACGAGGAACGTCGCGGCCTCGCCGGTCAGGTAGACGAAGTTCGGATCGAACGTGCCGCCGGCGGCCCAGTGGTCGCTGTTGCGCGTCCGGAAGAGGACGCGCTCCACGCCGCGCCAGTCCAGGTTCTCGAGATCCGGGCGATCGATGGCGTCGCGCTTCGGAAAGTAAAAGAGCCGGGCGGGGCCGACCAGGTTCTCGACCGGAACCGCATCGACCGTGAATCCGTCCTTCTCGAAATGGAGCGGCGCGTCGATATGCGTGCCGCAATGGGCGCCCAGCTCGAAGCGGGACTGGTTCACGGGACAGGCGTCCTGGCCCAGGACATGGGTCACGACGCGCTTGAACGGCGGATTCCCCTCGTAGACGGGCATTCCTTCGCGGATGGGCATGGACACGTCGTAGATCATCGGAACCCGGAGCTTACCTCGTCGCGGCCCGCCCGTCTACTTCTTCGGGCTCCGCCAGGAGCAGCCCGACGCCCGACAAGGCGAACCCGGCGACCACGTCCACGACGTAGTGGTAGCGCAGGTAGATCGTCGAGGCCCACAGGATCACGACAGGGAGAAGGAGCAGCCGATACCGCCGGGGCGCATGGCGCCGATCGAAGAAGAGAAGAAAGCTCGTCACGCCGCAGTGCAGGCTCGGGAACACGTCCACGCCGTTCGTGCCGCGGACGACGATCGCATGATGGACGCGGGTCAGCCATCCGCCCTCGAGCGGGCGCCGGAACTCCGCCGCGAGGGCGACGTACGGTCCCGCGGCCGGAAGCAGCGCGTAGCCGATCAGCCCCGCCGCGTACACCGTGTAAAGCCCGGCGCAGAATCGCCGCAGCGTGTCGGGGTCGCGCCGGAAGTAGTCGAGGTGGGCCAGGATCAGGTACGGAAAGAAGAGCATGTAGCAGGCGCTCATCACGTCGGTCACGATCGGACGGCACCACGGCTCGATCGCGACGCTGAGGTTGACACCGAGCAGACCATGATCGATCTGCTGGAGCAGACCGTCGACGCTCACCGCCCCCAGCGACTTCATCGCGGGGCCGAGCATGAAGTAGGCCGCCTGGAGGGCGAAGGGGTAGAACGCCAATCGCAGCCAGATCGGCGCGGCCAGCAGCACCGCGGCATGGAGGGCGCAGAAGCCGAGATAGAGCTGCGCGTGCGGCCCACCGACCCCGTCGCGGACGACGAGACGGACCGTCATCAGGAGCAGGAACGCTCCGAAGACCAGATCATGGGCGTCGAGCTTCCGCGCCCGCATGGCGACGGGGTTCGTCGCAAGCGTCGTGCCGGATTGTAAAGGGCGTGAAAAGAGGGCCGGGCTGTGCAGGGGGATGCACACCCGAAAGTCCGAAAGGACTCCCAACCCGTCACGATTCCCTTACGGGACTGTCGACCGGGGTTCGCGGAAGGAGCGCCCATGACCGACTTTGCGAACCGGCAAACCAAGGACAACTTCACCGTCAAGCTGTGGCGCGGCGAACGGATGTGCCTGCTCGGCTTCGACGTCCCCAATACCGAACCGGATCTCGTCGGCTTCGCGATCGAATGCCGCGAGCCCGGCAAATCCCACTACGCGCCGCTGAAGAACCGGCTCGCGTTCTCCTACCCGCAGGATCCGTCCGTCGCCGTGACGGGCGCCCGCCAGTGGTCCTCCCTCCAGGCGCCTTTCCAGAAGTTCCGGTGGATGCACTTCCCGCACGATCCGAAGCCGGGAAAGTACCGGTACCGCGCCACCAAGATCCACATGCCCGCGGACGACGTCGTCCAGAAGGGCACCCAGATCGTCCTCGACCTGCCGCTGGATCCCGTCACGTACGACGGCTATCTCGACGTCGGATTCACGCGGAACTTCGCGTCGTCCCAGGCCTACGCGGAGCGCTACCTCAAGACCTTGCCGGGCGATCCGATCCCGGACAAGGCCGACGACGGCCTGGACTTCGCCAAGCTCGCCGACACCGACGTCTACGACTGGCTGGGCTTCGAAGCGCTCGACCTGCTGTTCGGCGTGCTCGACCAGGCGGTGGAGGACCCCGACATCACCGTGGACGCCCTTGCTTACGATCTTAACGAGCCCGACATCGTCGCGCGCCTGGAGAAGCTCCAGCACCGGCTGAGGGTGATCGTCGACGACTCCGGCAGCCACGCGCCGGCGACCAGCGCCGAGACCCGCGCGGCCGAACGGCTCAAGACGTCCACCGGCGGCCAGATGCATCGGACCCACTTCCAGAACCTGCAGCACCACAAGGTGCTCATTCTCCGCCGCGGCGGAGTGCCGTTCAAGGTGCTCCTCGGCTCCACGAACTTCAGCTTCCGGGGCCTCTACATCCAGGCGAACAATCTCCTGGTCTTCGAGGACGCGGGGATCGCCGGCCTCTTCGGCCGGATGTTCGACCGTGCGTTCGCCGCGCCTGCCGGGTTCAAGAACGACGCGCTGGCGACGACGTGGCACTTCGTCCAGGCACCCGGCCGGCCCGCCGTCCACGTCTGCCTCTCCCCTCACAAGGATTCCGATCTCTCCCTCAACCCGGTCCGGGCCGCGATCGATCAGGCCACCTCCTCCGTGTTCTACTCGGTCGCGTTCCTCAGCCAGATGAAGTCGGGTCCCACCAAGGAGGCGTTCGACCGGCTGATCGGCCGGCCCGTCTTCAGCTACGGGATCTCCAACGAGACCGGGACGCTCGACGTCTACAAGCCCGACGGCACCAAGGGGCTGGTCGACTTCGCCTACCTCGCCGAGAACACGCCGGAGCCCTTCAGCAAGGAGTGGTCGGGCGGCCAGGGAATCAACGTCCACCACAAGTTCGTCGTCACGGACTTCAACCTGCCCAGCGCGAAGGTCTACACGGGCTCCTCCAACCTCTCCCCTTCCGGCGAGACCGGAAACGGAGACCATCTCCTCCAGATCGAGGATCCGAAAGTCGCCACCAGCTTCGCGCTCGAAGCGATCCGCATCTTCGACCATCTCCACTTCCGGGTGCGGATGAAGGAGGCGGCGGACGAACCGGATGCGGCCAAGAAGAAGGAGGCGCTCACGCTGAGCAAGCCGAGGGCGATCAGCCAGAAGCCGGCGTGGTTCGAGAGCTCCTACGTGGCCGACACGCAACGCGAGCGCGACCGGAAGCTCTTCTCGACCTAGGATCGTCCGGTGGCCCGGTCGAAGCGGGCCACCATCCCGTAGACGACGAACGAGATGAGCCCCAGATAGAGCGCGACGTAGACCATGAACCGGGGGAGAGCCTCGAGCTCGCGATGGCGCTGCGCCTCCCCGGAAAACCACTCCCCGGACATCGCCAGCGGCCCGCTGACCAAAGTCATGTAGACCGCGGGATTCGTCCAGCAGATGATCGTCTCCGCGAACTGCACGTCGCTCGAGAAGACGGAGAACGACTGGAACAGCAGGAGCAGGATCGGGAAGACGAAGAGGTATCCGATCACGATTCCGAACGACGCCGAGAAGGCGACCCGCTGGCTCCGCGCATGGAGCGACGCCGCGGCCCCCAGCACGAACGCCAGGAGCATGACCTGCGCCAGGGTGACCATGTTCATGACCATGCCGAGCAGCGTCACGCCGCGCAGCAGCTCGATAAGCGCCCAGAAGGCCGCCAGCAGGAGACCCATCGGCGCGAGCCCCGCCAGCCCCGCGAACAGCTTGGCGAGGACGATGTCGTGGGCCTGAAGAGGCGTGCAGAGCAGCACGTCCCACTTCCGTTCCTCGCGCTCGGTGACGAAGAGCGAAACGCCGGCGGAGATCGATACCAGGAGCAGGATGATCCACGACACCCAGTAGAGCAGCACCCGCCACCAGCCCTGGGTGTCGGCCACCGTCGAAAGCAGGAGGACGGCGAGGATCCCGAGCCCGATCCGCGCCGCCGTTCCGAGCCGGCGCGTGGAGAGTTCCTTCCACAGGATCGCGTTCCGCTGCCACACGGGTCCCCCGCCGCGAAGAAGGCGGGCGAATCCGGACGTGCCGCTCCCCCGCGGACCGGCCGCGGCCGGCCCCGAGGACGTCGTCCCCGACCCGGTCCCCAGGATCAGTTCGCCGATCCGTCCGGCGGAGCACCAGAGCAGCATCCAGACTTGCAGCGAGACCACGAGGGTCAACGGAATCCAGCCGTACGCCTGCGCGCCCATCCGATGGCCGAAGGTCCCCTGTCCCACCGCGCCGATCGCGGCGTAGAGCGGATGGATCCAGGAGAGGACGTCCAGGACGTCTTCGCTCTTCAAGCTCGTCGCGAAGAGGAGGTTCGGCAGGAGGCAGTACAGCAGGAGCAGGATGATCGAGACGGTCGAGGCCGCATAGCCGGTGCGGAAGACCGTGGAACAGAACAGGCCGATGGCGGCGCCCAGGGCGGCGCAGCTCAGCGACAGGGTGAACGAGTAGGCGAACTCCCAGAGGCCGATGCCGCCGAGGTAGGCGATGACCGCGAGGACCGGGATGCCGCACAGCACCCCGGTCGAGGTCTGGACAAGCGCCGCCTTCCACTTCCCCGCCGCGATCCTCCAGTTCGACAGGGGCGTCAGCGCGAGGATCCCCAGCGTCCCGTTGCGGATCTCGCGGGTGACCATGTCGGAACCCGCCGACATGCCGCCCAGGGTCGAGACGATCAGCTGGAGGATGATGAAGGAGACGAACAGGTAGTGGCCGAGCTCGGCGTAGGCCGAGCTGGTGACATAGCTGCCGCGCATCGTCAGGGAACTCCAGAAGATCCAGACGATGACGGCGATCAGCCCGATGTAGAGTCCGCGGCCGACGTAGGTCTGCCATCGGCGCGCAATGCCGCTGAGTTCTTTGACCGACAGGGGATCGATGAAGAACGGAGCCAGGAAGTCCCGGGAGCGCCGCAGGAAGACAGACAGCAAGTTCGCTCCTTACGGGGTCAGCACCGCCTTGATCAGCGACCCGTCGTGCATGCCGTCGAAGCACGGCTTCCAGTCCTCGATCTTCGCGACCTTGCTCAGGTAGGGGCGGGGATCGAGCTGGCCGGTGCCCATCATCTCGAGCACGCGCTCCCAGACGGCCCAGGTATGACTGAAGCTGCCCTGGAGCGTGACTGCTTTTTTCACCAGGGGATCCATCGAGAAGTCCATCGGCTGGGGGCCCCAGCCGACCTTGGAGATGTGGCCCGCCGGACGGACCCAGTCGAGCGCGTTCTTCAGCGACACCGACGCGCCCGTCGAGTCGATGATCACGTCCGCGCCCAGGCCGTCGCCGAGCTCCGCCAGCACCTTCTTCATGTCCTGCGTCAGGGTATCCACCGCGTGGGTCGCCCCCGCCTTGAGGCCGATCTCCATCCGCCCCTTGTCGCGCGTGATGCCGGCCAGGAGGACGTGGCCCGCGCCCGACAGCCGCGCCATCGTCGCGCAGAGCAGGCCGATCGGGCCGGGGCCGATGACGATCACGGTGTCGCCGGGGCGGATGTGGGCGTTGACGACGGTCGCCTGGTACGCCACGCAGCAGGGCTCGGTCATCGCCGCGACTTCCATCGGCACGTTCTTCGGGATGCGGTGGAGCAGCCGGGCGGGCACCTGGACGTATTCGGCCATCGCCCCGTGGATGTCGTAGCCGAAGCCGCGCCGGTCGGGGTCGAGGTTGTACATCCCGCGGCGGGTCATCGGCGAGTCGTGGTTGATCTCGGCGGCCGTCTCGCTGGCGACGCGGTCGCCTTCCTTGAAGCCCTTCACGGCCTTGCCCACCGCGGCGACCTCGCCGCAGAACTCGTGGCCGAGGATCACCGGCACGCGCACCGACCACGACTGCGTGTTGTGGTACTGGTGGACGTCGCTGCCGCAAACCCCGACGCCGCGCACCCGCATGAGGATCTCGTTGTCGGCGATCTCAGGCCTGGGCATCTCGCGGAGCTCGACCGAGCCCTTCTTCATCTCGAACTGGACGACGGCGGGCATGTTGGCCATGGCTATTGTCCCTTCACCTTCTTCACGAAATTGCTGATGGTCTCGAACAGCTTATCCGAATCCGCTCCCGGTTTGAGTTGATAGTCGGCGACCGCGAGCGGCGCCCCGATCACGACCAGCTGCGCGCCGAGCTTCGCGCACTGCGCCGCCTGGTCGATGCTCAGGCCGCCGACCGCCTGGAGGGGGATCTTCACCGCGTCGCGGATCCGCTTGAGCTCGTCCAGCGGCGACTTGCCCTTCTCCCAGTGGCGCTCGTCCAGGCCGACGTGATGGATGATGACGTCGACGCCCATCTTCTCCATCATCTTCGCCATCGCCACCTTGTCGGGGCAGAGCATGATGTCGCCCATGATGTAGCGGTCGAACTCCTTCGCCGCCCGGACCGCCTCGCGGATGGTGTGCTCGTGAGCCTGGCCCATCACGACGACGAACGACGCGCCGTTGCGGTACATCATCTCGGCCTCGAGGTAGCCGGCGTCCATCGTCTTGAGGTCGGCGATGATCGGATGGTTCGGGTACTTCTGGTGGAGCTGCGCGACGGCATGGAGCCCCTCGCCGAGGATCAGCGGCGTGCCGACCTCGAGCCAGTCGACGCCGGCCTTGACCGCGATCTCCGCCGTGGGGAGCGCGTCGGCCATCGTCTGGAGGTCGAGCGAGAGCTGGACCTTGGGTTTGCCGTCGAGGAGAGTCTTTTTGCTCATATTCGTCCTATCCGCGTCGGATGGCACTTTACGCGGTTTTGCCGATCCGCTCAAGGAATGAACGGCGCAGGGATCGGACGGGCCCGATCACCGCCTTGAATCCGGCTTTGGGATCAGAGATGGATTCGGGTACATCCGAGTTCAAAATCCTATAGACTCATCGAAAGGATTCCCGAGGAGGGCCGGACATGATCCACGTCTTGGTGGCGGCGCTCTTCTTCACTCAGGCGAGCGTCGACCGCCCACCCGCTTCGGGCCACTGGCCCCAGTGGCGCGGCGTGGACCGTGAGAATCGCTCACGGGAGACCGGGCTTCTCCAGAGCTGGCCCGAGGGCGGCCCGCCGCTCCTCTGGACGACGTCGGAAATGGGCGATGGTGTCCCTCCGGTCTCTGTCGCCGGGGGGCGGATCTACGCGCTGGGATTTCGCGACGGCAAGGAATACCTCACGGTCTTCGACGGGGCGGGAGCGGTGGTCTGGTCGATGCCGGTGGGCGCGCAGGCCGGCGAATTCTCGGGCATGCGCTTTCTCGCGCAGCGACCCGTCACGATCGATGACCAGCGGCTCTACGTGTGCGCGGCGAACGGCCGCATCTTATGCCTCCAGGCGGCCGACGGAAAGCTGATCTGGGAGAAGGACGAACTCAAGGACTTCGGAGGCCGAGCAGCGTCGTTCTTCTTCGAGGACGCGCCGCTCGTGGACGACAAGCTTCTGATTCTCAAGCCGGGCGGCCCCAAAGGGACACTGCTGGCCCTCTACAAGCTGACGGGAGCCCCCGTCTGGCGGACCACCGATTTCCGCGATTCCGCCGGCCATGCCCCCGTCATTGTGGCGGAGATCGCCGGAGTCCGACAGTACATCGTCCTGACCCACGAACACCTTACGGGCGTCGCGGCCGCCGACGGAAAGGTCCTCTGGCAGGCCCCGTGGACCGGGAGAACCGCCAACCCCACGACGCCCGTCTACCACGACGGAATCGTGTTCGTCTCGTGCGGTTTCGGAGTGGGGTGCGGCGGGTTCCGGATCACCGCCGCCGACGGGAAGTTCAAGGCGGAGTCGATCTATTCGGGCAGGCAGATGGACAACCATCGCGGGGGGATTCTCCGAGTCACGGACCATCTTTACGGTACCGATGACAATTTTCTCAAGTGCATCGATCTGAAGACCGGGGAGATTGCCTGGCAGGATCGGTGCGTGAAGAAGGGATCCTTGATCGCCGTGGACGGAAATCTCGTCGTTCTCGGCGAAGGGGGACAAGTCGCGCTCGTCGAAGCGACCCCGAAGGAGTTTCGCGAGAAAGGTCGCTTCTCGTTCGAGAGAGCCAACCGGGAGCCCGTTCTCCATCCCGTCGTCGTCGGCGGCCGGCTCTACATCCGCGACTATACGGTACTGCGCTGCTACAATCTCCGCGGGCCCGGCTACGAAGAGCCCGCGCCCGTGTGGAAGACGCCGACGCCCAACCCTGCTCTCGCCGCGACGAAGCCGCCGGCCGTCGTCGGAAAGGGCCCCGACGCTGCCTACGTCCCGACCCCTCACGATGTGGTCGAGAAGATGATCGAGGCGGCGCACCTCGGCAAGGACGACATGGTCTACGACCTCGGCAGCGGGGACGGCCGCATCGTCCTCGCCGCTGCCCGGATCCATGGATGCAAGTCCGTCGGGATCGAAAACGATCCACGTCTCGTTGCCGAATCGCGGGCGAAGATCCGAGAGGCGAACCTCGACAGCCTGGCGACGATCGAAGAGAAGGATCTGTTTACAATCGATCTCTCCCGGGCGACGGTCGTCATGCTTTACCTCGGCGCTCCGAACAATGCGCGGCTGCTCCCCCAACTGCGCAAGCTGAAGCCCGGGTCGAGGATCGTGTCCCACGCGCATTTGCTGGGCGAACAGGGGCCCGTGCCTGACCGGACGATCCGCATGACGTGCAAGGAAGACCAGACGGAGCACGCCATCTACGTCTGGACGACGCCGCTCTCAGAGGGAAAGGAGAAGTAAGGCCCCTGGTGCCGGACCCTTTCCAGTGTGAGGTGCGACCGCGGCCGGCCGCACGGAGCCTTCAGGGTGTGGTCCGGATCTTCAGGTGATCGACGTGCACCTCCCTGCCGGAGGTGACGAGGGCGACATTTCGCTTCTCCGCATGGGCAACGCCCGTGGACCGGAACTGGCCCTGGGAGACCCCGTCGAGCAGCACTTCCATGAGATCGCCCTTGATGCGGAGCGAGAGGGCGTACCACTTGCCCTCCTCGAAGGTCGCTTTGATCTTCGACGACTTGTCCTCGAGGAGTTTCTGGGTGGCCGCATCGGGCTTCGCGCCCTTTTCCTTCTTGTCGAAAATCTCGTTCTTGAAAATCCCGTCGCGGTCGTCCTGATAGGTCAGGGACGTCGCGTCGATCGTCACGCGGCAGATATGGCCCGCATGCGACCCCTTGTAGGCCTTGTCGTTGAAGGCCACCCCGAAGCGCTTCGCGCCGGCGAGCTTGAAGGATAGGTCGACGACGATGTCCCCGACGGGCGAGACTTCGACTGAGTTGACCGAGTTGTGGCCCGCGTCGGGCGGCTCGATGCAAACGAGAGCTCCGTCGCGGATCGTCGAGGCGCTTTTGAAGGACTTCCACTCCTTTGCCAGCGCCGGGCCCTCGAACTCGTCCTCGAACAGGACGCGCGAATAGGGCTTTGCGTCGATCGCCGGCTCGTCCCCGCCGGTCGCGGCGAGCAGGACGAGCGCCCATCCGATCCGCACAATCATGATTCCACCCCCCGTGTCCCCATTGAACCCGCAAGGGACGAAAAGGTGGCGGTCGGACTACTGCATCGGCTCCGTATCCTTGGGGTGATAGAGCGCGGCGAGCGGGAACTGCTCGAGATCGACGACGACGCCGCTGAACGCCGCGGCCTTCGGGGAGACGAGGAACAGGACGGCGTCGGCGACCTCCGAGGGCTTCATGATCCGGCCGATCGGGAACTCCTTCCCCTCCTTGTCGATGAAGTCCTCGGGATGGCCGAGCTTCTTCATCATCGCCCGCTCGCCCTCCGTGTCGATCCAGCCGGGATTGATGCAGTGGACCCGCACGCGCGAGTACTTGAGGGCATTGGCCATGTTCCGGGAGGCCGTGACGATGCCGGCCTTGCTGGCGGAATAGAGCAGCAGATTCTGCCAGCCGACATAGGCGTTGACGCTGCCGATGTTCAGGATCACGCCCGTCCGCTTCTTCAGCGACGGGAGCGCCGCCTGCGACAACAGCAGGACCGACCGCAGATTGATGTGCATCACGGCGTCGAACTGCTCGGGCGTGAAGTCCTCGAGCGACGCCCGCTCGCTGATCGCCGCGTTGTTGACCAGGATGTCGATGCCGCCGCACTTCTCCAGGGTGACGGCCATGAGGTTCTTCGTGGCCTTCGCGTCGCGGAGGTCCGCCTCGACGAAGAACGAGCCGTTGCCGAGCCCGGCGGCGAGCGCCCGGCCCTTCTCGACGGGGATGCCGGTGACCGCCACGCGGGCCCCTTCGGCCGCGAGCGCCGTCGCGATCGCCGCGCCCAGCCCGATGCAGCTTCCGGTGACGAGGGCGACTTTGCCTTCCAGCTGCTTACTCATGCCGCACCCCAGAGGCGCAGAGACCACAGAGAAGAGTCTTCTTGGAGGGCACCGGCCAATGACAGACAAGTCTTCTCTGGGGTCTCGGTGTCTCCGGGGTGAGATTACTCATCGCCGCCGCCGCCGAAGTGCTTCGCGAACTTCTCCCGGAGGAACTTCGCGCTCTGGCGCAGGTTGTCGAGGCCGATCTCGACCGTGGGACCCTCGCCGTCCTCGATGCTCACCCAGCCGTCGTAGCCGGCCTTCGCGAGCGTGCCGAAGATGCGGTCGTAGTCGTTGAGGCCCTTCCCGATGACGCCGTGCTTCACGAACTTCGCGTAGCCGTGCTGCGGATCGCGGGCCATCCTCTTCAGCTCCTCGATCGTGCCGCCTTCGAGGTAGCGGTCGGACGCCTGCATCGTGGCCACCCGCGGAAGGACGCGGTCCAGGAGCTCGTAGGCGTCCTCGCCCGCGACGATCGCGTTCGACGGGTCGTACTGCGCCTTGAGGAGCGGAGTATTGACGGCGTCGAGGATCGCCAGGTAGCGCCGGTGGCTCTGGGCGAACTCCGGATACTGCCAGAGGCCGTCCTTGTAGTGGTTCTCCATGCACATCACGACGCCGGCGGCTTTCGCGTGGGGCTCGAGCTGCCAGAGGCAGTCGATGACCCACTTGAGCGCCTCCGCCTCGTTGAGCCCGGGCCGGTTCTGCCCGGAGAGCACGCGGCAGAACTTCCCGCCGAGCTCGGCGGTCACCCGGAACATCTCCCTCGTCCGCTCGACCTCCTTCTTCCGGTCGGCGGGGTCGGGCTGGGTGAAGTCCGGCGAGTTGCAGAACATCGGCAGCTCCAGGCCGCGCGCGGCGGCGGCGGAGCGGACCTTCTTGAGATAGGCGGAATCGAACGAATCGAGAAACTTCGGGTAGAGCTCCGCGCCGTCGAGCTCGAGATCGCCCGCGTGGTCGATCCACTGGAAGACCGTCATCTTCCGGGCGACGATGTCGTCGAAGAACCCCTTGGGAAACGCGGAGAGCGGCGGCATGAGTCAGATACTGTACGGAATCCCGAATTCGGAATCCAGATTCCCTCTATTCCCCGAATCTCGGATTCCGGCTTCAGGCCGGCGAGGCCGCGCGGCGCAGGAGATCGTCGAGCGCCACCTTGAGCTCCCAGAGGTCCTTCTGGGTGGCGTCGTAGGGAGCGGCGCCCACCTTCTCCCGCTCGATCGTCTTCAGGTTGCGCATCGCGGTGTCGACCTGCTGGAGGAGCTCCTGGATCTTGGGGGGCTCGATCGACTTCCCTTCTCCGTACCGCTCGTGGAGCTCCTTGTACCGCTCCTGGATCTTCTCGACGAACGACTTGCGGAGCGCGTTGAACAGGTCGACGAACGCGCGATGCTGCGCGTCGTAGGGATCGGCCAGCTTCTTGAAGCGGTCGTGGACGTCCGCGTACGCCTCCTTCGGCAGGTTGTCGAGACGGCGGACCGCGGAATCGAGCGCCGCGCCGGCGTCGGGATACCTCTGGGCCGCGACGTGCTGCTCCGCGAGCGCCAGCAGCGACTCGGTCTCGTGGCGCGCCGTCGACCGCGTGTAAGCCCGCTCGAGGTTCTCGAATTCCGCCTTGATCGACTCGCCTCCCCGGCCCAGCGAGCCCACTTCCTTGCGCAGCCCTTCGACCGTCTTCTGCGCCTCGAGGTAGGCCTTCTTCTCCAGCAGCGCCCACGACTCCTGGATGCGGGTGTGCAGATCGGCCAGGTGGAGCCTCGTGCCGAGCTGATACTCCTCCCAGGCGAGCTCCTTCTTGCGCATGCGCGTCTGGCGGAGCGCCGCCAGGATATCGGTCTTGTTCTGGGGCACCGCCGGCGGCGACCCTTCGAACGCGAGCCGGGAGATCATCGAATCGAGCCGCGTGCGGAACTCCTCGATGGTCCACCGCTTCTCGACGTCCTTCTCGCGGCCGACCTCGATCAGCGCCTCGAACTCGGGCGAGATCGACGGAACGTAATCGCGCGCGCTCATCGGGTGGCGCTTGGTGAAATCGACGAGCATCCCGAAGATCGCCGCGTAGTCGAAGTTCTCGTAGGCGCCATGGCCCGTGACCATTTCGAAGAGGATGGTCGCGAGCGAGTAGACATCCGCCGAGGGGCCCACCGGGCCGTCGGCCTTCGCCTGCTCGGGGGACATGTACCGGGGCGTGCCGACCCGCATGCCCGACATCGTCAGCGCCTGGGTGTTCGACTCGTCGGTCCACTTCCCGATGCCGAAGTCCATGATCACCGCGCGGCCGTCGTCCTTGCGGATCATGACGTTCTGCGGCTTGAGGTCGCGGTGAACCACGCCCTGCCCGTGGATGTACTGGATCGCCTCGGCGATCTCGCGCACCACCTGCGCGGCGCGCGGCAGTGGCAGCCGGTTGTCGGAGAAGCGCCGCAGATGGACGTCGAGCGTCTCCCCCTCGATGTACTCGAGGAGGATGCACCAGCCCATCTTGTCGTCCTTCAGGAGGCCGAACCGGCGGACGATGCCCGGATGGCGCAGCGCCCGCAGAAGGTCGTTCTCCTTGATGAAGCGGCGGATCGAATCGGCGACGATCTTCTGGTCGAGCTCCGGGTCGTTCTCCAGCGGCGGCCGCAGGACCTTGACCGCGATGATCCGGTCCTCGTGGAGCAGAGGGTCGATGAGGTTGAGCAGGTCGCGGTATTCCTCCGCGGCCTTCTCCCGGTCCTGCTTGCGCCGCTCGAGGTACTCGGTCCACATCCGGTCGGCCGCCTGGTAGATGCGGGCGCGGTGGATCGTGTCCACGACCGGCGTGGGCAGCCAGACCTTGCCGTCTTCCTTCCCCGCCTCCTGGTACGGGATGTCGTCCAGCCCCAGCCAGCGCGGGCTTTCCTCTCCCCAGACGATGCGCTCCGCCAGCAGCCCCATGGGATTGAGGATCTTGCCGACGTAGACCTGGCCGAACGCGCCTTCGGCGATGGGATCGGGCGTCAGGACCGCCATGCGGTTCTTGAGCACGATGGGCTCCACCTGCTGGAGGACCCCCTCGGCTGCACCATCGCCCTCGGACTTTTCAGGATCGGCCATGGGAAGAGTGGGAGTATAACACGAACGGACCGCCCTCCGACAGGGGAACCGTCACCGAAAGACCTCGAAGTCCCGTTCCCACCCCCCGGAGAGAAATGCCAGCAGGAGGCCAGGGATCATTCGGGCCGACCGCGGAAGAGATGGAAGCCGATGACGCTCGCGCCGATCGTGGTGTTCATCGCGGCCGCGAGCAGGACGCTTCCCCCCTGCCCCAGGTGGCCCAGGATCCAGAACGCCGCGGCCAGGGATCCGACGGCCGAGCCGAGCGTGTTGATGAAATACAGGAATCCCACCGACTTGCCGACGTTCCCCGACCGGCGCACGAGGTAGGCCACGAGCACGGGGAGCGTCCCGCCCATGAAGAGCGTCGGGATCAGGACCGCGACGAACGCGATCAGGCCGATCGTGAGGCCGCGCGCGGCCGCGGTCACCGATGCGATCCACGTGAAGAGCGGCATCGACACGAAGCCGAACGCGCCGATCCCGATCTCGACCAATCCGAAGATGACCGGGAGCGGAAGGCGCGACCGCACCGAAACCCAGCCGCCCGCGAGGCTGCCCAGGCCCAGCCCGAGCATGAAGGCGGTGACCACCATGGTGACCGATTCGCTGCTCGTCCCCAGGAGGCGGAACAGGGATCGCTGCCAGACGAGCTGGTAGAGAATCGCGGCGAAGCCCGAAAGGAGAAAGACGCCGTAGAGGACGGGGGCGGGAATTCGATCGGTCGGCCGCTCCGGTTCGGTCACGTGTGTGGGCTAATGATACCCTATTCCGAGCCGGAGTCTACCGACCGCTCAGTCCGCCGATTTGCGCTCCAGCGGATTCTTGAGCTTCTTCTCCAGGTCCGACGGCAGCTTGAGGTCGCCGGCTTTCTTCTGGATCTCCTCCATCGCCTTGCCCGGCAGCTCCTTCAGCTTCCCCTCGAGGTCGCCGCGCAGGTTGTTCAGGAGATCGGCCGGGACCATCCCTTCGCCCGCCTTCAGCGCCGCGCTGCCCAGCGTCTTGAGCAGGACGCCCAGGATCTCGGCGATCGACGCGCCGCCCTCGGCGGTCCCGACGTTTTCGAGCTCGATCGCGGGCAGCGTCACCGAACGGGTGCCGCCGGGGAGCAGGTCCGACCGGAACCGCACGACGGCCTGGTCGATCCGGATCTTCCGCACCATGAACTTCTTCTTCTCGGACGATGCTCCCGGCGCGGCGCCGGAGGAGAGATTGTCGAGCAGGGCCGAAAGGTTGTTCTTGGCGCCGGTGAATTCCAGGGTCAGCTCGGGCCGGACGACGGTCACGTCGTTGATCGTCACCGTCTGATGGAAAAGCTCGCGGGGCGTGACTCCGACGTCGAACCGCTCGAACGTGACGGCCCGCGGCTCGGTGAACGGCTGCGGATTGTGGATTTCAAACTTGCCCAAGGTCGCGTGTCCGGAGAACCGGATCGTCGCGTCGCTGAGCCGGGTGGGCACCTTGAGCGCCTTGGCGCTCTGGTGCTCGACCGTGCTTCGGACGATGGGATCGATGAGGATGACCGCGGCGGCTCCGACCAGGAGCACGAACCCGAGGAGCGCGCCCAGCGCGATCAGCAGCTTTCGGATGACCATGGGTATCCCTCCGTCCTTCCAAGATGCTGAGCGTCGACGGAGGGGGGCGTTACGGCCGGGAGCTACTTTCGGATCATGAGGGTGACGCTGGGGGTGCGGAGGGACTCGGCGGCGTCGGGAATCAGGTCGCGGGCGAAGTATTCGACGGAAACCTGGTAGTCGCCCGCGGGGATCGAGCGGGCGTCCATCGTGTACTCGTAGCGGACCGTGTCGCCGGGCCGCAGCACGGTCGGCGTTCGGACCCCGGTTTCGCCGGAGCTCCACGTCGTCCTCCGAAGCCCGTTGGCGCCGAACCGGCGGAGCGTGACGCGCGCCTCGGCGCCGGTGTGACGAAGCTCCTGATCCGGCAGCTCGGCGTCCCAGGCGGCGAGACCGGGGAACTCGAGGTCCTTCGAGCCGACATTCATGATTTCGAGCGTGATGCGGAACGGTCCCGAGCCGAAGAAGCGGTCGGTGCGGAGCGAGGCGGCGAATCCGCCGACGACGTTGGTGCCCCCGAACCAGCGAATGCGCTGATCGGCGTCGAGCCGACGGAGGATCTCCTTCGCGCGGGCCCGAGTCTCAGGGTCGGAACCGCGGTCCCGGGTATCGATCAGGACGCCGCGGACCTCCTCCCCCTGGCGATAGAGCTCGGCCTCGGCGCGCTCCCGGATCCGGATGGAGTCGTCCTGGAGATCCCGGACCAGCTCCGCAGGCGTCTTCCACGCCAGAAGGAGGGACATCAGGAGGAGGCAAAGATCCATTGAGAGGGAGAGAAGGAATCCTCGGCGCCGGTTACACCGCGGGCCGTCCGGTATCCTAGGGTCGTGGAGATCTGGACCGCCGGGCATTCCAATCTCGCCCTTGAACCGTTCCTCGATCTCATCCGGGACATGGACCTGCTGGCCGATGTCCGGCGATATCCCTCCTCCCGGAAGCATCCGCAGTTCAACGGACCCGCGCTCGCGAAGGTGAAGCCGTATCGCTGGTTTCCGGAACTGGGGGGCCGGCGCCACGAGAAAGGCGAACGCCACGCCGCCTGGCGGGTGGCGGCCTTTCGCGCCTACGCGGCGTACATGGAATCCGAAACGTTCCGACAGGCGTTGTCCGCCCTGGAAGCGGAGGCGAGGGCCCGTCGGACGGTGGTGGTCTGCGCGGAAGCGCTCTGGTGGCGGTGTCACCGCCGTCTGATCAGCGACGCGCTGGTCGTGCGCGGGTGGCGCGTCCTCCACCTCCCCGACGGCAAGCCTCATGAGCTGAGCCCGATGGCCCGAGTCGAAAGCGACGGGACGCTCGTCTACGATCGCTCCTGAAGGTACACTCGGGGCCCATGCGGATCGTCATTCTCGATGGATACACGCTGAGCCAGGGCCGCGAGGTCTGGGGCTCGATCGCCTCGCAGGGAACGCTCACCGTTCACGACCGGACGTCCGCCGATCAGATCGTCGACCGCCTCCGCGACGCCGACGTCGCGCTGACCAACAAGGTCCCTCTGAGACAGGACACGCTGGATCGTCTTCCGGCGCTCAAGTACGTCGCCGTCCTGGCGACCGGGTACAACATCGTGGACGTCGACGCCGCCCGCCGTCGCGGGATCCCGGTCTCCAACGTCCCCGAGTACGGCACCGACTCGGTCGCCCAGATGACGTTCGCCCTGCTCCTCGAGCTCTGCCACCACGCGGGAGACCACGATCGCGCGGTGAAGGAAGGCGCGTGGTCGGCGTCGCCCGACTGGTGCTTCTGGCGCCATCCGTTGATCGAGCTCTCCGGGCTCAAAATGGGCATCGTGGGATTCGGCCGGATCGGGCGGAAGGTCGGCGAGATCGCTCACGCGTTCGGCATGGAGGTGCTGGCTTCGTCCCGCTCGCGGAGCCGGACGCCGTCCTATCAGCCCTTCGCGTGGATGTCCGTCCCCGAGATTTTCGAGACGGCGGACGTCGTGAGCCTGCACTGCCCGGAAACGCCGGAGACGAAGGGCTTCGTGACCTCGGCGCTGCTGAGCCGGATGAAGAGGAGCGCGGTCCTGGTGAATACGGCGAGGGGCACGCTCATCGACGAGCCGAGCCTGGCGGCCGCGCTGGATCACGGCATTCTGGCGGGGGCCGCCCTCGACGTCGTCTCCCAGGAGCCGATCCGGCCGGATCACCCGCTGCTGAAAGCGAAGAACTGCATGCTCACGCCTCACCTTGCGTGGGCCACGGAGGCCGCTCGAAGCCGTCTGATCCACGAGACGGCCGGGAATCTCGCCGCCTTCAGGGAAGGCCGTCCGCGCAACGTGGTCAATCCTGCCCGGTAGCCGGCGGATCGGTTCCCGGATTTTCCAACCATGGGCTATAGTTCTTTCATGCCCCCCCTCTACCTCGCGGCCGCGCTGTGGGCCTCCTCGGCGCCGCAGGATCCCGATCCGGCCAAAGTCGAAAGCGCCATCCAGGCGGGCGCCGCCTTTCTCCTGAAGAAACATGAGAAGGGCCTCGACGAGGACTCCTGGAACTCCACCCAGGAGCTGATTCTGCTCAGCCTGAGCCATGCGAAGATTTCGATGGAGGAGCCCATCCTCCAGAAGGCGCTCAAGTCGCTGGAAACGGGCAAGCTGTGGTTCACCTACCGCGTCGCCTTGACCGCCATGACGCTTCAGCGCATCGATCCGCAGAAGTACCAGGACCGGATCGCCCAGTGCGCGCAGTGGCTCGTCGATTTCCAGTTGTCAGAAGGAGACTGGGGCTACCCCGGGATCGTCAACGCCGAGGATCCCCCGACCCCGGTTGCCACCTACGTTCCCTCCAAGCCCGAGCGCAAGAAGGATCCGAAGAGCCCCAAGGACCCGGGCAAGCTCGTCGTTCGTCGGAAGGAGCCGGCGTATCCGGCCAAGATGAGGGGAGACATCTCGAACACCCAATTCGCTCTTCTCGGACTCCGGGCGTGCGCGGATGCCGGCATCGAGATCCCGAAGGCGACCTGGGAATCGGCGCTCCGGTATTTCTACATGACGGTCAACGCGGACGGGGGCTGGGGATACTACTACGGCGGGGACCGCGACAAGCAGAGCTACGGGTCGATGACCTTTGCAGGCCTGACCAGCATCGCCATCTGCCGCCATTTCCTGGGGAGCAAGGATCCCTTGAAGGACAAGATCGTCCAGGCCGGACAGCTCTGGGTGGGACGAAACTTCCGCGTCGACGAGAATCCGTTCGCCGAGAAAAGCGATCTGGTGGACCCCAAGTGCTGGCAATACTACTACCTCTACTCGATCGAGCGCTCCGGCCGGATTCTGGGAACGGACACGTTCGGCAAGAAGAACTGGTATGGCGAAGGAGCCAAATACCTCCTGAAGTATCAGCGTCCCGACGGATGCTGGTGGACGGGCGTGAAGGCGGTCGACTGGAAACAGGCGGGAGATCTGGAAACCGCCGACACCTGCTTTGGGATCCTGTTCCTCACCAAGGCCACGCCGCTCCTGACGGCCACGAAGGGTGCCGGGGAAAAGTAGTCTACTTCAGCTCGGCGAGCGGCTTCTCCAGCTTCGCCCGCGCGGCGGCGCCGTCGGACGGATCCACCCCGGCGACGACGGGCTTCTCCTCGTTCGGGTCGGCCACGATGTCGAACAGCTTCCCGTTGGCGTGAAGTTTCCACCGCTGGTCGCGCGCGAACCGGTGGTTGCCCAGCTGGACGAAAATCCATTCGCGAGGGTTCCCCTTCTCGCCGCGGAGCTGCGGCGCGAACGTGCGGCCGTCGATTGGCACGCCCGACGGCGGCTTTGCGCCCGCCAGCTCGCAAATCGTCGGCACGACGTCCGAGAAGTCGACCAGATCGTCCAGGACCTTCCCCGCCGGCGTCGTCCCGGGCCAGCTCGCGAGCAGCGGGACGTGCGAACCGGTGTCGAGCATCGTCGACTTCCCGCCGATCACCGTGCGCTCCCCCACCTTCGACGACACGCCCTTGGTGGTCCCGTTGTCGCCCGTGAAGAGCACCAGGGTGTTCTCTCGCAGCTTCAGCTCGTCGAGCGTCGCCAGGACCTTCCCGACCACCTTGTCCATGTAGGCGACCATGTCGGGGAAATCCTTCGCGCCGCCTTTCTTCTTCTTGTCGCCGGCGCTGTCGGGTGTCGGCTCGAACGGGTTGTGGACGAGCACCATGGGGTAGTAGAGGAAGAACGGGCCGTCCTTGTGGCGCTTGATGAAGTCGAGGACCCAGTCGCAGAAGAGGTCGGGCCCGTATTTTCCCTCGGTGTCGGTCCGTTCCTTGCCGTCCTGCCAGATCGAGGCATCCCAGTAGCGGCTCGTGCGCTTGCCGTCGAGGAACCAGGACCAACAGCAATATTCGTCGAATCCGCACTCGCGGACGTGGTGGGGATGCTTCCGGAACTGCGCGAGCTGCCACTTCCCGGCCAGCCCCGTCGCGTAGCCGGCCTCCTTCATCATCGAGCCGAAGGTCTTTTCCTTCTTCGGGTCGAAGTACTCGTCCGTGCCCGATTCGATCAGCTGCGTCCATCCGGTGCGGAACCCGTAGCGGCCGGTCATGAGCTCGACCCGCGACGGCGAGCAGAGCGGCGTGGCGAAGCAGTTCTGGAACTGGATCCCCGACTTCGCGAGCGCCGTCAGGTTCGGGGTCTTGTAGGAAGTCCCGCCGTACGAATTGAGGCACTCCACGCCCAGGTCGTCCGCGAGGATGAAGATGATGTTGGGCTTCTTTTCCACCGCCGGCGCGGACGCGAGCAGGAGACCGGCGAGCAGGAGGGTTCTCATGCTGATTCAACCCTGACCGCCCGCGCCGGTTGCGGCCCTACTTCTTCCCGAGCAGCTCCTTCATGGCCTCGCCGAATCCGCGGCCGATGCGGCAGAAGGTGCGGACGCTTCCGAGGTAGTGGTAGCCGAAGTCGGATCCCACCTTGTCCCACGCCTCCTTGTTCTGCTTCCAGGTCGCGATGAGCTTGTCCGCGTCGGCATCCCAGAAGACGTCGGTCGCCACGACCTTGACCGTGCCCTTGAAGTCGGCGACGGCCTCCATCGAGGCCTGGGCGTCCTTCACCTTCTTCATCCCGCCGTCCGCCGGCTTGAACCCGTTCTGGCCGTTCTGGCCGATCACGACCGGCAGGTTCGGGACCTTGAGGTCCTTGCGGACGTCGCGGATCAGGCACTCGAGGTTCGCGGCGTAGGCGTCGGCGAATGGCGCGCTGATCAGATCGTTCCACCCCTGGAACCAGACGAAACCGCAGATCTCCGGCTCCCGCCCGGCGAGCGCCGGAAAACGGGTCCCGAGCTCGGCGAGCGTGGTCCGGATCTCGGCCATCATCTCGCGGTAGGACTTCCCGGTGCGCTCCCGGACCTCTTCCAGGGTGACGTCTTTCTTCTTCTTGGGATTCGAGTTCTCTTTCTCGACGACGGCGCGGAGCTCGTCGGCCGAGGGCTGTTTGGCGGAGGGCGGGAGGAAGTCGCGCCCGAGGCTCCGGCCGCCCCAGGCGGTCTTGATGAGCAGCACCGGCTCCTCGAACCGATCGCCCATCGCCATTCCGAACTCCAGCTCGGGCCCGATGCAGCCCGGCGAGCCGTAGCCGACCGTGAGGCTGCCGCGACGGTCGAGAAAGTTGATCCAGACGTCGTCGCGGACGATCCACTTCCCGTCTTTCTTGAGGTGCCGATAGAACTCCTTGAATTCCGGGGCCTCCGACTGGAATTCGGCCAGCTTCATCTGCCCCTTGCCTTCCATGTTGGACTGGCCGGCCAGGATGAAGACCTTCACCTTCGCGGCCCCGGTCTGAGCCTCGACGCTCCCGAGCAGCAGCCCCGCGGCGATCATCGTCAGCATGCGCATCGTGTGTTCCCTCACCCTAAGGAATAGCCGCAGGAAGGAAAGAATGGCGTCAAATATTTTCCTTTTTGCGCCACGGGTCCCTAGGATAGGGGGATGGGACGCCGCCGCGTCATCGGAGTCGCCATCGACATCGCCTGGCCCGGGAAGCACCACCAGGCGACCGTGCGAGGCATCCTCGACGCCGCCCGGGAGCGGAACTGGCGCTGCGTGCTCGATCCGTTCCTGGAGAAGACCGCGGGCTACGACGGCGTGATCGCCCGGGCCACGCGCCCGCTGGCCCACCGGCTCCGCCGCGCCCGCATCCCCGCCGTCAACGTGTGGGTCAACTCGCCCGACCGGACGCTGCCGCGCGTCGTGCCCGACCAGGCCGCCGCCGGCCGGCTCGCCGCGGAGCACCTGAAGGCGCGCGGCTTCCGCCGGTTCGCGTTCCTGGGTCACCCGCGCGATCTCAACACGACGCTCCACGGCTCCGGCTTCCGCGAGGTCGTCGACGCCTCCGGCTTCCCCTGCTCCGTCCGGCTGATCCGTCACGAACCCCGCTCGGGACCGGAGTGGCGCGCCGTCCAGGCGTCGCTCCACGGCTGGATCGCCGAATGGGTGCTCCCCTGCGGAGTCTTCGTCGCGGACGACTTCTCCGCCCGGCTGCTGGCCGACGTCTGCCGCCGGAAAGGACTGCGGCTGCCCGACGACGTGGCGCTCGTGGGGTTCGGCAACGAAGAGCTGACCTGCGAGATGATGGAGCCCGCACTCACGAGCATCGAGCAGGGCTTCGAGCGGGTGGGACGCCGCGCGGTCGAGCACCTCGCCCGCCTCCTCCGCGGCGCCGCGCCGCGGGAGCGGACGGAACTGGTTCCTCCCGCGGGGATCGTCGAACGGGCGTCCACCGACGTCTTCGCCGTCGACGACCGGGAGGTCGCCCGCGCGCTCCGGACGATCGCCGACCTGAGCGCCCGGCCGGTGCGCGTGCCGGCGATCGTCGCCGCCGTGGGGACGGCCCGCCGCTCCCTCGAGCGGCGGTTCCGAAAGTCGCTCGGACGGACGATCCACGACCAGATCGTCCGAGCCCACGTCGAGCGGGCCAAGCGGCTCCTCGCGGGGACCGACGAGCCGCTCAAGCGCGTCGCCCGGGACTCCGGCTTCCGCACGCCTCAGCAGCTCAGCAAGCTGTTCCGCCGCTCGGAGGGCACCACGCCGCTCGCCTTCCGCCGAAGGGCCCGCGGATAAGGCCCCGTTTTCCGGCAGGATGTCACAATTCGGCGGGGTAATCTCAACTAAGGAGCATGAGACTCTTACTGGCCGCTCTTGTCCTGGCTCAAGCGGGGACCGCCCCTCCCGCGATCGCTCCGGAGGATTTCCCCCGGCTCCAGAACGCCATCCGCCCCCAGCCGGGCGAGAGCCCCTGGCGCGAGATCGACTGGATGACCTCCATCCGCGGGGCCCGGCAGCGGGCCGCCGCCGAAGGGAAGCCTATCCTCGTCTTCACCGCGGCCGACGGCAGTCCGCTCGCGCGAACCTGAGGGGCCTGCACCTCCAATCGGGCCCGGTGGTGCACCGGGTCTCAGGTGGACCCCAAGTTCGTCCTGGACCATTTCGTCCCCGTCGCGCTCGACACCTACTTCCGCGGCGCCGGCGACGAGGTCGAGTTCTGTTCGATGATCAAGGCCGGCGGCAACCACATGGCCGTCGCCTCCGCGAGCGGCAAGGTCCTCGGCCACGGCGATGCCCTCCGGATGCGCGAGAAGGAGCTCACCCAGGCGCTCGAGGAATTCAAGGCGCTCCCCGAAGAAGACCGCAAGCCGAAGATCGAGGTCCCCGCCGGCGTCGCCCCGCCCAAGCGGCAGCTGCCGTCGCCTCCCGCGAACGGCCTCATCCTCAAGGGCCACTGCACCTACATGAAGGCCGACGAGAAGGGGAAGATCGACCGCTCCAAGGAGTGGTACTACCGCGAGAACCCCGACCGGTGGCCCGCGGAAACCCAGACCGACATGCTCTGGCTCACCGAGTCGGAATGGAAATCGCTGGTGCCGGCCGATCCGAAGAAGGGCGACCGCGCCGACGTCGCCGGCCCGGTCCAGAAGCGGATCTTCTGCACGATCGGCATCGACTACATGGAAGGCAGCGTGAACGCGCTGCTTCCGCGCGAGACGTCGATGACCCTGACCGTCGACTCCGTCACGCCCGAAGCGATCGCCCTGAGGCTCGACGGCGCCGCGAAGCTCGGCAAGGAGTTCGACGAGAAGTTGCACAAGGAGAAGAACTCCCGCGGCAGCGAAATCCGGATGCTGGGCTACGTCACGGTCGATCGCCGACGCAACGCGATCGCGCGGTTCGACATCGTCGGCCTCGGCCACGCCTGGGGCAACAAGATGGAGTACGTCCGCCGCGAGATCCGGCTCGATTCGACGCCCTGGATCTACGGAATCGCCGTCGAGCTCGTCGAGACGCGCCGTCCGATCGACCTCGTACCGCCCTACAACATGCTCCACTACGGCTCGGGCGTGAAGTACTTCAGCGAGTAGCCCGCCGCCGCGAGCAGGACGAGCGCGAGCCAGCCGACGCCGGGCTCGGAGATCGTGCCGCAGCCGCACTTCCCGGAATCGCCTCCTCCGCCGCCGGACCCCGACGGCGTCGGCGTGGGAGCCGGCGCCGGCGCCGGTCCGGGAGGCGGAGGCGGCGGAGGGGGAGGAGGCGGTGGCGTTCCCGTTCCCGACGACGACTTGTAGAAGTACACGTCGTCGTCGATGCCGGTCACCACGACGAACGCGTTCACGCTCGGAACGTACCGCCAGCGGCCGTAGATGCCGTTGGAGCCCACGCCCGGCGCGCCCGTGGCGCTTCCCAGGGTCCACGCTTTGGTGTCCGGATTCAGCAGGCAGGGCGAGCCGCCGGCCCAGGCCACGATCCGGTCGAGCACGGGATCGTAGTCGAGGCCGACGTTCCCCTTCGCCACCAGCGCGTCGCCGCCGGTCGTCGTCCACGGCTGCTTCACGTAGTTCGCGTTCTTCAGGTCGTAGGAAAACACGGCGCCGTTGCCGACCACGACCATGAGCCCGCGCTTCGTGTCGACGGTGCTCGTGTGGTAGTAGAAGTCGTCGGCGTTGTGTTTCGTCCAGGCGTTCGTGTCGTAATCGTACGACCAGAGGCCGGCGCCGCTTCCCCACCAGAGCCTCTTCGTCGCGGGATCGTAGGCGCAGTTGACGCCGAAGCCGCCCCCGGGGCTCGTCGCGGGAGCGCGGTTCGTCCACTTCTTCGCGACGAAGTCGAACGTCCACGTCCGGTCGCACTGGGCGAAGCCGATGCCGGCCAGCGAGCCGCCCTGCCCGAAGAAGCGGTCGGCATGCGCGATGTACGCAAGCCCGCTGTAGGTGTGGCGCGAGTTCGGCGTGCCGTCCGCGTTGACCTCCTGGTCCAGGACCGGGTTGACGAACGGATCCGTGATCCGCGACCAGGTCAGCGTCGGGATGTCGAAGGCGTAGAGCTCGTTGCCGTAGTAGTCGGCGTGGCCGCCGCCCCACAGGATCAGGCGGCTCCGCTTGGTGTCGAGCGCGCCGCCGCCCCAGGCGGCGAGCACCATCGCGGGGCCGCTGACGCCCCACGTTCCGGCGAACTGGCCGTTCGTCGGCGCGACCGTCCGCATGTGGCTGTTGGGCACCGACAGCCAGGTATCCGGCGCCATCGTGGCCGGGTCCGTCTGCGCTTCCGCCGCCGCCGCGGCGAACAGCAGACAGAGTGTCAGACTGATCCCGCTCTTCATGATCCGTCCTCCTTACTTGGCCGGTTTGTAGAAGTGCACGTTGCCGTTGCTGGCCGTGACGACGATGAACGCATCCAGGGTCGGCACGTACCGCCAGCGGCCGTAGATGCCGTAAGGGGTGGAAGGCGGAGCTCCCGGCGCGTCGGTCACGGTCCACGCCTTGGTCTCGGGATCGAGGGCATAGACCGCGCCGCCCGCCCAGCCGACGATCCGGTCCCGCACGGGGTCGTACTCGAGTCCGGGGTTCGACTTCGCGAGAAGCCCCTCGCCCCCGGTGGTCTTCCAGGTCTGCCGCACGGGCGCGCCGCTGCGGACATCGTAGGCGAAGAGCTTTCCGTTGCCGACGACGATCCAGAGCCCGCGCTTCGGATCGAACGCGCTCGTGAAATAGTAGAGCTCGTCGTCGCCGTGCCGCGTCCAGCGATCGCCGTCGACCTCATAGGAATAGATCCCGGAGCTGTCGCCCCACCAGACTTTGCGCGCCGCCGGATCGACCGCGCACGTGGCGCCGATCCCGCCTCGCGGGGTCTGGCCGGAGGAAGACTTCTTCGCCCATTTCCGGGAGTCGAAGTCGAACATCCAGATCGCCTGGGACCCGCCGTCGCCGCCCGCGAGACATCCCGCCATGGAGAAGAAGCGGTCGATCGGAGCGGGGAGATAGGCCAGCCCGTTGTAAGTCGCCCGACCGTTCGGCGTCCCGTCGTCATTCATCTCCCGGCCGAGTCGGGGCCGCGCCGTCGGATCGGTCAGCCGCTGCCACGCCATCGCGTCCACGGAAAACGCGTAGAGCTCGTTGCCGTGGTAGTCCGTGTGTCCTCCGCCCCAGAGGACCAGCCGGCCGCGGCGCCCGTCGAACGCGCCGCCGCTCCAGGCCGCGACGACGGCCGCGGGTCCCATCATGCCCCGCGTCGCGGGGAATTTCCCGGGATCGGGCGCGACCGCGTCCATCGCGGAATCGGGAACCGCCAGCCAGGTGCCGGGCGCCATCTTCAGCACCGCCGCGGTCGTGGGCTTCGCGACGGGCGCCGCCCCCGCGCCCGCGACCGCCATCTGGTCCGCGGCGACGTCCGCGGACGTGCCGTCGGACCTCCGCGTGAGGCGGACCTTGCCCTTCTCCACGTCCAGGCGGGTCGAGCCCGTCGAGGACGTCAGCGTAAACTTCGTTCCCAGGACCCGCGCTTCCCCTTCCGTCGTCCGGACCACCATCGGCTGCTCGGCGGACTGGCGGGTGACGTCTCCGACGAGCGCTCCGCGCTGCAGGGACAGGGTCTTCCCGCCGCGGATCCCGAACTCCGTCGCCACGGTTCCCGGAGCGAGTTCTACGGTCGTGAGGTCTTCGTATCGGAGGACAACCCGTCCGCGACCGTTGGTCTCGATGCCGTCGCCGGCAAACAGGATCTCTCCCGCGGCGAGCGGCGCCCGTCCGCCGGGGCCGAGCCGCTGACACTTGCCTTCGACCTTCACGACGCGGCCGACTTCGCGGGGCCCGTCGTTCATCAGCAGCGCGCCGAGGACGATCGCGATCAGAAGCGCCGCGGCGGAGGCGAAGAAGATCCAAAACGGCCGGCGCGATTTCGGGGTCGGCACCACGGCGCCCGCGCGGAAGACGTCGCCCAGGTCCCGCTCCAGCTCGGCGGCGTCGAACACGGCGTCCATCGCGGCGGGATCGGCTTCGATCTCGGCGCGAAGCCGGGCGATCTCCTCGTCGGTCGCCTGTCCCGACAGGAACCGGGCCAGGAGATCGTTATCCAGGGCGCACCGCCGCCAGCTTTCGGGAGACGCATTCCTGGAGCGCGCGGCGGAGCCGGCTGAGGAGCATGTCGACGGCGCCCACCTGCATGCCCGTCTCCCGGGCGATGTCGCGCGAGACCTTGCCCTCGCCGTACTTGAGCCCGAGCACCTTGCGGCCGCGGTCGGGGATCGACTTCAGGCAGTCTCGCAGGATCTGCTGCCGGAGATCCGCGTATCCCGGCACCGAGTGGGCGGTTTCGGCGTGGGCGGCCGACTCTTCCAGCCGGACGAGGACCGCGGGGTCGAGCGACAGCAGCCGCGATTTCGATTCCCGGTAGCTCATCAGGAGCAGATTCCGGGCGATGCCGCGCAGCCAGGCGCCGAAGCTCCTGGACGGATCGAATTTCTCGGCGTTCTTGATCGCCGCCGTGAAGACGTCCTGGACGAGGTCCTCGGACCGGTGGGCGTCGCCCGTGGCGGCCAGGAAATAGGCCAGCAGCCAGCGGCGGTTCTGCTCCAGGATCGCGCGGGCCCAGGGCTCCCGGCTCTTGTTGGCCGTCGTCATCATCCTCCCCTCTTTTGCAAGGGGGGACCGAACCTAACAGGAATTGGAGAGAGACCCACAAAGGCCGATATGTTCTCGACGGCGGAGGTGATTCGGTTTTAGGGGCGGCTCGAGGTGTGGTCGTGGACGATCTTCCACCCTTCGTCGAACTTCTTCCAGATCAGGGTGAAGACGCCCCCTGGACGCTGGTCCGTCCCGGAGAGCTCGAGCTCCCAGGACCCGGTCATCACGGCGCGTTCGGCGTCCTGCTGCTCGAACGCGACGCGGGAGAACGTCAGTTTGCCCATCTTCTCGCGGGTCGGATAGGCCTCATGGTAGCGGCGCACCATCGCGTCGAACCCGCGATGAACCTTGTCGCCGCCCGCGAAGACGGTCTCCTCCGACCGCCGGTAGCCGGAGACGAACGCGTCGAGGTCGCCCCGGTTCCAGGCCTCGGCCTGGGCGTTCAGGACCGCCAGGATCTCCGACCGATCCCGCGCGGGAGAGGAGGTCGCGCAACCCGCGACGGCGAGCAGCGCGAGGGCCAGCCGCCGATTCACTTCTTGCCCGCCTGGAATTCCGCGTCGGCCACCGTCGGGTTCAGCTCCACCTGGTAGGTCTCGCGGTACCAGACGGTTTCGCGCTCGCCGACCAGCTCGCGCTTGCGCAGCAGCTTCGTCGACGCGTCGTACGTCACGCGGACGCGGTAATCGATCCGCGGATCCTCGTGGCTGATGATCTTGAGCCCTCCCTCGGCGCGCTCGGAGGTGGAGGCGCTGCGGTCGCGGACCTGCGGAACCAGGTCGCAGACGACGTACCCGTCGCCGATGGTCGTCGGATGGGCGCCCTGGGGGAACGACCAGCCCAGCCCGTGCCACGCGACGGCGCTCAGGAGCTCGCGGCGGAGGCCGTTGGGGCCGGGATTGAACTTCGCCGCCTCGACGCCCGGGGTGCTCCAGAAGGTGGTGCCGTCGGAGACCGCTTCGTGGTGCACCGTCCTCCCCGTGAAGCTGATCGACAGAGAGATCTTCGCCCGGTCTCCCTCGCCCAGGACCACGACGCCTTCGGCCTTCTGGGGCATCTGGGCGACCGCCCAGGGCCATTCGCCCTTGAACTTGATCCTCATCGTCCGCGCTTCGTACAGCCCGTCGCGGACCCGCTGGAGATCGCGGTCGATCGGCGACATCCATTTCTCGTCGGGGCGCACGTCGGAGTCGGAACAGCCGGCAAGGAGAGCGAGCAGTAATATTTTTTTCATCACCTCAATTATACCGCCGCGATCACGGCGTGGAGAGCTGGTCCTCGAACGCGCGGTTGCGCCCCTCGACGTAGTCGCGCATCTCCTGGACCCGCCGCCGGAACTCGTCGGTCGAGATCGGCTTGAGCCCGTCCTCCGTCGCCGCCGCCTCGATCTGGGCGAGAATCGCGTCGATCCGCGCCTGGATCGCGGCCGTCGAGCACGGGCCTTCGAGCAGCCGGCGGAGCGCCGCCCGGTAGCGATCGAGCGCGCCCGGCGCGTTCAGGATCAGGTTCCGCGTCAGGATGCGCCGCTCGAATCCGTACGTGATCCCCGGATCCTCCCGAGTGTATCCCTGGTCGCGGTCCCACGGCACGAAGAGGTAGAGGTTCGTCGCCGGATTCCGGTAAAGGAAGAGGTTCTGGGGAACGTCGTCGACCGTCGGGCCCGCGAGATACGCGTCGCTCTCGCCCTGCAGGACTTCGGCCGCGATGAACCCGAGGAAGCGGTCGACGTCGAACAGGCTCGACGCGCGTGCGGGATCGTTGTTCAGCACGTCGTGCAGGTCGCGCACCGCTTCCGCATCGGCGGGAAGATCCTCGAAATCCGGGATCCACATGAGGGGCACGTAGATCGACGGATCGGGGCCCCACCACTCGACATCCGCCGTCGCCTCGCGGAACTCGTAGTACTGGTTCAACGGACGGCCGAACCGCTTCCTCAGGAACTCGCGGCCGATCCGCTCCTCGACCCCGTACAGCCCCTTGAGGGCGCCGTTGACGACGAGGCGGCAGTGCACGTACTTCGGCGCGGGAACTCCGGCCGCCTCGTAGTAGGGGTACTGCAGCCGCGCCCGCATCAGGGTCGGGTCGTGGGTCATCGCGTCGAGCTTGAGGGTGCTGTACTGGTGGAACTCGCGGTCGGGGACGAACTCGTCGAACTCCAGCCGGAACGACGGCTTGGGATTGCCCTGAATGCGCGACCGTTCTCCGCTGGGGCGGACCGCGACGTCGGCGAACGTCTCGCCTTCCCACCTCACGGTGCAGCGCCGCCAGGTGTTGTCGAAGGGATCGGCGACCATCGCGTTCCAGTCGCCAGGATCGAGCGTCAACTCGTAGGTCGTCAGGACGCGGTCGTCGAACGGATCCCGCGCCCCCTCCTTGCCGTCGCCGCACCCCGCCAGCAGCAGCCCGAGCAGCCAGCCCCGCTTCACAAGAACATGATGGTCCAGGGGACCGGCTGTGATGCCCCACGTTCGAGCCGGGGATCGGTGTCTCTAAGCAGGCGGAACAGAGTCCTCTCCGATCCGCCTGCTTCTCCTGAGCGGAGGCCGCCCTGAGGCGGCCGGAGTCGAAGGATTGAAACCCTTCGACTCGTGCCGCTCGCTCAGGGTAAGCAGGGCGTCAGGAAATGACTTTGGTCGCCCTGCTTAGTGGGAGCGGCCGCGGGGAGCGGTATAATACCAGTACGGGCGCGGGACGGAGTGCGGCCGCGCAAGATCGGAAAGGTGACAGATGCGCACCACCGTCAGTCGGGAGCTCTCGGACGAGACGAACGACCTGATCAAACGGGGCAAGATCCCCCGGAGCAAGGTCCAGGCCTACGAGCGGCTCCTCGACCGGATCGAGAAGGAGATCCTCACCCACGACGTGATCGTCAACAACCGGTTCACCCGCTGGTTCAAGGACGGGACGTTCGACCGGGAGGACCTGCGCCATTTCCTGGTCCAGTTCTCGGTCTTCTCCAACCTCTTCATCGAAGCGCAGCTCAAGAAGGTCATCAACGCGCCGACCCTCGAGGCGATGCATGCCTCGAAGGAAATCCTGATGAACGAGCTCGGCGTGGTGTTCCGCAAGCCCGGAGCGAAGGCGGCGGCGGGCAAGGAGGTCGACGCGGAGCTGGTCGGGACCGAAGGCACCGTCGACGGCGGGACGTTCCGGTTCCCGGCGGCCCACTTCGAGTGGCTGCTCCGGATGATCGCCCACGTCGGCCTCGGCTACGACGAGGTCGGCAAGCGGCGCCACGGGAGCCCCAGCACGCTTCACTTCTGCGACGAGCTGTCGCGCCTGTACGGCTCCGACGATCCGGACGTCGGCCTCGGCGCGAGCTTCGCCGTCGAGAACTGGGCGGCCGCCGGCTTCTGGAAGGAGCTGATCCAGGGGCTCGAGACCTACAAGAAGCGCGAGAAGTCCAAGATGCCCATCGCGTTCTTCACGTGGCACGACCGCGTCGAGGACCAGCACGCGGCCCACACCTGGACGGAGCTCGAGGAGGAGTTCTTCGCCGCCGACGTGGACGAGGACAAGTTCATCCGCGCGGGCCGGGAGATGCTCGACGGCGTCCAGGCCTTCTGGACCGGCCTCAACGAGGCCCGGCTGAAGCGCGACGGGGTCCGGAAGACCGGCTGATCCCGCCGTCCCGATTTCCGAGCTGGCTTCCCGTGCGGCGTTTTGCTATTTTTGTGACCTCATGCCGTTGACGCTGCTGGCGGTCTTCCTGACGTTCGCGTCGCCCGCGCCGTTCGCGGAATCGGCGGCCGCCCAGGAGGACGAAGCGATCGTCGAAGTTTCGCGTCGGCCCGCCGCGCCCCGCGTCGTCGTCCTTCCTCGCCCTCCGATGCAGCCGCCCGCGCCCCGGGCGTTCGTGCCCGCCGATCCCGACGTCCGATTCCGGCCCGCCGTCGACTGGACGCCCAGACTCTTCTCGCGACCTCCCCCCGGGTAGCCCCCAAGCGCTCCGGCATTCCTTTGTCGCGTTCCAGCTCCGATTGAAAGGAATCCCTCCATGCAGCTCGTTCTCCAAGGGGCGTACCTGGATTTCTTCCCCGACCTCCGGTCCTACGTCGAGCGGCGGATCGCCTACGCCCTCATCCGCTGCAAGGCGTCCGTGAAGGAAGCCGTCGTCTCCCTCAAGAACCGGAAGAGCCCCCGCCTCGGCGCAGCCTGGACGTGCGTCGTCCGCATCAGCCTTCGCCACAAGGGCAGGATCACCGTCAAGGCCGTGACCTCGCTCCCGTCGGAGGCGATCGACCAGGCCGTGGCGCTGCTGTCTCAGGACGTCAGCCGCAAGACGAAGACGAAACCCCCGGAACGGCGCAGCCGGCCGGTCGAATTCTAGCGAACCTCCCGCGGAGCTCCGGGGTCCAAACGGACGTGGAGAACGGACCCATGAAAAGATTCCTCGTCCTGGCGATCCTGCTGGCGGCGCCGGCCGCGTCCGCCGCCGGTCCGCTCCCGGCCGCCGCCCCCGCGCCGACGAAGGCGGACGAGAAGTACGACACGAAGCACGAGCGCAACGTCCTGGACTTCTGGCAGGCCAAGACGGACAAGCCCGCGCCGATCGTCGTCTGGTTCCACGGCGGCGGCTTCACGCAGGGAGACAAGAAGCAGATCATCGACCGGGACAACGTGATCGACGGATTCCTCAAGCGGGGCGTCTCGGTCGCGAGCTGCAACTATCCGTTCCTCAAGGACGCCTCGTACCAGGAGATCATGGTCCACTGCGGCCGCGCGGTGCAGTTCCTCCGATCGAAGGCGAAGGAGTGGAACCTCGACCCCAAGCGGGTCGGCGTCGCGGGCGTTTCGGCGGGGGCGCTGATCTCGGAATGGCTCGGCTACCACGAGGACCTGGCAAAGCCCGGCAGCTCCGACCCGGTCGAGAAGATGTCCTCCACGGTATCCGTCGTCGGCGCCTACTGGCAGCCCATGGGGACGGACGAGCTGGTCAAGCCGCTGATGAAACCCGGCGGACCGCCGCTCATCCTGTTCTCCGACGCGCCGCCCACCGACTCGGTCCACCACCCGAAGTTCGCGAAGACCATGAAGACGCGGGCGGAGGAGCTGAAGATCCCGGTGGAGCTTTACGGCGGCCCCAAGAACGACATCCCCGCGCCGCCCGCCGGAGAGACCTTCTCCACGCTGTTCCTGAAGTTCTTCGGAAAGCAGTTCGGCCTGAAGCCCTGATCACTCCGTGAACCGCTTGTTCACCGCGTACAGCATCCCCAGGTAGGGATTCACGGGGCTGCGGTACACGGTGAACCCGCTCGCTTCCAGGAACCGGACGAGCGCCCGCGGAGTATGCCTCGGATCCGTGATGCCGTAGTAGATGGGCTCGTGGAGCTCGCAGGCGATCTTCCCGATCCGGCCGAGGATCGACGAATCCAGGTTCATGAGGATCTCGTACTCCGCCCCTTCGCAGTCGATCTTGAAGAACTCGCACCGGGCGATGCCGTGCCGCTCGAAGAAGGTGGCGAGGGAGATCGCGTCCCGCTCCACCTGCGTTCCGCCCGTCATGTAGATGTTGTTCGACGCCGGATTCATGTTGTCCAGGAACAGCGTGATCTTCCGATCCGTCGAGGCCACCGCGAGGTTGAACGCCTTGACGTTCGTGACGCGGTTGAGCGCGAGGTTCCGTTCGAGCTGGGCGAAGTTGTCGGGCGACGGCTCGAACGAATACACCGTCCCGCGGCGGGCGAATCGGGCCGCTGGGATGGAGAAGGACCCGATATAGCCGCCGATGTCGATCACGGTGTCGTTCTCGCCGATCCGGAAGTCGTCGTCGTAGAACCGGCGGTTGTACAGCTTGTGATAGAGCTGCTCCATGATCGCGAACGTGTCGGTCATCTTGGACTTGATGCTGGCGCCGCGGACCTCGAACGTGAGGCCGTCCATGGTCAGCTGCGGTTTCTGCTCGGAAGAAAGCCAGAAGCGGAGCCAGCGGCGGAACCCCCAGGCCCGGACCGTCTCCCACAGCAGCTTGAAGGCGTAGAACGGCACGTGACTGTGGCGGATCGCCTTTTCCAGAACGTTCATGTGGAGGTCATCCTACACCCCGGCGGCGATCATTTCGGCGGACGCCTCGACTCCATCTCCCGGCGGTAGGCGGGGTCCAGTCCGGGGACCGACAGCGCGGCCTCCCTCAGCGTCCGGGCGGCCTCCGTCTCCCCCCGCTTCGCGGCGATCTCGCCGAGGTAATACAGCGCGGTGGCTCGACTCTCGGCCCGGACGCTCCGCTCGGCGGAGATCCGCAGCGCCGGCTCGGCCCGCTCGGGCCGCCCGGCGGCAAGCCACGAGATCCCCAGGAGGTGGATGACGTCGGGAGCGGCGGAGAACTCCTCGTCGCCGTAATCGATGATGGACTGGGCGAGCCGGGCCGCTCCCGCGGCGTCTCCCTGCTGCAGCAGCACCTGCGCGAGCCGGTTTCTGGCGACGAGGACGAGGACGGCCATCCGGCGCTCGTAGGGTTCCGGCTTCACCTCCACGCCGGCCGCGGTCGGGTTCACCTGCTGTCCGCGGGCCCGCCGGTAGCCGGGCCGGACCTGCTCGGGCTCGATGGGAAACCGCCAGTACCGCCGATCGACGACCGACTCCTGACTGCGCGGGACGATCTTCCAGTAGACGCCCGCCGGAACCTGGGAGTAGTCGGGCCTCAGCAGCTCCGGGACGATGGGGAGCTGGGTGAACAGGGGCCGGCCCCCCTCCGCGTTGGCATTGACGAACGCCGCCGTCGCCAGCCGCTTGAGTTCGACTTGCGGGAACCGCTGCTGAAGCTGATCGTAGTCCGGCCGCTTCAGGAACGGATGGCGGGCCAGGAGCTTCCGGTCGTACCAGTCGGTCCCCGTCGTCGCCCGGGAGTCCAGGAAACTGCACGTCACGAGCGTCGCGTCCGGCCGGACGCCCCGGACGCGATGGAGGTAGCCGACCAAGCCGTTGGCGTCGTCACCGGAAAGCAGAAGGATGGCGTCGGGATCCGGAGTTTCCAGCAACGTCCGCGCATACAGTTCCGCGAGGTCGTAGCGCCGCTGGGTCACGTCGGAAAAGTTCGCCGCGACCGCCCAGCCCGCGGCGGCCACCGTGAATCCGGCCACAAGCGGAATGGCCCATCGCTCCATCTTGCCGGCCAGGACCCAGCCGCCCACGCCGACGACCAACGAAAGCGGCAGGCGGGCGGCCACGAACCAGAAGTCGTGCTGGACTTCGGTCTTGAACAGGATGGTGATCACGACATAGGGGATCATCCACGCCGCCAGGCCGATCAGGATCTTCCGATTCCGACCCGCCAGGCCGGCCAGACCGGCCACGGCCAGAATCAGTCCGATCCCGAGCAGTTCCTCCCACGTGAACCGTCCGAAGCTCGCGACGCGGCCGGAGTCGAGTCCGAACGCGCCGTGCATGCCGACAAAGCGGATGCCCGTGAGATAGGCCAGATAGTCCATCGGTCCCTTCGGATCGCCGAAGACCAGCCAGGGCTCCCGGGCCGCCAGGATCGGGAGCAGGATCAACGTGGGACCCGCGGTGCAGGCGGCGGCGAGTCCCACCCGGCTCAGGATCCCCTTCCATCCCAGCACGTCCCGGTGGGCCACGACGAACAGGAGCAACGCCGGACCGAGCAGCGCGGAGGAGGGATGGGCCTGGCCCGCCAGTCCGATCAGCGCCGCGACGAGCGTCAGATCGCGCGGCCTCCGCCGCTCGTCCGCGCGGATCATCGACCAGAGGAGCAGGCTGAGGACGAGGAAGTAGAAGGCGTAGACCTTCGCATAGATCGCCGAGGACCAGAACGTGAAGCCCGCCGCCAGCACGATTCCCGCCAGGACGCCGCAGGCGTCCGCGACGGGACCGGGGTCCGCCGGAGTGACGGCGAACAGCCGGCCCCGGGTGCGCAGCAGGTCGCGCGCGGCCATCGCGGTCACGCCGGATGCCGCCGCGGCGCACAGCGCGGAGAAGAGATGGACGGCCAGCGTGAAATCGAGGAAGAAGAAGAGGCGCGTCCACGACCAGCAGAGGACCTCGTACAGAACGAATCCGGGAGCGTAGAGAACGCCCAGCTCCTTCACGGCGGTCAGATAGACGCCCGAGTCCTGCCAGAAGGGATATCTGCCGACGGTGGCCAGAGAGAGGATCGAGGAGAAGAGGAAGGGAAGGCCGAAAACCACCCAGCGCTTCATGCGGGATCTGTCATGCGAGACCCGCAGTATATCACGGAGCGGAGCGGTTCGACAGGATCAGGGCTTGCGGCCGTTCCCGTCGTCGTGTCCGTTGCCGTCGCCCTTCCGCTCGCGGAGGCGATCGTTCACCCTCCGCGTGTACTTCTGCACCTTCTTGGCCAGGCGGAGCAGGCTTCCCGAGTCGATGGGCTTGATGTCGTAGTGCTTCGCGCCCAGCTCGGCGGCGCGCTGGCGATCCCGCGCTTCGTCGGACGTCGTCACGACGATCACCGGGATCCGGCGGAGATGGGGCTGGGCGCACATCCATTCCAGGACTTCGAGGCCCGACCGCTTGGGAAGCTTCAGATTGAGCAGGATGATGCAGGGCAGCGGGTACGCCTGCCGGTCCCCGAAGGGACCCTCCCCGGCGAGATAGGCCACGGCGGCCTCGCCGTCGGTGACCACGTGAAGGGGAGCCTCGAGGCCGACCTTCCGGAACGCCCGCTTCAGGAGCAGCAGGGCGTCGGGATCATCTTCGACGACCAGGAGAGCGGCTTCCTCGACCATGGAACCTCCCGGCGCTCGAGAAGGTGGCCCGCCCCTGTCGTCACGTGTGGAGTCCGTCCGGGTGCGAAAGCTAGAGCCGGAGCCGGGCGGACGTGTTACGCGGTGGAGGCGAGGATGCGCTTGGCCTCGTCCGCGAACGCCGTTCCGTCGAGCGAGGTCAGGTATCGCAGCGCCTGGGAGGCGAGGAGCGCGTGGTGGCACAGGATGCCCAGCGCCAGCCGGTCCTCCGGCGTCGCCAGCTTCACGGCCTCCGCCATCGCCACGACCTGCTCCGCCGGCAGCTTGGACCAGTCGAGGTCCTGCGGCAGCTCCTTCTGGAGCACGTACAGCTTCTTCGCCGTGGCCTTCAGGATCTCGACGTCCTGGACCTTCTCGCCGCGCAGGACGAAGTCCCGGAAGGAAGGCCGCTGCGAATTGAGCTGGGCGATCAGCCGTTCCCGGAACGAGTTCATCAGGTCGACCTGGCGCCGCCGGTCCTCGATCCGCTCCCGCACGCGCGTCGCGTCGCGCTTCCTCTCGAGCACCTTCGTCTCGTCCATCGCGGAGTCGAGGTCGAACTTCGTGATGTGATCGTCGATGCGGTGGATCTCCGACCGTTCCTGCGCCTCGAGCACGCGCTGCGGGACCATGCCGGTTTCACGGCCCGCCTCGATGGCCGCCAGCACCGTGGAGAGCTCCTCGGCCACCGCGCGCGTCGAGGCGTACCGATCCTTGGGATCGCGCGCCAGGCACTTGAGGCAGACTTCCTCGAGCTTCGACATCTTTGTCAGGATCTTCGTGGAGTCGTGCGTCCCCTTGCTCTTGGACTTCCGGACGACGTCGGTGGGGCGCTCCGGAAGATTCCTCATCGCCTGGACGAGGATCGCCAGCGGCTCGCCCGTGAAGATCGGCCGACCGGCCAGCATCTCGTACACCGTCGCCCCGATCGAGTACACGTCGGTACGGACGCTGATGTCCTCGGACCGGCCCGACAGCTGCTCGGGCGCCATGTAGGCCGGCGTGCCGCGGACCTTGTCGTCGGAGTCGCCCGGCGGCCCCCCCAGCACGCGGGCCAGGCCAAAGTCCATCACGTACGCCGTCCCCGTCTTGGCCATCAGGATGTTGCCGGGCTTCAGGTCGCAGTGGACGATCGGCTTGGGGAACGTGTGGGCGTAGTGGAGCGCGTTGCAGACGTCGCGGATCGACCCCAGATAGAAGGCCGGATCCTCGTAGAGCGGCGACGGGAGGCCGCGCGACTGCGCCGAGTGGATGTGCTCGGCCAGCGTTCGCCCCTCGATGAAGTCCATCGCGATGTAGAACTGCTGGTCGATCCGCCCGATGTCGCGCACCGCGACGATGTGGTCGTGCCGGAGCCGCAGCGCGGCGCGCGCCTCCTGGAGGAGGTCGAGGATCTGCTCCTGGCGCTGCTTGCGCGCTTCGACGGAGCCGGGCAGCTTCCGGTTGTGCTGCTCCCGGATGAACTTGAGGGCGACGAAGTCGGCGAGCATCGTGTCCCACGCCTTGACCACCACGCCGGCGCCGCCCTTCCCCACCTCGTCGAGAAGCACGTACTTGCCGAAGAGCCGGCCCGGGATCGTCCGGGCGAACTGCACTTCGGGGGGCAGCTCGTCGTGGGTGAGCTGGACGATGCTGTCGAGGTCGCGAATCTGCGCGACGACGGCCTCCTCCTGCCACTGGATCGGGCCGAGGCAGCGCGGGCACCGCTCGCCCTCCGTCATGATGCGGGGGACGTAGACGGGGCCCTTGCACTCGGGGCAGAACCGGACCCGCTTCTGGAACGCCGCGACCGCGTCCGCCAGCTGGACGGGGCTGAGCATCGACTTCTCGACCAGGATCTCCTGGAGCCGCCGGCCGGTGGACTTGCGAAGCGACTCCGCCTCGTGGTACTCGTCGGCCGCGAGGAGGCCGCGTTCCAGCAGCAACTTGGCCAGGGCTTCGTCGTCGATGTTCGTCACGGGCTCAGTTTGTCGATCGCCGCAATCACGTCGGCCACCGACCCGAACCTCCGGTTCGGATCGGGATGCATCATCTTCTTGAGGAACTGGATCACGTCGGTCGGCGCGTTCACCACCATCAGATTCGGCACCGGCATGCCGCTCTCGATCTGGTCGGTGACGACCTTTTGGGAGCTCGCGCTCGAATAGGGCTCGTGGTCCGTGAGCAGCGCGTACAGGTGGATGCCGAGCGAGTAGATGTCGGAGCCGACCTTGATGCCGGGCTTGCCGGAGGCCGTCTCGGGCGACATGTACCCGGCGGTGCCGACCGCCGTCTTCGAGACCTCGGCCGCGTGCTTCGGGATCGGCACCGCGAACCCCAGGTCGCACAGCTTGGCGTTGCCCACGCTGTCGAGCAGGACGTTGTCGGGCTTCACGTCGCGGTGCAGATATCCCTGCGCGTGGAGGTAGGAGAGCGACTCCGCCACCTGCCGGGTGATGCGGATCGCGTCGCGGACCGGGAAGGCGCCGACCTCGGAGAGCGCCTGGCCGAGCGACTGGCCGTCGACGAACTCCATGATCATGAAGTGGCTGCCGCGCTCGAAGCCGTGGTCGATGCCCCGGACGATGCGCGGGCTGTTGAACCGGCGCAGGAGCATCGCCTCCCACTCGAAGCGCGCCACCGACCGCGGGTCCTTCGACCGCTCAGGGTGGAGCACCTTGACGGCGACGCGGCCGCTCCCGAACAGCGCCTCCGCGGTCCAGATGACCGCGAATCCGCCCGAGGCGATGCGCGAGATCAGCCGGTACCCGGGGATCGCCTGCGCGCGCCAGTCGGGATCGCGCACGATCTTCCCCAGGTCCATCGACTCGATCTCCTGCGCCTGGCGGAGGGAGATCGCGCCCATGCGGCGCATGAGCTCGAGGAGGGGGACGACGAGGCCGTAGCGGGCGAACTCCATCTGGAGCCGCTGCCCTTCGCGGAGCTGGTCGCGCCGCACCAGGTTCTTCTGCTTCAGGAAGGCCGCGGCCGCGCGGTCGATCTCGTTCTGCGTGTCCTCGCCCCGCTCCGCCTCCTTCAGCGAAAGCGCGTCGGACGACGCGGACGACGCCTTTTCCTCGACCTGCGTCATCGCGCCGCCGCACTTCTTGCACCGATAGCGGCTGCCCGGCGGCGGCGGAAGCGTGTTCACCCTCACGCCGCACGACGCGCAGGCAAAGACGACCTTGCGCTGGTACGCCAGGACGCGGTGGACCTGGCCTTCGGTCACGTACCCGCGGTGGACCACCAGCTCGCCGAGCGGCGGCGCGGTCTTTCCGGAGCTGCGGATCTCCTCCTGGAGCCGCACGCACTCTTCGATGTTCTCCTTGGAGATCAGCCCCGCCGCGACCAGGAGCCGTCCGACTTCCGCCTCGCTCAGCGTCGAGGAGGCGCCGGAGCTCGCGACGCGCGACGCGAGAATGGCGTCGAGATCATCCTGGGTGAGATGGCCATGGGCGACCAGCAGCACGCCGAGGGGGCGCGGAACGCCCGCCTTGCGTTCCTGCGCCATCATGAAGAGGCATTCCAGGAGCGCTTCCCTCGAAACGGTGCGCTTTTCGAGGACGGTGTGGCCGAGAAAGAAATCGTCCTCGGGGCTTTTCATGCCGGGGGGTGCCTCATCTAGTCCTTGGCCCAATTATATCCCGGCGAAACAGGTTCTACTTCAGGCTCGCGAGGTATTCGACCAGATCGCGCAGCTCGCGGCGCGTCAGGAGGCGGCTGAGATCGTCGGGCATCGCCGACAGCCCCCGCCGGGCCTTGCGGATCCGCTCCTTCGGGATCGCCTTCTCCTTGCCGTCGGGCCCGAGCAGCACGAGTTCCGCGGCGCTCTCGCGGACGACGCGGCCCGTCTCCACGGCGTCGCTCTCGAGCAGCAGCGCGACCGTCTCGTAGCCGGCGGCGATCGCCCGGCTCGGGAAAAGGAGCGACTCGAGGAGAACCTCGCGCGACTGCTTCGCCCCGATTCCCGTCAGCGCCGGTCCCGCGGTTCCGCCTTCATCGCCGATGCGGTGGCACTGATGGCAGCTCGCGTGGACGCGGACCCAGAAGAGCTGGTGGCCGGGGCCGGCGTCGCCGCCCTCCAGGCACTCGCGCCACCGACCGAGCGGATCGTCGCTCTTCCGGGAGGCCTCGAACTTGTCGAGCCGGCCGCGCACCTCCGGGGACACCCGCCGGGCCGAGATCTCCAGCAGCTCGAGACGGAGCGGCGCGGGCCAGCTCCCGGCCAGCAGCCGGTCCTGCAGCCGCGCGATCGCGGCGTCCGCTTCGGGACCGAGCTCGCCCAGCGCCAGCAGCGCCGCCTGGCGGACGCGGATCGGGCCCTCTTCCCCCGCGGCCCGCTCCAGGAGCGCCAGGCCGTCGGGGAGCTTCGCGCGCGGGATCAGCCCGAGGACGTCCCGGCGGAGCGCCTCGTCGTCCTCGCCGAGCGCGTCCTTGACGAGCCCGCCGAGCGCGGCGTCTCCCCGCGCGGCGAGCGCCCGCAGCGCCTCCGACCGGAGCGGCGCCTCGTTCCCCTTCGCCGCCAGGCCACGCAGCGCGTCGGCCTCTCCCGCGCCGAGCGCCGCGGCGGCGCGCACGGCTTCGACCTTCACCCCGAGCGGCGACGTCCGGAGGACGATCGGGAAGACGGCCTCGAGCGCCTCCCGCGCCGGCTGCGGATCGCGCGGCTCCAGCGGACGCCAGACGCCCAGGACCCGGTCGCGCCCCGACGGACGTTCCCAGTCGCCGAGCGCCCGGAGCGCCTCCGCGCGCATCTCGGGAATCTCGCCGCTGCCGCTCACGTAGCGCGCCAGCATGCCCGCGTCGCCCAGCCGGAAATTCGCGTTGATCGCCCGGGACAGGAGCGGCACCGGACAGCGCGGGGTCGAGAGCCGCATCGCCAGCATCCTCATCCCGTCGGGGATCGGCACGTCGTTGATCGCCCTCGCCGCCTCGTGGCGCGTGTCGCGGTCGACCAGGAAATCTCGGACCTCCCACCGGCCCAGCCGCCGGAGCGCAAGCACGACGGCGATCCGGACCGCCGCCGGCGCGCCGGCCGAGGCCTCGAGCAGCGCGTCGACGTCGCCGATCCCGGCCAGCGCCTGGACGCCGGCGTGGAGGAGGAACCGGTCCTTGCCGTCGTTGTCCCGGAGCAGCTCGACCACGGCGCCGAGCGCCTTGCGAAGCTTCAGTTTTCCGATCGCCATCGCGGCGTGATAGCGGGCGCGCGCGGAGCCGTCCTTGAGCCTCAGGATCAGCTCGTCGCCCGCCGCCGCCAGCCGGGCGTCGCCCGCCACCCGCGCGGCCTGGGTCCGCACTTCGGCGTCGCCGTCGTCCAGCAGCGGCACCACCCGGTCGGCCACGTTCAGCTGACCCAGCCCCCAGATCGCATGGAGCCGCGCGAGCGTCGGCCCCGGCTTGAGCGCGACGGCGGCGAGCGGCGCCTCCGCGCGCCGCTCGACGAGCTCGAACTGCGCGGCCATCCGGATCCGCTGGTCGACGTGACCGAGCAGCGTCGCCAGCTCGTCCACCGGCCGCGAGCCCATGCCGTCGGCGAGGAGCCGCTTCACCTCGGCGACGCGCGCATCCTTGGCGGCGGCGGGATCGGCGACCCGGAAGAGCCGCCCCTTCTGGGACTTTTCGAACCCCTGGACCCAGTCGGAGACGTAGACCGCGCCGTCAACGCCGAACTCCACGTCCGTCGGGTAGAGCTCCCACAGGAAGTGCTCGGAGGTTCCGAGCCCATAGGAGGCGCCCTTCGGCTGGAGCGTGAAGGAATGGACGCCGCCCGGGAAATCGCACAGCAGGAAGCAGCCGTCGTACTTCGCGGGAAGGCCGGTTCCCGGGTTGAACGTCAGCCCGGCCGGTCCGTGGCCCAGGTGGCCCACGGGCGGAATCTGGTAAAGCGCCTCGCCCTTCCAGAGGCCTTCGCGGCTCCACGGCCCCCCGTCGGGCAGGTGCTGGTAGCCGATCCGCCAGCCGTTGTCGCCGCCCTCGACGACGTGGACCACGCGGGCGGATTCGCCGTTGTCGTCGCCGACGTTCGCGTTGTTGTCGACCGTGAAGAGGTCGCCGACTTCGTTGAACGCAAGCTCCTGCGGATTGCGCAGCCCGGTCGCGAAGATCTCGAGTCCGCTCCCGTCGGGGTTGCATCTCAGGACGCCGCCTTCGTCGTGGAGCGCGACGACCCGGCCCTCGTCACGACGTGGCAGCCGCGGTCGCCGACGCTCATGTACAGCTTCCCGTCGGGCCCGAACTTCAGCCCGTGGAAGTCGTGGCCCCCGTAGGACTGCCGGATCCCGAAACCCGTGAGGATTGGCGTCCGCTTCCCGTCCTTGAACCTCCAGAGATTGGGAATCGCCGCGAACCAGACTTCCCCCTTGCGGGAGACGACGCCCGCCGCGACGCCGTCCGCGAGCGTGTTGAATCCGTCGGCGAAGGTTTCCGCATGGTCGGCGCGGCCCGTGCCGGCGCGGTCTTCGATGCGGCGGATCACTTCGGATTCGACCGCGAGCTTGTCCACGTCGGAGCCGAGGTGGCGCCGGTGCATCGCGACGCGGTCCTCGACGGTGCGGCAGGCCTGATCCTCGTCCAGCCAGTCGATCTTCGTCCGGATGTCCAGCACGGAGGTGCGGCGCCGATGGGTCTCGACGACGTAGAAGCCGCCCTTCTCGTCGATGGTGAACGAGGACGGGTTCCGGAGCTGCGGCTCGGCGGCGAAGAGGGTGACCTGAAGTCCGGGCGCCGGCCGCAGATTGCGGACGGCAAGCTCGGCTTCGCTCGGCTCCTGTTGAGGAGCGAGCAGGAGGAGCAGCGCCGACCACCTCCACATTTGGGTTAGAATAGCCTCGCGGTCCGGCTTGTTCCAGAGATGACGATGATGCGGATCCTCGGCCTCGCCATGCTGTCGGCGGTCCTGGCGTCCTGTTCTCTGAAGGTCCCTCCCCCGCCGCCTGCGCCCGTTGCGGCGGACGATCGCGGCGTCAAGAATCCCCTCGGCCTCAGCGACGAGGAGTGGAGGAAGAAGCTGACGCCCGAGGAGTACCGGGTCTGCCGGCAGCAGGGCACCGAGCCGCCGGGCACCGGCGCGCTGCTGCACTACAAGGGATCGGGCACGTTCCTCTGCGTCGCCTGCGACCGCCCGCTCTTCGACGCGAAGGCCAAGTTCGAGTCGGGGACCGGCTGGCCCAGTTTCTTCCAGCCGATTGCAAAGGACGCGGTGGCGGAGCGCGGCGATTTCCGGCGCGGCCTGAGCCGGATCGAGGTCTGCTGCCCGGCCTGCGGCTCCCACCTGGGCCACGTCTTTGAAGACGGCCCCGAGCCGACGGGACTCCGCTACTGCATGAACTCCGTCGCGCTCAAGGTGCGGGAGAAAGAGTAGCGCTACTTCGACTCCGGGAACAGGAGAGGAAGGAACTCCCCCAGGTACTTCCGCCACACCGGCCAGCTGTGGTTGCCTTCGGTGATCTTGAGCTCGTGCTTGATGTCCTTCCCCTTGAGGACGTCGGAAAGCGCCTGGGCGTTCTTGACGAGCCCGTCGTCCTTGCCGCAGGCGATCCAGAGCAGGCGGAGCTTCGCGTTCGTCGCCGCGGGATCGGCGAGGGCCGAGGCGATCGTGACCTCGGGAGTTCCGATCGCGGAGCTGAAGCCGCCCACCCACGCGAACCGGTCCAGGTGATTGAGCCCGACGGTCAGCGACTGGCCGCCGCCCATCGACAGCCCGACGATCGCCCGATGGTCGCGGTCCGCCTTCGTGCGATAGCACGCCTCCACGAACGGCATCACGTCCTCGAGCAGGTCCTTGCCGAAGGCTTCGACGTTCTTACCCCGCGTTTCCGGGCCGCCCGGCACCACCGCGTGACCGTCCGTCATCACAATGATCATCGCCTTCGCCTTCCCCTGGGCGAGGAGATTGTCGGCGATCAGGTGGGCGCGGCCGAACGACGTCCAGGTCGCCTCGTTGTCCCCGGAGCCGTGGAACAAATAGAGCACGGGATAGGTCGCGCTCGCGTCCTTGTCATAGCCCGGCGGCGTGTAGACGCGGAGCGGTCGGCGGCGGCCGAGGGCTTTCGAGGCATAGTCGTGGAGCCGCACCGAGCCGTGCGGAACGTCCTGCCAGTCGTGGAGCCGGGGCGGATCGCCCGGCACGTCGACGACGCTCGTCCTCGGCGACCGCATCGGCTTGAGCACCGAGTTCGACGGGTCCGGGACCGTCATGCCGTCGATGGCGAACGAGTACCCGTAGAGATCGGGCTCCAGCGGACCGACCGTCACGCTCCAGACGCCCTGCTCGTCCTTCGTCATCGCCGTCCTGCCGCCGCCCTTCCATTCGCCGTTCAGGACGACTTCCGCGGCCTTCGGGGCCCGGATGCGGAACGTCACTTTCCGGTCGGCCTGGACTTCGGGCGACACGATCGGCCCGGAGGCCTGCAGCGCGAGAAGGAGCGGAAGCACGAGCATGGGGAATTCTCCTTAGGCGAGGTCGAACCGGCTCACCGAGTCTCTTACACGGGAACGGAGGTCGCGCAACATCCTATTCCAGTGGACGGAGAGGAACCGGGGGTGGTCCAGGCTCTCCCGCGCGTACTTCCCCGTCGCCTTCGTCAGGTCCAGGTCCGCGACGATCACCGACTCCGACGCGTTGTCGGCCAGCGCCAGTCGCGACCGGTCGGGCGCCACGATCTTGGAATCGCCCGCCGACCAGCGCCCGCCGCCCTGCGGACCGACGGAATTGGCGAACACGTAGAAGATCGCGTTTTCGAACGCGCGGACATCGATGCCGTCCCCGCCGCGGCGCTTGGTCTTCGAGACCGCCAGCTCGTCGAGCCCCGCGTTCGGATGGAAGAGGATCCGCGCGCCGGCCATCGCCGCCAGCCGCACCAGCTCGGGATAGCGCCGCTCGTGGCAGACGATCGACGTGCAGGCCACGCCGTCGAGCGTGAAGAGCGACACCGCGTCGCCGGGAGCGAACGCCGCGCGGTCGAGGTCGGTCAGCTGGCACTTCGCGTAGCAGTGCACCGGCGTTCCGGTGCGGTCGAACACGACCAGGCAGTTGTAGAGCCGGCGGCCGGAGAAGACCGGCGACCCGACCAGGACGTTCGCGTTCGCCTGCCGGGCCAGCTCGCCGACGACCCGGAGCGCGTCCCGGATCTCGGCGGGACGGAGCGACCGGAAGGGGTAGGAGTAGCCCGTGACGGCGCATTCCGGGAAGAGGACCGTGTCGGCCTTGCGGCGGCGGGCCCGTCCGAGCGCGGCCGCGATCTTCGCCAGATTTCCCGCGATCGACGGGGCGAACTTCATTTGAACGGCCGCGACGCGCATCAGGGCCGCTCGACGTGCTCGGAGCTGACGACCAGGTTGCGGTCGTCGAAGAGATTGAGGTAGTAGACCTTCGCGTCGTCGGGGACGACGCAGGTGACGCGGCCGTTCTCGAGCGTCGCCGCGACGGACTCCCACTTGCGCGCCTGCCACTTCCCCGCGTCGCGAGAGAAGTTGAGCTCCGCCTTCACGATGGGGGCCTTCGACAAGTACTCGACCAGGAAGAGATTCTTCTCGGCCTTCTGCGCGGTGATCTGCGCCAGGGGGACGCCGCCCTTGAAGATCGCGTTCGCGAACGCGTGGATCTCCTCGGGCTTCTCGCCGGGACCGCCGTGGGCGTGGGGCATGCGGACGCGGATCGCCAGCGTCCGCTCGGTCTTGGGCAGGTGGTAGGACTTCAGGTACGAATCGAGCGGGTAGGCGAAGTCGTTGGTCCCGTTCACCCAGAGGAACGGCATCTTCGCCTGCTTCAGGTACTGGGACGGATCCCAGAGCTTGAGCCACTTCTCCGCCTTCTCCTTCCCCATCTTCTCGAACGTGCCGAGCCAGGTGGAGTTGTCGCCGAGGAAGCCGCAGCCGTAGACCGGCGCCGCGAACTTGTAGCGGGAGTCCACGCTCGCGGCGATGCAGGTCAGATAGCCGCCCCAGGAAATGCCGGTGATGCCGATCCGGTCCGCATCGACTTTCGGAAGCGACCGGAGGAGCGAATGGGCGAGGGCGATGTTCCCGACGGCCTGCCAGGTCCACTGGTCCTTCTCGGCGCCGTCGATCTGCTCGAACCCGCCCCAGCCGGGCGGGCCTCCCTGCTCGAGGCGCTCCCAGCCCTTGCCGCTCTTCTTCGGCACGGCGCCGCAGAGATCCATCGCGATCGCCGCGTAGCCGCGGCTCGTCCAAAGCTTCGCCCAGTCGGCGAACGCGGTCCCGCCGCCGCCGTGGACCAGGACCATCGCGGGGACTTTTCCCTCGGCCTTGGGGACGCCCAGCCATGCGAAGACGCGCGTGGGATTGCCCTTCCACGCGACGCCGTCGTAGGTGATCGCCTTGAGCCCCTCGGCCTGGAATCCTTCCGCGTCGGCGGTCTTCGGCGCCTTCGAGAGCGCGTCGAGGTCCCACGACGACTGGGCCGCCGCCGCGCGCGCCAGGATCAGGACGAGGAGCGCGGTCCTCACTTCTTCACCTGCTCCAGGAACCACTCGTTCAGCTTCTCTTCGCGGTACGCTTTGTCCCAGGAGTTGTGGCCGACGCCGGGGTAGATGGTGAACTTCGGATTCCCGCCGGCAGCCTTGAGGGCGTCGATCATCTCCTGCGACTTCTTGATCGGCACCGCAGTGTCCTTGTCGCCGTGGAAGTTCCAGATCGGAAGGTCCTTGATCTTCTCCGCGTCCGCGGGATTGCCGCCGCCGCAGATGGGCGCCGCCGCGGTGAACATCGTCGGATACTTGCAGATGAGCGACCAGGTCCCGTACCCGCCCATCGACAGGCCGGTGATGTAGAAGCGCTTCTCGTCGACCTTGTACTCCTTCTTGGTCTTTTCGAGGATGTCGAGGATCAGCTTCTCGTGCGCGTTGAACCCGCCGCCGCCCGGGGGCTTCTGGGGGAAGACGACGATGAAGTTCCACTTGTCCTCGGCCAGCTTGATCGCGTTGCCGAGACCCTGGCCGGCCTGCTTCTTCCCGTCGTCGCCCTGCTCGCCGGAACCGTGCAGGAACAGGATCGTCGGATGAGGCTTCTCGGGGTTGTAGCCCTTCGGCACGAAGACGACGTACTTCACCGGCGCGCCGTTGTAGTCGATCGTCTTGTCCAGGAAGCCGGAGTCGGGCGCCGCGGAGCCCAGGAGCGCCGCCGCCGAGAACGCCAGGAAGAGCATCGCCGTTTTCATCAGGTCCTCCTCACCAGGGGAATCACCATAATAGAACGACCGGCCGGTGTCCCTAGATTTCACCCCCCGTCCAGAAAGCGGCGGGACGTTTGACAACGGGTGAACCCGTAGGGTAAACCCTGAACATGACCTGCGACCTCTGCAAGGGGGCCTTCACGGCCGACGAGCTCGTTCCCATCGGGGGCAAGAACGTCTGCGCGAAGTGCAAGCCCGAGCTGGTGATGAACCTGAAGAGCGGCGTGAGCGCGTCGCCGCGGATCGATCCCCTCAAGGCGAAGGAGATCAAGGCCAGGATCTCGCGCCTCAACCTGCTCAGCTTCGCCCTGGCGCTGCCGGGCATCGCCCTTCAATTCCTCGCGGGAGGGTTGCACGGGGCGAGCCAGTCGCCCGAGGAAGCGAGGGCCGGAGTGCTCGGCATCCAGGCCGTGGGGGCCGTCCTGGTGATCCTGGGACTCGTCTGCTACGCCCGCATGAAGGGGCGGAGCGGCGTCCTGGGGCTCCTGGGCCTGCTCAGCTGCCTGGGGCTGATCATCCTGAACTACATCCCCAAGAGCTGCTCCAACTGCAAGGCGAGCGCCGGCTACAGCGCCAAGGAATGCGGGACCTGCGGCGCCCCGGTCTGATCCCATGGCCCTCCGTCTCACGCTGGTGTCCGAAACCGCTCCGGGAATCCAGATCCGCCATCTCGAGCAGCTGAACCTCGCCGCCGACTTCGAGAACCGCGGGAAGAAACCCGTGTCGGTCGTGATCGACGCCACGCCGCTCTCCCACGGCTCGTACGCGCTCGAGATCACGGACGCCCAGGGGAAGCCGGTGAAGGCCCGCGCCTTCGGGATGTGCGGCACGATGAGCCCGCTTCAGGAATCGGAGATCGCCCTGATCGAGGCCGGAACGACGTTCCGGACGCCGGTCCAGTCCGGCCGGCTCACGCTCGCTCCGGGCGGCTACCGCGCCCGGGTCCGGTACGAAGCCCACCGGAGCGACCACGCCAAGGACAGCCTGGCGCCCGAGGTCGTGAAGCGGCTGCGGCACCTCTGGACGGGCACGCTCCACTCGAACTGGATCTCGCTGGCCCTTCAACCGTAGACCGCGGGCGAGTATACTGGGCCGACCATGAAAGAACGTCGGCGCCCGGCCGCCCGCTCCTCCGGGATCCCACGCCTGATCTCCATTCGAGGCCGATGACCATGAAACTGCTCTGCCTGGCGCTCGTGCTGGCGTTCCTGCCCGCGCAGGACAAGATCACGATCAAGTTCAATCCGCAGAAGGGGGACAAGCTCTCCCGCGCGCAGAAGATGGAGATGTCGATCAAGGCGAAGGTGACGATCGGCGAGCAGGAGCAGAACGTGGAGATGGAGCAGAAGGAGACGCAGAAGTCGACCCTCGTGCTCGCGGACGTCGCCTCCGGCGCCGTCACCCGGATGGTGATGACCTGCTCGGAGCACGTCGAGGAGCGCAGGGGCCCGCCCGCCCAGGAATGGGTGAAGAAGGAGAAGGAGCTGCACGGCCGGACGATCACGCTCTCGCTCAAGGACGGCAAGGTGGAGCGCGAGGGCGTGGAGGGGCTCGACGACAAGGCGCTGTCGAAGCTCGACCTGGACGACCGGTCGAGCCGGCTCTTCCCGAAGGGCCCGGTCGCGACGGGCGAGTCCTGGGAGATCCAGGGCGACGACGTCCGCAAGTTCCTGGGGGCGGACAACGACCTCCAGCAGGCGAACGTCAAGGTGAAGCTGCTCTCGGTGAAGGAGATCGACGGCAAGAAGTGCGCGGTCCTGAACGCCCTGATGGACCTGGGCGGCAAGGCCCAGGGAAACGTGGACCTGACCATGAAGCTCGACGCCGAGATCGTGGTCTGGCTCGACCGGGGCTACGCCCTGAGCGTGAAGGCCAAGGGCACGATCGACATGAAGGCGGACAACCCCCAGTTCAAGATGAAGGGGGAAGGTCCGATGACCCTCGAGATCGTCTCCAAGCTCGAATAGAAGTTCTGCATTTTTCCTGAAAGACCGGCCGATCCCCCGCGAATCCGAAACGCGGGAGGAAAAGATGATCGACCGGACCATCCTGCTGGTAGACGAGCCGACGCGGATGCGGGATCTGCTGACGTCGATCCTGCGGATGCGGGGCTACGCCGTCATCGAGATCGACTCGGCGCGGGACCTGCAAAAGCGGATCCGCAGCATCCGACCCGACCTGCTCATCATCGAGGCGATGATGCCGGGCATCTCCGGGTTCGAGGCATGCGCCGTCCTGCGGCGCGACCCGGAGTTCCGCGGCCTTCCCACGCTGATGATGTGCTCCTCCGCCCACAAGCTTCCGGGGGAGGTCTCCAGCAAGGAGTACCTCCTGACCGACGAGTTCATCGTGCGGCCCTTCGGGCTGCAGGATCTGCTGACGCGGATCGAGAAGCTGCTCGGCGCGGTTCCCACCTTGAAAACCCTCGCCTGAGGAGAGCGCCCTTGCAGCAGCCCACCCTCCCCGGTTATAACCAGAAGCAATCTCCGAAAGCCGCCGCGGCTGAGGGGATGCGATCGGGAGGGAATAGTGGCACGATCCTCGTTCCAGGACCGTCCCCCAACGGCTCGATGAACTTCCCTTCGTCCGTCTGGACGCTGATCCTCAACATCAAGCACGACCCCGACCGGGTGAAGGAGCAGATCGTCCTGCGCTACCGCCAGCCGGTCTACGAGTTCATCCAGCGCCGGCTGACCAACCACGAAGACGCGGAGGACCTGACGCAGGAGGTGTTCCTCCGCGTGTGCGACGACGCGTTCCTGGAAAAGGTGGACCCCGAGAAGGGGAGGTTCCGGACGATCCTGCTGGCGGTGACGCGCCGGGTGATCGCCTCCTACCTGCGGCAGGAGCTGGCGCAGCGGCGCGACCGCCGCCGCCAGGTGCCGCTGACGGACATCGACCTCCCCGCCGACCCCCCGGCCGAGGGCGAATTCGACCGCCTCTGGGTGAGCAACCTGGTGGCGCAGGCGATGGACCGGATGAAGAACGAGCCCCACCTGGTGCCGCTCAAGCTGCAGATCCAGGGCAAGTCCTACAAGGAGATCTCGGAGGAGATGGGCCGTCCCGAGACGGACGTCACGAACTTCATCCACCGGGCGAAGCAGCGCCTCCGCCGCGAGATCGAAAGCCTGATCCGCGAGTACAGCGGCGGCGACGTGAAGACCGAGATCGCCGCGCTGATGCAATACCTCTGACCGCCTCAGGTTCCCCCCGAGAGCCGTTCAATTTTTAGTACCCCCGTTCAGCAGTTTGTTGACACCTTCGCCGGTTCGCCCTAGAGTCGCGTCATCACAGGGGAACCGGGGAGGGAATCCGTGAACCGGAAGTCTCGCACATCATCCCGCGACAAGAAGAAACGTTCCAGCAGTGTTTCTTTCATTTCAGTGACCGGGGAGAGAAAGATGTCCAGTCTGACCGCCGTGACCGGGGGCTTCGATGTCGGCGCCGCGCACCGGATCGTCGCGCACATGACCCTGTTCTCGCCCAGCATGCCGGTAGGCAACCTCTGCACGTTCAAGGCGTCCTTTCCGGCCGCCGCCGCGAACTCCCCGAAGTCCATGACCGGGACCATCACCCGGGATCTGGAGGGCGGCGGGAGTCAGTCCAACGGCATCGGCGTCGGGGCCTGCACCCCGACGGAGCTGACCATTCCTCTGGGCGTTTTCAGCAACCGGAAAGTCAGCTACAAAGTGGCCGACAATCTGGCGGGGCTGCGGACGCTGACGATGAAGGTCCAGTCGCTCGACGGCTACGGCCTCAACGAGGTCTGGCACCTGGAGCTCGCGATCCTGGTCGAGCCCGACGACGTCACGGACTTCAAGCTCCGGGTCGTGGGAACGGGGATGACGATCGACAGCGTGGACGTCACGCCCTGACGTCGGCCTCAGCGGAGCGGCGAACGGACGTAGATATCCGCCAATCCGTTGTCGTCCCCTTTAACGAAGGCCGCGAAGGTCACGAAGACGACGGCCCGTCCGTCCGCGGAAAGCCGGGGCGACCCGGAGTTCAGGACCGGTGCGGACTGCTGTCCGGACGTATCCACCGACACGCGGGTGACGGTCCCCGTGCTCAGATCCTTGATAAAGACATCGTTCGCCAGGTTCGTATCGCCGGGAACAAAATTCGACACCGACCCCTCGAAGGCGACGAACGTTCCGTCGAATGAAATCGACGGCAAGTGACACTCCTCCGTGGGCAACCCCTGGAAGCCTTGCTCGTTGACGGAGACCAGCGTTACGGTCCCCCCATCGACGTCGAAGACGAAGATGTCCGGCATCGTCGTGTTGGTGTCCACGGCCACCAGAGCCGGAGCCCTGGACTCGTAGACGACAAAATTGCCGTTCCCGGAAATCTGCGGAGCGAGCGTCACCGCGCCGAACGGCGCGCCGGGAGAGGCCAGAACCGTCGTAAACACAGGAAGAATGGTGGTCACGAAGACGTCGTTGTCGTCGTTCGCGTCGCCCAGGACGAGATCGGAGCAGTCGGACAAGTAGGCCACCCGGTTTCCGTCGGCGGAAATCGAAGGAGACGCGCTCCCCAGATCCTGCGCGGAAGTAGGATCTCCTCCGCTGGTGTTCGCCGAAACCAGAATGATGTCCGTCGTGGTCATATCCCGGCGATAGATGTTGGACACGCCGTTACCGTGGGTGTCGCCGAAATTGGTCGCGAAGGACGTGAAGGCCACGAAGCGTCCGTCGGCCGAGATCGACGGCTCACCGCTGGCCGAATCCCCCGGAACTCCCGGCGTGACTTCGGACACCATGACGACGCCGTTCCCCACCGTGGCGTTCATGTCCCGAAGGAAGACCTGAGTTCCCGCGGGACCTGCGGCGGTCAGGTTGCCCGCCTTGGACTGAAAGGCAACCCAGCGGCCATCCCCGGAGATGGAAGGAAGCTGGCTATCGTCATCCGCAGGAACGGCGCCGATCCCGATGGAAACCAGCTCGGTCACTCCCGTTTCGAGATTGCGACGGAAGACGTCGATCTTGCCATTGTTATCTCCGGGCACGAGGGTGTCCGCGGCGGAGACAAAGGCGACAAATCGGCCATCCCCGGAGATCACGGGCTGGCTGCAGTCCAGGTTCGGCTGCGCGCCGGCGGTACTGATCGACGCCCGAACCGTGAACGGCACTGCGGGGTGGCCGTCGTTGATGTTGCCGCAGGCGGGAACGACGCCGGCGATCATCCCGGCGAGCGCGAGACGCAGGGCCAGTTTAGAACTCATGGGTGTACCCCACCGCGACGGTCCAGGAGTCGCCGCCCACTTCCGCCGCCACGTCGAACGAGCGCACCTTGCTCTCCTTCGTCGTCCACGAAATGCCCGCGCCGAACGTCACGATATTGAACTCCTCGTGCTTCGTGTCGAGCACCAGCTTGAAGCCGCCCGTCGCCGGCAGGTCGTTCTTGTCCTTCCACGGCGCCGCAAATCGCCGGTAGCCGAGACGCGGATAAAGCAGGGTCTTCGGGCTCAGCTCGATCCGGTACTCGAGGCCGACCGAGTAGTTCAGCGAATCGCGGAACTTCGGCTGGCCCGCCGCAAGCGGATCCTCCGCCGTCCGGCTCCAGTCGATCCACTGGACGTCGAACGTCACCCGCAGCGGGATCCCCTGGTGGAGGTACAGGGTCAGCCCCACGTTCACCTGCTGCGGCATGTCGAACGCCGGCTCGAGGTCGGGGTCGACGTCGAAGTCGAATTTCACCGCGCTCTGGTAGGCCGCGCCGAAGTGCAGGGAGAACGACTCGCGGTCCTCGTAGAGGCCGAGCAGGATCCCGCCGCCGAAGCCCGGCGCCATCGCCGAGCCGCGGCGCTCGCCGCGCGGGTCGCCCGCCGGCGAGCTGAACCGCCACTCCTCGTAGCCCAGGTCGAGCCCCACGCCCACCGAGAGGTGCGTCAGGAAACCCGCCTCCGCCGCCGAGCGGAACCGGAAGTCGTGGGCCCCCGCGACGCGGAACCGGTAGAGCGACTCCGCGACCTCGAACCGGGGATCGAACACCGTCTGCCCCGGCGTCAGGATCTCGTCCATCGAGTAGTTCAGGTTGTAGGGACGGGCGAAGCCCGCGCCGATCGCCCAGGGGTTCTCCGGCTCGCCCAGTTGGACGACGAAGCCGATGTAGGACGGGATGATCGCGGGGCTCGGGAGGATCGTCTCCCCCTTCACCGAAAAGTCGGTCGTCCCGCCGGGGCCGCGGGATTCCTTCTTCGGATAGGCCGTGTACGTCTGGTAGGCCACCGAGAGCTGGTCGGGCTGCGTGGCGATGCCGGCGGGGTTCAGCCAGACGAGCAGCGGATCGTCCTGGAAGGCCGTGTAGCTGCCGCCCATCGCCTTCGTGCGCGCGCCGAGCTGCTGGTCCTGCGCGGCGAGCGGCGGCGCGGCGGCGGCCGCGAAAAAGAGAATCCCTGCGACGACGTAAGGCTTCAAGTCCTATTCCCTCCCCGACTGCACCGACGACCGACGGATGCTACGGGCCGCTCCGCCGGAGTGTCAACAGTTTTGGTCCCCTTCCGACGGCGCTGGTATAATCCGGCCCCATGGCCCCGACCGACCCGACGGCCCGCCCCTGCCCGTTCTGCGGCGTCACGGTCTCCGGCACCCACGAGGGCTGCGCCGGTCTCTTCAAGGAGATCATGAGCGCGCCGCCCGAATCGGCCCTCGACGAGATGCCGCCCGAGGTCCTGGCCATCCAGGGCGACGACACCCGCCGGCTCAACGAGTACCTCCTCGTCGAGCAGATCGGCAAGGGCGGCATGGGCACCGTGTGGAAGGCGTGGGACCGCAAGCTCACCCGCTGGGTCGCGGTCAAGTTCCTCAACGGACAGGACGCCGACGACTTCGCCCGCTTCGGCCGCGAAGCCAAGCTCGCCGCCCGCCTCCGCCATCCCAACATCGCCGCGGTCTTCGACACCGGCGAAATGCCGTCGAAGCAGGCGGGGCAGGACTCGGTCCGCTACCTCGCGATGGAATACATCGAAGGGCAGTCGGTCGCGACCGCCGAGCTCCCGCTCGCGAAGTGGCTGGAAGCGTTCGCCCGCATCGCCCGCGCGCTCGAATCCGCCCACCGCGCCGGCGTGATCCACCGCGACATCAAGCCCACGAACCTCATGCTCACGCGAGAGCATTGGCCGTACGTCATGGACTTCGGCCTCGCCAAGTCGCTGAAGGCCGGAAGCTCCGTGTCGATGTCGGGCGTGATCCTCGGGACGCCGTCCTTCATGCCGCCCGAGCAGGCCGGCGGAAAGACCCGCGAGATCGACGAGCGGAGCGACATCTACTCCCTCGGCGCGTCGCTCTACTTCGTGCTCACACGCCAGGCGCCATTCAACGGCGACGATTCGGTCGACGTCATCGTCAAGGTGCTCCAGACCAGTCCGCCGCGGCCCCGCGAGATCCGCCCCGACCTGCCCGAAGCCGTCGAGGCCGTCATCCTGAAGGCCATGGCCCGCAACAAGGAGCAACGCTACGCCACCGCGGGCGAGCTGGCGGACGACCTCGAGAAGCTGGCCGCGGGAGGCGCCCCGGCCCACACGCCGCGCAGCCGGGGCTCGACCGTCGCGCTCGTCGGACTCACCCTGGCCGTGGCGGTGCTCCTCTTCTGGGTCCTCAAGCCGCAGCCTTCCCCTTCTCCCCAGGGCCAGCCGACCGTCGATGAGCCGTCGCCACAGGCCAAGTTCCAGGCGATGAAGAATGCGAAGCAGTGGAAGGACGCGCTGGAGCAGGCCAAGTTCCTCCCCGACGACAAGCAGGAGAGTTCCCGCGAGGAGATCAGGACCGCCTGCAAGGAGGATCTGCAGAAAACGACGGCGGACTTCTGCCGGGGGATCCTCGCGGAGCGGCTGGAGTCGTCCGAGCCGGGGCTCAAGTTCGCGAGTCTCGAGGAGCATCTTCCCCGGCCCGAACAACTCCTGCTGCCCAACGCCGCCTACGACTGGACGCGGGCGATTCTTCCCAAGCTGGATGCCGCGGACCCGGAAGTCCTGCTCCAGGCGGCCGCCGAAGCGGCGGCGTTCGAGGACTCCGGCGGCCATCCCTGGTTCCGCGCGGCGGAACTGGCGGCCTACAAAGCGGTCATGCGGGATCTCCGGAACCTGACCGAGAAGGCGCACGGCGGCTCCCGGAACCTCGTGACGAAAAACCGCACGGCAGCCGAGACGCTCGCGGCCGCGTGGGACAAGATGCTCACCGACCTGCCCCAGCAGTTCAAGAAGCGGAATCTGTATCTCGAGAACCACGACACCGCGGTGCGGAACGCCCGGAACGATTTTCCAGGAGACCCCGACTACCTGAAGACCCTCGATCTTGCCGACGTGCTCAACAGTCCCAACGCGGAGCGCCGCCTCGAAGAGGTGGAGCAGAAACTCCGGTCGCTCGGCGGGAATCTGACCAAGGAATCGCAACACTCCCTCCTCGTGAACCTCGTGACCGCCCGGGCCCTTGCGGGCTCGTTTCAAGGGGCGACCGCGGACAAGATCGCGGACTCCCTGAAGGAGTTCGCGAAGCCGCTCAAAGAAGCGGAAGTGGACGGGGATGAACGGTCGCGCTTCGGTCCGAAGGTCGCGGCGGTGTTCGACCGCCTACTTCGATAGCTCGACCTTCAGCTCGCCTCCCGTCATGTCCCCCCACAGGACGTACGTCCGTCCCGGCTCCAGGGAGTTCGCGGGAAGGGTGTGGTTCTTTCGCCCTTTCGGATGGACGAGCTCGATGGTCCAGGTGTCGATTTCCAGCTCCTGGGGGACCAGCAGCGGCGTGTCGCGGTCGGCCAGTTCAATCGTCTCTCCCGCCCGCCCCAGCCGCTCGACCTTCGCATAGGGGCTCACGCCGATCTTGAGGCGGAAGGTGCCCTTGGAGTCGCGGATGGAGACCGCGAGCGTGCGGGCCTTCTCGATCGCGGCGGCGGACGGCTTGAGCGCGGGGACGCTCCGAATGAAGGCCGCAAGCCGTTCGCACCACTCGACAGCCTGGCCCGCCGGGGCGCGCCGCGCTTCCAGATCCGCGAGGGTCTTGCGAAGCCCGAGAAGATGGCTCTCCACCCGGCAGGCTTCTTCCGAAAGCCAGTCCGACGCTTCCTTGGATTGCGGGCTTTCGCCGATCAGCGCCAGGGCCTGATCGACCAGCCGAGCGCCTTCCGGCTTCCACCCTTCATGATAGGTGAGCGCCGCGCGGGCATTCTCCCAAAGCTCCTTGTGCGCGCTTGCCAGCGGCTCCCGGCTCCGGTCCGCCTTGCGCTCGACGGACGTCCGCAGATCGCGGACCGCGGCGATGAGGAGCCGTCGGGCCGCTTCATCCTTCTGCTTCCGGGCCACGAGGAGCTGCGCGCGACCCCGGAGATGATAGGGGTAAAACTCGTGCTTGCTCCCTTCCTGGGGCCGGTTGTAGATGAAGATGATCTTCTCGATCAGGGTGATGCTGCCCTTCTCGATGTAGAGGAAAACGGGAGTGAGCTTTTCCAGCGCGATTTCAGGCGCCGTTTCCAGGATCTTCTCGACCTCGGCGCAGGTGTCGACCGCCTCCTGATACGCGGGGCGGTTCGAATCGTTCCGGGCCACGGTATCGTTGGCCGCCTGAGCGAGCGCCAGAAGCAGGATTGCCCGAATCACAGCCTATTCCTACCCCTTTCGACTCCGGGGTGCAACGCAATCCTAGAACAACCGGGCGCGCAGCCGGCGGCACCGACGCAGCACGAGCGGCTGCGCGGGACCGGTCACGGCGAGTTCCTTTCGGATGCATCCCGAGCAGACGGAACGGTCGCCGACGCGGAACGCCCGGGAGAGTCCGAAGTCTTCCCCGGAGATCCGATTCCCGCAGCGGGCGCAGTAGAGGATTTCATGTCCCATGACTCGGATTCGCGGCTTCGGGCGAAATCTATCGGCGATTCGGCGAAAACCTTCGACCTTCCCCGCGAACTCCCCCTTGTGATGGCTATCCGATCGCCCAAGTCCCCCCGGCGCCGCGCTTCCGACCCGCTGTCGGCCTACCTGGACCAGCTGTCCCGGGTGCCGCCCGCCGACGAGGACGAACTCCAGGAACAGGGAGAACGCCTGGGCCGGACCCGGGAGCGGCTCCAGGAGGCCATCGGCCCAGCCGAAGTCGCCCGCTGCGCCGCAGAGTACAAGGTCGCGCGACAGGAGCTCGTCCGGAGCCACCTTCGCCTCGTGCTGTTCCTGGCCCGTCCGTACGCGAGCCGCACCGTGTCGCTGATCGACCTTGTCCAGGAAGGCAACCTCGGATTGATGCAGGCGGCCGATCTCTTCGATCCAGCGCGTGGCTGCCGGTTCTCGACCTATGCCGGATGGTGGATCCGCAACTGCATCCTGAACGCGCTGGCGTGCCACGGCGGGCCGGTGAAGATCCCGGTCAGCACCCTGATCCACCTGACGCGCCTGCGCCGCGCATCCAATTCCCTGGGCCACCGCTACGGCCGCCCCGCGACCGTCGAGGAGATCGCGGAAGCGTCCCAGGTCACGATGCTCGAGGCCAGCCGGGCGATCCGCCATTCGCAGCCCGTCGTCTCCCTCAACGCGTCGTTCGTGCGCGGCTCCGACGGATCGATCGCCGACCGCACCCCGGACCCGTTCGTCGGCGAGACCGTCTGGTCCGACACTCAGGAGAAACGGGTCGAACGGATCCGGGAAGCGATCGAGTCGCTCTCCGAACGCGAGCGCCGGATCCTCGAGATGCGGTTCGGATTGTCGGCCGCAAAGCCCCGGTCGCGGCGCGAGACCGCCGAAGCGATGAACGTCTCGCCGGAACGGATCCGCCAGCTGGAGATCGCCGCCCTGCGGCGGCTGCGCGACCCAAACCGCTGGCGGGTGCCCCTCGAATCGCTGTTCTAGTCGTCGATCTGACGATCCCGCCTGCGCTCCGCCTGGTGCCGCTTGGCCTCGAACCGCCGCTCCTTCGACGCCCGCGTCGGCTTCGTGGCCCGGCGGACTTTGGGGCGGATCAGCGCGGCGCGGATCAGACCGGCGACCTTGGCGACGCAGTCCTCGCGGTTGCGCGCCTGGTCGCGCGTCTCCTGGCTCGACACCAGCAGCCGGCCGTCGCCGTCGAGGCGCGACTTCAGGAATTCGCGGACGCGCATCGGCTCGTCGCCGACGAACCCGATCACGCGGCCGAGATCGACCCACATCTGGATCTTGGTCGCGAGCTTGTTGACGTTCTGGCCTCCGGGCCCGGAAGAGCGGACGGCCTTCGATTCGATGGCGGCGTCCGGGACGAGGACGCGGTCGTTGACTCGAATATCCGGCATCCCGGCACTATACCACGCTTTCACCGAACCCCAAGGGCCCGGTTCCGGGTCTAACGAGTGATGACCGCACTGATGCTCGCCCTGCTCCTGGCGGCGGGGGATCCCCAGAAGGTGGAGTGGAAGATCGACGGCGCCGCCCGCGAGGGGCTCGTGTGCGCTCCGTCGAAGGAAGGCGATGGCGCGCCGCCGCTCGTCTTCGGGTTCCACGGCCACGGCGGCACGATGCAGAACGCCGCGCGGTCGTACCGGATCCACGAGCTCTGGCCGGAAGCGGTGGTGATCTACCTGCAGGGGCTGCCCACGCCGGGCCGCCTGACGGATGCCGAGGGAAAGCGCGCAGGATGGCAGTTCGCGGTCGGCGAGCAGGAGGACCGGGACCTCAAGCTTTTCGACGCGGTGCTCGCCTGGGCGAAGGAGAAGTACAAGATCGACGTGAAGCGCATCTACTGCACGGGCCATTCGAACGGCGGCGCGTTCACCTACCTGCTCTGGGCGAGCCGGCCCGAGATCTTCGCCGCGATCGCTCCGTCGGCCGCCGCCGGCGCGCGCAACCTGAAGGACGCGAAACCCTGCCCCGTGATGCACCTCTCCGGCGAGAAGGACCCGCTCGTGAAATTCGAGCTGCAGCAGCGGGCCGTCGCCGCGGTGCGGACCTTCAACGGCTGCGAGGAGCAGGGGAAGGAATGGGACAAGGGCTGCACGCTCTACCCGTCGTCCAAGGACGCCCCGGTGGTGTGGTTCATCCACCCCGGCGGCCACAACTACCCCGCCGAAGCGCCCGCGCTGATCGTGAAGTTTCTCAAGGAGCACGCCCGGAAGTAGATCACTTCGGCGCGGGCTTGGTGAAGCCGAACAGCCGTCCGTCCCCCGCCTTCTCGTGGCAGGCCATGCAGCTGGCAACGCGCCCGGAAGAGGTCACGCTCTTGAAGTCGGGCGTCACCGTGCCGTAGACCCAGCCCGGATCGGTGCCCTCCGTCTGCGCCTCGAGCTTGACCATGACGAAGAGGTCCTTCCGTTCGCCGGTGCGGAACAGCTTCCCGTCCTTCGTGATGAAGCAGGACTTGTCCTCGCCGGCGGCGGGCAGCTTCGCGTCGACGACGGTCCACGACTGCTTGATCAAGGCCTGCTCCGCCGGCTTCTTCTCGTAGACGGGCGCCAGGTGGTCCTTCTTCCGGTGGTCGGCCCGCTTCTCCGTGAGGTACGCCGCGGCGTCCCAGGCATAGAGGAAGTACAGCTTCTGGCCGTGGGTCGACTCGTCCTTGCTGAAGCTCCACCGGACCGGCGCCGGAGGCGGGGCCATGCAGAGAGTCGGCGCGAACCTCAGGACGTCGTCGATCTTGCCGAAGGCCTCGTGCGATCTGGCCGCGGTCAGCAGAAGCGAATGGAACCGGGCGTCGTTCTCGACCTTCGTTTCCTGCGGCGCCGCAGCGACGCCCATCAGCAGAAAGAAGATTTTCTTCATGGTCATGGGACGCCGCGGGCCGTCGTTCCGTGCTACCGGACTTCCTTCACCGCGACGCCGAACGAGCCGCCGTTGTAGATCGCTTTCTCGGTCGCCATCCGGAACTTGCGGATCGCCGAGTCGAACTCGACCACGCCCACCGCCGTCGCCTCGACGCGCGCCTCGTCCTTCTTGTGGTAGAAGGGATGCTTCATCCGCAGCGTCGCGTCCAGCCGCACCCGGCCCTCCGCGACGAACGTCGCCTTCATCGACATCTGCTCGATCTCGTTCTTCGAGAGGTCGTTGTTCTCGGTCGAGGGAAAGAAGTAGGTCAGCAGCTTGGAGGCGACGTCGCGGTCGACCTCGTAGCCGCCGCCGATCGCCGTGCCGGCGGGCGGCAAGAACTTCTTCCACTCGTCGCGACCGTAGGTGATGTAGTCCTCCCCGGGCAGCTCCTGCCAGAAGCCGGCCGCCTTGCCGGGAACCGCGCGGGCGATCAGGTACAGGATCAACTCCCCGTCGCCGGCCTTGGGAGAGGCCGCCTGCGGCTTGATCTCGACGAGCGCCTTCCCTTCCTTCGTCCCCAGCTTCTCGATCGCTCCCTTGAGCGTGGCGGTCACCTTCGCGGTGGTCGCGTGGGCCACGTGGATCGAGTCGATCGGCTCGCCGTCGGGCGTCAGCACGTAGACGTGGACGGAGCCCGCGGAGAGCTTCTTCGCGAGCGTCGCGTGATAGATCTTCTGCCACGCCTTCTTTTCGTCGTCGGGGACGGAGCCGTTGCTCCCATAGTCCTCGTTGGAGACGTAGACCGGGATGAAGTACGAGTTCAGCAGCGAGATCACGGTGTCGTCGGACAGGGCGACCGCCCTGATCGAATTGGCGCCGCCTCAGCAGCGGCCGACGGCCATCCGGCCGTCGTGGGTGAAGAGGAACACCGGCCGGCTGCTTTGCTTCCCCAGCGCAAGCGCGGCGCGGATGTCGCGGAGCCAGCCGATCTGGTCGAACTTGCGCTCCGACGCCCGGGGCTGCCAGTCGTCGACCCGCTTCTCGACCCAGGAGAGATCCTCGGCCGTCAGAAGGAAGAGTATCCCTGCGATCAGAGGGCGCATGGCGGAAACCTCCTACGGAACGGAGCGGATGGCGACGCCGAAGTTCTCCTTGCCGTACTTCGCGTGATCGGTGACCAGACGGAAGGTGAGGACCTTCCGTTCCTTGCGGTCGTACTCCAGGTATCCCATGACGATCGCTTCGACCGGACGTTCGTCCTTGTTGGGCATGAACGTGTGGCCGAGGCGGACGCGGCCGTCCAGGCGGATCCAGGCGACCGAGCGCCGTCCGGAGATGACGGTCGCCGTGAGGGCCGCCTCCTCGATGCGGTTCCCTTCGGAGGAACCGAAGTTTCCGGTCAGCGGATAGAGGCGGGAGAGGAGACGCGCCGACACGGCCATGTCGACGTACCAGGAGGCGCCCGGCTGCGCGGAGGCGTCCGGCACGAGCGCGGCCTCTTCGGCGGGCGTCAGCGCGAACCAGTCCTCGGCGGGGAACGCGTGGTACGACGCGCCCGGCTTGAACTTGAGCGGCTTGCCTTCCTTGTCGAGGTAGCGCGAGGTCAGGTGAAGCATGCTCTTCCCGGCCGGGGCCGACTGGGCGACGGGCGGCACGAGCGTGGGACCGACCGGACGGGTGAACTTCGCCAGGGTCTCCCGCAGGCCGGCGGTCGTCACGTGGCAGATGTGGAGCGCTTCCACGACCTGGCCTTCCGGACTGAGGATGTAGAGGTGCTCCGAGCCCGTGCTCATCTTGGCCTTGATCGCGTCCTTGTAGAGCTGCTCATAGTCCCGGTCGTCGCGGTTCTGCGAGCTCACGTACACCGGCACGAACTGCGAGTTGAGGGTCTGGATCACGTCCGAGGCCGACAGCGGCCCTTCGCGGAACGCCATCGAGCCGCCGTCCGTGCGTCCCAGATTCAGCTTGCCGACGTGGGTCACGACGAAGACGGGGCGATCGTGCAGCTTCGCGAGCCGCCGAGCCTCGGGCAGGTCCTTGGCCCAGCCGATCTCGTCGAACCGGCGCTCCTCGGGCACGGGCAGCCACGCCTTGACCTTCTCGTCGATCTTCGAGAACTCCGGCGGCCGGGGATCGTCGGGGACATTGCCCCACCAGAGCGCGGCCGCGGTGGAGACGATGGCCGCCGCGGCCATGGTGCCCGCGGCAAGCTTGGCGATCAATCCCGCCTTGGCGGCGCCGGGGGCGGCGGTGGACGCGAGCCCCGAAAGAGACGAGGTCAGCGTGGCGGGCGCGGATTCGACCGCGACGACGGCGAGCGTGCCCACCAGGGCGACCGGCGTCAGCGCCATGCCGGTGGTCGCCAGCGCGCTGCGGAGCTCCTCGACGCCGCGAGAGAGCTGGCTGCGGACGGTGTTCTCGGACAGGCTGAGCGCGTCGGCCACTTCGGGCGACGACAGGCCTTCGCAATAGTGGAGCCAGACGGGGAGCCGGTAGTGCTCGGGGAGGTCGTGAACGGCATGACGCACGGCGTCCTGAAGGGCGCGATCGTCCGCGGCGACTTCTCCCGAGACGGAGGCCTTCTCCTCGCGCGCCGCGCGCCGGCCCTCCTCGCGGGCCTTGTGGCGGGTGGCGTTGACGACGAATCCGAATATCCACGCTCTCACGGCAGATTCTCCCCGGTACTTCGCCGAGTGGCGGAGCACCTCGATAAACGCGGTCTGGACCGCGTCCTCGGCATCGGCGGCGTTGCGGCAGCAACGGAGCGCCACGCGGTAGGCCGCGTCGGCGTGACGCGCGAAGAGCACGTTCATCGCCTGGCGGTCGCCGCGTTCCGAGTACGCGCGGAGCAGGGCCGCGTCGTCGGCCTGGGTCGGCAGGGTGTTCATCGTGTCCACGGCTTCTGCTCTCATTCTACAGGGGAGTGCCCGCCCGCTCCGAAAAGGGGTGCAAAATTTGCAATTACGGCTTCGCTTGGAGGGTGAGGTTCGCCTCTGCGCCGGTCGCCTTGTAGGCGCTCCGGACCCCCGCGTAGACGGCCTCGAGCTCGCCCTGCGGGAGCGGCCTCCCCGCGCCGTCCACGACCCCCTTCAGGGTCAGCTTCCGGGGGGCGAGGCGCGCCGCGAGCTCCGGGAGGTCCGCCCGGAGCAGCGCGCCCGGCGGCACGCTGGCCAGCGAGGCCGTCGTCACCGGAGTCTTCGCCACAGAGAGCCAGGAGCTCACGCCGCCCTCGAGGGTCAATTCCGAAATCACGTCGCCCTGCGCCGCCGCGAGCAGCGCGACCAGCACCGCGGACCCGGATGCGACCACCCGGCAGGGAGCCCCCAGGGCCCGGATCGCTCCCCAGAGAAAGGCCACCCGCTGTTCGAGGAGCGGGCGGTCGAGATGGACGGCGAGAAAGGCCTCCTTCCAGTCGGCGCCGAACGGACTCTTCCCCTCCGGGGTCGTCTCGCCGAACCCGGGGAGATCGAGGGAGATCATCGTCGTTCCCGCGACGGGCTGGATCTTCGGGAGGTCGCCGCCGATCACGACGACTCGCGGAGCGTCCTTCTCCGCCGCGGAGATCCGGCGATACGCCATCCGAAGCCCGGGGGCCGCTTCGATCCATCCCTTGTCCAGCGCCCCTGACCGCGCCGTCACGGTGAGCGACGGGACCTCCCGGGAATCGACGATCGAGAGTTTCAACGTCTCCTGCGCCGCCAGCCGCTCCGCGCGCGTCCGGGTCAGATCGAAGACCGACTTCCCCTTCAGCGAGGAAAGCACCTGGCCCGTCTCGGTGCACTGCAGCTCCGCGTCCTTGAAGATCGGGAAGTCGCCTTCGACGGGCGCGTCGTCGACGCCGAGCAGCCAGCGGCGCATCCAGCGCATCGCCGCCTCGCGCCGCGGTTTCGAGAAACCGTGCTTGTCGTTGTATTCGATCAGGTCCATCCGCTCGGCGTGGCCGAGCATGCCGTAGATCTTTTTCGCCTCGCGGAACGTGGTCCAGCACCCCTGGATGTCGAAGAAGTCCTGGGTCGCGGTGCACATCAGCGTGGGCCTCGGCGCCCGCATCGTCACGTAGTCCGTCTGCTCCATGCCGAACGCCACCTGCCCCGTGATGTTCTGCTCCGCATCCTGCGGCCCGATCGTCGCAAAGAGCCGCTCCAGCGTCGTGACGTAGCACGACGGCGCCGCAGCCGCGATCCGGTCGTCGAGCGCCATCAGGTACGCCGTCATCGTCCCGCCGCCCGAGTTGCCGGTGCAGCCCAGCCGCTTCGGATCGACCTCCGCACGGCTCTCCAGGTAGTCGATGCTGCGGATGCCGTCCCAGACGCGGAACGACGCGCAGCTCCAGCCCACGAGGTAGGCGCTGATTCCCGTATAGGTGTGCTCGGTGGTGTTGCCCTTGATGGCCGGCTTCCCGTCGGCGTTGAGCAGCTGCATCCGCTCGCCCTGGCCGATCGGGTCGTAGCACAGCACCGCGAGGCCGTTCTTCGCCATGAGGATGCAGGCGCGCTGGTACGCCTCCGATGCCTTGCCGTTGTCGCTGTGGCCGCAGGGGACGAGCACGCCGGGAAACGGACCCTTCCCCTCCGGAATGTAGAAGTTCGCGGTGACGTGATGGTCGGGCCGGCTCTCGTAGATCACCTTCTCGACTCGGAAGCCGTCGCCGTTCAGCGTGCCGACCACTTTCGGACGGAGGGGCGTCTTCTCGGGAAAACCGCCGAGCGCCTCGATGAACTTCGCGCGGAGCAACTCTTGCCGCTTCCTCACGTCCTCCGGGGTCTTCAGCTCCGCCACCGCCTTGCGACGCGCGTCGAACTGCTTGCCGCACTCCGCCTGGAGGTAGGTGTAGAGCATCTTCCTCGGCTGTTCTTCCGGTTTGAAGACCTGGAGGTCCTCCGCCTGGAGGGCGAGAAGCAGGACGGCACCGATCATGTCACTTCCCCAGCGCGACGTCGGCCATGACCCGGATCAGCTGGGCGCCGAACTCGCGGCGGTCCTGCGACGTCGGCAGCCGCCCGAGCTTCGAGCTCCGGGTGATCCCCTGCTCCAACAGGAAGGCGGACAGCCCGCGCTGGCCGTCCAGATACTCGTACACCGACGCGCGGCCCGGCGCGGGCTTCGCCCCGGGAGGACGCGGGCCGGCCTCGGACGGATTGAAGGTGCTCCGCTCGCGCAGCTCGGCGAAGAAGCGGTCGGCGATCGGCTTGTTCTTCGCGGAGCTGCTCATCCACTCGCCGGTCTCCTGGTTGTGGAGCGTGAGGAAAAGTCCGGAGAAGGCGTGGATTACCTTCTTCGCGGCGCAGATCTCGGGCATGATCCGCCGGCTCTCGGGGCTTTCGGGGTCCGCGCTGTCCCAGTTCCGGTTGAGATCGTAACCGTTCCGGTTGAACCGCACCCCGCCGCGCGCGCAGCCGTCGGGATCCATCATCGGCAGGATCTTGAAGACGAGCGTCTTCCGGAGCGGCGCCGCCTCGTCCGAGAGCAGCCAGCGGATCGCCCCCTCGCCGACGAACGACGTCCCGGTCTCCCAAGCGTGCTGACGGCACATCAGCCAGACCGTCGGCGGCGGCGTCGCGGTCTCGGCCGCCAGATCCGTGATCGTGAGGAGATGCAGGTCGCGGCCCTCGACCGTCTTCCCGAACGTTTCGTCCTTCAAGTGCGGCGAGCCGCGGATCTCGTCCAGGAACCGGTTCAGCCGCGACGCCGGGTACGGCTCGATGTGGGCGATCCAGAACGTATCGGAGTCCGGCGTCACGCGGAACGTCGCCTCGTCCTTCTCCATCGCGAGCCGTTCGCCGACATGACGCCACGTTTTCCCGTCGCCGCTCGCGACCGGCGGCGTGTCGTCGCGGACGCAGAGGCCACCCGGCTTGTAGTTGTACTCGCCGCGAAGATCCGTCAGCGTGATCGTGATCTCCTTCCCCTTCGCGCCGTCGATCCGGAAGTAGTACCAGCTCGCCTGCCGGTTGCGGTTGTCCTGGTCCGCCTGGCCCGCGACGCCGCAGCGGAAGTGGGTCTCCGAGACCTTCACGACCTTCCCGACGCTCCCTCCCTCGAAGTCGGAGGTGATCCCGACGGAGGAACAGGCGGCCAGCGGCAGCAGCAGCAGCGGAAGGAATCTCATTTCAGCCCCGACAGGAACTCGATGATGTCGCGGAAATCCTGGCGCGTCAGCCGGTCGACCAGCTTCTCGGGCATGATCGAGAGTTTCGAGGCCTGGCGCTCGTCGATGTCCGAGTTCTTCACCTTCGTCTGCTTGCCCTGCGCGTCGATCAGGATCACGTAGCCGGAAGGAGAGATGTCCTCGTCGACGACCCGGCCGTCGACCACGTCGCCCTTCTTCGTCCGGATCTTCCAGTGGACGAACATCGGGGCGATCTCGCGGCCCGGCTCGAGAATCGACTCGACGAGCTTGTCGCGGTTGAGCGAGTTGCCGATCACCGACAGATCGGGCCCCACGAAGCCGCCGCGCCCGTTCACGCGGTGGCAGACCGAGCATTGCGGGCCCTTGGGATGGAAGAAGAGCCGCTCCCCGGCCGCCGCGTCGCCCTTCTCCGCGGCGACCTTCTTCCAGCCGTCCATCGTCGGCGGCTGGCCCGCGGACCGGCCCATCAGGATGGCCACCAGCTCGCCGCCCTTCTTCTCCAGCGCGTCCTTCACGTCGGGGCGGTCGACGGCGCCGGTGAGCGACCGGATCGCCTCGAGCGATGCCGGCCCCTCGATCTGGCGGAGCAGCGCCTTCCGCGTCTCCTCGGACGACGCCGCGGAGTGGGCGAGGCCGGCGACCGCGTCGAACCTCAGCGCCGGATCGTCGACGAACCGCCGAAGGATCGCCTGCGCCGATTCGTCGGGACGCACCGCGAGCGACCGCAGGGCTTCGAGGCGGAGCGACGGTTCGCCGTCCATCAGCTTTTCGAGCTTCGCGACGGCGACCGCCGGATGGTCGGTCCGCAGCGTCCGGAGCGCGAGCGCCCGGAACGCCGCCGGCTCGTTGGCGTCCTCGAAGACGCGCGCGATCAGCATCTCGCTCCCCAGCTGGTCCACCTGCTGGGGATTGCGCCCCATGAGGAGGTCGGTCGACGCCAGGTACGATTCGAAGATCTCCTTGGTGACCGGCAGCCGGGCGGCGGATTTCTCCATCGCGGCCGCGAGGTCGCCGAGCCTGTCTTCGCCGACCCACTGGATCGCGGCGCGGCGGACGGCGACGTCGGCGTCCTCGAGGAACGCGGCGGCCTGCGACGTGTCGCCGGTGCGGCGGAGCGCCAGGAGGACGCCCAGCCGGACCTTCGGATGAGGATCCTTCACGTGCTGCTTGAGCAGGGCGGCGCCGCCGACGCGGCTCAGCGTGTTGATCGCGGCGGCGACCAGGAACGGATCGGGATCCTCCAGCATCGGGAAGAGGTGATCGAGCCGATCCTTCTCCCCGAGGACCTTTTTCATCTTCTCGAGATCCAGGCTGTTCCTCGGGGCGCGCGTCTCGACGGGGATGAAGTTCGGAGACTTCGCCCGGATCCGCCAGAGGCGGCCCTTGCCGTGGAGCTCGTACGACCGGTCGACCCAGTCGCTGATGAAGATCGACCCGTCGGGCGCGAGCGCCATGCCGACCGGGCGGAAGTTCTCGCCGCCCTTGACGATGATCTCCGGCGTCGCGGTGAACGACGCGCCCTTCACCACCAGCGGGAACTTCTGGATCACGTGGTCGCCCCAGGAGGTGCCGAGCAGCGTCCCGCGGTAGTCGGCCGGGAACGCGTCGTGCTCGTAGGCGACGATGCCCGACGGCGCTTCGCCGGTGCCGCAGACCATGGGCAGCGTGCCGGGCAGCTCGCCGTTCCAGGCGGTGAACGGATGGAGCCCCTTGCGGCCGTTGCGGAACTTGAAGCCGTAGTCGCCGCCCGGGACGACATGGATCAGGCGGCACGGCGGCCGGGAGTCGGGGTCGTTGTCGACGGCGAAAAGCCGACCGTAGACGTCGAAGCACATGTGGAACGGATTCCAGAACCCCGTCGCCACCTGGACCAGGTTCGAGCCGTCGGGCCGGCAGCGGAAGACCTTCCCGCCCTCGGTCTCCTTGATGGTCGTGCCGTCGGAGCCGACGAGCGAGTACGGAGCGCCGAGGTTCTCGCCCATGCCGAAGTAGACGTTGCCGGCGGCGTCGAACGCGAAGCCGCTGAGTCCGTTGTGGGGATAGTTGCCCTTGGTGTCGAGCTTGACGATCGAGTCGCGCTGCTGCTGCAGCTCGGGCTTGCCGTGCCAGCGATAGACTTCCCAGCGCGTCGCGAAGTAGAGGTCGCCGCTCGGATGGAACCCGATGCCCATGCCGTAGCGGAAGCCTTCGGCGAAGGTCGTGACCTTGCCCGCCCGTCCGTCGGCCTTGAAGTCCTCGAAGACGAGGATCCGGTCGGTGGGCTTGCCCTTGTAGTTCTTCGGCGGGAAATGGGTGTTCGACTCGATCACCCAGACGCGGCCCTTCGCGTCGATGGTGATGCCGGTTGGCGTGTTCAGCTCGGGATCGGCCGCGACGAGCTCGACGACGAGCCGCTCGTCCACCGCGACGGGCGTGGGGATGTCCTGGACTGCGGCGAGAAGAAGCGCGATCGCGATGTGCACCGAGTCGACCTCCAGTCCCCGCTCCGGTTCCTACTATACGTCCGGGGTGCGGTTATACCGGGAAATCCTCTACTCGTCGACGGCGATGCGGAACCGGTTGCTGGAATAGCCGAGTCCGGTCTCGTCGTCGAACTCGCGCATGCTGATCGACCAATTCTCCCCGACGACGCCCATGGCCGTCCGGTTCTCCTTCCCCGCGGCCGGATATCGGGGGTCGACCTCGGGCTGCCGCGACGGATACTTCGCTTTGTCGCCGGTCACCTCCCACCAGGGACTGATGAGATCGTAGAGTCCCCAGGCGTTGGGCTCCTTCGATTTCGCGGGCAGCGGCACCTTCCGTCCCTCGTTTCGCAGCGTCCCCTGGGCGCGATACTTCTCCGGAAATCCGGGATTCGAGGTTCCGACGCGCGCCGCGTATTCCCACTCCGCGCCGCTCGGCAGCCGCACCTTGCGGCCCGTCCTTTCGGACAGAAGCTTGCAGAATCGGTCGATGTCGGGAAAGAGCGGATTCTGGACGGGCAGCTTGGGATGCTTCTCCTTGCTCGGATTCGACCCCATCACCGCCTCCCAGACGTCCTGCGTGACGGGAACTTCCGCCAGGTAGAAGCTTTTCGTCAGGGTGACGACCCGCGGATACTCCTCCTGGTATCGGATCGCCACGTAGAAGGGCTGACCCAGAAGCGCCTTCCCCGCTGGAATGGCGACGCATTTGATCTCGAGAGAGTCGCTCACCTTGAGAACGATCGGCTCCTTCCCGCCCGTCGCGAACGGCCGGTCGGCCATCATCATCCGCTCGGGATACTTCGGGCCTTTCTCTTCGACCTTGGTCACCCGGATCCACCGCTTTCCGTCCTTTTCCGTCACGGTCCCGGTGAGCGAGATCGGGCGCGAGGCGTGGCAATAGTGGCCGTTCTTCCCCTTGTTCGCGTCGGGAACTTCCGCCGGGCTGTCCGGAGAAATCCAGAACTTGAGCCGGGCGGAAAATTCGGCCTGGAGCTTCTCCCCGGCCTCGGCGTCGAGCCCCTTCTCGGGATAGAACTCGTCGACGATTTTCTTCGCGCGGGCCGCGATGTCCGGACTTCCGTCGACCGCGAAGAGCACCGGGACGTGGTCGTCCTTCTTCGGGTCGGGCACGCACATGCCGTTGCACTGAAGCCCGCCGCGGACGGTGACTTCGTCGCCCGACTGGGCCAGGGGCTCCGTGACGAGGCAGGCCAGGATCAGCGCGGACCACTTCATGAGGTTCCTCGCGGCTTCTTAGAGAGTTCGACCGCAGAATCGGTTCAGCTCGTCCACCGAGAGCGGCGCCGTCGCCCCCGCAGTTCGCGCCACCATCGCGCCGAGTGCGTTCCCGAAGTAGCAGCACTCCTCAAGCGTCCGCCCCTTCAGCCAGCAGTGAAGGAAGGCGGCGCTGAAGGCGTCGCCCGATCCGATCGTATCGACCACCGGCACCTTCCACCCCGGGAGCGTCACGGGCTCCGGGGAGCGGCCGTCGACGGCGACGACGCCGCGCTCGCCCGTCGTGATCACCACGGGCCCCTTCGTCCGCGCGTGGAGCTCGCGCGCCTGGGTCTCGGCGGTCCGTGCGGACGAGATCTCCGCGGCCTCGGTCTCGTTCAGCTTGACGAGGGTTGCCCGCTTCAGGCTCTCGTCGATGGTCGTGGTCGTGTAGCACTTCTTTCGAAGGTTCAGGTCCAAAAGGACCGGGGCGCGCTTCGCGTCGAGGAGATCGTTCAGCGCCCGTCGGGACGGTTCGGAACGCTGGACGAGCGTGCCGCAATAGATGCAGTCCACGCTCGGGATCACACGCCGAAGCTCGTCGGTGGCCTCGATGTAGTCGTAAGCCACGTCCGGCGTGATTGTGAAGTCGGGAACGCCTTTCCCGTCGATGGTGACGGGAACGGTTCCCGTCGGACGAGCGTCGTCCCACTGGACGAACGACGTGTCGAGTCCGAGTTGACGGAGACGCTCGAAGGCCTTTCTTCCCAGCTCGTCGCGGCCGAGCCGGGTCACGAGGATCGCGCGGTCCCCGAGCGAATTGACGCGGTAGGCGAAGTTGCAGGGGGCGCCGCCCAGCACCGGGCCGGTCGGCAGCAGATCCCAGAGCGTTTCACCGAAGGCGAGGATGGTTTTCATCGGAGAGGCCGAAACCTCTCCGCAGTCTACCATCCGGGATTCGGACGGACATTCAGTTTGAGCCCCCGGGGCCCGACGATGTAGACCGGGCTCTGCCCGAGCGGGAACGAGTTGTTGCTCGTCCGTCGCGCATCCCAGGCGACGACCCGCTTCGTGCCGTAGAGGTCGACGACCGCCAGGCCCTGCTCGTTGTTGCGGATCCGCGCGTACGCGTAGTTGCTGGGGCTCCACGCGACCATCGTCTCCTCCTCCGAGCCCTCCGCGGCGAACACGGCGGCGTACACCTCGGGACCCCACGCCTCGTTGCGCACCCACCGCTTCCCCTCGAGCATCCGCGCCATCACCGCGTACGCGTAATACGAATACTTCGGCTGGAGGTCGGCGCGCATCAGCCCGACCATCTGCGCCTTGTCGAACTGCAGGTTGCCGCCGTCCTTCAGCGTCCACCAGAACGCCTTCTCGATCTTGCCCGACGCGACGGCCGTGACGTAGAAGCGGACGAGCAGCTCGGCCGACCGCAGCTCCGACACGCCGTACGGGTGGAGGTCGGTATTCCAGCAGATCTCGGTGATCCAGAGCGGCTTCGGCTTGCCGAACTTCGTCATGACCTTGATCAGCTCGTCGGTCTGCTGCTCGAGGGTCATCCGGACCAGCGGATACTCGGGCGGGAGGTCGTTCTTGTGCCAGCTTTTCACGTACTGGTCGAGCTCCCACCAGTCGAACGGCTCCTCCGGCGCGCACATGGCGCGGTAGGGGTGGAAGCAGACGATGTCGAACGCGTCGTTGGGCACCTGCTTCATCACCCGCTCGGCCCAGATCACGTCGCAGAAGGCCATGTTGAGCGCGAGCACCTTCGCCTGGGGGTTTTCCTCGTGGATCGCCTTGCCCGACGCGGCGAGCAGCCGGGCGTACTCCTCCGGCGACCCCTTCCAGTAGCCGCCGTTGGGCTCGTTCCAGATCTGCCAGTGGTCGACTTTCCCGGCGTACCGCTTCACGCACGCGCGCGCGAAGGCGCAGTAGGCCTCGACGCCCTCGGGCGTGCGCGGATCGTGGAACTTCGGCGTGCCGGTGAAGTTGCCGAAGATCAGGATCCCGTGACGAGCGAAGGCCTCGACCAGCCGGTCGTACGCCTCGAAGTCGTAGACGCCCGTCGACGTCTCGATGCGGCCCCAGCTGAAATCCTGCCGTCCCCACTTGATGCCGGCCTGCTGCATGGCGGCGAGGCGGGCATCGCGGTCGGGCGCATCGGCCCGCAGGGCCGTGTTGATGCCGAACGGAGAGTCCGGGCAGAGTTGCGCGGCCTGGCGATGGGGAGCGAGCGTGACGGAGAAGCTGGTCCACGCGGTGGTCGGGAGCGGCTTGGGGCCGTCCTGAAGCGCCGGCGGCGGCGCGGAGCATCCGAGGGCGGCCAGGATCAGCGTCGCGGCGATTCTCTTCATGGAGGAAATCGACCGCTGGAGAGGGACTGTTACAGAAAATCGCCCCCTGGGGGAACCTGGTGACCCTTCCGTCTGGGTCCTGGGGACTCCGTCCTGAGTCCTGTTCCTAAGCGCCCGTCTTCACCCGGTTCTGGATCTTGATGAGGTCCTCGAGCGGGAGCGCGCCCGATCCGTCGAGCGTGCTGCCGTAGATCTTGATCTCGTCGAGGATCCCGCGGAAGGTCCGCTCGGGCGCCATCGGACGGATCATCGGGGGCACGTTGCCGACCGTGAGCACGGGGGAGATCTTGCCGCCCGACGGACCGCGATTGTAGTCGCAGGCGTTGATCAGCTTGGGGTCGGCGTTCGCGGTGCCGATGTACCACTTCACGTGGGCGGCCGCGAGGCCGGAGTCGTACGTCACCGCGAAGAAGCGCCACTTGGCGTTCGCCTCGGTGCCCGCGTTGGTCGCTTTCGAGTCATAGAGCGGGATCTGGGCGTCCTTGCTCCGCGCGGCCGACTTTTCGGCCCACTCGCCGATCCCCAGCTGCAGGCTGCCGTCGGTCCGGTAGACGAGCTCGACGCCTTCGTTGATCTTTCCGGCGTTGAACCAGCTGAGGATGCGGCTGCCGCCGCCGGCGAACTTGTCGGAGGCGCCTTCCTTCGAGTCCCAGCAGATCGCCCAGCCGGTGATCGTGAAGGATTTCAGGTTCCTCAGGTTCTCCATCCCCGCGCCGCCGCCGAGATCGACGCCGTACGCGCCGGCCATCTTGTCGAAATCGAGCGCGGCGGGGCCGCTGTTCGGGGCCGCGGTGGCGGTCCATGCCGGCTTTCCGCTCGTCATCTGGGCCGTGGGGTAGTTGGCGCCCGACGCGCCGCTGTTGGCCGGCGTCGTCCCGGCGTTCTCCTTGAAGTTCAGCTCGACGAGCAGCACCGGCGGCAGGCTCGTCCGCGCCGAGGCCGCGCCTTTCTTGTCCTTCTCCCCCTTGGACGACTCCTCCGCGACCTTCGCCTTGTTGCGGTTCCACCAGATCGTGAGCTCCTTCACCGTGGGCCACTTCTCGCCCGTGACCTTCTGCACGCACTTGACGATCTCGGGCTGGACCTTGTCGTGGACCGCCTTGAGCTCGGGGCTCGGGTTCCCTCCGGCCTTCGCCTTGTCGGCCTCGATCCGTCCGTCCTCCTTGAGGAGGGCGTCGACGGCGACGACGACCGGGAAATCGCCGATGGCCTGGACGGCCCGGACGGCGGCATCGGGATCCTTCCCGCGAAGCGCCTCGTCGAACATCGCGAGGGAGGACTCGTGGCCCACCTTGCCGATGGCCGCGATGAGCTTCGCGGAGACATACGCGTTCTTCTTGTAGCCGGCGAGCGCGCCGCCGAGCACGGCGGCCGCCTGGGGAATTCCGCGGAAGTGGCCGAGCGCCTCGGCGGCGGACGTCACGAGCTGGAAGTTGATGTCGGCGCCGGTCGCGGCGAGGAATTTCGCCACGGGCGGGACCATGCACTTGTCCTTCGGCTCGACCTCGCCGTAGTTGAGGATGGCGAGCGCCTTCTCGGGGATGGTTTTACATTCTTTGATCTTCTTCTCGAACTCGTCGACGGACTTCTTGCCGGCCTCTTCGTTGGCCTTCTTCTCGTCGGCGGCGGCCTTCTTGTCCTCGGCGGTGGGCTTGTCCTGGGCGGGTTTCTTCAGGTCCTGCTGCGCTCCCGCGGGGAGGACGAGAAAGAGAAGCGAGAGCGCGATGAGGAGACGGGAAGCGGTGGAGTGAACCATGGGGCGCCTCCTACACACGAGTTGAGCCCGTTGAGCCAGGTGATCCCCGCCCGTGAGTGAAGCTCGCCCTGACTCAATGTACATAGTTCCTTCCGGAAAGTACACGCGATCTTACAGGAAATCTGGCAATCTCCCCGGCGTTGCGCTATCTTCGCCGACCGTGGCATTCAAGATTGGGGTCGTCCAGATGCGGTGCACGGACGACGCTCGCGAAAACCAGGCCGTGGCCGAGGACGGCATCCGCGCCGCCGCGAAGCGCGGCGCGAAGGTCGTCTGCCTGCCCGAGCTCTACCGCAGCCTCTACTTCTGCCAGAGCGAGGATCACGCGAACTTCGCGCTCGCGGAGGCGATCCCCGGACCGTCGACCCAGGCCCTCGGCGCGCTGGCGAAGAAGCTGAAGGTCGCGATCGTCGGCTCGCTCTTCGAGCGCCGCGCCGCGGGCGTCTACCACAACACCGCGGTCGTGATCGACGCCGACGGCAAGCACATCGGGACGTACCGGAAGATGCACATCCCGGACGACCCGCTCTACTACGAGAAGTTCTACTTCACGCCGGGCGACCTCGGCTTCCAGGCGTTCGACACGAAGCACGGCCGCATCGGCACGCTCGTCTGCTGGGACCAGTGGTATCCGGAGGCCGCGCGCCTCACCGCGCTGCGAGGCCCCTCGGTGCTTTTCTACCCCACCGCGATCGGCTGGCATCCGAGCGAGAAGCAGCACTGGGGCGAACAGCAGACCTCGGCGTGGCAGACGATCCAGCGCTCGCACGCCATCGCCAACGGCATCTACGTCGCCGCGGTGAACCGCATCGGCCACGAGGGCGCGAAGGGCGCGGGGATCGAGTTCTTCGGCGCGTCGTTCATCTGCGATCCGTACGGCCGCACCATCGCGGAGGCGTCGCGGAACAAGCCGGAGGTGCTCGTCGCCGAGGTCGATCCGCAGGTCGTCGAGACCGCGCGCCAGCACTGGCCGTTCCTGCGCGACCGCCGGATCGACGCGTACGGCTCCATCACCGAACGGAGCCTCGAGAAGCGATGACCTTCCGCGGGGTTGCGATGCCCGCCGAGTGGGCCCCCCACCGCGCCACCTGGATCGGCTGGCCGCACAACAAGGCGGACTGGCCGGGAAAGTTCGAACCCATCCCGTGGGCGTACGCCGAGATCGTCCGCGTCCTCTCTCGCCGCGAGCGCGTCTGCATCCTGGTCCAGGACGCCGCCGCCGAGAAGAAGGCGAAGGCGGTGCTGAAGAAGGCATCCGTCGACCTGAAGCGGGTCGACTTCTTCCGCATCCCCACCGACCGCGTCTGGACCCGCGACTCGGGCGCGATCTTCGTGAAGACCCCGGAGGGCCGGAAGATCGCCACGCACTGGAAGTTCAACGGCTGGGCGAAGTATCCCAATCACAAGAAGGACGACCTCGTGGCGGGCCGGATCGCGAAGGCCGCGCGGGTTCCCGAACACCGCGTGGTCGTCGACGGCCGCGACATCGTCATGGAAGGCGGCGCGATCGACGTCGACGGGGTCGGCACGCTGATGGCGACCGAGGAGTGCCTGCTTTCGAAGGTGCAGGCGCGCAATCCCGGGCTGGGCCGCGAGGGCATCGAGCGGGTCTTCGCGGACGTGCTCGGCATCAGGCGGGTGATCTGGCTGGGGCGCGGCATCGTCGGGGACGACACGCACGGCCACATCGACGATCTGGCCCGCTTCGTGGCGCCCGGCCAGGTTCTGCTGTGCCACGAGAAGAACTCCAAGGACGAGAACTACGGGATCCTCGAGGAGAACCGCGAGCGGCTGCAATCGGAGAAGCTCGGGGTGATCCCCCTCCCGATGCCCGCGCCGATCGTCTTCGAGGGGCAGCGCGTGCCGGCGAGCTACGCGAACTTCTACATCGCCAACGGGACGGTGATCGTGCCGACGTTCAACGATCCGCAGGACCGCCACGCGCTGGGGATTCTCGCGGAGTGCTTCCCCGGCCGCGAAATCGTCGGCATCCACTGCGTCGACTTCGTCTGGGGCCTCGGCACGCTCCACTGCGCGACGCAACAGGAACCCGCGTAAGCGATCACTCCTTCTCCGCCAGGTATTCCTCGCGTGCTTTCGAGAAATCCGCCTGCGGATCGCACTTCAGGATTTCGTAGGCGCTCTGAAGCCGCGCACGGAAGGTCGCCTGGGGCAATTGGAGCCGGAGAGAGGCCTCTCCATCGGACAGCCCCTGCAGATGTTTCGCCGTGATCACCTGTCGGAACGCGGGCCGCAGGGTGCGGATATCCTGAAGCGAAATGCCGGAGTCGAGGTCGGCGAGCGTCACCGTCGTGAAGTGACGCGAGAGGGCGGCGCGGAGCCGGCTGTGGGCCCGGTCGCACCGCGCGTGGATCGCCTCCATGGGCAGATCGAGCCGGTCGGCGATTTCTTTGCGCGAGAGGCCGGCGCGATAGTGAAGGTCGACGATCTCGCGGTCGCACGGCGTCATCTTCTCGAGCGCCCGCTCGAGCAGGGCGTTCATCTCCCGCCGGACCGCCATCGACTTCGCGCTCCGGCGCCGGGTGTCGACGACCTGTCCCAGCGCCTCGTCGTCGGTGGGCAGCCACCGGCGGCAGGAGACGTGACGCGCGATTCCGAACAGCCACAGCGTCAGCCGCTCCGGCTTGCGGCCCGCCTTCAGTCCCTCGAGGCCGGCGATGAGGGCTTCCTGGGCGATGTCCTCGGCGTCGACGAGGTTGGCGCCTCGCTTCACGATGAACTCCTTCACCCGATGATAGTAGGCGGAATAGAGCTCCTCGGCCGCGGCGGCGTCGCCCGCGACCCAGCGCGCGATGATCTCGTCCATGGCGAGGTCCCCCCTACCAGGGAGTGCGGTTTGGGGCCGAAAACTCGACAGGCAAAATCGCATTTTTCTGAAAAAAGTCAAAGTTCTGCCGGATTGGAAGGGCGGATGATGAATATCCTATGGTGCCTCGTCTTCCTGCTGCAGGACGATCCGAAGGTCCAGGAGCAGAAGGCCCGCGACCGGGCGACGGAGATGCGCCAGGAGTGCGCCGCCGCGCTGGAGTCCGTCGACGGGGTCGGTTCCGTCGGCATGGGCGGCACGGGCATCGACTACCGGCTCCTCATCGTCTGCCGCGACGCCCCGACCCAGCGCCACGTCCGGGAGTTGATCGGCGGCGACGAGTACGGGGGCGTGAAGATCGTCTGGTCGATCGCCGACCCCGCGCGCCGTCCTCCTCCTCCGCCGCCCGAACCGTTCAACGAGAAACCGCAGGTCCGGCAGCCCGAGCCTCCGCCCCAATTCCCCGAGGCGCCGAACGTCTGGAAGGCGTCGATCACCGACTGCGACATCCTCCGCGAGCACCTGAAGATGAAGAAGGTGACCCACCCGGCCGGCAACGGCAAGTCGTGGGTCCCCTGCCAGGTGATGACGCGGACGACCATCGGACCGGCGGGCAGCTACTCCTTTACCTACACCAATCACCGGCCGGATTGCCCGGTCCGCCTGGGACGGGTGGGCGAGCCGTCCTGGTCGGACAACTACATGGCGTGGGTCTTCCGGCAGGGCATCACGCCGCCGAAGCAGGGCAGCCTGGGCATCCAGGGAAACCCGTGGGACGTCGCGGGAATGGCGGCGGCCGACATGGCGTCGCGTCTGCCCAACATCCGCGAAGGGGCGGGCGCGTATGGCTGGGCATACCCGTACTACTATTGGCCCGGCTACTGGCCCTATTACTACCCTTACTACTATTACCGCCCCTACCGGTACTACTACCGCTCCTACTACCCCGTCTACTACCGCTGCCACTACTACGTGCGCTTCCGCTGGCGCTGATCAGGCCGTAAACCTTCAGGGCAACGGCTTGCGGCGCTGGTGGGCGCCCTGGTAGGCCTTGAACGTCTCGTCGTCAAAGAGGACGAAGATCACCCGATCGATCATCCCCGGATGATTGATCAGCCAGCCGTGGACTGCGCCGACGGCGATCACCGACGCTTCCGCGACCGGATAGCCGAAGGCGCCCGTCGAAATCGCCGGGAACGCGATCGACCGGCAGCCCTTCTCCAGCGCGAGATCCAGGCACTTCAGGTGGCAGCTGGCCAGCTGCTCGACGTCCTTCTCCTTGCCGTGATAGACCGGCCCGACGGCGTGGAAGACCCATTTGGCGGGCAGGTTGCCCGCGCCGGTCGCCACCGCCGACCCGGTGGGACAGCCGCCAATCTGACGGCATTCCTTCTGAATCGACGGCCCTCCAACCCGGTTAATGGCGTCGTCCACGCCTCCGCCGACCATGAGATGACTGTTTGCCGCGTTAACGATCGCGTCGGCGTCGACTTTGGTGATGTCGCCGTGGATGAAATCGAGGGTGGTGGCCATTGTTCACCGGGTTGACGGTCAGTATTCGCGGGTCTTCCCCAGCCAGGCGTCGAGCACCCGCTTCTGGAGCTCGGTGGGATTCTCGGCGCGCTTGATCTTGCACGTGGTCCGCTGGCGCAGGCCGGGCTTGATCGTCACTTCCTTCTTCTCCTCGGCCCGAAGCAGCTGCAGCCGGGCATCCTCGCCCGGAACGAGCTTCGACAGCACCTCGCGCAGGTTCGACCGGCTGACTTCCACGTCGTTGACCGCGCTGATCCGGTCCCCCTGCTTCACGCCGGCCTTCTCCGCCTCGCCGCCCGCGGTGACGAAGATCACCGCCGTGCCTCGCAGGTCGATCCCGAGGTCGGGCATGTCGATGATGGAGAGGGTCGTCGACAGCCCCGCGGCCTCAAGGACGTCCTTGAACGGCAGCTCCTCCACGCCGCTGACGTAGTCGCCGTAGAACGACTTCCAGTTCTCGCCGGTCACGTCGTTCAGCGCCTTGAGGATGCCGTCTTCGGGATACCCGACGCCGATCGGGCCCTTCCCCTGCTTCGACGGGCCGACGACGTATTGATCGTAAATTCGGCGGACCACGTCGTCGAACGTCTTCTCTCCGCGGCTCGCGGTGCGGACTTTCAGGTCGATCAGCAGCCCGAGAAGCTCGCCCTTGTTGTAGTAGTCGACGCGCGGCCAGTCCTTCCGGTCCCAGACGACCTGCGACGCCTTCTCCACCGGCGTGACCTTCCGGTCCGGGTTGTTCTGGAGCGTCTCGATCTCCGTCGACAGATGGGTCAGATACTGCTCCTCCTTCCAGATCCCGCTCTGGGCGAGCGTGCGGTCGCCGTAGTAGCTCGTCACGCCCTCGCAGAACCAGAGCGCCTTCGACCGGACGATGTTCGTGTAGTCGAACGGGCCCAGCTCGAACGGACGGATCCGCTTCACATTCCACAGATGGAAATACTCGTGGGACGTGACGGACGCCGCGAGCAGCGGGTCGAACTTGATCGCCGCGTACGGCATCGAGATGTCGGTGGAGTTCAGGTGCTCCAGCCCGCGGCCGCCGGTCTGGTCCTTGAAATGATAGAGAAAGACGTAGCGCTTGAAGGGCGGCCCGCCGAGGATCTTGTTCTGCGCCGCGACGATCTTGCGGCACATCTCGCTCAGCTTCGTCCCGTCCACCGGACCCTTGGCGTGGACGACCAGCTCGAACGTCGCGCCGTCGGCCTCGAACGGGAACAGCTCGAACTTGCCCAGCTCGGTCGGGCAGTCGATGAACGTGTCGTAGTCGCGCGCCTTGTAGAGCCCGCCGTCGGCGTCGAGTCCCGTCCCCACCCGCCAGCCGTCGGGGAGCGTGAAGCCGACGCTGCAGGGTGCGTCCTTGCGGCCGACGATGTAGAAGTACGTGTCGGGCCCCGCGATGAAGCAGTGGTCCTTGTCCATGCGGGACTTGTCGACGGTGAGCTCGTACGAAATCACGAACCGGTCGATCCCGCCGGTCTTCACCTTCCACGTCTGGTCGTCGACGGCGGCGACCTCGAGCCGGGCGCCGTCCTTGCCCGACGCCTCGACGTTCCACACCGCCTTGCAGTACTTCACGATCCGGTAGGCGCCGGGAGCCCAGGCGGGGATGGCGACGCGGACCTCGTCGTCGACGTTGCCCCGCACGGTCATGGCGACGCGGATCTTCCCGCTGTCGGGCGCGGCGGCGTCGACCGCGAAGGAGACGGCAAGGCGGGGAGCGGCTTCCTGCGCGGCGGCGGTCGCCAGGAGCAGGAGTCCGAGGAGCCACGACGAACGCCGAACCATGAGGCCTCCTTGAGGATCGCCCCTATGATACACCGGCCGACGTGATTCCCGACCTTACGACCGCCACCGAGGGGTGCCGACGATCTGGCGCTGCGGAGCGGCGGCGGGCGACGGGGACTCGAGCCGGCGGCGTTCGAAGTCCCGGCGCAGCGTGCGAAGCGGCTCGGCCGCCTTCGACGTCCGGAACGCCGCGGGGTAGCCGTCGAGCCGCTCGATCGCCTCGGCGTACTTCTGCTTCGCGGCCATCCGCATCGCTTCCGACCGCGTGAAGTCGGCGATCCGCGCCGCGGCCTGCTCGAACTTCCGGTCGTACTCGGCGGCCGCCTGGTCGACTTCCTCGAGGCGCGGGCCCGACCGTGCGCCCGCGTCCTTCAGAAGGCCGAGCACTTCGTCGCGCCGCTCGAACATCAGGTCGGACTGGCGAATCTCCCGGATCCGCGCGAAGAGCTGGTCGAGCGACGGAGCGGGGGCCGGCGTCGGCGCGGCGGGGGCGGCCGGCGCCGTCACGATCACGGGAACCGGTTCCGGGGCCGGCGACCCGGCCGACGCGAGGGCGGCCGCGACCGCCAGCGCCGCGGCGGTCGACCCGGCGACGATCCACGCGACCGGATTCCGTTTCCGGATCCGCGTCGTCTCCCGCGGCTTCGGCGCGGGACCGGGCGGCATCCTCAGGCGCGTCGACGTCTGCCGACGCTGCGGCACCGGAATCGGCTGCGACGGGCAACAGGACTTGCAGAACCGGCGGCCTTCGTGCAGGTAGGGGCGGGTGTCGTCCGACTCCGTGTCGACCAGGCGGTGGCCGCAGGAATGGCAATACGAGATTTCTCTGCCCACAAAAGAGGGACACCGGCCGTAGCCCATTTATGGGCCGATTCCGGCTCGGATCGGCAGGACGGGATTCCGTGACCATTCTTTTTTTTCCGGCCCCGCGGGTGTATTAGGGAATGGGGAAGGATGAGCCACACGCAGGTACATAGTCAGACGCACACGGACCAATCGTTCGGCCAGACGGCCGTGACGCTGGGCTACGTGTCCGAGGCCCAGGTCGCCGAGTGCGTCAAAATCCAGGCCGCGGTCCGGCAGATGGGGCTGGACGAGCACCTCGGCGACATCCTGACCAAGAAGGGCTACCTCACTCCGCAGCACCACGCCAACGTCCTCAAGAAGCTCGGCGTCCACACGAGCCCGATCCCCGGCTACACGATCCAGGGAAAGATCGGCCAGGGCGGCATGGGCATCGTCTACAAGGCCACGCAGACGAGCGTCAACCGCGTCGTCGCGATCAAGATCCTCAGCGGCCACGCGACGAAGGACAAGACCTACGTCGCGCGGTTCCTGCAGGAGGCGCAGTCGGCGGCCAACCTGAACCACAAGAACCTGATCGCCGCGATCGACGTCGGCGTTTCGAACGGCATCTACTACTTCGTCATGGAGTACGTGACCGGCAAGAGCTGCCGCGAGATGATGGTCGCGAGCAAGGGGCCGCTCGCCGAAGTCACCGCGCTCCAGGTCACGCTGCAGATGGCCGAAGTGCTGGACCACATCCACCAGCACAAGATGGTCCACCGCGACATCAAGCCCGAGAACATCCTGGTCACGCCCGACGGGACGGTCAAGCTGTGCGACCTCGGGCTGGCGAAATCGACGTCGTCGATGGAGCAGTCGCTGACCCAGGAGGGCCTCGCGGTCGGCACGCCGTACTTCATGTCGCCCGAGCAGATCCGCGGCGACAAGGACGTTGACATCCGCGCCGACCTCTACTCGCTCGGCGCCACGATGTTCTACATGCTCACCGACAAGCATCCCTACGAGGGCAAGAGCGCCGCCGAGACGATGAGCATGCACCTCAAGGAGGCGGTGCCCGACCCTCGCAAGGGCAACCCGCAGATCCGCGAGGACCTGGGCTGGTGCATCCAGAAGCTCATGGCGAAGGACCGGGGACACCGGTACCAGACGCCCGCCGAGCTGCTCGAGGACCTGAAGAAGATCCAGGCCGGCACGGGGGCCGCGCTCGCGCGGGCCCATGCGCAGCGCGTGGCGCTCCACGCGAAGGCCCACAACACGCGCCACATGGTCGCCAAGAAGCCGGCGCCGGTCTGGCCGTACGTCGCGGGCGGCGTCGCCATCCTGGGCCTGATCGTCGCCGCCATCGTGCTGCTCGCGTCGCCGAAGACGCCGGCGGAGACCGTGAAGGAGAAGAAGGAGTACGTCTACATCGAGAAGCCCGCCGAAAAGGCGGCCGAGGCGCCCAAGGACGACCCGAAGAAGGTCCTCGCGGCGTCGGGGCTTCTCTCGAGCGCCGAGATCCTCGTGAAGCAGGAGAAATGGCGGGACGCGCTCGCCGACCTCAACAAGCTGAACAAGGACTACGGATCGCTCGCCTGGAGCCAGCAGCACGCGGCGGACATCGGGAAGATGATCAGCACCTGCGAGACCAACCTGAAGTCGCTGGAGTCGGCGAGGTCGAAGGCGGCAGAGGACGCCCGCATGGCCCGGCGCGAGGGCAAGTGGCCCGAGGCGTACGCCGCCTTCCAGCAGCTCGTCCGCGCGGGACAGGCCGAGTACCAGTCGGACATGGACCACTGCCGGCGCGAGCTCGACGCCGCGGCGTCGCTCAAGGAGATCGAGACCGCCCGCGACGCCGGCCGCTGGTTCGAGGTCGCCTCCAAGATCAACGCGCTCGAACAGAACAACCAGCAGTTCCGGCTCGACACCGTCGACAAGCACCTCGGGGAGCTCGCCCTCTCACGGCTCCGGGCGAGCAACGAAATGGAGACCGGCCGGGTCCTCGGCGAGGCGCACGTGGCCGCCCAGGCGGGCAACTGGAAGCGGGTCCACGTGCTGCTCGTCGAGGCCGAGAAGCTCCGGGACACCGACACTTACAAGGCGAAGGAGGCGGAGCTCAAGGACCTCCGGACCCGGTACGCCCAGGCCAACGAGGCGGCCGCCGACGAAGAGGCGTCGAAGGCCTGGAACCTCGCCGTCAAGGCGTACGCCGACGCGGTGCAGGATCGCAAGTTCGACGACGCCGTCGACGCCATGGACGAGTACCGGCAGAAGCACGGGGCGTCGCGCTTCGGAAAGTCGAAGGAGGCGGACATCAACGCCCGGATGGCCGACGCCTACAAGAAGCGCCAGACGGAGAAGAACGAGGACGCCAAGAAAGTGCTCGCCCAGGCCAAGAAGGAGGTCGGAGCCCAGAATTTCGAGCTCGGCGGCGAGCTGGTAAACCGCCTGCTCGGCGAGCTCGCCGACACCGACCACGTCAAATCCAACCTCAGCACGGTCAAGAAGCTGAAGCAGGTCTGCGACGAGCGGGCGCGCCAGCCGTCGCACATCCTCGTGGAGATGGACTTCGAGGATTTCCCGGGCGGGTGGGTCTTCACCGGCCAGGCGACGGGCACGAACTCGTTCGAGGAGCCGCAGCAGGGGCGCCGCTCCGCCCGGCTCACGCTTCCGAACAACGGCCGGGCCCTGCACAACCTGAACGGGATGAAGGAGCGCGCGGAGAAGATCACGTTCTACGCCCGGATTCGCGGGAAGACCAGCGCGACCACGATGAACTTCCTCATCCACGACGACGGCGCCGGCACGAACAACCAGACGTTCGTCCACGATGTCCCGCTCACGCCCGAGTGGAAGCTGCACACGCTGCGCTTCGTGGACTTCAAGCCCGCGAACGCCGCCGCCAAGGGGAACTCCGTGGCGCCGGGACGGGTCCGATCGTTCTCGCTGGAGTGCACAGGCGGCCCGGGCTCCATCCTGGAGCTCCAGCTCGACGCGCTGCACGTCGAAGCCCCGCTGCCCCCGAAATAGCGGACGCGTCCTAGGTGGGCTTCTTCTCCCCCATCGGATCAATCCACTTCGCCTTGATCTCGTCGAGATCCTTGGCGGTGACGCCGGTGTACCAGACGTTCTCCGGCATGATGCAGATGTTGGGTCCCTTCTCGCACAGGCCCAGGCAGAGGGAGCGCGAGACGCGGAGCCCCTTGATGTTCTTCGACTTCTGGTAGTCCTTGAGCTGCTTCTGGAATTCGCCGGAGCCGCGGTTGAAGCAGGCGGCTTCGCCGTTGTCGCGCTGGTTGGCGCAGACGAAGATCACCCGGTCGTACGGCTGCTTGTTCATCTCTTCCATGGGTCTACCCTAGCGTCGCGCGCCTTTGGGTTCAACCACGAATGCCGCTCCTTCGAGGGGAAGGTGCAGGCCCGTGAGGTCCTCGAGCCCGCGCTCCTGGCGCCCGCGGCCCTCGAGCCACGGCTCGGCGTGCGACTTCTTGCCGTCCATTCCGAACTCGAACTGCAGCCGCGAGAGCACCTCCGGCAGCCGGGCCGACGGGAACCGGACGCCGGTCTTGAGGCCCGACGTGCCGTGAAGGTAAAGCGCGTGGCCTTCCTTGCCCATCGTGGAGATGAGCATGGGACAGGTCGCGGCCAGCGGCGAAGTCAGCAGGATCGCGGCGATCAGCGGCCCGACTTCGGGCTTGCGGAAGTCGCCCAGGCGCGCGAGGTAGCCGCGGCGCGATTCGGGGATCCACAGCGGGGGGCCGTTCTCGTCGCCCGAGTCCATCGTGCGGAGGAACAGTTCGACGCCGTAGTCGTGGATCGGCGGCACCGAGACGAGCCGGAGCGGGGTGGCCTTCTGGGCCCGCTCGATCCCCTTCTGCCCCACCCGCGTGTGGGCGACCACGAGGCCCACGTCGCGGAAGAGCCGCAGCGGAACGACGCCGCACTGCACGAGCAGGCCCGGAGGGAAATTGCCGGCGAACTCCCGGTCGGCTCCCACCAGCAGCGGATCGACCGCGAAGTCGGCGACGGGGGTTCCCTTTTTTCCGCGCCGCGCGCTCTTCGTCTTTGCCGCTTTGGCCATTCCTTCGCCTCCGACCCTAGGGAAGCACCCCGGCGGCCTTCCGACAAGCAAATTTCACCTTCGGGCCGCGGAAGGAAGGTCAGGGGCCCCCGGAGGTTTTCGGAAGGACGATGACGACCGTCCAGTCGGCCGAGGGGACCGGCGCCACGCAGAAGCGCGACCACTGGTTCGTGCGGAAGTCCACCTCCTCGACGAACCCGGTCTGCCGGCTCTTGATCAGCTTCTTCAGTCCGTCCATCGACGGAATCTCCTGGATCGTCTTGGGCGACTGGTAGCGGGAGTCGGGATGGGTGACGAACTCGTCGTCGTCCCCGAGCACGAAGCAGTAGGCGCTATGCAGGTTGAGCTCGTCGAGCCACTGCCGGATCACGCGGAAGTAGGCGCTCGAGAGATCGACGCCGACGACGCCGATCGCCTTGCCGTTCCGGACGATCGGGACGCTGTGGGTGACGATCGCCAGGTCCGAGGCGCCGACGTCCACGTACGGGCCGTCCCAGATGCCCGTGCCCTTGTTGAGCGGCAGGTTGTACCAGTCCCATTCGCGGTAGAGCTTGTAGCCGGGCGGCAGCAGCAGCTTCCCCGACGGCGGATTCGTCTTCCGCGAGACGTACAGACAATAGTCGTTTCGCTCCGGGTCGAACTGCTTCGGCTCGAACGCGAACGTCAGCCCGTAGATGCGCGGGTCGCGCCGGAGCAGGTCGAGCGCCCACCGGGTGAGCTCCTCCTCGGACCACCGCTCCTTGTGCGACATCGCGTCGGCGAGCATCGTCGGCACCACCGCCACGCGCTGCAGGTCCGACTCGAGGCGGCCCGCGACGTCGCGGGTCAGCGCGAGCTCGAACTCGTGCTCCGCCTCGACCGCCTCGCGGCGCGCCTCCTCGGTGTGGATCGAGAAGAGCACGCCGCCGACGGCGACGGTCACGAGCGCGAGGAGGCTGACCGCGATCAGCGCCGCCGTGGCCGGCCGCCGCCGAACCCATTTCAGGCCGCGCGTCCAGGTCGTGACCGCCCGGGCCTGGATCGGCTCGCCCGCCAGCCACCGCTCGAGGTCCTCCGCGAGCTGATCGGCGGTGGCGTACCGCTTGCCGGGACTCTTCTCCAGGCACTTGAGCGTGATGGTATCGAGGTCCGGATCGACCTCGGGATTGATCGACTTCGGCGACGCGGGCTCCTCCTCGAGGACCTTGCGCATGATCGACGCCATCGTGTCGCCGCGGAACGGCGGCTGGCCCGTCAGCAGCTCGTAGAGGATGCCGCCGAGACCGTAGACGTCCACCGCCGTCGTGAACGTCGACTTCCCCTCCATCTGCTCGGGGGCCATGTAGCTCGGGGTTCCCATGATGTCGCCGGTCTTGGTCAGCGCTTCGTCGACGTCGACCCGCTTGGCGAGCCCGAAGTCGACCACGTACGGCGTCGCGTCCGCCGTGATGAGGATGTTGGAGGGCTTGAGGTCGCGGTGCAGGATCCCCCGCTGATGGCCGTAGTGGATCGCGCGGGCGACGATCGCGACCAGCCGCGCCGACTCGCGGGGCGCCATCGGCTTCTCGCGGATCCGCCGCGAAAGGATCTCGCCCTCGACGAGCTTCATGCTGAAGAAGTGCTGCCCGTTCTCCTCGCCGATCTGGTAGATGGGCACGATGTTGGGATGGTCGAGCGACGCGGCGGCTTCGGCCTCCACGCGGAACCTCTGCACCGCGTCCGGCGAGGCGAACTCGCCCGACAGGATCATCTTGAGCGCCACGGTACGGTTGAGGCTCCGCTGCCGCGCGCGGTAGATCACGCCCGCGCCGCCGCGGGCGACTTCGCCCAGGATCTCGTAGTCGGCCAGCGCCGGGACCGCGGGGCCTTTCGGCTTCGCGGCGGGCGGCGGCGCGGGCGATGCAGAGAGGGTGTTCCGGAGCGTCGTGCATCCGTCGCAGATCTCGCGCGCCGCGCCCGGCGGAAGCGCCGCCCCGCAATCGATGCACTTCGCCGCCGCAACCGTCGCGCGAACCGTGACGCAGGACTCGCAGACGTCTCGGGGCGCGGACTCCGGCAGGGGCGCCCGGCAGTCCATGCAGAGTCGGGAGGCCATCGCCCCGAATTATAGCTGGAAGCCGCTGCGGCCGAAGAACTAAGGATGGACGGGGTCCCCTTTATTCTTTATTCTTCATTCTTGATTCTCTCCGCTCGACACGTATAATCTTGGGTTCCCATGCGCCCCCCTCTCATCGCCGGCAACTGGAAAATGAACGGCCTTCTCAAGGAGGCCCGCGATCTCGCCACCGGGCTCCGCAAGGAGATCGGGGACAACGCGGGCGGGCCGGAGGTCCTCGTCTGCCCGCCGTTCCTGGCGCTCGCGGCGGTCCGCGAGATCCTGGACGGCAGCCCCATCAAGGTCGGCGCCCAGGACGTCCATTGGGAGGCCAAGGGGGCGTTTACGGGCGAGGTCTCGATCCCGATGCTCCAGGAGGCGGGCTGCTCCGCCGTCCTGCTGGGCCACAGCGAGCGGCGCCACGTGTTGGGCGAGACCAACGAGATGATCAACAAGAAGCTGAAGGCCT
>Ga0134121_10000039_pt1 | contig 139738 bp, 125 predicted proteins | sample KB301_FD_96463 | JGI IMG/M metagenome (GOLD analysis project Ga0134121, IMG submission 96463) | Terrestrial soil microbial communities without Nitrogen fertilizer from Kellogg Biological Station, Michigan, USA - KB3-0-1 | ecosystem: Environmental > Terrestrial > Soil > Unclassified ... | reverse complement strand
TGGGATGCTGAATGAAGATTTGTTCAGCATCCTTGGAACAATGATGAACATTCTTCGCGATGGTCACGTCAACCTCACCTCGCCATTCAACATCTCCAATTACTATCCCATTTTTTTAAACAGTCCTCAGAATTATGATGGAAGATTGGTGCTGGAGCACTATCTGCTTCGCGATTCTGCCCAGTATTACATCACCGGAAGCTTGCAGAACACCATCATTGATACACTCGGTGTGAGAGTGGGTTACATCCGGTATTCGTCATTCTTAAACCCGGTTTCTTCTTACGACATTTCTTATGTGATCAAGCGCTTTCTCGCCGACAGTGTTGATGGTGTAATTATGGATGTGCGCAACAATGGTGGTGGTGATGTTGGAAATGTTTTCACATTGGTAAATCATTTTGCCGACGAAAAACGACTCGCTTACTTTTCACAAATCAAAGCCGCTCCCGGCGCCGGAGATTTCACTGATGACGAATATGTTTACGCCGAACCGGCAGCATCATATCGTTTCACAGGTCGCATTGCTGTGCTCACCAATCGCAGTTGCTTCAGCGCCACTTCACTTTTCTGTCTTGCGATGAAGCAGTTTCCCTATGTAAAAATGATCGGTGATTCTACCGGCGGGGGATTGGGTGCGCCAACGTATGGGGAGTTGCCAAATGGATGGACGTATCGCTTCTCTGTTACCCGCACACTTTCTCCTAACGGTGACAATTGGGAGAACGGAATTCCTGCTGACGTTCTCATTGATCTTGACCCGGTGCTGCAAGATGAAGGGTATGATTCGATTATTGAGCGCGCCATTGAGTACATCATCACCGGGAACTAATTTTCTTCGGTAATCATTTTCATTCTTTCACTCAAAAAAACACACTCTATGAAGATTGCAGTACTCGGCACCGGCATGGTCGGAAAAGCCATCGGAACAAAACTGGTTCAACTCGGTCATCAGGTGATGAAGGGCTCACGAACATCGAACAATGAGAAAGCTACAGCATGGGTTCAGCAACTAGGGGCCAATGCCTCGCAAGGCACCTTTGCTGATGCAGCCAAATTCGGCGAGATTATTTTCAATTGTACAAATGGAGCAGGAGCATTGGCTGCACTAATGGCTGCAGGAGCAGAAAACTTAGACGACAAAATCCTCATTGACATTTCCAATCCACTTGACTTCAGCAGGGGCATGCCTCCGACATTGCTGGTTGCAAATACGGATTCACTTGGTGAGCAAATTCAAAGAACATTTCCGAAGTCAAAAGTGGTGAAGACGCTGAACACCATCAACTGTAACGTGATGGTGGATCCAACTCTTGTTCCCGGCGAGCATGATGTTTTTGTTTCGGGAAATGATGCTGATGCAAAAGCAAAAGTGAAAGACATTCTCATCAATTGGTTTGGCTGGAAGAATGTCCTCGACCTTGGCGATATTACCGGTGCACGATCGATGGAGATGTATGTAATTCTATGGGTTAGAATGATGATGGGGCCGGCAGGCAATCCTAATTTCAATTTGCATTTTGTTAAATCGTAGGGGCACGGTTCACCCGTGCCCGGGCAACCGTAAAGGTTGCCCCTACGAAAATTTCTATCATGGAACAACCAATCAATTCATATTGCGAAGCAGTGGAGCGAAGCAACATTGATCCGTTGCATAAAAAATATCACGATGAGGAATATGGTTTTCCTATTGAGAGCGATGATGCTTTGTTTGAGCGGCTGATTCTTGAAATCAATCAGGCCGGATTAAGCTGGCTCACGATTTTAAAAAAGAAAGAAAATTTTCAAAGGGCTTTTGATGGCTTCAGCATTGAAAAAGTCTCGCGATACAGCACCAAACAAATTCAGCGCTTGCTGAAAGATGAAGGGATCATCCGCAACCGGCTGAAGATTGCAGCCACCATTGAAAATGCAAAGCGCATCAGGGCGATTCAAAAAGAATTCGGGTCATTCCGCAAGTGGCTCGATCATCATCATCCCAAATCAAAAGATGAGTGGGTTCAGCTTTTCAAGCAACATTTCAAGTTCACCGGTGGTGAAATCGTGAATGAATTTTTGATGAGCTCCGGATATTTGCCCGGAGCGCACATTGAAAGTTGTTCGGTATACAAGAAAGTGCTGAAGAAGAAACCGGCATGGCTGCGAAAAAATAAATGATGATGTTGATTCTTCATTCTCAATCCTGCTCGGCTTTGATTTACCTTCGGGAAAATTTTTCTTCGTTGTGCTGAGAGGAGGTGTTGTTTTTTTATTGTGCTTACTGATTTTTTCCTGCTCCGTGTTCGCGCAGAAATCATATTGGGTTGCATCGGGAGAAACCATTTTCTCCTATGGGCAAGTGGATGCGGACAGCACGGACATCAAACCGGTCCTTCGTTTTTCGCCCGTCTTCAATTTGCAGCAGCAACACCATTACGATTTTTCAAATCGCATTGGATGCTACATCGGGCTTGGTATCCGCAACGTAGGTTTGATCAGTCATGTTAATTATGATGTCTTTGATTCCGGCAATGGGAACACGATCAATAAGGAAGTCACCATCAAGGAGCGATCTTACAGTTTGGGTTTGCCTGTTGCGCTCAAACTCGGAGACCTTGATAAGAGTATCTATTTCGCCATAGGCGGTGAAGCAGAGTTAATGTTTGCTTACAAGAGAAAAATAATTGACGGGGATACGAAGAGAAAAAACCCCGGATGGTTTGATGATCGTACTACTCTTTTCAACCCCTCGCTGTTCGTAGAAATAAAATTTGCAAAGGGACAGTATGTACGATTCAAATATTACCTCCTCGACTTTCTGAATTACAAAGGGATCACGCTGATTGATGGCGCCACATTTCCTGATTACGGAAAGAAAAGTTCACTGTTCTATGTCTCATTCGGAACCCTGAAAAAGGAGCATCCTAAAAAAACTAATGCAGCTCCGGAGAAGAAAACCACGGTAGCCTGGTTCAAAGGCAGCAGAAAGAAAAATTTGAATCCGGCACCAATGTCAAATTCATTCTCTTCTTCAGTTCAATAGCCGGCTACTTACAACAAACCATTTATGGAACGACAAAAAATTACCATTGGCATAACAGATTGCGGAAGGAAATTTTCCCAGTATGAGAATTGGATACAAAGGTTTGACAATCGTGCGGAGGTGATCAAACTCTCCTACAACCTCAATAATTTTTCTGATGCAGAAAAGTGTGACGGCTTTGTATTGAGCGGCGGTCAGGATGTTCATCCGAAATTTTACAAGAAGCCGGAATATGTTGAGCTGATTGATCCGAAAGAAGTTGATCAGCGCCGTGATGAGTTTGAGCTGAAAGTGATTGACTATTCACAGCGCAAGCAAAAACCCTTATTGGGAATTTGCCGGGGGTTGCAAATCGCTAACGTTTATTTCGGAGGAACTTTAATTCCTGACATATTCACGCACCTCCAGGTTGACGTGCATAACAATGAAGATGAAAGCGATTCATTGCATCCTGTTTTTGTTGAAGAGCAAACCGTGTTGCACAGAATCGTGGAAACAAAAAGTGGTGAAGTGAATTCTTCTCATCATCAGTCAGCAGATAAAATAGGGGAGGGGTTGCGTGCGAATGCTTTTTCAGAGGATGGAATTGTAGAGGGCCTGGAGCGAGTTGATGCGCAAAACAAATCAGTGTTGCTCCTGGTGCAGTGGCATCCGGAGCGATTGCCAAACCAGGAAGGTTGCTTTGCGAAAAATGTGAGATCGTATTTTATGAGGGAAGTAGCCCGGGGAAATGAGACTTTGGAGGCAAGACGTAGGATGTAAGACTATTTCGCTTTTCATGTTTCACTTCTCAATTCACCATTCACCCAGCAGTAAGCAGTTTGCAGTTTGCAAAAAAACAATACACGATTCACCATTACCATTTCATTTCTCACTTCTCACCTCTCACCTCTCACCTTTTCGATCAGATTGCTTGTAGAAAACCCTTTCAGCAACGGAACGATTTCAATCCTGCCTCCGTATTGCTCAATAATTTTTCTCCCCACGACATCTTCCGGTTTGTAATCACCGCCTTTCACCAAAACATCAGGAAGAATTTTTTCGATGAGTTTTTCCGGTGTTTCCTCTTCAAATAAAATCACGGCATCTACCACTTCCAGGCTTGCCATCAAATCAGTACGCGATTGCTCATCCTGCACCGGCCTGCCGGGCTTTAGTTTACTCACGGAACTGTCACTGTTTAAACCTACGATCAAAACATCACCGAAGGAACGTGCAGTATTGAGCAGGTGAAGGTGACCATGATGAAGCAGATCAAAACAGCCGTTGGTGAACACAATTTTTTTTCCGAAGAAGCGCCACACTGAAATCATTTTCCGCAATGATTCCGTATTCATGATTTTTTTCTGAATCACCTCATTAAAATTCATTGCTTTTTTTGATTGAGATAAAAAAATGTCGCCACAGATTTTTTGACGATCAAATTTATTTTAATGGTGTCAAAGAGATAGTTCACAGATTACTCAGATTGAAAAAAAGTTTTCGTGTGAATCAGAGTAATCTTAAGCAAAGCTCTTTGGCAAAGCGAATTCATGATTCTGTCTTTTCCATTTTCACTGCTGCTTTTCGATTGATGACCGGCAACACCACGAGAAAAAGAAGACCGAAAGTTAACATGCCGAACACCTGTGTGGCGTGGGAAAGAATTGCATACGCCAGGCCGTCATCCTCCATCACACCGAAGAGCACGAGCGATTTCTTGATGATGATGTGGTAGGTTCCGAAACCGCCCTGCACGGGCGCCGCCCATCCGAATCCACCGAAGACCATCACTGCCAATGCAGCCACGAATCCTAAATTACTCGTAGCATGAAAACACCAGAAACAGGAGTAAGACATGATGAGGTACATGCCCCAGATAAGAACGGTGTAGAGAAGAAAAAGATTTCTGCTCTGAAGTTTACTCACTGTTTTTATTCCCACTACAAAGCCCCGAATGATATAGCGAAGCTTCACATATGAGCGTGTTCTGCGAATACGCAGAAAGACAAACCACGACAAGAAGAAAAATGCGGCAAAGGCGCCCACTGCAATGATGTAAAACATTACGCCATGTGAAAAGAGCGCATTAAATTTTTCGCCCAGCGGAGCAAAAACATATTGAACACTGAAGGCGCTCATCTTATCAAATTCCAAAAGCACTACCACTAACAGCAACAGGAAAATGGTGAGTACATCAATGATTCTTTCTGTCACTACAGTGCCAAAGAGCTTGTTGATGGGAGTTTTTTCATAGCGGCTTAAAACGGCGCATCGTGTAACTTCTCCGAGCCGCGGAAGTGCCAGATTCGCCATGTAACCGATGAATACCGCGCCAAAGCTGTTAATGAGTTTGGGACGATAGCCGAGCGGATGAATGAGCATGTTCCATCGCGCAGCGCGGAAGATGTTGCTGATAAATCCGAACACGAGGGCGAGAGCAGCCCACTTCCAGTCTGCCTGTTCCAGGTTCTTTTTGATCAGGCCAATGTTTTGATCTTTGATCGCCAGCCAAAACAGCAATATGCCAATGGCCAGGAAGAGCAGGATTCGTAAAACGGAAAATATTTTTTCTTTCACGCTTAGTTGGTTAGCGGTTATTTGTATCAGGAAAAATAATGGAGGGCTTGAACGTTTTTGCTTCTTCAAAATCCATGCTTGCATACGAAATGATGATCACAATGTCACCTACCATGCCTTTGCGTGCAGCGGGTCCGTTCAGACAAATAATACCGCTGCCCCGCTTGCCTTTGATCACATACGTTTCAATGCGCTCGCCATTGTTCACATTCACCACCTGCACTTTTTCATTCTCGATCAGGTTTGCTGCATTCATCAAATCTTCATCAATGGTAATGCTGCCGATGTAATCAATATTGGCTTCGGTAATTTTTACACGGTGGATTTTTGATTTGACAATTTCAATCATCATGGGGCGGCAAAGGTATAATGTGTAAGATTAGATTCCATGACAAAGTCTTTTGTATTATATTATGAAGCACTTCGGGTTAATGATAAACCAAGTAGTAATTTTCTTTCTTCTGAAATTTTAGTTCATGATGTAAAGTGAGATAATTGGTAAGATATTCATCGGCTCTACCAAAAAGAACAGAAGATGAGTCTGAAGTAAACGCTTGCAAATTCTCATCATCTAACCATCCGATTTTTTTTGAATACCAATCGAAATAGGTAAACAAATCCTGTTCGTTCTGAGTGCGATACCAATATGCAGTCGAAGCATCTTGAAAAAGATTTTTATTGTCACGAAATAACTTTCCTCTTCCGTCAGAACTTTGATTGAAGAAAATGAATTGACGAACCAGTGTAAAGGCAAACAAACCAACTGAAATAAATTTCACGAATGGAAATTTTTTTGAGACAGATTCAATGAGCATTATGAGTAAAACCGCAATCATCGGAATTCCGGATGTGTACCACCAGTCGAGTTTTGTTAGCGATACTGTGAGTATAAGTGTAGTGACCGTAATGCAAATGAAGAGCAGCAAGTAAAAAGGATTCTTGAAATAGGATTTCAACCGCTTAAAGTTCACTACGATAAAAAGGATTGTAGTGGTATAGAACAGATAATTCCAAAGATTGAATCTGCTGTCGAGCGTTTCTGCATAGAAGAAATAATTGTGAGCAGAACTCATCTCGCCGCCAACCCCGGGATGAGTGAGTCTGTAAACTATATTGTAATGAAGAAGCTGTTGCCAATTATTGTTGGCCTCCGAAACCGGATCATGAAACGGAATTCCAAATATCATGACAAGCACGTACCAACTGCCTGCCACGAGAATAAAAAGAGCTGCTCCCAGCCAGAAATGAAAATCTATTAAAGCAGCGAGCAATTTTTTTCGCAGCAGCATGTAAACAAGAAGAGAAGGAGCAAGCAGGAATGCAACAGTTCCTTTTGATAAAAAGGCAAACCCAAGAAAAATTCCGCTCCAAATAATTGATCGCTTCTTTTCAAAATCAACGTAATGTGAAAAATAGTACAGCGAAAGATATGAGAACAACATAAGAAAGCTATCCATATCTCCCGTGCGTGCCTGATGATATCCAATAACTGCTTTGCAACTCATCAACACCATGCAGGAGAAGAATGCGATCTTATAATTTTTATAGAGGGAAACCCATTGAAAGAAAATGAAAAAGAAAAGTACTGCCGCCAGCGCGGAAAAAAAGCGAATCGCAAATTCATTATAACCGAATATCCGGTAGCCAACAGTGATTGCCCATAAGTACAAGGGGGGTTTTGAAACGGTGGGGTCAATCTTATCATAGAAATAGTAGTTCACGTAATCATGATGCTGAATCATTTCATAGGCATACACGGCATATCTCGATTCATCCCATTCGAACAGGGGATGATCGCCAAGTTTCCAAAAGGAGAGGAAGCTTGCAAGAACCAGCACGATCCACAAGCAGATGGATTTTGTTCTTGAGCTTTCGCCGGGTAAACTGAATTTCATTTTTCAGTTCATTTTAATAGAACATTATCCAACAGTCGCACTTCTCCCATTTTCACTGCCGTCACGCACACGATATGTTCCGCATCCTTCCAACCGTGAACAAGCTGAAATGAAGCTGCATCACAGAATTCAAGGTAATCAACTTGTGCTTCGGGAATAGAATTAAGGCGATGAATTGCCTGCTGTTTCAACGTTTCCAGATCAAATTCATGCCAATGATCACGAATGAAAAATAACTCACGGGAAATTCCTGCAGCATTTTTTCTCTGAGAAGAACTTAACCGGACATTCCTCGAACTCATCGCCAACCCATCTTTCTCTCTCACAATTTCACACATTCTAATTTCGGTTTTCATTTTGCCTACTGCTCCCGATTCATCGGGACTGCCAACTATTTTTTCAATCACTTTCACCTGCTGAAAATCCTTCTGCCCCAAATACAAACGATCCGGCTGAACAATTTGTAAGAAGCGATCAACCACATTGGCTACACCCCTGAAATGTCCGGGACGTGAAGCACCTTCCAAAAAATTTTCAAGGGGACCTAAGTCATAGTCCTTCAGCTTCCCCATACCATCCGGATAAATTTCTTCAGTGGAAGGAAGAAAGAGAATATCGCACTCAACGGAACTAAGAATTTCAATATCCTTGTCAATGGGTCGCGGGTATTTTTCCAAATCCCGGGGATCATTGAACTGGGTTGGATTCACATAAATGCTGCAAAGCGTAATATCATTTTCCGTTTTCGATTTTCTGATTAGCGAAAGATGTCCTTCATGCAATGCACCCATGGTCGGCACAAAGCCGACAGAGTTGCCATTCATTTTTTTCCTTACCAGGAAATCATGAAGTTGGGCTTGCCGCTTAAAAAGTATCATGGAAAACTTTGGCGGCAAGATAGGTGAAACGGTAAACTCACTTGTTCATCGGGCGCCTCATTTTTTGAGTTACCGCCTACTGCCTACTGCCTATTGTCTACTGATTTGCAAACTTTCAACTTCTTTTATATTATCTTTGCAGGCAGAATCTGACAGGTTTAAAGAGGGCTCCCCTCGAAAGTTCTAAATTTTCACGACACCTAATCTTAAAAATGATTAATAAAAAAAGAATTCTGATCATCACACAGGAGATGAAGCCCTACCTCATGCAAAGTGAAATGGCGCGCATCACCAACCAATTACCTGTACACCTGCTCAATTCAGGAAATGAAATCAGGGTGCTCATGCCGCGTTTCGGGAGCATCAATGAGCGCCGGCACCGTTTACACGAGGTGGTTCGTCTTTCAGGCATGAACATCATAATTGACGATGACGATTATCCCCTGATTATCAAAGTGGCTTCATTGCCGGGCGCACGTCTGCAGGTTTATTTTCTCGACAATGAAGATTTTTTCAAGCGCAAATACGATTTCACCGATGAACATAAGAAGCCCTTTGAAGACAACGGCGAGCGCATGATCTTCTTCTGCAAAGGAGCGTTGGAAACGGTGAAGAAATGGGGTTGGCCGCCTGATATCATTCACTGCCATGGCTGGATGACAAGTTTGATTCCCATGTACATCAAAACAGTGTACAAGAAAGAGCCGGTATTTCACAATGCAAAAGTGATCTTTAGTGTCTATAATAATCCGTTTGAAGGTACACTGGCAAAGAATTTTTTGAAGAAGGCGCTCATTCACCGCGACATTAAGGACAGCGATTTTGAATTTTTCAAGAAAGCCGACTTCGCCGGGCTTACCAAAGGAGGCATCACTCATTCTGACGCGGTGATTGTCGGGGATCAATTGGTTGATAAGGGAATAAAAACTTTTATGAAGGGTACAAAAAAGCCGGTGCTTGATTACGTGAACGGTGATCAGTATCTCGGTGTCTATACTGATTTCTACAAAACACTTATGCAAAAAAAGTGAGAGCGCAAATCAGTGATCCTGCATCATACTATTGCCTCACGCGATTCGTTTCATCACTTTATTTTTGAACGGAAGAAAAATCATATCGCCCGCTGCATGAAGTTTGGAAGGTTATCTGTTATCGCTGTCTTTTTGCTGATTGTATTTTCTTCCTGCAATAAGAATTCTTTTTTAGGCCTGGACATTATACCATCAACGGATGAAGTCGGTGCTGTGTTTACCGATACGTTTTCGCTCGTTACCAATACTATTCGCGATGATTCTGTTTTATCAAGTTCTACCATCAATAATATTACGGGCACCCTGTATGATCCCGTGTTTGGAAAAACGTATGCGGCATTTTTCACTGAATTTCTTCAGCCCACAAACGATGTTGATTTCGGGTCGCCGGATACGCTCTTCATTGACTCGCTGGTCTTCACGCTCGCTTACAACGGATTTTATGGATACAACAATGTTCCGCAAACCATAAATGTGTTTCGTGTAACAGAGGCGATGAATCCATTGCCGAGCGGTGGATATTATTCAAACAAATCTTTTGCTGTAGATCCTGAACCTATCGGGAGAAAACTAAACTTCGTTCCTGATTTCGTGGATTCCATTAATGTCTCAGGTGTGTTATCGCCACCGCATCTGCGCATCCGCCTTTCTGACCGTCTGGGGCAGGAACTGCTGAATCAATCCGGCACCGCCAATCTCACCAATGATTCCGCCTTCAAAAATTACTTTAAAGGAATTTGTATAGCTCCGGATACCATCGCTACTCCTTACGGGGCAAGCATTCTCTATTTTAGTTTGACATCTCCCGTGAGTGGTCTGCGTTTGTACTGGCATTCCCCGAATGTCGCAGCCGTGGCTTACGATTTTCCTATTACGACCTCAGAAGTACGCCTCAATTATTTCAAGCACAATTATTCCGGAACAATTATTCCGCAACACTTGCAGAATAGTGCGCAGCAAAGTGACAGTGTAATTTTTGTCCAGGGAACAGCAGGGTTAAAAACACGGATTTCTATTCCTGCTTTACCAGCATTGAGTAATGTGCTTGTCAATAAAGCGGAATTGGTGATTACGCAGGAACTTGACCCGTTAAAGACCGACAGTATTTTCACAGCACCATCACAGATTGTTTGTGTCACGCAGGATACTTCAGGAAAAGATGTGACCATACCCGATAATTTCAACCTCTTCCCCTTTTTCGGTGGGGCGCGAATTACGAAAGTAACCTTAGACCGTCACACGTACGTGGAATATCACTTCAGTATTGCCGACCAGGTGCAGCAAATCATTGATGGAAAAATTACGGACCGCGGACTCTTTTTAATTCCATACCGTCGCGGAGAAACAGCAGATCGCTTGATGGCAGGCGGTGCGCTACGGGTTGATAATCTCAGGATGAAGCTTAACCTCATTTATACACCGATTCATTAACTTTGGTGAATAAGTGAATAAGTGAATGGTCAATAGTCATTAGTCATTAGTTTCTGGTTTCCAAACTCCAAACTCCAAACTCCAAACTCCAAACCCCAAACTCTAAACTCAAACTGAAATGTGCGGCATCGTCGGTTACATTGGAAAGAAACAAGCGTTTCCCATACTCATCAAAGGATTGCATCGTCTTGAATATCGCGGTTATGACAGCGCCGGTGTTGCATTGCTTAACGGAGAAATAAAAATTTACAAGAAAGCGGGCAAGGTGAGCGGCCTTGAAGAATATTGCGCAGGGAAAGATGTGGAAGGAGCTACCGGCATCGGTCATACACGATGGGCAACTCATGGCGTACCCAACGATGTAAATGCCCATCCGCATTTTTCAGAAACACATCGCCTTGCCATCATTCACAATGGCATCATTGAAAATTATGCGGCACTGAAAGAAGAGTTGCTGCAGCGGGGTCATCACTTCCAATCGGAAACCGATACCGAAGTGCTCATTCATCTCATCGAAGACATTCGGGATAATGAAGTGGTGGATTTACCCGAAGCGGTTCGCATTGCATTGAATGAAGTGGTGGGCGCTTACGCTATCGTGATTCTTTCCAAAGACAATCCGGACATGCTCATCGGCGCGCGCAAAGGAAGTCCGCTGGTGATTGGTGTCGGTGAGAAAGAATTTTTTGTTGCTTCCGATGCAACGCCGATTGTGGAGCACACAAAAAATGTGGTCTATCTGAATGACGAAGAAATCGCCGTGATGAATCGCGACGGTGAGCTGACCATCAAAACCATCGGCAACATAGTGCAGACGCCCTACATACAGGAGCTGGAGCTGAAATTGGAAATGCTCGAGAAAGGAGGCTACAATCACTTCATGCTCAAGGAAATTTATGAGCAGCCCAACTCGATTCGTGACAGCTTGCGGGGGCGGTTGAATACTTACATCGGAAAAATAAAACTCGGTGGCTTCTCAGAATACGATCAGCGGCTGATGAATGCAAAATCATTGACGATGATAGCCTGCGGAACGTCATGGCATGCCTCCATCGTGGGTGAATACCTGTTTGAAGATCTCGCGCGCATGCCGGTGGAAGTGGAATATGCATCTGAGTTTCGCTATCGCAATCCCATCATTTCTGCTGATGACACGGTGATCGCTATTTCTCAATCCGGAGAAACTGCAGATACGCTTGCCGCGATTCAATTGGCAAAAACAAAAGGCGCGAAAGTATTCGGCATCTGCAACGTAGTGGGCTCCTCCATTGCACGCGCTACCCATGCAGGATCGTACACGCATGCGGGACCTGAGATCGGTGTGGCTTCCACCAAATCATTTACGGCGCAGGTGGCAGTGCTGAGCATGCTCGCCCTGCTTACGGCGCACAAGCGAGGTACCATTACGCAGTCGCGCTACCATCAGCTCATCAATGAACTTGATTCCATTCCTGAAAAAATAAAAGAGGTGCTGAAGACGAATGACCAGGTCAAATACATCAGCGACTTCTTTAAAGATGCGCGTAACTTTTTGTACCTCGGCCGTGGCTACAATTTTCCGGTTGCATTGGAAGGTGCCCTGAAGATGAAGGAAATTTCTTACATCCACGCGGAAGGATATCCCGGTGCTGAAATGAAGCACGGACCTATTGCTTTGATTGATGAGCAAATGCCTGTAGTGGTTCTCGCCACTAAAGGAGGACCGTATGATAAAATTCTCAGCAACATCCAGGAAGTGAAAGCGCGCAAAGGAAGAATTATTGCCGTGGTCACCAAGGGCGATAAGGTTATCCGCGATCTCGCTGAGTTCGTGATTGAAATTCCTGAAACAGAAGAATCATTGACACCGCTTCTATCTGTAGTTCCTCTTCAACTCTTAGCTTATCATATCGCTGTTATGCGCGGATGCAATGTTGATCAACCGCGGAATCTTGCCAAGAGTGTTACAGTAGAATAATTTCTGACCTAAAACTTGTGGTCCTGAGACTTGCGGACCAGGCAGGATTTCCTCAAAAGATATTTCAATCTTCCTTAACAAACTTTCCAACTTCAGTTAATCCGGTTTTAGTATTGGTGATTTGAAGCGTGTAAAAACCAGCGGGTAAAGCAGCGGTGTTGAGTTGCGCTTGTGTGTTTGTGCAAGTGGTTGGTAGCGCAATCATTTTCCCTTGTAAATCATACACACGAATTGTTGCGTTTGCAGCTTGCGTTGCTAAATCAATGGTAAGAAGATTTTGGACGGGGTTGGGGTGAAGAGAAATAGTAGTGCTTGGTGCGGGAGGAATAGCGGAGAGAATTTCGGGTGATAATTTCACGATCCAGTAATCTCCATAGCTTAAGCTAATGCTGTGATTTCCTGAAACGTTCCCGTCATTCGATGATGCAGTTCCTGCAATAATAAATCCGCCCTCCGTTGTTTGCTGAATGTTTTGTGCATAATCATCGTAAGTTCCTCCCAAGGACTTCTGCCAAACTAAATTTCCAATACTATCAAGCTTCACAATCCAATAGTCGAACGATCCATAATGTCCTGAAACATCTCCGTCATTTGAACCAGACTCACCGGCAATAATAAATCCGTGGTCAGTCGTTTGTTGCAAACACCTGGCTGTTTCCACACTGCTTCCTCCCAAACACTTTTGCCATTCAAAATTTCCAGCAGAATCTAATTTCACAATCCAAAAATCATCCGGAAAAGATCCGCCATGATTTCCGGAAACATAACCGTCATCAGAAGAAGTACCGCCTGCAATTATAAACCCGCCATCAAAAGTTTGTTTTACTGAAAATGCATTGTCATCCTTGCTTCCACCCAAAATCTTAGACCACAACAGATTTCCAACCGAGTCTAATTTCATAACAAGGAAATTATAATTACTATAATCGTAGAAGTCCCAATAGGAAGTTCCAGCAACAATAAATCCCTTATCTGATGTTTGCTGAATAGAATAGGCCTTTTCAATACTACCCCATCCCAAACATTTCTGCCAAACTAAGTTTCCTGCGTTGTCTAATTTCACGATCCAGACATCGTAAGTATTGTTGCCATAAAAATCACAATGATTTCCTGAAACATCTCCATCATAGGAGTTGGAAGTTCCTGCAATAATAAATCCTCCGTCCGTGGTCTGCTGTATTGAATAAGCAAGATCACTACCACCACCTCCTAAACATCTTTGCCATAATAAGTCTCCCGCAGAATCTAATTTTACGACCCAGTAATCACCAGACCAAATATGAATTCCTGAAACATCGCCATCATCGGAGCACGACGTTCCTACAACAATAAATCCTCCATCAGCGGTTTGTTGAATCGAGTTAGCAATCTCCATACAACTTCCTCCTAAACATTTTTGCCACATTAAGTTTCCGGAAGAATCTAATCTAACAATCCAGTAATCTGAAGCGGTAGAATCGTAATTCGGATGATTTCCTGTAACGTCATCATCATAAGAACATGAACTTCCTGCAACAATAAATCCTCCGTCAGAAGTTTGTTGAATGGAATACGCTTTATCATCTCCACTTCCTCCAAAACATTTTGCCCATTCAATCGAAGGCGCTTGTTGTGCATGAAGCGTGTATGCAGCCATGAATGCTGCAACAAAAACTCCCAGAGTCCTGCGGACAAAAACCGATAGCATCTTTTTCATTTCACCCAATTTATTATCTGACGAAGCTAACTTATTTCAATAAGAAGATATTGGAGGTGTTCTGATTGCAAATTGCAAACTGTAAACTGAGAATTGCAAACTCCCGATTTTCTCCATATCTACCATTTCTTTTCACTTCCTTACTATCCATGTTGATCTATTAACAGGGCATCTATCTTCGCTGGAAACACACACCACATGCGCGCGCTATATACTTTCATTCTACTTTTCCTCATCGCTTCTGCTGCAATTGCGCAGAATGCCCAAATGAGGTTGAGTGAGTACTTCCAGATCAAAAATGGAAAAGGGTTTTTCATTCCCGTTCATGGGGATTCAACCGGCTACTATGCACTTACGTGCGACACCTTCGAAGTGTACCAGGCCTCCGCCAATACGGATTATATAGTGGCTCACAAGCTGCACAATAAGCTCTTCTCGAAGAAATACATTTTCGGAGAATCGGAATCAGTTCAATTAGATGAAATTTTCAGCAACCTGAAGCCGCGTGAAATTGCAAAGCAGAAGCTTTATCTCATTAAGTTTGATACGTCCATGAAATTTTTGTGGAAGAAGGAGGTGAGCTACCGCACAGATTATTATCTCGTGAACATTATTCCCACTGATGATAAAATGTATTTCTTCTTCAAGACGTGGAATAAGAACAAGAAAGCATCTGCGCTTTACTATACCTACCTGAAAACCCGCAGCAGCTTAAGCTCGAAGTATATTCAGATTGATACCATTAAGCTGAAGAACAAAAATTGGGAAGAAGGCTCGTTTAAAGTTTCTGCAAATGATGATTATTCCCGCATCGTTACATACAACCTTTTACCTGATGGACATTATAAAGCCGGCGTGTACAACGTCACCATGTTTAATAAGGAGATGAAGCAACTCTGGAAAAGACAAATTGATTTTGATTTCCCCGGCAACTATTACAGCTTCAGCAAGGTGCTCATCAATGATAACAAGGCATTTTTCCTCGCGAAGGTGAAAAAGAAATACAGTGATCCTTATGCCTATGCCATTTATGTAGTAGGACGGGGGAATGATGAAAACAAAATGCTTTACATCCCTATTTTAAACGCACAGGTGATCACCGGGATGGACATGCAGTTTGATGAGGAAGGCAATATACTGCTCACCGGTTTTTATAGCCATGGCTCGTATGAAACGCCTCTCGGAGTTTTTACTGCAAAATTCAGCACCAATGACCAGGATATTGGTGATTTCAATACTCATGATTTTACTTCTGAAGATGATGATAAATCCGGTGATAAAAATTTTGCGGGATTGCACTTCCGCAATTTTTATATGAACAAGAACGGAACACAAACTATTGTGGCGGAATATTACGGGCTTCAGAAATTTGAAACCAATTTCCCGCTCAAGTATGACAAACGCGGAAATTATCCCTACCAAAACCTGAAGAACTGTGTGCTGAGTTACGGTGACGTGGTAGTCATGCAGATAGATAAAGAGGCCAACATTCAGTGGATTGATGCCATAGATAAGAAAGCGATATCAGGAAGCGGTGTAGAAGCATCATATGCGAGCGTGATGTATAACGATGTGATGTATGTGTTATATAATGAGAGCGCGAAAAATTCGCAGGGTGATCCTCAACTGAATGGTGTGGGCAATGCATTCATGAATACAATTGATCTGAACGGTGAAATGAAGCAGCACACACTGTTCAATACTGAAGAAACCGGGGTGCTGCTGCTGCCTAAGCTCCATTATTATCAGGATGATGATGAGGTATTGCTTTTTTTATATAAGAAGCAGAAGTATAAGCTGGGTATAGTTAAGCTGGGATGAGAAAAGTCACCGATATACATTTTGGAATAGTGAAAACGGTTGATGAAGTCATCATGAATCTCCATTGACTGTGACCACTTCCCTTTCACCTTCCCTTTCGCTTTCATAAATTTATCTCAATCTTTATCGGCGATTACACATCCGGACATTGCATCGTATGCTATCAGTATCATTCAATCCATTCCCGCTCTTAGCCACAGAGCGGTTACTACTCCGGCAGGTTAGCACGGAAGATGCTGAAGAAATGTTTCAACTCCGTTCTGATCCCCGCGTGATGCAATATATTGATCGCCCAATCGCAGCCTCGGTGCAGGATGCCCTGGAGTTCATTCAAAAAATAGAAAACTCATTAACCAATAATGATGGAATAAACTGGGGGATTACTCTGAAAGATCAAAGGAAGCTGATTGGCACCATTGGCTTTTGGAGAATTATGAAGGAGCACTACCGCGCCGAAATTGGATACGCGTTGCTTCCGCAATTTCAGAGAAAAGGAATTATGCAGGAAGCTATTGCGATTGTGCTTGATTATGGCTTCAATACTATGAAGCTGCATTCTGTTGAGGCAAACGTTAATCCTGCCAACACAGCATCCATAAAATTTCTGGAGAAAAATCGTTTCGTGCGCGAAGCATATTTTAAAGAGAACTATTACTGGAATGGAAAGTTTTTAGATTCTATCATTTATTCGCTGCTGAATGTGTAGCTATTGTTGCTTCACAAACTTTCCTACTTCGCTCTCTCCCGTTTTGATGTTGGTGATTTGAAGCGTATAAAATCCATCAACCAAAGTTGTGGTGTTGAGTTGCGCTTGTGTGGTGGAGAAAGTTATTGGAAGCGCAATGATTCTTCCTTGTAAATCATACACACGAATGATTGCATTTGCAGCTTGTGTTGCTAAATCAATGGTGAGAAGATTTCTTACGGGATTGGGGTGAAGGGAAATGAGAGGATTGGATGGAGATTCAATCCCCGTCTGATCATTTGATAGTTTTACTACCCAATAATCCCTGCTGCCGTGATTTCCCGATACATCGCCATTGTTGGAATCTGAATACCCTGCAGTAATAAATCCTCCGTCGGTGGTTTGCTGAATCGACGAACCAGAATCCTGGCCATCCCCACCTAAGGATTCTTGCCATTTAATGTTTCCGTCAATATCGAGTTTTACAATCCACCAATCATTCATTCCACGATTTTCTGAAACATCTCCATTGTGGGAATCTGCATATCCAATCACAATAAATCCACTGTCAGTAGTTTGTTGAACAGAAAAAGCATCATCCCAACCATCACCGCCTAAAGATCTTTGCCAAATGATACCTCCAACTGAGTCTAATTTTACCACCCAATAATCCCGACCACCATGATTTCCTGAAACATCTCCATCGTTTGAATCGGTCCATCCAGCGACAATAAACCTACCATTAGAAGTTGGTACTACTGCCCCCGCAAGTTCAACACCACTTCCTCCCAAAGATTTTTGCCATTCTAAATTTCCATCCGAATCTAATTTCAAGATCCAGTAATCATAACTTCCGTGATTTCCGGAAACATCACCATCATTTGACCCTGAATTTCCTCCAACGATAAATCCTCCGTCTTCGGTTTGTTCAATTGATGAAGCCTGGTCGAGCCCGCTGCCTCCAAATGATTTTTGCCAAATTATATTTCCATTGGTATCAAGTTTCATGATCCAGTAATCAGCTGACCCGTGATTTCCTGAAACATCCTCATCACTTGAGTAAGAATCACCAGCGACAATAAATCCTCCATCAATTGTTTGTCGGACTGAACCTCCCCGATCCGGATTACTACCACCATAGGATTTTTTCCAAAGTATGTCTCCACTCGTATCTAATTTCAGAATCCAGTAATCTTCATAACCATGATTTCCTGAAACATTACCATCATTTGACCGGGAAGTTCCTGCAACAATAAACCCTCCGTCAGTTGTTTGCTGAATCGTACCGGCTTCATCATCATTACTTCCTCCAAAAGATTTTTGCCAAACAATATTCCCACTCGTGTTTAATTTTACAATCCAATAATCAGAGCTATAAGTGAAACCATGATGTCCTGTAACATCACCATTATCGGATTCAGAATACCCTGATACAATATATCCCCCATCATTAGTTTGCTTAACTGATTTTGCAATATCATCTATACTTCCTCCAAAGCATTTCGCCCACTCAATCGAAGGCGCCACTTGCCCATGAAGCGTGTACGCAGTCATAAGTGCAGTAACAAAAAGAAAAGTTGGTACTATGTTTTTCATCTCTCCCAATTTATTATTCACCGAAGCTAACTGAAATTCATGAGAAGATTTTGCATGTTGTCACTGTAACGATACTACAGTTTCATTTTGCAAACTGCAAACTGCAAACTGCAAACTATTTTCGCACCATGCAACGTCACCTCGTTTCCTGGTCAAGTCCCTCACTTCAAAAAGAAATGCCAATTGCCGTTTACGGTCACTATGGATTTGCACTGCTTCTTGTTCCCACTGCGGCAGCCGATTACCTCGAATACGAGCGCTTTCAAATGATGGATGAGCTCGCCCCCTTAATTGATGCGGGAAAAGTGAAAGTGTTTTCCATCAACAGCATCAACAATGAAAGCTGGCTGAATTATGAAATGGCTCCGAAGCAAAAAGCAATTCGCCATCAGCAGTTCAATGAGTATGTGTTTAATGAAGTAGTTCCTTTCATCAGGACTAACACGAGTCAGGATACACAGATCATTGTCTCAGGCGCATCATTTGGTGCGCTGCATGCCGCCAATCTTTTTTTCAAGCGCCCTGATCTGATCAATGGGTTTATCGCCATGAGCGGTGTGTATGATCTCACCGAATACACCAAAGGTTATTTCGATATGGATGTATATTTCAACAGTCCGTGTCACTACTTACCTAACTTAAGTGATCACAGTGCATTGGATCAAATCAGAAAAAGTCAACACCTACACATTCTTACCGGTAGTGGATCGTATGAAGATCCCAGCGGCTCTCGTCGCCTTGCAGATGTTCTTTACGCCAAGGGGATTTATTACGAGCTCGACATCTGGGGTAATGATATGCCACATGATTGGTCAACATGGCGAGCGATGTTGCCGTACTATTTGGAAACCAGATTTTAAAAGACAGACGTGAGACTTGCGGACTTAAGACTTGTGGACTTAGGACTCGCGGACTTGGGACTTGCCGACAGAAGATTCCTGGAGCAATATCAAGTGATTGTTGGATTTGATTTCTAAAAATCCAACATCATGAAGCACAATTTTCGCAAACTAAAAATTTGGGAAGAAGCGGTTGATATCGTAGTCGAAGTTTACAAGTCAACAAAGAAACTTCCAAGAGAAGAAAGATATGGAATGACTTCTCAAATGCGAAGAGCGGCAAATGCAATGCCTTCAAATATTGCTGAAGGATCAGGAAAAAGAACTGAAAAAGATTTCAGCAACTTCATTGATATTTCACTTGGCTCCTCCAATGAATTGATTTCTGACCTCATTGTTTGCGTGAAACTTGAATATCTTTCACAAACGGAATCGAAAGAACTTCAAATGAGGATTGAAAGTTGGCAAAACATGACTATCAAATTTCAAGAGAATCAATTGCGGCAGAAAATCTCATAAGATACCTTGGTCTTGGAATCCAAGTCCACAAGTCCCAAGTCCACGAGTCTCATGTCCTATTTCGACGCTTCTGCAAGTCGGCGATTGACCTCATCCCAATTGATCACGTTCCAGAATGCTGAAATGTAATCGGGCCGGCGATTCTGATACTTTAGATAGTAGGCATGTTCCCACACATCCATTGCGAGAATTGGAGTTCCCTTTACTTCTGCAACATCCATGAGAGGATTATCCTGATTGGGTGTTGAAGTCACCTGGAGTTTTCTTTCTGCATTAACGATCAGCCAGGCCCAGCCGCTGCCGAAGCGCGTGACTCCTGCGTTGGCGAACTGCTCTTTGAATTTGTCGAAGCCGCCCAAGTCGCGGTCAATGGCTGCTCCAACGGGGCCATTAGCAGAGCCGCCACCTTTAGGTGTCATCAGTAACCAGAACATTGTGTGGTTGTAATGCCCTCCACCATTGTTGCGGACCGGAGCAGGATACTTTGAAATGCTTTTCAGCAATTGCTCAATGGTAAGATTTGCTGCCTCATTCCCTTCAAGCGCCTTGTTGAGGTTGGTGACATAAGCAGCGTGATGCTTATCGTGATGGATTTGCATTGTTTGTGCATCAATGTGTGGCTCGAGTGCGTCAAAGCCGTAAGTGAGTGGTGGTAGTTCGAATGCCATGGTTTTTGATTTTAGATTTTTGAATTGGGAACGCAAATATAACTTTTGACAGGAGCTGAAAGTTCAAGGAGAAAAAAGGGTCTCGCAGATTTCGCAGATAAAGCAGATAAATAAGGAAAAAAATCTGCGGTGATCTGCAAAATCTGCGAGACAAAATTTTTTTCCAACGCAATTGGAGACCCCGCTGACCCAAAACTCTTCTACCCTCTTTTCTTCCTGAAAAATTCTTTCATCAGTTCACTACATTCTTCCTCCAAAATTCCTGACTCAATAATTGTTTTGGGATGAAGAGGTGATGGCTCAAAAAGTGTGAATCCTTTTTTAGGGTCAGGAGCACCATAGACCAGGCACTCAAACTGAGCCCAGCCGATAGCAGCAGCACACATCATGCACGGCTCGATGGTAACATAGATCGTGCACCCTTTCAAATACTTGCTCTGAAAATAATTGGAAGCGGCAGTGATGGCAAGAATCTCAGCATGTGCTGTTATATCTTTCAGCTTCTCTGTTTGATTGTATCCCTTTCCCACAATTTGATTCTGTGCAACGATGATGGCTCCGATTGGAACTTCATCTTCAGCAAGTGCATACTTCGCTTCCTTCAAGGCGATACTCATATAATATTCGTGGGGAAGTGGCTTCATTAAAAAGACATAAGACTTATGGACGTAAGACTCATGGACGTAAGACTAAAGACAAAATTCTAAGCTCCAAACTCTAACCTCAGATCATGGCAAATGTATTTCTCCTTCAATCGTTCATAAACCCCAAACAGGAACCTTCAAAATCGAAACTGAAAATGCTTTTCTATCTTCACCGCGCCAAAATTTATAAAAAGTTGCTTCGCAGTTTTCTATTCCTATCTCTTATCCTTACAGCCACCCTTTCCTTCGCACAAAAAACATGGACGCTGGAAGAGTGCATTTCGTATGCAAAGGAAAATAACATCTCTGTAAAAAAGGCACAACTGACGCAGCAATTGTCAGAATATTCAGTACTGCAATCGAAAATGAATTTCTTTCCGAGTGTGAATGCAAGCACAGGATATTATTTCAATTACGGAAAAACGATTGACCCGACGAGCAACCTCTTTGTTACTCAAAACACTCAGACGAATACGCTCTCCCTCAGTGCCAGTGTAGGATTGTTTAACGGATTGCAGCGATGGAATACCCTGAAGCAAAGCCAGTTTGATTTGCTTGCCAGCCAGGCGAATACTGAGAACACCGTTAATAATGTTTTGCTTTTTGTTGTGGGTGGATTTTTAAATATTGTTTACGCAAAAGAAAATCTGCAGATCACGCAAGATCAGCTGCAGCTGGCACAGGATCAATTGGGACGAACAAAAAAACTGGTGGATGCAGGAGCTCTCACACAAGGGTCACAATATGATATTGAAGCGCAGGAAGCGCTTAGTGAAGTTGCCAAAGTGACGGCACAAAACAATCTCGATATAGCGAAGCTGAATCTTGCTCAGCTTTTGAATCTGAATGAACCGGTTGACGTTGCAGTGGCTCCGATAAATATGACTACGGAATTGAGCCAGATGAATCAAACGATGGAAGGCATCTACAGCATTGCACTCACCACCCAGCCCTCCATTCGCGGCGCAGACTATCAATTGAAAAGTGCACAGAAGGGAGTGGACATTGCGAGGGGAAGATTGTATCCGTCGCTCTCGATGTTCGGAAGTCTTACTACCAACTATTCCAATCTCTATAAAAATTATTCTCTTGATTCATCGGATATCACCACCTTTCCCATTGGATTTTTATCTACTGATCTCACCCCCGTGTACACCACTCAGTTTGGATTCATTACTAATGATGTTCCTCTTGGCCGGCAATACAACGACAACTTCGGTCAGGCATTCGGCTTCTCGCTCGACATTCCCATCTTCAACAACTGGCAGAACAGAAACAATGTGAGCCGCTCAAAAATTAATGTTCTCGATGCGCAATACAATCTTGAATCGGCAAAGCAGCAATTGCTCAAAGATGTCCAGAGTGCTTATGCCGATGCTGTTGCAGCGAAGAATAGCTATGAAGCTTCATTAAAAGCGGTGACCTCATTGCAAAAATCATTTGATGATGCGCAGAAGAAGTTTGATGTAGGGTTGATCACCTCGCTCGATTTCACCACCATCAAAACCAATTTCAACAAGGCACAATCAGATTTACTCCAGGCAAAGTACCAGTACATCTTCAAACTGAAAGTGCTCGATTTTTATCAAGGCAAACCCATCACACTTTAATCAGCATGTTTCGAAATCGTCTTGTCATCATTTTGATCATCGTTGCCGTTGTGCTCGTGATTGTATTGATTGTAGGAAAGAAAAGAGGATGGATCGGTGGCGGCACTGTGACGGAAGTAAGCGTCGAAAAAGTTTCTAAGAGAAATATTACCGAGCGTGTTTCTGCGAGCGGAAAAATTTACCCGCATCTCGATGTAAAGATCAGCCCCGATGTTTCGGGAGAAATAGTTGAACTGTATGTTGAGGAGGGGGATTCAGTAAAAGCAGGACAAGTGCTCGCGAAAATCAAACCCGACATTTACCAGGCGATGTATGAGCGGGCCGTTGCTGCGCAGAATACTTCACAGGCAAATTACCTTCAGGCGAAAGCAGCAGTTACGCAAGGGCAGGCCGAATTTGATCGCGCAGAAAAAACATACAATCGCAACAAAACACTGCACGATCAAAAAGTGATCAGCGATGCCGATTGGGAAACGATTGAATCAGCATATAAGACTGCGAAGGCCGCTTATGAGGGTGGACAGATGAATGTGGATGCCGCGCAGTACAATGTGCAGAGCGCACAGGCCAGTGTGAGGGAAGCGCAGGAAGACCTTCGCAAGACTACCATCTATGCTCCCATCAATGGAATTCTCACGCGGCTGAATATTGAGAAAGGGGAGCGGGTGCTGGGAACAACACAGATGGAAGGAACAGACATGATGCACATCAGTGATCTCAATGCCATTGAATCGTGGGTGGATGTGAGTGAGAGTGATGTGCTGCGCGTGAAAGTGGGTGACACTACTGAAATTAAACTCGATGCCTATCCGGATCAGAAGTTCAAAGGCATTGTAACGCAAATAGGGAAGTCAGCGAAAGAAGCAGCGCTGGGGCAGAGCGAACAAGTCACTAACTTCCAGGTGAAAATTTTGCTCCTGCAGAATTCTTACAAGTCCCTCTTCGATTCGCTCAAGCAAAAATTCCCGTTCTTGCCCGGCATGTCTGCATCCGTTGACATCATGACGAAGGAAGCAACGAATGTTCTCTCCGTTCCCATTCAATCTGTCACCACCCGCGAGGATACTTCCTCCGGAGGAGCCCATTCGGGGAAGTCAAAGAATCTCACTGCAGAAGAGAAAAAGAAAAGCGACGCGACACAGAATGAAACTGTATTCATCAATAACAAGGGAAAAGCAAAGGCTGTGAAAGTGACCACCGGCATCCAGGATGATGAGTACATCGAAATCAAAACCGGATTGAAAGGTGATGAGGAGGCGGTCAGTGGTCCGTTCACCGTTATTTCTCGAATGCTGAAAGACGGGGATGCAATTAAGGTGGTTGATAAATCGAAACTGTTTAAGGCGGAGACGGAGAAGAAGTAATTGATTTTGGTTTTTTTAAGATTGCAGAGTCAAATTTCTTAGTTTTGAGATTGCTTATGATTTCCATCAGAAAAAATAGAATCAGAAAAAAAGGAAACTCCGTAACAGTGGAGTTGCCAGAAAATTTTCCGGGTGAGGAAGTAGATGTAATTGTTATGCCTTCTGATGAATCTGCAAACAATAAACAACTATCTGAGGCAGAAGTTACAGAGTGGAGAAATGATTTGATCAGGTATTGTGAGCAGTTTTCTATTGATTTAAGCAAGCACCCTTTCAATCGAGATGAGCTTTATGACCGCCCCTAAAGCTTTCGTTGACTCCAATATTTTTATCTACCTGTTAAGTGACGATCTTGTAAAAAGACAAGCAGCTCAAAAATTGCTTTTATCTCCTCACTTTATCAGTACACAAATAGTAGCTGAGAGTGTAAACTATTGTCTGAAAAAATTAAAGCTATCAAAGGAAGATGCATTTGCTTTTGGCAAGAAGTTATTAAAGAGCCACGACGTACAAATTATCTACCCCTCCACAATAGAGCTTGCTTGTGATATTTCAATACGATACCGATTCAGTTGGTGGGATAGCTTAATTGTTGCCACAGCAATAGAAAGTGACTGCGATATTTTTTATTCTGAGATTTACAACACAATCAGATCATCGGGAATCGGTTAACCATTGTTAACCCTTTCCTCTAAATTTTATGAGCCTACGATATTCTGTAAGTATGATCGGCGGCGGAAGCTGGGCGACTGCGCTTGTGAAAGTGCTGAATGAAAACAACCATCCTGTTGATTGGTGGATCAGGAGTGAAAAGATCATTGAGCAACTGAAAACGCAACATCACAATCCTAATTACATCTCATCGGTAAATTTTTCTCCCGAATTAATTCACCCGTCAAATGACTTAGAGAAAGTTTTTTCAGGAAATGAAATGGTAGTGCTCGCTGTTCCTTCAGCATATTTAAAAAATGTTTTAGCGAAACTTTCTTCTGATCATTTCAAAGACAAACTCATCATATCAGCTATCAAAGGAATGATTCCTGAAGAAAATCTTTTGATCGCTGAATATCTTCAGAAATATTTTGGAGTAGAAGAAAAAAACATCGTAAACATCAGCGGCCCTTGTCATGCTGAAGAAGTTGCACTCGAAAAACTTTCATACCTCACCCTCGCCTGTGTGAATGAGATGAATGCAAAGCGCGCCTGCGGATCGCTCGCCTGCACATATATGCGTTGCACCTCCAGCGATGATGTTTACGGAACTGAGTATAGCGCTGTGCTGAAAAACATTTACGCCATCACCGCAGGAATTTTCCACGGACTCGGTTACGGCGACAATTTCCATGCAGTGTTAATTTCAAATTGCATTGAGGAGATGGAACGCTTTCTCAAAGCTGTTCATCCCATCACACGCGACATCAAAGATTCTGCTTACCTCGGTGATTTGCTCGTGACTGCTTATTCGCAATTCAGCCGCAACAGAACGTTGGGCACAATGATCGGCAAGGGTTATTCAGTAAAAAATGCATTGCTCGAAATGAATATGGTGGCTGAGGGATTCAATGCTGCGAAGTGTGTTTATGAAGTGAACAAAAAATTTGGGGTGAAGATGCCGATTGCGGAAGCGACATATAAAGTGCTTCATGATAATTCAGAAGCGATAAATGAAATGAAAAAAATTACGGGTATTATAAGTTGAGAGCCATTTTAGTTGTGATCTTCCTCATCGTCCTTAATTAGTTCTTCAGCATCGTGTTTTATTCTATTCAGTAATTCATCAAGAGCCTTCTTGTTTTCTTCTGAGGCATTGACCATTTTCGTCTTCAGTTGTGAAGTAAATCTTGGCCAACTTGGACGATCTTTAAAATCCTGATTTAATTCGGATTGATATTCAAATGAAATATACCTGACAATACAGTTAAACTCAGCACTATCCTTATTTGCCAATCCGTTTTTTCTGACATGATTTATTATGTATTCAGGATCTGCGAATAAAAGATTGATAGAGCATTCTCCCATCACTTCGCCAATGTAGCCATCAGCGACCTCACACATTTTTCTAAAGAGGTTGTAATAAAAAGGCTGAAGCACAGGATTGATGTTTGAAACAATGCTGTCGAGAATTGAAAGAACTTCATTATCATCAAGAGTGCCGACTTCTTCAGGGCTATTATAAAATGTGATGAAAGAAGAAGGGAATTTTTTGCTATTCAGAATTACAGACTGTTGTTCTGCTGAAAGATTCTCCCAGTAGATAAATTGTCGTGAAGAAGATTGAGCAGCTGCAATATTAAAACTGAGTATGATTATTATTACAATGCATAACGATTTCATTGCAAAAATTTTTGAGCATTATTAGTCTCAAGATTGTAGTTATTCAGCATCTCTGCTTGTTCTAAATCCGATTCTTTTTCGTTCAGTAATTTTCGGCGCAAGAGCATCAATCTTTTCAAGAAGGTACTTAAAGGCACTATTTAGTTTTTGATCAAGTGCCTTGATTTCAATGCGAAGTCCCTGGTTTTCGAGCAGTAGTGCCCTGTAGTGAGCAAAAGCTCTCATGATCTCAATATTCATCATTATGGCTCTCCTGGAATTCAAAACACTTGATAACATGGCAATACCTTGCCCGGTAAATACCATGGGCTTAGTTCGCGAATGTTTGAGATTTTCAAATCTTCTGTTGTTCAATATCAATTGTGTCTTTTCTTCGTTGGTGAGCACAAACATGAAGTCTTTCGGAAGCGTATTTTGTTTCTTCTTACCTGCTCGCGCAATCGTCTGGTAGAAGTTTCATAGAGGGCAGCCAGATCAACGTCAATCATAACTTTCATTCCTCTGAATTCGAAAATCAGGTTTTGAATATTTCTCGCAGGAACTAAAGCTTTCATAGAAGGTGTTTTGAACTCGTCGCAAAATGCGACGAGTTGTTGTGCTCGCCTAAGATAAAAGTTCATTTTAATTGTTGAAGTGTGACGCTGAATGAACTCGTCGCAATTTGCGACGAGTTCGATAAACTCAGACCGATTCATTCAGCGCTCAATGAGGCTATTTCTTTTTTTGCCAGAAGAAATTCAGTCCAAATCTCCTCAACAATTTCTGCCGCCGGCCTGATCTCATGTATCTGTGCACTCACCTCACCAATCTCCAATTCTCCTTCTTCCAAATCACCTTCAAACATTCCACGTTTTGCGCGTGCTCTTCCGAGAATCTGTTTTAATTCTTCTGCCGATGCCCCCCGGTCTTCCGCTTCCTGCACCTGCTGATAAAATTTATTCTTGATCATCCTCACCGGAATAATTTTTTTCATCGCAAGAATGGTATCGCCTTCCTCGCTCTCAATAATTTTCTTCTTGAAATTTTCATGAATGCTTGCCTCCACGCTTGCTGCGAACCGCGTTCCAATCTGCACACCTTCTGCTCCCAAGGCAAAGGCAGCAAGCATCGCTTTTCCTGTTGCAATTCCTCCTGCAGCTATCACAGGAATTTTCACTGCAGCTTTTACAAGCGGAACTAACACCATCGTTGTCGTTTCTTCTCTTCCGTTGTGACCTCCTGCTTCAAATCCTTCTGCCACCACAGCGTCACATCCGGCATCTTCCGATTTCTTCGCAAACTTCGAACTTGGAACTACGTGTACTACCGTAATCCCATTTTGCTTGAGTGTTGACGTCCACGTCTTCGGATTTCCTGCTGAAGTAAAAACAATTTTCACTCCTTCATCCATGATGATCTTCATGTGCTTATCAATGTCAGGATACATGAGTGCAACATTCACAGCAAAAGGCCTGTCAGTGACTGCCTTGCATTTACGAATGTGGTGCTGAAGAATTTCAGGATACATCGAAGCAGAGCCAATAATTCCAAGTGCACCGGCATTGCTCACAGCCGAAGCCAGTTCCCATCCCGAGCACCAAACCATGCCTGCTTGATTGATGGGGTATTTTATTCCGAAGAGTTGGGTGATGCGGTTGGTCATGTCATGAAAGTAAAATGGTTGAATGGTTAAATGGCTGAATTAAACTCTGAACAATTAATGACCGAGGGTGAAGGACAAAACCATTTAACCATATAACCATTGAACCATTAATCAGCGCATATCAATTTCCGTATCATCTCCAAGATTCAAAGTCTGGCTTGTTCCGCGAATCATCGCATCGCTGCCCACGAGTGAGTGATGAAGTAATACATTATCGAGTGTAGAGTTGCTGCCGATGATGGATTCCCTGATGATGGAAGCAGTGATGGTAGTGTTTTCACCAATGGTTACGTTGGGACCTACGATGCAGTTGCTGAGTTTACAGTTGTCAGCGATGCTGACAGGGTCAATGATCACCGAGTTTTCTGATTGCAGGTTCTCGCTTTGGTGGGCGCCGTTCTTCCTCAACAGGATTGCATTCGTCTCAAGCAGCGATTCCTTTCTTCCGCAATCAAACCAGCTTGTCACCTTGTAACCCTTGAACACGATGCCTTTGTCAATCATGCGCATCAATGCATCAGTAAGCTGAATCTCCCCGCGGGTCTTCACATTATTTTCGATGTTGTATTCCAGTGCATCAAACAATGCTTCCGACTCATTAATCTTATACAAGCCCACCAGCGCCAAATTCGATTTCGGAATCACGGGCTTCTCGATCAATCTTCTTATTAAACCATTTTTCTCTTCCATCTCTACCACGCCGAACTCACGGGGGTCATCCACTTTTTTTACACACAACAAGCTCGTAGGGGCGCTCACAATCTCTTTCATGTTTAAATCAAACACGCTATCGCCAAGGGCGATGAACACCGGCTCACCATCACTCACAAATTTCTTCGCCTGGTATATTGCATGACCAATGCCTTCGCGAATCACCTGGTCGGCATAATTCGCAGTGATGTCCGGGTATTTCTTCTCGACAAAATCCCGGATCTTCTCACCCAGATACCCGACGATGAACACAAACTCCGTCACTCCTGCCTGCACCATCTCGTCAATAATAAAAGCGAGAATGGGTTTACCGCCAATTGGAATCAATGCCTTGGGCTGCGTGTAGGTATGAGGGCGAAGCTTGGTTCCCGTTCCTGCAACAGGAATAATTGCTTTCATAGATAAATGATGGGCGCTAAATGTACGAATGAAAGTTTAGAGAAGGCGAGAGGGTGATGGCTAAATGGCTTAATGGTTAAATTGTTTTGCTGACGCGTTCCGAACAGCATTAAGTCATTCAACCATTCATTGAAGCGAGATCTCACACGTTACTGCATAATGATCAGAATACTTTTCGCAGTGCGTTTTGTAGTTAGTCACTGAAAACTTTTTGTTACAAAGAATGTAGTCAATGCGATAAGCAGAAAAAAGTCCGGCATAAGTGGGAGCGATTCCCCGGCCTGCTGATAGAAACGCATCCTGCATATCATACGCGATCGTGTGATAACAAAATGATGCCGGTGTATCATTGAAATCGCCGCACGTAATCACAGGATACGTGCTCTTTGCGATTTCTCCTTTTATTTTTATCGCCTGGGGGGCGCGAATAAGAAATGCATGTTTGAGCTTCGAAACGATCTGCCGCGTTGGTTTCACCTGCACCCCCTGCTCATTGGAGACCTGGTCAAGATATTCATAGTCTTGTTTTGATAGATAAACTGACTGAAGATGCACGTTAAATACTCTTACAATGGTCGAATCAATTTGCACATCAGTGAACAGGGAAGAGTTCAGCGGTGAATCTTTAATCCTGATCTCACCGTGATTAATGATCGGGTAGCGGCTGAATGTTGCCACGCCCCACGCACCAAAATTCTTTCTCGACACATTTTTCTCAAAGAAAAAAAACCTGAATCCGGCCCTCTCTAACAGTCTCCTGACCGTTTGATACCTGCCTGTATCAGCATTGAAAAACTCCTGGAAGCATGCGATGTCCGGTTGCTCATCTTTAATCAGCTCCATCATTTTATCCAGAGTCTTCGCCTCATCACTCCAATTATACAAATCGAAATTGCGCACGTTGTAACTCATCACTTTTATTGATGGAGATGATGAGGTCTTTGCTGGTGTTGAGAAATGAAATGCAAAATAGGTTCTCATCACCGGCAGGGTAATCAGTATCGCCGTCGCAGAAACCATTGTATACTTAAACCGCACGATCATCCATAAGAAAAGAAAGAAAATATTGATGAGCATCAGGTAGGGAAATAATAACCCGAAGAATGCTATCATCCACATTTCCTGTGGATTCACATAAATGCTCATTCCCCCTGCGATCAAACTGAGCGCAGCAAGAACGTTGAAGAACAGGACAATTTTTTTGAAGAATGACAATGGAGTGACGAATCGTTATATCATACTTTGCAGGTCGAAAATTATCAATTACAAATTATATCCCTATTGATCGGGACAAATAATGATGAAGGTTTAATTTTCAAATGCTCATCGCGGAATTGAGCACTGCATCATTAGGAAATTACTTGGTGAATTGTTCATAGGAGTCTGAGAGGTGATTGTCCCGATTGATCAGGATGGTAATGACTCTTCAATCCTCCTTACTGATAGTGAACAAAAAGTCTTTCTCCTCTTTCGAAAGCGAATCATATCCGGACTGAGAAATTTTATCGAGAATTGAATCAAGCCGTTCTTCCTTTGAAGATTGAACCGATTGCTTATTGCTGAAGAATGATGAAACCGTACTGCGTTCTTTACCCCGGTAAGAAACTTTCAGATCGGATTTTTTCTTCATAAGGTTTGCAAGACGATCCCCTACGCGATTCATTCCTGCACCCAAGTCCCTTCCGCTTTGCAATTGTTTTACGTAAAAAAATCCGAAGAGCGCTCCGCCGAGATGCCCGATATGGCCGCCGGGATTCGAATTTGGAATACTGATTACATCAATGATCACAATCACTACGGCGATCCACTTGATGCGAACGGCCCCGAAGAGCAGGAGAAACATGGTATAATCCGGAACAAGTGTTACTGCAGCAAACACGACCGCCATCACGCTCGCTGATGCACCCCATGCTGTTGCATCATTCAATGACTTAGAGAAGGCAGGAAGAAGATTGAAAGCGGCTACATAGAACAGCCCGCCACAAAGTCCACCCAGCAAATACACCGGAAGAATTTTTTTGTTTCCTGCAAATTCTGATAAAATTTTTCCAAACCAGTAAAGCAAGAGCATATTCCAGAGTATGTGCTTCCAATCAAAATGTGTGAACATAAAGGTGATGATCGTCCAGGGTTGATGAACGATGGCGTTCAGGCTGGCAGGCAGGCCCAAATAAGAGCTGAATGATTCGATATTTATCTTTTGTCCTGTGAATAAATAAGGAAGCTGAATGAGGTTAAGGCCAAGAAACACCACCACATTGATCGCGATGAGTTGATACACCATGCGATCATTGCGCTGAAAGGTTTGCCGGAGTTCTTTCCAGATAACGTTGCTCATCGAATCACAATGATCAAATTAAACTCCAAATTCCCCCGAAAAATCGGGACAAGCAAAAAATTTTTGAAATGAAAATCTTTAATGCAGAAAAAATTTTCAGAAGAAATCTTTCCGCAAATTCCGGTTCCAATATTTTACCATCAAAAACCCCACAAGTGCACCTCCAAGATGTGCGAAATGAGCAATACCATCCTGCGAGCCTATGATGCCAGCATACAATTCGAAACCTGCATAAAAGACAACGAAGTATTTTGCTTTTACAGGAAGGAAAAAATATAAATAGAGATAAGTGTTTGGAAACAAAACTCCGAAAGCAACCAGTACACCGAACACGGCGCCAGATGCTCCCACTACAGGAATATCAGCAAGCAAACCGGGGATTTCTCCTGCTAATTGTACTGATTGTTGCATGATACCCGTATCGCCCGGATTCTTTTTCCAGAATTCGATAAATCCCTGCACCCTATCCATGTTCAACAGATAATCATACTTCTCCGTGAGAGTAGCGAATTGCGGAATTCCGGGATTGTTTTGATAGATCGAAATGGAATTCTGAATTCCGTGAATCTGCCACCACGTTACCCCGAGGTGCGCCAGTGCACCGCCAAGCCCGCAAGAGAAATAGAAATAAAGAAATCGTTTTGGTCCCCATACACTTTCCAGCATGCTGCCAAACATCCACAGCGCAAACATGTTCGAGAAGATGTGCAGGAAACTTCCGTGCATGAACATGTGCGTTATGAGTTGATAGGGTCTGAATTTTTCAGAAGAAAAAAAATGAAGGCCCAGGATGTCAGTCAAATCAACACCTCTCGACTCAAAAATGAGAGTAGCAAGAAACATCATCCCGTTAATGATGAGCAGATTCTTCACCACCATTGGCAAAATATTGAATCCTTGCGGGCGGAATTGATCCATGAGGGCGGTGAAGTTATTGGGTTATTGGGGAATTAGGATATTGGGATATTGGCAAATTAGTGTCGCGAATTCTTTTCACATTTATTAGAAGCTGTTTAAAGTAATTCAGAAATCCTGCTCACTCCACGCAATCCTTCCACGAGCTTAGGATGACCGACGCGAGTGGTCCCGTTGAGCCCGTCGACCTGTCCCGATCTTTTCGGGAAACATTGGGTTAGCAAGTCTTCTCATCCAATTTCAAACAGTTTCTTAGACCCAATCATATTTTCATAACTCTACCAATAACCTAATCCCCTAATTTCCCAATCCCCCTTTTTCACTTTCCCTTCTCAAACAACTTCCCCACTTCATCAAGATCAAACGTGAGTATCGTGAGTTTTCCATTGGGCGCAACGTAAGGAGTTTTGCATGCGAAGAGCTGATCAATGAGGTGGCGCATTTCTTTTTCGCTCAGCACATCACCTGATTTCACTGAGGCGCGCTTTGCCATCGAGTAAGCAAGCTGGTCGCGCTTGTTAAATTTTGTTTGCGAAGCGCTCTGCTTGTATTCATCGAGCATGCTTTCGATAATTTCTTTCACGCCGCCGTTTTTAATGTCGGAAGGAAGTCCGTGGGCGACGAAAGAATTTCCGCCGAATTCCTGGATGTCGAAACCAAGTACCCGCAATTCCGGCAGCAATTCTTTGAGCAACTCGATGTCGGAGGCGTTGATGTGAATCGTCTCTGGAAAAAGCTGTTGCTGGGAGGAAAGATTGTTGTTCTGCAAACCATCGAGGTATTTTTCGAAAAGAATTCTTTCATGCGCTGCCTGCTGGTCAATGAGAATGAAACCTGATTTTATTTGTGTAACGATGTAGCGGTGATGAATCTGAAATGGTGTGAGTTGCTTTTCCGAAAAATCTTCAATCACTCCGGCAGTTTCCTCTTTTTCATGCTGTGAAATTTCACTGGGCAGCGTTACGGTTGTTGCTTCTTTGTTTTTCGTAATCTCATACAACTGCTCCCAGTTTCTTACCGGCGGTCGTTTAAAAAAATTCAATTCAACAGGAGGAGATTTTTTTTCAATCACCTCCGATCCCCTCAAACCTCCGGGGTTTTTTGAAACCCCGGAGGTTTCGGGGGGTAAAACGAAATTCGAAAAAGCTTCAAGACGATCAAACGCTGTTTCACGATCGAAGTCAAGGGTTGGAGTGATGGAAAATTTTGCGAGCGCTCTTTTCACTGCTGAGTTCACAAATGCATACACGATCTTCTCATCATCAAACTTGATTTCCTGCTTGGTCGGATGAACGTTGATGTCAATCTTCGACGGATCAATGTCCATGAAGATCACGTAGAGCGGGAACGAATCTTTTTGCAGCAACTGATCATACGCGCTTGTTACGGCGTGATTGAGATAAGCACTCCTGATGAATCTTCTGTTCACAAAGAAGAATTGATCACCGCGTGTCTTCTTCGCCGACTCCGGCTTGCCGATGAATCCGAAAATATTGACGATGCTCGTTTGTTCTTCCACCGGCACCAATCGCTCATTGTAATGATTGCCGAGGATGTTCACGATACGCTGCCGCAGATTCGCGGGAGGTAAGCCAAAAACCATCAGGCCATTGTGATGCAGCTCAAAATGAATTTCAGGATTGGCAAGTGCGATGCGCTGAAATTCATCAATGATGTGGCGCATCTCTACAGGATTTGCTTTCAGAAAAGTTCTTCTCGCAGGAACATTGAAGAATAAATTTTTTACAGAGATGGAAGTGCCTTCCGCCACCTGTGCTGCTTCCTGCTTCTTCACTTCGCTTCCTTCGATTTCAAGAATACATCCGAGTGTTTCCTCTCTTCGTTTTGATTTTAGTTCTACCTGTGCAATAGCAGCAATCGAGGCAAGCGCCTCACCGCGAAAACCCATCGTGCGAATGGCGAAAAGATCATCAATGGTAGAAATCTTCGAAGTAGCGTGCCGCTCGAAACTCATTCGGGCATCAGTATCGCTCATACCGCAGCCATTGTCAATCACCTGGATCAATTGCTTGCCTGCATCTTTCACGATGAGCTTGATGTGAGTGGCCCCGGCATCGAGAGAATTTTCCATCAACTCTTTCACAGCAGATGCCGGCCGCTGAATCACCTCACCGGCAGCGATTTGATTGGCGATGGAATCGGGAAGGAGGTGGATGATGTCAGGCACGGATGAGTTAAAAATTTGGGATTAAATATGATGGCGAAATTACTCGAATCGCTCCAAGACCTCCGAGGTTTTTTTCCAAACCTCGGAGGTCTTGGAGGGGGCTTTTTAAATTGCTTTATATTTTTATGCAATGATTCAACTACTCCCTAATAAATACTATCACGTCTACAATCACGCAAATGGCAACGAAAATCTTTTTAGAGAAGATGAGAACTATCTTTTCTTCGTGAAACAATATGGTTACTACATCAATGCAGTTGCTGATACGTTCGCTTACAGTCTGATGCCGAATCATTTTCATTTGCTCATTCAAATTAAAAGCGAGACAGAGCTCTTCGAAATCTTTAAAGGCTCCGCAGGTTTTAAAGAAAAAGATTTTAATCCCTCAGACATTATTTCACATTGTTTCAGCAACCTCTTCAATTCGTATTCAAAATCCTATAATAAGGTCTTCAACCGAAGAGGAAGCTTGTTCAATCACAAATTCAAGAGAAAAGAAGTGGAGGATAACGATTACTTGATTAAGCTGATTCATTACATCCATGCGAATCCCGTTCATCATGGATTTGTAAAACGAATCGAAGATTGGAAATACATCTCTTACCATGGGATTCTTTCACAGGGTAAAACGCATCTTCAAAGAAGCCAGGTGCTTGAGTGGTTTGGTGGAAGGGATGAGTTTATACGTGTTCATCAGCAGCAAATTGATTTGAAGATGACGGGGGAATTTTTTGATTAGCCCCCACCAAAGACCTCCGAGGTTTGAAAAAAAACCTCGGAGGTCTTCTTCCATAGCAAGCTTCCATCTCCATAACTCAAGAAACGGAAATCATTTTGAAGAGCATAATCGTAAACTTTTCTCCAATCATCACCAATGAATGCTGCAATCAGTAGTAATAACGTACTGTTCGGAAGGTGGAAATTGGTTATCAATCCATCAGCGAATTTGAAATCGTAGCCCGGTGCAATCAGGAGTTTTGTTTCAGCCGTTAGTTGATTCAATTTCTTCTTTTCCATGAAATCGAGAATGGTGAATAGTGAATGGTGAATGGTGAATGATGAATCATTATTATCATAAGGTCCCCATTGGGAAACGCTAAGTGATTCATTGCGTTCCGAAATTTTTTTTGCGAACCAATGCAAACTTTCAATGGTGCGGAGTGAAGTGGTGCCGACACAAACCAGCGGGGAGGAAGCGCAGGTGTCGAGCAATTTCTGAATCGTTTCTTTCCGAACAACAATTTGCTCCGCATGCATGTGATGCTCTCCAATGTGTTGCGATTTCACAGGCAAGAATGTGCCTGCGCTTACATGCAGCGTTACAAACTCTGATTGAATTTTTTTTTCTTTCAGTTTTTTAAACAGCGATTCAGTAAAATGAAGGCCGGCAGTTGGCGCAGCCACTGATCCATCCTGAACAGCATAAACCGTTTGGTATCGTGATTCATCTTCTTCCTCAGATTTTCTCTTAATGTATGGGGGCAAAGGAACAAATCCTCCTGCGGCAAGAATTTGTGCAAAGGAAAATTCCCCGTGATCCCATTTGAACTCCACGAGGAAGTCATCATCAATTTTTCCTTTTAACCACACTTCGAGAAGAACTTTCTCTTCACCGATTTTTATTTTTTTAAAGAGGAATTCTTCTCTCCACTTTTTCACATTTCCAATAAAGCATCTCCACACACATGTTTCATGAGTGAAAATAGCAAGCTGCATGTTTCTTGTCGGTTCTATTGGGTCAAGAAGAAAAATTTCGACACTGGCATCATTAGCATTTTTGAAAACGATTCTTGCATGAATGACTTTAGTGTCATTAAAAACAAGAAGAGAATTTTCAGGAAGGTGTTCAGTAATGTTTGAGAATATGTCTTCTGAAATTTTTCCATCGTCATATATCAGGAGTTTTGATTGATCACGTTCTTCCAATGGAAATTGAGCGATGCGCTCCGGAGGAAGAACGTATGCGAAGTCAGCTATAGATAAATCTTTTGGGCGCACGGAAAATATTTAATAACAAAGATCGCAATGCAAGCCGGATGTGAATCGAACAGGGAGGAGTTTTTGATAACTCCGCAGAATTGCGGAGTTGTCAAAACCTGGTATAGCGACTTTAAGTGAAAACTTTTCGTTGAAAAGAAATTCACAAAAGCAGACTGATGCTGAAGCGATACATAATTTTACCACCACTGTATCATGAAAAGAATTTTTCTGCTGAGTTGCATCGGATGCTATGGGCTAATTGCAAATGCCCAAACTCTTCCTTCTAAAACAGAAATTCTTCCTCCGTACCTCTATGTAAAAGCAAAGTGGGTAGATTCACTTCTGACTTCAATGACCCTCGATGAAAAGATCGGGCAGCTCTTCATGGTTCCCTGTTGGTCGAAAAATACTGACAGCGAAATGGTTCGCCTTCCTGAAATCATTAACAACTATCACATCGGAGGCATCATCTTCATGCAGGGCGGACCGGTAAGGCAGGCATCACTCACAAATTATTTTCAGTCCATATCAAAATTCCCTTTGCTGATTTCGCAGGATGCAGAATGGGGTTTGAGCATGCGGCTTGATAGTGTGATGAATTTTCCGAGAGAACTGATGCTTGGTGCAGCAGACGATCCTGATTTGGTTTATGCATTCGGAAAAGAGATGGCGCGCGAGTGCAAGCGCATCGGCGTCAACTGGAGTTTTTCTCCCGTGGTGGACATCAACAGCAACCCGCTCAATCCCATCATCGGTGACCGTTCATTCGGTGAAGACAAATTTATGGTGGCGAATCTCGGACTCGCATACATGCGCGGGCTGCAGGAGAATGGCGTCATTGCCTGCGCAAAGCATTTTCCAGGCCACGGCAACACTGATAAGGATTCGCACAAGACATTGCCGGTGGTAAACTCTACGCGTGAAGAAATTGATACCATCCAATTATTTCCTTTCAAAGAATTGATTGACGCGGGAGTCGGCAGCGTGATGACGGCACACCTGAGCGTTCCCGCTCTCGATACTACAGAACATCTTCCGTCAGATTTATCACCCAAAATTGTCACAGGCTTGTTGCGCAACGATTTGGGATTTCACGGGCTGGTGATCACCGATGCGCTCAACATGAAGGGCGTAACCGATTATTTTCTTCCGGGGGTTGTTGATGTTACCGCGTTGCTTGCCGGCAATGACATGCTTTTGTTTTCACAAGATGTACCGACGGCAGTGCAGATGATTAAAGATGCAGTGGCACAAAATGTGATCTCTGAGGAAAACATCAACATCCGCGTCCGGAAAATCCTGCAGGCAAAATACTGGTGCGGATTAAATCACTTTCATCCGATTGAGCTGAAGCACTTGCAGGAAGAACTGACTTCACCGCAAGCACAATTTCTCAGGCAGCGATTGATTGAAAAAAGTTTGACCCTGGTTCGAAATATAAACCAACTCATCCCCATTCAAAAACTCGACACCTTTCGTTTTGCGGCCGTGGCGATTGGCGACACCGGTGAAAATGAATTCCAGGAAATGCTCAGCAACTATGCCCCTGTGAAGCATTTCAGTATTTCACGTGATGCAACAGAAAAAAAATTCGGTGACCTTCTCGATTCATTGAAGCCCTACAATGCAGTCTTTATTTCGTTGCACCGGATGAATGGGCTTGCGAATTATAATTATGGTGTTCGCAGCAACAGCAGGGATTTTATTTCTGAATTGCAGAAACACAAAAAAGTTTTTCTTACGCTCTTTGGAACTCCCTATGCCCTGCAATATTTTGAATCAGCGAAATATGTGCTCGAAGCGTACAATGATGATCCGCTCATTGAAAAATTAGCAGCGCAGGTTTTTTTCGGAGGCATTGGGGCACAAGGTCATCTTCCGGTCTCAGCGTCATCTGAATTCTTCCGCGGAATTGGAATCACGACTGTTGCTGCGCGATTAAAATATTCTTTGCCTGAAGATATCGGCATTAGCAGTGAGAAGTTTAAGGAGATTGACAAGATTGCTAACGAGGCAATTGATGAGCGCGCCACTCCCGGTTGCGAAGTGTTTGTGGTGAAAGATGGAAAAGTGATCTGGGATAAATCGTATGGCAACTTCACCTACGATGTTTTTAATCCCGTGATGAATCACAATCTCTACGACCTCGCTTCCGTAACAAAAATTGCGGCGACCACTTTGATGGTCATGAAGCTTTACGAAGAAAACAAGCTCGATCTCAAAAAATGCCTTGACGATTATCTTCCTGAATTCAAGGGAACCAACAAGGCAAAGATCACGCTGCATGAATTGCTCACGCATGAGGGAGGATTGATACCGTATATTCCGTTTTACAAGCAAGCGTTTGATACTTCCGGCAAACTCAGCCCGGAAATCTTCAGCTATGTGCCGGGTGGTTTGTTTACGGTTGAAGTTCCTCCACGATTGTACATGAACCGGAATTATATTGATACGATATGGCAGCGCATCAAAGATTCTCCGGTGGGCGAGCGGGGAAAATATCTATACAGCGATCTTGATTTTTATTTCCTGAGAAAAATTGCTGAGAAAGTTGCAGGTATTCCACTCGATCAATTTGTCTATGAAAAATTCTATGCTCCCCTCGGGTTGAGTACGATATGTTTCAACCCGCTCCGGTTTTTTCCGAAGGAAGAGATTGTTCCGTCAAATTATGATTACACTTTCAGAAAAGACTTGTTGCAGGGAACAGTTCATGACCAGGGAGCGGCGATGATGGGTGGCATTTCGGGGCACGCAGGATTGTTTTCTGACGCCAGTGATTTGGGAACGCTGATGCAAATGCTGCTGAACAATGGTGAGTATGCGGGAATAAAATTTTTCGATTCTGCCACGGTAAAAAAATTTACATCGCAATACAGCACCCACAGCAGGAGAGGTTTGGGTTTCGATAAGCAGGAACCTAACCCGGATAAAGGATCACCATGTTGCAAAAGCGCATCCATTCAAACATTTGGTCACCAGGGATTCACCGGCACGTGCGTATGGGTTGATCCGAAATACAATTTGATTTATGTTTTTCTTTCGAACAGAACTTTTCCTGATGATGCGAATGAAAAGCTCAATAACCTTAGCATTCGTACAAGGATTCAGCAGGCGATTTATGATGCGATTATGGAAAAATAGAAATGGCTAAATGGCTTAATGGTCCCGATTGATCGGGATGGTTCTCTCGCTGTAGAAAGCCATCCCGATCACCATTAAGCCATATAACCATTAAATATTCATTGTCAAAGTCACCATGCTCACCCAACAAAAACCCATATCTTCGCCGCGTTTACACACCTAATTTGTTCTGATGCTGATTACCACCAATGCCAATTACATTTTTGACCAATTAACTGATTTGCTCGATCACCTGAGTGATGATCAGTATGTGGCTACCGCGGAAATTTTTTCCGGCGCTACCGTTGGCAAGCATTACCGCCACATTATCGAGTTCTTTCAATCTGTTTCGCTGGCTGATGAAACCGAAACCATTTGCTATGACAACCGGCTGCGCGATGAGCGCATTGAAAATAACCGCGCTCTTGCAAAAGCGTTGCTGCAGGATTTGAAGATTGATCTTGCTCAAATGGACAATGAAAAACAATTGACACTCATTGGTGATTTGGCTACAGGCGAGAATTCTTCAAACTCTTACATGCTCACCTCGCTTCTTCGGGAATACCATTACGCTGTTGAGCATGCCATCCATCACATGGCGATTATCAAGATGGGAGTGAAGCAGGTGTTTCCGGACGTGAAGATTGCAATCGAATTCGGTGTGGCTCCTTCTACGTTGCGGTACCAGGCCACCGCCGCAAAGTAATTCCTCACACTACTCATGTCACTCGAGTCGTATTACGTATATCGTGTATCGTAGTTTTGCGGAAATGTGCACGGTCAGTTTCGTTCCTCTTGCCAATCAGCACTTCATACTCACTTCCAACCGTGATGAAACAGTCGCGCGGGGTCTCGCTTCTGCTCCTGTAATTATTGAGAAGGAAAAATATCAACTCGTTTGTCCTGTTGATCCGCTTGCGAGCGGGACGTGGATTGCTGCATCGAATTTTGGTGATGTGGTTTGTCTTCTCAATGGCGCATTCAAAAAACACAAACATCAGCCACCTTATCGAAAGAGTCGCGGACTTGTGGTGATGGATTATTTTGATGTGGGTGATCCAAAAAAATTTTCTTCCGAATATGATCTCACCGGCATTGAGCCGTTTACGATGGTGATGGGGCATCGCAAAAATTCATTGCAGTTATTTGAATTACGATGGGATGGAAATCAGAAATATTTCATACAGCTTGATGAAAATGATTTTCACCTGTGGTCGTCGGCTACATTGTATAACGATGAAATTGCTGACGGGAAAAAAAAGCAGTTCAAAACTCAACTCGATGCTGAAAAAGAAATTTCTCCTGAAAAACTTATCGGCATTCACCAACATTTTCTCTATGAAGATTGGGTGAAGCCGCCGGAGAGAGTGCAAGTGGTTTCAACGCTGAGTATCACTTCTGTGAGCCAGACTGTCGAGAAGCTTGAAATGAATTATTGTGATTTGGTGAGAAAGGAAATGGCAGTGGAGAAGATGATGATGGAGTTGTCAGTGAACTGACTGCGATTGCCTCCTCTCTTCTCAGGCGTTACTGGTAAATCTTTTAAATGTTTGCCAGTATTTGTCTTTGTAAATGTCATAAGTAAAACCAAGTATGTCAGAATACTTTTGCTCTGCTTTATATAGCACCTTTGATGGTTTTCTGAAATCCCGGCAGGCAAAGTAAATTTCTCTTACGCCATCTCCGGTTTGTCTTCCGATATTTAAGTATCCGTCAAAATCCTTTAGTTCATCCATTATTTCCTGTTCAATATCATCCAGCAGTTTATAAGTTTCCGGGTCCGGCATTCCATTGTTTTCCCTGCTATATTTAATTTCAATAGTTAAAACCCAGGGGTGTGATGCTTTACCATCCCATGTCAATAACCGGGTATTAATTATCGCCATTAACGCATTGCCATTTTGAAGTTCTGCAGTATAAGATGAGTAGCTATCATTTTCAGTATTCCGTCTTATCCCTTCATATTTTTCAACGAATTCCTTTTGCCTCCACGTAAGGAAGTCCTTTAATTTTTCAATTGGGATAAGCTCATTTTGCGCGCCGTCCCTTCCAACAACCTTTATACTATCTATTGTAGTCACAAAATTTAACTCACCGAGGTAGGTGTCTAAAAAGATGAATGTGCCGTTTGTAATTGTTCTTTTATTCACCTCATTAAAGTCCTTATGAATAACGGTGATGTCTATTTCATCAGGGAAATCATAATGGTTGTTTGAGTAAAAGAATAAGCTGTCTTTTCCAAAATCATATCCATCCATTTTAATTCCAACATCTTTAATATCCAACGAGGGCTTCAATGCAGTGAATTTCCAACTATCTATTTTAGGTGCTGAATCAATAAGTTCCTCTACGAAAACAATATTTCTTATTGCGCCGTCTGCTGTGATTACTAATTCAATTGTAGTTTCATTATACATGCCGGTTAAAAAGAAAAAACCGTCTTTGAGTTCTTTGAGTTTGGGCGACAACTTATTAAAAAAGTCCCTTTCTACATTTCCATTTTCTCTTACAACTTTATAGAAGGTTCTTTCATTTTTCTGAAACCAGTTCCAAAAATCGTTATTCGATTTTATAGGTTCATCCTTTTTGCTCAGCATGTTTTCCAAAAAACCCATCTTCTTGTCAGTTTAATAATTTTTGTTCAAGTGTATCTTGACTTGTTGCTAAAAGGACTCACCAAACTCTGTTGCTGATACCCCTCCAAATATAAAAACGGATTACCAATAGCATTTTATTTCACCTTATTTTGAATCCCTATCTTTTACTCGATGAAGGAAAGCAAACCATCAATCCCGAAATGGTTGAAGTGGGAATTCTGGCCTTACTGGTTCTTCTACATTCCTGTTTATTTTCTCATCATCATTCATGCGTTTCGTTCCCGCACACTTTCATACTTCACACTCGTAAATCCCGGAATGAAACTCGGTGGCTTCTCTGCATATTCGAAGTATGATATTCTCCGGCAGCTTCAGAAAAAATATCTTCCGAAAACAATTCTATTCAACCATCGTCCATCTGTAGACGAAGTTCTTTCTGCAATGAAGACTGAAAGCATTTCCTTTCCCATCATTTTAAAACCTGATGAAGGGGAACGCGGATGGAAGGTTGAAAAAATTTCAGATGAGAATGGAATCAGAGAATATCTTCCTGATGCATCTGACCAATTGATTCTCCAGGAATACATTGCATTGCCTGAAGAATACGGGGTGATGTACTACCGCCATCCTTCCCAAAAATCAGGAACGATTTCATCGTTGATGAAGCGTGAATTCCTGACTGTAGCAGGCGATGGCACGAGCACGCTGCTCGAATTGTTTCTTCAAAGCGAGCGCTGCCATTATCATCTTCCGAGACTGAAAAAGAAATTTCACGATGAATTGAATTTGGTTTTGAGAGAAGGTGAAAAGAAAGTGCTGGAAGAAATCGGCAATCACAATCGGGGCACAACATTTCTCGATGCGCATGATTTGATTTGCGATGAGTTGGTGCAGCGTTTTGATGAAGCAAGCAGCACACTGCATGAGTGGTACTTCGGTCGCTTCGATGTGCGAACAGCTTCGTACCAGGAAATGGTGAAAGGAAATTTCAAAGTGGTGGAAGTGAATGGCGCGAACTCTGAACCTGCGCACATTTATGATCCCAACATGAGTTTGATGAAAGCGTATCGTGATCTGTTTCAGCATTGGAATACGATCTTTCAAATCAGCAGGGAAAACCGGCGACGTGGTTTTCTTCCTGATAAAACCAAGGATGTGATTCATTTGATTCGGGAACACGGGAGAGAGAAGAAGGAACATCCTAATCGCCTTTGAATTTTGCTTTGTATTTTTGAAAGCCAAATTCCCTTTATATGGATAGTGAGCTTCTGGAGTTAAATACGTTCGTGCTTAATGCCAATGCACTTCATTTAACAGAAGATGAGTTCTTCGATTTCTGTATTCAAAATCGCCCGTTGAATTTTGAACGTTCTGCTAATAAAGAAATCATTCTCATGCCACCTACAGGAACTGATACCGGAAGAACAAATACTTTCCTTACCACTGACCTTGAGATTTGGAACAGGAAAATGAAGTTAGGATACACTTTTGATTCCAGCACTGGTTTTACACTGCCCAATACAGCCGTTCGCAATCCCGATGCTTCATGGATTCTTAAAGAGCGATATGATGCGCTTTCTTCCGAAGACAAAAAAAAATTCGCTCACATCTGTCCTGATTTTATAGTCGAATTGAAATCAGAAAGCGATTCGCTAAAGTATTTAAAAAACAAAATGAATGAGTGGATTCAGAACGGTGCCCGGCTTGGATTTTTGATTGTACCGGAGCAGAAAAAAGTATTCATTTATCGTCCGGGAAAAGCAATCGAGGAAAAATCTATCACTAAAAAATTATCCGGCGAACAAGTGTTGCCGGGGTTTGAATTGGATTTAACCTTTCTTCTTACGTGAGTTTATTCCCCTTTGACAATCTTCTTCACCACCATCTGCTCATCACTCTTTATCTCCACAAAATAAATTCCCTGGGCCAATGATGAGACATCAAGCGTTTCACTTCCCGAAATAATTTTTGAAGGGAGCATCACGCGATTATTCACGTCTCGGATGGTAACGCCGATTTGTTTAGAAGTACTCATCACGTGTAACTCATCACTGCAGGGATTCGGAAATACAGTTGCGGGTAAATTGTTCTGCGCAACATTTGAAATACCAACTTCATCGGGATCAAGCGTTGCCGTCCACATGCCTCTGCCGTGAGTGAAGAGAAAAACGCGGCGATCCCAGGGGCGTACCCGCACTTGCTCCACTACCACGTTGGGGATCTCGTCAATGTGCTGCCAGTGATTACCGGCATCTTCTGAAACATAAAGTCCGATATCAGTCCCCGCTAATAAAAAAGAATCAGGACGAAGCGGATCCACATCAATGTAATTCACAGGAAGATTAGCAGGAAGATCACCGCTGATGGAGGTAAAGACGGGATCGGAAGTGTTTGCGTCTGTTACCTTCCAAATCCTCGGTTGTAAGGAATAATTGCTGAATGCTAAGTAACATATACTACTATCTGCAGGGTGAACTGCGATGCCTGCAATAAAATCTCCCCCAATGGTTGTCGGAACTTTTGCTGAGAGATTTGTTTCATCCCCGGGAAAAGAGTTGTATGCATCATCAATCCGAATAAAAATAGCAGAGCTACCACCCACGTAAACCGTCGGGCTGTATGATCGTGAGATGCCGATGGCGTAGGGTGAAGCGCCATTTATTACATTCATTACCGGTTGCCATGAGTACCCGCCGTCTAACGTTTGCCACAGCCGCCGCAACGTGACATACCCAATGTAATCTCCATTCATCAGGTTAATATCAAACGGATTAATGAACCATGCGCCTTCATCAATGTTGCCGTCCTGGTCAATATCCAGATCATAATAGTCATGGTAGAAGTTAGGCACTGTAAGATCGCCATCATCAGCACGATAAAAAATACCGTTTTGTGTAGAGCTATACACCACATTCGGGTATTGCTGATTCACGGCGCAGTAGGCCCCGTCACCGCCAAGAATGCTGTAAGCATTGCTATTAGCCGACATGCATTTGTGGGTGCCATTGTCCTGAGAGCCCCCTATGGCATTGATTCCCGTTGGATAAAATGCGCCGGCATAATACTGGATGGTGCTATAGCCGGGATCGAGTGGATAGTTAGTATACAATGCATCCGTATGCAACCGATAGAATCCACCATCTTCTCCCAGATAGAATCGTGTTGGTTTAGAAGGATTAAAAGCAAGCACATGGTGATCAACATGAAGGTTAAAGGTTGGATGCCAAATCACTCCTCCGTCTGAACTGTATACCAGATCTCCAATGCCAAAGACAACGAAATTGGGATCATCGGGCTTTACTGCAATGCACATCGAGTACCAGCTCTGCGACATGTAGTACGTAAAATCACTATCCGGGTTTCCGACTTTATCCCACGATATTCCATAGTTTGCAGTTCGATACATTCCTTGCAATCCATTGGAGGAAGTGTTTTCAAGAGAAACATAAATGCGGTTAGTATCACTGGGTGCCATGGCCATTTCTACCCGGTTAAATTTATTGGCAGCAGGTAATCCATTCGTTATATGAATGAATGTTCCTGAATCTCCGGACGGAGAATAAAAAATTCCTGTGTTGTGTACACCAATCCAAACTCCCCCGGAAGGAGTGATCTCAATATCGTTGACGGCGGACGTAATGTCAAAAACTTTTTGAAGGGTGTCACCGAAATTTTCAGAGCGGAAAAGTCCGCCGTTTGCAGTACCAACATACAGCCAGCCTGTGTCTGTTGGCGATGCTTCTACACGATCTATCCAGTCGAATGCACTGGGATCAGTGGAGGGCAGTTGCTGAAAAGTGACACCATGATCTACGCTGCGATACACTCCGTTTCCGGGAACACCATCTGCATTGCCCCATCCTTCGCCGGTGCCTGCGTAGATGACATCGTGATTGTAAAAATCCTGTGTGATGGAAGAAATGGAAAGGCAACTCATTTGATCATCCACTGGTGTCCAGTGCGCACCCGAATCAAGAGAGTGCCACAAGCCGCCGGAAACACTGCCTACAAAAAGGTAATCTGGGTTATCCCTGTCTAGAAGAATGCCACGGGTTCGTCCACCATAATTCTTCGGACCCATTTCCTGGATGTTGAAAAGAAGCGGTGATCGCGCGGTGCTGTTCAACTCCTGCTGGCGGATCGCCTCATAGGGAAGGCGGGGAATTTTTCCTTCAGCATTTTTCTTCATCTCATAGTATTGCTTAAACCATCCCGGGTCATTCGGAGTATTTTCATCATCACTTTCACTCCATAACATACTCCAGCTTTCTTTCTGCAAAAAAGAAGGCAACTGAGCTTGAGAAAATAAAGAAGCCGCAATAAAGAGAAATGTGAGGAGAGAAATTTTTCTCATAGTGAATTTTAGGTGCGGCTAAGATAAGTTGAATTGTGAATTGTGAATCGTGAATCGTGAAAGGTGAGAGGTGAAAGGTGAGAAGTGAAAAGAAAGACGTCCGATGCAAAGTTCACGACTCACGACTCATGGCTCACGACCCATGACTCAAACCGTGGATTCTTTCTGTGCGGAGCATAAATTGAAGGTTTTATCAGAAAATTTTACAGCGCACATTGGTTACTTTTATCGCCACCAAGAATCAGTAGTTCTTCATTATGAATTCCATCACGAAGCTCAGTATTGTAATTCCGGCATACAATGAAGCGAAGACGATTCATTTGATTCTTGACCGTCTAATGAATGTTCAATTAGTAAACAACATTGAGAAGGAAATAATCATCGTGAATGATTGTTCCACTGATAACACCGAAGAAGTTCTTAGCAGTTACAGGCAGCAACACGCGAACTTCAATATTCAATACCATAAACATCCTGTCAATGCCGGCAAGGGCGCTGCACTGCACACCGGTATTGCAAAAGCTACAGGAGATTATGTCATCATCCAGGATGCCGACCTTGAATATGATCCTGATGAGTACAACATTCTCCTGAAACCGGTACTGCGCGGATTTGCTGATGTGGTTTACGGCTCACGCTTCATGGGGGGCAAGCCGCATCGCCTGCTTTTCTTCTGGCACTCTATCGGCAATAAAATGCTTACGTGGCTTTGCAATATGTTCAGCAACCTTAACATGACGGATATGGAAACGTGCTACAAGCTTTTCCGGCGGGATATTATTCAATCCCTGGTGCTGAAAGAAAAACGTTTTGGTTTTGAACCGGAGGTCACCATTAAAGTGAGTCGGGTGCCGAATGTGCGCTTGTATGAGGTAGGTATCTCGTACTATGGGCGCACATACATTGAAGGGAAAAAGATTGGATGGAAAGATGGGTTTAGGGCGGTGTATTGTATTTTCAAGTATGGGATGTTTTCTTAAAACTTTATCAATGGCTTTATGGTTGAATGGCTAAATTGTTTTTCGTTGTTCCTTTGTGCTGGTAGCAGAAAGCCATTTAGCCATTAAACAATTTAGCAATTCTTCTTCTTTGATTTCAAGAAGCAACTATTACATTTTATTTTCCGTTGCTAGCATCGTTTACATCATCGGCCTCTTTGTTAAAGTGATGGATGTGGATGCAGCACAGTATGCTTCTATCAGCCGCGAGATGTTTAGCAACCATCACTACTTGCAGGTATTTGATCATGGAGAAAATTATCTTGACAAACCGCCGCTACTGTTTTGGTTGAGTGTGTTGTCATTTAAAATTTTCGGCGTCTCCACATTCGCGTACAAGCTGCCATCTTTTCTTTTTACGCTGCTTGGTGTTTACGCTACCTTCCGTCTTGCAAAGTATTTGTACAGTGAAGAAACAGGGTTGCTTGCTGCGCTCATCGTCTATACTTGCCAGGCATTTTATCTTTTCAATAATGACGTGAGAACGGATACGCTGCTGACCGCGTTCGTAATTTTTTCGTGCTGGCAACTCATTTTATTTTCTGATTCGAAAAAATTTATTCATCTCATCCTTGGATTCAGCGGTGTGGCATTAGCGCTGATGTCGAAAGGCCCCATAGGCGCTGTGGTACCGGCGTCAGCGCTTTTCGCGCAGTTTGTGATGAAGAGGGAATGGAAAAAATTTCTTCAATGGCAATGGATCATGGGGCTAATCATCACAATGATTTTACTGCTTCCCATGCTCACCGGATTGTATCAGCAATTCGGAAACGATGGTCCAAAGTTTTTTTTCTGGACACAAAGCTTCGGAAGAATCACCGGCGGAAGTCCATGGCGCAATGATGCCGGGTACTTTTACTTCATTCACGTTTTTCTGTGGTCATTTCTTCCATGGTCAATCATCGTGACTGCAGCACTGCTTTTTTCTATCGTGAAAATTTTTCGAAAGCGATTTTCAAGAGATACTTTAATAGAATACTATTCACTCGGCGGGTTTGTGATTCCCTACATTGCTCTTTCTCTTTCTCACTACAAACTTCCCCATTACATTTTCGTTTTGTATCCCCTTGCTGCAATTTTTACTGCTGCATTTCTGCTTCAGGTTGTTTCTCAGAATAAACCGCTTGCAGGGGCATTCAGCATTGTTCAACTGATTATTTCAATTGGAGTGCTGACGCTTGCGGTGATCATCTGCACGCTGTGGTTTCCGGCTACCAATATATTTCTCTGGCTGCCGGCAGTAATTGGAACCGCTCTTTGCTTTTGGTGGTGGCTGAAGCCAGCAAACCTGATTTCAAGAATCGTGTTGCCTTCAGCATTTGCTGCCATTGTGGTGAATTTCCTTCTCGATGCGCACGCGTATCCTTCGTTGCTGAAATATCAATCAGGTTCCACTCTTGCCGAAATTGCAAATGAAGAAAATGTTCCTAAGGATAAAGTTTATTACTGTAATTACCGCAACTATTCCTTCGACTTTTATTTTCAGCAGAGCGTTCCTGCTCTTAACCTGCAACAAGTCCGGGAAAAAATAAAGCAGCAGAAAGACATTTACATTATTGGTAGTGACTCATTAATGAGGATGGTGAGAAAAGAAAATCTTCCTGTGAAAAAAATTTTTCCTGCCAATGATTTTCATGTGACTACCCTCACTACAAAGTTTTTGAATCGCACCACCCGCGACTCGACGGTTTCCAAAATGTATCTCGTTGAATTCTGAATCAGCGGGAAATCATCTTTGAAACAAAATGCTGCCTGTTGTTGCAGTGTAGTTCTATTGTTTAATGAGTTTTACAGTTTGCATCGAACATTGATTTTGCACTTTCAGGAAATACAAACCGGTTGCGAGTTCCGAAAAATCCTTCTGTTCAATATGCTTTCCTGTCCAAATAATTTTTCCTGTTGGATTTATTAACTCATAGTCTTCATTACCATTTGTATATTGAATGCTGATCTTATTGTTAAACAGGTTTGGAAAAATCATTGCCTTGTCTTTCGAAAAGATAGTATTAATACCGGTGCCTTCATCCCATGATATAAGGCAATACCCACCGGCCCCATCCTTCGGAGCTCCACCATTGCCATTGCCACCACCGCCACCACCGCCATAATTGCCGCCGATAGCAGCGGGATCAGTAACCGAACAATTATCATCAGTAAACCCTGCCCCCTTGCCACCATCACCTCCGGGCGCACCTCCACCTATGCCACCTGTACCACCGGGAGTGAGGCAGTTGCTCCCATTCCAAACAATGGTGTTGCCACCATTGGCACCGTCAGACGTAGCACCGGCAGCTCCGGCGCCGCCGCCACCAAAATATGTCCAATAACCTCCTCCTCCGGTTCCACCTGTCCTGTTAAGTATAGTACCTCCCGAGCCAGTACCTCCTGTCCCTCCGCCACCGATATATGGATTTGCTACAGAGAATCCGTTTTCACCTCCCGAAGCTGAAATTAAAGTGGCGACACGTGTAGTACCTGCACCGGCCCCTCCCCCGCTTACACCTACCATTACAGTTAGTGAGTCTAATGGTGTAACTGTATAGACTCCGCTTGCGTAGCCGCCTGCACCACCACCACCGCCACCATTAAGACCACCATTACCTCCTGCTCCAACTACTTCTATTGTAATTGATGTAACACCAGCCGGAACAATAAAAGTACCTGAGGAAGTAAAAGTTTGCGAACCGGGTTGTGAAAAAGTTGTGTTGCCTGTTAAGGCAAGCAATACCAGCGTAATTATTTTTTTCATTCTTCCTGATTAAACTGTTAACTGATTAGTTTCACTTTTTTCTTGGCCTGCACAAAGTTGCTTCGCTTCAATTCTTCAGACAACTTTTTCTTGTATTCTATCAACAATGCCCCTTAGCAATTAGATTTTTCTCCCGATCAATCAGGATCAGACTGACAGCAACTCAGACATTAACTTAGATATCAAAACCGAAACCCTAAATCCACCGAAACAAAATCTGCCGTGAAATCTCCTGCAGTGATATACACACCTGCTGTCAATCGCTTCAATGATTTTTCTCCGCCAATGTGAAAGGAATAATACTGTCCGATCTTCTGGTAAAAGGCGATTTGCAACGGCGAGGGGTGATAGAAATAAGAGCCGATATACAAAGCAATTCCAAGATTGCCGAAGAGAAAATCATTCTTTGCGAAATAGGAAATCGCTAATGAATTGGTGAAGAAATGATCGGGATAAATTTCTTCCTGTTTGATGAACACGTTCGCCGCTTCTTTGTAATTCACTTCCGAGCCAACAGAAAGCAAATCCCACCGGCGAATCATTCTTCCCACGGAAAATTCAAGAAGGTAAACCTGGTACATCGGTCCGTGAGGTGGTGATGCTTCCTGGAATCCGAGGCCAAGCTGCGTGTTGAAGAATATTTTTTTGGGAATGGATGGAAGTTGCTGATGCAGAAATTCTGCCCTTGAAAATGGCTTGGGTGTGTAGCGTACGCCCAGGCGCCAGGCCGGGGTATTGATGCCGAGGTTGGGAACGCGCACGGCGCCGGTCGAGTAATGCGTGAACGATGCGCCGAGGGAGAACGCGATTTGGTCTTTCGGTTTCCAGGTCACCTCCATCATGAACTGCGTGATGTCATTGAGATGAGAAGCGATTACGTTGTTCGTGGGATTCTCCGTCGCGTCAAAACGTTTCGTGAGCCAGGCTAATCCGCTGCCCACTCTGAAGTATGCAGAAACTTTTTTACCGCTCACCATCGGAATCTCAACAAATGGCAACAGCCAATATGCTTTCCCGAGAACACTATCATTTCCGATGTCATTATACTCTGCAGCGATTCCGAGAAAAGGATAATGATGTACCTCCTCCCACACCTGCTGGCCGTGAAGTTGTTTTGAAATTGAAAGTTCGAAAGCATTGGAAGCCGTTTCAATCGCAGGCTCAAACTTCGGAGTGTGTTTGAAAATTTTTCCGTGAACAAAAGTGGTAGTGATGCTCCAACCCTTCATGCCGCTTAAGGAGTCTCTCGCTCCGATGCTTTGTGCCGCCAATGAATTAGTAAATGAAATGAGCGCAGTAACCTGGATGAGAAATAAAAAACAATATCTGCGACAAAGCATGCGGTTAAAGATAAGCATGTTAAAAGGTGAAGAAATTTTTGAAGCACGTTCATTCATTAACGAAATGTCGGACAATCAAAAGAGAAAGAAAAATAACAGAACTTAGTAGCATTTGATTATTAATCCTGAGCAGATAATTATGAAACACTTTTCAATATTTCTGTTTCTTTCCCTTCTGCTGCATTCAGATTCATTTGCATTTGAAAAGTGGAAACCTGCGCGCATTAAGGACAAGGATGGCTATGTGTACGTGCGAAAAGGTGCAGGGCAAGGCTTTGAAGTGGTCGGAAAAATTCTCAGCGACGAATTTTTCTATTGTCTTCCGTCTGATTCTGATTGGTGGAGGATTAATGATGAGAGTGGCTTGGAAGGATATATGCATAGAAGCAGAATTGTACTGCTGGAAAATTTATCGGTCAGCGACAAGAAAAAACTTTTCCTGAAAATCTTCCGGGAAGAACAGCAATTAGCTGATTCATCCATTGTCATTTATAATGCCCGTGGAAATTCAAAATGGGAAAGTGAAAGTGATAGCTTGAGATTGCATAAAGCCTATTTAAAATTTGCCTCATTCCAGGATAAAAAATTCGTTCCTGTGATCCGGGTTTTTCCAATGTACTTCTGCGACACAAAAGACTCGACATTGATGAATCTTTGCTTAAGCATACTTTGGGCAAACCCCGGATCTGCCAATGAAACAATTGGAACTGTTTTAGGAAAGTGTTTCTATTGCAATCCTGATTTGATCATTCGAATGATAAAAAGAAGGCCAAGGGAGGAGTATCATGAATTTCTTGATATGATTGAAGTCGGGCTTGAACTTACGATTCCTTATTTTGAAAAGTCTACGGACCCAAGGGTTGTGGCAGCGCGGAATAAATTGAATGAATTGAATTCGAAATAAACTTCCCATCTCAACTTTCATTCGTATCAAGCACCTTACACTGCATCCTAACACGTTTAACAAGTATCTTTGAAACGGAAATTTTTTTGGAGTGAATAGTAAAATTTTCATAGTCATTTTCTCAATGTGCATGAGCATACAAGTGTTCTTGTATGCACAGGAAATTGAAATTTCCGCCCCACAAAAGATCAATGCAGGCATTTCAAAAGTTGAAGTGCTCGGAAGAAACGACCAGGGAATTCTCATTCGCCACACGGTGCACGATGATGATGAAATTATCTGCTATTATGATAACATGTCAGTACGTTGGAAGAAGGTGATTCCACACCGCGAGAAGAACAGTACCATTGAAGAGATCATTATCTATCCTGATTCAGTGATGTTTTTCTACAGCACGATCATGAAAAATGTGACCGTGTTGAAAGCATTTAAAACCAACGCCCGCATTGAAACGCCGACCCCCAGCATCTTATGCGACACCATCAGCAGAACACTCATGAACCCGCTGCCGCGCCCGCAGTTTGTAACCACTGCTGACAAGCGATTTGTCTTATTCTCGTATAATGATCATGACTTCGATGACAACCGGCTTGTGCACCTTACGTGTATGAATAATTTGCTGAGGAAAACATGGACTTCAAAAATGAGGATCAGCGGCTTCGAACATCCTGATGTGATCACCACGGTAATTGACACCTTCGGCAATGCAAGTGTGATCATTGGCGAATACAAAGCGAGAAATTTCTCGAACAATTTCCCATATACTGCACTCATGATTTCATCCATTAAACAAAAAGGAACGCGCATTCACCAGACGACAATTCATGACCGTGAAATATTTTACACGCAGTGTGAAGCCAGGCCGGATGCACGAACCGGAAACATTTTGATGTCTGGACTTTTCTCCTATGATGTCGGGTCGGAATCGAAGGGGGTGTATTTCTTTCTTTACAATTCATTACTGGATAGCCTGATGGTGAAGAACTATGAAGCTTATTCGGGCGATTTTCTTTCACAACTTACCGGCAATTTTCCCCCGAAAAAAAATGATGCTTTCTATGATTTCCAGCCTGTAGATCTTATTGTGAAGCGTGACGGGGGGGCCATCTTTGTTGCCGAGTCGGAGTCGGTCACTTCAGAATCTTATAACAACCCTCCTTTTGGCGGCTTCGGTTTGTCTACCGGGTTCACCGTGAGTTACTATCATTATGATGAACTTGCCGTGATGTCATTCCGGCCGGATGGCAGCGTAGAGTGGAAACAGATTCTTCACAAGAAACAATCTACAGAAGGTGATGGCGGCTTCTATTCTTCCATCAGCACGATGATTGCACCCGCGCAATTGTATTTCGTATACAATGATGTAACGAACGGGCAAACCACAGTGTCAGATTTTTCAGTGGATGCAACAGGAAAGCAAATGCGCAATGAAATTTTCAGCGCCGACAGGAAGGGAGTGGAGGTGGCTCCGCGACAGGGAAAGCAGATTTCGGCGAATGAAATGGTATTGCCGAGTTTCAAAAAAAATTTTTTGCAGTTCGTGAAAATTAGCTTCTAAAAAATGGAAAATAGAAATTGGAAATTAGTAAGTAGTCTATTTGTAAACTTTAGTTCCCATTTTCCATTTTCTAATTTCTAATTTCCATTTTCAACCTTCGATCTTGGTCAGCATCTTCCGCTCCTATCATCCCGCAGTGATCTTTATGTTGCTGCTGTATGCCGCGCTCTTTCGCGCCGTGTTGTTTATTGAGCCGGTAGCATTTCATGTTCCGCTATCATCCAATTACCTGAGCCAGTTGTTTTATGACGTATTGAATTTTTTTATTGGTGATCGCACCTGGATTTATCACGTGATTGCTATGATGATCGTTTTTTTACAGGCGCTCTATTTCAATCACCTTATCAATTACTATCGTATTCTTCAGAAGCCCAGTTATCTGCCTGCGATGTCCTACTTACTCATCTCCTCCTTGCTAGTTGAATTCACCTTGCTCACTCCTGCAGTTCTCGCAAATACATTTCTTCTCTTCGCCCTTTCTAAAGTTCTTTCTTCTTACAAAAAAGAAAAAGCACTCGCTATCATCTTCGATGCTGCCCTTCTCATCTCGATTGCCTCACTGTTCTTCTTTCCTTACATCGTCTTCTTTCTCTTCATCATTGCTTCATTAGTGGTGTTGCGGCCATTCAACCTTCGCGAATACATTTTTGCTGTGCTTGGTTTGCTTGTGCCGTATTATTTCATCGGGGTTTATTTTTTCTGGTATGGAAAACTTCCCGGGTTCTGGCACACAATTCAAATCTCGCAGTTGAGTTTTCCGGTGGCAGAGATGGAACACGGTTCAAGAGTGATTATCATCGCTGTCACCATGCTTATAGTGATTTTGTGGAGCGTGTTCTTCATTCAGTCCAATATTCTTAAAATGGTGGTGCAAGTGAGAAGTTATATGATGGTGTTCATCCTGCTTTTGCTCATCGGTTCACTTTCCATGCTTGTTCAATTCAATGGTGAGTTTTTTCATTTTATCTGGATAGCGCTGCCGGTGGGATTAGCGTTTGCCATTTTCTTCACGGAAGTGAGGCGACGCATATTTTCAGAATTGCTTCATTTATTTTTAATTTTGACGGTACTTTTTTTCCAGTATTACTTCCTCATAAAATATACTCCATGAAGTTTGGTGTCATTGTTTTTCCCGGTTCCAATTGTGATCATGATTTGATTCATGTGATGGAAGAAGTGCTGCAGCAGGAAGTGAAAGTGCTGTGGCACAAAGACAAATCACTCGATGACTTTGATCTGAAAGATTGTATCATGCTGCCCGGCGGATTTTCTTATGGCGACTACCTGCGATCAGGCGCGATCGCGAGGTTTTCTCCGGTTATGAATGCTGTCACAGAGTTTGCCAATAGCGGCGGATACGTGTGGGGCATCTGCAACGGATTTCAAATTCTTTGCGAAGCGGGGTTGCTGCCGGGGGCGTTGTTGCGAAATGCGAACCTGCAATTCATCTGTAAAAACATTTTCGTCACTCCTGCTAATAGTGACACGCCGATTACTCATTCCCTGGAGATCGGAAGAGCATACAAAATTCCGATTGCACATTCTGAAGGAAGATATTATGCTGATGAAAAAACACTTCGCCAGTTGGTGCTAAATAAGCAGATCATTTTTGAATATTGTGATCAAAGCGGTGAAGTGACTGCAGAAGGGAATCCGAATGGCTCGGTACTCAACATTGCAGGTGTCTGCAACCAGTCAAGAAATGTTTTTGGAATAATGCCACATCCTGAGCGCTGTTCGGAAGAGGCACTTGGAAATGTTGATGGAAGGTCCTTGTTCGAATCATTCATTCAGTTCGCAGAAAAACAAGAAGTGGATGTGATGGATGATCTTGTCCGGTAATCCCATTGAAGATGTAAGACTTAAGAAACAAGACTTAAGACGTAAGATGCAGCACAATTTTCAAAAGCTAAAAATCTGGCAAGTGGTGATGGAGATGGTTGATGAGGTTTATATTCTGACAAAAAAATTCCGTAAAGAGGAATTGTTTGGTTTAACAGTTCAAGCGCGGAAAGCTGCGGTTGCAATGCCTTCAAGTATTTCAGAAGGGGCTGGAAGAAAGACAAAAAAAGATTTCAGCAACTTCATTGGTATCTCACTTGGCTCCGGCAATGCATTGATGACGCAATTGTTTGTTGCACAAAAACAGGACTACGATACATTACAAGCAACTGATGTTGTAATTTCGAGAATCAATGAATGGCAAAACATGACCGTTTCATTTCAGGAAAATAATCTCAAAGATTAAAGGTTGTGTTTTACATCATTAATTTTTTTCGCAATAACCTGAGTTCAATGTCTTACGTCTTAAGTCTTATTTCTTAAGTCTAAGGAAAAAAAAGTTTCATGAAAAAAATCCTCACATTCCTATTTCTTATTGCAGCCACACCGCTATTGGCTCAATACGTGAATCCTAATGTAAAATGGGAACTCGCCAGCAAAGAGGTAGGCGATCATGAATTTGAATTGAAATGGACAGCAAAAATTTCTCCGGGCTATCATCTTTACAGTCAATTTATTGGTGATGGTGGTCCAATTCCAACGTCATTCACCTTTACCAAATCTTCCGGTTACCAGTTAGAACACAAGGTGAAAGAATCGGGAAACAAGCATGAGGCAGTGGAGCCGGTGTTTGATAACATGAAGCTGATTTGGTTTGAGGACAAAGGCGTATTCACTCAGCGCGTTAAGCTGCTAAAGGATGAAGCGACGGTGAAAGGCGTGATCAATTTCATGACGTGTAATGATAAGATGTGCGATCCTCCTTCCGATCATCAATTTGAAATTAAACTCGAAGCAAAAGTTTCTTCGCCGGCTCAAAAGGATTCCACAGGTAAATCTTCTATCCCAACAAAAGACTCTAAGGGCGCAGCTACTGCTATATCAGGCAATATGGATTCAGGGTTTAATAGTAAAGAGAACGTCTTATTTTTTCAGTCTTACTTTCTTCAGTCTTACTTTCTTAAAGCCTTGAGCCTTATTTCTTACATCTGAGAAAAGTGTCATGAAAAAAATTCTCACTCTTGTTTTGGTTATTGCGTGTTCGCACATACGTGCACAATACGTGAACCCGAATGTGAAATGGGAATTCACGAGCAAGGAGGTGAGCGATCATGAATTCGAATTAAAATGGACGGCAAAAATTTCTGCGGGCTATCATCTTTACAGTCAATTTATTGTTATTGATAGCGGTGCTAATGGTCCCAATCCAACAGCATTCACTTTTGAAAAATCTTCTGCTTACAAGTTAGAAGGCAAGGTGAAAGAATCGGGCAACAAGCATGAGGCACTCGAGCCGGTGTTTGATAACCTGAAGTTGATCTGGTTTGAAGAAAAAGGTATGTTCACGCAGCGGGTAAAGTTGCTGAAAGATGAAGCGTCGGTGAAAGGTTCGATCTACTTTATGACGTGCAATGATCGGATGTGCGACATGCCTTCAGATCATGATTTTGAAATTAAACTCAAGGCAAAAGTTCCTACCGGCAAATCGTCCACCCCAGCAAAGGATTCTGTAAGCGAAGCCATGGTTGGGTCCGGTAGTATGGATTCAGGATTTAATAATCAAGGCAATACTAAAATTTCAGGCAGCAAGGATTCAATCGTTAGCAATAAAGACAAGGCTAAGATTTCTCCTTCAACCCTTCCCATTTCATCGAGAGCAATTTCAACTGATGATATACGCAATGAAAGTTATTGGGAAGTTTTCATCGCGGGATTTCTAACCGGATTATTGGCTCTTTTGTTTCCATGTGTGTGGCCGGTAATTCCGCTCACTGTTAGTTATTTCCTGAAGCACGGTTCAAATAAGCGGAAAGGAAGAATGAACGCAGTAATTTATGCATTGTCCATCACTATAATTTTTGTGGTGCTGGGTGTTTTTGTTTCGCTTGTTACCAATGGCCAGAAACTAAATGAGCTTTCAACAGGATGGTTCTTCAACATCTTGTTCTTCGTGCTCTTCTTTTTATTCGGATTATCATTCCTTGGCGTGTTCGAAATTACGCTGCCGTCTGCACTAATCAATCGTTCAGAATCGCTTTCTGAAAAGGGCGGGCTGCTCGGAATTTTTTTCATGGCATTCACACTCGTGCTTGTTTCATTTTCCTGCACACTTCCTTTTATTGCCAATCTTATTTCTGTGGTCACGAGTGACAATGAATTCATAAAACCGCTCATTGGTTTCACTGCCTTTGGTCTTGCCCTCGGATTGCCGTTTGGATTGTTTGCATGGTTTCCCTCAGGATTAAAAAAACTTCCTAAGTCAGGCGGCTGGATGCACTCGCTGAAAGTTACGTTCGGCTTTATTGAAATTGCGCTGAGCTTTATTTACCTGAGCAAGGTAGACATGGCATATCACTGGGGTTTCTTATCGCGTGATATTTTTCTTGCCCTGTGGGTAATCCTCTTCGGGGTGCTTGGTTTTTATTTGTTGGGAAAGATTCATCTTTCCCCTGATGATGATGTGTCACACATCTCAGTACCGCGGTTATTGTTTGGAATTAGCTGCCTTGCATTTGCGCTGTACATGACTCCCGGAATGTGGGGTTCACCGCTGAAGCCGCTGAGTTGGCTCCTTCCCAATTATATCGAGTTTAAGAATTGGACGGTTCCTCCCGGTCAGGAGAAACCTCCTTCTTCCCCAATTAAAAAAAAATATCAAGACCGGTTTGCTGAATCACCTATCGGTTTAGATCTGTATTTCGATTATGACGATGCGCTGGCGCATGCCAAGCAAGAAAAGAAGCCTCTCTTTATTGATTTCACCGGGTGGGGCTGTGTGAATTGCCGCAAGATGGAAAATTCAGTATGGCCAAATCCGGGAGTACTGCAGCGATTGAAAGAAGATTATGTGGTAGCATCCTTATATGTAGATGATAAAACAAAACTTGACAGCGCTGAGCAATATTTTTCGCAGGCGCTGGATAAAAAGGTGGTGACACTCGGTGACAGGAATTTCGATATCCAGTATTCACAGTATAGCATGGGAGCACAACCTTATTATGTGCTCCTTGATAATCAGGGCGACCTGCTTACACAGCCACGCGGTTACACGCCGGATCCACTTATGTATATTCAGTTTCTTGACCAGGGATTGGAGGAATTTAAGAAACGAAAGCTGTCGCAGCTCGGCTTGGATTTGTATTTCGATTATGATGACGCGGTGGCGCATGCAAAGCAGGAGAAGAAGCCTCTCCTTATTGACTTCACAGGGTGGGGCTGCGCGGATTGCCGCAAGATGGAGAAATCTATATGGCCCAATCCGGGAGTATTAAAACGATTAAAAGCAGATTACGTGACAGCTTCATTATATGTAGATGATAAAACAAGACTTAACAGTGCAGAGCAATATTTTTCGAAAGTGCTGGATAAAGAGGTGGTGACACTTGGCGATAGGAATTTAGACATTCAGCATTCAAAGTTTAGCATGGGAGCACAACCTTACTATGTGCTTCTCGATACTCAGGGTATCCTGCTCGCGCAGCCGCGCGGCTACACACCTGATGCGCCTTTGTATATTCAGTTTCTTGACCAGGGAATAGAGGAATTTAAGAAGCGTGAATTAGCGTCGCTGAAGTAACTTGATTCGCGATTCTCGTATCTCGATTCGCGATGCGTTAAGTAGAACTTGGCTACATATAAACCAGCGCCAGTTGGGTGTTTTTACCCAAATAACTTATAAGGGATATTTTAATCAAAAGCTTGCAAACAGAGATTGGTGAAAATTCTTATGGTAAAGAATATCAAATACGTGTTTTTATATTCTTATTATAAGCTTTATAAATGGCGATACAATACTTATGGAGAAGAATACTTACCTAAATTAACTGCGCTCCTTTTCTTATCCTTAATTGTTTTTAGCAATGTATTAAGTGTTTTAACAACTATACACCTATTTTTACCCAAAAACTTACTGCAATTGCTATTTCATTCACGGATTATAACCGGTTTATTTGGCATTTCAATATTGCTGTTGTGTTATTTAATAATACAAAAATCCGGAGGTGATAAAGTTATTAATCTTTTTGAAAATGAAACAGACTTGGTAAAAAGGCGCATGAATCTATTTGTAAATTTATACTTCTTCTTTTCAATTTTAACTTTTATCCTTGTTGTAATTTTATTAATTATTTTATGACTGATTCAAGAGAGGATGTTCGCACTAATCTCTTTATAGAAAAAGTTTCAATGTCCAATTACGTTACCACCTGTCACGATTTTTAGGAAGACTCAAACTTCAGAGCATAAGCACCTGACACAGGTATCTTATTTTTTCTCAGTTGAATCAAGGATATTCATCAATGAATCTTTGTCTCCTTCCCTAATATAAGAATTTCCATCCTCAAGGCCCTCTCTCAATTCTTTTATAAACTTCTTTTACTCCTTCCTGGTTCTTTGATTCCATTCAAGAGAATCTTCTTTTGTTAATGGTCGCCCGAATTTAGATGACCAAATGTCGAGTATGGGAGGAAATGCCCCTCCAACTGAATTTGTTTTAGTGTCTTCAATGATATCAACAAAGTAATCGTGTTCAAACTTGAAATATCCGCTGAAAGGGAATCGAGTTATGAGAAATCGTGAATCGTATTAAGTGAATCGTGCATCGTAACCCCGCCTCTTCGATGAAAATCGAATTATTTTCCCACCCATACAACCATCCCCAAAGCACTTACGTCTTTGCAGACAAGCCGATGGTGTGCATAATAACTTTGTTCATCGTTGGTCCGATAAATTTCTCACCTGAATTAAAACCGAATTTTTTCATCAACTAAATCAAAACTCTATGAGACAAACTATCCGATTTTTCTCGGCGATGCTTGCCATCATGCTGGCATGGCAAGTTTCGATGGCTCAGAACCGAACCGTAACCGGTACGGTGAAAGACCAAAGCGGAGAGCCAATCATTGGTGCCTCCATCATTGTGAAAGGAACTACTTCCGGAACTTACAGTGATGAGAGTGGTAACTTCACGATTGTTCTTTCCACAAATGCCACAGCCCTCATCATTAAATATCTGGGCTTTAAATCTCAGGAAATACCACTCACAGCAAGCAACGTAGTAACTGTTACGCTTGAAGAAGACGTTCTGGGATTAGAAGAAGTCGTGGTTACAGCACTGGGCATCAGTAAGGAAAAGAAGTCGCTGGGTTACAGTACCCAGGAAATTGGCGGCGACCGGATTGAAAATTCCGGTGAAACCAATGTAGTAGAAGCTTTGAGCAGTAAATTCAGCGGCGTATTAGTTACCGGAACTTCAGGAACTCCAGGCTCCAGCAGCAAAATTGTCATCCGCGGTCCTTCTACCTTCACCAACGAGAATCAACCTCTTATCGTAGTAGACGGTGTCCCTATAGATAATTCAACAAACGCCACTGTAGCCGGTGATTATCCATTTAATCCTTTCTTACAAGGAGCAAATCAATCCAATCGGGCAATTGACATTAATCCTGATGATATTGAGAGCATCAATGTCCTTAAAGGACCTGCCGCTTCAGCATTATATGGTGCAAAAGCCGGCTCGGGAGTTATCGTAATTACCACTAAAAGAGGAAAAAGTAAAGGTGGTAAGGGCGTTAGCTTCACTGTTAATTCTTCTATCGAATTCAGCAAGGTTGACCAGCTACCTGAAAAGCAAACTACCTATGCACAGGGTACCGGAGGAGGATTTTTTGACTCCACCGGAGTAACAGTGCAGCCGGAAGGAAATTATTTTACTTCCGATCCCGGTCCTGATTTTCTCTGGCATACTGCTGACGATGTAAGTCAGGGAACTCCTAACCAGTGGGGGCCATTAATTGCTCACATGCCAGACTCCCTTGGAGTAACATCGCATGACAATCCGGGAGAGTTCTTTCAAACAGGAGTTACTTACAACAATAATTTTTCTATTTCCAGCGCTTCAGAAAACGGATCGCTCCGTTTCTCAGTTGGCAATGTGAAAGAAACAGGGATAATTCCTAACTCCTCATTTAATCGTACTTCCTTTCGCCTTAATGCGGATGGCCGGGTAAACAGCAAGTTTACTGTGGGAACGTCAGTTAATTATGTAAAAGGAGGAGGAAACTTTGTTCAAAACGGTAGCAACCTTTCAGGGGTTATGCTTAGCTTAATGAGAACTCCCCCAAGCTATGATTTGGCAGCAGGTTTTGAATATCCAAGTGGCGCAAATCGTAACTATTTTTCATCTTATGATAATCCGTATTGGACAATATACAACAACCCTGAGGATAACCAGGTTAACAGGGTTATTGGAAACGCTTACCTAACTTATGCTCCGCTAAGTTGGTTTAATGTAACGGATAGAATTGGTACCGATTTTTATACCGATTACCGGAAGCAAATTTTTTCAATTGGAAGTAATCAACCGGCGAATGCACCCGGTGGACAAATTGAAGAAGATACAAGACGGTATTCCCAGATATACAATGATCTGTTGCTCAACTTTACCAAACAATTCTCTACAGACTTTGAAGCTGATCTTACGATCGGTAATAACCTGATTCAGGAGTACTCCCAGGATCATTATAGCCGTGGCCGCGATCTTACGGTCCCTGATTTTTTTAACCTGAGTAATGCAAGCGATCTATATTCAAGCGAATCAAATATCACTACCCGTACCGCTGCATGGCTCGGAATTTTGGGATTGAATTGGAAGAGCACAGTTTTCTTAAACCTAACAGGACGCAACGAGTGGAGTAGTACCTGGGGTCCTAATACTAACAGCATCTTTTATCCTTCAGCGAATGTTTCGTTTGTGTTCACTGAGCTGATGCAGCCAAGCAATATCCTTTCTTATGGAAAAATAAGATTGGCTTATGCACAAGCTGGTATTAATCCGCAGGCTTACAGCGCCAATACAGTCTTTATACAGCCGCTGTTTACGGATGGATTTACGGATGGATTTAGTTTCCCATACTTGGGAGAAAATGGTTTCGGTTACAGTCAGCTTAACATTTTAGGCAATCCTGATCTTAAACCTGAAAAGCAAATTGGAAAAGAAGTTGGTCTTGAACTCAAACTTTTCCGTGGCAGGTTAGGACTTGAAGCAACGTACTATAACCAAACTTCACAGGACATCCTGGTTGTTCGTCCTATTGCCTCCTCAAGCGGATTCAGCTATGTATATGCAAATGCCGGGGAAATGGTAAACAAAGGAGTTGAAATTGGTTTGGATGCAACTGTTATTAAAAGCAAAAGTTTTGAATGGATGGTAGGAGGTAATTTCTCCAAGAATAAAAATGAAGTTACCAAAATTGCAGATGGTCTTAATAAGTTTAATGTTGAAACAACCTTCGGTGATCCTGAACCTTATGCTATCGTAGGTCAGCCTTATGGAGTTCTTTATGGTACTGCATGGGCAAAAGATCCGAATGGTAATATTATTTGTGATGCAGATGGTTTTCCTATCGTTGCTGATAGCTTTGAAGTAATCGGTGATCCTTATCCTGATTGGCTGGCAAACATTCGCACTGAGCTTCATTTCAAAGGATTCACATTGTCCGGGCTATTAGATATACGCGTTGGCGGAGACATCTGGGCGGGAACGATTGCCCGTATGAACAGAATCGGTGCCACGCAGGCTTCGGCGGATCATAGAGGTGAGTCATTTGTTATTGATGGTGTAGTTGAAAATGGCGACGGCTCATTTTCTCCCAATACTGTTCCAATCCAGGCTTATGATTACTTTTCTTATGCCAAAGGTGATTTCGGTGCAAGCGAAGCGGTCATTTACGATGCCGGATGGGTTCGGCTGCGCGAATTGAGTCTGAGTTATTCATTTGACTTCAGCAAGGAGAAGGGGAATCCGATTCAACAACTTACCCTAACTGCTTCCGCCCGTAATTTGTTTGTGTCCACAGATTACCCGGGTGTTGATCCTGAAAATAGTCTGACAGGTGCAGGATCAAATGCTCAAGGATTGGATTGGTTTAACAATCCCGGAACCAAGTCTTATATGTTTGCAATTAGCTTTGGATTCTAAAACTAAAAAAAAACTGAATCATGAAAAAAACAATCTTCATACTAACAACTTTTACAGCGCTGATGCTTTCAGGCTGTAAGAACTGGGTTGATGACTTCACAATATCACCTAATAGCCCGGTTTCAGTAACAAATGCCCTACTGCTGACTACGTCTGAAGTAGCGACTTTTGCGCTTTATAATGGTCAGCTTGACAGAACGGGGAATATAATGACCCAGCAGTTGGCCGGTACTTTATTCCAGATGGAAGAAGTTGGTAAATACAACATTACAGAAAATGACAACATTAATGAATGGAAAACTGTGTATGCAGATGCATTGATCAACATGAAAACACTTGTTGATGATGCAGGAGATGCAAATCCTTATTACAGGGGAATCGGCCGGGTGCTGAAGTGCATGGTTATTGGAATTGCAACGGATTATTGGGGCGATATTCCTTACAGTGATGCACTAAATGGCTTAGAAGGCCCAGGGGGCTGGAATCCTGTTTATGATACCCAGGAGCAAATTATTGCTGCCATTCAAAGCGAATTAGATCAGGCAATAACTGATCTGTCACAACTACCTACTGCTAATACACTATTGCCGGGTACTGATGATTATATCCATGGCGGGGATGTGGCTGCCTGGATTAAGACTGCTTATATTATTAAGATGCGATATGCCAACCGTGAAAGCAATCGTGATGCAAGTGGCTCTGCTCAGAATGCATTGGATTATTTCAATGCAGCAGGTTTAGCTGATGGTGATGATACCTACGCAATCTATGGTATAAATGGTAATGAGTTGAATCCTTTTAATTCATTTAACACAACTCGGGCTGGTTACATTAAGATGGGCGGATTTTTTGTTGACTTGCTTACCTCCCTTAATGATCCCCGATTACCTTTATACGCTGCACCTGACCCAAGTGGCAATTATACCGGAACACCACTCGGAACTACTGCTGACACCACTTCTAATACCGGTTCTTTGCTTTCCTCTGATGCTTCTCCAATACCTCTGGCAACATATTCAGAAGCATTGTTCATTAAAGCAGAAGCGCATTTACGCCTTGGTCAAGCCCAGGAAGCTGCCGATGCCTATAATTTAGCAGTAAAGGCAAGCATTCTACGCACAACAGGGGCACCTGATGCTGCTTATGAAGCGGCAAATGCCAGTGAAACTTCCGGCTCAATTACTCTGGAAAAAATAATGACTCAGGCATATATTGACCTGTTCTTGCAGCCAGAGGCTTATGCAGATCAAAGAAGAACTGACATCCCGGCACTCACGCCAAATCCCGTCGGTTTGCTGACAGGGATTCCAAAGAGATTGCCTACTTCGATTGATGAGAGGGTTAACAATTCTAATGCAATTGTGGTAAGCGATCTGTTAACTCCGGTTTGGTGGGATAACTAATGGGTTGATTCAGAATATTACTTCAAGGGCTGTCTAAACAGGCAGCCTTTGTTTTTTTGCACACCTTTGTATTCACAATATGAATCTCGCTCTCGATTTCGGCAACTCACGGGTGAAGGCAGCCATTTTCGATCAAAGAAAATTGGTTCATATAGAAACACATTTTTCCTTCTCCATCAAAAAAGCTGCAGCGATTATCCGAAAGTTTAATGTTGATTCATCGATTCTTGCTTCAGTAATTCATGAAAGTAAAGAGATCCGCCAATTGCTGAAAAAGAATACTCGTTTCATCAAACTTGATTCTTCTACACCTGTCCCAATCACTAATCATTATGAGACTCCCGGCACATTAGGAGCAGACCGGCTTGCTAATTTAATCGGAGGCCGTTCACTTTTTTCCCGCAAAAATATTCTTGTGATCAGTGCGGGCACATGCATCACCTATGATGTAATTACTTCAGAAGGAAATTATTTCGGAGGTAACATCACGCCTGGTCTCGACCTGCGCCTGAAAGCTATGAATACTTTTACAGCACGACTACCGTTGGTAAAAAAAGAAATGACGAATGAATTATTCGGAAGAACCACCGCAACATCCATGCTTTCCGGCGTAATAAAAGGAACATCACTGGAGATGAAAGGATTTATTTCAGAGTACAAAAAAGAATATCAGGCGCTGAAAATTATTCTTACCGGCGGTGACGCTCCATATTTTGAAAAGATGATTGCCCCCTCAATTCCTTACGGAAAAAGTAAGACATTTGCGCTCCCTCACTTATTGCTATACGGCTTAAATGAAATCCTTCTGATCAATAATGCATAAAAAGCTTTCTGTTTTATTATTGTTGTGTGGCTTTGTCAGTCTGGTTTTCGGCCAAACTGAAATTCCTTATTCAAGATATGGTCTCGGAATTCTTCAACAGCCCGAGCCCGCGTTTCTTCGCGGCTGGGCAAACCAATCTTCTGCCTTCCATAATTCTTACAACCTCAACTTCATGAATCCGGCTTCGTATGGTTATCTCACCAATACTGTTTTCGAGGCGGGATTATACGGCAGCAGCATGAAGGTCAATAGTTCCGATTCTTCAGCAACTTTTGGTGATGGTGGAATTTCTACACTCGCCCTGGCTTTTCCGCTAATGAAAAACAAACTCGGATTCAGTTTGGGAGCCATGCCTTTCAGCCGGGTGAACTATAATATTATACAGACTCATGACAGTTCGGGCGCCCTGGGTGAAACGGCAAATTATTTTCAGGGCAGCGGCGGCCTTAATACATTTTACATGGGTGCCGGATACAAGTGGAAGAACCTGAGTTTCGGAGTAAACGCTGAATATCTTTTTGGAAAAATAGACTACTCTACCATCCTCGCTTTTCCTGATACACAGAATGCATATAACACACTGCGTGATGAAGCACGAATAGTAAGTGACGTCATTTTCATAGGGGGCCTTCAGTATCGTTTGTATTTGGATACTGAAAAAAATTATGCAATCGATTTTGGGATAACCGGAAATTTAAGATCGAATGTAAATGCGACCCGCGACCTGATGTATTCACGCTTTACGTACCGAGATAACTTCGGAGTAATAACGACTACTCCGCATCCGAAAGACACTATTTCTAATGTGAGTGATGGTAATGGAAAAATTATTTTGCCAGCCCGCTTTTCTGTAGGTCTCATGTTTTCAAAAGTGAGCCATTATATGATCGGGCTGAATTACCAGTTTGGCAAGTGGGGCGATTACTCTTCCTTTGGTGAAAAAGATTTTACTGCTGATAGCTGGAAGCTTAGTGCAGGCCTGCAGGTGGTACCCAATTACAAATCGTATATGCACTATTTTAATGTGGTTGCCTACCGGGCCGGATTTTCAATGGGGAAAAATTACTTAGAGCTTGACGGAAAAGATTTGCCTGAGTATGAAGCCGATCTCGGATTGGGCTTCCCTTTAAAACGCGTACTCTCAGAAATTTCATTAAGCGGCGAGCTCTCTCACCTTGGCTCATTAAAAGACAACCCTCTCATGATTTCAACTTTTAGAATGACTCTCGGTATCACACTCAATGATCGCTGGTTTCAGAAAAGAAAATTCGATTAAGCAGCACAAGTCAGAAATCAGAGGTTAGAAGTATTATGTCTCATTCCTCTCATCAGATGATAGAAGTTAGAAATTAGAAGATAGAAAGTTCTACAAGTTTAACCCTCACTGTCTCATGACTCACGTCTCACCTCTGAAATCTCATAGCTCAATCTTCATCTCTCGTTTCTCACGTTTCACGTTTCACGTCTCACGTCTTACGTCTTACTTCTTATGTCTTATTTCACTGGTCTTCCTGCAAACTTCCTGCGAAAATGACATGAGCATTGTAAAAAAGATCGCGTCACCTAAGGAGGCATCTAAGGAAACCGGGAAAGATGTGGTGGCCTTGTACAGCGACTTTGGAAAAGTAAAAGCCAAGCTTATAGCGCCGGTTATGAACCATGTAGATGATGAAAAAAATCCTTACACTGAGCTGCCTGCAGGACTCACTTTATTTTTTTATACGGATAGTTTAAAAGTGCAGAGCCAGCTCACTGCCGGCTACGGAATCAGCTATGATAAAAGCGATGAGATGATAGCGCGAAACAATGTAGTAGTAACTAATATATACGGAGATAAGTTAGAGAGTGAAGAATTAATTTGGAATCAGAAAACAGAAAAAATATCGAGCGAGAAATTTGTGAAAATCACTACTAAAGATGAAATTATTTACGGCGATGGCTTTGAATCGAACGATGATCTCTCCAATTATAGGATTAAAAAAATAAGAGGTACGCTGCAGGTGCATGATGATCACCTTTGAGAGGCAGTTGGCAACATAGAAAATTACACTCTTTAATCAGCATTTGTTCAACAGCGACTGATTGCAATGTTATATAAGATTCTCATTGAGAGCCAGAAATTCGGAGCACTGCTTTTAGGTTTACTTATTACGACACATTTATTTGGGCAATGCGTTTCTATCGAATATGATGTTATGCCCTCTGTTGATCTAATAGCAGATTCATCAAACTTGATCAGGATCGTTTATAGAGGAGAGACGGTATTTTTATTCAACTGTCCGATTTCCACGGATGACACTTTCTTACTGCCACCGAAGAAATTACCAAATGGAAAATATCTTGCTTTCTATGGCAATGACACAAGTAAAATTGCTTTAGAAATTTCCTATAAAAATGGTCAGATTGATGGAAAAGAAAACTACTATTTCAAGAGTGGAAAATTATGGTCAACCACAACGTTCATAAATGGTGTAATGAACGGAGAGTTTGTCGAATATTTTAATACCGGTAAAATTCACTTTGAGGGCTCTGATTTAAATGGAAGAATCAACGGAAAATATACGGAATATGATATTGATGGAAACAGGATTAAAGAAGCAACCTACAAAAATGGAAAATCAAATGGAACGTATAAAATATGGGATTGTGATGGGAAGTTGATGGTAGATGCATATTATAGGAATGGTAAGATGAAAAAATATAATAATAAACAACTGAAGTAGGAAAATGGGCCACAAATTCCTGGAATTGCAACATTCTGTTATAAGCAAAGGAATGGAGTGGAGAACCCCGACGAGCTACAACCTGATTTTTCGGGAGAATAGAGACTTTAAAATTTCAACATCAGCATGCAGAATGGCTTTCCCGCCTTGAGTAATTTATTGTGCTAATGAGGCATTTATTACCCCCGGTAAAGGAGCTCCGTGCTCTTCTTACTGTGAACAAAATTGGCATCGTATTCTTCTCTATCTGGTAATTATCTAACAAAAAAAACTTATCAACATGGAAAAAAATCCGAAAGATCAATCTGGTCAAGAGAATCAGAACGATCAAAAGAATCAAAGCAACCAGAAGAATCAGAACAATCCCCAAAACAAACAGCAGGGAACAAAGACCAATAAGTCAACTGATTCGGAAGAAGAGAATGAGAACACTGAAACCCCGGAGCGTAACCCGCAGCAGCCTGATCGCCAGCAAAATCGTGAGCGTACTCAAGGAGAAGACAAATCAACCGGCGGAAAGTAAAAACGGTTTAATTCTGATTTTATAAAAAGTCCTGCACCAATAGTCGCAGGACTTTTTAATTTTCTGCATCCAGCAAAACTTCAACGAATCGAGTTACGCGAATCGAGAATCCCGATTAGATCGGGAGAACTCGAACTCAAAACAATTCAACCATCTGCTCCCTGTTAAGTTTACACGTAATCCAATCCGCATCGAGCGATGCCCCATACTTCTTATAAAAATTAATGGCAGGCTCATTCCAATCCAACACATGCCACCGCAGTTGATTTGCGCCCGTCTCTTTTGCAATCTTTCCTACTTCATCAAACAATTTTTTTCCAATACCAAAGCCGCGTTTAGATTCAGTAACCACAAGGTCATCGAGGTAAACCATCTTTCCTTTCCACGTTGAATAGGCGATATAAAAAATTGCAATACCTGCAATTACTTCATCCGCTTCAGCAACGAGCGAGTCAAAAATTTTTTCCTCCCCAAAGCCATCCCGCAACATAGATTCTTCTGTGGTGATCACTTCATCCGGCGCTTTTTCATACACCGCTAATTCCTTTATGAGTGCAAGCATTGCAGCCACATCGCGAGGCTCTGCTTTTCTGACTTTAATATTCATGGAAAGAATTTAAAAGCGTAAAAATAGAGAGTTGCCATCGTGAATCGTGGTACGTGAATCGTGAATCGTAATTCTTCAATTTGGATTTTCCCTCTCAATCATCTTTATTTGCAGTCCCAATTTTCAAAGCACTTACAAATAACATGGCGATATTTCAGACGATCAGGAACAAACTGGGTCCTATCATTGCAATTTTCATCGGCTTAGCCCTCGGTTTGTTCGTGTTGGAGACAGCATTGAATTCAAATACCAACTTGCTGAAGGGCAACAAAGACGTAGTAGGTGTTATTGACGGCAATCAAATTCACCGGCGCGATTTTGACAACAAGGTAGATGAAGCCATAAACAATTACAAGCTGCAAACAAATCAGGCCAATGTGGATGACAACACGATGTTCACCCTTCGCGACCAAACGTGGAATCAGATGATCACTGAGCAGCTTAATGGAAGCGAATACAAAAAATTAGGACTGGTGGTTTCAAAAGAAGAGATGAAGGATATGTTTTTCGGAAAGGATGCCGTGCCTGAAATAAAATCTGCACCATTTTTTACTGATCCGCAAACAAAACAATTTGATCCCTCACGAGTCAAAGCTTATTACCAGCACCTCGACGATCCGCCAAGGGAAGGCGAACAGCCGGGAGAGCGAAGGCAGCGATGGATAGCATTTGAGAAGGGACAGAAAGATCAGCGAATGAGCAGCAAGTACGCTGACCTGATCAAGAATGCACTCTATGTACCCAAGTGGGAAGCAGAAACGGATTACAATGAGAAGAATACGCGCGCATCTGTGAAATTTATTTCTGTTCCGTACGCTACCATTTTAGATTCAACCATCAAAGTTACTGATGCTGAATTGCAGGATTATATCAATCAGCATGCAGTACAATTCAAGCAGGAGGAGAGCCGTAAAATTGACTACGTTATTTTCCCTGTGGCCCCATCGCAGGAAGACACAGCTGCTGTGACAAAAGACATCAACAATATTTATTCAAAACTTATAGCATCGCCCGATGACACCGACATTGTAAAGCTGAATGCTGATAACGGCCTTGATAAATTTTATTACAAGAAGGAAAAAATCCCTTCCGCTTACGTGAAGGATACGCTCTTTAAACTTCCCTTAGGTACAGTGATGGGTCCTTATTTTGAAGACGGCAATTACAAAATTGTGAAGCTGATGGACCGCAAAGAGATTTCTGATTCTGTGAAGGCGCATCACATTCTCGTTCGCGTGGAACCGAATGCTGATTCAATGCCGGCAAGGCACAAAATTGACAGCATTTATGAGGCAGTAAAGAGTGGAACCCCTTTCGATTCTTTGGCGAAGAAATTTTCTGATGATCAGGGATCTGCACAAAGAGGCGGTGATCTGGGTTGGTACAAGCAGGCAATGGCAGTGAAGAATATCAACAGCTATTTATTCTTTGAACATGCAGCAGAAGGGGACATGAAGGTTGTGCGTTCAGAGTTCGGCTATCATCTCATTCGTATTGACTCGGTCAGAAATGTTTCGCCGGCTGTGCAGGTTGACTTTATTACGCGACCTCTTGAGGCAAGCAGTGAAACCGATAAAGCAGCATTTGATAAAGCCACGCGATTCGCTTCCGATAATAACACGATGGAAAAATTTGAGAAGGCTGCGGAGCAGCAAAAACTAAACAAGCAGTCGGCACCGAGTGTGGCGAAAAATGCGAATCAGTTGCCGGGGCTTCAGTCAGCACGCGAACTGGTGAAATGGTCTTATACCGCAAAACTTGGTGATGTATCATCTCCGTTTTCGTTGGAGAGCAATTACGTAGTTGCCGTTGTCACCGGGGTGAAAAAAGAGGGCACCGCTTCAGTAGAAGATGTACGCCCGCAGGCAGAACTCCTTGTTCGTAAACAAAAGAAAGGACGGGAGATTGCTGCGCAGATTGCTGCAGCCCTGTCGCTGAACCCGGCGCTGGATGCACTTGCAGTAAAAATGAATCAGCCGCTGAAGAATGCAGACAACATCACGTTTGGAAATTCCTATGCAGATAAACTCGGCTACGAACCCAAAGTGATAGGAACCATTTTCTCACTGAAGGAAAACCAGGTTTCTAAACCGGTCACGGGCGAGCAGGGAGTGGATGTGTTGCAATTGCTATCAGTTACCAAGCCGGAACCCATCGCTGATTACAATCAATTCAGACAGCAGCTACTCAGCTCACTTGCACCGCGCCTGCAGTATGGTTTGCCCGATGCTTTGAAGAAGGCGGTGAAGATTGAAGATAACAGGTACCTCTTTTTCTAAATTCCAAATTTCAAAATTCAAATCCAAATCTGAAATAATTTTCAAAGGTTCAATTTTCTCACAGAGTCCTACGGACAAATGAAGAAGATTGGACCTTTGGAATTTTGATGCTTGAATTTATTTGTGATTTGTAATTTGGATTTGTAACTTGGAATTTGGAACTTTTCTTTCACTGAACTAAGATTCAAGCGATAGCGTTCTTCTGATAACTTGATTATGGAAACCCAGGAAAAAATCATCAACCGTGTTTCAGAGAGCGGACTCATCACGTTCGATCTCGAAGAGTTTTATCCGAAAGAAGAAAAAATTTCTTTCGATCTCCGGAATTATCTGTTCATGGGATTAATTCTTAAGGAAAAAGATTTTCGCGAAGCATTGAAGAATCTTGATTGGTCTGCTTACCAAAATAAAAATGTTGCAGTCTTTTGTTCTGCCGATGCAATCATTCCCGTGTGGGCTTACATGCTTGTGGGGGTATATCTCGCGCCGGCAGCGAAGCGATTTTATTTCTGCAAAGAAGAGGAGCTTGATGATATGATTTTCAAAGAAGAGATTGCAGCACTCGATATAACACCGTACAAAGATCAGCGCATCATTATTAAAGGATGCAGCGATAAACCTGTTCCCGTATCGGCGTATCTTGAAATCACGCGCAAGCTTCGCCCGGTTGCCAAGAGTCTGATGTATGGTGAAGCGTGCAGTAACGTACCTTTGTACAAGCAAAAAGCAGGTCAATCGTAAAGGATTTTTGCGAAGGTCATACTGAGTTTATCGAAGCAAGTGCGTTGGCGAAAAGGCTTCCTCAACACTTCGATAAGCTCATGGTGACCACGGCAGAGTAAGAGTAGAATCAGGAATAATCATGAAAATCAAAAGTCAAGCCCTCAACAAATTTCTTCGCATCGCCATCTTCATGCTGGCAGGGTTTGCCGTATTCTTTTCCATCAGCACTATGAAAGCGAAGGTGGACCCGGAGTCAACTTCTTACATTACTGAAAAAATCCGCTCACCGTTTGACAATAAAATTTACGCAGTAAAAATTCCGGAGCATATTGACTTTGCGGGAGAAGAAGTTCCGTTAGATGATGAAGACGTGAGACAACATCTCGATCGCGAGCTTTTGGTGAATGCATACTGGCATTCACAAACACTGTACATCATGAAGCAGTATCAGCAAATCATTTCACTCCTCGAACCCATTCTGCAGCGGTACGCGGTGCCGAAAGATTTTGAATACCTCTGTGTTGCCGAGAGCGGATTGCAATACAATGCAGAATCACCAAGTGGTGCAGTAGGATTGTGGCAGTTCACCAGGAGCACGGGTATCCATTACGGACTTATTATCAACAGTGAGGTAGATGAGCGATACAGTTACGAGAAGAGCACAGAAGCGGCTTGCAAATATTTTCTGGATGGGAAACAGAAATTCGGAAGCTGGACCATGGCTGCCGCCGCGTTCAATCACGGCATGGATGGAATGGGTGATGCGGTGAAGCATCAGAAAACAAATAACTATTACGACCTCTACCTCAACCGCGAAACATCGCGGTACATCTTTCGAATTCTCGCGCTCAAGCAGGTACTCGGGAATCCACAGGCGTATGGATTTTTTCTCGATGCCGGAGATATGTATCCTGATTATAAATACAAAACCATCACGGTTGATTCTTCCATCACCGACCTCGCAGATTTTGCAAAGGCAAACGGCACAAGTTACAAGACGCTACGGGAGTTGAATCCATGGATCATGGCATATTCACTTACGAATAAAGAGAAGCGGGTGTATGAGCTGAAGTTGCCGATATAGTCTTTCTTCAATATTCAAGGATTGTGTCTCTTATGAAAGTTTTTATTTTCAAGCATCAGATATTCCATGTTAAATACCGGATAAGAATAATATTGATACATCCAGAGTATTTTATTTTTCAGTTGCAGGCTATCAATGAATTTAGTCCGATCCTCTGCCGTTTTAAAAGCTTTATCAAGTAACTTGGCTTGATTCCATTTATCAGAGTAGGCATTTAACCAATTTAAATTTGAATAGAAGAGAGTGCCGTAATCAGAATTCGAAAGAATTCCGGAAAAATGTTGTTCAAGCCAGGAACCACCATAGATCATATCCATAAACATTACCTGCTGAGAGTCTTTAAAAAGTCTTACGGTGTATCCTCCTGTAGTTGCAAAATTATCTCCGGATTTAAATAAGACCCAACACTCTTTTAGTTTATTGAGCATCACAGCATCTGTTATTACATATCGTATTGAGTCGCTTTCATTTCCTTTCATTATTAACCAGTTTCCTTCATTGAATTCATACCGATCCAGGATTTTTACTTTCTCTTTAAAGATCCCGGTGAAAAAAAATGAGTAAAGAATTAAGCCACATAAGGTGAGGATTGCAATTTTAAGATGCGGCTTCATAATATTTTCATCATTTTTTTCTCAGCCGGTGATTGCTTTCTTAAGTACCACCTAATACAAACACCGGCAAATAAATTTACTTCTTACTCCTGTAAAATACACTCAGCACACCCGGATAAATCATCAGCAAAATCGGAATACCTGCGCAGAATCCTCCAATGACAGCGATAGCAAGCGGCTGATGCAGCTGAGAACCTACTCCAAGCCCCAATGCAAGCGGCATCAATGCGAAGATGGCACCCAGTGCGGTCATCAGGTTAGGGCGTGTGCGGATTGAAACTGCTTCTTCAATCGCATCGTGATCGCTTAGATGCTGGCGACTCATCAGGAATTGATGAAAGGTAAATACAGCATTCTCCGCAATAATGCCGACGATCATGATGATGCCGGTGTAGCTTCCAACATTGAGCGCCGTGCCGGTGATGAACAGTGCTACTACACAACCAGCCATGCCCATTACGGAAAGAAGAAGGATGATAGCCGCTGCAACAAAATCCCTGAAGAGAAAGAGAAGCGTAGCAAACACGAGGAGGCATGCAATCAATAAAATGCGTAGTAACTCACTGAACGATTTCTGCTGCTGGAGAAAGTCGCCACCATACTCTACATGTTGACCTGTTTCAAGCGGTACTTCTGATTTTATTTTTTGCTGAATCTCGTGCATCGCACTTCCCAGGTCGCGGTTGTCAAGGCGAGCGGTAATGTCAACGAAGGGCTGAAGATTTTCCCTGTCAATTTCTGCTACACCGTTTTCCACTTTGATGTCAGCGAACTGCGTGATCGGCTTCACCGTTCCGTTCGGAAGAAAAATTTGCATGTGCTGCATGCGATCCAGGTTGTTGGATTGCGGATTCGGGTAGCGCAAGCGTATAGTAATGTACTGCACATTCTCGGGAAGATTTGCCACTTCCGTTCCCTGCAACTGCAGCTCCACTTGTTTCTGCAGATCGGCAGGCGTGAGACCGAACTTCGCAAGCTCATCCTGCTTCGGAACAACTATTACCGAGGGGCCTGCGATAACAATTCCGTTGAACACATCCGCCACACCATTTATTTTTTCCATCGCCTCGCCAATCTTCCTGGCATTCTCCTGGTTCTGCTCCGGGTTGCTTCCAAACAATTTTACCTCAATGGGCTGCGCCGTTCCGGTAAGATCACCGAGAATATCGCCAAGCACCTGCCCGAAATCAATTTGCAGTGCCGGCTGCGTGACTTCAATTCTTTCGCGCAATTCATCCATCACATCATAAACGGTTCGCTTTCTTTTTTTCTTCAACTGAATTAAATAATCACCAACGTTGGGCTCGGTGATGAAGAACCCCATCTGCGTTCCGGTTCGCCGCGAATAACTCTCTACCTCGGGAATGCTTTGAATAATTTTTTCTACTTCCTTTAGCATGTGATCAGTTTCATCGAGCGAGGTGCCCGGCGGCGAAACATAATCAAGCACGATAGAACCTTCATCCATTTCCGGAAGAAACCCTGTTTCCAGATTCGGAAGGATAAAAATCACCGACACAATCAGCAGTGCAACAAAGATGAACGCCACCCACGGATTACGAATGAAGAAGGGTATCCACCCCGCCTTTTTCTCTTTCGTCTCCTGAGTTTTTTCTTTTTCTTTCTTCTTCGAGAAGAAATTATAGATCACCGGCAATGCCAGCCAGCTCACAAGAAAGGAAGCGATGAGGGTGATCACCATGGTTGCTGCAAGTACTCTGAAGAAGGCACCCGCTAATCCGCTCAGCAACGCAAAAGGAAGAAAGATCACGATGGTGCTGAGTGATGAACCAATCATGGCGGGGAATAACAATCGAATGGCATGACTCACCGTGTTTCGTTCTAATTCCTGAACTTTTTCTTTTTCTTCCTGGTGAATTTGTTCAATCACCACAATTGCATCGTCAATGATCAGTCCGATAGCAGCAGCAAGTGCGCCGAGCGTCATGATGTTGAGCGTATAACCCATCGCGTACAAAGCAGATAGAGAGATACCAAGCACAATGGGTAAACAACAGATGAGCGTCATGCTCGCACGGAATGACCGGAGAAATAAGATTACCACGATAACGGCAAGAACCAACCCGATGAGAATGCTATCGCGCACGCTCCTGACAGAGTCGTCAACAAAGTTTGACTGAATGTAGTAAGGCTTGAGGGAAACATTTTTCGGAAGAAGCTTATTCAGGTCTGTGACTTTTTTCTCAATGCTGTCAGTGAGTTTAACAAGGTTTGCATTCGGCTGCCGGATCACATTCACCAGCACTGCATTATTCCCATTGGAATTGATCTTGATAAACTCATCCATTTGGTGTACGCTGATATCAGCGACGTCCCTGATCCGGACAATTCGTTTCCCGTCATTTTGCACTACAAGATTTTCGATGTCTTCTTTGCTTCTCGTGGTTGCATCGGTGATGGTGAGATACAGGCGGCGATAATCATTGAGCAATCCCGTCGAGAGAATAAAATTTGCGTTGGAAAATGCGTCCATGATTTTCTGCGGTGTGATGCGCAGCAACGTCATCACATCAGGCTTCAATGTGATCCAGTATTCTTTTGTCTTGCCGCCCATCACTTGCACATTCGCAACACCATCCACAGTTCCCAGGTATGGTCTCACTGTGTACGTAGCAAGCTTCTTCAATTCAATCTGCACTTCTTCGGTTTCGGTTTTTGCTGTGTCATTGTATTGAAGGGTGTAGCCGATCACGGGGAGAATGGAGGGATTCATTTTCTCCACTGAAATAGAAACCCCTTGCGGGAGAAATGTTTGTGCCTGGTTGATCTTCGCGCTCACCAAAGTGAGGTCCTGATCAATGTTGTCTGCCCAGTTGAAAAATGCCGAGATCTCGCAACTGCCCCGACTTGTAGTAGAGCGAATCACATTCAGTCCGGGCACTTCCTTGATCGCATTCTCGAGAGGAATGGTCACCGTCACCATCATTTTCTCCACAGGCTGCTCACCGTTGTCTGCAATGATTTTTATTTTCGGAAAAGTGACATCGGGAAAGAGCGCTACTTCAATTCGCGTGAAGGAATAATAGCCGAAGCCGAGCACGAGCAGCAGCACGAAGATGATGGGCTTGCGATATGTTTGAAAAGTGCTCATGGACGAAGTTCCAAATCACAAATTCCAAATCTCAAATAATGATCAAAAAGAAAAAAAATTCAAAAGTTCGAAACCGTTCCGACTACAGTTCTCTTTTGATATTTGCTCTTGATTTTCAAATTTGAAATTTGAATTTTCGTTTTGCAATTATTTGAGATTTGGAATTTGTGATTTGGAATTTTCATTTTACGATTACCACCTTCGCTGTATCCTCCAGTCCGTAATTCCCGCTGATGAGAATGCGATCATCAGGTGAGAAAACCGGCTCAATAATTTCCACTTCTCCTTTTGTTTTTCTTCCCGTAGTTACGTCTTCTCTTACTGCTGTGCTGTCATTAGTGAGTTTCATCACCCAGTATTCATTCATCGTTTCATCAGTGAGAACCGCACTCTTCGGCAGGACCTGCGATTCCCTTGTTGCCGCTTCTGTGAATTCAACCCGGATGTTCAGGAACTCCGGAAAAATTTCTGCGCTGTTGATGTGCAGGTAAGCCTGTTGCGTTTGAGAAGCAGCATCCACTTCGGGAAGAATTTTTGAAACAGTTGCTGCATATTTTTTTCCGTCAGGAAAAATCACTTCACAATTCCGGCCGGCCTTCACCAAAAATTTTTTTTCAAACGGGAAATTCAATTGCACTACCATGCTCCCCTGGTCTACCGTTTGACAAAGTATCTCTCCTTCCTGGACAAAATCTCCCGACTCTTTCAATACCGAATCAACTCTGAAATGATGATTCGCTTTCACTGTGATCACCGAGTTTTTGAAAAGGGTGTCAGCGACAAAGTCAGGATACGCAGCGGCTTCTTTTGTTTTGAGGGTGAATAAAGTTTTTCCGACCTCAGGCATCTCACCTGCACTTGTCGTTACAGTTTGGATGAAGCCGGCAATGGGAGAGAGCAATGGAGTCTTCTTCACAAACAGCAGGGTTCCATACAGGGAAAGAGTGTCGTTCAAAAATTTCTTAGCTACGGCAGTTACTTTCACCGGTGTTCCTTTTTCCTCAACAGCAACCTCCTGAGTTTTGTGCTTGCAGGAGAGAAAAAAGAAAAGTGTGAGGACAAATATGGCATCATTGCGAGGAGCGAAGTAAGAGCTGGCTGCGTAAGCGCGACGAAGCAATCTCCAACTGTTGGGGATTGCTTCCCGAAAAAATCGGGACAGGTCGAAAAACTTGCGCTCGTTCCTCCGCAGTTTTTCCCGCAATGACGAGACGTATCCAAAGAAAATTTTTCTCACCATACCAAATAGTTGTGTTCGTTAATGATGTGCTGCTGCTGAATGACTGCATCGTTGAGTTTCTTTTGCAAGTCACGGTAGTCGCGTAGCGACGCGAGGTAGTCAATGATTGACAACTGACCTGAAACCAATTGTTGCCTTCGCATCAGCATGAGTTTATTCATCTCGACCAATTCATCCTGCCATTGGGTGATGATGGAATTGCTGTTCTGAAATTTTTTTTCGAGATCGGCGAGCTGCAAACTGTATTGTGTTCTGTAAAAATTCCTGTAAAATTGGCCGGTCTGTTGCTGAATGATTAATTGTTGCAGGCGAAGATTTCGCTGTCCTCCATCATAAATATTCCAGTCAAAAGAGATACCGGCGCTGAATCCAAATTTTTTCAATGATGGATCATCGGGTATTGCCTGGTAACCTGCATCGCCAAAGAGGTTGAGTTTCGGAACATAATCGTAGCGCAATAATTTTTTTGACGCTTCAATGGATAAGCTATCGAGAGAAAATAACCTCAGGCTGGGGTTGAATGAATAGGTAGAAGTTTTCCAAATAAGATTCGGCGGTGGAATTTCATATACTGTTGTGTCGAAGACGCCGCTCAGTGCATTGAGTGTGTAGAGAGTAGAGCGATATCCTTCTCTTAGTAATTCAAGGTTAATTTTCTCTGTTTGAATCTGCAGCTTGAGTGTGAGATAGTCAGTTTGCAAATAGATTCCGTTTTTCACGAGAGGCTCCAGCAAGCTTAATTGATTTTCGAGTGAAGCAATTGTTTGTTCCTGAAATTTTATCTGCAACAATGTATCATAACTGTTCAGGTATTGATCGGCAATTGATTTTTCCAAAGTACGCTGTGAAACAAGTTGGTTCGTGAGCAAAGAATCAGATCGCAGGCGGACCTGAGCAGTTTGCGCAGCGAAATAATTTTTTTGGAACAGTGATTTCTTTACTCCAACAATCGCTGTGTACTGTCCTTTGTTCGTGATCGCCTCATCATACCCGTAGCCATTGATGATGGGCGCAATCATAATTTGTCCCGTCGCAGAGATAACAATTTTTCTTCCTGCTAAAATCAATAAGCTGTCAATTTTATTTCGCTGAAGTTGGCTGGTGTAATCTCTCATCAACGGACTGTTTTGTACCCCGGTTGTCAAATAAAAATTCAAATCACGTGATTGGGAGAAAGAAAAAATGCTGCTCATCACAAACAAACTTAGAAGTGAGCAATAGCGTGCAATCATAGATGTTTTAATTGCCGGAAGTAAAGATGCTGAAGATTCATACTTTACAATAATAATGCCCCACGACTTATGCAAGGGCTCTGAGGCATTGTCCTGAATTGTCAGGAGGAAACTGCTTAAATCTCATTGTGATAAAATGCAAAGAAGATTAGTGCACGGAAATTTTTCCCCGCTAATCTTTTTCTTCCTTAACAAAATTTCCGTTTGCATCAAACACCACATCTTTCCCTTTGATTTCTGCTTCGTACATTTTTGCTCCTTTAGCATCTGTAATCTCAGTGGCCTCCTTGATTTTTGCTCCTGAATAATTTTTGGAAATATATTCGGTCACTGAAGCAGGCAAACTATTTACGGGAATTTCTTTTTCAGTTTCCACCACATTTCCATTCACGTCGAAGGTAACGGCGGCCTCCATCCCGCTCAATTCATATTCAGCTTCATAGTTTCCATCTTCATTGTACCAGTCATAATCTTTTAGATCAGGATACAATTTATGAAGGGCAGAAACGGCAGGCACGGGAACTTTATCCTCTTTTATCTTTTGTGCATCAGCACATCCTGCAAAAAGTATTACTACAAAAATCACAATCAGAGTCTTCATTCGTGGTTTTATTTTTTATTTGGTGCAAAGGTTAAAAATGATTCTGTAGAAATTCTGGAGTTCACTGATAAAGTATAGAGGCGCGCACTTGATTTAAAGGTAACAATATGGAACCAATAGAGCGATAGATTTTGAACTGAAGGGATGAATTTGGTTAGCTTCTAACCAGGATTGTTGTTCATCTGTATCTATAATCTCAATCCTAATCCAAATTCAAACAATCCGGATTTTTCTTCCTCAGAAAATGCGATGGAGAATTTAGTAGTGAGGATATCAAATAATGGTTTGAAATAAAATCCGCCACCGTAGCCGGTGTGCCACGTGTCGCTTACTTCATCAGGTATCCATACTCTGCCCACATCATAAAATCCAAACACACCCACATTGAGAGGAGCCACAGCGGTATTTACTCTTCCGAATTCAACAGTAATCTGATTATCTAAATATGCAGTTGTGTTTCCGGCAAAACGATCACGCTCATAGCCGCGCAATCCTGTTGTTCTGCCAACAGTATTCAATTCATAAAACGGAACGTCACCGGTTACATGGGCAGCTCCGCCTTTTATGCCGAGTGTAATGGATATGAATGTTCGCGAAGTCTGATAAAACTCCAGTGATACCTCACTGTTCGCGAAATTCTCATTGTCCGTTTCATTGAAGTGATTGAAAGATTGTCTTGCAAACAACCGCACACCGTGCTTGGGTGCAAAAGGATTATCACGGAAATCTAAATCTATTGTTGCATTAGCTCCAAAGAAGTTGAGATCGTCTTCTCCAAAAAAGGTGAAAGGGGTAGCTTGAAAATCACCTGAAAGTGTATCGGGTTTATTGTTCTTATAATATAGAGTAAAATTAAAACTGCTCCTTCGGCAAAACACCAGTTGCAAACCGGTGAACGCATCATATCCATTGAAACGCGACTTATAATAATCACGGGTTTTATCAGGAAGTTTAGGGCTTTCATTCCCTGCCCCATAAAAATAAACTGCAGGATATGGTTGCGATACTTCACCACCAATAAGCCAGTCCCATTTACCGATGGCATGATGATATTCATTGGTGAGTTTGAATTGCAAATTTTCATCGGTGCTTATCCTGCCACTCACATTAAGCCTGTCAGAATAACCCTGTTCGGCAAAACGATGAAACGTCCAGGTATATCCAAGACCCACCACGAATCCGTCATCAGGTGAAAAATATAAGAGGGGTAAGGGAAGGTAGGTGTCATAATGAAATGACTGCCTGTTGTATTCAACCAAATCTCTATTGGCTACCAAAATAACTTTCGAATTATTATTCGAAAGGATGGAATCATTTTTTTCGTTGTTGTAATCATAGATGCGAATCTTTTTTCCGCCGGCTGAATTGATGATCTTGTCATTTCCTTTTCCGCCAAACGCCCTGACCACAATGTGCTTGGCAGGAGAACCTACTATCCTTATTACATCATCGCCATCCAATCCATACACGTTTACGCTTTTAGTTTCACCCGGAATAAAAATCCGATGATAAAGCGGTGAACCCGACGGCGCTCCAGTGGCCTTATCCTTATCGAACATCGCTACTTCTACAGTGCCGTTTTCCAATTGTGTTATTTTGAAATATTCTGCTTTATTCGAACCTACCACATCTACCTTTTTTGCCAGCAACTTGTAATATTCTTCGATGCCTTTTGTCAATTCATTTCTCCTGCTTTTCAATTTTGCTCCTATAATATTTCCTGAGAGAGGAATAGTGGCTTTCGGAAATTGCTGAATGGCGCTGTCAATCAAATTGTCGTTCATCGTTTGCTGCAACTCTTTTGCGAGCGTTAACCAATCATCTTTGTCAAGCGATGAAAGCAGGAAGCGGTCGAGATGCCGCGCCGTCCAGGTGAGTGAGGAGAGGTCCTCAAAATGATAATCGAAATCTTCTGCGTTCGGCAATGCCCAATGCCGCGAAATAAGATATGGAAGCAACCCATTCCAGTGTGAGAAAGCATGATCGCGGTCACGGGGAACAGGGTAGTAAGTGGTTTTATTTCCACTCCTGAAACCTGCCCATTTCCAATTGTCTTCATGCCTTCCCCAATCGCCAATCCAGATGTCGAACACGCGGGCACGGGCGAATGCCTCAGCATCAACACGGTTGTCGTGATCTTTATAAAGCTTTCTGAACAGATCAAAACTGCGCACTACATCCTCAGCGCCGAAAGTGCCGGGCTGATCTCCTTTGCCTTTTTTAGGTTTCTCTTCAAGCATGCCCAGCAAACCGCCGAATTCTTTTTGAAACATTCCAAGCTTCGGATCATCCGGAAGAATGTACAAGACAGGTTGTGCATGAAAAATTCTTGTTGCATTCAGCATGAATGAAACCGGCAAAGCACCATAGGGATTTTGTGTTGCTGTTACCTGTCTTGACAAACCAAGGATAAAAGTTTTTCGAAGGATAGGGTCCAGCGCTTTGATGGGATCTTTATCCACGCTGCGAAACACATACGATTTACCATCAGCACCATTGAGTGAGAGAGAATGGGTCTGCCTGCCACCCCCTTTTCCGGTTGCTGTCAATCCCCCTTTAGTGGTGTCTAGATTTAAGTAAGGAACCTGAATGGTGGCAGTCCAGCTTGAACGATACAGTGATCCGAGAAAGATTTTCTTGATGAACCCTGCTTTATATTCTGCTCCTCCGACTGCGGTTCCTATGCTATCAGCGAATGCAGGATTCATGTGAATGGCAGGAGCAATTTTTTCCCTGCACGGAACCAGGCGCGTATTCACCGGCGCTCCCGACTGGTCGGGATTGCAGGATGATTGATACAACTCTATTGATTTAACCTGCGGTGAATTTCCTTTTTGCAATTCATAAGCATCCATCATCACCTTGCCATCATCATAGTATGCGAGCTTCACAAATCCGAAAGCATTTGATTTGAATACAGTGTTCTTCGATTTGCCTGCTGCAATTTTTTTCATGATGGAACCGCTCACGACCTGATAAGAGTGTTGATATTCGAGCGCCTGCAAGTTGAAATCATGTGATGATGCATAGATGAACGGTGCATAATCCAGCATCATGTATTTCATGTTGTTTGCAAATTCAGTATATGCAGGATAAGCAATATCCCTGGGTGATCCAATGTTCTGATGATATCCGGCAATGAATGTCCCAAGCACCGGTGGTTCGAGGTGCCGGAGAAACGGAACACGCCCGCCGTAATTTCCATTGCTGATGGCGGGATGATGACCCACGATGAGCACATTTTTTTCTTCTGCATCTTCAAGCGCTCCTTCTAATTGCTCAATAAACTGTGGTTCCGCAAGCACATCGCATTTTGTGTCGGGCGCATAAGGACGCTCGTGCGGATGAATCAGCCAGGGTGTGTTTATGAAAACGATCTGCAGGTTATCTCCAAAGTCAATGATCTCAGGTCCGGGGCATCCTTCGCCGGGAAGAAATACTTTGCTGCCTGCTATTCCATTAATCAGTTCCTCTAATTTTTTCACATCCTTCCATCCATTCTTTCCCGAGTTATCCCAATCTTCATCACCGGGAATGAAATACACTTTTGCATTCGGCACATCTTTCACTACATCGAGCATTGATTTAATGAAAGCGGAATCCTTCGCTGTCGGTTTTTTTTCCAACCCATTTTTGTGAAGGATGTCGCCGCTGTAAATGAGGGTTACCGGTCCTGTCTGTTCGAGAATAGCGGAGCGGAGAAATTTCAGGTTGTCAGGCGTAGCAGCATCAGCAGTATTTCCTGCTAAAAAAATATTTTGTGAAATACGTCCTGAATAGTTCTGTGCATATAAAGAGCAGTAAATAAAGATGAGAATGAAGAGTGAAATGAAAACACGTTTCATCTTATGAGTTTTTTTCTTCGTGATCTTATTGTCAAAGATAAAAGTGAAGTTGTGTTTACAGTATCAAAAGGATGGCCTGAATGATTGAGTATTTATTTTACAAGGTTACCACAGGAATCAAAAAAATATTCTGCGGGCACAGAAGTTGATTTTTGTTATGCCTCAAATAAAAAATCAATTTTCTATGAGCACAATCAAATTTACAAGTATTCTTTTTTTGTGGTAATTATCAATTTATCTGCGAATGCGCAGCATATTTCCTTAGGGCCTTCGGTAGGTGCAGGCATTTCAATGGTTTCCAACAACGAAGAAGGCGTGGATGTAAGTCCACAGTTTTTGTGGAATGGTGGTGTAATCTTCGTATACAGCACAAAGACTCACTTCGGTTTTGGTGCAGACTTAAAATATTCGGCAGAAGGGTACCAGGCCAAAATCGCTGGTCTTTCGGAGAATATTCATGTTCACTTAAACTATCTGCGGATCCCGGTTCGGATCATTTATTTTTTCGGCGAGTACGGGGATCACATGCGCCCCAAAATTTTTCTCGGCCTAACACCGGGCTTGTTGTTATCAGCTAAATCAGAAGATACAGATATAAAAGATGCATTCAATTCCTTCGATCTGGGAGCACGAGGCGGAGTCGGAATTAACATCCGGTTAGCTTCGGCAGTGTGGTTAAATACTGATGTGAGTTATTACCAGGGTTTCCTTGATCTGGGGATTTCAAAAAACAGTATTTTGAACAGCCATCTCGTTTTGAGTGCAGGAGTCGCTTTTGGAATTGGGGGAAAGTAAATTTCGTGATTGCACTTACAGACACACTGCGAATTTAGTCGTGGTATTGAATTTCAGGTGGCATAAAACTTTTTCTTAACCTCATCGCTGCATCGTTTCAGTCCCGCATCCCAATGTCCTTAAGTTGAGGAGCCAAACCCTACACTACAGGAAAACAACAAGTGATAACACTTATTTCACCTGCGCATGCCTCTAACTCCTTAAGGAGAACCCCTCTCGCACTCGTTAGCTGGGAGCGATTCCTTCTTTAAGATGTCAGGATTTGACAACTTTTTGGGCAAGCTTAACAAATCGCCAAGTTTAAAAAGTTGTCAAATCTTTTGCGCTAACCCAATGACATTGCCCGCATCCCCGGAAAGTTTTGCGTGTGATCGTTATTCTTTTTTTTCTTCAAAAGTTTTTTCCGGTGAGTTCCTCATGCTCGTCGCCTTCTACTTCAATGGATGCCTTGATTTCACCTATTCCCGGAGCATACCATTTGTTTTCCTCAACACCAGGTTCCAGCGGGGTTGTTTCCAGTGTCTTCACGCAATTGGTAAACGTACCATAACCAATAGTTACAGTTTCATCCGTGCTGAGTATGGTAGCCTTATCCTGTGCGTGTCCAACATAATGTTCCTGCCTGTATGTTTGACCGATAAATTGATGCGGATTCCCGGGCATAATAATTCCTGCAACAGCGCCGTCAACACCGTTTTCAAATGAACCCTCGGTGCTCCAGCTTCCATCATCCTGAAGTGCCTGGGTGTATTCTCCGAAATACCAGACATTGCCGTAGATATCCTGTGCATACCAGTCGTAAGTATCTTCAGTTATTTCTCCGTCTTCGGTTGCTACATCATGAACCACTGTGCAATTGATACCGGTGATCACTTTAATATCGCTGGTCACTGCTATCGTAATATCTTCGAAGATGCTGTCGCCATCTTCTACACTCACTGTTTGATAGTACAAAGTGTCGCCCGGGGTGAGCGGAAAATATTGGTTGGTAATTCCCAACACGAAGTTTTCCGGCTTGATGATTTGCTTAACTGTTTTCTCCTCTATAATTCCGTTTCCGGAATTCATTGTGACGACCGGAGTAAGATTGTTTTTTGTGCAGCCGAACAGAATGATCATGGAAGACAGCATGAACGGTGTAATGTGTTTCGTTTTCATTTGATCCTCCTTTTTTAAATGGTTATCAATTCAAATCCAGAACAACAAACTTCAGGCAGGATTCTAAAGAGATTCTGTAGCTCAGAAAGAAATTTTAATGGTGTGAAGATTTTCTTCTGAAGTGAAATGAATTGTGAAGTTGCTGGTTTTACATATCTCGCTCACTATTGCAAGACCAAGACCAAGTGAATCAGACGAAGGATCATTCTTCACAAACCGGTCGAATAATTTTTCGGATGCAATTTGAATCGGCTCACCTGTATTAGAGATGCTGACCTGATTTCGCTGAATAGAAATTTTGATGAAGCCATTTTCGATATTATGCTTGATAGCATTGCTGATAAGATTATCAAAAAGCAATTCGGCAAGTGAACTGTTCATTTTCACATAAACATTTTCATCCGCCTCAAGGCTCACCGTAATTTTTTTCTGCTCAATAATTTCTTCCAGCATCTTTAGTTTGTTGCGGATGAAGGAAGCAAGAAGAATTTTCTCTGCGTCAGTGAACTGATGGTTCTCAATTTTGGTGAGTGTGAGCAATGCGGCATTCAATCTTGAAAGTCGCGAAACCGCCTCATTGATTTTCTGAATGGAATTCATTTGCTCCTCATTCAGGTGTTCGGATTGAATCATCATTTCAATCTTACTGCGAATGATGGAGAGCGGCGTTTGAATTTCATGCGATGCATTTTCGGTAAACTGTTTCAGGCGACTGTAATCGCCGTAAATTTTTTCTGTCATGTTGTTCAGGGACCGGTTCAATTCTTCAAACTCATAGATGCCCGAGTGAGAAAACGAGACTTTGTTTTGTCCGGTGAGGTCAAAAGTTTTAAGCTTTTCAAGAGTATCATTGAAGGGTTGCCAAATGCTTTTTGAAATGCGCCGGTTGAAGAAATACATCACTGCAAGCAATGCCGAAATGAAAATCAATGTGAAGATCAGCAGCGAAAGAAGAAGATCATCGGATTCTAACTCCGACTGACTAATCTTCACAAGGTATTTTTCCCTGCCATTTGAAATTATAAACGAGAGCTGGCGGTGAGGGATGTATTCCTCTTCGAGTGAATTATAAACCATGGTATCACTCATACTGGATGACATCTCATAAGCAGTGGAAACTTTATTCACTTCCAACCTGTCACTCTTAAGATTATGCGCTACCGGCAATTCACCGCTCTTATCAAAGGTCCTCATGATTTGCTCCTTCTCATCCGCGAGGTTTTCATCCACATCTGCATGAATCACGTATTTCATCATGAAGAAAAGCAGCACGCTGCACAAAGTGAGAAGCATGATGGAAGTAAGAAGAAACCGGCGATTGATTTTCGTGAGCAGCTTCATCCGGTTTGAAATTTATAGCCGATGCCGTAAATCGTTTTGATACAATCCTCGCCGCCCTTATCAGTGATTTTTTTTCGCAGGTTTTTCAAATGCGTGTAGATGAAGTCAAATGAATCTGCGGCATCGATCTGGTCGCCCCACAGGTGTTCTGCAATCGCTTCCTTTGTCAAAACACGATTTTGATTCGAGACGAAGTACAGAAGCAGGTCGTATTCTTTCTTGGTGAGTGAAAGCGTGTCATCATTTACCATCACGAGAAATTTTTCAGGGATGATTTTGATTTCGCCCGCAGCAATTTCTTTTTCCCCGTGAAAATTTCTTCTGCGGATGATGGACTTGATCCGTGCATTGAGTTCAGAAAGATGAAAAGGCTTGGTGAGATAATCATCAGCGCCGAGATCAAGCCCAATGATTTTATCGTCGAGAGAATTTTTTGCAGAGATAATGATGATGCCGGTCTCCGCATTTTTCTTTCGAAAGTCTTTGATGAGATGCAAGCCGCTTCCGCCCGGCAATGTGATATCAGCAATGATGCAATCATATTGATAGAGAAGGAGTTTTTCTTCGGCAGAATAAAAATCGGTGACTGCTTCACACACAAATCCTTCTTTACTCAGATACTGAATGATGGATTCGAGCAAAGATTTTTCATCTTCAACCAGAAGCAATTTCATTGCGTAAAGCTAAAGGTGAATTCTGTAGAAATTCTGTAAGGAAGATAAAGCTGCCTTGAAAGGTGGTTCTTGCTTTACAATTTTAACCTTTATCACGCTGTCAAGAATAATTTCCCTCTGTCGCAAGCAAAAATTATTTTTGCAAGAAAGAAAAAATTGTGAAAACAGAAATCACATTGTCGCCATCAGAATTTGATGAAAGCGTATTCAGTACACTACAGAAAATTTTAAGACAGCATCATTTTACAGAAATAAAAATCTCACTCGTAGATAATTCGGGGGAGTCTGTTCTTTCTCCTGAAACTCCTGAACAAGTAAAAGCCCGCATTGAAAAAGCAATCGAAGAATTTGAAAGCGGACGAATGGAACTTGTTTCAATGGTATGGGATAAGGAAGAGAAATACTTCAAGCCCAAGAACGCTAAATGAGAGCGGTTCAATTTTCTCCGGATGCATTCAAGCATTATCAGGAATGGCGCAAGCAGAACATCGTCTGATTTATAAAGTGACCCATGAAATCATCATCGTGTTTTCTATAAAAGATCATTATGCTTAACAAATCTTAGATAGAAATCAGAGGAATAATGGCCAATCTATTTCACTGTAACATGAAGTAAGTTGCCATTGAAGTCAATAGCGTATCCATTCTTGTCATCGTAAAAACTTGCACTCACCAGCGGACCAATGGAGCGGAAGGTAACTGCCTTCTCAAAAGTTAATCCTCCGTCGAGTGTCTGAAGCACAGCCGCCCATGTAACAAAGTAATCGTAGTTCAAAAACCCCCATGATGCAAAGAACAAACAGTCAGAAGAAGAGAGAGCATTGATGCTGTTCCCAAAAAGAGTGTAGAGACTATCGGGCAATGAAGTTTTTTGCCATGTTACTCCGTCATCAACGGTAAAAGAAATGGTATCAAAACAATTTATGTAACCTGCGCTCTCAAAGAATGAAAGATGGCTTAAGTAATTGACTCCTGAAATAGCAGCTACTTCATTCCATGTAGCACCATAATCGTTGCTTCTGAAAATTTCTCCTTCAGCATTGCATCCGAAGAAGTAGGTATTGTTGTGACTAACTCTGATAATTCCATGAGTACTGTCAGCGACCACCCAGATTGCTCCTCCATCCGATGATCTGAATACGATTCCATTTCCTGTTGCAAGAAAGTGCAATGAATCAATCAGTGTGAGGGAAGACAATTGAAATCCGGGCAAAGCAATTTCACTCCAGCTATTACCGGCGTTTGAAGTTTTAAGGATCCATGTTTCATGATCAGAAGAATTTATGCTGATCACCGCAACACCAATACTTTCATTCACGAATTCGAGATCAGAATCGTAGTAACCTGTTTTTGGAGAAGAATAACTCGTCGTCCAGTTTAATCCTCCATCATTCGTTCGGAAAATTTTCCCGCGATCATCAATTGCGCAACCGGTATTCTGATCAATGAAATCAATTCGGGAGATTTCAGCAGGTGCATGACTTGTTACCAGGTCAATTTTCAAATGACCATTCTCAAATGGAAGTGAATCAGTTTTCGGGAAAACAAATGGATTGGCCGGAAGAGATGGTTCTTTACGGCAACTGAAAACAAGTGTAGTGAGAAAAAGAAGAATAACAAATTCGATTTTCATTGGTGTGGCTTCAGTCAAAGGTAGGCGAACTTCATGAGGAGAGTACGGTTCCTCATGATCAAAAAGGAAGAACCTTCGATGCGATAAGTGAAATCATGAAAGTCACAATGGAATATCTTCCTTATGCTCTTCGCGCCGGAGTAGTTCTTCCTCACTCACTTCATCGCGTTCAATCTTTGTGGCGCGGGGGGCAGTAAGCAGGAGCGGAATTTTTTCAATCGTCACTACGCTCGTATCCAATCCAAACTCTTTTCCTTCAGAGAGAGAAACACTTTTCAGGAGGAAATAAAGATCCATGACGATCTTCTCGAAGAAGGGCAGGTCATTTTCATAAGAAAGAAATTTTTCAAGCACCACGAAACGGAAATCTCCGGGCAGATGATACTTGTGTAGTGATTCATAACGGCTTGTGATGTCCACTTCACCGCGTGCCACCATATCCTCAATTACTTTTCTCAGGAACACATTCACCCGCGGTTCTACTCTGAATCCTAACCGGAAATCAATTCTATACACCTCATTGGGAACAAGCACGTTCACTTCATACTTGCTGGTGTACGGCTCATCAATAACATCCACGTGAACGAACCAATACGTGTCAGCCCGCTTGGGCTTTCTGCTGAAAATTGAATAATGAAATTTCGTTTCAATCTGCGAAGGATAATTCGCGCTCGTGAGAAATATGAGATGCGAAGCAAACTTGGGCACACTCTGATCTTCACTCAACTCCACGAGCTGCCTTACTAAATTCTTCATGTCGCCAAACTCAAGAAACCGATTCTTGATCTTCCTTGACTTAAACCAGATGAACATCACCAGCCCGAAAAAGCAAGCAACCAGGACGGCCACGTATCCACCGTGCGGAAATTTCGCGAGGTTCGCTATGAGATAAAGTATTTCAATGATGATGAATGAAAGACCAATAGCGAAAGTGAGTGCATACGACCCTCGCCGCACATAAGCATACACGCTCAGCAGGATCGTAGTCATGATCATTGTGACATTGATAGCAAGACCATAGGCAGCTTCCATGTTTGATGACTTCTGGAAGAAAAAAACAATACCGAGGCAGCCGATAAATAAAATCCAATTGATAGATGGAATATAAATTTGCCCGCGCTCCACAGTTGGAAAGCGCAATCGCACTTTTGGCCACAAGTTGAGCCGCATCGCTTCATTGATAAGTGTAAAAGAACCCGAGATCATTGCCTGGCTCGCAATAATGGCGGCGACTGTGGCGATTGCAATTCCGATCAATAAAAATCCGTGAGGCATGATGCCGTAGAAAGCATTGTCTACCGTAAGCTCGCTTCGGTGATGCCCTTCGAATTGCATGAGCCATGCTGCTTGCCCGAAGTAATTCAACACCAGAGATATCTTCACAAAAATCCAGCTCACACGAATGTTGATCTTTCCGCAATGACCCAGATCAGAATATAACGCTTCTGCGCCGGTGGTACAGAGAAAAACTGCACCGAGTAACCAGAAACCACCGGAATAATCTGTTAAGAGTTTTACTGCAAAGAAAGGATTGATGGCTTGAATTATTTGTGGATGATCAAGAATCTTTGAAGTGCCGAGCACAGCAAGCATTAAAAACCAAATCACCATAATCGGTCCGAAGGCATTGCCAACAATTTGGGTTCCCGCACGCTAAAACAAAAACAAACATGTAATGATGATGATAACGATCGGAACTGTGTTGATATGCTCATTAAGATTTCGTAAACCTTCCACCGCCGATGAAACAGAAATTGCAGGTGTGAGAATACCATCACTCAATGATGCAGCGCCACCAACGATCGCAGGAAGCACGAGCCATTTCGCTCTCTTCCTCACCAATGCATACAAGGCATAGATACCACCTTCACCGTGGTTGTCAGCTCTGAGAACAAGTGTCACATACTTTAAAGTAGTGATGATGGTAAGAGTCCAGAACACGCAACTCACACCGCCGTAAACTAATTCTTTAGTGATCTCACGGTTACCGAGAATGGCTGACATTACATATAGCGGCGATGTGCCAATGTCACCGAACACAATGCCGACAGTGATCAGCAGCATGCCCAATGAAAGCCGGGAAACAGAACTTTTGCTACTCACTTGTGAAATTTAATTCAGTGTACTGATGAAAAATCTTATGTGATGATGAAACAGGCATTCTATTTTATTCCTACCCTTCATCAGAAAGCTTCTTCACGCTTTGACGGATATCTGCGTGGATGGTAAGAAGTTTCATGCTGAATGACGTTCTGATGAATGTGCTTTTAAAAAAATCTTTCTCACGCTGACTGCCGCACTCACTTTTCTACCTCAACAGGTTTCAATTCCAATTGTTCTTCCTGTTTTTGTCCATCAGGTTCAATGCGTTTTAATTTAAGGTTGCGGGTGGGAGTAATCACTAAGGGTATTTTCTCAACGGTGACTTTGCTGGAATCCAAACCGAACTCACGGCCTTCAGAGAGCGAAATGTTCTTCATCAAAAAATAAACATCCATCACCATCTCCTCCGCAAAGGGCAATTCGTTTTCATTCGAAAGAAATTTCTCAAGCACTACAAACCGGAAATCACCGGGCAAATGATATTTATTCAGTGATTCGTACCTGCTGGTAATATCTACTTCACCGCTTTCAATCATTTCTTCAATCACTCTTTTGAGAAACAAATTCACACGCGGCTCCACCCTGAACCCCAATCGAAAATCAATTCTGTAAACAAAGTTTGGTACCAGCAGGTGAACTTCATATTCTGAAGTGTATGGTTCATCCAGCACATCCACATGAACGAACCAATAGGTATCAGCCCGCTTGGGCCGGGTGCTGAAGATGGAATAAAAGAATTTCGATTCTATTTGTGACGGATAGTTGGCGCTGGTGAGAAACACCACGTGAGAAGCATACTTGGGTACACTCTGATCTTCACTCAGCTCTATCAGCTTCGGCAACAAATCACGCATCTCTCCGAATTCAAGAAACCGGTTCTTGATCTTTCTTCCTTTATACCATACGAACATGATGAGGAAAAACGTGATCGCAGAAAGTATGGCAACGTAACCTCCGTGAATAAACTTGCTGAGGTTGGCTACCAGGTACAACACTTCAATGCAAAGAAAGGAAAGGCCGATACCAAGCATGATGGTGTAAGAGCCCCGCCGGATGTATGCATACGTACTGATGAGAATGGTAGTCACAATCATCGTGATGTTAATAGCGAGCCCATAAGCTGCTTCCATGTTTTTCGATTCTTTGAAGAACAGGACCACGCCAATGCAACCGAGGAATAAGATCCAGTTGATGGCAGGAACAAAGAGTTGTCCCTTTTCTTCAGTGGGATGAATCACGCGGACTTTTGGCCACAGGTTCAACCGCATTGCCTCGTTCACCAGTGTAAATGCGCCCGTGATCATGGCCTGCGAAGCGATGATGGCTGCCACCGTGGCAATGGCGATTCCGAAGAGCAGAAACGGCGCCGGCATAATTCCGAAAAAAGGATTTGACACGGGCAACTGGGAACGGGCCATGTTGGGAAATTGCATCAGCCATGCCGCCTGTCCGAAATAATTCAGCAGCAGGCAAATCTTCACGAAGATCCAGCTCACGCGGATATTGATTTTTCCGCAGTGACCTAAATCAGAGTACAGTGCATCAACACCGGTGGTGCAGAGAAACACCGCTCCAAGAAGCCAATAGCCACCGGGATAATTTCTCAAAAGCTGAAAAGCGTAGAAGGGATTAAGGGCGTGAAGAATTTGCGGGTGATGAAGGATTTGTGTAAACCCAAGTGTGCCGAGCATGAGAAACCAAACCAGCATGATGGGTCCAAAAGCATTCCCGACGATTTGCGTACCTGCCCGCTGAAAGATAAAAAGCAGTGCGATGATGCCGATGACGATGAGTACGGTGTTAAGGTCCGGATCTATGATGCGGAGTCCTTCTATGGCTGATGAAACGGAAATAGCCGGTGTGAGCATTCCATCACTCAGCAATGTTGAGCCGCCGATGATGGCAGGTATTACCAGCCACTTCGCTCTCTTCCTCACTAAGGCATACAGGGCAAACACTCCCCCTTCCCCATTGTTATCGGCGCGAAGCACCAGCATGATATATTTCACAGAAGTGATGAGGGTCAGCGTCCAAAACACGCACGAGACGCCCCCATAGATGAGCTCGGTGCTGATGGGCCTTGAGCCTACAATGGCAGCCATCACATAGAGGGGAGACGTTCCGATGTCACCATATACAATGCCCATGGTGACCAGCAGCATTCCAAAAGATAGTCTCGATACTGAACTCCTGCTACTCAAGCGAAATAATTTAGTGCAAAGTTAAAGCGGCGAATTTCATCTGCATTTAATAAACGAAGTTTCAGGAAGTAGAGTTGTAAGGGGTTGAAAAAATTCCACTGTAGAAATTTGATTGCAAAAATAAGAGGAATAAATATGGAAAGCTCAAACGTGCTGCCGGAGGATGCAACACTAATATCCACTTTGCTTTCTGACTCCCTAACATGGACAAGCCAGAACCCCAAAGTGAATTCGTCAAGAATCAAAATTCAAAATTCAATCCCGCAGTACTGCGGGAAAATTTCATCCAGATCAATCGGGACAAAGTTCCCAGTTTGTGTTTTGAAATTTTTCTTCTTGAAATTTTCTTGGAGTTTGGAGTTTGAGGTTTGAAAACTCCTCACAGCAATGCCGTCACTTTACTTTAAGCACTCCAACGGAAGCATGTTGGTTTTTATCAAACAACATACAGTGATAGATACCCGCAGCTAAACCGGTTGTGTTGAGAGAAATGCTGTTTGCTCCTTTTAGAATTTTGAGATCACCGAATTGCATCACAGCCCTGCCTTCTGCATCTGTTAACTTCAAAGTGATAACCTCATCACGTAAAGAATTAATTGTGACGTTCAATACTTCGCTGAAAGGATTTGGAGCTACTGAAAAAGAAAAGGCAGAAGAGGGAGACACGTCAGGTACCTGTAAATTGAAATCGAATTCAAGATGATCAATCAGCATACCGGTGGCTTGATTGTTTCCTCCGCGAATATCAATGAGGGCCGAGTCTGCTGAAGCATTGGTGTTTGAAATTAGAACCGTCACTTCGGTGTAACTACTGAAACTAAAATATCCAACCCACTTTCCGCTGTCAACAGCCTGGGATGATTGATACAGTACTACACGAATAGAAATGGAATCACCTGACGCCACGTTTGCTTTTATAAATGCGGTGAGGGCAAGTGGTTTTGAAGTGACAGGAAACTTAGTATAAGCGTAAGAAGCTATCCCGTAATTATTGAACCGGGCTGCCCGGTCACCGGAGTATGCCTCACTATCCGGGCTAAGGCAGGGTATGCCGAAGTCAGGGTAGAAGCTTTGCCAGTCAGCGAGAATAGTCCCTTGCCCGGTGTACCACCAATCTTCAAAATCAGCGTTGGGAATTTGGGAAGAAGATTCTTTTGCGAAAAGAAAAATTGCGAAGCAGAAGAGTATCAGTTTTTTCATAGCAGCAATTTTTAAAAAGACAACCTGCATTGCCGGAATGCTGCATGATTTAAAGCCGGAACATTAATCCTCCCTTCAAACCAACCCACATCATCCGCTGAGAAATGTCTGTGGTGTTCAGCAGGTTCATGGGGTAATAATGAAGCTGCCCACCGGCAGTAAAACTCAGCCGCGAAGTGATATCACGCTGATAGCTGATTTCAGAAAACAACTGGAACTGATTTTTGTGATATGAATAGACGGGAGTAGTGGTCATAAAACCTGTTGTGTCATAGGCGCCGGCGCCTGTATAGGATGCGGCATCATAAGTTTCCGGAGTTATTGTGTGCGAATTCTTGTCTGCAAGCAACCGTGAGTAGCCCACTCCGGCAAGGATGCGCACATGATTTTTTGTCCGTGAGGACTCCTTCGGAGAAGAAGGAAAAAGTTTAACACCCGTCATGAGTGAGACATCGAGCCATTGATTGACGTCACCCTGCGATTGATAAACTATAGTGTCACCGGTATATGCAATTTCCGGCTGGTATGCATTCCCGTCAAAAACATAACTGGTGTCGTATACCGGAAAAGATTGTTGTGCTGTGATTGCTTCAAGGTGTGTTTTGGTAAGATGCAGGCCAATGCCGAACAGCCATATTTTATCCTGTTCCAATATGAAGTTTCCTCCTGCAGAAAACCCTTTTGTGAACGAATAAGAGCTGTTGTCAGGCGGCAAAGGAGAGTTATTGAGTCCAAGGGTGTTCCTTACAGGAGAAACAGAGCTACGATTCCGGACAAAACTTTCCAGCGGCATTGCGTCTGCTTCAAAATAGAATGAATGGTTTGATGAAGACGCAGAAGAAAAATCAATAGAAGTGTTCTGTCCGAAGGACTCCTTACGGAGGACAGGTATCCCGTGAATAGAATTCTTCAAAGAAGGTAATGCTGATTCCTTTGATGATAGTAATGAGAGTACCTCTTCTTGTTGTTCATTCTTCTTGAGGCTCTCGTCCGGGTTAGAAATGACATTTCTCAAAGAAATGTCATTTCTTGAATTGCCGGATGAAACGATTCGTGATTTTTCATTTTCATTCCTGCCCTTCGAAATTTTTTCTTCCTGATTTTTCGAAGGGGTATTATCAGCAGCTTGACTTTGTGAAAGGGGAGTAGTGCCGCTGCTGATTGCTGCCGGATTTTTTTCTGTATTGGTTTTCTCAGAAGAAGAATTGTTCGCTGCGCTGTTGCTTCCATCAGGATTATTTTCAGTCGCAGATGAACTTGCATGTTGTTGTGATTTATTCTGCCACATAAAGAATGCGCCTGTGCCCAGCACAGCAAACAACGCCGCCGCCATCCACCACCAGGCAAAGGGGCGGCGGCGATTTTGCTGAATAGCTGACTGCACATCCTGCCAAACTTCCGGCGATGGCTTCATCTCAAAGCGATCTGCTTTTTCTTTCAGCAGCCGCTCAAATTCATTTTGTTCTTCTTGCATGATGTATTCCGAATGAGAATTGTTCTTCCATTTTTTTCTGCAACAACTGCTTTGCTCGCGTGTACTGAGATCTCGAGGTGCTCTCGCCGATGCCAAGCAGGTCGCCGATCTCCTTGTGCGAGTAGCCCTCTACTGCAAACAAATTCAGCACCGCCCTGTAACCGGGAGATAATTGCTGAATGAGCTTTATCAATTCTGCTGTTTCCATCCGCTGCAGCGCATTCTCCTCTTCGCCCGATTGATCAGCAACAGCATCCACATCCTGCTCTTCCCTGAAATGCTTCTGGCTCTTCAAAAAATTCAGCGCCGTGGTTACCATGATCCTTCTCAGCCATCCCTCCAGTGATCCCTCGCTCCTGAAATCTTTCATGTACCGGAAGGCGCGGATGTATCCATCCTGTAAAATGTCCTCCGCCTCCTGCACATTCTGCACATAGCGATAGCATACGCCCAGCATTCGCTTTGCGAAACGGTCATAAAACTGCTTCTGAGCCTGTGCATCACCTTTCACGCAGCGTTGCACGAGCTCGCTGTCGCTCAGGATGTGTATGATAATCGCCAGTTTATGTTTTGCAAGATAGACAAGGGATAAGGAGGATGTGCTGCATGAGGTTCGAAGTTAGGGAATGGAAAATTGAGAGCTTTCCCTGATGATGCCGAAAAAAAAACCGGAACGGGTATGGTATCCCGATAAATAGGGAAGAAGCGGAATGAAAGTTTATTTGGAAGGAAATTAACTACGTTTGTTAAGGATGAAAAAGATTTTGGTTCTTTCCTTATTATCGTTTACAACCGGCAGGCATCATATTAACTCTTCACAAACTTTTACGGTTTTTGACTCTTCCGTTTTTGAACTTCCTTTTACTGCTTATGAACAACCATCTTTAATAATGCAGTGTCAAGATGATACATTTTACATTCTTAATTATTACGGTTCGCAGTTTTATGTTCTTGATAAAAATGGGAGTATCAATAAGCGAATTGAACTTAACAAAGTATTTGCGCCGAGGTATAAGTATTTTCCAGTAAATTTTTACTTAAGCAAACATTACTACGTATTTAATGATGGCAATTTGCATCCACTGTTTCTTAATAAGTCTTTTAAAGTCGGGGGCTATTTCTTCTGCCGTATTTTTAGTGATCATTACTGGGGTAGTTATATGATATCAGATTTCTTTTATTCTGAAAAAAATAATAAAGTTTATTTGCCTTGCTATTATGGAAAGCAGGATACTGATACTATTCAATCGTTGACCCATGATTTTTATACTAAAAACATCGTTGCTTCATATAAAATACCAAATTTGAAAAGCGCGGATCCATTAGTTACCCGTCGCGATACTAATTTTCTTAAATGGGTTTATAACCCTCAATACCTAATTCATCATGATAGTATATACTTCGCGGAACGGGGGTTTCTTCCATATCTTGATTTTGCGGCAATTTCATTAGATGATGCAAGAAATGAAATAACTGTCGGTGAAGCTGCAGACTCACTGTTAAAAGTTTATGATTTGAATGGTAATTTGCTACGAACGTTTGGAAGAAATGGAGTTCATATTGAAGCAAAAGATTCACTCAGATTTATTCGAAATTTTGATAAAAAGACTTTACCTGATTTAGCGTTCGGATTTATCATGGATAGCATAAGATATCGTTGTGCATATTATGGAGCAATAAAACAAAAGCCGGAGTTGAAGCTATTAGCACGCATCTATTTAGTTCCTGATTCATCCATTATTGTTTCAGGTAAGGATGCGGGATATTCTGCGATAAGGATATGGAATCTATCAACCATCAAGGAAACATGGTGCTTGCAAGTTTATGATCACGAGAATTTAGTAGGTGATTTCGCAATCCCGAAGCATTGGAGTTTCATTGGCTTTAGAGGAAAGAATCTTGTCTTTTTCAAAATGTTTCATATTGAAAATAGTGATCGTTATACACTGCATATTTATTATGTCTCGCCGCAGATTTAGGGCAACAACTAATGCTATGTCAAGTCATCCACCATCACCAACCCTTACGTCATCACAGTAAAGCACTCACCCTTTACCCGTATTTCAAAAACCGCATTGTATATGTTGATGATCTTGCTGAAGGAATTTATTTGGTGACGATGCGGGAGGAGGATAAGGTTTCTTCGAAGAAGGTGATTGTGCAGCGGTAAAACCTGCGCTGCCCTCTAACTCCCTATAGGGAGGACCGCCGCGCATCGCGATGCGAGAGAGGTTCCTCCTTCAGGAGGTTAGGAGGCAGCGAGAGCAGTAACAATAAATTCACTATGTTTGTTAAGGATGAAAAAGATTTTGGTTATTCAAATATGGCTTGTAGTGTGTTCTCATGGCTATTGCCAAACATGGATGCCATTGGGCAGCGGAGTCTCCTGGGAAGGTGGAGCTATAAGCTCTACCGTATTGGGGATTTTAGGCGACACCGTTAACAATGTTCTATATGTTGATGGTCATTTTGATACGGCAGGTAATGTTCCTGCCTTACAATGCGCAAATTGGAATGGAGTCACTTGGTCCGATATGTCAATTTCAGATGATGCAGTTGGTCAATTCTTAACTTTTAATGGAGAGTTATATAATGCTGGTGAACAGGTGTACAGATGGAATGGCAGCGATTGGGATATGGTTGATCCTTATTTTGATGATTTGCTTGGATATCTAATAGAATATGATGGGCGATTGTTAGCGGGCGGCACATTTACCCATGCTGGCGCATTCTCAGCTAAAGGATTGGCATTCCTCGGAAACAATGATCATTGGCACCCTTTTCCTGGTGGTGGCGTAACAAACTACGGTGCTTATAGCGGAGGGGCTTATATTGGAGCAATGGCAATCTATAACGGAGACCTGATCGTGGCGGGTAAGTTTGATTCAGCAGGAGGTGTGTTATGCAACAACATTGCACGATGGGATGGCAGCCAATGGCATTCACTGGACAGTGGTACCTCAGGGCCCTGCATGGGTTGCGAAACAGTATTTGCACTTGGTGTTTACAATGGCTTCCTATATGCATCGGGTTCTTTTTATTATGCAGGTGGCACTTATTGCTTTGGCTTTGCAAAATGGGATGGTAATCAATGGTACGCTGTAGATACTAATTTGAATTTTTGGCCTCGAAGCTTCAAAAATTATAATGGTCTTCTTTATACCGGTGGCGTTAGTCCTAGTGGAGCTGACGTTAGAACATTTGATGGTTTAACATGGAGTGATATAGGAATTTCTACCGGTAGCGTTAATTCAATTGAAATACTTGATAATAGACTTTATGCCGGAGGGAGTTTTGTAATATATACTCCAACTGATACCATACATAATATCGCAATGCTTGATATTGCTACCGGGGAATGGAAACCGCTTTTATTAGACGAGCCGTGGGATGCCTTTCCAAATCCGATTTCCTCCTATATGAAAATCACCTACACCATCCACCAACCCGCCACCCTCACCATCACCAACGCTTTCGGCATCGCAGTAAAGCAACTCACGCTTTACCCATACTTTAAAAACCGCATTGTATATGTTGATGATCTTGCTGAAGGGATTTATTTGGTGACGATGCGGGAGGGGGATAGGGTTTCTTCGAAGAAAATGGCGGTAGAAAGGTAAAACGCCAACCTGCGATCGAGATGTATTGGCATTGTTCCTGCGAAGTACAAAATTGGAATTATGCAACCACTTTTCTTCGTAAAGATGTTGTGCGGGAGGCTCGTTTCTTTCGTTGCTCTTTTCTCAACTTAATGTAAGCACTAAATTGTTTTCGTTCTTCATCAGTCCACGGTTTATCCAGAACAGTGAAGTCAACATTTTTTGGTTCTCTTATTAGTCCCATTGGTTTTATTTTTTAAAGTACAAGTTAATTAATCTGTTTGCAGCAGGAGTTTCAATCATCATTTTCGTTCCTTTAAAGTGGGTGGCAAAAAGTGTCTCCTGGTAATGTTTAACTAAAACCGTTTTAGCATCAAAAGCAAGATACCCTTCATAACCGTTATCAAATGAAAGTTTGCAAGCGAAAGCAACTAAGTTGCCCGGAACACCTGCGTAAATTTTTGTTTTGCCTTTATTGAATTTTGCACTTTCAATCAAATGCATGTAAATATGGTCACCTCGATTACTCAAACTCATTAATCCCTGAATGATTTTGGGATTGTCTCTTATAACCAATTTGTATGTTTCGCGATCGGTTAATTTGATTTCTTCTTACCATTTAAACTGCCACTCAGCTTTGTTTATTTGTCTGCTATCTTTTGCAAACAATTTAAAAATTTCAGTGTCAAAAACATCACCTGAAATAGTATTTTCAATGGAGTTTGTCAGTTTATCAATCTCAACATCAACTAATATTTGGTTCTGTTTCTTCACTTGTTCAAAGATACAAAATCATGTGAAGTAAACCGCATTGTATATGTTGATGATCTTGCTGAAGGGATTTATTTGGTGACGATGCGGGAGGGGGATAGAGTTTCTTCGGGGAAAATGGTAATCGCAAAATGATGCCCTGTCCCATTTTTTGAAAATGTTATGTATGTCATGCTGACGACCTGTCCCGAATTTTCTTTCTTCGGGAAGGAAGCATCTGTTTGTATTTCGTATAGATTCTTCGTACCTCAGAATGACACGAAGTGTATATCTTCAAAAACCGCATTGTGTATGTTGATGATCTTGCTGAAGGTGCAGATGAAATGCGGAGTTAGTTTGCAGCCGCGCTTTTTGTGCGGAGGAAACGATGTCGTTACACTGTCACGACATTTATCTCTCACCCTTTATTAATATCTGCGATTTTTCTTCACCCATACTATTTACCGTCTTCAATAAATAACAACCGGGAGCTATGCCCGATAAAGAGATTCTGATTTCCTTATTAAAATTTTCTCTCTGCTCATAAACATGGCGCCCTGTTACATCCATAATTACAATTTGCTCAATTGCCTGACCCGAAACAATATTCAAATCATCATTTGCAGGATTAGGGTATACAAAAAAGTAGGTATCATCAGAGAAATCTACGTTCACAATTTGCGAGTATTTAATGTCTCCGTTGTAATCGGTCTGCTTTAGACGGTAATAATTCATTCCTTTATAAGGATGATCATCATAAGCTATATAAGATAACGGGATTTCGCTGGTGCCTGCGCCTTCAACCGTATCTAATGTTGCAAAATCAGTTTCTCCTTTTGACTTTTCAATTGTAAAGTAATGGTTATTGATTTCTGACGCGCATTCCCAATCCAGTTTGACCGTTTTGTCACCTGCTTTTTGGGCAGTAAAGCTCAGCAACCCTATTGGTAATAATAAGAGTGTTGTGTTATCATTCGCATGAAGAATCCATGCATCGGGATCAAGTATGAGTTGCGTGGCAATAAACCCAAGGTTGATAGTAAATGTCTGTCCTGCAAAAGTATTGTTGACAACCACTATGGTATCATGAGTTGCATTCTTGAATTCGAGAGGTACGTGCATTTTAAAAAACGCCACTGAAGAATGGGATTGCGATTGATCCATGGTGAGGTTTACGGAATTACCTGCAGGATACCATGGAATGTGATAGCTCGGATAGCCCTGTTTATAATACCATTGATTGAAAAAAGTAGTCAGGTCTTTGCCGCTTACGGTTTCGAAATGTTGTATAAGGTCCGGTGTCTTTGCGTATCCGTAAGCAAGAGCGGGGTCATTGAGATATTCTTTAACCCCTTCGAAAAAAATAGCATCACCGAGTTCCCATCGAAGCATGTGCAGGAGATATGCTCCTTTGCAATAAGATAACCGGTCGTCAAAAATGCGGTCTACATCAGTAGTATCATCACACAGGACAGAGCCGTCGGGTAAGCTGACAATATAGTAGCGAACGCTATTTTTCCAATCTGCCCATTCGCCGGGATATAAATACTCGTGTGTTAACCCTTCAAAATAAGTTGCAAATCCTTCATTGAGCCAAATGTCCTCCCATGAACCACAGGTAACTTTATCGCCAAACCATTGATGGGCGCACTCGTGTGCGGTAAGCCATTCATCAAATATACCTGTGTAACTCATTGTTTGATGTTCCATTCCTCCGGAGTATCCAAATTCACAATGCCCGTATTTTTCCTTCTTAAAAGGATAGTCAATTGTGAGTGAGCCAAATAGTTCTAATATAGGAACAATCGCAGGTGTTAAGCTTTGTGCCATTGCGAGGTCTTCAGCATATACGTAGTTCAATACCTGCAAAGAGTCACCATTCGACATGATTGCATAATCGCTATACTGTGAATATTCCGAAACTGCTACAGCTACTAAGTATGTTGCAATGGGGTAGTTACTTTTCCAATGATAAGTTTTGTTGGAGCCATTCTGTGTTTCGGATACTAAAACTCCATTGGTGCCAACCCGGTTCGCTTGGGGACAAGTGACATAGATGTCAATGGAATCTATTTTATCATTAAGTGATTGCTTACATGGCCACCAATCCCTTGCTCCAAATGGTTCAGACATTGTCCAAATTATAGGAATTTCATCATGCGTAGATTGCACAAACGATCCAAGTCCCGATCCAGCCGGTGCGCCCTGGTAATAAACAGTAACAGAATCAAGCACGCCTTCCGCGATAACAGAAGGCAGTGTGATGGCTAATATATCTGAAAGCTGGCTATAGGTAAGTGACGTTGCGTGATACTTCACAGAATCCACAACCATATTATCAGTGAGATCAAAATCAATTTCTGAAAATCCCGATGCCGAATAGATGGGTTTAAAGTAAGAAGTAATAGATCCGCTGATGTAGTTAACACCCGGATCAATATTCCACTGGCAACGATGGTAAATTATATTATAACCCTTACCGGCAACATCTCTCAATGTCCCAAGTTTCCAGCCATTCTCCTTTTTTTCCATTTCCGCGATTTGTTTTGTTTCACGAATGAAGTCCGGAAAGGAAGATTGGGTTGATTGATTAGTTTGCGAATGTCCATATATTGAGCAGAAAAGAACCGATAACGATAGGTATATATTTTTCATTCCATAAGAAACTCTGTTTTCTATCGAAGAGGACGGCGCTTCATAAAACAAAGGCAGGCAATCCTTTACGCACGTCTCTGATTTATTGTTTCGCTAAACTTGCCAACACTGCAAGACTAACCGAATCTTTGCTATCTTTAAAACTCAATATGACCATTCTTAAGCTCTATTTTACTCTTTTCGCTGCCTTTACTATGCAAAGCATCCTGAGTGCTCAACCGGTTATTCCCAATGTGCTGGTAGATGCTTCTGCCTCCAATGCAGAATGCACGATTGTGATCAATCCAAAGAACCCCGACTATCTGATGGCTTCGACGCTTCCCAGTATCATCTATCGTTCTACGGATGGTGGTCTCACCTGGACGGAGGATTTGATCTCTGATTTCTCAATACATCCTATTGTCTGGGATGTGGTGCTTGCTGCCGATACCAGCGGTCACTTTTTTTGCCAGGGTATGGATCAAAATTCACTGTTCCGGACACTTCGTTCTGATGATTATGGATTGACATGGGGAAATGAAACGGTATTCGGTGATATAGGGTGTACTGAAGACAAAAGCTGGATGACGGTGGACAAGTCTCCTTTGTCGCCCTACATCGGAAATATCTATAGCACATGGACGCTGCGCCACGGGAGTGGTTGCAATACTGCCGGTTACTTTTTCGTGAATCATTCTGATGATGCAGGTCAAAGCTGGTCTGCCCGCGATACGCTGGATTCTGATCCTTCCTTTGTTCCACCGATCGGAGGAGGAATGTCAGTAGGACCATCAGGCGAAATCGGTATTACCTGGAGCGGTGGCTTACCAAACCAAATTCATTTTAAGAAATCAACCGATGGTGGCAACACATGGACTGCTTCACCCATAATCGTTGACAACAGTGTTCTGCCCGCCAACGATTACGCGGCCTTTATAGAACATTCCGTGGGTGCCACTTCGCAGTTCACTTCACTATCCTACGATATAAGCGGAGGACCTTACAATGGAAATCTATATTGCGTTTGGGATGATCTGAGAAATGGTCCTGAGAACGCTGACATCTTCCTTGCACGTTCCATTGACGGTGGACAAACCTGGGAAACACAACGCATCAACGATGACACCACCACGCGCAACCAGATATTACCTACCGTGGCAGTTGATCCATCATCAGGGTGGGTATATGTATCATACCTTGATGCAAGACTGAACAAAGATAACTTTGATGACACGCTGAATTATTACCTCGCATGGTCCGGTGACGGGGGTCAAACTTTTCAAAACATACAAGTGAGCCAGCAACCCTCTACATTAACATGGCTTCATTCAGATTATATGGGAATGGATGCTTACGGGGGAAAGGTGCATTTACTTTGGGTAGGTGGTAACAGTGCAACAGGTCAGCAGACATGGACTGCTTGTGCCACTCAGTCACTGCTTACAGTTGTGCCGGAAGCAAACGCTCTCTCTGAAATGTTGGTGTATCCTGCTTTCCCGAATCCTGCAATTGATTTCACCACTCTTGATTTCCGGCTTTCTCAGCCTATGTCCGTTTCACTCAAAATCACAGACCTGAAAGGGTGTGTTGTTGCAAAACCTTTCGATGAAAAAAAATATCAGGTTGGTCGCCACCAGGTTTGTCTCGATCATCATGTGCTTAAATTATTGCCCGGGATTTATATCGCTATCCTATCAACTCCTTCAGGAGCTTTCAGCCGCAAATTTGAGGTGTTCCATTAGCAGGTAGCAGGGATTTGCAGTTAAAGTCAGAAAACCTTTCACGCAATGAGAAAAGACAGTGGTTCTTCCATGCTTGGTATAGTCAGAAGTGTCATTGATATTTGTGAGACTGAAGTTCTTTTTAAACGACCGCCATGGCAAGACGAATCAGTGCATACATTTTATTCGGGCTTGGGATTCTGACAGTAACCTTTTTCAGGGAATATTCGGGAAAGAGCATTCCTTATCCATTTCTTTTTTGGTTCCTGGGCTTTGTCATGTTTTTAGCAGGTTGGGCTGTGCTCAGGTTCACTCCAACAGTTAAAGATGTCCGGGATACGAAACGGTTAAAGAAACTTATTGAAGATCTAAGAGCCAACGGAGAAAAAATTAAAGTTGACTTTTCAAAGTGCGAAATAAAATCAAACGACTATTCAGAAGAGCGGGAACGCTATGGGACGGGCAACCCCCTTACAACACTCAGCATCGAAGCAGAAATTCAGGCATGGAATGCCCTGACAGACCAAATGCGGAATACTAAAATAGTTGAGGTATATCAAAGTGTTTTGGTTTTCAAATTCAACAACAACGGCAAAACAGAAACTTTTATAAGCCGGGTAATACCAAAAGACCGGGCCACTTTAATGTTCAAACTCGGTGATAAAAAGGAAACCACTTTGTACGTTGACAAGATAGACCGGAGCCGGTATTACTTCGATCTCGAGTTTTTATGGGAATGACATACCGGTTAACAGATGAGGACTTTCAACCTTACATCGTGCTTGCATAGGTAGGATACGATACCTCGGCCGGCGATTCAATAATAAACAGCCAGCTATTTTCTTCAGCCTCCGGATAAATAACATCTCCCTCCTGCACCGTGAAAAAGTCTTCTGCCTTAACTCTTTCATTTTCTACCAGCAATGATCCCTCAATTACAAATACCGAGAGAATTTTTCCCGCAGGAATTTGCAATTCGTGTTTTCCTTTCTGCAGCCGGACTTCTTTGATTGCAATTCCTTCAGCATCCATCTCAATTGGGGCATGTTCACCTTTGAAGGTGCGAATCGTCAAGCCGTTTTTCTTCTCTTCAGGAAATGCATCCTTATCGTAATCATCATAAGTAGCCGGTTTGCGCAGTGACTTATCGAGATTGGGATCAAACCAGATTTGAAATATAGAACCACCCGGATTTATTTTTTCAGCATGAGAAATTCCATTGCCCGAGCGGATGATCTGCACACTTCCTTCATTCAACGGAATCCAGTTTTTGTTCTTTGTATCATAGTGCTCGATGCTTCCCTTCAAAACAAAAGACATGATCTCGAACCCTTGGTGCGGATGGAGGCCGATGGTGCTTCCTTTTTCACTCCATGCATGTGCCCAGTAAAAGAGATTGGAATACGGAAATGTTTTTTCTCCCTGGTAAACTATTGGGCGCTTTTCGAGAACGGCGCCACCGTTGAATTGACCGTCTACTTGCTCTTCACGTCGAAGGATTCTGATGTTCATGATTGGAAATTTAGAATCGTAAACTCCTGGGCAATGAAAATAGTTCGCGGGAAAATTCCACACGCACTAACCGCCGTCAGGGCGAAAAGCCACTGACGGGGTTTCGCTACTTTTAAGCGGAAGATTTTTCAGCGCGCAATCAATCTTTTAGATCGCCGTAAACTTTGTTGAATGACTCTGTATGACACTTTCGCAATCCTCATTGTTCTCTCCGCATTATTTGCATACCTCAACTTTCGTTTTCTCAAGCTGCCTGGATCTATCGGCGTAATGGTGATGGCGCTCATCGCCTCGCTGATATTGGTTGCAATAGGAAAATTTTTTCCGGATAGCGTCAATGACATCAAAAAGGTATTAAAGGGTTTTGATTTCTCCGAGCTCCTTCTTGGATACATGCTTGGCTTCATGCTCTTTGCCGGAGCCATCCATATCCGTCTTTATGAATTGAAAAAACAGCGTCTGCCTGTGTTGTTGTTTTCAACTTTGAGTGTAGTCATTTCCACTTTTGTAATCGGTACCGCGCTGTTTTATTTGCTGCCACTCTTCCACATTCATCCGCAGTTCATTTACTGCCTGCTCTTCGGCGCACTCATTTCACCAACAGATCCCATTGCTGTGATCGGCATTTTGCAGGAAGCGAAAATTCCAAAGTCGCTTGAAATAAAAATTGCAGGAGAGTCCTTGTTCAATGACGGCGTCGCCGTTGTAGTCTTCATCAGCCTTTTTGACTATGCCGCGGAAGAGCATGCGAGTATTGATGTGCTGAAAATTATCATCCTTTTTATCAGAGAATTCTTCGGTGGAATCGCTGTGGGCGCTCTTATTGGTTACACCGGTTTTCTGCTCATGCGATCCATTGACAGATACAAAGTGGAAGTAATGATCACGCTGGCAATGGTGATGGGTGGTTATTCACTTGCAGATTTGTTTCACGTATCGGGTCCCCTGGCGATGGTAACTGCAGGAATTCTTATCGGGAACCAGGGGAAAGCAAAAGCCATGTCGCAAACTACCCGCGAGTACGTTGACAAGTTCTGGGAATTAATTGATGAGATTCTTAATGCCGTGCTCTTTGTGCTCATTGGTTTTGAATTGCTGCTGATCAATTACAATTCAAGATACCTCATTGTGGGCGCCGTTGGCATTTTACTCGTGCTGGTGTCAAGATACATCTCCATCCTTCTGCCGGCGCTGATGATTCGCTTCACCGAAAAAATAGGTCACCGCACCATCGTGATTCTTACCTGGGGCGGATTGAGAGGAGGAATTTCCGTGGCACTTGCCCTCTCGCTTCGACCAGAAATGATGAAAGATCTCTGGGTTTCGCTCACCTACATCATCGTGCTTTTCTCCATCATCGTTCAAGGTCTTACTATTGGAAAACTTGTGAACAGAATGAAATCCAAATAACGTGAGTTCGGGATTATTTTTTTTAACCTTAGTAGAATTCAATACATCTGAACTCTCAACCTTATTCCCTTATTTGTTTTGAATTTTAATGATAAGGTAATAAGGTTTGGATTTATGAATGATTATTTTCTACTAAGGTAATAAGGTTTACCCTCCTGCTTTTGAGACTTGTTTATCCCGACCAATAGCTTCGGAATGTTTTTGATTTCTAACCCCGAACTCACGTTAAGTAGTAGTTCTTCTGCCAGAGGTAACTAAGCGAGAAAAATATCCTGTCGCAGATTAATTTGCTCAATGCTGCTCAGCTTGGAAGCATCAATTAAGTTTTTAGATTCTTCTTAGCAATTATGAATACCACGTCTTATTTTGCTCACGATGGTTTCAGTAATTATAACGGTGATATTCATTGCGGGATACGCAGCCATATCGCTCGAAAACTATTTACAGGTAAACAAAACTGCTACTGCGCTGTTGCTGGGTGTTGCCTGCTGGCTGGTTTACATGCTGAGCAATTCAACTGATCAGTACACAGCTCTTCATCAGTTGAGCGAACATCTTTCCGACATTTCTGAAATTCTTTTCTTCCTCCTGGGAGCAATGACTATTGTTGAATTGATTGATACGCACAAAGGGTTCCGCATTGTCACCGACCTGATTACTACCACTTCAAAAATTAAATTGCTTTGGATTATTTCCATCATCACGTTTATTCTCTCCACGATATTAAACAATCTCACTACGGCCATCGTGATGATCTCAGTGCTGCGAAGTATAGTAGACGACAAAAAAGAGCGGATGATTATGTCAAGCATGGTGGTGATTGCATCTAATTCAGGTGGAGTATGGAGCCCGATTGGTGACGTCACAACAACCATGTTATGGATTGGCGGACAGGTTACAACACTCAACATCATCCGGCAACTTTTTCTTCCGGCTGTGTTCAGTTTACTGATTCCCGTAGTTTGTCAATCCTTTTTTATTAAAGGAACTTTCAAACGCCCTGATCCCGATCCGGATCTTCCGCATGCGGAACCGTATTCGGGATTAGTATTTTATCTCGGTATTGGCGTTTTGATCTCTGTTCCGGCCTTTACTTCTATTACGCATTTGCCGCCTTACATCGGAATGCTGTTTGGCCTTGGCGTGCTTTGGGCAGTCACTGAAATTGTTCACGCAGGCCGTGAGCAGAGAAAACATCTTCGTGTTTCCAACATGATTTCAAAAATTGACCACGCCACTATTTTGTTTTTTCTCGGAATTCTTTTGGCTGTGGCGTCTCTTGAATCCATGGGCATCTTAACCTCTATTGCCGATTGGATGGATAAGGTGATCGGGAATAAAACTGTGATTGTGACGACGCTTGGCCTGCTTTCATCTGTGATTGACAATGTTCCGCTTGTTGCGGCTACGATGGGCATGTATCCTCTCACACACTTTCCAACGGACGACAGACTTTGGGAGCTAATCGCCTACTGCACCGGGACAGGTGGAAGTCTTTTGATCATCGGCTCTGCTGCCGGTGTGGTTGCAATGGGAATGGAGAATATCGGGTTCTTCTGGTATCTGAAGCGAATAAGCTTAACAGCGCTGTTCGGATATTTTGCCGGCATAGTGGTGTATCTGCTGATGCTTATGCTCGAAAGAAATTAGAGCGTATGAATTTTTCAGAAATAAATTCCTCAACCATTACTTTGAACTTTCTCGAAAAATGTTTTTGCAAATTGCCGGAGATCACCGCCTGCAATTTTATTATGCGTAGCTCTCTCGAAGGTATCGCTGAGGCCGAGGAGTGTTTGAAAGAAGAAAATGTTCATTTCAGGAATGGTCATGTCTTTCGTCCAGAGGTCAATGCGCATGCTGGTTTTTTCTTTCGGATTCCAGAGTGCCAGCAGCATTGCAGCAGATTCGTGCTTTCCGGGTTCAGCATCAGTAGCATTCCATGAAATTTTTTCAGGAATATTTTTATCGTCAAGCTCGATGTTGAGGTTTATTTCGGAGGTTTTCATTTTCAGAAAGTCATTTAAGCCAGTTTTCAATTTTCAATTCAGGAATGCGATTGAATTCCTTCACATTGTTTGTTACTAATGTCAGGTCATGATAAAGCGCTTCCACTGCTATGAGCATGTCGTACGCTCCAATTGGTTTCCCTCTTCTTTCAAGTGCTGCTCTTACCTTACCAAATTGCTCCGCCATTTCTGCGATATAAGGAATAATTTCAAATGGCATGAGGAATTGTGCGAGCGCTGTCTGATTCTTTTCCACTTGCACGCTCTTGTATACTCCATAGTAAAGCTCCGAAACAGTGATTGAAGACAGACCTACATCGGAAGGTTTTTCTTGTTCAATCCTCTCAATAAGATCTGAAGGCTTTCGATTGATAAGGTAGATGCAGATGTTGGTGTCAAGCAGGTAAATCATTTGAATAATTTTTCCCGCTTGTCAAAGGAAGATTGGTTTCTTTCTTTCATAAAATCATCTGAAAACATTTGCAGCGCATCAATCATTGGCTTCCAATCTTTTGTTTTCGGATAGAGATAAATACCATCGCCTAACTTTTTAATATAAGCTTCCTTTCCGCGAAACCTGAACTTTTTGGGAAGCCGTACTGCCTGGCTGTTTCCGCTCTTAAAAATTTTAGCTGTGTCCATATTTTTTGTGTATACGGTAAAGATATACAATTTGCTTTTGACATAATTAAAACATCAGAGGATGATCGTACAGTCTCAAAATGTTGTGACAACCCGTATGAAAAAATCAATGACAAGTTTGTCCACAAATAATTTTTCTTCGTTTCACGGGCAAATCATTTCATCTTTCATTTTATATCCACAATCATTTCACAGTATTAAGACAATTCACAAGTTGTGGTGCAAAACGTTCATCAAAAAAATTGGAGTTCAGTTAACAGAAAAATAATCTTGTATGATCAATATGAGCTGAGTTGTCTGCTGAGGTAGTGTAGTACTTTCCTGAATTCAGAACCAAATTTTTAATCCACCTGCTGTTCTTCACCGAATGAAGAACATAAAAAATCATCGCCTTAAAAAATGATTGAGCGTACCAAAGAAGAGAGCAATGAAATGTTGCTGAGAGAAAATAAAGACCGTTTTGTCATCCTTCCAATCAAACATCCTGACGTTTGGGAAATGTACAAGAAGCATGAAGCAAGTTTCTGGACGGCCGAAGAAATTGATCTCTACCAGGATTTGAAAGATTGGGATTCACTTAATAAAGGAGAGAAGCATTTCATCTCTCACGTGCTTGCCTTCTTCGCCGCAAGCGACGGCATCGTAAATGAAAATCTCGTCACCAGTTTTATGGAGGAAGTTCAGATTCCTGAAGCCCGGTGCTTCTACGGCTTTCAGATAATGATGGAGAACATTCACAGCGAAACGTATGCGCTGCTGATTGACACGTATGTAAAAGACCCTGCAGAGAAAGATCATCTGTTCCATGCAATTGATACCGTTGACTGCGTAAAGAAGAAGGCGCAGTGGGCGCTCAAGTGGATTTCACAGGGAACATTCATTGAGCGGCTTGTCGCCTTCGCTGCTGTGGAAGGAATATTTTTCTCCGGAAGCTTCTGCTCCATCTTTTGGCTGAAGAAGCGGGGACTGATGCCGGGCTTAAGTTTCTCCAACGAGCTCATCTCGCGCGATGAAGGGCTGCATTGCGAGTTCGCCTGCCTGCTCTACAGCAAATACATTCAGAACAAGCTTTCGAAAGAGCGGGTGTATGAAATGATCGGTGATGCGGTAAAAATTGAAAAGGAATTCATCACCGATGCATTGCCCGTTGACCTCATCGGTATGAATGCAAAACTCATGAGTCAGTATATTGAATTCGTTGCTGATCGTTGGATTGGCGCATTGGGTTATCCGAAAATGTTCGGCGCATCGAACCCGTTTGACTTTATGGAAATGATTTCACTGCAGGGGAAAACCAATTTCTTCGAGAAGCGTGTCGGCGAATATCAGAAGAGTGGTGTGATGAAGAATGGTGAGAAAAAATCGCAGGCAGCCACCAATGGAGTGTTTTCATTAGAAGAAGACTTTTGATTTCCCGAAGGAAATATCGGGACAGGTCGGATTTTCAATTTTGAAATTTAGAAATTTTCAATTCTCCAAAATCAACATAAGCCCAAATGAATCCTGAAGATCTAAAAAGAAGGACTAAGGCGTTTGCGGCTAGAATTATTAAAATGGTTCGGGCACTTCCGAAAGATATTGTTGGAAGAGAAATTGGCAAACAGGAATTGCGGTCGGGAACTTCTGTAGCAGCAAATTATCGCTCTGCCTGCAGAGCCAGGAGCGATGCAGATTTTATTTACAAAATAAAAGTTGCTGAGGAAGAATCGGATGAAACTCAACTCTGGCTCGAATTGATTGTTGATATCGAGCTATTACCAGCGAAGCGAATTTCTTCCTTGTTAAAGGAAGCATCTGAGTTAACAGCGATGTTGACTGCTTCAGGAAAAACTTCAAGGATAAATAAGCAGGTAAGAAAAAGATGAATAAAAATTTAGTTCGTATAAGTCGAATAAGAGGCAATTGAAAATTTCCAAATTTCAAATTTCAAAATTCCACTCCCATGTTTGTAATCAAAAGAGACGGCAGAACCGAAACCGTTAAGTTCGACAAGATCACTGCCCGCATCGAGAAATTGTGCTATGGATTGTCTCCTGAACATGTAGAACCCATCATGGTTGCCAAGCGGGTGATCGAAGGAATTTATGATGGAGTCACTACAACAGAACTCGACAACCTCGCGGCAGAAACTGCTGCGACGATGACGGTGCGCCATCCTGATTATGCCTTGCTCGCATCGCGAATTGCTGTTTCCAATCTTCATAAGAACACCAAGAAAAGTTTCACGCAGGCCATGCGCGATCTCTATAACTATCGTAATCCCAAGTCCGGAAAAAATTCACCCATGATTGCTGATGATGTGATGGAAATCATAGAGAAGAATGCTGACTTTCTCGATTCATCCATCATTTATGATCGCGATTATCACTTCGATTATTTTGGATTCAAAACACTCGAGAAATCTTATTTGCTCAAAGTGGAAGGAAGAGTTGCGGAGCGGCCACAACACATGTTCATGCGTGTAGCTCTCGGTATTCACAAAGAAGACATTGATGCAGCGATTGAAACATACAACCTGATGAGTGAGCGCTGGTTCACGCATGCTACACCCACGCTTTTTAATTCAGGAACGCCTAAACCTCAGATGTCATCATGCTTTCTTCTTACGATGAAAGAAGACAGCATCGAGGGAATTTACAACACATTGAAAAGCTGCGCGCTGATCTCACAATCGGCCGGAGGAATCGGGTTGAGCATTCACAACATTCGCGCAACCGGTTCTTACATCCGCGGAACAAACGGTGAATCGAATGGTATCATTCCCATGCTGCGGGTGTTCAATGACACAGCGCGCTACGTAGATCAGGGCGGAGGTAAACGCAAGGGTTCATTCGCAATTTATCTTGAGCCGTGGCACGCCGATGTATTTGAGTTTTTGGAATTGAAAAAAAATCACGGCAAGGAAGAAATGCGTGCCCGCGATCTGTTTTATGCACTTTGGATTCCTGATCTGTTTATGAAGCGCGTGAAGGAAAACGGAATGTGGAGTTTGTTTTGTCCGAATGAAGCGCCCGGTCTTGCTGATGTGTGGGGGACAGCATTTGAAGAACTCTATGAGAAGTATGAAGCGGAGGGCAGAGCAAGAAAAAAAATCAGGGCGCAGGAACTGTGGTTTGCGATTATTGAATCACAGATTGAAACAGGAACACCATATCTTCTCTACAAAGATGCGTGCAATGCTAAATCAAATCAGCAGAATCTTGGCACCATCAAAAGCTCTAACCTTTGCACTGAAATAATTGAGTACACCTCACCGGATGAAATTGCCGTTTGCAATCTTGCTTCCGTTGCCTTGCCGCGATTTGTCCGTGAGGGAAAATTTGATTTTGAAAAGTTGAATGAAGTCACGCAAGTTGCTACGCGCAATCTCAACAAGATCATTGACCGCAATTACTATCCTGTGGAAGAAGCTCGCCGGTCGAACATGCGCCACCGGCCGATTGGCCTGGGAGTACAAGGACTTGCTGATGCTTTGATCCTGCTTCGTATGCCTTTTGATTCCGATGAAGCGCGGCAACTCAACCGGGATATTTTCGAAGCCATTTATTTCGCTGCGCTCACTGCCTCAAAGGATTTGGCGAAGCAACACGGACCGTACGAAACGTTTGAAGGCTCGCCGGTGTCAAAAGGGATTTTTCAATTCGACATGTGGGATGTTGTGCCGGGTGATCGCTGGGATTGGGAATCGTTGCGAGAAGAGGTGAAACAATTTGGTGTCCGCAATTCACTGTTAGTTGCACCCATGCCAACTGCATCTACATCGCAGATTCTCGGTAACAATGAATGCTTCGAGCCCTACACATCAAACATCTATACGCGCAGAACCTTGAGTGGTGAATTCATTATTGTAAACAAGCACCTATTGAAAGATTTGGTGAAGCTCGGCATCTGGGATCAGTCGTTGAAGGATCAAATCATCACTGCCAACGGTTCTGTTCAAAACATTCCTGAAATTCCAAAGAGCATCCAGGAACTCTACAAAACCGTTTGGGAAATCCGTCAGAAGGTGATCATTGACATGGCCGTCGATCGCGGAGCGTTCATTGATCAGTCACAATCTCTCAATCTCTTCATGGAGAATGCCACGGTTTCAAAAATTACTTCGATGCACTTCTACGCCTGGGAAAAAGGATTGAAGACCGGCATGTATTATCTGAGAACAAAAGCAGCTGCTGACGCTGTGAAGTTTACTGTGGAAAAAGAACACGTTGAGGAACTTGATATGGTTGAAGAGAATGTTGTTGCTTATGGAACTGTGGCGAGTGCTATTGCAGAAGAAGAATCTACACGTGTTGCCAATAATGTTGAAACGGAAGTGATGGAATACAAAGAAGGTGATGCTTGTATTTTGGATGAGGAAGGGAAGTGTTTGATGTGCGGGTCATGATTGGTAACGGAATTAGCTTTTTTGACCTCGTATTATTGCCTTTGTTGTTTTCAATTTGAAGTCGCACTTGCGACTTCAAATTTTTTTGAGTTGGTATCAGTTAATGGTTGGACTTTCTTTTATCTTGTACAAGGATTTAGAGGATAATCGCGTAGCGATGTGATGTCTATAGCAAAATGAACTACAGTCCGATTGGGGTAGTCGCGTAGCGACGAAATGCATTTCCTTTTCATTGCTGACTTTCCATCATTATCTTTCTCAAAAAAAATGGCAAACACTTATACTCAACTCTATGTTCAATTTGTTTTCGCTGTAAAGCACCGCGAAAGATTGATTCCGAAAAAACACAAAGAAGAATTACACAAGTACATTACAGGGATCGTGCAAATTCAGAAACACAAAATGATTAAGGTGAATTGCATGCCCGAGCATGCTCATGTCTTTGTGGGAATGAAACCCATTCAATCCGTTTCCAATCTTATTCAAGATATCAAAACCAACTCCACCTTATTCATCAATGACAAGAATTGGTTCAATGGAAAATTTGCGTGGCAGGATGAATATGCTGCATTTACCTATGGACATTCGCAAATTCCCGATGTGAGTCGCTATATTGAAAACCAGGAAGGGCATCATCGAAAGAAAAGTTTCAGAGAAGAATACATGAGCTTTTTGAAGAAATTTGGAATTGAATATGATGAGAGATATTTGTTTGAATTCTTTGATTAAGATTTAGCATTATTTCGTCGCTACGCGACTGCGTGTTTGGTCGTGTTTTGTTTTCTATAAACATTTCGTCGCTACGCGACTATGGGTTTTGATATGCGTCCTTTCTCTACAGACATTACATCGCTACGCGATTATGGGTGCATGTTTCTTCAATTCCTCATAAAACTTTTCAAACTCCCCGCTCTCTCGATGTAACACCAGATTATTTCTCTTATCTTCAAACTCCAGGTTGCAATAATGATTGTCTTCAAAGTCAACAAGGCGAATGGTTTTCAAATCTTTCCAGTCAATTTTCCTTTGCCACACTTCTGAGTCATCTTTTTTCAGCAATTCAATCATTAAAAAATTTTCCTCCATCGTAAAACGATACCTTTTAATAAAAGAACGATAAACAATAATTCCCAAAATCACAGAGGGAAGCAATAACAGCAACAACCACGGCACCACGAGGATGATGCTTTTTTCCGCCGCCGCATTCATGGATTTCAATGAAGGAAAAAAAATACAGATGATAAAGATGTTGATTGCAACGAGCAGTAACAATAGAATTGCAAAACGGAAATACGCTGATGGATGATGGGCACGGAATTCAAATGTCATTTCAATCGTGCAAGGTATTGCAATGCATAGAGTTTTTTTCAGCATAGATTTTTTGTAGCGCAGAATATATATTCTGTGTTACAAAAAATCTATGGTAAATGATCATTGTTGTGCCGGCTGAATGAATGGATTGCTGTTTCCCTCTGCCGCTCTGGCAGAATCCATGATGTGTTGAATGTGCTGCCTCGTTTCGTTAGCATGCAGATCAACTGCATTCACCGTGTCATTCACGATCACCACGATCTGATTTTCGCCGTAATGCCACTCATCGGTTTTGGTTTGATTGTTAAAGGTGTCTACAACAATGCCGAGATGAATGATGGTATCCGGAGCGCCTGCCAGTTTCATCACGTCAACAAACGTCATCCCGATTTTTATTTTAGAAAAATCCCGTTGTGAAGAAGAATCTTTTTGCGAAGAAGAATGACAGGAGAAAACAATAACTACCCCACACAGAAGAACAGATTGTATGAAGCGTTTATTATTCACAATTGACCATTCACTATTCACCATCAAAACCGCGGGCAAGGCAAATCAATTCTAATCCCCTGGTGTTTTTTCGAAGTACCGATGTAGATCAGCGAAATTTCAAAAGCACCCCGGCCCTGGCTCGCAGGTTTGAGAGATGAAGTGTTGACATCATAATTCACCATGAGGCGCCAGTGCGTGATTTCATATCCCACAACGGGAATGAGTGCATCCCCAAATCTTCCGTATAATCCGATGTACAAATTGCTGGTGACATAAGGATCATCTTTGGATGCAATGGCATACTTGAACATCGTGCCGGCAAGAAACTCGGATGCCTTCTTTTGCTCCTGGTAAAAAATGCTTGGTGAAAAACTAAGGTGATCAGAAAGCTTGTAAGAGAATCCTCCATTCAGTTCCGGTCGCAGACCAAGATGATTGTTCTGACCGTAGAATGATTCTTTTGGCTTGAGCAAATGATACATGCTGAAGCCGGCATAGGCAGAAAATTTCTTGATCCCGTTATACGCATACGAAACTCCTGCTGCTGCATCAGGATAGCCGAAGTTACCAGTAGTATTGTTTTCTCCGCTCGGCAGTCCCGTGTCAAAGCCTGTGTCGTTCCATTGATTATCGAAATATAATTTGGAATAATCAACAGATTTCTGAACCCATCCTGCCTGCAAACCGAAGGAGATATCATTCATTTTTCCTTTATCAAGAATGATATGATACGCACCGGAAGCCATAAGTTTTGTGACGGAAAGATCTCCATCACCCGCGCGATCAGCAATGAGATTTACTCCGACAGAGAAAAAATTCAGCTTGAAAAATTCTCTTCCCAAAGAAAGGTCACCGAATAAATCAAATGTTCTGTACGGCACCGTCACGCTCGCCCACTGCGATCTGTAGTTCACACCCGCACGATAATCGCCATTGAAACTTCCCGTATAAGATGGATTCACTGCCAGTGGCGCACTGTAGAATTGAGAGAAATGAATATCCTGTGCGTGCAGGGAGTTTCCAAGCGCAATCAACATTGATATGTAAAATACTCTCAGCATTTTTTTGTTGTGATGGCTGAATTGTTAATGGTTAAATTGTTTTCTCTCATTCGAATTTTATCTTGAAATAGTCATAAGCCATTAAGCCATTAAGCCGTTTAACCATTATCGAAGCAAAGTCACATTCCCATTCTTCACCGTCGCCTTCCCATTGCTAAACGTAGCGCTCAACGTCCAAACATACACTTCCATTTCCTGCGGCTTGCCTTTGTAAATTCCATTCCATCCTATGTTGATGTCATTCGTTTCAAACACCAATTCTCCCCAGCGATTGTACACTCTGAAATCCATGTTTTTCACATCCTGGCCTTTCACGTACAACACATCATTTTGGCCATCCCCATTCGGAGAAAAACCATTGGGCACATCAATCGCCGGAATGAGATCCACCTGAATTTGAACGCAAGCAGTATCAGGACAACCGCCCTCATTGAATGCAATCAGGCACGCAAGGTAATCGCCGCTGAGAATGTACCAGTGCGATGGATTTTCTGCGGTACTCGTATCTCCGTCACCAAACAACCATAAGTAGTGAGTAGCACCCTGCGACTGGTTCGTAAAATGAACTTCAGAATTGTAATCAATGATGATTGTTGGATTTGCAGTGAATGCAGCTTGAGGGGGGAAATCAAAAACTGTAACAGTGAATTGTACAGTATCATTTGGATTGCATGCTGCCGGATCACTGGCGATGAACGTGCCATAATAAGTTCCGGGATTGCCATAAGTGTGTGTTGGAGAAGGATCCGTTGAAGTGGTCCCATCACCAAAATCCCAGAAGAAGGTGATGCCGCCATAACCGTTATCCTGAAACTGAATGGTAAATGGCGGGCATCCGAAATAGTCTTCCTGGGTGAGCGATGCGATCACAAGATGAGTGAAGTCAATCGTTTCGGTGAAAGTGTCGAGCGGGTTGCATGCCGTTGGATCATTCGCAATCATCGTGATGGTATAGAAGCCGGGTACCGTATAAGTATGATTTACGTTCGGACCAAACGCACTGGTGCTGTCACCAAAGTCCCATGTGAATGTTGTTGCAATGTTACTTGAAGTGGCGCTTAGAATCGCTTTAATAGAGTCGCAAAAGTCAAGGGTATCAAAAGTGTAACTCGCATCCACTGTTGTGTTATATACGACCACGCTGGTGTATGCAGTATCAAACGGTACGCATGCAGTCGGATCGGAAGCAATAAGCATAATCAGATAGGTTCCGGTATCAGTGAATGTGTGCGTGGGATTTGTAACCGTAGAAGTTCCGCCATCACCGAAGTCCCAGAAAAATTGTGTTGCATTTACACTGTTATTAGTGAATTGAACGGTGAGAGGAACGCAGCCGGTTGCAGTTGGAAACGCTTGCAATGCTGCGGTCACAATAAAAAGATTCACTTCCATTTTCACTCCCACTTCATTGCAGTTAGTACTGTTGTTGGTTTGACTCCATGCGCCGGGCGTTGTAGGTACAGAAGAGTAACCTCCGCACCCTCCACAGATCGCCTGGTAGATGTTTCCATTTCTGTCGAAGCGGGAAGTGCCACCGTCAATGTGCTCGGGCGCCTGATCTTGCGGCATATTTCCCCCGAAGTACGTGGCATATTGCAACTGCGTCATATTCTTTTTGAAGACAGCGATGTAGAAATCGGTGCCGTCAGTAGTAGATTGCAGTGCATCAACGGTAATGGGCATGTTCTGCATATTGTGATCGAACCAGCTCCATGCAGAATAAACAGAACCACCCCATCCGGAGAGATAGATGTTTTCGCACGTGTCAACTGCAAATGCAGCAGGAGAAATATTGGGAGATCCATTTCCATTTCCAAACACTGTTGAATAAATGGTTGAGCTTAAGGCAGGATCAAGTTTGTGAATGAACTGACCGCTGTTAGGGTTGGAATAGGTTCCCGGAGTTACAGGATAATTGCCATTCGTTTGGCCATAGAGGTAAACATTGGAACCCCCGTCAATCTTTACAAAGTAGGCCTGATCATCAGAAGAAGTTCCTATGAAAGAAGATTGAAGCAATGAAGAACCATCTGAACTCAAATGCGCAATAAAACCATCCATTGTTCCTCCCTGAAATGAAGAATGCAATGTCCCGCTTGTAGCGGGAAAATTTGAGCTCATGGTTCCGCCCGCAGTATATACTTCTCCATTATACACATCAAGGGAGTAACAGGCATCATCACTTGAACCACCGAGGTATGTTGACCATAACAAGGAACTGCAATCAGGATTCAATTTGAAAACACAACCATCCTGGTTTCCGCCTGAAGAAGTTTGATAGCCGGTTGGTGTGGTGGGAAAATTGGAGGACATGGTACAGGTGGCAACGTAGATGTTGTTGCTTGCATCGTTCATCACTTCACCGCGGGCATCATCACCATAATTCACTTTCAGATTTCCGTGGCCCGGCTCCGTGGGATTGTCATTTACCCCGTCCATGCCTGTACCTCCTATGTAGGTTGAACCCATGAGCGTGCTCCCATCACCGCTGATTTTAGTTACGTTGATGTCACCATCTCCATTGTAGCTTTGGTCATAAGCTGTTGATGTAACAGGAAAGTCAGTCGACCATGTTCTTCCATAAATGATCAGATCGCCGTTGTTATCTGTCACTAAGCTATGCGGAGTTTCATTGTCAGAGCCGCCGAGATAGGTTGCCCATAATACTGCATTTCCCATAGCGCTGAGTTTCATAATCGCATCATCGCAGGCATAATTATTTCCATTGCCGGTAGGAAAGGGCCCCGTCCCCCCTGCATAGGTAAGTTGCACAGATCCGGTCGTTGCCGGATATCCTGCGCCATGAACCAATCCGCCGAGGTACATCGCTCCCGTAGCATCGTAAGTAGCGGTGTATCCGAAATTATCTGCAGTACTTCCTGTGAAAGTGGAAAAGATAAGCGTGGGATCAATCACGAGGGGAATGCTTCGATCATAATTTCCGGTGACATTGAATGTCACGATGGTTCCCTTTACTGAAAACTTACACGAAACACTTTTGCGCATGCCATTCACCACCTGATACGCATACGGTTTCTGCTCGATGAAATCACCGATGGAAGTGCCGATCACCAGGTTTCCGCTTTGAGTAGAAAGTTTCGAAACGCCATCGAACTCAATTTGAATTTGAGAAGGATCAACAAATGGTTCTACAATTAAATCATATTTCAGATTCGGACCGAATCCATATACGTTCATGTCAATACCCGTATACAATTCATCGTACGATACCTGTGCATACTCGTGCACCTTGCTGGCCCAATGCGAAGGGTCATTCCCGATAAAATAATTGTAGTAGGTGGAAGAAGGAGAAATGGAAATTGTTTTGGGGTCAGGATTCGCGCCGAGAAAAATTTCTTTCCAGGCATGTCCGTGAAGAATGATAGAATCTTCATGCAGCGGGTGCATCCTTTTCAAATCATTGTGATCGAAAACGTAATAGGTGAAAGTATTTTTTTCAAGGAAGAGATCGCCACCCGGAATTTTTGCATCATATAAAACCTGCTGCCGGAACTGTCCTTTGTTCTCAATGAAATGAAGTTGACCGGAAGCAGCAACCGTAATGGGATAATCATTCGCTGCAACTTTCCTGATCAGGAAAATTGCGGCCAACACGGAAATTAAAAGTAGCTGTTGGTAAAACTTCATCCTCTAAAGTTAAATAAAGAACGGTGATTTGCAGAAAATGGTCTCTGCGCTTCTCCTGTAAAATTTTCGGTTCAGTTTACATACAAGATAATGATGATGCAGTAATCGCTGCGTAGCTTATTCAATCATCATTTTTTTCCGGAGTGAATAACCGCTTCCGTTGATTCTAAGCAAATACATGCCCCTGGGCAACTCATGCACATCCAAAATAATTTTTCTGTCACCGGAAGAAGTGGTTTCCACGAGTTTCATGATTCGTGTCCTGCCTGTTTCATCAATGAGTTCAAGATTTGCAGGAAATGAAAGCTCTTGCGGAATCCGGCAGACTATTTCATCGTGAGCAGGATTGGGTTGAATGGAAAACCAATCGCTGAAATTTATTCCATCAACACCGGTTCCGCAGTCAATCACCGTGATCACCATGGTTTGAGTATCGGAAGCAATACCACTGCTGTCAGTAATCGTGAGAGTCACTGTATAACTGCCCGGCGTACTATAACCATGTGATGCGTCGGTGGAAGTGTCATTTGGTGAGCCATCGCCAAAATCCCAGTTGTACAAAGGTGATCCCGGGTAACTGTTATAAGAATTGTTTGTGAAGACAATTCCTTCTTCAGCACATAACGTATCCGCCGATGAAATAAAGTCAGCAATCACACTGTACTGCGGAGGAATAATGTTCTCACCGATGCAGCAGTTTCCCCCGTCAGAAACATTGTATGTTCCTTGCCAGCAATTGTATTGTGTAAAGTGATAGTAAAGCAATCCGCCAAACTGCGTCAGGTAGTAATGTGAAATTTGATCGGGTGTATTGCATCCTCCCTGGTAGGAGGCAGAGTCACACTGAAAATTACAAATGATATAAGGATAGCCATAAGCATTGGTCCATGTGGCAGTAGGATACAGAAGAACGGTAACGATGTTTCCCGACACACCAACCACCGATGTAGTTGGAGGACTTGGGTTGCAGTGCTGATTGTCTCCCTGGTAACCGGCGTAAATTACTTCGGTGACATCGGATGCATAAGTTCCGCTGATGTTTATCTCACAATCTTCATAGGTGGTGACGCCGATTTTCAGGTTGGGAATGTGTTGATCAACATTGATGTTGAGGTAGCCGCCATCGTAATTGGAGTAGATGATGACGTTGCCGTTTAGCTTGCAAAAGATTTGTGAGGATGATTTGAGAGGAAGAAGGAATGCCGTGATTGCACATGTGATCAAAAGAGATTTTGTCGAAATGTTCATGAAGAGAAATTTGCTTTTGGTGAAATTAGATATTCAACAGGAGAAATGACAGTTCATCACAGTTGGCAACACTGGTGTGCCCTTGGAGATTTTAGCGGTGGTACTCCGGCGGAGTTTGAGGAGGGTGAAGCAATTCCCTATCAACCTCCGTCTTAAAAACTATTTTTGTTTCAAACCTGACTCAAATGAAATTTCTCCGTAAAACTTTTCTCACGCTCGCACTCACTCTCACTTTCACCTTCACCTTCTCTCAAAACAAAATTACCATCGAAGATTTGTGGCTGAAATATTCTTTCACCGGCAAATCTGCAAAAGGATTCACCCCGTTAAAGGATGGTGAGCACTACGTCGCGGAAGAAGATGACGTAAAAGGAAATACGAATTATCTCATTCATGACTATAAGACGGGTAACGTTACTGATACCTTAGTAAAGCAGGCAAGCCTGATTCCTTCAGGATATGAAAAGCCAATTCAGCCCGAAGGATTTTCTCTGAATGAAACTGAATCGAAAATTCTTTTCCCAACGGAGTCAGAAAGAATTTATCGTCATTCCTCCGCAAGCAACAATTTTGTCTATGACAGGAAGAGCAGGCAACTCATTCCCGTTTCAAAGAATGGAAAGCAACAGGTAGCAACCATTTCTTCTGATGGAAGCAGTGTTGCGTTTGTTCGTGACAACAATCTTTTTGTGAAGGATGCTTTGAGTACTGATGAAAAGCAAATCACAACCGATGGCAAACGCAACTCCATCATTAATGGTGTTTGTGATTGGGTGTACGAGGAAGAATTTTCTTTCACGCAGGCCTATCAATGGTCGCCTGACGGAACGAGCATCGCCTACTATCGCCTGGATGAGAGTGAGGTGCCCGAATACACGGTTCAATTCTTCTCCGGCCGGAGTCCGGCGGATAAGGATACTTATCCTGAGAATTACATCTACAAGTATCCCAAAGTAGGAGAGAAGAACTCCAAAGTTTCGATTCTCATTTATCATCTCATTTCGAAAACTACCACAAAGGTTGACGTTGGAACTGACGCCGATCAATACATTCCGCGGATCAAATGGACTGAAGATCCGAATGTGCTTTGTGTTTTCAGAATGAATCGCTGGCAGAATAAACTTGAATTGCTGCTTGCAGACGCAAGCACAGGAAAAACCCGGGTCATGTTCACTGAAGAAAACAAGCGCTACATTGAAATCAACGACGACCTTACATTCATTTCCCAAAACAAAAATTTCATCTGGACGAGCGAGATGAACGGCTACAATCACATCTACTTTGGCAATGTTGCGGATGGCAAACTCACCCCGATCACTTCCGGAAATTTTGATGTAACTGCTTTTTACGGAATTGATGAGAAGAACAAACTCATCTATTATCAATCAGCCGAAGTATCGTCGCTGGAGCGCTACGTGTATTCAATTTCTTTGGATGGAAAAAAGAAAACACAACTCACCACAGAAAAAGGATCGAACAACGCTGAGTTCAACGACACACACACATATATGATGATCACGCATTCTGAAGCCAACACACCTGCTGATTACAAACTCTATAGTGCTAAAGGAAAATTGATGCGTGTGCTTGAAAACAACCAGGACTTGAAAGACAAGCTGAAAACATACCCGCTTTCGAAAATGGAATTCTTCTCGTTCACCACGAGCGAAGGAGTTCAGCTCAACGGCTGGATGATAAAGCCGTGGAATTTTGAGGCGAACAAAAAGTATCCCGTGTTCATGACCGAGTATGGCGGGCCCGGATCGCAATCCGTTATGAACTCGTTTGGGGGAAATGGTTACATGTGGGTACAATATTTAGCGCAGGAAGGATACGTTGTTGCATGCATTGACAATCGCGGCACCGGCGGACGCGGAGAGGAATTCAGAAAGATGACCTACCTGCATTTGGGAAAGTATGAACCTATAGATCAGATTGAAGGGGCGAAATATCTTGGCTCACTTCCATTCGTTGACAAATCGCGCATCGGAATTTTCGGATGGAGCTACGGAGGCTATCTTTCTTCACTCTGCATTGAACTCGGCGCTGATGTTTTTAAAGCGGCGATTGCCGTTGCCCCGGTAACTGACTGGAGATTTTACGACACCATTTACACTGAGCGCTACATGCGTGACAACAAAGAGAACAAAGCTGGTTACGATGAAGGGGCACCGCTGAACTACGCCGACAAGATCAAGGGAAATTTTCTCCTCGTAGCAGGATTAGCAGATGACAATGTGCATTATCAAAACACGGCCATGTTCATCAAAAAACTTTATGAGAACAATGTGAAGTTTGATCAGCTCACTTTCCCTGATAAGAATCATGGAATCTCCGGAGGCAACACGAGATTCTATTTGTATTCAAGAATGGCGGCGTGGCTAAAAGAGAATTTGTAAGGGTGAATTTTTGATTTTGAAATTTTTATTTTTTACAGAAACGATAATGTAAGATGAGCACAATAGAGATGAGGCGTGATCTATTGAGAAGAATTAACAATATGCCGGATGAGAATGTCGAACATCTTTATGATTATGTATTGCGATATCTGAACCCAGCGGAATTGAAAAAAAGAAAGTCATTATCGGAAGACGAAATGATTCAGCATGTGTTGGAATCTGAGAATGATATTAAGCATGGAAGACTCACCGATCATGAAGCTTTCAAAACAGAAATCAGAAGATGGCGAAGAAAATCCACATGATACAGTGGACCGACAAAGCAAAGCAGGATGTTAAGGATCACGTATGTAGCTCTCAAAATTGTAATTCGCATTGTGAATCGTTTAGATATTCTGCATCAAAGCGTATACGCGGGCAAACAGAGCCATTTCTGTCTCATCTTAAAAAAGAATACCGCCGTTTGGTAATTGCCAACTATAAGATCATTTATTCAATTCGTAAAGACTATGTCGCAATTAATGCTGTATTTGATTCACGACGAAGTCCGAAGAAGATGAAAGTGCGTTGAACAAACTTTTTGTCAACACATCGCTTTCATCTAAACTTTTGTTGCCGACTTCCACAAATCCCTATATTTATCCGCACTAAAAAATTTTTCATGACTACTGCTTCTGCTAATGCCAAGCATCCCTATGCATTGTATGTCTTATTCTTCACTGAAATGTGGGAACGTTTCGGGTACTACCTGATGATAGGGATTTTTTTTCTTTACCTCACTGACCCTGCAAGTAATGGCGGTAAAGGATTCGACAATGCACATGCGGCCGACCTTGTAGGAACTTACATTGCGCTGGTATACCTTACACCTTTCATTGGCGGATTACTTGCTGATCGTTATCTCGGTTATCGGCGTGCTATCATCATTGGCGCCTCACTAATGGGAATTGGATACTATTGTCTCGCTCTTCCTGGTCTCACCAGCATGTATTTGTCCATGGCTTGCATCATTATTGGTAACGGAATGTTCAAACCCAACATCAGCACATTGCTTGGAAATATTTACAGCGCTGAAGAATTGAAACCAAAAAAGGATTCTGCTTACGGAATTTTTTACATGGGCATCAACATCGGCGCCTTCTTTTGCAACTTCGTTGCTGCTTACCTGCGACACAAATATGGATGGGGTGCTGCATTCTCTGCAGCAGGGGTTGGAATGACGATCGGACTAATTTGGTTTATAGCCGGAATGAAACATATTAAGGTGGGTGATGTGAAGAAGCCCCTTCAAAAGGAAGACATGCCGATCAGCAAAATATTGGGCTATGTTTTTCTTCCCGCCATTATTACAGCCATCATTGGTTGGAATGTGAGTTCTATCGTTGGTCATACTATTTTCGGAACAAAGTCAAATGATGCTTTCATGTTTGCTTGTGTGCCGATCATTATTTTTTATCTCGGATTATTTTTTCGGGCCAGTAGGGAAGACAAGCGCGGTCTCGGAGCGCTGCTTTCGTTTTTCGCAGTGTCGATTGTTTTCTGGGTGATATATAATCAGAACAGTACTGCATATACTATTTGGGCGGAGACGTACACTGACCGCAGCATGCCCAGGCCGGTTGAAAAAATTCTTGAGCCATTCCATTTCTTTCAGGTAGTAACCACGGATTCACAAAAGGTGACAAAGCTTGACGAACGCTTTGTTGCACAAGTAGACGAGAACGGAAGAACCATTGAGGTAATGGGGCACGACCCGTATTTGCAGAACCTTGCGCACGAGAAATGGCCCGCACCACATCAACCATTAAATCTGATCTCGACAGAAATCTACCAGTCAGTAAATCCGTTTTTCATTGTCTTGTTTACGCCCTTGATTGCCGTATGGCTTTTTGGTTGGCTGAGAAAGAGAAACAAAGAGCCATCCACGCCTGCGAAAGTGGGGATAGGGATGTTTGTTGCCGGATTCTCTTCACTGTTCATGGTTTTTGCAGTTATGTCAACGAATATTTATCTATTCAAAACAAGTATGGCTTGGGTCACAGGCACATACGCCATCTTCACCATCGGCGAGTTGCTCATAAGTCCCATTGGACTTTCATTGGTTTCAAAGCTTTCGCCACCGCGCATCACAGCACTTATGATGGGCGCCTGGTTCCTTGTCAACTCTATAGCAGGAAAAATTTCAGGACTCATGGCAACATTCTGGGATTCATTTCCCGACAAGAAAAATTATTTTCTCATCCTTTTTGTGGCTGCGATGATATCAGGAGTGGTAATGTTTACCATGGTGAAATGGATCAGGCAAGTTGTTCACGAGAAGACTGGAAGCGTGTAGTTACTGATCTTCTATTTTGCGATCATCAGCTTTTCAATCATACACCTTGTCTTCACTCATGATCTGAAGGAAGTAGACTCAGCTTACAATGACGATCAGGAAAAATCCGCGGAATGCCATTGAAGTATTTGTAAGGATTCATGAGAAAGTGGTCACTCACCATGACGCCCAAATGAACCATTTCCAAATAGTTTATTAGTCTGTTGAAGAAATGAAATTAAAATACTTTCCCGACCTTCTCTTTTACTATCATTTCAAACTCATCAAATTCATTTCCTGAAAAATTTTCTTTTGGAAAAATAAAGAACACCGCATCATTCGGATAAAGAAGAATAAGCTCATCTGCAATGAGTGCTTTCTTCAAATTGTCCCAGGGAACTTCATACTGCTTCATTTTTATTTCAATGATCAATCCTTCTTCATTCACTGAAATTGAAAATGGCTCATGATAGTCCTTCAGCTTTTTAAACGCTCTTCTTCCAATAGTTTTAGAAATGTAAAAGTGAAGGATCACCGCAACTACTCCATACACAATCAGGGGAACACTGTACCATAAATTTCTTCCTCCTCCTTTTACGAGTGACAACAGTATTCCCGCCCATGCTGCAAGCAGCCCGAGATATAAAATGATTTTTCCGCGCAGCGGGAAAAACTTTTTATAATGAAGCTCGTGGGCGCGCTGTAGTAATTGAGGAGTGTAATGAAAGGTAATTTTCAATGGCTAAAATGGATGAATGGTCAAATTGTTTTCAAAAAGATTTACCATGCGCCCAAGATAACCATTCAACCATATAGCCATTTAACCATTTAACCATTCAGCCATACAGCCATAGATTTGGAATCGCGAGTCAATACCTTTGTAAAAAATTTTCAAGATGGAAAATCAGCAGCGAACAGAGATCAGCGCACTCGGCGAATTCGGATTGATAAAACATCTCACCGAAAAAATTGAGTTGCAGAATCCATCCAGTATACTTGGAGTGGGTGATGATGCTGGGGTGATTGAATATGATCATGGAATGCAAACTATTCTCACAACTGATCTTCTTGTGGAAGGAATTCACTTCGACCTCATGTACTTCCCGTTAAAACATCTTGGCTACAAATCGGTAGTTGTAAACGTTTCCGATGTGTATGCGATGAACGCTACGCCGAGACAGATCACGGTTTCACTTGCCTTGTCAAATCGTTTTTCAGTAGAAGCCATTGATGAATTGTATGAAGGGATTTTTTTCGGATGCAAAAAGTATGGGGTGGATTTAGTCGGCGGCGATACCACTTCTTCGTTGAAGGGCTTGATCATCAGCGTGACTGCTATTGGTGAATGCAGGCCGGAAGATGTGGTGACACGCAGCGGCGCACAGGAAAATGATCTGCTGTGTGTGAGTGGTGATCTCGGCGGTGCGTACCTCGGGTTACAATTACTCGAGCGCGAAAAAAGAATTTATCTTGAGGATCCCAATATTCAACCCAATCTCGAAGGACAATCATACCTCGTAGGCAGACAATTAAAGCCTGAAGCGCGGAGAGACATCATCGAATTTTTACGCGACCTCAAAATCAAACCCACCTCCATGATTGACATCAGCGACGGGTTATCTTCTGAAATTCTGCATCTCTGTGAAGCATCCGATGTCGGTTGCCGGTTGTACGAAGAAAAAATTCCCGTAGCAGAAGAAGCCTATCAGCAGGCACTGAGATTCAATCTTGATGCAACTACTGCGGCATTGAATGGGGGAGAAGATTATGAATTGCTTTTCACCATTTCACCGGGCGATTTCGAAAAAGTGAAAAACAGCCCTGACATTTCTGTCATTGGCAGCATCACTGCAAAAGAAAAAGGAGCGATGCTCATCACGAAAGGAAACAACATTCATCCGCTCATCGCACAGGGATGGAATGCATTCTCCGCAGGGAGTCCTACGGACAAGAGCAGCTAAAATCAACAATGGTTATTGAATCATTTGTAACTTTACTTCATGATAATCGAATTGCCGGAACAAGTTGATCTGAATCCAAAGCTGAAGCTTGAGATCTTGCTCGATATTGCCGTCCTTCTCTATGAGAATGAAGTAATTTCCCTTGGAAAAGCAGCACGAATGCCTGAGATGGATCGTGTTTCTTTTCAGCATGAGCTTCACAAACGCGGCTTATCTATTCTCTTTAATATGACCGATCTTCAAAAAGAGCTGAAGACCATTTGAATCCTTCATGGTCGCAGACGCCGATACCATTTGATTTGTAACTTTACTCATTGAAAATATAATTCAATGATCATTGAAATTCCTGATTCAATAATCCAGCTAAGCGAGAAGGAAAAGAAAGACCTGCAGATAGACATTGCGTTTCTTTTATATGATCGCGAGTTAATCTCATTGGGTAAGGCGGCGGAAATGACAGGACTAAACTATTTGGAAATCCGGGAGGAGCTTAAGAAGCGCGGAATGTTTATCAAGTTTGGAATAGATGATCTGCGAAAGGATCAGGAAAATATTTCCAAACTCCCATGATTATTGTCAGCGATACTACTGTCCTGAGTAATTTCTTAATCATAAAAAGATTGGACCTGTTAAAATTCGTTTATCAGGAACTTATTATTCCGACTGCAGTAGCAAATGAGTTGAGCGTGCTGAAAAGCTTCAACATTGATACTTCCCCGATCTTTGATTCTTCATTCATAAGAATTCAGTCGCCGACGAATGCGAATAAGGTGACTGAGTTTAAGAAAGTTGTTGATGCCGGAGAAGCCGAAGCAATTACTTCTCGCTCTTGAACTTGGAGCCGATTTCATTTTAATTGATGAATTGAAATGAAGAAATCTTGCAGAATCCCAAGGGCTAACCATCATTGGAACACTTGGAACTTTGACTAAAGCAAAGCAGAACCATTTCATTCCGGAGATTAAGCCACTTCTTAACGATATGATCGCAACAGCCGGTTATTGGATAAACAAAGAATTATACAATCAGGTTCTTGCAGATGCAGGTGAATAAATTTTGCCAATGAAGTTTTCTAACCTGAACATTCGTCTCCAGCGCTTCGTCGTGATCGCCGGCGTTCTTTTGCTCATCGCGAAATTCAGTGCCTATCTTCTCACAAAGTCGAATGCCATTCTCACGGATGCACTCGAGAGCATTGTGAATGTAATTGCGGCCATCCTGGGGTTGTACAGCTTACAGCTCTCAGCAAAGCCGAGAGACACAGATCATCCTTATGGTCATGGCAAAATTGAATTCATCTCAGCGAGTGTGGAAGGAACGCTGGTATTTATTGCAGGTGTTTTCATCATCGGAAAAACGATCTACAGTTTTTTCTTCCCCCATGCAATCCAGCAATTGAATACCGGCATTATCATCGTTGCGGCTACGGGCGTCGTAAATTTTCTTCTCGGATTTATTTGTGAGAGGCAGGGAAAGAAAACCGACTCTCTCGCACTTATTGCGAGCGGGAAACATTTACAATCAGATGCCTGGAGCACAGGAGGAATTATTCTTGCCTTGCTATTGATCACCATCACCGGCTGGAAGATTCTCGACAACATTGTCGCCATCGGTTTTGGAATTTTCATTGCTATTATCGGCTTGCGTCTTCTGCGCAAAGCCATTGCAGGAATTATGGATGAAGCTGACACAGAGCTTTTAAAGAAAATCATTTCTCACTTAAATGAGCATCGCCATCCCGCATGGGTTGATCTGCACAACATGCGGGTGATCAAGTATGGAAATGTGCTGCATGTAGATTGTCATGTCACCGTGCCGTGGTATTACAACGTGAGAGAAGCCCATGCAGAAGTAGCAGCAGTGGACCAGGAAATTGAAAATTCACTGAGCAACCCGGTAGAGTTCTTTGTTCACACGGATGCATGCGCTCCTCCACAACAATGTAAAGTGTGCATCAAGTCTGACTGCAATGTGCGGGAATCAGCATTTGAAAAAAAGGTGGAGTGGGATCTGGAAACTTCATTGAGGAATAAGAAGCATGGGTTGTGAAGCTCGATGCTCGATTCTCGTAACTCGATTCTCGATTTGGTATATTTGGTACCTCCATCAATCATAAATTCAGTGATTGGTTAAGTCACTAACTCAGAAAGAATTTATACAATATGCTGCTTTCGAAATTTCGTTTCTTTCTCTTGGTTTGTTTTGCGTTTCAGAGTTGTTATCAGAGCTCTTCAGAGAAACTAATTGGTTTGGCAATTAATTGTAAAAGTGATTCAGAAGCAGTTTCATTATTAAATAGAGCAATAGAAATTGATTCTTCCAATCCAACTCTATTTCTTAATAGAGCCAAAAGAAAATTTGCTATGAAAGATTTGGCTGGTGCAAAAAAAGACTGTGAAAAAGTAATTAGCTTAAAACCGGACTATCCGCAGGCGTATGCTTCGCTTGGTTCTGTTTATGTTCAATTAAAGAATCATAATCTTGCAATTGAAAATTTTAATCAAGCACTGAAGATTGACTCCAACGACTTTGCTTCCTTATTTTTAAGAGGGGAAAGTTATTATAACTTAGATAGTAATAGACAGGCTATTAACGATATTGATAAAGGGCTATTAAAAAGCAATGATAATTTGGACTCGCTTGTTTTGAGAGCTCGGCTAGTTGCTCTGTTTACCAGAGTTGGAGCTGAAATGAATTTAAATATCTATGACGGGACACTAAACGACATTAATTTCCTCATAAGTAAAGAACCGTACTATAACGTTTATTTCATACAGCGAGGAGCATATTATTGTCATTTTGGAGATTATACGAACGCCTTAAAGGACTTTAGCAAAGCAATAACTTTAGATTCGACCAATAACACAGCTTACTTTACAAGAGGCTGCATTTATCATTATACTGCAAACGATTTAAAAGCATGCGAAGACTGGGAAATTGCCAAGAACATGGGAAGTAAAGATGCTGAGGAAATGATAAACAAGTATTGTAAATAGCAACGCAACGATAATGCGTTGAGAATCGAGTTATGCCAAGTTCGATTCGAGTCACAAGTTTCTACTAATCAATCCAAATGAAAAAAACTTCACTTCTTTTCCTTCTCATCTTTCTCTCCATAAAATTCCTTTCCGCTCAATCTGCATTCGTTGATTTGATAGGAACCGGCGAAGACCAGTTCACGTTCATTCCGCCTCCACCACAATTTCAACTCGGGCTTCGTACCGCCACTTTCAATATCATTTACAATGGATACACTACTGATGCGCAGTCAGCTTTTCAATATGCAGCAGACATCTGGGGTTCAATTTTGATTTCCAATATTCCAATTAAAGTGAACACCTACTTTACAGTGCTTCCCGGTAACTTGCTTGGAATCACATTGCCCAATGGAAGAAAAGATTTTCCGAATGCACCATTGACTAATACCTGGTATTCTACATCTCTTGCCAATGCTTTATCTGATTCGGAGTTGAATGCAGGTGAGAATGATGTTGATCTTTATCTGAACAGCACCACCAATTGGTATTTCGGAACAGATGGCAATTGTCCGGCGGGTAAATATGATTTCGTTTCTGTTGCTCTTCACGAGCTATGTCATGGATTAGGGTTTGTCGGTCTTGGAAAAGTCGCTTCCGGCATCGGATCATTCGGACTGGTTTATGCTTCCGATTTTCCGGGTATCGTTACATCTTTTCCGTGGCCGGATCTCGATACGTTGCCCAGTGTATTCGATCTGCATTTAACGGAATATGGTGGAGGATTTCTTTCCTCTTACGCCAATCCTTCAGCCGATCTTGCCACCCAATTCACGAACAATTCAGTTTGGTTTTATGGTGACAGCTCACAGGCAGCAAATCCACTAAGACCTCACATGTATGCGCCTGCAACTTTCATACTTGGATCAAGCTTGCTTCATTTGAATGAAAGCACTTATCCCGCAGGCAACATCAACGAACTCATGACACCATTCTCAGGAACTGCAGAGGCAACTCATGACCCTGGTCCGATCACGATTGGAATTTTAAAAGACATCGGATGGAATGTGAATTATACTGTGGGTGTGAAAGAAGTGAGCGCAACGAACGGTCCAGTGAAAATTTTTCCGAATCCTGTTAGAAATCAGTTTACAGTTTATGCGCAGCATCCGGTGGGCAATCTTCAGTTTCCAATTGATGCAATTGAAATTTCAGACATGATGGGAAGAAAAATTCTTGAAGTGAAGCAGCCACGATTTCCTCTCGATGTTTCGAATCTTTCAGGAGGAATATTTTTCTGCAGAATAAAATGCAACAATGAAATCGTCATTGAAAAATTTGTGAAACAATAGAAATCTTAGTCCACGAGTCCCACATCCGCAAGTCCAACGTCCACAAGTCTCAGCTCAGCAACGCCTTCCATGCTTCCAAAACTTTTTTCTCTTCCAGGAAACTTTGTGCAAGCAGATGTTTGTGATACTCGAGCGATTCTTCATCATTTTGGAAACGCTCCTGTAATTCTTTCAGCGAATCTCCAAGGCTCACTCCGGCAAGCTCTTCTGAAGTTGGAAAGTGTTCCGAGTTTCCAAGCATCCCCAAATTATTTCCTGTGAGCACTTTGCTGTTGCGGATGTTTTCGGGAAGCTGATCAATGCCAATGGCAGGTTTTAATTTTGGTTTGGGGACTTCGAAGACAGCGCTTCCGCTGGCACGGCAATAGAAATCATCACCCATCCGTGCAACCAAATCAATCTTATGCGGATCAATGCGCTGCTGCTCGTTCAGGACTTTCTCATTAATGTGCATCAGCAGGATTTCGCAAATGATGAGATTGGCAGCACCTCCTTCATCGCCCATAGGTTTTACTTCGACAACCTTACATTCAAACTGCACCGGCGATTCAGCAACACGAAATGGTTTTATCATTTCTGATTTCAGGGGAGTAAATCCTGCTTTCAGAAATTCATTTTCTCCCACCGGAAATTCAACACTTGCCAGTGATACCTGGTGTACCATATCATAGCTCACGGTGTTGATTACTACTTCAGGAACTTCTAAAACATTTTCTAGCGTATGCTTGGTGGTATTGTCACGCACTCTTCTTGCCGGGGAAAAAATTAATGTCGGCGGATGACTTCCGAAGGCATTGAAGAAACTGAACGGTGCGAGATTCGGAAATCCGTTTTTATCCACAGTGCTTGCGAATGCAATCGGTCGCGGCAGAATGCTGGCGAGCATGTACGCGTGAAGTTTAAGGACTGAGATTTCTTTGGGATTGATGGTGAGCATTGGTAAGATTAAAGTTGTAAAGTTAATTGGCGCTTCCACAATCACCATCGGGCTTACAGCCACTGACGGAGTTATTTTCGCACTGCATTCATTCATGCCGAAAAGCCGCTAATAAATTTTTACTCTTGGATTCAAAGCTCGTTGGCATCTATGAGTATTTTCTCAATAAGTTTCGGGCTCGCCCAAAAGTTAGCTTTGAAGAGGAGGTCATCAATCATTGGTTTCAGGCCTGCAATTAATCCTTTCTTTTTTGCTTCGACGAGAACACCAAGCAATCCGATAGTATGGATTCCACTCTCGATTGCAATTTTCCTTCCGCGCTTTTCATCAATCAAGAGGGCAGACGCATTCACCTCCATGGCTAACGCAATTGCTCCTGCTTCGCCCGGATCTAATTGCAGTAATAATTTCTGATAGAGCGATTGGTTCTTAAAGTTTCTAACCTCGACCCATTGTGCGGGATATAATTCTGATAAGTCTTTCCCGAAGTTTTTAAGTGCTTGTAATTCGCGATAAACAACTTCAGGTATGATTATCCTTTCATAAAGTTGAGGAAGCAAATTCAGATGGCCAATGAGTATCAGATTGCTGATGGGGGAAGTGTCACTTACTATGATCATTCTTCCGAAGGTTATCAAGATATTCAATAGTTCTTAAATCCTCCTCATAGTCTTCAATGTCATAGTGTATCGGGATTTTTCGTTCTGCAAGAACTTTCTGAAAACTCATTCGGTGCACTCCTGCAAATGTTGCAGCTTGCGCTAATGTGAAGATTTCTTTCTCGAACAGCATGATGGCTAATTCCATTTTTAGCTTATTCTCATCATTAGAGAATGCTTGCAAAACAGAATCAGGAAGTTCAAGTAACATAACGTAATCTTTGCTCGTAAAGTTAATTCATTCACTCAAGAAACCTGAAAATTTTTCCTCCTGCTCCGCAGATAATCCCTCCGTTTTGCATGAGTGCGATGCCTTTCCAATCCACATCCGGTACATTCTCCGCTTTCTTCCAGTGATCACCACCATCTTCAGTCTTCAAAAGACATCCATGCTCTCCGGCGATGTAACCTACATTAACATCACGAAAAATTACAGTGTTGAAAAACAATGATGGTTGAAATAATGAATTGGAATTGCGGAGCCGGTCCCAGGATTGTCCGCCATCAGTTGTTTTCATGATCGAGCCTGTATAACCAACGGCGTATCCCACTTCATCATTTACAAAGTTCATCGAGACAAAAAAATCCTGCTCCGCATTGGTGTAAGTCCAGGTTTCACCACCATCCGTTGTTCGCTGAATGGCACCATAACCTGCAATGACGCCCACTAAATCATTGAAGAAAAAAATACTCCGGTACTCAAGATTTGATGTATCGAACTGCCATGAATTTCCTGCATCGGAAGTATTAAGGATGCACCCGCCTTTAAAACCATCACCGCCGCAGCAAAACCCTTTTTGAGAATTGAGCATGCACAAATCGCGAAGCGGTTGATTAATGTTGCTCTGAAGTTTATCCCAATGATTTCCTCCATCAAATGTTCTGAAAACTTTTCCTCCCTCGTAACCGCATGCATAACCTGTATCACGCGAAGGGAATGTGATCTTGTAAAGTGCCTTGTCCATGTCAGAAGTTGATTGATCGTGCCACGTAAATCCGCCATCGGTAGTTTTTAGCACATCACCTTTTTCGTAACGCAATCCGCCGCATACGTAACCGGTAGAATCGTCAAGAAAAAAAATATTGTGGAGATCATCAGTTGTTGCTGACGAGAGTTCTGTAAAGGTGATGGTGATTTTTTCTTTTTGACAAGAAGGCATTGCAGTAAGCAATAGGCAGCACGCAATAGGCAATGTGAAAGTTTGCCTGAATGGACTCCTTCGGAGCAGTTTGACCCGCTCCGATTCTGTCGGGAAGTTTAGAGTTTGCAAAACGTTTCCGGGTGAAGAAAAAAAATTTCTATTCATAAAAATCTTCGTTCACAATATTACTTCACAGTAAAATGATTTTTTTGTTTCTCTACATTTGAACTTCCACAAAAAAGCTCCTCTCATGAAATTTCATCACGTTATTTTCTGCGTGTTCATCCTTGTATCATTATTTCATTATTGTGAAGCACAAAAATCTTCTTCTCCGAAGGAACCCTTACGGACAAAGAAAAAATCCGAAACAGCTCCTTCTCCTTCAACTGAAGTTTACAGCAAGCAATTGTATGCTGGCATGCAGTGGCGAAGTATTGGTCCGTATCAGGGAGGGCGCTCGCTTACCGTGAGTGGCGTAGTCGGTAACCCGATGATTTATTATGAAGGAGCAACAGGCGGTGGTGTTTGGAAAACTGTGGACGGCGGCATTACGTGGGTTCCGGTTTCTGATTCCAATTTTCACTCTGCCTCGGTAGGTGCGCTTGCTGTGGCTCCTTCCGATCCCAACGTGATTTATGTGGGAATGGGCGAGGCCGCCATTCGCAACACTGCCATCATGGGCGATGGAATTTACAAGAGCATTGATGCAGGAAAAACATGGAAGCACATCCTCACTCTCGATGCATCGGCAACAGGCAGGATTATTATTCATCCTAAAAATCCTGACATCGCTTACGCTGCTGTGATGGGGAAAATGTTTGGCGCGGGTAAAGAGCGCGGCGTGTATCGCACACGTGACGGCGGAAAAACGTGGCAGCAAATCCTCTCGAAGAATGACAGCACCGGGGCAATTGATATTGATTTCGATCCCACCAATCCGAACATCATTTATGCGTCATTATGGCAAGTGTATCGCGCACCATGGAAATTGAATGACGGCGGGAAAGGCAGCGGCCTGTACAAGAGCATTGATGGTGGTGACACGTGGACTTCACTTTCACAAAACCCCGGCATGCCGAAAGGGTTGCTCGGAAAAATTTGTGTTGCAGTATCAGCCACCAATCCGCAGCGCGTATATGCAATGATTGAAAACAAAGAGCGCCCCGGCCTGTACCGAAGTGATAATGCAGGAAAAACCTGGGATACCGCTTCTTCAAAAAACGATCTCTCGCAGCGCCCGTGGTACTTCAGCGAAATTTTTTGTGACCCGAATAATGAGAACGTGGTGTATATAAGCAACGTGGAGTTCTGGAAATCCATTGATGGCGGAATGTCATTTTCAAAACTGGCTCAGGAGCATGGCGACAATCATGACGTATGGATTAACCCCAACAACTCTGAAAACTTCATCATTGCTGATGACGGAAGCGCTGCTGTTACTTTCAACGGGGGAAGAACCTGGACGAAAGAAGATTTGCCGACATGCCAATTCTATCATGTGAATCTCGACAATGATTTTCCTTATCACACTTATGGAGGCCAGCAGGATTGGGGACCCGTTCGCATCGCAACGCGCTCGTATGGGCAGACAATTGGCACAAGCGATTGGTATATTCCCGCCGGAGGTGAAGCGGGTTACGTTGTTCCTGATCCTGATGATCCGATGATTTCTTACGGAGGTGAATACGACGGCGTGATGAGCCGGCATGATAAGAAGAATGAGCAGTATCAATACGTCTCAGTCTATCCGTTGATCAACGATGGATGGGGTGCGAATTTCTGGAAGCATCGTTTTGCATGGACTTACCCGATTTCATTCTCTCCATGGGATTCTAAAAAGTTGTATTGCACCTCGAACAATGTTCATCG